>Ga0228536_1000060_pt1 | contig 265243 bp, 223 predicted proteins | sample SJ1Smetagenome_FD_168611 | JGI IMG/M metagenome (GOLD analysis project Ga0228536, IMG submission 168611) | Enriched culture of PCE-dechlorinating microbial communities from Ithaca, New York, USA - SJ1.S | ecosystem: Engineered > Modeled > Simulated communities (microbial... > Unclassified... | reverse complement strand
CTCTTTTGTGCCAGCCCTCGACTAATACTTTCTCGTTCTTTGTTCGTTAACCTTTTGTATCTATTTTTTGGCATACGAATGATTTTATCTCCTCATCCGTTGCACTAAATCCTTGATTCAACAATTAATTACTCCTAAGGAAAATCTTAATAACAAGTAAAAATATTCAATCGGGTCTTGACAACGGCAGAGAAAAACGAAAGAATCAGATAAATTAGATTCAATACCTGATAATCGATAGAATGACTTTTGTAATCAGTTTTGAATTGCGCATACAGGGATGCGATTTAAATAGGTAATGGGGAATTGAAACATTCCTCAGAGATGAAGGGTACCGCATGGCATCTGGCAGTGAAGTTCAAGAGAAATTTGCCTTGAATGATGACAAGGGCAAAATCAAGCTGCCTTATATGATAGCTGGCTTTGTGCTGTTGTGCGCGCTTTTTACCACCCTGGTGTTAATTAAACAAATTCCCCTGGCTGGCCTGAGTCTCATGGGCATTCCGTTGGTCTGGGCAGCGGTTCACTATCCACGACAAATTCTCCATGTTTTAACCGGCATTTTGATTGCCGCTTTGATCGCAGTAGGATTCGCCAACCGTGAAGCGGTAAGCCTGCAAGGCTTGTTTGTGCTGGTCAGCCTGGCGCCGGCAGTAGCTGCAGCTTATATAATCTGTCATATCCGGTCTATACAAGAGCAGACCCGGCAGCAATTTCATATTACCGCCGATTTAACGCATCATTTTGAATACTGGCAAAAAGTAGACGGCAGCTTTGCCTATGTTTCGCCGGCGTGCGAATCCATCACTGGTTACACAGCGCAAGAATTTTTGGATAATTCACGGTTGTTGTTCGACATTGTTCTGCCCATTGACCGGCGAAAACTCGTTGAATCGTGTGACAGGATCGGCCTGGAATCTCAGCAAAGTGACACTGTGGAATTGAGGATCACTCATCGCGATGGACAGCAACGCTGGTTGGAACACTCCTGCCGGAAAATTTTTAGCGATGATGGTGAATTCCTGGGAAAACGCGCCAGCATTATTGATATCACCAATCGGAAAAATAGTGAAGATTCATTTCGCAACAGCGCTGAAAGGCTGGCATGGGCGCTTGAAGGTACCGAGGACGGCGTGTGGGATGCCGACCTGGTTCAGGGTAACGCGTATTTCAGCCCAAATTATGCGCGAACACTGGGATTGGCGCCTGAAAATGGATTGACATTGAAGAATTTGCATGCATTGATACACCCTGATGACTTGCCGGGGGTGATGGAAGAATTCAGACGTCACCTCCAGGGTAAGAATCCAACCTACCGTACCGAATACCGGTTGATGACACGCAACGGTGAATGGCGCTGGATTTTAGACCGCGGAAAGGTCATTCAACACGACCGCAGCGGGAAACCGCTGCGCATGGTTGGCACGCATGTTGATATTACGGACCGAAAAAAGGTTGAAGTGGCGCTGAGCGAATCTGAAACAAAATTCAGGCAACTGGCCGAGAATATGCGCGAGGTTTTCTGGCTGCGCGACCGGGACACGGGGCAATTCATTTATGTAAATCCGGCATATGAGCATATTTGGGGCAGATCATGCCAGAGTCTTTACCAGGCGCCCAATTCATTCTTTGGCAGCATTCACCGTGACGACCTGGGGCGGATTTTCCATGCTCAGAAAGAACTGGTTGAGTCAGAAAAAACATTCAACGAGGAATACCGCATTGTTCATCCCGACGGCGCCATTCGCTGGGTGTGGGTGCGCGCCTATCCGATTCGCAATGATGAAAATAAATATTACCGAATTGCAGGTGTGGCTGAAGACATCACCGAGCGAAAGAAAGCCGAAACCGCACTTAAAGACAGCGAAAAGCGCTATAAAGACTTGATCGAGCAGCAAGGCGGCGGGGTGGGCATAATTGATCCCAATGAAACGATCGTGTATATTAACCCGGCGGGGGAGGATATTTTTGGAGCGACGCGCGGCACGCTTTCGGGGCACAATTTGAATGAGTTCCTGGATGAAGAGCATCTGTCTTTCTTCCAGGGACAATCCAGCCTGCGCCGCCAGGGTGTTGAAATCTCTTTTGAAATTCCAATATTGCGCGCTGATAAACAAAAGCGAAATTTGCTGGTGACGGCCACGCCTCGTTTTGATGTGAACGGACAATTCTTGGGGACAATAATCATTTTCCGTGATATCACCCAGCGCAAGCAAACAGAAGACCGTTTGCGTTACATCAGCCTGCATGATGCACTTACAGGGCTTCACAACCGGGCGTTTTTTGACGAAGAACTTGCCCGCCTGGAGGACGGCAGTCAATTCCCGGTGAGCATTATCATGATTGATGTGGATGGATTAAAAACGGTCAATGATCGGTTGGGGCATGCTTTTGGCGACCAACTCTTAATTCGTGTAGCGCAGCTTCTGCAACGCTCATTGCGCGGTGGGGATATTGTTGCCCGGCTGGGGGGAGATGAATTCGCCATCCTGCTGCCCGAAACGCCTGAAGAAGTGCTGGAGAATGTCATCAATCGAATTCATGAAAATGTACGTTCAGAAAACGAAAAGGCCAGAAACCCGTTTGAGGTCAGCCTTTCGCTAGGTGGAATCACCTGCCGGCAACCCGAACAATTGCGCGATGGCATAAACCAGGCTGACGCCCTTATGTATGAATCTAAGCAAAAGAAGAAGAACGGCTACTTCATTCAAATGCCGGTTAAGAATAAAAAAGAATAGTCTTTTATGAAGATATTAGATTGCCGGTAACTTTCGTATCTTGAAGAAGAACAATACGCCGACATTTGTCAACAGCGCCATAATGGCTGAAACGAATACCAGCGGTGTGGAAAGTTGTTGTATTGCAATACCAGCCATAGTCCAGATGATTAATACTGGAAAGGCTAGTTCGCCGCGGCGCAACACCAGGTAGATGCCTACTACGGCCACTCCCCAGATGATGAGAGAGGCGAACACCGGCAGTGGCAGGTTGGGATTGTTCCATTTGAGCGGATCGACAAAATAGAAGAGCGATAGGGCTGTGACGATCAATGTCCAGGCTGAATGTGCGCTGATGGGCAAATGCACCAGCAGGCGCTCAATGGCATTGGCATCCCTTTTGCCAATTTCAAGGCGGTAGTAAATCCACCCCAGGCAGGCAAGCTGTAAAAGCAGCAAGAAGAAAGAAACAACCTTGTTACCCTGGTGCCAGGCGTATACCCATAACATGTTCAGAATGGAACTGGTTGCCAGCCAATAACTGATGCGTTCCTGGTATTCTTGCGTGCGCTGATCGGGCATCACCTGGTAAATGGCGTAAGCCAGCAATCCGGCATAAACAAACACCCAGGCTCCAAATGTGAGTGGAATGGGTGTAACAAGGGTTGGGTGGGCGACAAACAGTTCGACCGTTGAAACACCGTTAAGCTGCCAGAAGTTGGCAACCACATTGACAAAAATGACCAGGACGACGGCCACCAGGTTTAATATTTGGCGCCGTTGGCTGGAGGATTCTTCAATAGAGGTGGGAATGCCCTTAAACCGGATTTGCCCCGCAGAAAGTATGAGGGCAATGGCGTCGAAAGCGGCAATGATGGTGAGGTGATGTTCGCCAAAATGACCGATAATGATACCCAGCAATCCCCAGACGGCCAGCAAAGGTATTACAGTTTCTTTACGAGTGAAAGCCAATCCCAATACAACCACTGAACTGACGGTTAAGAGGATGACCGATGAGATGTAGGGGGCAAGCGGATTGAGGGGCAGCAGCACACTTTCCAGTACAACGGCAAAATTTAGCAGGAATAAAAAGCCCACCCACCCCATGTGATAACTGGTGGGGTAATGCACCAGCCAGCGTTCCGTTTTTGTGGGTTCACGATCCTCGTTTTTCAAGGAACGATAAACTATAACCTGGCATCCTGCCCAGGCGGTGACGGCAAGCAAGCTGAGGGGATAGGCGCGAAGCAGCCAGAAAAGCAGCCAGATAACATAGGAGGCGCTGCCGAAGAAATACCAAAGGTTGATTTTTTCGATGTACTGTTTATCTTGTGGAACAGACAAGTATTGGCTGAGTACAATGGCAAGGTTGGAAGCGAAAAATGGAACCCAGGCAATAAATATAAAACTGGACGGGGCAATTTGGCTATTGGATAGAAAAACCTGCCATGCCGGGATTCCGTTTGTCATAAAAAATAAAACATAAATTGTAATAATGAGGCTTGTAAAGAAAGTGACAATGTTCAACAATTTGCGGCGGGTTAAAACTTGTGCATCATCCAGTTCAGTTTTTCGAAACCGCGCCAGTACCAGCACGATGACAAGAAAGAGCGCATTGATCCCGGCAGCAGTTGAAGCGATGATTTGCGTTTGTTGATGAACCAGAATGCCAAAGTAAATCCACAGCGAAACAATTGGAAAGAAATAATCTTTGAATCTCAGGATGAAAAAGACTGCCCAAAGGGCGCTGCATGTGATGAGAATGGCTGCCCAGGCTTCAACCGGGAAGATATACGAGTCCAGGCTGTATTGATACATCACCGTGGCGATGTTGAGCAAGGTGATGTAGCTGAACCACGACAGGCTGAGGGTTACCGGGATTTTTACACACACAACATCCATGCGGCTCAGTGAGGCAGCCTGATTTTGGATGCTGAGATAAGCGATTATCAGGCAAATTATGATCAGGATCGCCAGGATGGATGCAATAAAAAATTCTCCATTGTGCCAGAAAAAGACCCATAAAACGCCAACAAGGCAGCCGAGACCAATCCAGTTCCCCATGGCTTTGAGAACTAAATTATCCGATTGGGCGGGCATTGCCTGGTAAAAACCAAGCATCAACAGGAAGATGCAAATCACCCCCCAGAATAAATACACATATTGCGCCGGGGTGATGAGAAGGGGAAGGAGGGCAAATATTTCATCTGCTGTGTAACCGTTCAGCCGAAAGATATTGGCAAAAACAGCATACACCAACAGGGAAAATAATGAAATCAGAGTGAATGCCTGGCGTGGTTTCATGAATTGATTAATAAACCCATTTATGACATAAAGTGAATTATGGGTTGCAATATTCGCGCCTGATTTTCAATGCGAAAGGTCCCCCAAAAAACACCGCCCGGTTTAATTCCGGGCGGCTGTGTGTTTTTTAAATTGAAATTAATAGTTGATCACGCGGGGTAATTTTTTGGCCTGATCAACCCAGTCTTCAACCTGCTTGAGGGCGGGCAGTTTGCGCACCAGCTTTTTGGCCGCGTTGGATTCAACCATTTTCTCCAAAAGGTTTTCGGGTTTGCGTTGAGCCAGTTCAGGAACCGTATCGACACCGGCTTCTTCCAACAAGTCTGAGTATTCTGAACCGACACCTTTAATTCGGTATAAATCGGCGTGGTTAACCCATTCGAGAATTAGTTTCTCACTAACGCCAGATTTACTGGCCAGTTCTTCTCTGCCTTTGGGGGTGGAACCAGCTTTTAACAAGCCATCGGTTGTTGAAATTCCAACTGCTTTCAACTTTTTGGCGTACTCAACACCAATGCCTTCCACATCGATTATTTTAGCCATACCCAACTGCTCCTTTCAAAACGGCGATTTATGATTTTTTAATTTATGATCAAATAATCCATCTTTTGGTTAAAAAAGATTATAGCCATTTTGACAATTAAAGGCAATTAATCAAGCTTCTTTCTTTTTTAGAAATTTTTTCTGACCTTCAAACATAGCTGAAAAGTAAACTTCATTGAAAGCAACATTAGCTTTCTCTGAGAGCATTTGGCATGATTCAAATTCGGGTGCAACCTGTCGAATTTTTCCATCGAGTATTTTTAGTTTCACATCCACCTGTCCAAATGGTGTGTGAACCGCACGTTTTTCCCGTTCCGCTTCATATCGCTCTATGGGTTGAACGCGTATGCCAAAGGTGGAGGTTTCTTCCAAAAGCAAACGGGCAAGCGCAGCCTCGTTTGTTCGCGGGGAGATGATGGAAAGAATAACAGCGGGACGATTTTTTTTCATATAAGTGGGTGTCATAAAAACATCCAATGCACCAGCATTCATTGCTTTTTGCTGAACGATTCCATAAACCTGCGGATTCATATCATCGATGTTGGTTTCCATTAAAACCAGGTTAGAGGTTATTAAACTGGGATTTTCGGGACCAATAAATAATCTGAATATGTTCGCCCAGGGTAAAATCATTGAGCCTGCGCCAATTCCAATTGATTTAACAGTCATGGATGGGCGCTCGAAAGTTGCCAGTTCAGCCAGAATGGCAGCCCCGGTGGGTGTGACCAATTCTTTTTCAATGGGTGAAGGAATTAATGATACTTTTGCCATTTGCATCAGTTCAAGTGTTGCCGGGGCTGGAATTGGTATTATCCCATGCTGCGTTTTTACTTTTCCTCCATTGAAGGGTAGTGAACTGGAATATAAGCGATCGATGGAGAAATAATCCAATCCTACAGCTGCACCAACAATATCAACAATTGAATCCAGTGCACCCACTTCATGAAAGTGAACATCAGAGATGTTGCTGCCGTGAACGCGAGCTTCAGCCTGTGCCAGTTTGCAGAAAATGGATTGACTGATTTGGATGATGTTTTGTGATAAGCTGCTATGTTCGAGTATCTCAACGATATCACTGTAATGTCGATGATTATGATGATTATGATGATGTTCATGATGATGGTCGTGGTCATCATCACAATCTCCTTCAATCAATGATTTGATTTGTAAAGCTCGAAAACCATTTTGACAGGTTTCTTTGGTTGTAATCGTAATCACTTCTGGCAAATCCAACTTTTCAAGTTGCTGTTGAAGATATTCAAGTGGTAAACCGGCGTCAATCAAAGCTGCCAGAAACATGTCGCCGCTGATACCAGAAAAGCAATCACAATATGCAATATTCATCGATTAATCACCTCATTCATGCTGCCAGTTCGATAACCTTCAAGATCTATTAATACATATATAAAACCAATTTCTTTGAACACCTTAATAATTTTTTCTCGAAATTCCAAAGCCATTGGAAGCTGACCGGGATTAATTTCTATATGCGCCACATCCTTTCGAAAACGCACACGACATGGATTGAAACCCATTTGTAACAACTCGTCCTCACCGGCTGCCACCCGGTTTATTTCCCTCATGCTAATTTGGGTGCCATACGGAATGCGTGTAGCGTAACAGGAACCTGCAACGCTATTTGCATTTGGCAACCCCAGTGCTTGCGCCAATGACCGAATGTGCTTTTTGGTCATACCGATTTCCAGAAACGGGCTGCGGATATTTAATTCCCGGATGGCCCGCATGCCTGGCCGATAATCTGCCAGATCGTCAAGATTGGAACCTTCCACCACCCATTGGAAGTTTTCATTCTGGGCGATCTCGAGTATGGTTTTAAAACGATTAAACTTGCAATAATAGCAACGCAATGAATCATTCGCGGTGAAATTTGGGTTCAATAAATCGTTATACTCAACAATTCGGTGGGGAAAGTGAAATTGTTTGACTATGTTATCTACAAAAAATCTATCTTGTCTTAACTGCAATGGAGAGGTAACTGTGACAGCCAACATGCGGGTGTTTTTTGCCATTTGTGCCGCAACTGACAGCAGCGTGCTATCAACTCCACCGCTGAATGCGATTATTACACCATGCATTAAACCGAGCGAAGCCAGTAAAGCTGCCCATTTGTCTTGCAAATCGACAGAAAGGTTTTGGGGATTAAATGATGGTTGAATACTCATAAATCATGATTTTGACGGTTAATAAGACTTGCGATATATCCGGCGCCAAACCCATTATCGATATTGACCACAGCTACTCCGTTCGCGCAATTATTAAGCATGGACAACAAAGCAGCCAACCCTTGAAAACTGGCGCCGTAACCAATACTGGTGGGTACGGCAATAACCGGGCAGGCCACCAAACCGTTTACAACACTGGGTAGTGCGCCATCCATTCCTGCGGCAACAACAATCACTTTTGCCTGTTGCAGTAAAGAGATGCTTTTTAGCAATCGATGGAGACCGGCAACTCCGACATCATAGAGGCGTTGAACTTCATTCCCCATCATTTCAGCGGTTATGGCGGCTTCTTCGGCAACTGGAATATCAGCTGTGCCGGCTGTGATTACAAGAATTCCTTCCACCCTGTTATTCTGCTGTTTTACTTGCAAGGTAAAAATTTTGGCGTCGGGGTAATATTTTCCACCCGGCGGCAATTCTGGACGAATTGCTTCATAGACCTCGTGTGCTAAACGGGTGATGATGATTTGATTATTCTTTTCGTATAATTTATTTGTAATTTTGATGATCTGATCGTTGGTTTTATTCTCGCCATAGATCACCTCAGGGAATCCACGTCGTAAACTGCGATGATGATCAAGGTTTGCAAATCCTTCGATATTTTCAAAAGGTAAAGAGCGCAGTAGGTTCAAAGCTTCTTGAGGACTCACCTTTTTGGTGCGGATATCCTCAATCAATTGTTGGAGACGTTCTTCATTCATTGTTTGTGTACTCTAGTCTTTGATGGTTTGTTCTGTTGTTTGTGCAGCGTAATTCTCGAAGGCTTCCAACTCTTCAGCTAGAGGGGAATTTTCAAGTGAATCTTCAATGTGCTTTAATATGCTCTCTTTAGAGGGTTTGTTGCCTGAAAACGTGCGCAAAAGGTTGATGAAGTATTGCGTCATTTCTTTTGTCAGGCTTTTTAATGAATCCTGTGAAATTCTTTCGCCTCTCTGGAACCAGACCGTGGCCGCGTAACCCATTACCATTGTGGTTGAGGCCGCAATGGCTGCAGAAAGCAGCCAGCCAGGCAAACCGCCCAGCTTGCTGAGTTGTTGAAACAGGGAACGGCCGATCAATCCCAGACCAAAGGTGGCAATCAATTCTTTGGCCCGTTTGATGGTGATTTCATAATTGTGAATACGGGCAATGCCCATCACCATGGCAGACTGGGTCATGACCAGGGGGACGAAATCAATCACCGGCAGTGGTGAAAGCGCAATGACGGCTGAAATGGATGTAGCGCTGACGATGTTGCGCCAGGAGAGTTTCCAGCGGTACTGCGGCAGGGCTTTACCCAGCGCCACAATGATGCCGGGTTCCTGAACTGCAATACCCACCAGTATCTTATCGAGATTTTTACCTTTGGTGGCAACCACCGGAATGATCCTGTCTTCTTCAACACGCAAATTGGCAGCAGCTTTTTTTACAACCTGCGAGGCGCTTTTAGCCACAAGGTCAATTTTGTTTAAAACGATGATATAGGGTTTGCCAAGCGCCAGCAGATCTTCGTAGAGGTCCAATTCGCCCTTTTTAATACCCTGAATGGCGTCGAATACGATAATGAGAAAATCTGCGCCCTGTGCAGCCTGCATGGCTTCCTGCTTCTCATTTTCACCCACATCGCCAACCGCATCGGCTCCGGGGGTGTCGATGACGGCAAAAATGCCGGCGTCTGCGGTCTGGTTGATGCGGGTTGTGCCTGGAATGGGGCTTACCTGGGCTTGATCTTGCCGGCTGCTGATGAGCTGATTGTAGAGCGTTGATTTACCTACATTGGCAGGGCCAACAATGGCCACTCGTTTCTTTTGCCCAAATGTGAGGCGAAGCTGTGAGGTGGAAAGGCGAATGAGCAGTCGCACCATGTTGGCGTCGGAAGGTACGCCGTTTATCAGGTTTTGCACCGATTTTTGTTCGGCCGGTGAAAGCGACTCCCAGAGGACGCGAAACATGCCCTGTGTATCAGGTGATAGCAATTGGGTGATTTTGTCAGTGGCGGTCATTTTCACTCCTCAGGGAGGCAAACTGTTGGGTAATTGGAATGTATTGGTTATTGTATCATCTTCCCAGGTTTGAATTGTCGCGGCAGCAGGCAGGTGTGACCACAAACACAGCCTCACTCATTAAACCCCGGTTGAATCTTAATCTCATACACAGTGTTCCAAAATTTGCCTGTGACCCACAAGCGGCCTGAAGAAGGATCATAGGCAATGCCATTTAACACCTCGGCGTCGGGTTGGAGGGTGGCTTCACGAACCAGTTCATCGAGATTGATCCAGGCGGTGATGCAGCCTGTATTTGGATCAATGGCAATGATCTGGCTGGATTGCCAGATATTTGCCAGGATTTTTCCATTAACCATTTCCAATTCATTGATACGCTCAACGGGGGCACCTCCGTCCCACACCTCCAGGCGACTTTTTTCTTCAAACGAATCTGGGTCGAGAAATCGCAGCCATGAGGTTCCATCACTCATGATGAGATGCTGACCATCAAAGGTTAATCCCCAACCTTCGCCGGGATAGGAAAATTCGGCAACCTGCTTCAGGATGTCTTTTTGATACACGAGCGCCCGGTTATTCTTCCAGGTCAATTGGATGAGATGGTTATTTACCAACGCCAGGCCTTCACCGAATAGATCGGATGGCAGCGCCTGGATTAGAAGCACTTCCCCGGTGGCTGGATCGACCTTGCGAAGGCTCGACTGACCCAACAGGCCTGTGCTCTCATAGAAATAGCCATCCAGAAATAGTAACCCCTGGGTGTAGGCAGAAGCGTCATGCGGCAGGCGGTTGAGGATCTTGACCGAATGATGGGATGCCAGCGGGCAGGTTTGAGCGGTTTGCGGCAGGGTGGACGTTGCCAATGGAAGCAAAGTTGGTGTGGTTGTCTCTACTGCAAAGGTGTTTGCCGCAGCTGAAGTTGGCGAATGCTGACCGGGGGAGGACGTACAACCAGCAGCTGTAATTAAGATGACCAGGCACACAAAAAAGATTCTGGATGGCCTCATCACCGGGTTATTTCCCACGGGCTGCCTGTTTGAGCAGCCGCTGTTGAATTTTTTCGCTGGTCAATTCTCTCTGGGCGTCGGTTGCTATCCAACGCGCTGAACGGCTGTCCATTGCATGAATGATTCGCGTAGTTTCAATGGCTTTTTCATTTAATGTCAGGTTTCTTTTGCCAATAGATCTCAATGCCCAGTTGACTGCTTTTTTTACGAAATTGCGCTCATCAACTGCTTCGCGTTGAATGACAGGGAGGAATTGAATAAATTTCTCATCAGGGGCTGATTTATCGTGCACACACAAGGCCGCGATGAGCACAAAGCCTGTGCGCTTGACGAATTCAGGCTGCGCCTGGCTGTATTCAAACACTTTTTCATAGGCAAAAGGTGTGCGGTCAAACAATTCGGAAGTAACAAGGTCGCATACATCCCATGAATTAAACCCCTGCGTCCACTCATCCATCTGTTTTTCATCAATCATTGCAGGGTCTTCAATATAAGCAGCCAGGATGCGGGCTTCATGGATGCCTGTCTCCCAGAGTTGAATGGCAAGCGGATGATTCTTTCCAATTGATTTTGCGATTTCATATAAACATGTGTAGTGAATCCCCAGGGCTTTTTCTGAATTAATTCCGAATCGTTCCATTTCTGCAATGGCTGCCGGATCGGTGAGACCTTTTAACACCTGCAAAATGGTTTCGAATTCAAGATTGGGCAAGGGGAAGGGAGAAATGTTTTTATTCATAAGCACCTGGTTGAAATTGAAATAGGAAAGATACCGGCAAAGTGTGAGAAATTCTCCTCAAAAAAATGACCCACTAAGAAACAATGTTAAAATTATACAATCGTGAAAGCCAAAACAAAATCCTTTGAATTGGGGAAAGTTGGATTGTAACCTTATCCTTCCACTTCTCGCAGGAGCCAAAAGATGACCGAAGCACATCTCGAACAACAAGATTTCTTGCGTGAACAGGCAATGGGCATTGGAACCTGGGCCTGGGGCGATCGGTTGTACTGGGGATATGGAAACGGTTATGATGACACCGATTTGTTTGAGGCTTTTCAAATTTGCCTGGATGGGGGCATTCAACTGTTTGATACGGCTGAAGTTTATGGGCAGGGGAGGGCTGAAACGCTTCTGGGCGAATTCATGCGTGAAGCGGGACGACCTGTGTTAACTGCAACCAAATTCATGCCGTATCCCTGGCGGTTGACTAAACGCAGCCTGTTGAAAGCCCTGCGCGCCAGTTTGAAGCGGTTGGGTATTGCGTGTGTGGATTTATATCAAATTCATTTTCCTCTGCCACCATTGACCATCGAATCATGGATGGGCGCCATGGCTGAAGCGGTGCAGGCTGGCATGACGCGGTCGGTGGGCATATCCAATTGCAACCGTGAGCAAGTGCAGCGCGCCTATGAGACACTGATGCGCCAGGGCGCCCGGCTGGCATCCAACCAGGTGGAATACAACCTGTTAAACCGGAATGTAGAAAAGAGCGGTTTGCTGGCATTGTGCAAGGATATGGGGGTGACATTAATTGCGTATAGTCCTATAGCGATGGGTTTGTTAAGTGGCAAATATAATGTGGATAATCCGCCGCAGGGAATTCGCGGCGGTAAATATGACCGGGCATATCTAAAGAAAATTGAACCGCTGATTCTTCAGCTACGGCGCATTGGGGCAGCCCGCGCCGGAAAGACCCCGGCGCAGGTGGCCTTGAACTGGGTGATTTACAAAGGGGCGCTGCCAATTCCGGGAGTGAAAAATCGCGAGCAGGCGCTGGAAAATATCGATTGTTTAAACTGGCGTTTGAACGAAGAAGAAGTTGCTGAGTTGGATGAAGCCAGTGACCAGGTCGAAAGACTGGGGTAGAAAATATGCAACCCCTGAAAGCCTTCTACGTATATTGTTATGAAAGTAAATGTTGGTATAAAGGAGTGCAAATATGAATACTTCAACAACTCATGCTCTGCGTCGATCACGTCATAACCGTGTGCTGGCAGGTGTGTGCGGTGGATTGGCAGAATTTTTCGGGATCAGCGCTTTCTGGTTTCGCCTGGGATTTTTCCTGTTGTTCTTGCCCGGCGGACTTCCCGGTACCCTGATTTATGTGCTGATGTGGATTATCATCCCGAGTGAGTGAAAAAAATTTTTGAAAAACAACCGCTGGATAGCCCCAGCGGTTGTTTATTTATTCGTCAAAATCGATTTCAAGCAATTCGTCCTCACTCCATTCCTGCCTGGATTGAAAGTGAATATCGCCAAACAGGTTATCCTGATTGGCTTCAATGATATGGCGTTTAATCAATTCCAGCAGCGCCAGAAATGTGACCACCACTTCAACCCGGTTCCAACCGGATAGAATACTGCGGAAAGAAGGAGATGACATTAACTTGGCGGTTTCAAGAATGGTGTGGATTTTTTCGCGTATGGTCACGCGCGGCATGTTGACCACTTCGCTAAGGTTGACCGCATCAGGTTCTGCAAAGAATATATCTGCGGCAGTGTTGACCAGTTCTTCAAGGGTCAGGTCGCTCAAATCGAGTTTGGGTTCAACTTTGATGGGCGGCGGTGCCAGGCGCAAGTAGGTGTGCAGGCTCGATTCTTCGCGCTGCGCCAGCCAGTCTGAAATTTGTTTGAAACGGCGGTATTGAATCAGTTGTTGCGCCAGCGCTTCACCGGGGTCTTCTTCAGCCGGACCTTCCAGGTTCACTGTGGGGCGTGGAAGCAGGGCGCTGGATTTGATTTGCAACAGGCGCGCTGCAATGATTAAAAAGGCTGAAACCTCTTCCGGGTCGCGGTCTTCAATATGCTTGAGATAGGCCAGGTATTGATCGGTGACCTGCGCCAGCGCCAGCGTGGTGATATCCAACTCAGCGCGCTCAATCAAGTCCAGCAACAGGTCCAGCGGACCGGCATAGACATTGGTTTGCACCAGGTAACCTTCGGTTTGATGTGCGGCAACTTGAAAACTCATGTGCAGCATTATATCAGATGCTTTCTCTGGAAATTGATTTTCATGCAGAGACCTATTCAGTTATAATCTGTGATTATGAAATCGAACCTTACTCATCTGGACGAACAGGGCAATGCCCACATGGTGAACGTGGGGCACAAACCCGACAGCGAACGAACAGCTGTGGCGCGGGGTGAAATTCATTTACAGCCGTCCACCATTGATTTAATCCGTGCGGGTTCCATGAAAAAGGGTGACGTGTTTGCTGTGGCGCGCATCGCCGGAATTATGGCCGCAAAACGCACCTCAGAACTGATCCCGCTGTGTCATTCCATTCCGTTGCACCAGGTGGATGTGAAATTATCCATTGATGATTCACTGCCGGGGGTTCAAATTGAGGCCACAGCGCGCACCACAGGCAAAACAGGCGTCGAAATGGAAGCGCTTACTGCCATAAGTGTGGCGGCATTGACTATTTATGATATGGTGAAAGCTGTTGAAAAAACCGGGCGCATACAGAATGTGCGATTGGTTGAAAAACACGGCGGAAGCAGCGGCGATGTCATCAACGAGTGAATATTTATGAGCCAAATCCACATCCTTTTTTTTGCCAGCTTACGAAGTAAGGCCGGGATTAAGAGCCTGGATCTTCCCTGTGAAAATGAATGTACAGTGCAAGACTTAAAACGGTTGTTGGGGGAGCGTTACAACGCCCTGGCGCCGGCGCTGCAATCCTGTGTGGTTTCCATCAACCATCAATTTGCATTTGATGAAGATCTTGTGCCGGACAATGCAGAGGTGGGCTTCTTCCCACCGGTGAGCGGCGGCAGCGGTGAATTGCCCACCATCACAGCCATTACCGATCAACCCCTATCGGTAGATCGCCTGGTTGCACAAATCACCACAGAGCACTGCGGTGCGGTATGCTCGTTTACCGGTACGGTGCGCGGGGTGACCACGCGCGGCGGGGCGCATGAGACCTCAGCCCTGGAATATGAAGCCTATCAACCCATGGCAGAAGCTAAGATGAAGCAAATTGCCGATGAAATCCGTCAGCGTTACCCGCAGGTGATTGGAATTGCCATTGTGCAGCGCATTGGCTGGATGGAAACGGGAACCCCATCGGTGGTGGTGGCGTGTTCCACTTCTCACCGCGACGCAGGTGTGTTTGAAGCTGCCCGTTATGGTATTGACCGGTTGAAAGAGATTGTGCCGGTGTGGAAGAAAGAAATCACACCCCAGGGCGAAGAGTGGGTGGACGGCGCCTACCAACCCAAACGAGGCGATTAGACCTGTGCAAATAGAACTAACCTGTTCAAAATGCGGCAAGACCTACTCAGGTAAGTCTCTGGTCGTGCTTTGTAAGGACTGTGGTGGAATGCTGGATTACAAACAATCCATCCCATTCGACCCAGCGCAGATTGAACAGGCAAAGAGCGGCGTGTGGCGCTATGCGCATGTTTATCCACTGCCTGCTGAAAACAACCAGGTGACCCTTGGCGAAGGCAGCACACCGCTGATCTGGACGCAAATTGCGTCCCGCTCATTAGGTCTGAAAATGGAAAGCCAGAATCCTACGGGGTCATACAAAGACCGGGGAACGGCTGTGCTGGTGAGCCATCTTGTGAATTGTGGAGTGAAAGAAGCGGTGGAAGACTCATCTGGTAACGCGGGCGCTTCTTTTGCTGCTTATGCGGCCAGGGCGGGCTTGCGAGCCCGCGTTTTTATTCCTGCTTCGGCTTTAGGCCCCAAACGAAAACAAATTGAAGATTATGGGGCTGAACTGGTGGCGGTGGAAGGGGCGCGTTCGGCGGCCAGCTTGGCTGTGCAGCAAGAAGTTCAGCGCGGCGCGGTGTATGCAAGCCATGCCTGTTCTCCTTTCTGGCTGGCGGGGTTGACCTCACTGGCTTTTGAAATTTGGGAAGATATGCAGGCGGTTCCCGGATCGATCCTGGCGCCGGTGGGTCATGGCGGTCTGATGACCGGATTGGTGAGGGGGTTTCAGGTGCTGTACAACAGCGGAGTGACGCACAGCATGCCATTTTTCCTGGGGGTGCAGGCCAACCCTTGCGCACCCCTTGTGCATGCGTATTCGCTGGGAGATGTTGAACCCCGCAGTGTTGATGAAGGGATGACCATTGCTGAGGGTATTCGTGTGCGCAACCCAAGCCACGGTGTGGAACTTTTGACTCTGTTCCAGCGAGGCATGGGCGCTTTCACGGGGATTGATGAGCAGGATATTCTGCCGGCGCGAACGGAACTGGCGCAGCAAGGCATATTGGTTGAACCAACATCGGCGGTGGTGTGGCATGCCGCCAAACAATGGATTGGAAAACTCCCTGAACCAATTTTGCTCATAATGAGCGGGTCGGGGTTAAAATATCAGTAACCATACCATTTCTTTTGAGAACTGATGGCTGGTGAGCCACTTCGCCGTGTCGAGGCGGCTGACGCGCCCTGAGTTCTCGGGAGGCACAATTGAACACGCAAGCCGCACCTGTGGGGAGAGAAACACCCCGGGAACTGGCAGAGCGATTGAGTTTGTCGTTTCATGATGGATTACTGCTCAGTCGTGCTCTGACGCATCGCTCTTATATTAATGAACACCCGGAAGCCATTGAAGACAATGAGCGTCTCGAATTTTTAGGAGACGCCGTGTTGGATTTTATGGTGGGGGCCTGGTTGTATAACCGCTACCCTGAAATGCCGGAAGGTGACCTGACGCGCATGCGCTCGGCGCTGGTGCACACCGAACAACTGGCTGAATTTGCCAGCATGATTCAACTGGGCAATGCTTTGCGCCTGGGTCGCGGAGAAGACCAGGCCGGCGGCAGATTACGCCCGGCGCTGTTGTGCGATACTTTTGAAGCCATCATTGGCGCCATTTACCTGGACATGGGTATCGAGGCGGTGTGGGAATTCATTTCGCCCTTCTTGGAAGAGGCTGCCGATGATATTCTTGAAAACCACAAAACCGAAGATCCCAAGTCGCAATTTCAAGAATGGGTTCAGGCGCAGGGCATGCCTGCACCTCAATATGTGACCCGCGGCACCTCAGGGCCGGATCATTCCAAGGTATTCACGGTGGATGTTGTGGTCAGCGGGCAGGTATATGGTTCAGGCAGCGGGCATGGCAAACAGGCAGCCACCAAGGCTGCCGCGCAGGATGCACTCGACCGCCTGGGATTGATTGATTGAACGGATTCCCGTTTCCCCAAAAATTTTATTGTCAGGATTAATGAATGTCGCCCAGATTAAAGTCACTGGAATTACAGGGATATAAAACATTTGCCAGTAAAACGCACTTTGAATACCCGGCAAATATAACTGCTATTGTTGGACCGAACGGCGCGGGAAAGTCAAACGTGGCTGATTCGCTGCGCTGGGTATTGGGAGAGCAAACCTATTCACTGCTGCGCGGTAAAAAAACCGAAGATATGATTTTTGCCGGTTCTGAACAGCGCCCCAAGGCCAGCATGGCCAGCGCCACAATAGAGTTTGACAACGAAGACGGTTGGCTGCCCATCGACTTCAGCCATGTATCCATCACCCGGCGGGCTTACCGCGACGGGCAGAATGAATATTATCTCAACGGGCAAAAGGTGCGCCTGCGGGAAATATCGGAGTTGCTTGCCAAGGCCGGGCTGGCTGAACGAACCTACACCATCATCGGGCAGGGGCTGGTGGATGCAGCACTGTCTCTCAAACCCGATGAGCGGCGCCGTTTCTTTGAAGAGGCCGCCGGTATTGGCCTGTATCGCTCACGGCGTGAAGAAGCCCTGACCCGGTTGAATAACACGCAGCGCAACCTGGAACGTGTCAAAGACATCTTGAGCGAGCTGGAACCGCGTTTAAACAGCCTGGAACGGCAGGCAAAGCGGGTTGATGAATATGACCGCATTAAGGCCGATTTGCAGGTTTTGCTGCGCGAGTGGTACGGTTTTAAGTGGCATGCCACGCAAAAGGAATTGCGTGAAGCCCTCAAGTTTTCGCGACTGCAAGAAGAAGATTTGCTGAAAGTGCGGCAGGAACAGCAAGACATTGAAAACCAGATCAGCGGTGTGCGCAGCCGTTTGCAAGAAATGCGCAAGCAGTTGAACCTGTGGCATTCAGAGTCGGCTGAACTACATAACAGGCGTGAGCAGGTGAGCAGAAACCTGGCGGTGAGCGATGAACGCAAACGCGCCATGCTTGAACAGCAAAAAAGCCTGGAAGCCGAGCGCGTGCGTGTGGAAGAAGAAATTAAAGCCGCCCAGGAACGTTTCCAGGTTTTGCTGGATGAGCTGGCGCGCCTGGAGGAAGAACTGGCTGAAGCGCAGGCAGCCGCTGAAAAAGCCCGCAAAGATTTGCGTGAGCGCCAGGTTCAACGCAGCCAGATGGACGAAACATTGAACCGCCTGCGGCGCTCGCAGGTGTCGGCGCAAACCCGGCAGGCTGAAATCAATGCCCAACTGCAAGAGCTGCACAACCGTGCACAAACGGTTTCGGCGTCCATCGAAGCAAGCCAGGGTTTGATTGAAAAAGAAAACCAGGCCTTGCAAACTGCCCGGGAAACGCAGGATAAATGGCAAGCCGAAATTGAGCGACTAAATCAGGAAAACCGGCAGGTGGAAGAAGCTTTTAAAGCCTTGCGCCAGGAAACAGAAAACCTGGAAACAAAGCGTAAGAAAATCATGGAGCATGCGGCTCAACTAAAGGCTGAAAAATCACGTTTACAGGCGCAGATACAAGTTTTGGAACAGGCTGAACAATCATTCAGCGGATTGAACCAGGGTGCACGCTTCATCCTGGAAGCAGCCAAAAAAGGGCAACTACGCGGCAGCTTCAAGGCGCTCAGCCCATCCATCGAAGTGCCGGCTGAATTTGAAACCGCCATGGCAGCCGTGTTTGGCGACCTGCTGGATGGGGTTGTGCTGCCGGCGCGCGAGAACCTGGAAGAGGCGCTGGCGCTGCTGGAAAAAGGCAAAGACGGGCGCGCCATTTTGCTGCCGCTGGATTCCATCCGCGGTGATGACCGGGTGAAATTGTCCAAAGATGCCGATGTGCTGGGAGTGGCTGCGGATTTGATTCGCACCAGCGACGACTTGCAGCCTGTGATAAAAAAGTTGTTGGGCAACGTGCTGGTGGTGCGCAACCGCAGCGCTGCCGTTCGATTGGAAGGCAGCCTGCCGGAAAACGCCCGCATGGTCACCCTGCGTGGAGAGGTGTTCTGGGGCAATGGCATGGTTTCAGCCGGGCAAGATAACCGCTCGGCGATGATTGCGCGCCCACGCCAAAAACGCGAATTGACCGAAGCCCTGGAAAACATCGTGAAAGAATTGGCTGCAATTGATGACGACCAGCAAAAAGTGGAGCAAGACCTGGAAGAAATGCGCTTCAGGGAAAAAGAGCAGCAGAAAAATGCCAACGAAATTAGCTCAGCCCTGAAGACTGTCAATCAACAATGGCAGCAGGCGCACCTGGCTTATGAGCAGGCGCGTCAGCGCCAGTCCTGGCAGCGCGAGCAATTGGACAAACTGCAAAAGCAGCTTCAGGCTGCCCGCGAAGAAACCAGGCAAAAGAAAAGCGAACAACAGGACAACGATAAGAAAATTGCCCGGTTGGAAACCGAAATCAAGACCCAGGTGCGCAGCCTGGCGCAAATTCCAATGGATGAGATGCGCGCTCAACTGGCGCACTGGGAGACAAATTCGGCTGTGGCAACGCGCGCCAAGCAGGAAGCTGAACGCCGCATTGTGGAACACCGCCAGTCGGTGACACAGGCGCAGCAGCGGCAGAAAAATTTGGCACAGCGCATGACTGAATTGACCCAGTCATTGACACAAATGGAAGAGAACCAAAAGCTGGAACGAGAGCAGGATGAGGCGCTGAGCCGGTCGATTGAGACTTTGCAAGAGAAAATCACACCGGCTGATCAGGCGTTGGAGCAGCAGGAGAGCGACTACTCGTTGATGCAGCAAAAGCAATTGAACGGGCAGCAGGCGCTTTCGCTGGCAGAGCGCAATCACACGCATGCTCAATTGGAGCTAACCCGCCAGCGAGAAGCGCTGGATAACCTGCGCAGCCGCATTGAAGATGACTTTGGCCTGGTGGCGTTTGAATATGATAAGAATGTTTCAGGCCCAACCCCGCTGCCGCTTGATTTTGTGAAACAACTGCCAGTGGTGGAAGAATTATCGCCTGACCTGGAAGAAAACATCCGTCAGCAGCGCAGCCTGCTGCGCCGGTTGGGCGCGGTGAACACAGATGCCAAAAGTGAATACGCATCGGTGCAGGAACGCTTTGAGTTTTTGACCACCCAGGTGGATGATCTGCAAAAGGCCGATGCCGATTTGCGCGCCGTGATTGCAGAATTGGATGAGTTAATGCGCATCGAATTTAAAAAGACGTTCGATGCCGTGGCAAGTGAATTTAAAAAGATGTTCACCCGCCTGTTCGGGGGTGGTTCGGCGCGTTTGCTGCTGACTAATGATGAGAACCCCACCGAGGCGGGCATCGACATCCAGGCGCGCCTGCCCGGAAGACGCGAACAGGATCTTTCGCTGTTGTCGGGTGGTGAGCGCAGCCTGACGGCGGTGGCGTTGATCTTCTCGCTGTTGCGCGTTTCACCCACTCCGTTTTGCGTGATGGACGAGGTGGACGCCATGTTGGATGAAGCCAACGTGGGGCGTTTTTGCGATTTGTTGAAAGACCTGAGCCAGACCACCCAGTTCATCGTCATCACGCACAATCGCAACACCGTGCAGACTGCCGATGTGATTTACGGGGTGACCATGGGCCGCGACTCGACCAGCCAGGTGATCAGCCTGCGGTTGGATGAAGTCAGTGAAGATATGGTGAAATAGTCCTTACATTTGCGTAAACAAAACGGCGCCTTATCACAGGCGCCGCTTTGTTTTACTGATTGAAATTATGTACTTGTTAGAACTGTGTGGTTAAATCGGGGTCGGTGGGGATGAAATCTTTCCAGTTGTCATCAAAGCGCTGGATATCTTCAGCAGCCGTCGCGGTGGTTAACCACTCGTTGAATTTGTTTTGTTTGGCTGTGTTCAATTCAGCAGCGCTCAATGGGCGATCTTCATGACCAATAACCTGGATGATATGATAACCAAAGCTGGTTTTTACCGGCTGGCTGATTTCGCCGACCTTCAGGCTGAAAGCTGCCTGTTCAAATTCAGCCACCATTTTGCCCGAGCTAAACCAACCCAGGTCGCCGCCTTTGTCTTTGTTGCCAGTGTCTTGCGAGACTTCAGCGGCAATGGCAGACCAGTCTTCGCCTTGCTCCAGCCGTTTGAGCACATCTTTCGCCTGGGTTTCTTCTTTCACCAGGATATGGCGTGCCCAGACCTGCTCTTGCGTGGTGGGGACATCGGCGGCCATCTTTTCACTCAATTTCTGCATCAGCAGGTAACTGCGGAAACGCTCGCGCAGATCGGCTTCTGTGAATTGAATGGTTGCCAGCTCGTCCACAATGGATTTTAAGTTGCCCTTATAGGCTTCTTCGGTGTAAGGCGTTGCGGTGGGAAAAGGGGTGGCGGCAGCATCGGAAGTGGCAGTTGGGAAGGGTGTGGGTTCGGCAATGGTGGGTGTTACGGTTACCAACACCAGTTGAGCCGGTGACAGGGTCGAATAAACCGCCGGTGCTGTGGTGGGGGCAGAGGTGGGTGTGCCTTTGGGATAATATCCAAAGGCGCTTTGCAGGGCTTCGGTCACCTCGTCGTCGCTGACGGTGATGCCTTGATTTTTGGCTTCACGTTCAATGACGGCAAATTGAATCAATTCTTCCACTGCCTGGGAGCCAAGCACCGATGCATTGGTGGGGTCCAATTGCTGTGAAATCTGATCCAGGTTATTCTGGAAAGATTGAGCAAGTTCGGGGCTGGAAGCGAAAGCCTGGGCAAGCTGAGCAGCCTGTTGATAGCTGCGTACCAGATCCCAGCGTTTGTAACGCACTTCCTTCTGGAAATCGGTCAAGGTGATGGTCTTGTCGCCCACTTTTGCAACCGGCCGCTGGTTTTTCAAGTAGGTTTGATCCAGGATACCATACGCCAAAACCAGAACGACAAGAGCAACGATGACAATGGCAACAGTCCGCAAGAGGCGTGTCTGGTTTCGTTCACGCTCTTGCCGGGCTATGTGTTTTTTGGTTAATTCACGGGGGGGTTGATTGTTAGGCATGAAACCCTCAATTTAATGGTATGCAGGCATGGGCGTTTTCACCCATGCCTGTTCGAGATCCATACCAATTATCGAATAACGTCTTCCCAGGGCTCTCCCACGAAGGGAAGCAGAGCGATGTGGCGGGCGCGTTTGACAGCGCCAGCGACCGCGCGTTGATGGCGGGCGCAGGTGCCGGTTTGCCGACGGGGGCGAATTTTGCCGGTGTCGGTGACAAAGCGGGACAACAGGTCCACGTTTTTGTAATCAATTTTGATGTTTTTATCAGCGCAGAACTGGCAAATTTTGGGGCGGGCGATATAACGTCTCCCACCTTGCGGTGCGCCGTTGAATTCCTGATCTTCCATTTTCTTTACTCCAAAACTCAATACGGGAAGCCTTGATCAGCTTCTTCGTTTTCAGCACGACGGAGTGAATCACTTTCGTCCAGTTCGCTTTCATCAGACTGGACGTCGGATGATTCATGGCGTTCTCCCAGGATCATCATCTCGTTGGCAACAATTTCAATGCTGGTGTGCCTGGCGCCATTCGAGTCTTCCCAACGGCGGGACTGCAAGCGTCCTTCCACATACACCTGCTGCCCTTTGCTGAGAAATTGTTTGCAGATCTCTGCCAGGTTGCCCCAGGTAACAATGTTGAACCATTCGGTGTCGGTGTGCCGTTCACCGTCAGATGATGTCCAGGTGCGGCTGGTGGCCACAGTGAATGTGGTGACCGGCTTGCCTGAAGGCGTATAACGCATCTCGGGATCACGTCCTAGATGCCCAATGATCATTGCTTTGTTCAATCCTCGGCTCATGTCATGCTCCTTGTAAATGCGATGACCTTGTTGCTTTTTTCGTTACAGGGATGGACTAGTCATCCATCCGGGTGATCATAAAGCGCATCACGATTTCAAATAGTTGCAAGTTGCGTTCGAGTTCAGCAGTAAAACTGGTTTCCATCTTCGCCTGAATCAAAACGTAGATGCCGTCGCGCTGTTTGCGAATGCGGTAAGCCAGTCTGCGTTTACCCCACAGATCAACTTTTTCGATGGATCCGCCAGCGTCAGTAATCCAGCTCTTGACGCGCTCGATGGCTTCGCCAACCGCAGTTTCATCCAGGTCGGGTTGCAGAATAATCACGACTTCATAATCGCGCATGGTTTGGGAACCTCCTTTCCTCGGGATTGCCCTCAATCAATGCCGTAAGCATATTGAGAGCGGAAAGGCAAATGCTGAGATGCAATTTGCCACAGTATTTTAGTATAGCATAAAATTTCAAGAATAAACATGGTTTTTTGTGAATCATGCATACATTTTTATAACGGTGCCCACATTGGCAGACTGCAGCAGGCAGTCAATTGTGCGAATATTTAGCCGGCTTTCCTCAAGACTGGCGGAGGGAGGTTCACCCGTGAGGATGGCATGCTGTAAATCTTCAATTTCTCCCAGGTAACGATCCTGGGCTGGAAAATGAAATGGTTTTTCTCCCTGTTCTGTCTTGAGAATGACCTGGGTTGGATTTTCACTGCGGAAGGGTTCAGGGATGAGCAGGCTGCCCTGCGTGCCGCGGATTTCAATACAGCGGCGGCGCGGAAGGTCAAAACTGGTGAAAATGTGTGCAATCTGACCTTCTTCAAATTGCAATATGCCTGAAAATGTGCGGTCAACCCCGGCAGGCGCACTGACCTGAAATCCCTGCACGAATTGAGGCAAATCACCAAACAAGATGCGGGCGTAACTGACCAGGTAGCATCCCACGTCCCACAGGCTGCCGCCGCCAAAATGTTTTTCCAGGCGGTAGTCATCAGGTCGGGTGAGCGGGAAGGTAAATTCGCCGTGGAAATAAAGCGGGTCGCCGATGACACCCTGTGTGAGCATCTGGCGCACGGCGGCGGTTTTACGGTGGTGAAGGTGCATCATACCTTCAGTCACAAAAACATTGGACTGTGCGGCAGCAATTATTATCTCATCCACTTCCTGTTCTGAGAGCGCCAGGGGTTTTTCAACCAGAACGTGTTTACCTGCCAGCGCCGCGCGCACAGCCCATTCTTTATGTAAATGATTGGGAAGCGGGATATAAACAGCGTCAATGGAAGGATCGGCTAGCAATTCTTCATAGGATGCATATATGCGGGGAATTTTCCACCGGGCTGCCTGTTCACGGGCGCGGTCAGGGCTGCGGCTGGCAATGGCAGCCAATTGCGCCTGTTTGGAACAAAGCAATGAGGGCACAAAAGAACAGTTGATGCGCGCAGCCCCCAGAATGCCCCATTGAATGAGATCAGTCATGGTGTTATCACCTTTTTTTCCCTTAAGTGTTCAACCAGTTACTTTGAATGATCTGGTCTGGTTCAGCGGTGCGGTACCACTGGCGGTAAGCCGCAGTTTCATCCAGTAAAATCCGCAGGCGCTTTTCATCCTCGGAAAGTGTGTTGGAAGAATTGCCGCCAAAAATGATGAACCACTCATCTTCATCCTGCCGGATGATCGAAATTTTCCCGGCGCTATGCAGCCATTGCAAGCCGGCTTTTATGGTGGTCGGGCGGTGTCCGCACAGGGCAGCCAGTTCATGGATGGAAAGAATGCCTCTTTTTTTGTTGAGCACCGTTTTTACCAGTCCCGTGAGCATGACCAGGAAGGATTGAAAATCTGCCGGGGAGGTTTGTTCGGCCAACAACAAGACGCGTTGCGGTTTGACTTTTTGGATCACCTGCTGCAATTCACCCGCGCCCGGGGGGATGGACCAGACTACCAGTGTTTTGGCTGGAGCAGCCTGCAATCGATGGGAAGTGACCTGGTCTGATGAGATTTTGCCTTCAGCCCACACCACGAATTCGCCCGGGGGGAGCGAATCAAGGACGGCCTGCGGATCGGGAGCGCCGCGGTAATCCAGGATCTCAATCGCTGCCCGGGTAACGCCGGCATCGATGACTGATTCAAGATTTGCCCTGGCATCCATCCACGAATACTGCACGCCAATTTCTTCCCGGTAGCGATGGATACGTACCGTGTAAGCCAGGTCGATGCTTTCTCGCGGCATTTTCTCAATACCGCTGTTCCATTTTAAAACAGTGAATTCTTCTCCATGCTCATCTTGAAGTTGCAAACGGAGGTGTTCATCCTGCTTGCCGATTTTCCTGACATCTTTGATTTTCATATTTCGGGCAAGAAAAACCGGCGCAGGATTTCCCTTGCCAAACGGCGCCAGTTGTTGAATGTGCTGAACCAGGTCCAGGTCAAACAGCGACAGCGGTTGTTCAGAATCAATGAACAAGGGGTTGGGGGCGGGTTCGTCTCCGGTGAAGCGGGCGGCCGATTTGTTCAACGCCGCGCGCAGGGCAGCGATATTCTCCTGCGGCAGGGCAACCCCGGCGGCAGATGCGTGCCCAAAAACATCACTTAACAAATGGCTGTGTTCCTTCAACAATTGCAGCAGGTCGATTCCCGAAGGGGCACGGGCAGAACCGCGGGCTATGCCTTCTGACGGTGCGGAGAGAATAATCACCGGGCGGTTGTACTGGTCGCTGATGCGGCTGGCCACCGTGCTGAGCACACCGGCATCCCAGGCAGGATTGGAAAGCACCAGTGCCGGGCTGTGAGCCAGGGAGCGGTCGCTGTCAATTTGTTTTTCAACCGCCTGGGCGCACTGATCGATTTTTAATTTTCGTTCCAGGTGAATTTGTTCATAGCGGGCTGCCGCGATGCGGGCATCTTCCAGGTTCTCGCACAAAAGAAATTCAACCAGTTCGTTGGCATCTTTCACGCGCCCCACGGCATTGAGGCGCGGTGCAATCTGGCGGCTGATGTCATCCTCGTCGAGCGTGAGCGAGTCCACATCCGCTTTTTCAAACAGGGCGCTCAGGGCTGGCCGCGGATCACCGCGCATGCGCAGGAGCCCAAGCTGCGTGTAATAGCGGATGTCGGAGGTGAGGGTGGCCACATCGGCAATGCTGCCCAAAGCCACCAGGTCAAGCAGGTCGTCCAGCGTCGCCGATGATTTCAGGTAGTTGTATACACCTTGCGCAAAGCAATAAGCCACGCCGACACCGGACAGCGAGGCGGATGGATGGTTGGGAGGGAGCAGGTGCGGGTTGATGACCGCCAGCGCCGCTGGAATTTCAGTGGACGGCAGGTGGTGGTCGGTGATGATGCAATCCACGCCTCTTGATTTCACGTAGTCGATGGATTCTATCTCGCTGATGCCTGAGTCGCAAGTGATGAGCAATTGGACGCCCAAATCGAGAAAGCGGCTGAGCGCCGGGCGGCGCATGCCGTGCGATTCCAGCCTGCGCACCGGCAGGTGATAGATGATATCTGCCCCCAGCCGTTTGAGCGCTGATACCAACACGGCTGTGGCGGTCTGCCCGTCCACATCAAAATCACCCCAAACGCCGATTCGTTCGTGCTTCTGAAGAGCTGTGCGGATGCGCTCGGCTGCCCTGGGCAAGTCGGTGAAATCCATTGGATTGGAGGGTGTGTACGCCTGCGGGTCCAGAAAGGCAAGCGCTGTTTGTCCATCGGTTATGCCGCGGCGCACCAACAGTTCGGCTACCAGGGGGTGTTCAACCAGGTCGAATAATTCGGTTGGAATAATAAGTTCGGATGGTTCATTCCATTGATAGGTGCGCTGCATTAAAAATCAATCTCCGCAATCTGGTCAAAGTCCAGGTCAAAGTCGCCGCCGGAGGATTGCTCTTCGGACGCTTCCAGGTTTTGCCAGTCGCCAGCCTGCACACCACGCTGACAAAGTGAACGATAACGGCAGAACTGGCAGCGCTGTTCATTGGCTGTAAGCGGAAAATCACCTGGTCTGCGGTTGGTGATGTCGAGAATTAACCGCTCAATTTCTTTTTGATCGGCTAACATCTGGGCAGTGGTGTAGGGAAAGCGCTGCGGATCGTTGGGATAATCAGTGAACCAGTAGATCATCTCCACCTGGTCAGGAGACAGGGGGGCGCCAAAACGAGCGTCCTGTCCTGAAAGGCACAGCACCAGGGGATAAAGACGGGTTTGAATGCGCCGGATCAGTGTGGAACGCGGCGTGATGTACGCGCTGGTCTTCCAGTCCACAATGACCGCCCTCTGGCCGGGCTGCACAGCCAGCAGATCATATTGCGCGGTGACACGAAAGCCGTTCAGGGAAAAGGATAATGGGTATTCCACCCGGCGTTGAGGGGGCAATTCATCCAGAACGGTGTTGTTGAGGTAATTTTGCCACCAGCGCTGCAATTCAGGCGTGTCAGCCTGGCTGCCCAGTTGATCGGGGGGGAATCCGATGAGATGTTGCTGCACCATTTGATGGAAACGGCGGCCCTGTTCCTGGTGATGCTCGCGTTCCAGCACTGGCTCGGTTTCCAGGGCGGGCCAGCTAAGCCGCAGCAGGTAACGCAATTCAAAGCGGCGCGGGCAATCGACATAATCTTGCAGGCTGGATGCGCTGAATTGGAAATTTTCAGGCAGAGGCATGCTGGTGTTCCTCCCATTTTTTCCCCAGTTCTTGCAGGGGCAAAGCAGCCTGGCAGGCTTGCGATCCGGCGTTTTCGCGCCCGGTGTTCCAGGTGACTACCAGTTCTTGCCGGGCGCGGGTGATGCCCACAAAGAACAGGCGCAGCCGTTCGGCGGCGTAATCAAGGCGAGCCTGGTTGGTGGCGGTTCCCTCTTCGAGGTACACACCCGGAATATCATTTTCAATTAATGCCGTCAACTTCGCCAGGCATTCAGCCTGCAAATTGAGCCTGTCACGCACGTACCAGCGTTCGGCTATGAAGGAATCGCCTTCCAGCGCGGAGGGGAAATCATAGTTGTTTACCGACATGAGATAGATGCGGTCCCATTCGAGCCCTTTGGCTTTGTGCACAGTGGCAACCACCACTTTACCTTTATACAGATCGGGATCGAAACCATTGTCTTCACGCGAAAAGCCGTCAAATTTGCGTTCGTTGTTGGCAATGTCGCGCAGTTCCTGGGCGAAATCGCGCAGGCTCCAGGCGGGGTGGGCAGTCTGGTAGCGTTCCAGCACCAGCGCCAGTTTATAGGCCAGTGCCAGGTCATTGGGCTGGTCAAAAACATCTTGCGCCATGGTGATGATCAACTGGTCAACCGGCAGGATGCTGGCCGGCTGCCAGCGCTGCAGCAATGAGCGCAAATTTTCAAGGCGGAAAATGGTTTCTTCGTTGCTCTCCTGCTGGCGCAGCATATCCAACCAATCTTCGTTGGGCAGGGGATATAAGAACTGCTCAACCTGGCGGCAACTGCGCAAGATTTGGGCTTCGGCGCGCACTTGCGCTTTTATTTCTTTAGAGGCATTGACATCTACATTTAATGCCTGGTATAGATCGGATAGGCGGGGGGCGTCGGCCGGCTCTGACAGGGCAAACAGGGCGCAGGCCAGAATGTTGGCGGTGCGCCGGGTGGGCAGGCTGCTGCGCAAAAGTTCAACATAGTCAATTTGCGCCTCACGCAGGGCGTCCACCATCTTGGCGCCGCGTTCGTTGCGGGGAACCAAAATGGCAGCCGTCTGGCCTGGTTTTTCTTCGAGCCATTTTTTGACGGATTGAACGACAGAGCGAATTTCCTGTTCAGGCGATTGGGCTTTGTCTGAAAGGTGGATGAAATGCGGCTTATCCTGCGGGTTGGGCTGCGGGTCGCCGGGCGGTGTGGGTTGAATGTGCGGCAGGGTGAGTGTATCTCTCAGGACAGAAACAGGGTGCTCCTGCCGCGCCCAGTCAATGAGCGAGTTGGCCAGCCAGATGATGCTGTGTGTGGAACGGCCTGAATTGGGTAATTCTTTGCTGACCACTCCGGGTTCGGTCAGGAAGTTGCGCAGGTATTTGGGATTGGCGGTGGTGAAGGTTTCGTATATGGCCTGGTTGGGGTCTCCCACACGCACCCAACTGCCCTGATCGCCCACCAGAAGCCGCAAAATTTCTTCCTGCAAACGGCTGCTGTCCTGGGCTTCATCTTCCAAGATGAACGGCCAGCGGCGGCGCAGGCGGTTCAGAAAGCCGCTGTCGGTTTGCAGGGCGTGCAACGCCAGGCGGATGAGATCGTCAAAATCAACCGCGCTGCGGTATTGCAGAGCGCGCTGGTAATCACGATATATCTCATAACCCATGCGCAGCAGCAGCGGCGGATCCTGCAAGGCATCGAGCCTGGGTTTCAAGTCCTCAGGCAGCATTTGCAGGTCTTTGGATAGGCGGATGAAGCTGCCGGCAACGTTCATGACCGTATCGTGCCAATTCTTGTAATATTTGGGGTTATCATGCGGATTGGAAAAATCGGCCGCATACAGTTCGTAAAATAGCGGGTTGTTGTGCAACCAGGTTTCCGATGCACCATCCAGGATGCGGTTGGCGTCGCGTTCATCGATGATTTCAAAGCGATCCGAAAGGCCAACCAGGTCGGGGCGTTCTCTCACGATGTCATGCGCCAGGCCGTGCAGGGTACGCACACGGTAGTTCATGCCGGGCAGCAAGCCGCTGCCTTTCAGGAAAAGCTGGATGCGCTGGGCGAAGTTGTCCACTGCCGAATTGACCAGGGTGACAATCAGCACTTCCTGATCATCAGCCAGGTCAGCCTGTTGCACCAGTTGCGCGGCCAGCATGGAAAGGGTGTGCGTTTTACCGCTGCCGGGCACAGCAGAGACGCCCATTTTTCCGCTGCGAAAACGCAGCACTTCAGCCTGCTTGGGGCGCGGTCTAAGCATGATTCACCTCGGGCGGCGGGCAGTCGCGCAGCAGGCGCTGCAAGGCGGTTAGCAGCGGGCCGCGTTGTTCCATGCCCATTTCATTGACAGCCGCAAAACAGAGGAATAACTTGCCCGAACAGCGCCGCACCAGGCCGGTGACCATGCGCGCCATGTTAAACTGGTTCCTTTCGACTTCCAGTGCGTCGCTCCAGATGGATCCGGGTTCCCAACCGCGCTGCAAGACATAGGGCTGGGTCAGGGGCTGGTACAACCGTTCCCACCAGCCCTGACTGCCGATATCCAGCCAGAACTGGAATTTGACCGGCATGTTGTGCATGAGGAAGGTGTGAGCGGGTGCGATGAAGACGGCGTCCTGATTTGCTTCCAGTTGATCGGGCAGGTAGAGCGCCGACAGCAAACCGGCATCTGCCATGCGCACATATTCCTGCGAGATTTCATCAGTGCCCCAATTCATCAGCGGGGTGGTTACCAGCCTGAATTTGCGGGCTGATTCAGCCAGACGGGCGGCTGCCGCGGCGGCATCGTAGTTTTGATGAAAACCGAAGCCGGGTTGCGACAACATCTCTCCAAACAGGCGGCTGATGAAAATATCCAGCGGAAGCAGCGGTTCTTCCCGATAGGTATTCAACCAGGCGCGCAACATGTCAAAACGGTTGCCGATGCTGAAAGTGATGCGCTGCTGCATGTCGGCATTCAGCGCAGAGAAAGCGCCCAACCCGGCGGCAGCCTTGCGCTCATTGTAGCAGGTTTGAGCCAGCAAGTCGGCGCGCACCAGGTCGATGCCGGTGATGGATTGCAGCAGAGCGCTGCGCACCTCGGAACGCGCGGCAGGAATTTGCCAGGTTGGATGGGCTACTTTGGCAAATGCCAGCAGGCAGGCGGCGGCTGGTTCATCGCGCAGGCTGCGCGACGGGCGGTGAGAGCGGCAGGGCACGCCGCGCTGTTGAAGCACCTGCGACAGCGTGAAACGCAGCGAATCGGAAAGGAAGGGAGAAAGCACGGCAATCTCACCCGGCACAGCTTCACCCGATTCAACCAGGCTGGCAATACGCTGCGCAACGCTGGAAATCATATCGGTGAAAAACTGGTTGGGCAGAATTTCAAAAACAGCATGAATTTCATCAGGCGCCCGGGGTTTCTCGTAATGAATGACTTTGGCCATGGCGCTGGCAAAGGCGGCATGGGCAGGCTGGTTGACCAACGAATCGGTGAAAGACAGGCTCGCCTGGCAATCGGCCTGCAATGCCGCCGCTGAATCGGGATCGGCGCCCAGGAAGGAGCGGTAACCGCCTTGTTTATCGAATATCAACAGCGCTGATTGCAGGTTGGGCAGCCAACTGCGCACCAGGTCGTGCGTCACAGGGATGTCTTCTTCCAGGTTATCATAGATCAGATGGTTGAAACTGCTGTTTAAGTACCGCTGGAATAGATCGGCCTGCCAGACATGGCGGCTGAATACTTCGATTTGCAGCGAAAAATCGAGCAGGTTATTCTCCAGGCAGAATTGTCGAAATTTATCGGCGCATTCCTGCGCCTGGTCGTAAACTGTTAATTGCGCGGGTTCGCCGCTCCAGGCGCTTTTCAACCTTTCGCCAATGGTTTGGTGCGGCATCCCGACGGCTGCGGCTTTATTCAGGTTGTCTAAAATTTGGCTGAAGAGACGGTTGGGATCGATGGTCAGTGAACCGAAATAACCCTGTTCGAGCAGCGGCGTCACCAGGCGCGCCATGAAAAATTGGGCGGTTTCAAGGGTGAGGAAAACCGGCGGTTTGGACGGCTGGCTAAAACCGGCTTCCGCCGCGATGAGCGGCCAGAACAGGTCAATGGAACGGCGCGCCAGCCCGCTTAGGGTTAGCACCTGGGTTGAGCCGCCAGGCGGCAGGTCGGGGTGCCTGCTGATGTGGTAATAGGCGGCAGCCAGGGAACGCTGCGGCACAAGAATGAGGATTTGCCCGGCTGGAACACCGGCATCCAGCATGGCAACATAACGCATGGTAGCTGCGGTGGTTTTTCCACAGCCGGCAGGCCCATGCAAAAACAATGAGCCTTGCAGGGGCGCTGATGCGCATAATGATTGTTGAGGAGTCAGATTGGGTGGGAATACTCCCGGCAATGGAAGGTTCATACCCTTCCATTTTAGCCTAATTCCCTTGAGCGGGTTTTTAATCCTGGCTTAAATTTTCAGCATTTGTGTGAGGAGGACGATTTTGAAGGCGAGACATCCCTATCAGGCGCGCTAACAGCAAAACAGCAATCACAGCAGCCGCCAGCAGGGATGCCGGCGTGGGAGCTTTTCGCGCCAACAGGTAATGGCCGCCGATTAGCAGAGCTGCGGGATAAATGAAACGATGGAGGTTTTTCCAGTATTTTGTGAGCCTTTTTTGTGAAGCCCGGTTGGATGTGGCAGCCAGGATTAACAGGATGAGAAAAGCGACCAGGCCAAGTGTGAGATTGGTACGCGCCAGAATCTCCCGGGTTGCCGTCACCAGGTTTGCTTCGAATCCCATGACGACAAAGATGGAAATGTGCAGCAGTGCGTAGAAAAATGTGTACAATCCAAGCGGTTTGCGAAAAACCAGGATGGAGGGTTTGTTCAACCAGCGGGAGAGAGGGGTGCAGGATAATGTGAAAATCAGCGCGAGGACGGCGGCCTGACCGGTGCGCCGAATCAGGTTTTCATACGGGTTGAGCGAAAGATTACCCGTTAAAACATCCCACACCAGCCATGCCAGGGGCAAAAGCGCTGTTAGGTGAAGGGTAATCAGCCGCACTTGTTTGGGAACCCGGTTTAATACCATTTGGTCAAATCCATGCCGGTATACAATGAGGCGACTTCTTCTTCATAACCATTGAACAGCATTGTAGGCCGGCGTTCACCTTCGCCCAGGCGCAGCTCGGTTTCCTGCGACCAGCGCGGGTGCGGCACATTGGGATTGACGTTGGCATAGAAACCGTACTCGTCGGGCGCGGCGCGCATCCACAGCGAGGTGGGCATTTCAGCCACCAGGTCAATTTTCACAATGGCCTTGATGCTTTTGAATGCATATTTCCAGGGCACCACCAGGCGCAGGGGCGCGCCGGTTTGCGGCAGCAAGTCTTTTCCATACAGCCCGGTGGCCAGGATGGTCAGCGGATGCATGGCTTCGTCAAGACGCAGCCCTTCCACGTAGGGGAAATCGAACATGGGCGATCTTTGCCCCGGCATTTGATCGGGGTCGAACAGCGTTTCAAAACGCACAAATTTCGCGTCTGCGGTTGGTTCCACTTCCTTCAGCAAATGCGAAAGCTGAAAACCATTCCAGGGCACTACCATGGAATATCCTTCTACGCAGCGTTCGCGGTAGATGCGCTCTTCAACGGGGTAACGTTGCTTGAATTCCTCAGCATCCAATTGGAGCGGATGATTCACCAGCCCGCCGATGGAGACCACCCAGGGAGATGTTTTCAAATCCTTTGATTCCCTGGCGACTCTTCGCTTGTCCAGCGAAAATTCATAGTAATTGTTATAGGCGTTTTTGTCGTCAAAGGAAATTAGAAGACCGCCAAGTTCGTCAGTTGATGTTGACGCCACAGCGGGTTGTTCAGAGGCGACCGAAACGGTTGGGTCTGGAGATGCTGTCTGGGAAGAACGGGGCAGACAGGCAGCCAGCATCCCGACGCCGGCCGAAGCAGAAAGCATGGCTACTTTTCGCAATATTTCCCGCCGGGTGAAATAAATGTGCGGCGGGGTAATTTCTGATGAGGGAATGTTTTGCATGCGGCACTCCTTTATCCTCAAGTACAGATTAACCATACTGTACCATATTAAGAGTTAAAAGAGTATTAATATCCGTTTAGCGTTTTCTGAGACAAAAGCTCTACTTTGCTTCGGCCATGGCTTGCAGCAAGGCGCGTGTTAGCTGGCAGTCGTCAGCCGCACGATGAGAATTGGGCAGCGGAATACCGCATTGTTTGCCGGCGTCATCCAGGCTGAAATAGCGGTAAGAACGGCGGCGTGGGTCCCATTCACCACGAAACTGGGCGTAGAGTTTCATCACGCAAATGGTTTGTAGTCTTTCTTTCCATTCCAGGCCTGACTGGCGGTGGGTTTGCTGCATCATGCGCATGTCAAATTCTTCGTTGTAAATGGCAACCAGGCGGTTGAACAACACACTGCGCACTTCAGGCCAGACGGCTACCCAGGTTTTTTGGTCTGCCACCATTTCGTTGGTGATGTGATGAACCCGGATGACATCCGGAGGAATGACGACGGTGGGGCGCACCAGTTTATCGGAGAGAACTTCTCCGTTGGAATCAATGACAGCAATTTCCACAATCTGGGCACGCTGATCGAGGCCGGTGGTTTCCGTGTCGAGAAAAACCGGATTCCTGGCGAGCACCTGGCGGGCGGTTTCGATGGCTTGTTGGCGGGCGGCGTTCATGTTTTTAGAATTTCCAATAGTCCAATCCTTCAACTTCGAAGGTGAAATAGGGTGTGGTATTGCCGGAGATGAAAAAGCCAAACATGCCGTTGGAAAAAGTGTTGTCTTGTACCTCTCTGATCATTTTGCCGTTGATGTAAATGGTCAGGCGCGAACCTTCCGATTTTACACCCAGGCGGTTGGTTTGATCGCTGCCGGCTTTGATGGCATCAGAGGTTGTCCAATCAACCAGATTACGAAAAGCATTCTGCCCATAGGTGCGCAGGTTGTATTTCCCATCGCATGTCAAGCCAAGGAAGTATCCACTGGCGTAGTTGTCACCGGCGCGGAAAATCATGCCGTAGCTGTCATTCCCCGAGCAATTCTTCACCCGCAACCTGGCTTCAAGGTAATGGTCACCCAATCGGGGGGGGTGAATGGTCCAACCATACCATCCGACCGGCTGAATACTGGTCATCACCAGTTTGCCATCCTTCAGGTCAATGATGGTATGGTCGTCATCTTCCAGGTACCAACTGGTATTGAAGGCCACCTGGCTGGGATCACCCAATAATTCACGCGGGTCTTCGGGTGAATTGGTGGGGGTGGGGGTGAATGTGATGGTGGGCTGCAGGGTTTGCGTGGGAAGCGCAGTCTGGGTTGGTTGAGGGGTGTCGGCAACAGTGGCGGTTGATTGTGCTTCGAGTGTGGAGGCAACCATGGTTGATACTGTATCCGGTGAAGGGGTGGTTTTTCCAACAGGCAGGTTGCATGCAATCAGCAAAATGCCCAACAAAAGCAGCCAGATTTTTTTCATTGAAATATCCTCACAAGTTGATTCCATTTACCAAATCCATTATGATTTTACCCGGATTTTAAAGACGTTTCGATGTATTGTATAATGTTTCCTGATTGATTATGAAAACCGATGTTATCCCGCTAGAACGTAACGACGATATGGATGCTGTGGAAGAAGCCTTTCGCTGGAGCCAGGCTCCGCGTGTGGTGTTTACTTTTCCGCTTGCCCATGCAAAATTTGGTTCCCTGGCCGATTTTATTTTAATGCGCCGGCTGGCAGAGCAGCACGGCAAACAGGTGGCCATTGTTGCGAAGAATTGGCAATTAAAAACCAATGCCGAATCCAGCGGAATCCCGGTTTTTCCTTCCTCTTACCAGGCGCAGCGCCAGGCGTGGCATGTCCCGGTGAATCCCAAACCTGCAATCAAGAACCCGGTCGATCAGAAAAAATCGCTGAGCGAGATGCGTAAAGCGGTGGATGAAGAAAAAAATGGGAGAAAGACATCTGCAGTTGGCCGCTGGGCGGCCTTTGTTATAGGACTGGGGGCGTTCGTGGCATTGGGCGTCTTTTTCCTGCCGTCGGCTGAAATTACCTTGCAGTTGCCGGAACGCGAGCAGTCGTTGGAATTTGACATTCGCGCCAGCGCTGCCATCCAGGAGAGCAACCTTTCGGGGGGCGTTCCTGCCGTTGAGAATACCTTGATCGTGGAGAAGAGCGGGCAAACAGCAGCCACCGGAAGCATTGCGCTGCCCGTGGCATCAGCCAGCGGTGAAGTGACCTTCACCAATCTGACCGACCAGGAGGTGATCCTTCCTAAAGGCAGCGTGGTGATGACATTGGAAACACCGGTCAGGCGTTTCCAGACCATTGAGGAACGAACTTTACCAGCTGAGGCTGATGCGCAGGTGAATGCACCCGTGCAGGCATTGGAAGCTGGCAGCCAGGGGAACGTATTGGCTGGAACCATTCGCGCGGTGGAAGGGGCGCTGGGATTGAGCGTCAGTGTGATCAATGAGAACGCAATTGAAGGCGGAGCAGACCAGTCGAGCGCAGCGCCCAGCCTTGCTGATTATGAACAATTGCGTGGTGAATTGCTGCAAGAATTGGTTGCAGAAGCCAGAAAACAATTTCAGCAAGCCCAGAACCCGGTTGAACTCATCATTCCTGATTCGGTGACCGTGAAGGAAATACTCGATGAACAGCGCCAACCGGCCGAAGGGTTGGCAGGCGATACCCTGAATCTTCGTATCAATGCAGAAATGAAAGTGCTGGCGGTGCATAAGGCTGACCTTGAAAAGTCAGCACGCATGGCATTGGATGCTTCCATACCTGAGGGATGGGAAGCCATTGCGAGCACACTTGTCGTTGAGCCGGTGGGGGAACCGGTTATTACAGAGACAACCGTTCATCAATCCATTCGGGCGGTGCGTCAAATTCGCCCGCAAGTGCAGTCACAGGTGATTGCCAGCACCGTCACTGGATTGAAACTGGCAGATTGCCAAAAACTATTACGAAATAACTTAAGTCTGCAAAATATTCCCCAAATTCAAACTTTTCCGGCCGGTTGGCCGCGCATGCCGTTTTTGCCATTGCGTATCAGGGTGGTGGTGGAATGAAGAGTCGTGTTTTGGCGGTTGACCCTGGCGAGAAACGCATAGGATTGGCCATCAGTGACAACAGCGGTGTGATTGCCAACCCGTTGACGGTGATTCATCATGTGTCGCGGGCGGTGGATGCCGCCGCCATCGCCCAGATTGCCTCTGAAAATGATGCCTGCCTGATTGTGATTGGACAGGTGGTTGAAATGGACGGCTCCATTGGGCCGCAGGGGCGCAAGGCGCAGCGCATGCTGGAAGCCCTGCGTGAACAGACCGACCTGCCGCTTGAATTGTGGGACGAGGGTGGCAGCACACAGGCGGCGCGCAGCGCGCGCATTAGCATGGGCGTGAAGCGCAGTCAGCGCAGCGGGCACCTCGACGATTTGGCTGCCACCTATCTGCTGCAAGATTTTTTGGATAACCATCCATCAAGTTGAACTGGAGAATGCATGAAACGAAATCGCCGATCCGCTTCCATAGGATACCCGGTTGTGCTCATTTTGCTGCTGTTGTGCGGTTTGATCGGTGGAGGTCTCTGGATTCTCCTGTCTTTGCCGGAGAGCGCCGCGCGTGAGTTCGGCACGCCGGGCAGCGAACTGTCTTCAAGCCGCCAGTTGTTCAATGCTATGCAGCTTTATCTGAACCAGGCCAACCTGGAAGAGCCGCTTGACCGTAGGGCTGAAGAACGGGATTTCGCCATTGAGATGGGCGAATCGCTGCCGTCAATAGCGCAACGGTTGGAAAAAGAAGGCTACATTCGCAGCGCAACAGCATTTCAGATTTATGTTGTCTACCGGGGCTGGGATAAAACCATTCAGGCTGGCAAGTACCAGATCAGCCCGGCGCAATCAGCCATGGAGATTGCCCTGGCCTTTCAGGACGCCACACCGCATGAAGTACCTTTCATCATTTTGCCTGGATGGCGGTTGGAAGAGATTGCAGAGGCGCTGCCAACTTCGGGTTTGAATATAGATCCGCAAGATTTTTTGGATGCCGCAATGCAGAAACGCACCCTGCGTTTGCAGAGCGGTAATGTAAAGCTATCCAGCCTGGAAGGTTATATCCTGCCGGGAAGTTATGTTTTGGCGCGCGAAATCACTTTAAATCAAATGTTGGACGGTTTTATTCAGCGCTTTGACCAGGTGATGACCCCTGAACTGGTCGACGCCTATCAAGACAACGGTTTAAGCATCCCCCAGGCGGTGACGCTGGCGTCCATTGTGCAGCGCGAAGCGGTGATTGCTGATGAAAAACCGTTGATCGCCTCGGTGTTTCACAACCGGCTGCAAGCCGGCATGAAGCTGGACAGCGATCCGACGGTGCAGTATGCGGTGGGGTATAACCAGGCTCAAAAAACCTGGTGGACCAATCCACTCTCGGTTGATGACTTACAAATCAATTCATCCTACAACACTTACATGACTGTTGGTTTGCCCCCCACACCCATTTGCGCACCCGATGAGCAATCACTTCACGCTGTGGCTTTTCCCGAGACCAGCGAATATTATTATTTTCAGGCTGCCTGTGACGGTTCGGGTTGGCATCAATTTACCCGCACCTATGAAGAACATTTGCAAAACCTGTGCCGATAAAAAAAAGGGCGAGTTTTAGGGAAACTCGCCCTTGCAGGTTATCGTAATTCGTTATTAGGGTAATTTACCATCCAGGAAACGGCGTTCGATTTCATCCCAGTTCGCCACGTTCCACCAACTGGACAGGTAGTCGGCGCGCCGGTTTTGGTATTTCAGGTAGTAAGCGTGTTCCCAAACATCCACGCCGAGCAGCGGGTAAAGACCTTCTGCCAGGGGGGTGTCCTGGTTGGGGGTGGAGTGAATCACCAGAGAGCCGTCGGATTTTTTGCTCAACCACGACCAGCCGCTGCCAAATCGGCCAAGTCCGGCTTTTTCGACTTCCTGTTTCAAATTATCCAGGCTGCCGAATGACGCGTCAATGGCTGATTTTAATTTGCCCTTCGGCTCGCTTTTGTGGGGTGACATGACTGCCCAGTAAACGTTGTGATTGTAAACACCGCCGCCGTTGTTACGGACGGCTGTGCGAATTTCTTCGGGAACCTGGTTAAGATCTGCCAGGATTTTTTCAAGACCCAGGTCGAACAAGCCGGGCTGCTTCTCCAGGAGAGAATTCAAATTCTTGAGGTAAGTTGCGTGATGTTTGCTGTAATGAATTTCAACAGTCATTGCATCAATAACAGGCTCCAGCGCCTTGTAGTCATATGATAAACTAGGTAATTCAAATGCCATGATAAGCCTCCGTTTGTATTTTTCCCCAAGGGGGATGGATGTATTTATTAGATTTATACTATAATTATATCAAATAAGACCGCATTTGTCAAGAAGGATTTCCATGCAATTTAATGACGACAATCCCCCCCTGTCTCCTTACCTGGCATTATTCGGCGCCATCCTGGCAGTTTCAACCTCTTCCATTTTCATCCGCTTTGCGCAAAGAGACGCCTCTTCCCTGGTAATTGCTGCATACCGCCTTACCATTGCCACGTTATTGATTGCCCCGCTGGCTTTGACCCGTCAGCGGTCTGAGATCAAAGCCATTGCCCGCAATGATTGGATTTTGCTGGGAATTTCAGGTATCATGCTGGCGTTTCATTTTGCCAGTTGGATCACATCACTCGAATATACAACGGTTGCCAGTTCGGTGGTACTGGTTAGCACAGCCCCATTGTGGGTGGCGGCTCTCACCCCCTTTGTTTTGCACGAGCGGATATCGAAAATGGCGTTGATTGGCATGGGGGTGGCGCTGTTGGGAGGGGTGCTGGTGAGCATGGCCGAAAGCTGTTCCATTGACATGGGCGGTATGGCTTGTGAACCCATGGGGGCTGTTTTTCAGGGAAGGGCTTTTTGGGGCAACCTGTTGGCAATGATTGGCGCCTGGACGGTGTCTGGTTACCTCTTGATCGGCAGACGTGTGCGTGCGCACATTTCCCTGCCAGCTTACACGTTTATCGTATATGGCGTTGCGGCGGTGACCTTAATCATCCTGGCGCTTGGCACGCAGCAGGCGTTGTTTGGCCCTTTCAAACCCCTCACCTATATCCTGTTTCTTGCACTGGCGGTGGTGCCGCAGATTTTGGGGCATTCCACCTATAACTGGGCGCTGCGTTATCTGCCGGCGGCATTTGTATCGGTGATGCTGCTGGGAGAGCCGGTGGGCTCATCTATCCTGGCTTATTTCATCCTGGGCGAACAGCCGGGGGTGTTTGAGCTGGCCGGAGGTGTGTTGATCCTGATTGGAATCGGTCTGGCCTCAAAAACCAACTGACAGGGTTGGAAAACGGTTTTAATTATCGACCAGGTCTTTTTCCTCCGGTTGGCCGGGCAGGCGTTGATAGATGAAATTCATTTCATGAAGGCGCGCCGCCAGTTCGGGCGAGGCAGCTCCCCTGGCCATGCGCCATGACCAGTTGCCGCCCTGTCTGCCCGGGTAATTCATGCGGGCATCGGTGCCCAGCGACAGGCAGTCTTGCATGGGCGCGATCACCACATCCGCCACCGATTGCCAGATGCCCCGCATCAAATCCCAGGCAATGTTATCGCCCGAAGTGGATAGGTAACGCCGGCAAAAGTCACGTGCTTTTTCGGTGGCGCTGGCATACCAGCCAACGGTGGTGTCATTGTCGTGAGTGCCGGTGTAGGCAATGCATTGCCGGGGGTATTTGTGGGGTAGAAACAGGTTGGCGGGGGTACTGTCAAAGGCGAATTGGAGAATCTTCATTCCGGGTAACTCAAATCGATCGCGCAGTTCAAACACATCGGGGGTGATTTCGCCCAGGTCTTCGGCGATGATGGGAATGCCGCCCAGGGTTTGCTGCAACAGTTCAAAGAATTCGGCTCCCGGGCCTTTTTCCCAGGTTCCAATTTCAGCGGTGGGGTTGCCGGCAGGCACCGCCCAGTAACCGGCAAAACCGCGAAAATGATCCAGGCGCAGCACATCGGTGAGGCGCAATGCTGCGCGGATGCGATTGATCCACCACTGATAACCGTCCTGGCGGTGTGCTTCCCATTTGTACAGCGGATTACCCCACAATTGCCCGGTGGGCGAGAAGTAATCTGGCGGCACACCCGCAACCACAGTGGGCTGTCCGTGTGCATCCAGGCAGAACAATTCAGGATGGCTCCACACATCGGCGCTGTCATAAGCCATGTAAATGGGAATGTCTCCAATGATCTGGATGCCTTTTTCAACCGAGTGGGCTTTGAGGGCATCCCACTGGGTGAAGAACAACCACTGGAAAAATTTGCGCTTCTCGATTTCAATATGCAAGCGTTCAGCAGCCTGCTGCATGGCTTGCGGTTCGCGGCTGCGCAGGTCAGCCGGCCACTCATGCCAGGGTTTGCCCTGGAATTCGGCCTTCAGGGTCATGAACAGGGCGAAATCATCCAACCAACCGGCTTCAGCCGCACAAAAGGCGTCAAAAGCAGCTCTGGCAGGATTGGGCTGCATCCCGGCAAAATGTTGATAGGCGCGTTCCAGGAGGGTGATTTTCCACGGGATGAGTGAACCAAAGTCCACATGGTCCGGGTGTGCAGCAGGGCTGTCCACCAGGTCCTGGGTTTGCAGCCAGCCCTGTTTGAAAAGCAGCATGGGAGAAACCAGGTAGGTGTTGCCGGCAAAGGCCGACAGGCACTGGTAGGGCGAGTCGCCGTAACCGGTGGGGCCCAGCGGCAGCACCTGCCACCAGGCGCAACCGCACTCCGCCAGCCAGTCAATCCAACTGTAAGCCTGTGAACCCAGGTCACCAATGCCATAATCCCCGGGCAAACTGGTTGGGTGAAGCAAAATACCGGATGATCGATGCATGAATGTCATGAAAACCTCGCAAGTTGGCGGTAGATTTGTGCGTATTGAAGAGCTGATTTCGTCCAGGAGAAATCCTGGCGCATGGCGCGCTGCTGCATGCTCAACCAGGTGTCGGGTTGGGCAAAGGTGATCAATGCACGAGTCAGGGCGTGCAGCATGGAACCAGAAGATGCTTCTTCAAATAAAAAGCCCACGCCATTTTGGCCGGACGGATCATCAATAATGGTATCTTTCAATCCGCCGGTGGCGCGCGCCAGCGGCAGGCAGCCGTAGCGCATGGCGATCATCTGAGACAATCCGCAAGGCTCATAGCGGGAAGGCATGAGCAAAATGTCGCTGCCGGCGTAGATGCGGTGCGAGAGCGCCGAGTCGAAGCGAATGGCAGCCCGCACCCGGTCGGGATAGTCACGTTCCAGTTCGCGGCAGGCGTTTTCCAGCTCGGGAGAGCCAGTGCCCAGCAGGATGACTTGCCAGGGCAGGTGGGCGCTCTGGCGCAGTGCAGTGATGGCAAAATCAATGCCTTTTTGCATATCGAGCCTTCCCACAAAGGCCAACAAGGGCATGGCGGGGTCATAATCGAGGTTGAATTCACGCGTCAACGCCATTTTGTTGTATTGGCGCATGTTCAACTGGTCAACGTTAAAAGTCGCCGCCAGGGTGTTGTCGTTTTCCGGGTTCCAGCGTTCCAAATCCAGGCCGTTGATGATGCCGCTGAGAGAATCCTGGCGGGATTGCAGAAAACGGTCCAGCCCGCAGCCGTAGTCCTGCCGTAAAATTTCGCGGGCATAGGTTGGCGAAACGGTGGTGATGTGGTCTGCGGTCAGCAGCCCCATGGGCAGTGGTTGATACTGCCCCCACGCCGGTAAAGCCGGATCATTGGCGGGGGGAATATGGTAAGCATACAACACACTTTCGGTGCCGCCGCCCATGTAGGGCAGGTTGTGAATGGTGATCAGGCTGCGAGTGTTTTGCCACGCCGGCGGGCGCTGGCGGTTTAGCAGATAATTAGCCAGGGCGGCATGCCAATCATGCGTGTGCAGGATATCGGGAATCCAGCCTATGAAGCTGCACATTTCCAGTATGGCCAGTGAATAAAATGTGTATTTTTCACCATCGATGAGCGGGTCGCCAACATAACCAGCGCCGCCTGTGAGCATAGGGGGGCCATCTACCAGGTATACTGGCACGCCATTCAGGTTGTATTGAAAAACCTCGCAGTGAACAGTGTGATCCAGGCGGGGGATGTTGAATTCGGTTATTTTTTGCGGATGAAGAATCCTGTCATGCACGGCTGCATGACAGGGAAGCACCAGCCGCACATCCATGCTCCACCCGTCAAGCTTTTCAGGGGGCAAGGCACGCAGCGCATGGGGTAATGATCCACCCACATCTCCCAGGCCGCCCACCTTGATGAGAGGGTCGGCTTCTGTTATTGCGAACAGTACCTTGATGGTTTTATCCATAGTTTTTAGCGCCCCTTTCGCATTTATAAATAACCGATCGTATTCATCCTACTGGATCATCTCAATGTAATCCTGGCTGATGGCATGCTCAGTGCTTGCACCCAGGAAGTGAATGAGTTCAGATATCAGTTTGGATTTCATTTTTGCATCTGACTGGCTCCAGGTGCGGCTTTTGACCTCGAGGAATTTACCCAGGGCGGGCAGTGTCAGCGTATCGATATTGACAAAAAATTCGGTATCTTTGTAACGCACCAGGAAACGCCGGCGCTCTTTTTCAATTTCAATTTGTTTATCAGGTTTGAAATACTCGCGGTAGAAACGCAGACTCTGGCGGGCGGGGGCCAGGTAACGCGAGCGTGAAAGCAACACCTTTTGTGGGTAACGATGTTCGCGGGTGGGTCCAATGTGTGTGAGACGCAGGCGAACCTTGCTGACTTCTCCGTTTGTTTCGACAAAGTGATCTTCACGATAGCGGATGTAGCCCTGGTCGGGGGTGTCAAATTTGAAATATACATCATATTCGCGGTATAGGCGCTCGCGCTCGATTTCAATTTCCGGTTTGCGGATGGCTTCGAGCACGGGTTGAATGTCATCGATGCGCACCTTGGTTTGCACTTCAAAGCTTTCTTCTTCTGATGCGTCTCCAATGGCGATCAGTTTGGAAAGTACCGAGTTCTCGCGTTTGATTAGGAACGCGTCAATCTGGCGGGCATATTCGGCGCTTTTTTGCAACAGTTCGGCTTCCTGGATGGTGGTTAACTGCCGGTCTTGCATCACCCAGCGACCGTGGATCATCACGTCAGTCACGTCGGTGGCTTTGCTGGCGTAGATGATTTGCGCGTACACGCCGTTGGGGTCTCGGCGGAAGCGCGGCGAGTTGTGCAGCGGGGTGATGTCGATCAAAATCAAATCGGCCAGTTTGCCGGGTTCCAATGAACCAACCTGGTCGCCCATGTGCAGCGCCTGGGCGCCCATGCGGGTGGCCATGAGCAGCGCAGTGCGGGCAGGCAGGACGGTGGGGTCGCCCGTGCTGACTTTGGCAATGAAACTGGCCAGGCGAATTTCTTCTAACATATCGAGGTCGTTGTTTGACGCGGTACCATCGGTGCCGATGCCCACATTCATTCCCAATTCCAGCATGCGGTTGACGGGGGCAATGCCTGAAGCCAATTTGAGGTTGGAAGAGGGGTTGTGAATGGCGCTTGCCCCGGCGTGAATCATGGTACGCATTTCACCTTCGTCAATGTGCACACAGTGTGCGCCAATAACTTTGGCATTGAAAAGGTTATGTTTCTTCAAGAACGGAACCACAGGCATACCCAGATCATTGCGAGCATTTTCCACTTCCTGGGCAGTTTCAGAGATATGCGTGTGCAGCGGGACATCAAATTCAACCGCCAGGGCGGCAGCGTCTTCCAGAGATTTTTCAGTATTCGTGTAGTAAGCATGAGGGGCAATCGCCGGGGTAATCAGGGGATGCCCTTTCCATTTTTTTATGAATTCGCGTGTGTAGGCCAGCGCATCTTCGTACGATGCCGAATCAGGGCTGGGGAACTTCAAGATGGATTCGCCGCACAGGGCGCGCATGCCGGCATCGGCGGCTGCCTGGGCGATATCGCTTTCAAAGTAGTACATATCGGCAAAGGTGGTCACCCCGCTGCGAATCATCTCGGCGCAGGCAAGCAGGGTGCCGTCGCGCACAAACCCGGGTGACACAAATTCGCGTTCAACGGGCATCATGTATCCCATCAACCACACATCCAGGCGCAGGTCATCCGCCAGGCCGCGCAGCAGGGTCATGGGGGTGTGGGTGTGAGCATTGATCAAACCCGGCAGCAGCGCTTTGCCGCCGCAATTCAGGGTTTGTGTGGGTGTGAAAGCGGCTTTGATGTCTGATTCGATCCCAACGGCCACAATTTTTTCACCCGTTACAGCAACAGCTCCTGGTTCATACAGGTGAAATTCTTGATCCATTGTTAAGACTATGGCATTGGTTAGCAATAAATCGACAGGTTGAACCATGTTAAAACCTCCTCCGGTTTTTGCTTGAACGATTAATAATCCGATTTGGTTTCGAGAATGGTACGGCGTAGAAAATCGAGGGCAGTATTGGCCGCCCATGCATTGGTCAGAGCAGGCGCTCCGCCATAGTAGTGTTGGCGCTGCCTGGTTTGATGCGGTGTGACGGCGATCAGGTCCAGGATGGTTTGTTTTTCGTCATTCTCTCTCAATTGGACCAACAGTCCCACATCGGCAGCGTGTTTCTGGCATTGAGCCTGCAAGTTGTTTAGCAAATCATTCTTGTCGGTAAGCGTTTCGCAACCAATTGACTGTGTGTTTTTAAAACCTTCTGATTGAAACTGGCGCAGCGTTTCACCATTTGTGCCATTTTCAACCAGCGCCAGTTTCCAGCCATTATTATCCAAAAGTTTAATCAACACAGCGGGCAGGGTTTCACGGTCAACGCCAAAGATATGGTGTCCCAGGCGCTCCCTGATCAACTTTTCCATTTTGGCGATCATATTTACTGCTTCTTGCTGGGAATCAGCTTTAGCCGTGATGCGTACATCGGTCTGGCCGGGATGCGCCAGCAAACCCACGGTCGGGTTTTCGGCGGTTTCCAGGTCACCAATGAGTTCATCCACCATTGATTCACCAATCCCTGAAGTGTGCAGCACGCGGGCAAGGATGGTTCCTTTCAGGCTGTATTTTTCTTTCAAATAGGGTGAGACGGCGTTTTCGAACAGGTAATAAAGTTCCCGCGGTACACCAGGCAAGCAGATGATGGTTTTATCTGTCGAAGGTTCGAGATAAAATGCAGGGGCAGTGCCCACCGGATTTTTAATAGCGATGGCTCCATGCGGAATGTAAGCCTGGCGCTTGTTATTCTCACTGGCGGTGCGGCCATAAAAACGAAAACGTTCTTCAATTTGTTGCCATAATTCTGGTTTATATTCCAGTTCGGCGTCCACGGCGTGTGCAACCGCCTGACGGGTGGGGTCGTCCACGGTGGGGCCCAGCCCGCCGCTGGTGATGACGATTTGAGCCCGGCCCAGGGCTTCGCGGATGGCCTGTGCAATGCGTTCCTGGTTATCACCCACCATAGACGCGCGGTAGAGATCGACGCCGATCTCTCGCAGCATGCGGGCAAGGTATTGGGTGTTGGAATCTTGAATTTCTCCAAGAAGTAATTCTGTTCCAATGGCAATGATTTCAGCAGATGGCATTCTCTCTCCAATAAAATTATATGTAGCATCATTTTAGCTTTTTTTCAGAATTCTGGCAAAAAAACAACACAATATCTTCCCAGGCCAGGGGAGTGAATAAGGTAAAATTCAAGGGTATGAACCATCGACAAAACCTGGGAAAATGGGGCGAAACGCTGGTGGCAAACTGGTTAAGCGGGCAGGGATTGCAAATTCTGGCGCGCAATGTGCGCACACCTTATGGTGAGTTGGATGTCATAGCCCGGCAAAAGGATGTACTGGTTTTTGTGGAAGTGAAAACCCGCACAAACACGATGTTCGGCATGCCAGAAGCATCCATTACCCCCAAAAAGAAAAAACACTTGCATGATGCGGCAGTTTTTTACTTGCAGGAGAAAGCGCCTGATTTTTCGGGTGATTGGCGTGTGGATGTGGTAGCCATTCTGACTGACAGTCAAAAAATTAACACTGAAATTCACTGGATACAAAATGCACTTCAATCTGAATAAACCCCCACTGGTGGTTATTATTGGACCAACCGCGGTCGGCAAAACCGAAGTCTCGCTGCAACTGGCTGAAAGACTAAACGGAGAAATCGTCTCTGGCGATTCACGGTTGTTTTACCGGGGCATGGACATTGGCACAGCCAAACCCACGTCGCTGGAACAGCAGCGCGTGCCGCACCATCTGATTGATGTAGCCAACCCGGATGAAACCTGGAGCCTGGCGGTTTTCCAGGAGGCGGCTCAAAAAGTCATCGCTAACATTCACCAGCGGGGAAAGCTGCCGTTTCTGGTGGGCGGCACGGGGCAATACATCCGCGCCATGTTGGAAGGCTGGGCTCCGCCGGAACTGGTGCCCGATCCAAAAATTCGCCGGGTGCTCGATAAATGGGCAAATGATAGCGGCGGAGACGAATTGCACCGGCGGCTAGGGCATCTTGACCCGCTGGCGGCGGAGAGAATTGATCCGCATAATGTGCGCCGCACGGTGAGGGCTTTGGAAGTCATTTTCCGCACCGGAAGACGTTTTTCCAGCCAGACGCGCAAACAGGAGACGTTTTGCAATAACCTGGTGCTGGGCATCACCCGGCCGCGCCCTGAGTTGTACAACCGGATTGATGAGCGCATTGAGGCCATGCTGGCTGCGGGTTTGGTGGAGGAAGTGCAGGCGCTGCTGCAGAAGGGTTACCCACCCGATTTGCCCACCTTTTCGGCGATTGGTTATCGCGAGATTATCGCTCATTTGCAGGGTGAAATTTCGCTGGAAGAAGCTGTGATGCTGATTAAACGCGCCACACGCCAGTTTGTGCGCCGGCAGGCGAACTGGTTCAAACCCACTGATCCGACCATTCACTGGTTCAACGCTGATGAACATCTAGCCGCCAACATGGAAGCCTGTATCCGCGATTTTTTATCCACATAAAATACAAAGACGCGGGAGAAAATCCCGCGTCTTTGTTTGATTTTCAGATGGGTCTAATTCAAAGCAACCAGCTCAGGAGTGCCGCTTTTCTTGGGAGTGGGGGTGGGGAAGATTTGCTCGAACTCTTCACGTGATAGCGTTTCCACTTCAATCAGTTTCTGCGCCACGGAATCCAGTTGGGCTCGGTAGGTGGAGAGAATTTCTCTGGCTTTTTCGTAAGCGTCATTCACCAGTTTGCCCACTTCCTGATCAATTTTCTCTGCCACTTCTTCAGAATAGTCGCGTTGTTCGCTGATTTCTCTACCGAGAAAAACCAATTCTTCTTTTTGGCCATAAACCATGGGGCCCAGCCCTTCACTCATACCCAGGCGGGTGACCATGGTGCGTGCCAGTTTGGTGACGCGTTCCAGATCGTTTGAAGCGCCGGATGTGAAATCGTCAAACACCAGCGATTCAGCCACCCGTCCACCCAGCAGCCCAATCATTTGAGCCATCAGTTTTTTACGTGATTGCAGGGTTTGATCTTCTTGCGGCAGGGCCAGGGTGTAACCGGCTGCCATACCGCGGGCGATGATGGAAACCTTTTGCACGGGGTCGGCTTCGGGTATAACGTTCATCACAACCGCATGACCGGCTTCGTGATAGGCGACGATCAATTTCTCGTCAGCGCTGATCAGGCGGCTCCTGCGTTCCGGCCCAGCGATAACGCGCTCGACGGATTCTTCAAATTCATCCTGCTCGATCACTTGCTTGTTGCGGCGGGCAGCCAGGATGGCAGCCTCGTTGACCATGTTTTCCAGGTCGGCGCCAACAAAGCCGGGCGTCGATTTCGCCAGAACTGCCAGGTCAACATCGGGCGAGATGGGTTTTCCTTTAATATGGACTTTCAGGATGGCTTCGCGGCCGCGCACATCGGGACGGTCGAGCACTACCCGGCGGTCAAAACGACCAGGGCGCAGCAGCGCGGGGTCCAGGATGTCGGGACGGTTGGTGGCGGCCATGATGATGATGTTGGTATCAGTGTCAAAACCGTCCATTTCAACCAGGAGTTGGTTTAGGGTTTGTTCGCGTTCGTCGTGGCTGCCGCCCAAACCGGCGCCGCGGTGGCGCCCTACGGCGTCAATTTCATCGACGAAGACAATGCAGGGCGAATGGCGTTTGGCCTGGTCAAACAGGTCGCGCACACGGCTGGCGCCCACACCCACAAACATTTCAACAAATTCAGAACCGGAAATAGAGAAGAACGGCACACCGGCTTCACCAGAAACAGCTTTTGCCAGCAAGGTTTTACCGGTTCCAGGAGGACCCACCAGCAGCACGCCTTTGGGAATACGCGCGCCCAGTGAAATGAACTTCTGTGGCTCGCGTAAAAATTCAACCACTTCATGCAAATCATCTTTGGCTTCTTCCACACCGGCCACGTCAGCAAAGGTGACCGTGGGTTGATCGCCAGAAAACATGCGCGCCCGAGATTTGCCAAACGACATGGCGGCGTTGTTGCTGCCTTGCGCCTGTCGGAAGATGAAGTAGAAAGCGGCGCCCAGAATGACGAAAGGAAGAATGTACCCAAGAGCGGTCAGGATGCCAAGCCAGGGGCTGGGAGCTTTAATCTCAATTTTCACTTTTTCAGGGGACATCTGTTCAGGTGTGACGCCCAGGTGAACGAGCTGCTCAACCAGGGATGAACGGGCATCAATGGTTGCAGTTTTTACAGTGTCGTCATTCAGTGTAATTCTTAATTTATCTTCATCTTCAACAATGCTTTTAACATTGCCTTTTTGGAGTTCACTGGCAACTACATTGATTGATATCTCATCACTTGTGTTTCCCTGCGAATTGAAGTTGTAAACCAACATGGCAATGATGGCAACAAAAAGCAGGAGATAGATGATGTAAGATTGGTTACGTGATTTCACTATACCTCCAGACGTTAATTACTTGAACGCATTCTTAAAGTGGATTATACCAACGCTTCAGGTTGGATGCCAGAATCGCTGCTGAAGTTACAAAAAGATTAATAGGATTCTAACAAACGACAGGTTTTTACCTTACCGGTTATGTTTCTAAAATTGAATATAGACTGCGGATGGTGTGCTGATCTTTTTGTGCAATGCGGCGCAGACAAGAAATCAAATCCTGTTCATTTTTTTCTTCTTCCAAAGCCCCAGTCCACTTTTGCCGATGAGGAAGAATTTGGGTCAATAGGGTGGTTCGCAGGGAGACGAATTGCTCGAGTGTTTCAAAAATGGATCCGTTTCTTTTTGAACTTTCGGCATGGCTTTCATCAGTAACTTGCCCAATGGCAGCAGAGACCTCAGGAGTGTTGACACTGGTTTCTGCAGAAATGAGTTGATGCAAACATGCCAGCAATTCTTCTTTCTGTGAAGAAAATGACTCGGCGAAAGTAGCAAGCACGGCAGGTGTGGATTGTAAAACAGCCAATAGCCCTTCTGGCGAGATTGGTTTGGGTGTGGTGTGATTGGCTGCAATTTCATCCAGCCAGGCGGGAATTTGGTTAAACCGTCCGGTGGTGCAATTTGCAGGAATTTCTGAGACATTGGGCATTTCACTTTCATAAATCAGCCAGAAGGCCGGTATGCCCAATTGCAGAGAAGGCACAATATCATCATCACGGCTGTTACCAATCATCACAACGGGTTCCTGTTTCCATCCCAACCGACCGAGTATTTCAGCATAATAAGCGGGATGCGGCTTGCAAAAATGCGATGTCTCATAGGATGTGATCAAGGTATATGGAAAATCATCCGCAGGAACATTAGCCCAGCGCAGCCGGTTGAGGTTGGCTTGCAGCGGCATGAGTGGATTGGTGGCAATGACCGTTTGATACCCTTTGGTGAAACAGTGCTCAACCACCGGGCGCGCTTCAGGGCGCAGGGCAGTGTGATGTGCCAGTTGGTTGAATCCGATTGAGTAGAATTCATCCACGCGGTCTCGAACAGAATCCTTATCAATTCCCAGGCCGGGATAGAAAGTTTTATCAAAGGTTTCTTCCAGGGTCTCGGCGGGCAGGGTTTTAACCATCATTTGTTTTGTGCCAGCCATCAAGATGGACGCGAGTTGATCAAGCGGGGCAACGTCCATGTGCTTGCTTAGAGTTTTCAAATAGAAGGGAAAAAAAACATCCATATCATTGGAAAGCAAGGTGTCATCGAGATCAAAAAGAACGGTTAAACGGGTATCGGTCATTTCTCAAATTCCTCCGGCAGGGGATGGCATTGCCCACAGCCCACGGCGGGTTCGGCCACATTTTGCTGGCTTTTGGTGCAAAATGCAGAAACCTTAACCTGTCGTTTGATGAACAAGAACCCACGGGATACACTGGCTTTTAGCTGCAGATTGGGACAGGCGTTGGCTCTTGTGATGGCAGGCACTGGACAGGTACTGCAAAGATCTGGAGTCCAATGGTTGGGCGGCGGTTGTTTTCCAACCAGGCGGCATTCTTCACGGTTGCGGCCTCGGAAATAATCGCCAAAGAAATATGGACATTCAAAGCCGGCAGGTGTGCGCATAAAAATCCTCCAATTAACAGAATGCCCCCCATCGGGGGACATTGCTAATTCTCATGATCAAAAACGAAAGCCGGATGACATTAGCCGGTAACACGGGTGAGGTAAGAACCAGTGCGTGTATCCACCCGGACAGTGTCTCCCTGGACAACAAAATTGGGCACATTAACTTCCAAACCGGTTTCAACCGTCACTTTCTTGGTTACACCAGTGGCGGTATCACCACGTACGGCAACTTCAGCCTGGGTTACAAGCAGGTCAACCGAAGTGGGCAATTCAATATCGATTGGTTCGGTATCAAAGAAGGTGATTTTTACTTCCAGGTTTTCTTTCAAATAGTTGGCAGCTTCTCCTACGACACTCTTTGGAATGGCAGGTTGATCGTAGGTGTCCAGGTTCATGAAGAAGTAGAATTCACCGTCATTGTAAAGGTACTGTACATTGTGATATTCCAGGCGAACATCTTGAACGCGGTCACCTGAAATGAAAGTTTTTTCCAGGTTGGTGCCGCTTCTCAGGTCTTGCGCTTTAATGCGAATGGTAGCTTTGCCGCGGCCTGGCTTGTTGTGTTGGTATTCAATCACTTTGTAAAGGTTGTTATCAAGCAGGAAGATTACTCCCTTGCGAAGATCATTGACATCAATCATATTATTAAGCCTCTCTCACCAAATATATATCCTGTGCATTATATTCCAAGGGTGACCGCATGGCAAGATGGAAAAATTAATGTTTGGTTTATTCAAAAAGCGAATAGTATCTTGTATAACTGTTTAACCACAGATTATGAAAAGAAAAACCAGGAGATAACAAGATGGGACTGATTAAGTGGGATGATCAATTGAGTGTTAAAAATTTGAAAATTGATTCACAACATCAAGCCTTGATAAGCATGATCAATGATTTGCACGATTCCATGATGGCCGGAAAAAGCAAAGATACAATGCAGAAGACAATTCAAGGATTGGTCCGGTATGCTGTGGAACATTTTTCAACCGAAGAACAAATATTTCTGCAATATGGTTACCCGAATGCGGCCAGACACCAACAAGAACACAAAAAATTCATTGAAAAAATTGAAGAATTCTCAAAAGATTTTTCAACTGGAAAAATGGGTCTTTCCATACAGGTTATGAATTTTTTGAGCGACTGGTTGAAAAATCATATTATGGGGTTTGATCAAGAATACGTTCCCTATTTAACTGGTAAAGAATAAGTTGCTTTCAGAAGGCATAAAAAAACAGGCAGGAGATAACTCTCCTGCCTGTTCAGGTTGTTTACGTCCCAATTATTGGTTATCCGATCTTGGGTTCAATCAACCCGTATGTTCCATCTCGCCGGGTGTAGAGGACATTAATTGAGCTTGTATCGGCGTTGTAAAAAACAAAGAAATTTTCATGGCCCAAAAGTTTCATTTGCTCAATGGCTTCAAGAGCATTCATTGGTATTAGGGTAAACTGTTTATGACGGGCAATAATTGGTTCTTCTTCCTCCAAGAAATCTGTTTCTTGTTCCTGAGCGCTGATTTCTGATGTTGAGAATTTCTCGCCTCGAACCCGTTCGCGTTTGCCTTTGAAACGCTCAATCTGGCGCTGCATTTTGTCAACGGAGGCGTCAATGGCGGCGAAGATGTCATCGGCGCGTTCTTCAGTGCGGAGGATGAATTTGCGACCTCGAATGGTAATCTGGGCAATGTTGCGGTCGCTGCTGCTTCGGGCATTCTTGTCGAAACTGAGGTCCACCCTGGTGTCATCAATGCTGTTTAAAAATTTATCCAGTTTGGAGACCTTTTTCTCAACATACTCCTGAATTCTTTTTGAGACCTCCAGGTTCTTTCCGAAGATATCTACTTTGATGGTCATCTCAATACCTCCTTTGGGATATGAGATCATCTCAAATTAAGATGATCGGTTAAATTATCTGACCGAAGTCAGGTGTACCATCTTACCTACCATCTTGATTGATTACTGCCCTTGCAAGTGTCATGCCGTAAACGTCTCCCGATCCAGCTGCCAGCAGTGCTTTTGCACAGGCTGAAAGTGTGGCGCCAGTTGTGGCAACATCATCTATTAATAGTATAGTACGTTTTGCCACCAGCGCATTAACAGCCCGGAAAGCTTCCATTACGTTTTCTTTACGTTGATGGTGGTTCAATCCCACCTGCGTGCGTGTGTTATGGATGCGTTGAATCGCCCGGTTGGAGAAGGGAATATTCACAGCCAGGGCAAGTGGCCGGGCTATCAGGGCTGCGTGATTGTAACCTCTTTCGGCCTGACGCTGGGGGCTGAGGGGGACAGGCACAATCAAATCAATAGCCCAGCCCAATTTTTTCAACAGGTTTACCAGCGGCATGGCAAGCGGTTCGCCCAGCCCCATGTCCTGGTTGTATTTCAAATGGTGAATGGCTTCACGCAGGGGGCCTTCGAAAAGCGCCCAGGAACGGTTTTGTTTGAAGGCAGGAGAAGAAGTGAGACATTCCGTGCACAAACCCGGTGCAGGTAATAGATCGCCGCATTTTTGACAAATGTTCTCATCGATTGGTTTTACCGAGGCATTACACGCGCTGCACCAGCGGCTGCCAAATTCGCCGCATCCCCCGCAATAGGGCGGGTACAACCAGTCAACGGCTGTCCACAGGGTATGGTAGAGCTTAAAAACAGTTGTCTGTGTATTTATAATACCAGACATGTTCAACGCTCCAGAGATGAAAGCTAGAACATTCCACCAAGAGCAGAATGCATAATCCTTAGTCCCGCAGGTGTCAATAATACGATCATCAGTGATGGAAAGATCAATAACGCCATGGGGATGAGCATTTTAATAGGCGCTTTATGGGCTTCTTCTTCAGCATGCTGGCGGCGTTTCACACGCATCTGTTCAGATTGAATGCGCAACACTTTTGCCAGGCTGACCCCCAGTTGCTCACTTTGAATGACGGCTGCAATAAAACTGCTTAATTCTGGTAAGCCAATGCGATCTGACATATCCCGCAGTGCTTCACGGCGCACCTTTCCCAATTGCACTTCACGAATGACGCGCGCGAAGGCCAGTGACAGGTCAGTTTCCCATTTTTCAGCCACTTTTGACATGGCGGCGTCAAACCCCAGGCCGGCTTCAACGCAGATGGTCAGCAAGTCTAATGCATCGGGCATGGCACGGCGAATATCCTTCTGACGCTTGTTAATCTGGCTCGAAAGCCATAATTGCGGGAAGAAATAGCCCAATGCGCCAAATGCCAGCGCAGCCAGCAAAATGCGGCCAAACGGCCACTTGGTTTGCCCAATGGAAAAGACAAATATGACAATGCCGGCAAAAAATGCCAGACCTCCAAATTGCATGGTGATGAAGACCGTGGGGGTAAGTTTTGCAGAGGTACCGGCCAGTTCCAGTTTGCGTGAGATATTAGCCCGGGCGCGTTCAGGTGTGAAGCGCATGGCAAATTCACCAAAGGTGCGCGCAAGCGGGTAAATCACACGTTCGGTGAACGGCTGCGACATCTCGATCTTTTCGAGGTTTACTTCCTCACCTTTTTGGATTAATTCATCCAGGCGGGACTGAAGATCGGCGTCACTGTGCATTGCCTGCGGGTTGCGAATGCCAATATAGATTAATGCCGCTGCAACAATCAAGATAACCGCTATGCCAATAATCACGAACCACATAGTTGCTTTCTCCTCTGGCTGATCAAATTTCGATCTCTCCCAGCTTGTTCATGGTGAAATAGCCAGCAATGATGAGAAAACCTGCCAAGCCCAGGGCAATGTAACCGCATGGAAAACTTTCGGGTTTCCAGAATTCTTCCATGTAAGAACGATTTAGCAGGTAAAGAATACCAACCACAAATAACGGCATCATGGCGAGAAACCGCCCCGAATACATAACCTGTGAGGTAAGCACCCGGATTTCTCCTTTGATTCTGACGCGCTCGCGAATGGTGTAGGAAATCGTATCCAGGATTTCTGCCAGGTTACCGCCGACTTCGCGCTGCACATTGATGGCGGTGATTACCAGGTCAAGGTCGTCACTGGGAATGCGCCGCAACAGGTTGTCGAGGGCGCGCTCCATGGGAACGCCCAGTTGCATTTCTTGCACAACACGGCGAAATTCGTCGCAAATGGGTGGGGGAAGCTCTTTGCTGACCGCTTCCATGGCTTGCATGGTTGAGTAACCTGCCCGCAAGCCGTTGACCATCAGGTTCAACATATCACCCAATTGCTCATTGAACTTGATGAGGCGTTTGCCCTGCAATCTTTTAACATACATACCCGGGAGGACATAGCCAATAATGCCGCCTACCAATCCGAGCACAATGGATTGACCGCCGATGAACCACATCAGCATACCCAAACCCAAAATGCAGATGATCAACAGGGCGATATATTCTCCAGGTTTCATCTTCAGGTCTGCCCGCGCCAGCATTTTTGATATTTCACCGCCGCGCTGCGAACCTTCGACACGTTTGTTTAACCAGTCGGTGAGCGGTGTCCGGGCAATTCGTTTGGCTTCTTCAAGTTCTTGCCTGTCAACATATTTACTGAGACGTTCATCCATCTCACTACGCTGACTGGAGATTGAAATGAAAACCCCGATCAGCAACAGGGTTACCGCAAGCCCACCACCTATCCAGAGAATGAGTATCGGATCCATAATTCGAAAAATTTCTTAGTTTCCTGTGTCCACTAACGGCGGCGTTCGCCAATACCGAAGATTGAAGGCGGAAGCGAAATGCCGGCCGCTTCAATTTTGGGCATGAATTTCGGGCGCAGTCCGGTTGGGTGTAACCGGCCGATGATTTTGTCCTCATCCATTCCTGTTTGTTCAAAAACAAATAAATCGGTCAGGGTGATCACCTCGCCCTCCATGCCGGCGACTTCGGTGACGGCCACCACTTTACGGGTACCGTCGCGCATACGTTCTTGATGGACAACCAGGTCGACAGCAGAGGCGATTTGCTCACGAATGGCGCGGATGGGCAAATCCATTCCTGCCATCATCACCATGGTTTCCAAACGCGAAAGGGTATCGCGAGGGCTGTTGGAGTGGGTGGTGGTCATAGACCCATCATGACCGGTATTCATGGCCTGAAGCATGTCGATGGCGGCTTCATCACGAATTTCACCTACGATAATGCGGTCGGGACGCATGCGCAGGGCGTTTACTACCAACTGGCGGATGGTTATTTCACCGCGACCCTCGATGTTTGCCGGGCGCGATTCCAGTGTCACCACATGCTCTTGCCGTAATTGAAGCTCTGCCGCGTTTTCAATGGTTACAATGCGCTCATCAGAGGGGATAAAACTCGACATTACATTTAGCAAGGTTGTTTTACCTGAACCTGTGCCGCCTGAAATGACAATGTTCAACCGGGCTTCAACGCAGGCTTTCAGGAAGCGAACTGCTTCAGCCGTGATAGAACCAAAACCAATCAGTTGTTCAACTGTGATAGGGCTCTTGGAGAATTTACGAATGGTTAGCACTGGCCCAACCAGTGAGATGGGCGGAATGACGGCGTTCACACGAGAGCCGTCTGGCAAACGGGCATCCACATACGGGCTGGATTCATCAATGCGCCGCCCCAGCGGAGCCACAATTCGCTCGATGACGCGCATGACATGCTCGTCATTTTCAAAAGTTACCGGCACGCGGTGAATCTTGCCTTTGCGTTCAATATAAATATTTCGCGCACCGTTGACCATGATTTCAGTGATGCTTTCATCTTCCAATAAGGGCTGCAATGGGCCAAAACCAAGGATTTCTGCTGCAATTTGTTCAAACAACCGCGACCGTTCAGGACGGGACAGCACCAGGTTTTCTTCGGTGAGGATCTGCTCGAACAATTCCTGAATTGTGCGCCGCACCTCGCCCGTTTTGGTGACATCCATGGTGGGGTCGAGCACTGCGAGCAGTTTGTTTTGAACACGCCCTTTCAGGTCATGGTATGTGTCCTGAGGCGATGGAGTTTGCGGCGCGTTAATTCGCTTGGTTTGCAAACCTGTTGTCGGGCGATTGATTTGCCCGGTGGCTTGCTCCGGTTCATTTCCCTGTAAACGCTTGAGAATGGACATCTATAAAAAAACCTCCAGTTGCAGCTACCCCGAAGGATTAACGGGGTGATGGCGGTGCTTTTTCTTCTTTGGCTTTCAGGTGCTGCTGGATAATCTCTGCCAGAGACAGGATTGCCTTGCTGATGGGATGAGCGCGATTATCGATGAGAAGAGGGATGCCGCGATTGATGGCAGTTTTCACCAGCCTGTCATCAAAAGGAATGGTGGCAACAATATCTTGTTTTAAACTTTCTTTGACTTTCTCAGGTGAAATGGAATATTTCTTGTCGAACTGATTCATGACAAACAGGATTGATTCTCTGCGAATTCCAGAAGCATCTGCCAGGTTTAAGAACTGAACAGAATTCTTAATGGATGGAATATCCTGGGTGGTGACAAGGATGATTAAATCGGCCAGTTCCAGGGCTGAACCAACCACATCATTCAGAAACGAGGATGTGTCGATGATGATGTAGTTGTAAATTTGTTTCAAGTAGAGCAACAATTTGCCAAATTGTTCGCTGTCAACTCTTTCAGCCAACTCTGGACGCGAAGGGGCCGCCAAGATGTGAATGCCCGAAGCAGCATGTTTGGTGGCTACATCTTCAATGATTTCCACTTCCAATTCATCAACACGCGGAATTAGATCCAGCAGACTGTTCTTGGGTTTTTCATTCAAGAAAGCGCACACATCACCATACTGGATGCTGGCATCCACCAACAGCACATTGTTCTTATCATTTTTTATGGCGAGCGCCATGTTGGTTGAAATGGTGGTGCAGCCGGTTCCACCCTTGGGGCTGTAAATGACAATGATTTTTCCATGCGCTGCGGCAGCACTCGCGCCAGGTATGCTGGGATTGGCTGAACCAGAAGGCGTTGTTGTGGCGGCTTTTGTGCGTTCTTCGCTTGCCATGGCGCCAGCGCGGTTTATGGCGGCCGTGAGTTCATCAATGGAAGGCGGCTTGGTGAGGAAATCGCGGGCGCCAGCCAACATGGCACGGCGCATGTAGTTTGGATCAGCCTGAACCGAGAGAATGACAACCTGTGCATAGGGTATTTTTTGCCGGATGGCTTCTGTGGCGGTAATCCCGTCCATATCCGGCATATTGATATCCATGATGACCACATCAGGTTTGATTTGCTGCGCAGTCTGGATGGCTTCTTTACCATTTCGGGCAGTGCCAACTACTTCGATATTTAAATCGAATTGGAGGAGACGCTGAATATTCTCTCTCGTCTCATCAATGTCATCAACAATTAAAACCCGGATTTTATCCTGCGCGGGCATACACGCTCCCTGGAAGTTTTTGAATTCTTAAATCAGTGTTTTGAATGACAGCTTGCTCAAGATCCTTATTGCTGTGGTTGTGTGGCGGCAGGCTGCGATGAACTGGGCGGGTAGAGCAAGTCGCCGGTGTTCGCAGGTTCCATGCCATAGGGTAATTTTGCCGGGACAGGAACATTGTATTGATCCATGATAAATTGCAGAGTAACCGCCTCGGTATTGCTGGCCTGATTATCTCCAGCGCTGCGCAACACAAGGTTAAGTTTGGCGCCGGTCAACATCAAATAATTTATTGAAACTGCGTCCTGTGGAGAGACGATCAGAGTGATGATTTCGGGTTTGGCGGGAGCCTGTTGCGTGTCTCCTGTTTGTGGCACCGGGGTGGGAGTGGGGGCAGCATCGCCTGATTGGCCCACGGCTTGTTGTTGACCAAGCGGAAATTCTCCCACCCACAAGACAACCGCGTCTTGCACCAGGGTTTGGCTGACCAGGCGGGGGCGCTGGGGTTCAGATGGAACACTGTACATGGGCGCATTGGGACCAAGCACGGGGTCAATTTCAAACCGGCCCTGCGAAGCGCCGCCAGGCTGAATGCCAATGGTTAAAGAGTTTACCTCACCACCTTCGCCCTCACCGGCAACTTTCCCGGGAGCAGTTACCAGCGTGCTGTTATTGGGTAAACGCGTCTGATAATCAGCGTCCAGATCAACCAGCAGGAATGATGCAATTACATTTACATGGTCACCTGATTGCAGTGCGTATGACACGGATGTGAGGCGGGAAATGGGGATGGAAATGGCCACCATGCCTTTGGGAACCTGGAAGGATGCATAGGAACCTTGCTGCGCGTCGGTGAGCAGGCTGGGGGTGAGAGGAACACCCTGTTCCAGATCAAAGCGTGTGCGTTTGTTAATCACCTGGGCTGCATCTGTATAGAAGAGACCTTCCACCATCTGGTTGCGAGGATAAGCTACCATTGCCAGCATGCTTTCGGTGATGGCCGTGCCGCGTGGAACAGGCTGCGCGAGAACAACGATGTTGACCATCTCAACACGAGGTTGTTGGGAAGCTGCGGTATCTGGCGCAGCGCTCGGGCGGGCGAACAATCTATCTCGTAACAAGAAAGCGCCAGCGCCAATTGCCAGGATAAGGACGAGTGCTACAACAATTAACAAAAATCCGGTTCTTTTTCGCGATCCACTTGCCATAAAAGCCTCCTGCACAAAACGGCTCGAAATTATTTGAATATTTATCCTATTATACGGTAATTAAATCTGCAAAAAAACAGTCAGAAATCATTTTTATAAAAAATTTCGGTTTGCATAATAAGATGAAAAGCCCTGTATAACCAGGGCTTTTCATCGATTTTGAGTAGGAAATACACAATTGGTTACACAGCATTGACGATGTTGCTGAAGATGTTACCAATCGCGGGTCCGAGTAGAGCAAGAATAACAATCACAACGACGGCTACCAAAACAAGAATTAACGCGTACTCTACCAAACCTTGTCCTTTTTCTTTCGGAGCAAATAACATTAGAATTCACCTCCTCTCTGCCCAAAAAAGTTTTTATTTCTAAACTGTACTTATTATAGAACCTGGCTATTGAAATTCAAGGCCTTTTACATTACAAACACCTTACAACGGAATGGCGAAAGAATCGTATATAAACATAGATAGGATTCAAGCGGCTGTTGTTGTTTACTGTTCTTTTTCACGCTATAATAAAAAAGGTTTGTTTTTTGACTATCGCATTGAAGGAGGCTAAACGCCATGAGTGATATTTTCGGGAAAGTAACTGGTGATCAGGACTTCATAACCAAAATTCTTGCAAAATTACCCGGTTTTGGCGGTTACATTGAACGGTCAAACCGCCGCGCGGCTGATAAATTGCTGCGTGAAACCGTGGCCGATCGTTTTGAAGAACAATGGAAGCGGATTTCAGCTTTACAACGTGATTTGATCAGCAGTGGTGAAATCAAATATGTTGATGATCTTGAATCGGCGGCCATCAAGGTTCGACAATTTGTTGATCGGATTCGCCATGCAAGCTATGGATATTCCAGTCTCTTTGATGCTGTGAAAATCAATGAGAAGGAAATCAATGCACTGTATGAATACGACCTGGCGTTATTGAATGGTGTGGATGAATTATCACGCGCTGTTGATAATGTGGAGACATCCATTGGCTCCGAAGGACTGCCGGCTGCCATTCGTCATGCGACCAGTGTTGCTCAGCAGGCTGTAGATGCATTCAACCGCCGCGATGAAGTGGTGATGAGCGGTGGCGAAGGCGAAAGCCCGGTGGCAGGGTTGAGTTAAGCTTATCGCAAAAAATGGCGCGAGAAAATCTCTTTTCATTAAATCATTAGGTTAAAGATGGAGTGAGGAATGGCTAGAATTCTTGATGTTGTCGAATATCCGAGTGAGATGTCGGATGAAATTGTGCATCGTTTTCCTGAAACCGGTGTGGCTGATTTGCGCATTGGTTCGCAGGTTATTGTTCGGGAATCTCAAAAGGTTGTGTTTTTCCGTGACGGCAAAGCGCTGGATACATTTGGCCCGGGACGTCACACCATTGTTACGGCGAACATTCCAAAACTGGTCGATCTGATCGGCAAGGTCTTTAATGATCGCACTCCCTTCACTGCTGAAGTGTATTATGTTTCCATGAAGGAATTTGCCGATCGAAAGTGGGGAACTCCACAGCCCATCATCGTGAGAAACCCCGGCATGGGGTTGGGAGTGGCTTTGCTGCAAGGTTTCGGCTCTTACAGTTTCCAGATCAGCGATCCTTTGCAGTTCATCACTCAGATTGTTGGCGCACAGGGCATCTACCGCACATCTGATATTGAAAATCGCCTGCGCAATATGCTGCTTTCCAAATTGACTGATTTGTTAGGCGAAACAGCGGCAAAGAACAGTGTGGTGGAATTGATTGGATTGAACGAAGAACTAGGCGCAGGCGTGCGGGCAAAAGCACAGGATGATTTTGCTGCCATTGGCTTAACCCTGAAAAGCTTCTACATTGCCAACCTCAAACCATCCGACAAATCTGCCGAAGAACTGCGCGCCATGGGTATGCTGGATATGCAAACCTATACCCAACTTCAGGCGGCCGATGCTTTGCGTGATGCGGCGCAAAACCCCAGCGGCGGCGCAGGTTTAACAGCCGGAATTGGCGCCGGCATGGGATTGGGCAATGTCATTGGACAATCGCTTCAGGGTATGACCGGAGCTGGAGCGGCTGCCGGTGGCGCAGCTCAACAGGCAGCAGGCGCACCAGCCAGCATGCCATCTGTGATGACTCCATCTGAAGCAGCTCAATTCATGCGTGTTTCTGAGGAAGATGTGATGGCGGCTATTCAAGCAGGTGAATTGAAAGCCAAAAAGATTGGAAACGCCTATCGGATCAGCAAGGAAGCTTTGCAGGCGTTCCTGGGCGGCTAGACTAGAATTGAAACGTAATGCGAGCAGCCAGGTTTTTTAAACCCGGCTGCTTTTTTTATTTTGGGCAAAATCAAACGTTCTTTCCATTCTGTTGTACAATAAACATGGAACTTCATAATCCTTTCAGGGTAAACAAATGCGATTACAAGAATATCAATGTAAAACAATTTTCGCAAACTATGAAATACCCATACCTAAAGGAAAAGTCGCAACATCAGCGGGGGAAGCGGTACGAATTGCGGAAGAATTAGACAGCAATGTAGTTATAAAAGCCCAGGTATTGGTTCGAAATCGAAGCAAGGCCGGTGGAATTCGTCTGGCAAAAAGCCCAAAAGAAGCAGAAGAAATTGCAGATGCCATTTTTGGATTGCGAATTAAAGGTTTGCCGGTAAGAAAGGTGCTGGTCGAAGAAGCCGCTACCTTTGAAAAAGAAATCTATCTGGGAATTTCATACAACCCGATAACCAAAATGCCAACCCTGTTGGTTTCACAGGAGGGCGGGCATGACATTGAAGATGTGGCTGCGGTTTCACCCGAAAAAATCAAACAACTAACCATCGATCCGATTCGCGGCCTCATGGATTATCAGGTGCGCGATCTGATGGGTAGTATTGATTTGCCCAGGAATTTTTGGCGAATGTTTGCTGCTACTGTGACCGGTTTGTGGAACGTTTTTCGTGATTATGATGCCATGGAAGTCGAGATCAATCCACTGGTCATTGCGCGCGATCAGCGGCTTCTCGCGCTTGATTGCAAAATGGTGATGGATGATTACGCGCTTTTCAGACATCAAAACGTGATTGATTTACGTGATAATGATATCGAGGACCTGGCCGAGGCCGAAGCGCGCAGGTTTGGAATGAGTTATATCCGTTTGAACGGGAATATCGGTGTGCTGGCAAACGGGGCTGGTCTGGCCATGGCATCTGTCGATGCAATTCAGATGATCAACGGGCAGGCAGCCAACTTTTTAGATATTGGCGAAGGTGAAAATATCCCACGAATCCGAAAAGGGTTGAACCTGATTGTAAAGAACACAGCCGTAAAAGTGGTTTTACTGGTATTGTTTGGCCGGGGGGATTTTTGCAACGACTTTGTCAACGGATTGATTCAAGCTGTGCGGGAGAGTTGTGGTCATTTGCCTGTGGTGGTTTACTTAAATTGCGATAATCTGAAAACGCAATGTTCGCTTTTGCGCTCATCAGGTTTCATGACTGCCGATTCGCTCGAAGCGGCTTGCAAGGTTGCCGTTTCAATCGCGTCTGGAGAGCGCCATGAGTATACTAATCGATAAAGATACGCGCGTGTTGGTTCAAGGAATTACCGGTAGAGAGGGAATTTCATATACCTCGCGTATGTTGGACTATGGCACAACGGTGGTGGCAGGCGTCACCCCCGGCAAAGGTGGTGAATGGGTTGCTGAAGGCAAAATCCCGGTTTTTGAATCGGTGAGAATTGCCGTGGAAGCGACCGGTGCAAACACCAGCGTGGTGTTTGTACCCTCGCGTTTTGCCACCGATGCCATTTATGAAGCCGCAGATGCCGGCATTCGATTGATCGTCTGTGTTACTGAAGGTGTTCCTGTGCAAGATATGGTGAAATTGCGCCAATATTTGGAAATGAAATATTGCCGTTTGATTGGCCCGAATTGCGCAGGTGTGTTAACACCCGGAGAAGGCTGCCTGGGGGTTATACCTAACAGGCTGGCTGTCAAAGGTGATATTGGAGTTGCTTCGCGATCTGGAACCCTGCTGTTTGAGGCGCTCAGTATTCTCAAGCGTCATGGATTGGGAGTCAGTTCTGCTGTCAGTGTGGGGGGCGATCACATTTGCGGCACAGAACTGGTTGACCTATTGGAGATGTTTGAAGCAGACCCACACACTGAACAGGTGGTTTTGCTGGGAGAAATTGGCAGCCGGCAGGAAGAGACAGCGGCAGAATTCATTGCCAGGAAAATGACCAAACCCGTGGTGGGTTTCATCACCGGATTTTTTGCTCCACCTGATAAGACCATTGGGCATGCCAGCGCCCTGGTGGATGGAAAATTTGGCCTGGCGCGAGAAAAAGTGGAAGCCTTGCAGCGTGCCGGTGCACGCCTGGCAGCCAGCCTCGAAGATATTCCAAATCAATTGGTATGAAGCAAGTAAAAATCGGAAACTTAAAGACAAAAACGGGAACAGGACATCCAGCAATCCTTTCCCGTTTTGGTTTTATTAAGAAAGACTTATTTCCTGTGTTTGTCCACGTAATTTACGGCATCAGCCACGGTTTTAATCTGGCGGGCTTCATCATCAGAAATGGCGATATCGAATTTTTCGCAAAAACCATCAATCAAGAAAAACTGGTCCATTGAATCAGCTTTGAGGTCTTCAATCAACCGCGTTTCTGGTTTGATGGTGGAAACGTCGATCTTCAGCACTTCTGCAATTACCGTAACAACTTCGTTGAATGTATCTCCCATTCGGATTCCTCCTGAAAATGATCATTGAATAAATTCTTGCATTGATTTTATCTTGCCCGTGGAATCTGTCAAGAGAGGGCAAGTGGGAACCGCCTACCAATTATTGTAACCCCAAACCGTTTGGGAAGTTTTGGTATACTACCATCAATCAAGGATTTTTGAAATTCTGAAAGATGAGCCATGCATTTGATTCATGATTCCAACCTTTCGGCGCGGAAAGATGACCATATTCGCATCAACCTGGAGGAAGATGTTCAGTCTGGTATTACCAACGGGTTGAGCAAGTTTCGTTTCATCCACAATGCCCTGCCGGAAGTGAATCTTGAAGATGTGCACTTGCAGCAAACCTTTTTTGGAAAGAGAGTTCGTATTCCTGTTTTAATTTCATCCATGACCGGAGGTTCTGAAAGCTCGCTTGAAATAAACCAACGGCTGGCTCAGGCGGCGCAACAAACCGGGGCTGCCCTGGGCTTGGGTTCCATTCGGGCTGGATTGGAACATCCAGAACTAACTTATACATTTCAAATCAGGAAATTCGCGCCGGATATTTTGCTGTTGGCAAACCTGGGGGCGGTACAATTGGAATACGGCTATACGGTGGAAACCTGCCAGAGAGCGGTTGATTTGATGGAAGCTGATGCCCTGATCCTGCACCTTAACCCGCTGCAGGAAGCGCTTCAGCCAGAGGGGCAAACCCGTTTCAGTGGATTGTTGGGAAAGATTGAACAGGTTTGCCGTCACCTGGAAGTTCCAGTGATTGCCAAAGAAGTGGGGTGGGGAATCTCAAAAATCACAGCGCAACAATTGCAATCAGCCGGGGTTGCAGCCATTGACGTGGCTGGTGCCGGAGGAACATCCTGGTCGCAGGTTGAGATGTTTCGCGGGCGCACAGAAGACCAGGTTGAAATAGCCAGCCAGTTTCGTGAGTGGGGTATATCTACTTTTGAATCAATTCTCAATGTTAAAACCGCCGCACCTGGCATGAAGCTGATTGCGTCGGGCGGGCTGCGCGGGGGGATGGATTGCGCAAAATGTCTGGCACTGGGGGCTGAACTGGCAGGCCTGGCAAGACCATTTTTGCACAGCGCAGTGCAGTCAACTGAGCAGGTAATTCGACAGATTCAAATTATTGGCAGGGTCATTCAGATCAGTATGTTTGCCACCGGGTGTCGTAACCTGGATGAATTTCACACCCAACCAGTCCTTTATAGAGAGAACCAATAGATGAAATTACAAGAATTTGCAACGTTAATGAGGCCTTCCATTGAAGAGGTTTTAAAACAGGCAGTAAATCGGGCACCTGATCAGCGACTGGCACCTTTTTACGGCTGGTTGACTTATCATATGGGTTGGGAAGAAGAGGGCGCCGGTGTGCAGGCGCAGGGCAAACGCATTCGTCCATTGATGGTGTTGTTATGCTGCTTGGCTGCTGATGGCGAGTGGCAACCGGCTTTGCCTGCGGCGGCGGCGGTTGAACTGGTGCACAATTTCTCTCTCATTCATGATGATGTGGAAGACCAGGGAGAGATGCGGCACGGCAGACCCACTGTGTGGGTTAAAGCCGGGACCGCCCAGGCAATCAACGCCGGCGATTTGTTGTTCACGCTGGCGCAAAACGCCGTTTTGGGTTTGAAAGACACCATCAATGCACAGGTTGCCTGCGAGGCTGCCTTTGTTTTAAACCGCGCCTGCCAGCGGCTTACCGAAGGGCAATACCTTGATTTGTCTTATGAAAAAATGAACGATTTGCCTCTGGATGCGTATTTTCCCATGGTAAATGGCAAAACCGCTTCCTTGCTTTCGGCGTGCGCCGAACTGGGGGCAGTGTGTGCACAGGTTTCGCCTCAACGTAGAGAAGCTTTTACCAGGTTTGGCAACCGGCTGGGAATGGCCTTTCAGGCTGTGGATGACTGGCTGGGAATCTGGGGGGATGCGGCGCTGGTGGGCAAATCGGTTGAAAGTGACTTGCTAAGTAAAAAGAAAACTTTGCCTGTGCTGTTTGGTTTGCAGCAGAAAGGCAAGTTTGCCGATCAGTGGAGGCGTGCGGTGGCAATCAATCCCGATGATGTGCCGCACCTGGCAAAGTTGTTAGTTGAAGAAGGCGCGCAAGATTTCACGGTGCGTGAAGCTGATCGCTTAACTGATGAAGCATTATCGGCGCTCAAAGAAGCCTGTCCACGTGAAAGTGATGCCAGTCTGGCTTTGTTGGAGTTGGCCAATGCTCTGCTGCGCAGAGATAAATAACCTGCTTCCAGAGATTTATAATAAGAATATAGAAAATCCACAATATTTCAAGAGGAATTGAAATGAAAGTAAATTGCTCTTCAGCCATACAAAAGTCTGCTGCCCTGTTTTGTGAAAACGAAATGGATACCGAGAAGATCGAAGAAGTAACCAAACAGTTATTGAAAGCGATTGGTGAAGACACCGAACGGGAAGGCCTGCAAAAAACACCTCGCCGTGTGGCAAAAATGTATGATGAAATTCTTGCAGGCTATCGGACTGATCCTGAAAAATTGGTGAATGAAGCGCTATTTGATGTTGAATACGATGAAATGGTGATTGTGCGCGATATCGAATACTACAGTTTGTGTGAGCATCACATGCTGCCGTTTATCGGCCGGGCGCATGTCGCTTATATTCCCAAGGGAAAAGTGATCGGGCTTTCCAAAATTCCACGCATTGTTGATATGTTTGCCCGACGGCTGCAGGTTCAGGAACGCTTAACCCGACAGGTGGCTGATTTTTTGGATGAATTGCTGCATCCCATGGGAGTGGCTGTGGTGATGGAAGGATTGCATATGTGCTCTATGATTCGCGGCGTGCGCAAGCATGACGCACGCATGACAACCTCAACCATGCTGGGGGCCTTCAGAACCAATCTGGCCACACGCACTGAATTTTTGGACAATATTTCACGGGGAGCTGAAAGTTTACATTTCTAATGACGGCTGACAACATCAAAATCCTTTTGTTCGACATGGACGGTGTGCTGGTTCAACCTGGCGGGTACGGGGCTGGCGCAGACGACACGTTAAAATATTTTTTCGATAAATTCCATTTGCCAGTGTATGCTGATGATCACCGAATGCGGGTATGGTTTGAAGCAGCCGGGGTGTCAAGCGAGTGGGATATGGTTCCCATCACCCTGGCGGTCATCCTGGACCGTATCCTGGGATTCTGTCCCAGCGAGCAACCACTTCAAATTTTTGACCAGGTGAGCCATCATTTTAAAAACAAGGTAGTGCCTGAAACTGAATTTTCATTTCAATCGATTGTTCAAACCTTGCAGCCGCATTTTTCGCGGCAGCCTGCGCCGGCCGATGCCATTTTGGATCTAATCCAGAGTGATGATGGGTTGGATTTATTCCCTGCTCTGAAAAAGCATCACGGCCTGGCCAGGTTGATCTTGCGCCATTCACGCGATGAGGGGAATTCAGCCGTAAATCGAATTTTTCAGAATTATGTGCTGGGCGATAGGATTTTTCAACAGGTTTACGGAAGAAAAGCGGAATTTGAAGCCGAATCAGTCTTGTTGAAACATGATCGACCGCTTTTGTCGCCCGAATGGCAAAAGAGAATTTTACAATTTCGACAGGAGAAAAGAGCCTTTCCGGTGGTTTATACAGCACGTCCATCCTCAACTCCCAAAGAAAAGCAAGATGGACAACTGGGATATTCTCCTGAAGCTGAAATGGCGCTTTCGCTGCTCGGTTTTGAATCGGTTCCCGTGATGGGATATGGTAGATTGGTTTTTGCGGGTTCGGTTTACGGGGTGGACGCTGACTCGCTGGTGAAACCGTCGCCTTTTCAGGCGCTGGCCGCTGTGATGGCTGCCTGGAGTGGGCGCGAATGGGAAGCTTTGCAATGGGCAATGAAAATCTACAATCAGCAGCCCCATGATCATGATGTGAATAACCAACTACCCTCAAAATTTGAACTTCATGTGTTTGAAGATTCGGCGGGGGGCATTCGGGCGGTCAAGCATGCGGCAGAGATTTTGCGGGGCATCGGATATGACGTCAGCTTCTTCGGTTGGGGAATTGCGACCGTTGAAGAAAAAGTGAGGGCATTGCAGAAAACCGGCTCCCCTGTTTTTGAGGATATTAACCAGGCATTAAATGCGGCGATTAAATAAAAAAGGGGACGGACTTTTATTCCGTCCACTTTTGATCAAATTTTGAACATGCGTTACATCATACCCCAGCCGAGGTCTACGCCTTCTTCCAGCATCGAGAAGTCCCAGGGATCCAGCGCCAGGTCAATGGTGGCGGGTCGTTTTAAAACCTCTTCTGCTTTTACACGCACACTTTCTATCAGAACCGAGGCATAGGGACAAAACGGAGTGGTCAGGATCATTTTAACCATCACGCTATCCTCCGTGATGGTCACATCACGAATTAAGCCCAGATCAATAACGCTCAATCCAATTTCAGGGTCAACCACATCACGCAAACCGGTGCGCAGGGTTTCACAAAGCTGTGGAAAATCTGCTTCTGATTGCCAGATTGCGCGATTGTGATTACTGTCTTGTTCACTCATCTTGTAAATCCTTCCTACTGTGCATCATGGTTTTGAATAACATAGCTGCAATGCGAACTGCCATCAAGTATACAATTAATTTTCTCAGATGGAATGGCTAGAACGGACGAAATGATGGCTTGATCCATGATGCATACTTCCGGGTGTTTTTGTGAAACATGATAATAGGGGCAATTGATCGTGTTGATGCAATATCCACGGTCTGTTTTTTCAACCTCGATGGTAAACCCTTCTTTTGCCATGATGTCTTTAAGTAATTCCAACCTGCCTTCCAACGATAACCGCTTGCTTTTCTCGGCATAGGTTTCTGTCAGTTCTTGCGCCACCTGTTTGAACAATTCCTCGAGGTTTTTTTCGGGCATACTTTTTTTGAGTTGTTCAATCAAGCGGTTAGTCAGGCGTAAGTAACCGGCTGGAAAACGTTCGAGGCCTTTTTCGGTTAAGAAATAGACCAGGCGAGGGCGCCCAACACCATGTCGTTCTTCCTCGGCTGAAATAACACCTTCAGCCTGGAGATTGATCAAATGATGCCGCACGGAAATGGTATTGATTCCCACCGATTCTGCCAGATCATTTATGGAAGAACGGGGGTTTTTAAGCAGGTTTTGTAATATTTGATCGCGTGTGCTCTTCATAGGGCTACGAATTTCTTTATGAATGTGGGAAACACTATTGTGATAGCAGTATATCAAGAACCCGTAAAATTGTCAATATATTAGATTAATATATAATATATTAAGTGGCCTTATAAGAATAAATGATTATTAATGGTTAATTATTGAAATTCGAAAAGAAAAATGAAAAAACGCAAAAAAAAGATTGCAACGGGGCAAAAAAACTGAGCTTTCGAGGTTGTTTTTCTACTTTTTTTGACCATAATTTTTTGACTATGACGCTTGAAATATATTATATTTTTATATAAAATATTGACGAGTCGGCATACTCATGCTATAATGCGGTGAGCATTACAAGTGTTTAGTTATCTAAAATTTTTTGTGATATTGAGTCCAATCAGGAGTAAGGATTAATGGCTGAATTGGTTATCCGCAATTTACATGTTAATGTTGAAGGCGTTGAAATATTAAAAGGTGTCAACCTGACAGTTCCTGAAGGTGAATTTCACGCCATAATGGGCCCCAACGGTACGGGAAAATCTACCCTAGCATATACCCTGGCAGGTCATCCGAATTATGAGGTGACACAGGGTGAAGTCCAGTTTAAAGGTGTCAATATTTTGGATTTGGAACCCGATCAACGCTCTCACCTGGGGCTTTTCCTGGCTTTTCAATACCCAGTGGCCGTTCCCGGGGTTACCATGGCCAACTTTTTACGCACTTCATTAAATTCTCACCGCAAGGCTTTAGATGAATCAGACAAAGGCGTGTCTTTACCGGAATTTCGAAAGATGATGAAAGACAAGATGAACCTGCTAAAAATGGATCCGGCATTTGCAGGGCGTTACCTGAATGATGGTTTTTCGGGCGGTGAGAAGAAGCGCGCCGAGATGCTGCAAATGGCTGTGCTTCAGCCCGAAATGGTGGTGCTTGACGAAACTGATTCTGGATTGGATATCGATGCGCTGAGAATTGTATCAGAGGGTGTGAACGCATTACGCAATCCCAAAATGGGAGGGCTGATCATCACCCATTATCAACGCATTTTGAATTACATCAAACCTGATGTCGTGCACGTGATGATGGAGGGGAGAATTGTATCTTCGGGTGGACCCGAGCTTGCATTGGAATTGGAAGAAAAGGGTTACGACTGGGTTCGCGAGAAATTTCTTCAAAATTCTGAAACCGCCTGAAATTTTTAAGTAATATTGAGAATAATAAGAGGACTGCAATGGCGGAACAGACATCGAATAACTTTCTAAATGAAATGGATGATTACAAGTACGGATTCCGCGATCCGGAGAATTATCTATTTAAAACAGGCAAGGGCTTGAATCGCCGGGTTGTGGAACAAATTTCGTCCATGAAGGGTGAGCCGCAGTGGATGTTGGACTTTCGCCTGAAAGCGTTTGAGCATCACTTGCGCCGACCGGTTCCCACCTGGGGGCCTGATCTATCTGGTTTGAACCTGGATGATATTTACTACTACGTCAAACCAACCAGCGGCGAGGAACAATCATGGGATGATGTGCCCGAATCAATTAAAAACACTTTCAACCGATTGGGAATCCCGGAAGCGGAGCAGAAGTTTCTAGCTGGTGTGGGCGCCCAGTATGAATCAGAAATGGTATATCACAATATTCAAAAACACCTGCAAGAGCAGGGAGTTATCTTTTTGAGTATTGAAGATGGTTTGCGCAACTATCCTGATCTCTTTCGAGAACATTTTGGCACGGTGGTTCCAATAGAAGATAATAAATTTGCAGCCATTAACAGCGCTGCCTGGTCGGGCGGTTCGTTTGTGTATGTACCGCCGAATGTAAAAGTGGAAATGCCACTGCAAGCCTATTTCAGGCTCAATATTGCCCAGATGGGGCAATTTGAGCGGTCGTTGATCATCGTGGATGAAGGCGCCCAGTTGCATTACGTTGAAGGCTGCACGGCTCCCCAATATACCACCAATTCATTTCACAGCGGTGTCATTGAAATCATTGTGAAGCGCGGCGCCCGCATGCGCTATACCACTATTCAGAACTGGTCGAAAAATGTGTATAACCTGGTGACGCAGCGATCGGTTGTGCATGAAGACGCCACCATGGAATGGGTGGATGCCAACATGGGGTCGAAAGTGACCATGAAATACCCCTCCTGCTACCTGGTGGGCAAAGGGGCGCATGGTGAAATTCTTTCCATGGCATTCGCCGGCGAGGGGCAATTGCAAGACGCTGGTGGGAAAATGCTGCACCTGGCACCATATACATCCAGCAAAACCACTTCCAAGTCCATCAGCAAAGATGGCGGACGATCATCATACCGTGGTATGCTGAAGGTGCAAAAAGGGGCGATGGGTGTGCGGTCGAATGTAGTATGCGACGCGCTGCTGCTCGATCCGCAGTCGAAAACTGACACGTACCCGACCATTGAAATTGAAGAACAGGATGTTTCCATTGGTCACGAAGCTTCAGTTTCCAAAGTTGGTGAGGACCAATTGTTCTACCTGATGAGCCGCGGATTGAGTGCTGAAGACGCCACAACCATGGTGGTTTCGGGGTTTATTGAACCTCTGGTGAAAGAACTGCCCATGGAATATGCAGTTGAAATGAACCGCTTGATTCACCTTCAGATGGAAGGTTCAGTCGGATAGAATTTTTCGAATTATTGATTTGATGACGAAATGACAACCATGACGACAAAACCACGTGTAATCATTCACAAGGCGGATTCGAGAAAACCTGCTCAAACGGATTTTGTGTTTGGACAGGATGCAGTTCGTCTTGTCTCACATAATGGCTATTTACGAAACTTACGTTCAGTTGCTTTGGAAAAATTCCAAACCTTGCCTATTCCTTCTGTTATGGACGGCGACTCCTGGCGCAGAACCGATTTGAAACATTTTCAGCCGGATAAGTTTCGGATGGTTGATCCTGAAAAATGTCAGGGACTGCCGGAAATTCCGGAAGATTTGCGCAAACCGGTGATTGCAGCAGCGCATGCCGGGCAAATTTCATTGTCGCCGGGATGCGTGGAAACCTGGATATCACCGGAGTTTTCAGAACAGGGTGTGGTTTTTACCGATCTCCTGACCGCTGAGCGGCAACATCCTCAACTGCTTGAAAAAATCCTTGGCAAACAGGTGCGCCCGGAGGATGGCAAATTTGCATCACTGGTGGAAGCCTTTGCTCAAACTGGAGCATTGTTGTTTGTGCCCAAAGGGGTACAAATAGGACTGCCCTTGCACGTTTTGTTGTGGTCCGTCGGAGAAAACATAGTCAATCCGGCGCATATTGCCGTGGTGTTGGAAGAAGGCGCTGCAGCGACGTTTGTGCTGGAGACAATTTCACCAACTGACGGCAACGATGAAACCATGAATGCCCTGGTTTTGGAGATTTTGGTGGGCGAAAATGCTCATTTGAATTTCGTGGAACTGCAATCACTGGGTCAGAAGGTTTGGAATTTTAGCCATGAACGCGTGGAAGTGGCCAAAGACGGCAGCGTGGACTGGGTTTTTGGCGCCGCCGGCAGCCGCTTGACCAAGAGTTTTCTCAATTTGGAATTGACCGGGCAAGGCAGCAGTGGAAAAATGTCAGGTTTCTATTTTGCTGACGGTGTCCAGCATCTTGATCACGACACGCGGCAAAACCACCTGGCCCCCAACACAACCAGCGACTTATTGTTCAAAGGCGCCCTGTTGGGAGAGAGCCGTTCTGTATGGCGGGGGATGATTTATGTGGCCCCTGATGCAGCAGGGGCGGATGGTTACCAGTCGAACCGCAACCTGGTGCTCGACCGTCGCGCGAGGGCTGATTCAATACCCGGATTGGAAATCAACACTGATGATGTGCGCTGCACACACGGCGCTACGGTTGGTCAATTAGACGACGAGCAGATATTCTATTTACGAAGCCGTGGCATTCCACGCAAGGAAGCCGAGCAACTGGTGGTTAAAGGTTTTTTTGAACCCGTTTTGCAACGCATTCCATTTGAAGGCGTGCGACAGCGGTTTGAGCAAATGATTGTTAAAAAGATGATTTATTTGAATGAGTAAAAACTGTAAAGCTTTTGAAATAAAAAATGATTGGCGCGTTGATGGGAACAGTGAATTCAGTCACTATTATTTCCAAGAGCAATATGCTACAATTATTGTTTAACACGTAAATTTTGGGAGAAGAAAGTATGACAACTATTCCCTATATGAGACCCCCCGATCCGGAATTTTCATACAGCGTTGGTGACACCGTGGAAGTCTTTTGTGATCACGAAAAAAACAGCGAACGCGTGCGCGGCTGGCTGAAAGGCATTGTTGCACAGGTCGATTCGAAAATGGTGGCTGTTCAATTTCGGAGTAATGTTTTTCTAACAGATGGATGGATGGTGCCTGACCATATTCTCTGGTACCCGGTTCATTCATCCAGCATTCGAAAACCTTCCAAGCGACCGAAGCAGGAAATTCCTTTTCAAGAACTCTAGATAATAGAGCTTCGAGCCTGGAATTGGCGGTGAAAATGACAGACCTGATGGTAATGCAAACATTAAAAGTAGAAAAAATTCGCCGGGATTTTCCAATCTTAAACCGAGAAATTAAACCTGGTGTCCCCCTGGTTTATTTTGACTCGGCGGCCACTTCTCAGAAACCTTCGGACATCATCGAAGCGATGAATCAGTATTATCGAAATACCAATGCCAATATTCATCGAGGCGTTTACACCCTGGCTGAAGAAGCAACCGCTGATTATGAACAGGCGCGCCAATGGGTGGCTGAATTCATTGGCGCCGGCAGCACCCGCGAGGTGATTGTTACACGCGGCACCACCGAATCCATCAACCTGGTGGCTTATTCGTGGGCGCGCCATTTTCTCAAAGCCGGCGACCTGGTGGTGCTGACTGAAATGGAGCATCACTCCAACCTGGTTCCGTGGCAAATCCTGGCCCAGGAGCGAGGGGTTCGACTGGAATTTGTGGACATGACCCCCGACGGCCTGCTGAATATGGAAACATACCATCATCTGCTTGAGCAAGAGCCAAAATTAGTAGCTTTTGTTCAAGCTTCCAATGTGCTTGGGACGATCAATCCTGCCAGGCAGATGATTGAAGCTGCGCATGAGGCTGGCGCGATCACACTGGTTGACGGCGCGCAGTCGGTTCCTCATATCCCGGTGAATGTGGTTGACCTTGGCGCTGACTTCTTCGCTTTTTCAGGGCACAAAATGTGCGGCCCTACTGGAATTGGCATCTTATACGGGCGGGAAAAACTGTTGGAAGCCATGCCTCCCTTTATGGGCGGCGGCGACATGATCTTGAAGGTGGATCTGCGCAGCTTCACAAACAATGATTTGCCCTATAAGTTTGAAGCCGGCACACCATCGATAGCAGAAATGATTGGTTTGGGCGCCGCTGTCAATTACTTAAAATCGATTGGAATGGATGCTGTTGCCGCGCACGAAAAAGAAATAGTGACCTATGCGTATCAGCGTTTGGCTTCAATTGACAAGGTAAAAATCATGGGGCCAACTCCAGAACAACGCGGCGGGGTGCTGGCATTCACCATGGAAGGAATTCATCCGCATGATGTGGCACAGATGCTGGACCGCGACGGCATTGCCGTGCGCGCGGGTCACCACTGTGCCATGCCGTTACACCGCAAGTTTGATGTACCGGCATCAACCCGCGCCAGTTTTTACCTGTATAACACCCTTGAAGAAGTGGACAAAATGGCAGACTCGTTGAAAAAGATTATAAGTATATTTAGCCAGTAACATACGAGGAAATTTTATGGATGACCTCTATCGGGAAATCATTATTGAACGGCATAAAAATCCACTGCACCGCGGTTCGTTGGAACACGCCAGTATTTGTTTTGAGGACGAGAATCCATTGTGCGGGGATCATATCCGCCTTGAACTGCGTGTAGATGAAAACAACCGCGTGGTTGAGGCCGTTTTTAATGGAAACGGCTGCGCCATTTCAACGGCATCGGCAGATTTGCTGATAGACTCAATCATCGGAAAAACAGTGGAAGAAGTGAAGGAAATTAACAAGCAAGATGTTTTGGATATGCTGGCGATTGAGCTGGGCCCGGTGCGCCTGAAATGCGCCTTGCTGCCGTTGAAGGTTCTGAAAGCCGGGGTTTACGGTGTGCAGCAGGCCACTGACGACTTGATTGAAGGGAAACCAAATCCATGATGAGCGCTTTATTTGACGAATCAAAGTTTGATTTTACCCCGGTGATTGGGAAAAATGAATTGCCGGAAGGTGAGCGCCTTTTCCTGGAAATTGATGACCAACCGGTGGTGATTGTAAATCTCAAGGGTGAATTGTTCGCGTTCAGCGACATGTGCACCCACGACGGTGAGACGCTGGGTGACGGCGAAATTGAAGGCTGTGAAATCATTTGCCCGAGGCACGGTGCCCGTTTTGATTTGCGCACCGGCGAGGTGACCCGTCTGCCGGCCAGTGAACGCATCCCGGTTTACCCGGTGCGTTTTGCTGGAGATTTTATCGAGTTTGGTTTTCCTAAAGAATAAGCAGTTTGATTTTTGAAAAAACCAGCGAGTTTGAAGTGGCTCACTGGTTTTTTTTGTTATATGTTCGAGTTATTCTTTTCCGAATTTCCCCACGATGCGCAGGATGTCAAATCCTTCGGCGAAGGGACGTTCAGCCAGTGCGCCGTTGCGAATGAGCGATGCGCGGGTGAGGTCGGCGTTGAAATAATATTTGTCGCGGTAGGTGGTGTATTGTGACAGCGCTTCAATCTTGCGCTGCACGTCTTCTTCGCTGACTTCCACCAGGAAATGAGGGAAGAATCCATAGCTGCTGCGAATCACATCATAGCCCAGCACGGTTGTGCCGCGGAAGGCGCGCAGGGCTTCATCGGTGATGGTGTTGTGATCCTGATGCACATCGGAATGGGTGTGCACAAAAACCATTTCAGGGTGGTGTTTGCCGTGCAACGCCAACAAGAATTCGAGGATTTCCTGGCGGGCCTGGGGGAATTTGCGGGTTTCAAAATCTCCCACAACAATGTTTTCACGCGGCACCTGCAGCACCGCCATACTGTTGTAATGCTCGTTGACCACATTTTTTAACAGTGGGTTTTTCTGGTTGTCTGACAGGGTGACGCAAACAACGTTGGCCTGTTTAACAATCTGCGAAATCAGGGCGCCACAGCCCAGCTCAATGTCATCGGGGTGTGCGCCAATGAAAAGCAGCGTTTCCCCGGAAAAATTCATGGTGTGATTCATTTAGGATTCCCTATTTGGTACCCAGAATACCGCCAACCACTTTGGTCATCACCAGTTTGCCGTCTCGTTTCAGGTAGTCGGCAGCCACTTTTTCGATTTCCTGCATAATTTTTTCGAAATCATCTTTACCCTGGAAGAAGCTGCCCCACAATTTACGGTCTTCAGAGAGCGAGGCACGGGTGTAGGCTACAAACGGTTCAACGCTGTCGAAGGTGAGGGGATTGTCAAAGCGTTTCATTTCAGCTTTGGAGAACAGCTTTTGCACGGTGGGGAAGAACTGGCTTTCGTAGCGCGAACTGCCGGGCATGGGGGGAATTTCTTTTTGGGTGGCGTCGCGGATCACATCGTAAAACAGCTTTTTGTTTTCGGGCAGCGGGCCAGTGGTGAACAGTGTGCCGCCGGGTTTGAGGACGCGATGCATTTCGCTGATGGTGAAATTGACATCTTCGGCGTAATAAATGGCAAAGCAGCACGAAATCAGATCGAATGTGTTGTCTTCAAACGGGAAACGCTGGTTGAAATCCAATTCTATGAACTTGACGGCATTGCCGTATTTCTGGTTTTCCTGGCGCGCCTGGGCGAGCAGTTCTTGCGATACGTCGCCGCCGGTGATGTCGCAGTCGCCGTTTAAATGAGTGTGGTATGAAAAACACTGTTTGCCTGCACCGCAGCCGATGTCCAGGATTTTCATGCCTTTACGCAGAGGCAGCGTTTCCAACATCCACTGATCAATGTTGCGCCCGCCAAACTTGTTATGAATATCAATGCGGGTGAGCAGATCGCTGGTGGTTTCTTTATAATTGATTTTCATATTCCCTCGTTAATTATTTGATGTTTTGTAAAGGGAGTATATTATAACTGGTAGTAAAGATTAGGGAATAAATTCTGATTGTTAACAATAGATTGCAGATATAATTAGCCACTATTATCCATTCCATTTATCTGAGGGGCAACACTCCTTTATGCCTCAAAACCAGCTTTATGCACTATTATTGACCCTTTCTGCAGTCTTTTCCTGGATCATTCTGGCATATTCATGCCGTATGCGAACCTCACCGGGGGCGTATGGATTGATTATTTACACCGGCGCCACGATGTGGTGGGCAATTACCTATGCGGTGCACTGGTTATTCTTTGCCCAATCGGAGAATTTTTTGTGGCTGGATTTAACCTACCTGGGAGTTGTTGGTGTTCCGGTAGGTTTTTTAATCTTTTCTGCTTCCATTACAAACCGTGCAACCTGGTTAATTCCCCGCCGTTCCTATCTCCTTTTTATTGAACCAATCATTACCATCATTCTGTTATTCACAGATCCATACCACGGACTGTTTTTTGGCGGTAATCGACAACCAGGTTCTGATGTCATCCTCAGCGGGGGAATCTGGTACCGAGTCAATGTTTTTTATCTTTATTCATTGTTAGGATTGGCGTTATTATTTCTTATTCAATCCTATTTCAAATCAGGCCCATTGCAAAAGAAACAAATTGGGATCATACTGTGGGGCAGTTGTATCGCACTCATCACAAATATTTTAGTTTTACAACGCTTTAATCCATTTCCTGATCTCGATTTAACCCCGATGGCTTTTTCATTGACCTCCCTGGTGTATGCCTATGGTCTTTTCATTTACGGAATTTTGGATATCATACCTGTTGCCAGAAACCTGGTGATTGAAACCATGGCTGACGGAGTACTGGTTGTTGACAGCAATTTTCGAATCGTGGATGTTAATTATGCTTTTTTTCAGTTGCTTTCTCTGCAATCTTTTGAACCACGCGGACAAAAAATCAGCCAGGTATTGCCAGGTTGGGAAGAATTAATCAAAAAAAACAACTCGGGGCAAAATATCAAAGAGACCCTGCAGATTCATCCTGAGGGTATGCAATTTGTTGAACTCCACATGACGTCCCTCAGCAATAAGAATGATAAACCGACGGGATACGTCATTGTCATCAGGGATATCAGTGAGCGTGTGAATTCTGAAAACCAGTTAAAACGATCAAACATTCTGTTAAATATTCAACTGGAAAAAGTTGCAGAAATGCAAGAACAGCTTCGCGAACAGGCCAACCGTGATCCATTGACAGGCTTGTATAACCGCCGCTTTCTGGACTTTGCTTTAAGTCAAGAAATCCTAGATGCTGAACAAAAGGGTGAAGAAGTCAGCATCATTTTTTGCGACATTGATCATTTCAAAAAAATCAATGACCAGTTTGGACACCTGGTTGGAGATGCCGTTTTACAAAGCATTGCCAATATTCTCCTGAGTACCATTCGCGAAGACGACATTGCCTGCAGATTGGGTGGGGACGAATTTGTTGTGGTTTTTCCCCGTACAGACATTCATGTTGCTGAGAACCGTGCGCTGGAATTAATTCAGCGCATTTCGAATTGTGATTTTTCCAGCCCGGATATCAAACCGTGCATTCAATTATCCATGGGGGTGGTTTGTTACCCTCAACATGGCTTAAACCGCGATGACTTATTTCGGGCTGCTGACACAGCACTCTACATGGCAAAAAGCCAGGGGCGAAACCAGGTTGTGGTGTTTCAACCAGGCGGTTAAGGTTTGTGATAAACCCTGCAAACTTCTGGGTTTTCTCAATTAATATATCGATTAGCAGATGCGCGGTAAAATTTCACCAGCCAGGGTGTTAAGCACACGGGTGCCGCCAATGATGGTTTTTAACAACACCAGGCCGGCTGGTGTTGCCTCAACCACCCCAACCCTTGCCGCATTTTGTCCATAGTGATTGTGGCGCATGGCAGCGAGCGCGGCTTCTGCCTCGTTGGGTGGCACAATCACAATCACTTTGCCTTCGTTGGCGATGTACAAAGGATCAAAACCGAGAAACTCGCAGGCGTTGCGCACCACCGGGTTGACCGGGATGGCGGTTTCATCCAGGTGAATGGCAACCTTGCTCTGGGCAGCAATTTCGTTGAGAGTGGTGGCCAGCCCGCCACGGGTGGGATCACGCAGCACGTGGGTGTGCGGCGCGGCTTGCAGCACGGCTTGAATCAATCCATTCAGCGGGGCGGTATCGGATTGCACTTCAGTTTCAAACCCCAGTTCTCCGCGGGCTGACAACACAGCAATGCCATGGTCGCCCAGTGTGCCGGAGACTAACACCACATCACCTGGTTTTGCGCATTCACCACCAATGCTCGTGCCTTCGGGCAGCCAGCCGATGCCGGTGGTGTTGATGAACATGCCGTCAGCTTTGCCTTTTTCAACCACTTTGGTGTCGCCTGCCACAAACTGTACACCGGCTTCTTGAGCTGCATCGCGCATCGAGTCGACAATTTGTTCCAACAGACGGGTGGGCAGACCTTCTTCCAGGATGAAACCAGCTGTAAGGTAGAGGGGAACAGCGCCGGACATGCTGACATCGTTGACTGTGCCGCACACGGCCAGTTTGCCAATGTCGCCGCCGGGAAAAACCAGCGGAGCGACGATATGCGAATCAGTGGAGACCACCACGCGTCCTTTCAACTGGGATGCATTGGGAAATGCCACTGAGCCAAAATCATTGTTGGCAGCCAGGGCTTCAGATGTGAGACGCGATTGGAAAACGTTGGTAATGAGCTGCTGCGACATTTGTCCGCCACTGCCGTCACCCATGACGATCTGATCGCCGTGGTTGAGCGGCATGGGGCAAACCGGACCTTCGAGATGGGGTAAAGATGATGTAGTCATATTAACCCTTTACGGGTGTATTTCGTTTGTAATTGTAATAGGCGGCACAGGTGCCTTCTGAGGATACCATGGTGGCTCCCAGTGGTGTTTGAGGTGTGCACAGGGTTCCAAATGCAGGACAATCGAAAGGTTTCTTAATTCCCTGCAAAATTAACCCGGCGATACAAATTTCCGATTCATGCGTCTGAATATCGCCGACCTGGAAACGTTGTTCCGCGTCGAAGCGGGCAAATTCGGGGCGCAGCCGCCAACCGCTCATGGGAATCATGCCGATGCCGCGCCAGTTGCGGTCGCATTCCATGAATACCTTTTGGATGGCCTGTTGGGCTCTGGTGTTGCCCTCTTTTGTCACCACGCGCGAATAGGCATTCTGTACTTCATGGGTTCCCTGCTCCAACTGGCGCACAGCCCACAGTATGCCCTGGGTGAGATCTAAAGGTTCGAAGCCGGTTACCACAATGGGCACGCGGTATTTTTCAGCAACGGGTAGGTATTCCCAGTAGCCCATCACGGCGTTGACATGCCCGGCAGCCAGAAAAGCCTGCACCCGGTTGTGCGGCGAAGACAGCACAGCTTCCATGGCAGGCGGCACCCGCACCTGTGATACCAGGATGGAGAAGTTCTGCAAATCCAGGGCTTGCGCCTGGAGAACGCTGTAAACATTGGGTGGAGCGGTGGTTTCAAAACCAATGGCAAAGAAAACCACCTGTTTGTCTGGATTTTTTAATGCAATTTGCACGGCATCCAACGGAGAATAAACAATGCGAACCTGCCCACCGGCAGCGCGCACCGAAAATAGATCGCCGTTTGAACCGGGCACGCGTAGCATGTCGCCAAAGGTGGTGAAAATGACGTTGGGATGAGAGGCGATGGCGAGCGCTTTGTCAATCAATTCGATAGAAGTCACACAAACCGGGCAGCCCGGGCCATGCACCAGTTCAATCTGGGGCGGCAGCAGATCGCTTAGCCCGTATTGCATGATGGAATGAGTCTGACCCCCGCAAATTTCCATGATGGTCCATGGACGGGTGACAATGCGGTGAATCTCATCCATGGCGGCGCGAACTTTTTTGCCGTCGCGAAAAGAGTCGAGCAAGGACATGGTTTCAACCTTCCTTTAATTCTTCGTCTGGAAGCTCGATGCCCATTTGTTCCATTTCTTTGAACAAGTTTAACGTTTCCTGCGCTTCTGATTCGGACAACAGGCTGATGACAAAACCGGCATGTACAACCGCATAATCACCCACCTGTGCCTCAGGGTTGGCTTCCAGGCAGGCGGCGCGAATCACACCGCCAAAATCTACTTTGCACATGGTAAGGGCGTTTTCTTGATAAATAGAAATGATTTTACCGGGAACGGCTAAACACATAGGGCACCTTTTTCTATTGGTAAAAAGAAGCGATGACCGCCTGACCGAGCGCGACACCGCCGTCATTGGCTGGAACGCGCCGGTGGATAAGCGGTTTGAATCCATGCGCGTGAAGTAGTGAAACAGTTCGATTTAGCAAGTAAATATTTTGCCACACTCCACCGCTCAATGCAACCCGATCAACTCCGGTTTGACGGCGCAGGTTTTCGCACACCTGTAATCCCAGGCGGGCGATGCTGTTGTGAAAACGCGCTGCCAACAGCGAGGTTGAAATGACTTTGCGATAATCCCTGACCAGGCATTCCCACAAAGGGCGAACATCAATGATTTTAGATTGCAAATTGATGGGGTATTGACCTTCTTCTTCGTAATCAGCCAGGGCTTCGAGTTGGATGGCTGCCTGTCCTTCATAGTTAATGTGCTGGCAAATTCCCAGCAAGGCAGAAACTGCATCAAACAATCGCCCCATGCTGGAAGTGAGCGGGCTGTTGATGCGCTTTTCAATTTGTTGTTGGATCAATAAAAGTTCTGTGGAAGAATATCCTGCTACCGGAGGCAGATCAGCGTTCCAGTCGATACCAGAGTGCTTAAGGTAAGCCAACGCCATGCGCCCTGGATTGCGCACAGCGACATCGCCGCCTGGGAGCGGGACATAATCCAGGTGATAGGCGCGTTCAAATGCCGTGTATCCGCCCAACATCACCTCGCCGCCCCAGATGGCGCCGTCGCTGCCATAGCCGGTTCCGTCGAAGATCAGTCCTATGACAGGATCTTTTGTATTCCACTGGTTATCAGCCAGGCAGGCTGCCAGATGTGCGTGGTGATGCTGAACCTGTAATAGCGGCAGTGATTGTTCACGGGCACGTTGTTGAGCATAGCGGGTGGATAAATAATCGGGGTGCAGGTCGGCGGCAAGCATTTCGGGCTTGATGTAGAAAAGCCTTTCGTAATGCCGGATGCCTTCTTCAAAGGAGCGCAGTGTTTCAAAATTTTCCAGGTCGCCGATGTGGTGGCTAATGAAGGCATATTTTTGGCGAGTGAGACAAAACGTGTTTTTCAACTCGGCGCCGGTTGCCAGGATGGAAGGCATTTCAAAGGGTAGCGTGGCGGCATCCGGGGCATAGCCGCGCGCCCGGCGCAAAAAGTAGGGCTGGTTGTTGACCACACGCAGCACCGAGTCATCGACGCGGGTGTGAATAGGACGGTCGTGCATTAAAAAGCCGTCGGCCAGGTCAGACAGGCGCTGGCGGGCTTCACCGTCCTGGTAAGCGATAGGTTCTTCGCTGAGATTGGCGCTGGTCATCACCAGCAGTTCCGGGAAATCGGGGGCAGGTTCCAACAAAAGCAAATGCAGGGGAGTGTAAGCCAGCATCACTCCCTGGCGGGCCTGTGCAGGGGCAACCTCTGTTGAGACAGCGCTTTCGGGGCGCGGTTCTAATAGAACTACCGGCTTTTGGCGGGACGTAAGCAGGTCCTGCTCGGCCTGGTTGATGAAACAGTGACGCGCGACGGTTTGCAGGTCGAACGCCATGAGGGCGAAGGGCTTTTGGCTGCGGCGCTTACGGCGGCGCAGCTCGGCCACTGCGGCGGTGTTAAAAGCGTCGCAGGCCAGGTGGAATCCGCCCAGGCCTTTGATGGCTATGATTTTGCCCTCACGCAGCTTTTGGCGGGTCAATTGAATGGCTGATTCGCCTTTTGCGGCGACGGCTCCGCCACTTTCAAACCAGACTGCTGGTCCGCAGTCTGGACAGGCCACCGGTTGGGCGTGAAAGCGCCGGTCAAGAGGATTGTGATATTCAGCCTCACATTGCTGGCACATGGGAAAATTAGCCATGGAGGTTTTGGGACGATCGTATGGAATGTCGGTGATGATGGTGAAACGCGGGCCGCAGTTTGTGCAGTTGATGAAGGGATGACGGAAACGACGATCAGTTGGGTCAAACAATTCACGTTGACAGTCGGGGCAAATGGCCACATCTGGCGAAATGGGTATGAATTCGCCGGGCAGCGGCTGGCTTTCCATGATTTCAAATGTCGTATAGCCGTTTGGTATTGACGCTTCGACTTCAACTGAATCAAGGCGGGCGAGAGGAGGTGCCTGAGTACTCAGTTGTTCAATAAAATCATGGACTGATTCATCAGAACCGTTGATTTCAATTTCGACACCCCGCGATGTGTTGCGAACCCAGCCGGTGAGTTGATGTTGAGTTGCCAACGTGTAAACGAATGGGCGAAAACCTACCCCCTGAACAATGCCTTTCACCCAGATGTGACTGCCCACCATACTGATTATTTTGCTTTCTGTTCTTTTACGCGCGCTCTCAGCCACTCAGCCCATTCGGCAATGCCTTCACCGGTTTCACAGGAAACCTGGAAAGTGGTGAGGCCAGGATTTAACATTTCTATACCCTTTAGGAAATACTCTTTATTAAAACGGATATAGGGCAGCAGGTCGATTTTGTTCATGATCAAGACATCCAGGCCGCGGTAAATGGTGGGATATTTATAAGGTTTGTCGTCACCTTCAGGGATGCTGGCGATGACTACATTGGCGTGGGTGCCCAACTTGAAGGATGCCGGGCAGATCAGGTTGCCAACATTTTCCACAATCAAAAGGTCGATGTCGGCAAGAGGGAAGGATTCCAGGCCGCGACTAAGCATGACCGCGTCCAAATGGCAGTTTCCAGCGGTATTAATCTGCAGGGCAGGCATACCGGCGGCGATCACTTTATCGGCATCTATGGTGACCGGTGCGGTGTCGCCCTCGATGACGCCCACACGGATTTCGGGCGCCAGGGTTTTGATGGTCTGCAAAATCACACTGGTTTTTCCGGCCCCGGGCGATGCCATGATATTTATTGAAAAGACACCGGCCTGATCCAATATTTTGCGATTGTTTAATGCCACCTGGTCATTGGCATCCATGATTTTTTCAACAACGGTTACTTTTTCCGATGACATAGTGTTGAACTCCTATGGAATGGTTATTTTTCAATTTCAATACTCTCTAAAAAAAATTCCTCGCCCTGCACAAACCTCACCCGATAACTGCCGCAGGAGGGACAAGTATGCATTTCGTCCTGAATTTCGTATTCGGTATGACAGTCCTGGCAGACAATGCGGGCAGGAAGTCTTTGAAAATGCAATTTGGAACCGGCGCAGATGCTATCCTGGCTCAGCATGTCCCAATAGAACTGCACGGAATCATCAACAATGCTGGATAACGCCCCGATGACCAGGTGAATGTCAGTCACGCGGGCAGCATGAGCATTTTCTGCATTTCGGATGGCGATATTCAGAATGTTCTCGGTGACTGCCAGTTCATGCATGGTTGCATTATAAACCTTTAATTGTTTTAAGTAAAATTGTTAGTACATACTAATTAATGACGACTGTGAATATAGATACGCCAATACAATAATCCAATAAACAAACCTCCACCGATAATATTTCCCAGGGTTACGGGCAGAAGGTTGGTAAAAAGAAAATTCTGCAAAGTCAAGTTGGAAAAATCGGCAGAGGTTTTTCCTATAGTTTCAAAAAATGCTGCACTACCCCAATATTTCACCATCAAAGCCAGGGAGATGAAGTACATGTTGGCGACACTGTGTTCAAACCCCGCTGCAACAAATGTGGCAATGGGTGGAATGATTGCCAGGACTTTTTCAGCCACTGTATGGCAACTGAATGTTAACCATACAGCCAGGCAAACCAGGAAATTACACAAAATACCTGAAACCATGGCAGGAATAAATGAAAATCCGGTTTTCATATTTCCAATGGAGAGAGCATTTAAACCCCAGGCGCCGCCCGCCTGTGTATGTTCATTGCTCAAAAAAATTAGTAAAGCCAGAAAGGCTGCACCGAGGAAGTTTCCAACATAGACAATGCCCCAATTGCGCAACAGGGCGCCAAGCGAAACCCTGCCGCTAGCAAACGCGATCGTAATCAGGTTGTTCCCTGTGAATAATTCGGCGCCACCAACCACAACAAAAATGAGCCCGACGGTAAAAACCAGGCCTGAGAGCAACTTGACCACACCGAAGGGCAAACCGGCTGCGCCTGTGGAAACCACTGTGCTGAAAACTCCCCCGAGACCGATGTAGACCCCGGCCAGAATGGCAAGCAAGATGAGCTGATCGGCGGGCAGATTTGCCTTTTTGACGCCAATGTCTTCTGCTTTTTTTGCCATTTCGGCAGGCGCCAAAGCATCAATTCGTAATGATTCATTGGTCATAGAAGAGCCTCCTCAGTTATTTTGCCTGTAACCAGGCCAGTAATTTTTCAGCAGCAGTTTCAGCGAGTAGTGAGGTTTGCGGCGACAACGTCTGAGCAAAATCAAATTTAAATCCGCGCACCGAAACCAAGATTCCTTCAGGTTGGCTGTGATAAAGGTTATCAACCAGGCAAAGAAGCGATGACGGTGTCAGATGATGTGTTAGGGGTGAGGGTTGATAACAGGCATCCACTTTTGTCCATGAAAGATCGTCGGGTATGCTGCCAGTATGGGCATCAATGAAGCACACCCGATCGTAATCCATGATGATTTCAGCCAGTTCAGGGGTGAGTTGAAGCAGGAAAAATAGGTCGGGTTCATGGCCGTCTGGTTCCAACCCATCTTCATAACTGGAAGGGATGTCACGATTTAATGCTTTAGCCACACGTGTTAGGATGTGCCAGGCAACACCGTCGTCCTGTCGGTCCGGGTTACCATAACCAAGGATAAGTGTTCGAGTCAAATTTCCACTCCTGAAAGGAAGAAAAAGGGGTTTTGGTGCAGGATGCATAACACCAAAACCCCTTGATTTATTTTGCTCAAAACCCTGAAGGCTATCCGCGTTGAATGGTTTTGATTAAATTTTCCTGCATATCCACCACGTCAATAACCATGGGCATTTGCCCGATGGCGTGAGTTGAACAGGAAAGGCAAGGGTCATGCGCGCGCACGGCCGCTTCCACTCGGTTGAGCTGACCTTCGGTGATATCAGGTCCTGTGATGTAGGTTTTGGCTACCCGATCAACGGCTTCGCACATGGCATAGTTGTTATGCCCGGTGGCCACAATCAAGTTGACACGTTCCAGTTGACCGCTCTCTTTTGCCCAGTAATGATGGATGAGGGTGCCGCGCGGAGCTTCAACAACACCCACACCTTCGCCCTGGAAGTTGTAGTTGTTGTTCTGGATTTCTGTGCTCAAGATATCGGGGTCGTCCAGCAGGATGCGAACTCTTTCCAGCGCAAAGAGGGTTTCAATCAGGCGGGCATAATGGAAGTAGAGCGTATTCTCAACAGGCAAACCACCGTTGAGAGATTTGAAAACTTTGTGTTCTTCGTTGGCTAACGGCGTGTTAATTTTTTCCACGGCATTGAGGCGTCCCAACGGGCCAACACGGTAGACGCCTTTTGGCCAACCCAATTTTTTATAGTAGGGGAACTTTAAATAGGACCAGCTTTCAACGTGCTCGGCAATATAATCCAGGTACTTGCTGCTGGGGAAACGCTCGAGCAATTTGCCCTGGTTATCCAAAAGCCGCAGATCGCCATCATATAGTTCCAAAGCATCATCGGGGGTGACCGTGCTCATGTAACCGGTGGGGAAGACACCAAACTTGTTGATATCTTCGCGGTTTTTCTCAGCCCAGTCTTTCATGACCTGCAAACCAAGCTGGGTGGTGGCAATGGACTCATCCAAACCAGCCAGGATGGAATCACGGTCGGCGGAATGGAGGGCTTTGTTTACGCCGCCGGGAATTGCGAAAACAGGATGGATACGGCGTCCGCTGACCATGCGAATGATTTCCTGGCCATACTTTCGCAAGTTCACCGCTTTCACCGCAACATCGGGGCTGGTTTGAATAATGCCAACCACATTGCGAATGGCCGGGTCGGCGTCAAAACCCAAAAGCAGGTCGGGGCCGGCCAGTTCAAAGAAATGCATCCCGTGGCTCTGGATAATTTGTCCCATGTGCATCAGGTCGCGCAGCAGAGAAGCCGGACGGGGAGGCTTGACACCCATAACATTGTCACCGGCTTTTGCGGCAGCTAAATGATGACTGACCGGGCAGATGCCGCAGATACGCTGGGTTATGCTGGGCATTTCAAACACCATACGGCCTTCGCAGAATTTTTCAAATCCGCGAAATTCATTGATGTGCAAGTAGGCGTGATCAACTTTGCCATCATCATTCATACGAATGGTGATTTTGGCATGACCTTCGATCCTGGTTACAGGTTCGATTGTGATTTTTTGAGCTACCATTTGAATCCTCCGATTAGTGCCAGTGCAGTAAATTATCTTTTAATACCGGTATTCTTCCCTGCGCCAGTTCACTAAGAACGTAGTAAATAACATCGGCATCAGGAGGACAACCAGGGACGGATACGTCCACTTTTACGACTTCGTGTACTGCGCGCACGCGTGTCATTTTCGCAAGTTCGGGATCGTCAGGAACTTTGCCTTCTGAATCGGTGCTTTCGGTCTCAACATAACCGCGGCGCATCACCTCATCCAGATCAAAGAAATTGCGCATGGCAGGCACACCGCCGAAAACAGCGCAATCGCCCAGTGCAACCAGTATTTTGCTGCGTTCGCGCATGCGATGTGCCACTTCTTCATTCACAGAATTGGTGATTCCACCTTCAAGAACGCCAACAGTAACTCCGCTTTCGTCAGGTTCTTTAAGATCGGTGATGGGAGTAGCACGCAAATCAGCCAACTCTGCAATTTTTATAATTCGCTCATCCATGTCCAAAAGGGACATATGACAACCCGCGCAGCCTCCCAACCAGTCGCTAGCAACTTTTGGTTTTCCCATAGAAATTCTCCTTATCAGGTGTTAACCCATAATTGTTAATTAAGCATTACCAACCGTTACTGGTGCGGTGCGTTTGACCAGTTCTTTTTCCCATTTGCCTGCATCGACTTTGACGCCCATTTTATCGGCAATTGCTTTCAAAGTGTCCAAATTGCTTTTGACATTTTCGGGCATTTGCTGTGATCGACTGGCTTTTTGCAGGTTGCCGGAGAAATTGAGATAAGAACCTTCTGTTTCGCTCCAGGTTTCAACCGGCAGCACCACATCTGCCCGCGTGGTAAGCTGTGATACATAACTGGCCTGTACCGCCACGAAGGGGGCTTTTTCAAGCTGTTGGACCAGCGCTTGTCTGGGGGTGTCATCACCGAGGGCGACAAATACCGCTTGCTGGCCGTCAGCAGTGAAGGGTTTGTCCAAACCATATTGCGCGGCGGCCAGGCTGTTGGCTCCACCTTTCAGGCAAACCAGGTTTGATTTTTCACCGTTTACTACACCACAGACATGGCCCAGATCTACCAGGGCTTTCAAAACCGCCAGTGCATCGGCATTGGCAGCCAGCCCTTCACCATAGATGATGACCGGGCGTTTGGCTGATTGTAACAGGTTGGCAACAGCCAGGGCTGATTTGGCAGAAATGCCTGTTTTTGATTCAAAGCCGGGCAAGGTTTTCTCGGCATCTACCTCAGCATCTTGGGTTTTCTTCAGGTCGCGAACCAGGCTGGCCACACCGTTGATGGTTTCGAGGAAAGCGCCAGGTTTGATTGAGAGCGCGGTATCGGCGAAAAAGCTTATGCCGTTGGCTTCGGCATCGATGGTAACCAGTTTGACGCCGTTTGGTAAATTGCGTTTGATGAAGAAACCGGCCACTTCATGATTGTTCACCAGATCAGCGCCAACCGTCAAGACCACATCGGCAGTTTGAACTGCACTCAGGTCGCTTTCGAATGCACCTTTGGTTTCATCGGCCAGTTTGGCTGAAACAGCTGTGATGCCGTTTTCTTCCAGGCTGGTGGCATTATGGAACATCTCTTTGAATTGATAAAGTGCTTCCGCAGAGAGGCGGGTTGAAGCAAGGGCTGCGGCATTGCCAGATTTCATTTTTTCTGCAACGGCTTTAACGGCTTCATCCCAACTGGCTGGCTGCAGTGCGCCGTTGCGGCGAATCAAAGGAGTTTTAATGCGTTCTCCTTGTTCTTCCAGCGGCATGAAACGTCCAACTTTGCAGATGATGCCTTTGTTGATGGGGGCTTCCCAGTTGCCTTCAATGCGCACCAGGTTATTGTCGCGGGTGAGCACATCGACGCCGCAACCAATGGAGCAGCCCAGGCAAATGGTTTCATGATGCTCAACCTGTGTTTCCAATCCGCGATAGGCGCTGTTGCGGTCGATGAGTGCGCCGGTGGGACAAACCTGAATACAGGTGCCGCAGGAAACGCAAGTACTTTCACCCATCGGTACACCCAGGTCGGCCACCAGGCGGCTTTCAGCGCCGCGCTCTTCAAAACCGAGCGTGAAGTTACCCACCAGTTCACCGCAAGCGCGTACGCAGCGGCGGCAAAGGATGCAACGGTTTTGATCCAGAATGAAGTAGGGATGTGAAGCGTCCACTTCGTAAGGTTTGAAATTTGGTTGGATGGGCCAATACGTCATGCCTTCAGCATAGGCGGCGTTCTGCAATTCGCAATCTCCACCACTGACAACGCAAAATGGACAAAAATGATTGCGCTCACTGAAAATCATGGTGAGCACAAATTTCCGCGCTTCGTTAATGGGCGCCGTATTAGTGTGTACTACCATGTTATTGCTGACAGGCAATGTGCACGAAGTTTGCATCGTTCGCATGCCTTCCACTTCCACCAAACACATACGGCAACCGCCGTAGGGACTTAACTGGGGATGGTCGCATAATGTCGGAATTTCGATCCCACTTAATTTTGCCGCCTTTAAGACGGTGATGCCTTCAGGAACTTCGAATTGCTTGCCATCAATTGTGATGTTGACCATATTTGATCCTCTCTAGAAAAATCATCAAAAAATGCTATTGTAATTTTTTTGTGACTACCCGTGCATGGGGCAAACACCAGCCGGGCAAACTTTCAACTTGATGTGTGCATCAACCTCAGATTTGAAGTGACGCATGATGTCGCGCAATGGTGTGGCAGAGGTTTGTCCCAATCCGCAATTGGATAATTGATACAAATTTTCGCTAATCTCACCCAGATGAGCCAGGTCAGATATTGTACCTTTTCCGTGCGAAATGTTGGTTAAGATTTCATAGGCGCGCTGGTTTCCAATGCGGCAGGGACCACATTTTCCACAACTTTCTTTGCGGAAGAAATTTTGCAATACACGTGCCAGATCGACCACGCAGGTGCGTTCATCGCAAATCAACAATGCTCCAGAACCCAGTGAAACCTCGGCCAGTTTGTACGAGTCGAAATCCATGGGAGTATCTTGCAGGCTGGAAGGAATGACAGAGCCGCTGGAGCCACCGGTTTGCGCAAGTTTAAAATGCGCTCCGCCCTTCATGCCTTTGCCATAGATTGCAATCACTTCACGCAATGTAATGCCCATGGGAACTTCGATTAAACCCGTTGAATTAACATTGCCCAGGATGGTGTAGACTTTGGTGCCCGCACTGCCGGGAGTACCAAAGGATCGGAACCACTGCGCTCCATGCCGCAGTATGGCGGGAATATTGGCGAGCGTTTCTACATTGTTCACCAGGGTGGGTTTTCCCCATAGACCGTTGGTAGTGGGATAGGGCGGGCGGGCACGCGGTTCACCCCGTTTGCCTTCAATTGACTCGATCAGAGCGGTTTCTTCACCGCATATGTAGGCACCAGCCCCTGAATGAATGATGATGCGAAAATCGAAACCTGTGCCAAACAGGTTTTTTCCCAGGAAACCCATTTCTTCTGAAAGGCGTATGGCGTTGCGCAGACGTTCCTGCGCCAGCATGTATTCACCGCGTACGTAAATGTAACCTTCGCTGGCGCCAACAGCATAGCCGGCAATGGTCATGGCTTCAATGATGTTAAATGGATCGCTTTCCAAAATCACGCGGTCTTTGAAGGTGCCTGGTTCGCTTTCATCAGCGTTGCAAATGACATATTTCATGTCGCCGGCTGCCTTGCGAACGAAGCCCCATTTTAATGCTGTGGGAAAACCAGCGCCACCCCGACCCTGCAAGCCTGATTGTTTGATTTCTTCAATAACTTCTTCAGGTTTCATTTGAGTCAAGGCTTTGCCAAGCGATTCAAATCCTTCGTGCACAATGTAATCATCAATGCTGACAGGATCGATCAAACCAGCGCGCTCCAGAACAATACGCTGCTCGGCGGGTAAAGTGCCTTTTCGGGCTGAAAGCCAGGCAATGCGGCCGCTCAACTCTTTTACCGATGCTTGTAAATCTGCTGCGATGCGTCCTTTGTAAAGGTGCTCTTCGACCAGGAAATGCACATCCTCCGGTTTCACCGGGCCGTAAATTACGGCTTCAGGATATACCACTACCATTGGAATGGCATCATGCCTGCCGACATCACCCAGCATGGACAGGGATACTTCGTTTTCCAGACCAAAAGATTTTATTTCCTGTTGGAATTGTTGAAAAACTTCGTTTGCGCCTCTTTCCACGCTTTGTGTATCACTGGAAACCAGAACCATTGAACGATATGTTTTCATAGGTGCCTCCCTTAGCTGTAGCGAGACAAAATGTCTGGTACTTGATCGGGGGTCACATTGCCAAAGATATCGTCATCAATGACAATGACCGGCCCCACACCGCACACCCCCAGGCAACTGGTGGTAATCAATGTCCATTTTCCATCCGGGCTGGTTTCATTTTCAGCCAGCTCAAGATGTTCCTGCAGGGTTTCCCAAACTTCTCGTCCGCCCACAACATGACAGGGGGCGCTTTCACAAAATTGAATAACATGCCTGCCACGGGGTTTGGTGGAAAGCATGCGATAAAAAGTGGCGACAGAATAGAGATGGCTTTCAGGTGTCTTGAGTAAGCGGTTAATTTCATGCATCGCTTTGGCGGGTATGTAACCAATCTCATGGTTGACATCATTCAAGATGGGAATTAATTCTTCCCTACTATTGCCATGACGTTCAACGGCATCTTGAACAGCTTTGAATATTGCTTCGTCGTCATTTGCAGTTGCATTTGCCATACTCTTCCTCCATCTCCATTCTGAACAGGCTATCGTTGAAATAAATTTACAATGATCGGTTTCAAGAGAGAAACCGATCATCTCTCGCGAATTAGTTCACAATGACAGCGTTGAAATTACAGACCTGGGCGCAAATACCACAGCGTATGCAGATGTCGGGATCGATGTGATGCGCCTGGCGTCTCTCGCCAGTGATGGCATTCACGGGGCAGTTACGAGCGCAAACAGTGCAACCAGTGCAAAATTCACTGGAAATTTCGTAATGAATTAACGAACGGCAAACTTTGGCAGGGCAGCGTTTTTCTTTGATGTGGATTTCAAATTCATCACGGAAGTGCTTGAGCATGCTGACAATGGGATTGGGGGCGCCTTTGCCAAGACCGCACAGGGAGTCTTGTTGGATTTCTTTACACAACTGGTCCAGCGTCTCCAGATCACCTTCGCGACCATTGCCTTCACTAATGCGGTTCAAGATTTCAAGGATGCGGCGTGTGCCAACACGGCAGGGGATACATTTTCCGCAGCTTTCATCCTGGGTGAAGTCCATGAAAAAGCGCGCCATGTCTACCATGCAGGTTTCATCGTCCATCACAATCATACCGCCTGAGCCCATGATGGAGCCGGCTGCTGCCAGGGTTTCATAATCAACTTGAAGGTCCAACATGCTCTCAGGAATGCATCCACCCATTGGCCCGCCGGTTTGAATGGCTTTAAAGCCTTTGCCATCTTTGATGCCGCCTCCAACGTCGTAAACGATTTCGCGTAGTGTGATGCCGAAGGGGACTTCAATCAGGCCGGTGTGATTCAAGTCGCCGGCGAGCGCAAAGGTCTTGGTGCCTTTGCTCTTTTCGGTTCCCATGCTGGCGAACCATTCAGGTCCTTTCAACATGATTTGTGGCACATTGGCATAGGTTTCGACGTTGTTGATGTTACTTGGTTTTCCCCACAGACCTTTTTGGGCGGGGAATGGAGGACGGTTGCGGGGTTCGCCACGCGCGCCTTCGACCGAGGCAATCAGGGCGGTTTCTTCACCGCAAACAAAAGCTCCAGCGCCCTGGCGCACTTCCAGGTCAAATGAAAAACCTGAATTCATGATGTTGTAACCAAGCAATCCCAGTTCGCGCGCCTGGTTGATGGCAATGTTCAATGTGCGCACCGCAATGGGATATTCGGCTCGGCAGTAAACATAACCGCGCTCAGCGCCGATGCAATAGGCGCCAATGATCATGCCCTCAATTACCGAGTGGGGATCAGATTCGAGGACGCGGCGGTTCATAAAAGCGCCCGGGTCACCCTCATCGGCGTTGCATAGAATGTATTTGGGTTCGCCCTGGGCAGCACGCGCCAGTTGCCATTTTTTTGCAGCAGGAAAACCTGCACCACCGCGACCACGCAAGCCTGATTTCATAACCATGTCGATAACTTCGTCGGGTGTCATGCTAAGCGCTTTGGCAAGTCCCATGTAACCATCTTCGGCCAGGTAGTCTTCAATGTTGGTGGGGTCGATTTTTCCGCAGTTGCGTAAAACGACGCGAACCTCTTTAGGCATGGGGGCGCCCAGTTCCTCATCGCTGAAAGCTTTAATTTCAGCGCGCAGGCTCTCAACAACACGTCCTTTGAGGAAATGTTCTTCAACAAGGAATGGAATGTCTTTCGATTTCACGCGGGCGTAATGAACGCCTTCAGGGTAAACCATCATGTCTGGGCCATAAAGCGTGGGGTCACCAATGCGTGATGTTTCCAGAACTTGAACTTCATCAATCAACCCACGGTGAATAAGTTCGTCATTTAACTGATCGATGATATCATGTGCACCTTTTGAGACACATTCAGGGTCCACAGATACCAGTATATGTGATCTGTAAAAAGCCATACGTTACCTTCCAATTGAAATTTTTTGTATGCAGAGCTATGCTGTTATGAGGGAATTACAAATTCTTCAACAATTTTTCCGCCTTGCAGGTGTTCTTTAATAATTCGGCGGGCAACCTCTGGGGTCACTTTTCCATAATTTACCTGGGGTTGGTCTTGAACCATCACTTGCACAACAGGTTCCCAGGAATCAATACCAACATTGCCTGTCTGACGAACGACAACATCGGACAGATTTTCCTGTTCAATCAAATCGAGGATGGCTTTTAATGTTTCACGTGCGCCAGCGGCAATTCCAACAGTTCCCATACCAATTACGACCTGTTTCTTGCCGGATGTCGTGGTGGCATCACGTTTTTTCATCGCTTCTTCGCGCATCCGTTTCAAATCATCAAGAGACTTAATTTTATCCATGGTTTTTTATCCTCATTAGAATGATGGTTCGCGAATGAATATCTAATTCTTGTGCAAATCCTCAATCCCATCTTTGAGAAGACCTCGTAGATAGGAAATAACCATTGGTTCAGATAGGGAGTCCATTCCCAATTCGCGCTTGAGAGGTTCATCATCAAAATGAAATTCCTTCTCATCAACGCGATAGTCCAATTTCCAGTGAATTTCAGGACAGCCTGTGACCAGCCCGAGCATGGTGCCGGCAAGATCACCCAAGGGCATGCGGTCAATGTGGCTGAGTTGAAAATCCACCTTGACCCGGGTACCAACTCCCGGTGTCGATTGGATGGAAAGCCCTCCATTGCAGGCTTCAGCAGCAGCTTTTAGTAATGGAATTCCTAACCCCACTCGCCGAGTTGTTCGGCTGGTGAAAAATGGATCGGTAATTCGGGATACTGTGTCTGCATCCATCCCGCTGCCATCATCACTGATTTCGATTGTTAAATAGTCATCGTTGGTGTTTTCCGTAATTTCAATGGTGATATTTTTTGCGTTGGCGGAAACACTGTTGTTAACAATGTCAAGGACGTGAAGCGCCAGTTCTTTCAATCGCGATGGTTTGTTTTATCTTTTTCCTGCAAGTCCGAGATGATTTTCGGGAACTTGTTTGGACGCATACGACCAACCACTTCTTCGTCAATCATAATGACCGGCGCCTGACTGCATGCGCCCACGCAGCGGCAGAGTTCCAGGGTGATGGCTCCATCTGCCGTGGTTTCGCCGGGATCGACGCCCAAAACTTGTTTGGCTTTATCAATGAGTTGCTGTGTTCCTCCCACATAACACGCGGTGCCCATGCACAGCTTGATGGTGTGCCTCCCGCGGGGGGAAGTGGTGAAGAAACTATAAAAGGTGACCACTCCGTGAACTGTGCTGATTGGAACATTTAATTTGCGGGCAACATATTCTTGCATGGGCAGAGAGACGAACCCAATTTTGCTTTGCAGCTCATTGAGCACTACCATTAGTCCGCCCGATTGATCTTTGTGATCATCAAGAATGCTGTCAATCAGCTCCCTTTTTTCGGGAATCAGGGTTGGGTCATTGGATGGAACATGTCTAATAACTTTTTGCATATCGTACTCCAAGTCGGCTTTGATTTTGGTACATTCCTTAATCCTTAGAAGTTTAACCGCTCATACCACAAATGGTCAATTATCAAATGTCATTTTTCTTATGGAAGGTTATCCATATCTGCTAAATTCACTCCATTATGGAGATATCAACTGGTGTTTTCGTCCCTCCTGCTGTTTAACAGCCAGGCGAATTTCAGAAATGGTTGGTTCCTGAAGTGTGAATACATTGAAACCTAGAATATCTTCAAGATAATGAGCATCGCCATCTTGAATCAATGGATATCCGCGAATTTGCGGGTATTTCTGTTGCGCTTCCCGGGGGGATATGTGTTTGGATATTTCCAATACATCGACGAATAAATCTTGTGGAACAAAGCCAAGAATGAAAAGCAAACCGTTGGCAGTGCGGTTAATGTGAGCCGGAACAAATAAACCGCCCAGTTCAGTTGCTTTCTCGCAAGCATCTGAAATGCTTACATCAACCGAATTGAGCAGCAATCGGTCTTCTCTGCGAATGAAATCCCCGGTTTCATCAACCACAAATTGTTCACCAAAAAAATCGGGACGGTTATTAACGTCTGGCAGATACTGATCAACATAATCCTGAAAAGCCAGCGCTTGAGGATATGTGTCAAAAAGGCACAGGCTGTGCACATCTTCTCTGGTTTGAATTTCCATTCCTGGAATCACGATCAAATCAGTACCCTCGGCTGCTTTTTGAACAGCACGAAAATTGTGAATGGAATTGTGATCAGTAACGGCTATGATGTTGATGTTTTTGCTGAGAGCTTCCTGTACGATTAGCGGAGGAATCATTTCGATATCTCCGCAAGGAGACAACACCGTATGGACATGCAATTCAGCACGATAATTTTTCACAAAAAACCCGTGTCGCAAAACTTTAAACGTGGAATGCACGTATCATTGTGCACGGATGCCCATCTCCCACAGTTTTCCGACCACTTCGAAAGATGATGCCTGTGTAGAAAGCAGGGTAATGCCTTCTTCATTGGCTTTGGCGATGGTGGCTTCATCGGGTGTGGCGCTTTCTGTTATGATCACAGCGCTCAAATCAAGCAAAGCCGCCACCGCCACGATATTCAAGTGTGCCTGTAATGTGACCCAAATTCCCTGGTTGGCTGCGCCTGCCATGACACAACTCAACAAATCAGATGTGTATCCCAAACCGGGCTTTATGGCTGTAAAATCAACAGGATTGGTTAATATTTTCAGTTGAAGATTATCGATTATGGTTTGAAGGTTCATCCGGTCAAATCTCCTAATTATCTGCGGGGCGTTCCTGAAAAGATTCGTCTTTCTTGAGAAATATCTTCATACGCAACACGGTGCCCTTATTGGGTTCTGATTCAAGTTCCATGTTATCGACACAGCGGGAAATATTTACCAACCCCATACCGGCGCCGAACCCCAGTTCACGCACTTCGTCTGATGCGGTGGAATAGCCTGGCTGCATGGCCAGCTCAATGTTTTCAATACCCGGGCCATCATCAAAAGTTCGCATAGAAATGCGGTGAGGTTCAATTTCAACGCGAATGGTTCCGCCATTTGTGGTGTGAATGATTAAGTTCATTTCAGCTTCATAGATGGCGATGCCGCAGCGGCGGGCAATTTGCGGGCTGGCTCCCAGGCGGATGAGGGCGCGTTTGATGTGACTGGAGGCAGCTCCGCCGTGGGTAAAGTCACGTGGACGTATGTTATAGCGCAAGATCAGGCTGGTGCGGTCTGACTCGATATCTTCAAACAAATGGCTGGCGCGGTAGAGGCGCAGCTCTTCTTCGGCATGATAGCGTTGGATGGTTTTTAGCAAACCAAGCGTGATGTCACCCTTGGTGATGATCCCGACCAGTTTGCCAGATCTGTCAACCACCGGCAGACGACCAACCTGGGTATCAGCAAACTTTTTTAACGCTTCAACCAGCGGGTCGGTGGCGCGCACGGTGAGCGGTTTGGGCGTCATATATTTATTTACGTCCGATTCGAGGTCGGTTTTTACCAGGCAATTAATCAAATCTTCCAGGCTGATGACCCCCACCAGTTCGCCATTTTCCAGAACTGGTGCTCCTGAAATGCGCTCTGTTCGGAAAATTTTGACCAGTTCGTGCATTTTTGTGTCGGGGGACACGGTAATCACATTCCCTTTCATCGCCTCATAAATCTTGATGTCATACACCAATTCCTCGGCGCGAGTGATATTCGACGCGACCTGGTCGTTTATGACTATTTTCTTGGGCGGAGATGTGTTTTCCATGTCTCCTCACAGGAGGTTGTGCAATTAACTTAATGGATCACAGGCATTTTCAGTGTCTTCTCCATTGGGTAATGGCTTTTCCATGCTCTGTAATCCCTGGTTGTAGAGTAAGCCACACATTTCAAATATACCTTTATTGGTTCTTATAAGGGGTATTCCTTCAGCAATCGCCAGGTTAATCGTGGTTTCAGGGATTGTTTTTCCTCGCACGACCACCACGGCAGCAACATCTGCCATAATCGCTGTACGGATGACCTGTGGATTGCATAGACCGGTTAATAACACCGCATCAGGCTGTATGGAAGTCAGAACATCACTCATCAGGTCTGCTGCAAAAGCGCCTTTAATTTGACGATTCAAGTTTGCCGTTGGATTTAGTAACACGCCTTCTGAGATTTTTACCAGTTCTTTGATGTCCATGTACACCACCAAGTTCAGCATAATGAGTTGAATTGATTATTAAAATATTTTACACCATAACCGGTTGAAAAATATCTTCCATTCTGTATCAAATTTCTAACAATTTAATTACCATTGCAGGTTCTTTCTTATGAAATTGATCTGTGTTAAAATTGGCGGGCAATCAAATTGGGAGAGAAAACATGAGTCAAACAATAGCTTCTGTCAAAGGCACCCGCGATTTTTATCCTGAAGAAATGGCCGTTCGCACCTGGTTATATCAGAATATTCGTAACGTGGTTGACTCTTATGGATACCAGGAATGGGATGGGCCTTTCCTGGAGAAAATTGACCTTTATGCAGCCAAATCGGGCGAAGAATTGGTTAAAGAACAGTCTTTCGTTTTTAATGATCGTAATGGTGATCCTTTGACTCTACGTCCTGAGCTCACGCCGTCACTGGCGCGCATGGTGGCACAGCGGCAGAACAACCTGGTTTTTCCGCTGCGTTGGTGGTCGTTTGGTCCTTTCTGGCGTTATGAGAGACCCCAAAAGGGACGTACGCGTGAATTCTTCCAGTGGAATTGCGACATCATCGGCGCGAATTCTCCCGAAGCCGAAGCTGAATTGATTGCCATTTGCGCGTCCCTTTTTAAAACTGTTGGATTATCCTCGTCGCAGGTCAAAGTGCTGGTGAATAACCGCCGTCTGATGGACAGCCAGTTGGAAAGACTGGGTGTTGGCGCTGAAGGAAAGAAAAGCGTTTTTCGCTTGATTGACCGCCGTGACAAAATGCCGCCTACCGAGTGGAAAGCTTATGCCCTGGAGCAGGGTATTACGGCTGCACAATTGGACGGCCTTTCCGATTTGCTGGAAGACCAGGATTTGTGGAAACAATCGGATGAGTTGGTTAAAGTGTTTGGCGTTCTGGAGGCAATTGGATTAACGGATTACGTCCAATATGATCCACAGATTATCCGTGGGCTGGATTATTACACCGGGACGGTGTTTGAGGCCAAAGACCAGGGCGCCGGGGGGCGGTCGCTGCTGGGTGGAGGCCGCTATGATAACCTGGTGGGTGATGTCGGCGGCAGCCCCTTATCGGGCGCTGGTTTTGCCATGGGCGATGTGATGATGGGTGTGGTGCTGGAAAAGTATGGTTTGCTGCCCGCATTTCAACCATCACCGGCCAAGGTTTTGGTGACGGTGTTTGATGAAACGCGCATTGGAGCTTCATTTGCCCTGGCGAATGAACTGCGCACGCAGGGTGTCAAGGTCAATTGCTATCCCGAAGCTGCCAAACTGCCCAAACAATTAAAGTTTGCTGACCGTGTTGGCCTGCGTTACGTGGTGATTGCCGGGCCGGATGAAGAAGCCGCGGGAATGGTGACTTTGAAAGACCTGGTGAAACGTGAGCAGTGGATTCTTCCGCGCGGTGAGATTGTGCAAAAACTGAAAGGTTTGCTTGCGGAAGAACAAACCGTGTGATAAAATGAATGCCTTCATGGTGGCTGTAGCTCAATGGCAGAGCACCTGACTGTGGATCAGGTGGTTGTGGGTTCGACCCCCATCAGCCACCCCTGCCGACCGTAGAACTGAAAAGTTCGCGGTCGTTTGTTTTAACCTACTCGATCAGCAGGTTTCTTTTTTGGCTCCAGGCGCTTGCGTATCCCAACGGATTTATGGAGCGAACCCGCCAGTAATAATTACCGGTTGCAAGTTCATCCAGTGTGCAGGTGGTTTGACCGGCGGCTGTGTCGCAGTTTTGCTGCACGGTTGCGAATGTTTGGCTTGTGCTGACCTGCAATTCATATCGATTCTTACCTGGCAGACCGTTGGTTGCCGTAAGAATCCAGAAAAATGACGGTGTTCGATCAGTTGTGGTGGCTTTGTCGAAGGGTGTTAGCAGAAATGGGGCAGCCACCGGGGGGCTGATAATGAATTCTCCAACTGGCATCCAGTCGCTCCAGCCAGCAGGAGTTAGCAATTTCATTCTCCAATAATATGAGCCGAATTCCAATTGAACATTTTGCCTGTTGATGGAAGATTGAATCGCATCGCTATTGATGATTGGAGTGGAGAAGTCAGCGGAATTATCCACCTGGAGATGAAATGCCTGCGCACCGGCTAGTTTTTCCCAGGATAGTGATGGGTTTTGTGCTACCAGGTAAGCAGACTGCGCGGGCAATTTCATGAAATTGATTTCCAAACTTTGCAATGCGCTCCACTCCGATTCATTCCCGGCCGCATCAACGGCTTTTACCCGCCAATAGTAGGTTCCAAAATCCAATTGGTTTGAATTGGAAATCAACAGCACCGGTTTTGTAACGGACTGGTCAATTTCCACCACATCAAAGCTGCTGGATTTGGATAATTGGAATTGATATTGAACAGCGCCAGGTTGTGTTTTCCATTTGAAAGCAGGTGCTGAGTTAGATATACGCGCATTATTCGCCGGTTCCACAGGTATCGGTGGAAGAGGAGATTTTGTGTCCAGTGTGAATTTGTAGATAATGCTCCAGCGTCCCGCAAGATCAAGCCCGTTAATGGCTCTGCATCTCCAAAAATATACACCATCTGATAGCTGTGCCGGCGAATACGTGTTGACTCCAGATAGTGTGGTTGCATCGATGATTGTTGCGGTGGTAGGAAATGAGGCTGATCGAGAAACCTGGATTTGATAGGCATGGGGTATGGGTAGGTTGCCCTGCGGCACTTCATGCCATGTGAATTCTGGAAGGGTTTTGAAGAATGCTGCCGGTGATGGTTCTATTAAGGAAGGAATTCCAGGCTGGGGTGTTATGTTGAATTTCCAGGCAGGTGTCCAGTTGCTCCAGCTTCCCAGGATTTGCACTTGCATACGCCAGTAGTATTGACCAATGGGTAAATTTATGGGCGGGTAGGAAACGGCGTTACCCTGGATATTTGCATCATCCAGGGTAGTGGCATTAAATAAAACATCGTTGGATATTTGCAATCGATAATGTTGCGCTCCTGACACTTTATTCCACTTGAAAACAGGCCTTTCACCAATAAAGGCGTTGTTGTAAGGCGCTTTTTGATAGGTGATGTCAAAAGAATCGATGGTTTTCCAGGGAGATTGATTGCCAGCCTGGTCTCTGGAGGCCACCCGCCACTGGTATCTTCCAAAATCCAGGGCATGATCATTGGGGAGAATATATACTGAGTTTTTCAGTGTAGTCTTTTTTAATAAAGATGTGAATTGATCATTGGATAATTCAAATTCATAATTCGATGCGCCCTTTGATGCGCGCCAGGAAAATTTGGGAGTTGAATCTGTTGTATAGGCATTAACATTTGGACTGATGATTACAGGTTCAGCGGGAATCAGGGTGTCAATGCGGAAGTCTTGAATAGTGCTCCATGCGCCGGAATGCCCCAAATAATTAACTGCTCGCACCCGCCAAAAATAGCCGCCATCCCTTAATATTGTGGAGATAAATGCTGTTTCGCTGGCAGCAGTTGTCCCCGAAACCAGCGGAGAGAGAAATTTTGTATCCTCATCTATTTGAATTTCATAGTGGTGGGGTTCGGTCAATTCACCATGCAATACCTGTTCCCAGGTCAATTCAGGCGTATTGTCGTTCAGAATTTGTTTTCTGGCAGGGAATGTAAGCAAGGGAATTCCGGGGTTTGGAGAGATGGTGAATTTCATCGGCTGCAGCCAACTTTTGCACTCAGAAGTTGGATTCATTATTGCGCACATGCGCCAGAAATAGACTCCCGTTGCGCGTGACTGTAATTTTACGCTTGTATTGGGGGCGGGAATGTAATTTTCGAATTGTAGAATTTCATTAAATTGTTCATCACTGGAAACCTGAATCTGGTAAGCTTTTGCGTTGGTTACTGGATACCATTCGACGGTAGGAGCTGATTGATCTACATGGGCTTCATTGATTGGCGATTTCATAAAAGATATGACCAGGCTGTAAGGTTTTGACCAGTTGGAGTTGTTGCCTGCCATGTCTTCAGCCCGTATTCTCCAGAAATATGCTCCGTAATCAAGAGCAGCAGTATCTGGTAATGTATAAGTTGAAAGTTCAGAAAGAATATTGACCAATGGTGAAGCAAATTCCAGATTATTGGCAATTTGCAGGCGGTAATATTTTGCGTCTTTTGCCTTGTTCCAGGCAAAAGCGGGGGTTGTGTCGTTGGTGGAAAAGCCATAAAGTGGTTTTTGGGGTATGGGTTCGGATGGTGGAGTTGTGTCAAGCTGGAAGGATTGTACAGAACCCCACTTTCCGCTTATCCCAAACAGGTTAAATCCACGAACGCGCCAAAAATACTTGCCGGATGACAGGGGAGATGCCGGTATGAAAGAGGTTGCCCCTTCTTCCAAAATGATATCAACATCGGGGGTTTTAAACTGCTTATCTGAATCAATTTGAAACTGGTAACGAATTGCATTGAGAGCCATCGTCCAGGTGAACTCTGGTGATGGATTGTTACTATAGGCATTTTGTCGAGGACTGATGGGGATGGGAACAGAGGGATTAATATTTATAAAAAAAGTGCGGATGTAATCGTCACCACCCAGGCCATCCGAATCACCATCCAGTTTGTTCCCTTCCTGATCCTGAATGGAATCTGCGCCGTTAAGCCTTAACTGGTATATCCCAGCGGGCAGACCTGTGGAATTGTTTAAAAAGACAGTCGCTTTTCGTTCCATGGCTGAATAGGATACAGAATTGATTTCATATTCCTGGTCGTCCTCGCTGTCTGCAATTAGGTCTGCGCCCAAATGCGTCAGCGAATAGTTACCCGGAAAGGTAATGTCGTCTATTTCGGAATGACCCGGGCGGTCAAGCATAGCTTTGCTGAAGAATAGGAAAAAACTTTGTATGGCAACAGAACTGATTTCATTTTCGTCCAGCTTCTTGTCGCTGGTTTGAGGCAGGGTGTCCATTCTATCAACACGCGGTGGATTTGTCTGAACAAAATGGGCGGTTAAATGGATATCAGATTCCACGGTGACAGTCAGTGGGTTTTGTGTGCTGCTAAAATCACCCGACCATTCTTTAAAACCCGGGACAGGCCTGGCTGAAATTGTTAATTCCGTGCCTGTTTCGTATTGCGTGTGATTGCAATTCGGCGGGGGAGAAATGGTGACCACGCCCAGGTTTATGGGTTCAATTTGCACGCTGACGCTTTGGCAGGTTGAATCGAATTCATCTTGCAAGATTTCCGGTGTGATTGTTGATTGGAGATCGAGCGGTGATTGTGTGGGTTCTGGTAATGCTTCTATGGAAGTTGGATTTGGAGAGGGTGGGACAGAATCTGGCAGAGACTGCAGCGTATTAATTTCATGGGGAGAATCTTCGGGGGGTGGTGTTTCAATGCCTGCTGCTGGTTTTATCTCAGCGGCAGGCAGGTTAAGCAGATCTGCCTCGCCTGTTTCTGATTGCGCCAGTGCCGCAGGAATGGGTGTTGGTACGGTGGTCAATAATCCAACGAAAAGGCTGATTGAAATGACTTTTAAGAATGGTGGATTTTTCATACGGTGGTTTCCCTCCTGTTTGGTATGAAATTGGCCAAATACTTCTCAAATCAACTCTGAAATTCTTTTTTTCTGCCCAATGGATATTATATTGTCAATCTGATTTCCCATTTGAGCAGCCACCAATAAAACAAATAAAAATGGTTGAATATCAAAAAAACAAGATGATATAATCTTTAAAGGTTATTCCGTCTGTATTTTCACATCCTGCAATACTTTTCTTATCGAGGAGGTTGACCATGAAATACGTTGATTTGGAGAACACTGCACGCGCACTGGTTCCAAAGACAAAGGGAATTCTGGCTGCGGACGAGAGTTTTAACAGCACGGTTCGGCGTTTCGCCAGGTATGATATCCCTCACACGGAAGAAAACAGACGCGCATACCGTAATTTACTGTTTACGACTTCTGGTTTGGAAGAATTTATCAGCGGCATCATTATGTTTGATGAAAGTATTCGTCAAACTGCTTATGACGGTACGCTGTTTCCAGAGTATATGAAAGCCAGGGGAATTATCCCCGGAATAAAAATTGACGGCGGTTACCAGGAATTGCCAGGGTATCCTGGTGAGACATTTACACTGGGCCTGGATGGATTGCGGGAACGTCTGGCGAAGTATTACGAGCTAGGCGCGCGGTTTACCAAATGGCGCGCCCCCATGAGTATTGGCGATGGGAAACCCAGCCGTCAAACCTATCAGGTGAATGCCGAAGGTCTGGCAATTTCTGCGGCACTGAGCCAGGAGGCGGGGTTGGTGCCCATTGTTGAACCAGATATCTCTTTGCAGGGCGCCCACTCCATTGAGCGCTGTGCTGAGGTGACAGAAGCGATTCTGGCGCATACCTTTTTCCAGTTATCGCTGTACAAGGTTCATTTGGAAGGAATTCTTCTTAAAGTAAATATGGTGATACCTGGCAAAGATTGCCCGGTGCAAGATGCCCCGGAGGTGGTGGCAGATTATACGATTCGGACCTATAAACGAACCGTGCCTGTGGCTGTGCCTGGAATTGTATTCCTGTCGGGTGGGCAGGGGTCACAGCCTGCCATTGAACGATTGAATGCCGTCAACCAGAGAAATGATTTTCCATGGGAAATTTCATTCTCCTTCTTGCGTTCACTGGCTGATCCTGCTTTTGATGTGTGGAAAGGCGATCCAGATAATTTTGATGCGGCGCAAAAAGAGTTTTATCGCCAGGCCAAAATGACAGCTCTGGCGCGTCAGGGTAAATATCATCCTGGAATTGCTTGAAAAAAATGGCGCCAGAGATATTCTTCTCTGACGCCATTTTTAAAATTCAACTAATTCGAACAAAAAAAGTAAAAGAGATGATATGATTATAATTTAATAGGATTAGAGGTATTAGAATTTGGTTTTAAACGCTTATGGTATAATCCTCCGCCGGTTTGCCAGCCATTCAATGTACATAAATAATCAAGTGAGGAGAATTCCGATTTGGCAATCAATCCATTAAACTGGCTGATGGGGCTGTTTTCCCTGGATATCGGGATTGACCTGGGTACCGCCAATACGCTGGTACATGTTCGTGGCAAGGGGATTGTTATTAATGAACCTTCCTGGGTTGCCATTGACAAACGTTCACGCAGACCATTAGCCATTGGGGCGCAGGCAAAACAAATGGTTGGCCGCACGCCAGCCAATGTTATCGCGGTGCGACCTTTACGAGATGGTGTAATTTCTGAATTTGAAATAACTCAAGCCATGCTAGGGTATTTTATTGGTAAAGCGCATCAGCAAAGCATTGTTCCCATGCCGCGCCCGCGTGTTGTTATTGGCATTCCTTCTGGTGCCACTGAAGTGGAAAAACGGGCAGTGTATGATGCAGCCATGGTGGCAGGCGCACGCGAAACCTATTTGATTGAAGAACCCCGTGCGGCAGCACTTGGCGCAGGATTGCCAATATCAGATGTTCGCGGCACAATGGTGGTGGATATTGGCGGCGGCACTACGGAAGTGGCTGTTATTTCGATGGGGGGCATTGTGGTATCGCGTTCTCTGCGAGTTGCCGGAGATGAGTTGGATCAAGATATCATTACCTATATTCGCAACAAATATAATTTATTTATCGGTGAAAGATCGGCAGAACAGGTGAAAGTTGCAGTCGGGTCTGCTTATCCGCTGCCAACTGAAAAAACCGTGGTTGTTCGCGGAAGAAATTTGATCACCGGCTTGCCTGAAGCCGTTGAAGTGTCATCGGTTGAAATTCGTGAGGCTCTTAACAATTCAGTGCAGGTGATTGTGGACACCATTAAAGACGCCCTGGATGAAGCGCCGCCTGAAATTGGCGCTGATTTGATTGAAACCGGGGTTTGTTTGGCGGGGGGAACATCACAATTACAAGGGCTCACCGAACGGCTGAGCGATGAACTGAAATTGCGTGTGTGGCTTGCTGAAGACCCCATGACATGTGTGGCAAGAGGCGCGGGAATGATCCTTGAAGACCTTGACCAGTACAGTCCTTTCCTGGTTGGTTTGGAACGAACAGCAACTACACAGGCTCCAACACAATAACTGCGGCAGTTTTTCTCGCGAGTTGATGGTTTATTTGGTATGATTCCCTGATATGAATACTTCTCCAACCCGAATCTGGCAGCCTATTGCTTTAGGGGTGTTGGTCATCGGGCTTTTGCTGTTGGCCATCAGTGGATATATGGGCGACTTTTTCAGCACGGCAATGGATCCTTTCATTGCCGCACAGCGCTGGTTTGCCACCCGTTATATGGCCATCTATGAATTTGTTACCGTGCCTCGTGATGTGGCCAGTTTGCGCCAACGCAATGCTGAACTGGAAAATGAATTGTCGAGGTTGCAACTTGAAGTGATTCAATTGCAGGAACAACTTCAAGAAGCGCGGATTTTGTATGCCTTATTAGATTTTGCCCGAGAGAGCCCTGAAAATCAGTATATGGCAGCCGCAGTGATCGGACGTGATCCCAGTCCTTTCCTTCAATACATCATTATCGATCATGGTTCTGATTCGGGTTTGCGGCATGGTATGCCTGTGGTTACACAACAGGGACTTGTGGGGCGGGTCGATGCAGTGACCGCCAATGCTGCCAGGGTGCAGCTCATCAGTGATGCTGCATCAGTTGTCAACGTGCATATTCAAAATGCCAATGCAGATGCCTTGCTTTATGGGTCTTTAACCGGTGATACCACAGTGGAAATGGTACCGCAAAGCGTGGTATTGCAGGTTGGTGATTTAATCTTAACCTCAGGCCTCGGCGGCAATTATCCATCTGATATCGTCGTGGGGCAAATAGTCAATATTCGCAAACAAGAGACTGACCTTTTTCAATCAGCAAGTGTGCAAACCACGGTAGATTTTTCAAATCTTAGCGCGGTTCTGGTGATTACTAATTTTAAATCCGTTGATATTTCTCCTCTCGAACCAACTCCGGTGCAATAGGTGATACGTCGATTCATAGTTATCCCAGTACTTATTCTGGCAATAGCCATTCAAATGGTTGTTATGAGCAGCTTGAAATTGGTCAGCGGAACGGCTGATTTGATTCTTGTTGTTGTGGTGGTCTGGATGCTGCAAGAGCACTTGCCCTTCACCTGGGAATGGCCGCTACTGGCAAGCCTGCTGGTTATGTTTTCGTCGGCATTGCCAAAGTTTGTACCGGTATTTATTTATTTTTTCGTGGCTGGATTGGCTTATTACTTAAAAAAACGAGTCTGGCAAACACCCCTGTTAATGTTATTTATCACAATAGGAATAGGCAGTCTTTTTGAGAATGTAATTACGATACTTGGTTTAAAAATGTACGGGAATCCATTTGCCTGGGATGATGCAGTCGTACTGGTTGCCATTCCCAGCATGATACTGAATTTTCTAATCGCACTACCGGTTCATGGATTATTATCTGACCTGGCAAGCTGGTTATATCCGGCAGAGGTTGAGTAAATGAATCACGAGAGTATTTCAGGAGAATCATTCAGTTTCTGGCGTGTCCGAATCATGATCGCTATCTTTATGGCGGTTTTTATATTTTTCGCTTTCCGCCTGTTTAGTATGCAGATTACGGACAACGAAGTATATGTTGATGCTTCGGAAGAGAACCGCACCAGCAAGATCAGTGTCCAAACCCAACGAGGCGTAATTTACGATCGCAATGGATATGTGCTGGCCAGGAATGTCCCTTCTTATAATGTCGTCATAACTCCGGCAAATCTTCCTGGTGATGAAGGGGCTGTGCAGGAAATTTATCGTCAGCTTTCAAACTTGATAGGCATCCCTGTTTCCAATGGTGAAATCAATGATGAATCGGTGCGTTTGTTCAAGGAATGCGACACTGACCTGGGAATCACTGAAATCGTTTATATTGGCGATACCAATGCTCCATATAAGTCTGTAAAAATTAAATGCGATATTGATGAAAATACAGCCAGGATCATTCAGGAAAAAACCAGCGATTGGCTGGGCGTGGGTATTGAAGTTGAACCTGTGCGCGATTATCCAACCGGTGAGCTTACTGCCGAGGTGATCGGTTTCCTGGGACCCATCCCTGCCGCACTGGAAGAGGACTTTCGCGACCAGGGTTTTGTTCCCGGAAGAGATAAAGTTGGATATTCCGGTGTTGAATCATCACTTCAAGATATTTTGAGTGGCAAAAACGGCGAAAGAGTGGTTGAAGTGGATGTTGCCGGTCAAGTTCTGCGTGATTTGCAACCACCGGTCGCCCCAATACCCGGCAATAACGTGGAATTGACCATTGATACCCGCCTGCAATCAGCGGCGAAAGAAGCTTTGAAAAGCGAAATTAATTTCTGGAATACCTATTTCAATGAAATTCGTTCGACGCAGGGAGCGGTGATAGCAATTAATCCCAAAACTGGTGAAATTCTGGCATTTGTCAGTTTTCCAACGTTTGAAAACAACCGCATGGCACGCTTCATCCCGGCTTATTATTACAACCAGTTGAGCGTCGACCCTGCCCGTCCCCTGTTCAATCATGCCATTTCTGCAGAGCACCCACCGGGATCGGTATACAAAATGGCGGCTGCCATTGGTGCATTGAATGAGGGAGTGGTTACCGTTGATCAGAAACTGGAATGCCCTTCAGTGGGTAAAATTACCATCACTCAGAAATTCTCGCCCAATGACCCCGGCACGCCTCGTGAGTATGTTTGTTGGGAAGAAACCGGTCATGGTATGCAAGATTTCACACATGCCATCTCCAATTCATGTGACGTCTATTTCTACAAAATAAGCGGTGGGTTTCAGAGCGAAGTGCCCGAAGGTCTTGGGGTTTGGCGAATGGCTGAATACGCCCGTGCTCTGGGATATGGAACCCAGACCGGCATTGAACTGCCGGGAGAATCGGATGGCTTGGTTCCCGATCCTACCTGGAAGCGTTTGAACATGGGTGAAAACTGGGCAACCGGTGATACCTACATTGCTGCCATGGGGCAGGGATATGTGCTTTCCACCGTGTTGCAAGTTTTGGTTTCATTTGCCATTCTGGCAAACGACGGTAAGTATATGCAGCCAACCCTGGTTCATAATGTCCTTGATTCAGAGGGGAACGTCGTTGTACCGTTTACCCCCAAATTAAAATGGGATATTACCAAAGATCCGGTCATCACCGTCTATGATGAAAACAACTTTCCCACTGAAGAAAAGATTGTTGTCGATCCATTTGTGGTTCAAAAGGCTAAAGAAGGTATGCGTTTGACAGTGGCCAGCGGCACGGCTGAACGTCCTTTCGCGGGGATGGAGATTCCATCAGCCGGAAAAACCGGGACGGCCGAATTTTGCGACAATGTTGCCCAGGCGCAAGGATTGTGCCAGCCGGGAAGCTGGCCATCGCATTCATGGTATGTAGGATATGCGCCTTATGATGACCCTGAAATTGCCGTGGTGGCATTTGTGTACAATGGTCGTGAAGGCGCCAGTGTTTCAGCCCCCATTGTTCGCCGCGTCATGGAAGCGTATTTTGAATTAAAAGCCATTGATTCAAGCGCAGGTACAACAGGCGGCAATTAATTTCCAAGTTGTTATACTGGCTTATTCATAACTGGAGGTCTTTTATTGCTGAAACCACATTTATCAAGTAGAATGAACCATAATTAGTTAATGTTTTTTAGTTTTATTTTAATGACCTGCATCAGCCTTCATAATGCGGGTATTTCTAACAACTTTTCATATGTAACCATTTTTTGAGAAGTTGTTTTCCGGGTGTTCCAAACACCTTCTTTATGCGAAAGACTGCATCTATTAAGTTTTATATTCATTCAAGTCAAAAGTTTATAGTAATTAATGAATTATTGAAACTTACAGTCTTTCTTTAATCTTGAAAACCCACACAGTCACCGTGCATTTGGATTTGTCTGGGTCAAGAGAATCAATTCAAAGATTTCCTGTTGCTGCATTTCGTGTTTTTCAGCTCTTGCCTAATTTAAAAAATTAGGTGCATTAATGATAACTATGCAATTATGGTGAGTACTGCTTAATAGTAGTTTTGTTCGTTTGAGGTGAAATTTATGGATAATCAAAATGTTGTTCGCGATAAGTTTGATGCGCAGCGTATCAATATCCTTATCATACTGGTGATAATCATTTTTAGTTTCTTTGGTTTTCGCCTTTTTTCCATGCAGATATTAGACTCCAAAATCTATGTTGATGCTTCTACTGAAAATCGCACCAGTAAAATTAGCATTCAAACACATCGAGGTGTCATTTATGATCGCAATGGGTATGTACTGGCACGCAACATTCCATCCTATAATGTAGTGATTACACCGGCTCAATTGCCAACCGATGAAGGGGCTATCCAAGAAATCTATCGACGATTATCCAATCTGATTGACATACCTGTTTCCAATGGAAATATTGATAATGAATCTGTGCGCTTATTCAAAGAATGTGACACTGATTTGGGAATATCAGAAATCGTATATATTGGTGATACGAATGCCCCATACCGACCGATTAAGGTCAAGTGTGATGTTGAAAGTAAAACCGCATTTATCATTCAAGAAAATACTTACGATTGGCCAGGGGTGGGAATTGAAGTTGAACCGATTCGTGATTATCCAACCGGTGAAATTACTGCGGAGATAATCGGCTTTTTAGGCCCCATTCCGGCTGTGCTCGAAGAGTATTATCGAGACCTTGGATTTGTGCCTGGCAGAGACAAGGTTGGATATGCCGGCGTTGAAGCTTCATTGCAAGAACTATTGGGTGGAAAGAACGGAGAGCGAATGGTTGAAGTAGATGTGGCTGGCCAGGTGCTTCGAGATTTGCAACCGCCGGTGGAGCCAGAACCAGGTTACAACATAAAACTCACCATTGATACACGTTTACAGTCGGTTGCCAAAGAAGTGCTAAAAAGCGAAGTGGCCTTTTGGAATAATTATTTTAATGAAATTCGCTCGACGAATGGAGCGGTAATTGCCATCAATCCGAAGACCGGAGAAATTCTTGCATTGGTCAGTTTGCCTACATTTGAAAATAACCGCATGGCTAGATTTATTCCGGCATATTATTACAACCAGTTGAGCGTAGATCCAGCGCGACCTTTATTTAACCACGCCATCTCTGCAGAGCACCCTCCCGGATCGGTGTATAAAATGGCGGCTGCCATAGGAGCATTGAACGAAGGCGTTGTGGCTGAAAATCAAGAGATAGACTGTCCGTCAGCAGGAAAAATTATCATCACTCAAAAATTCACCCCCAATGACCCTGGAACACCGCGAGAATATGTATGCTGGGAAGATTACGGGCATGGGATGGTGAACTTTGTTGAAGGTATTGCCAATTCGTGTGATGTGTATTTCTATAAAATTAGTGGTGGTTTCCAAAATGAAGTACCGCAAGGACTTGGAGTTTGGAAAATGGCGGAATATGCACGCGCACTGGGGTATGGAACCGTGACGGGAATCGAACTTCCCGGTGAGGCTGATGGATTGGTTCCTGATCCCACCTGGAAACGTCTAAATGTCGGAGAAAACTGGGCTACAGGTGATACATACATTGCCGCCATGGGGCAGGGATATGTACTTTCAACGGTGTTGCAGGTTCTTGTATCGTTTGCCATCCTGGCAAATGATGGGATATATATGCAACCAACGCTGGTTTATGAAATACTCGATTCCAATGGAAATGTGATTGAACCCTTTACACCAAAAATAAAATGGGATATCACAAAGGATCCATTAATTACGGTTTATGATGAAAACAATTTTCCCACTGATCAGAAAATTGTGGTTGATCCGTACGTGGTTGAAAAGGCCAAAGAAGGCATGCGGTTGACAATTACGAATGGAACTGCAACCCGTGCCTTTGATGGTGTGTCAATCCCTACTGCCGGGAAAACCGGGACGGCGGAATTTTGCGATAACATTGCACAATCATTGGATTTATGCAAACCTGGCGCCTGGCCTTCGCATTCCTGGTATGTTGGTTATGCACCCTTTGACGACCCTGAAATTGCCGTGGTTGCATTTGTGTACAATGGACGAGAAGGAGCAACGGTTTCAGGGTGGATTGTACGCCGATTTTTGGAAGCATATTTTGAGCTCAAGGCAATCGATTCAACTGTTGGGGGTATTGGAGGGTGAAAAAAAATTGCATACTGATATAATTATCCTATTGAAGAAATTGTTTAGGTGGTCGTAAATTGGATAATGATATTCAGGAAAAGAAAGCTGCCCTCCAAATTAAAGGAATCAAAGAAGGCCTGCTGATTTCATTTGGAGAAGGTACGCGCGAAGAAATTGTGAGCAACCTGTTGGAACACATTCAGGCTCAAGCGGGCTTTTTTAATGGCGCTCGAATTGCCCTGGACGTTGGGAAAACGGTGATGTATGCTGCTGACATGGGCGCCCTTCGCGACCAATTATCAGAATTTGGCGTAACCCTGTGGGCGATGATTTCCAGTTCTCCGACCACAGAAACCACGGCTCAAAACCTGGGATTGGCCACCCGCATTTCAGCCCCCCGGGCTGAACGTGTCATTCGTACCATGGATACCGCCGTGGGCGGTGAAAAAGCCATGCTTGTGCATAAAACCATGCGCTCTGGCTTTAAAACCAGTTATGACGGGCATGTAATTGTAATTGGCGATGTTAACCCGGGCGCTGAAATTGTTGCTTCGGGAAATATTGTGGTATGGGGCAGGCTTAAAGGCATGGTTCATGCAGGCTCTGAAGGCAATGATAATGCAGTAGTTTGCGCCCTGGAAATGCAACCCACTTTACTGCGGATTGCAGAAGTGATTGCACAACCGCCCACCGCGAAGAGCGGCGGTTTCCCGGCTACGGCATATATATTGAACGGGCAAGTTGTTGTTGATGCCTGGAGCATAGAGAGGAAAGAATATGGCAGCTAAAGTGATTACTGTTACATCTGGAAAAGGCGGGGTAGGTAAGACAACAACAACTGCCAATGTTGGACTGGCGCTGGCAGAAGCCGGTCAGCGTGTGGCACTGATCGATGGCGATATTGGTTTGCGGAACCTGGATGTTGTTCTGGGGCTGGAAAACCGGATTGTGTATGACCTGGTGGATGTTGTGGAAGGACGCTGCCGACTGAAGCAGGCGATGATTCGGGATAAGCGTTTACCCGAGTTGTACCTCATTCCGGCTGCACAGACCCGGGATAAATCTGCTGTTTCGCCCAGCGATATGGTTCGCCTGTGCAATGAACTGTGCAATGAAGTGGATTTTATCCTCATAGATTCTCCAGCAGGAATTGAGCGCGGTTTTCGAAATGTGATTGCCCCGGCCGATTCGGTCATCGTGGTTACCAATCCAGAAGTGTCAGCTGTGCGCGATGCCGACCGCATCATTGGACTGGTGGAAGCTGAAGAAAAAGGTCCAGTAAACCTGGTGATTAACCGCATCAACACCGCCATGGCAAAACGCGGCGACATGTTGACCCCGGAGGATGTGCTTGAACTGCTGGCTGTGAAGTTGATCGGTGTGGTGCCTGAAGATGAGCAAGTGGTTGTGAGCACCAACCGCGGCAATCCGGTTGTGTTGGAGAATAAATCCAAAGCCGGTCAGGCGTTTCGCAATATTGCCAAAAGAATTATGGGAACAGATGTTCCGTTCTTAGACCTGGATGAGAAGAAGGATATCTTCCAGAAGTTATCCAGCATCCTTCGCCAATAGGAGGCTTTCATGGCTGGGTGGATCGATAGAATAACCATGCGCAAGCCAACTAGCGCCAACACTGCCAAGGAACGGTTAAAATTGGTATTAATTAATGACCGAACTGATTTGACTGCCAAAGAGCTGGAAATGTTGAAGAATGATTTGCTTGAGGTTATTTCACGTTACATTGAAATTGACCCCGATGCAGTTAAAATTTCCATGGCTCAAGATGGAAGAGAACAACGATTGGTCGCAGACATTCCCCTGAAAGCCGCCGTGCGCCGGCGGGTGGGATAAAATGAGGCAAACCTGAGCGTTTGAAGTATTAAAATGAGACGAGAGTTTTGGCGACAATTTGATTACTGGTTGTTGGGGAGTGTTTTGTTTCTATGTGTTTTTGGCATTGTGATGATTCGTTCAGCAATCGCTGGCAGCCCCGCACTTTCTGAGCATGTAACCCGACAAATTATCTTTGTAAGCCTGGGCTTTATTGTCATCATGGTCATGTCAATCATTGACTACCATTACTGGGCTTCACTCTCGCGCCTGATGTATATCGGCTCGGTTATCTTCCTGGTGGTCATTTTTATCGTTGGCGCAGCGCGTTTTGGTTCGGCGCGCTGGCTGGATACCGGGCTTATCCTCATTCAACCATCCGAGCTGGCAAAAATCGTCATCATCCTTGTATTGGCTGATTACTTTGCCAGGCGAGGTGGCGATGAGAGTTCAATTCGCTGGATTGTTGAAAGTTTTCTTCTCACTTTTGGGATTGTGGTCTGGATTTTATTGCAGCCCAACCTCAGTACATCCATCGTGATTTTTGTTCTCTGGTTTTCGCTGCTTTGGATCAGTGGGTTGCCTCCTCGCTACCTCGTAATATTTGCCATCGGCGGGATGATAGTGGGTCTGGCGGCATTTCCATTTCTTGAGGAGTATCAGCAGCTTCGAATTATTAACTTCCTCTTCCCCGACCCGAATGCCCGCCACGGCAACACCTATAACGTTGACCAGGCGTTGGTGACAATTGGTTCTGGCGGCTGGTTTGGGCAGGGTTATGGACACGGCACCCAGGTTCAATTGCGTTTTTTGAAGGTGCGCCATACTGACTTCATTTTTTCCGCGATGGCGGAGGAATTTGGATTTGTTGGTACCGTGTTTATCATTAGCATTCTAATTTTCATCATTTTTCGTTGTTTGCGCGCAGGCAGACTTGCCAGTGACCGCTATGGTGCATTAATCGCGTATGGATTTGCCACGTTGATCTTTTTCCAGGCGGCAGTCAATATTGCGGTTAACTTGAACCTGATCCCGGTTACTGGTTTAACATTACCATTTATTAGTTATGGGGGCAGTTCATTGCTGTCACTGGTTTTGGGCATCGGACTGGTGGAAAGCGTGGTTGCCCGGCAGAAAAAAATCGAACTTTAATGGAGCCATTCATGTCAGAGATTGCTGTCAAACCAGCGCGTGTGCGTTTTGCACCATCACCCACCGGGCATCTGCATCTGGGCGGAGCACGAACTGCTCTTTATGATTACCTGATCGCCAGGAAAACCGGCGGCCAGTTTATTCTGCGCATTGAAGATACCGATCGGAATCGTTATGTGCCTGGTGCGGAAGAGGAATTAATGAACGGCCTGCGCTGGCTGGGCATTCAATGGGATGAAGGGCCTGATGTTGGCGGCCCATACGGCCCATACCGGCAATCGGAACGCAAAGACATTTATCAGAAATATGCCCGGCAGCTTGTTGAGCAAGGCAAAGCATTTTATTGTTTCTGTTCTGCCGAGCGGTTGAAACAAACCCGCGAAGAGCAGATGAAAAATCACATCAATCCGCATTATGACGGAACCTGCCGGGATATTTCACTGGAAGAAGCTGACCGGCGCATTGCGCAGGGCGAAAAACATGTAATCCGTTTCAAATCGCCCAAGACGGGCACGACAACCGTGAAAGATTTGCTGCGGGGTGAGATTACCGTAGACAATTCCACCATCGATGATTTCATCCTGGTTAAATCTGACGGCTGGGCGCTTTATCATCTGGCGGCGATGATTGATGACCATCTTATGCATATTACGCATGTCATTCGCGGTTCTGAATGGCTGCCCACCTTCCCGCTGCACAGCATGGTTTACCGTGCGTTCGGCTGGGAAGAGCCCGTCTGGGTTCATCTTTCAGTTTTCCTGAAGCCCAGCGGCAAAGGCAAAATGAGCAAACGAGAAGCAGCTGACCTGGCAAAGGATGGGTATTCAATCTTTGTAAAAGATTTGAAAGACCTGGGTTATTTGCCTGAAGGCGTGGTGAATTGGATTGCCCTGATGGGTTGGAGCCTGGATGATCACACCGAATTCTTCCAATTGGAAGATTTGGTACGCCAGTTCAATCTCGAACATCTCAATCCTTCACCGGCGGCGATTAACTTCACCAAATTAGATCACTTTAATGGGCTGCATATCCGCAACCTGGAGCTTGATGTGCTTTCCAGGCGGATGAAGCCATTCTATACAGCCATGGGGCAGGCAGTGAACGATGAATGCCTGGTGAAAATCGCAGCGATGCTGCGGGAACGAATGGTCACCCTGGATGAAGCGCCTGAGAAAACCGGTTTTCTTTTCAAAGAAAAGGTTGAACCGTCAGTTGAAGAGTTGATACCAGATGGTTTAACGGCTCAACAGGCGCTGGATATCGCCCGCCAGAGTTATGCGATTCTAGAAGCAGCGCCTGATTTAAAAACTGAAACCGCTGAACCGCCCATGCGAGAATTGGCAGAGAAGCTGGGTTTAAAGCCGGGGCAGGTGTTTGGAATATTGCGCGTAGCCGTTACAGGTCAAAAAGTCAGCCCGCCGCTTTATGAAAGTATGGAATTGCTGGGCAAACCGGTTGTGATGCAACGATTGATGAACGCCATTCAGTTGCTGGAAAAAATTTAGCCCTGCCTGGAATATAAGAATCCCCTTTCAATCATTCGATTGAGAGGGGATTTTGGTTATCCACCGATGAAAACAGGGATATCGTTTCTGGATAATATCTGCCGGGCATGGTTGAGCAATTCTGCTCCATCTGCCAGTTCATGCAGGCTGGGGTGTTTCTTCAAGGAATAGGGTAATCCCAGGCGTTCGTATTTATCCTTTCCCAGTTGATGAAAGGGCATCAAATGAATTTCTAGCGGCTTTATGGACGCGGTAAATTCAGCCAGCGCAGATAGGTTTTGTTGGTCGGTATTGATGCCTGGAATGAAAGGTATTCGGATGATGACATCTTTGCCGCTCTGGCTGATTCGGCGGGCATTATCAAGAATTTGTTGATTGGATACCCCGGTTAGTTTTTCATGGATGCGTGAATACATGTGCTTCAGGTCGTATAAGAATAAATCGGTTACCGGGAGTATCTTCTCGTATAAATTCCAGCGAACAGCCCCGGTGGTTTCCAGAGCTGTGTGGATGTTATTTTCATAGCAAGCCTTTAAAACCTCAAAGGTGAACCCGGGCTGTGACATGGGCTCACCTCCTGAAAGAGTCACTCCGCCGCCTGAACGGCGGAAAACGGCGGCATCTTTCAAGACCTCGTCCATAACCTGTTCAGGTGTATACCATTCACCGATTCGTTTTAAAGCGCCGGATGGACACACATCAACGCATGCTCCGCAATGCTGGCATTTGCTTTGGTTAATTTTGGGAGCATTTAACAACAGCAAATCAGGATTAATCGCATCGGTGGGGCAGGCTGTGACGCAATTTCCGCACTGTGTGCAAAGGTGATGGTGAAATTCAATTTCATTGACCAGCGTTTGCGACTCGGGATTGCAGCACCAGATACAGCGCAGCGGGCAGCCTTTTAGAAAAACCAGGGTGCGAATGCCGGGGCCATCATGAATGGAATAGCGCTGAAAATTAAAAATCAAACCTTTCAAATGGAAAGCTCCGAGCGGGCGATGATGGAATCTTGCACGTCTTTGCTCAACTCAACAAACACGGCGCTGTAACCACCCACACGCACCAGGAGATCGCGAAAACCTTCGGGATGCTGCTGGGCGATTTTGAGCGTATCGCCGTCGAGGATGGAATATTGAACTTCCATCCCACCGTCTTCCATGTAGCTGCGCACCAGGTCAGCCCATTTGCTCAGTTCACGCTGGCTCATCAACGAGCCGGCATTGAAGCGCTGGTTAAAGGTGACGCCGTTGGGTGTGTGATAGGCATCGATAGCGCGGGCAGCCGAACGGTGCGTGGCGGTGGGGCCCAACACCGGCGCCAGTGTGGATGGGCTGGTTGAATCAGCCAGGGGATCACCCTTTTTACGACCGTCGGGGGTTGCGCCCATTTCTTTACCCAGGGGCACATAATTGCCCATGGATAATAAACCAACCACAAAATGCCCATGATGGGTGGTGGCATACTGCTCATAGGCATTGTAGTACATGCCAAGCATGGTTCTGACCCAGCCATCGGCATATTCGTTATCTGTGCCATATTTGGGAGCAGAAACGCAAGCCTGGTGCAGTTTTTCATAACCTTTCCAATCGGCCTGCAAAGCAGCCAGCAGCTCATCCCAGGTGGTGTCTTTTCTTTGATACACCAGGTAATCAATGGCAGACATCATGTCGCCCAGGTTGGCAATGCCCACCGCCAGGCAGCCGGTGGAATTATACATGCAGCCCCCGGCGTTTATATCAATGCCGCTGGCGCGCGGCCCGGGATACATTAGGTTGTGATACACACACGGGAAGTAACGGGTGAAAACGTAATCATAAACATTGTTGATGAGGGCGTTCATTTTCACGGCATATTCAATTTGTGTGCGCACAGCTTCGGTAAATTGAGACATAGATGTGAATGTGCGCGGATCGCCTGTTTGCGGCCCAATTTGAACACCGTTGATTGGATTGACACCATTGAACATGGCCAATTCAATGGGTTTCGGCAGGTTAATCCAGCCCGAGTTGTTGCGCCCGTTATTATCCACCCCGGTCATGTTGGGATCAATATTATTTTCCTGGCAGCCTACGTCTCCATAGTTGCGGGCATGTTCAAGCTTTGCGCCAAAAGAGTAAACCAGGCTGGGGACAATGACATCATCATTGATTAAAATGGGCTGCCCGCCGCCCAGGCGGACTACCTCCAGAGCCTGACGCAGGAATTCATCGGGGGTGTTGCGGTGCATGCGCAGCGAAATGTTGGGATCAATGAGATGCACATGCGCCAGGGCTTCCAGGATGCGGTAGGAAAGAAAATTGGTGGAGTCATTGCCGTGCGTGTCCATGCCGCCGATGTTAAGTTTGTCGTTGTTGCCGCCACCGGCGCTGCCAACGCTGAGTTTCAATTTAAAAGCGCGGGTTTCATTCCATTTGAGGAACAGGCATTCGAGAAGTTCTTGAGCTTTTTTATCATTCAGCTTGCCAGTCTCAAGGTCATTGGACAGGTAAGAAAGCATGTACTGGTCAAATCTGCCGGCGGAGTGTGAATCGGCGCCTTCAGACAGGGCTGTACCGGCGCGCAAGAAGTGAAATGCCTGCAGAGCTTCCCACCACGATTCGGCAGGATGGGCAGGCACCTTGCGGCAAATGCGTGCCATTTCAAGCAGTTCAGCTTTACGCTGTGAATCTTGTTCTTCAGCAGCCAGTTTTTGCGCCAGGTCAGCGTTGCGGTTGGCATAATCGATGATTCCATCGGCGACAATCAGCATGGCCTCGTAATGATTTCGGCGTTCAAAGTCTTCAACCCCTGTTGGATTGGATGCATCCAGGGTTTCGATGGATTGCTGGATGTCTGCTTTGATGGCCGCCAGCCCCCGGGTGAGAATGGATTTGTAATCTTGCAGCGAATGAGCCAGTCCGCCGCCTATCAGGGGAGAATAGCGGGCGGTTTGGGCATACCGCATGAATCGCCAGGCTTCAGGATAATGATCGCGCAGTTCATTGAAGAAGTAGATTTCACGCGCGCGGGTTTTCCAATACGGCCAGATTTCATTGACGAAGATATCTTGATCTTCGACCTCAAACACATAGCGTTGTTCAGCACCGCGGAAAGCGGTTTCAAGGTCTTTCTCCTCTTCCCATTCTTCAGGGGAAAGAGGAATGAAGGTGGGAGTGAAATCGACTATATGCGGCCCGCTTGAGGCGCCGCCCATGAAAAGTTGGAGCGGGGTGAGTGCAATGGGCAGTTCCTGAAAAACTTTGCGGGTGGCAAGGGCGCGGCGAATGGCGGGATGCATACCTTCAGTGGCCTGGTAGCTATGGGTGATGATCAAAGCCTGGTTAATCGAAAGGCGGCGTTTGCCGTCGCGATAAAGCGGCACCATCAGTTCACGAATGGATTGAATGCGTTGTTCTTCAGGATCATCAGCCCCGAGCACCATGTTATTGAAAATTTGTCCGCTCCAGGGAGCTTTTGTACGTATCCACCAGGGGGAGACTGCGGCTACTGAATCAATCTTTTCCATCGCGCCATTACCTCCAATAAGTATTAATAAAATTGAACAGGACTATTGTCTGTGTTTTCGCTGGATTCAAAATAAGTATATCTCTTTTTACCTGGATAGAATGGGTGCTGAACAAATGAATCAACCTGTAATACAATAAAGCAACATGAGATACCTTGTCGAGGACGAATGAAAAGAAATCAACTGGCACTGCTGGCAATTGCAACAATCTTGATGATGACAGCCTGCACACCTCAAGTGGAGTTTGTTCAAATAACTCCCGGTGAGGAATCTGCTGAAGTATTGAATGAAGACTCTGAGAACAAAGAACTGGTTGAAGCGGCGCCAACCCCAACGGAGGATACCCGCCTGAAAGATGTGTGGATCGGCGTCCCGGCTTACCCGGAATTCGCGCCCTGGGTTCTCGCAGCGGATGAGAAAAATCATGACGATGAATTTGCCGTGCATATCCGGGTGTTTACCAGTGAACAGGAAGCGGTGGATGCGTTGCTGGCCGGAAGGATTGACCTGGCTGCCTCCAATGACCGCGCATTTTTAAAACTGGCCGCCAGGAATGAAAATTTACGCATGGCGGCATTGCAAAGTATCTATTCCGGCTTTTCTGTTTTGGCGAGAAAAGGCGAAGCGCGAACTTTTGAGGAAATGTCCCAAAAAATTGAAAGCCGCGACGAAGCCCTTGCAGCCACCATACGGCAAATGAAAGGGAGATATTTTCTTGTACCTGGTGGTTCTGCTTTTCACCCGGAATTGGAAGCGGTTCTGCAAATGGGCGGGTTGGATGTGAAGTCAATCTACCTGGTCAATATGGAGCCGGAACCGGGCGCCAGGGCATTTTTGCAGGGGAGTGCAGCATTTTTCTCGGATGGAATCAAGCAGCGTATGTTCCTGGAAGAAAACGGTGCTCAAAATGTGATTACCGCAAGCGACATAAGAGGCGCCACCCTGCAATTCAGCGGGCTATTCACAACCAGTGATTTCCTGGAGGAAAACCCCGAGGTTTTTAAAAAGACGCTGGATGCCTGGTACCGGGCGGTGGAAAAGATTGCTGACCAACCGGCTGAATCAAATGAGAAAATGGCTGCCTGGCTCAATGAGAAAACAGGCTTATCCTATCAGGATGATGAATTAAACCAGTACCAGGAACGCGGAATACTGATATTCCCGGATCGGGAGGAGTACGCCGGATTGGTTCTTGCTGAAGGCGGTGATTATTACTGGAGGGAGCGCTTTTCATTCCTTTCAGGGTGGTTGATTGAACACGGTGAAATCCAGTCAGATACATTTGATTTCAATCAAGTAGTAGATATCGAATGACATATAAAACTGCGGAGGTCATCCGCAGTTTTTTTCATTAATTACACTTTTCATTTGTACAATCTTTTTTGCCATAGGGCTGCTCAAATCCATACCATGCATCCCAGGGGTGTGCTTCTGGCAGTGGGGGGCACATCAATGTAACGGGATCAGGGTATGAGCCGTCGAAACATTGTTTGGGGATCCAACCGCGCTTCATGGTAACTTTGTCACTGCGAATTTCATTTCCCTGTGAATCACACAATGAAAAACGATAGTCAACGCTCCAGAAGGGTGGATTGACAACATAGGGGTGCACCAAAACTGCGGCAGCCTGGTTCGGATTCTCGGGTGAGATGGTCAGCGGTGCATTAATCCACGGATCTTTGCGGGTGTCATACACTTTTAAGACCATTCCTTCAGAGGCTGCTTGGTCAAAGGTGTAGACAATGGTGCAGGAAGCTGTTTCGCTGGTCAGGATTAACCCATCATCAGAGATTTCTGCCGCTAAAGCCTTGTTGGGGATTTGAAATGAAGGAGGTTCACCTGCGCCAGGGCGGGTTTTCAAACACCAGGCATCGATGCCAGCCGAATGGTTGGTGGGTTGAGAGGCTGTTTCCGTGGTTTCGCTCACTTCACTTGAAGCCGATGGAGTTGTGGGAAGCGGGGTGGCAGTGATGATTTTTTCAACCATCTGGGTGACAATCACGGTTTCTTCCACAACTCTTGTCACTTCAACTTCCACCGGGGTTTGGGGTTGTGCGGTATTAGCAGTTTGAGAACAGGAAGCAAGCAGAAAAACAGCCAAAATTAATATAATTCCAAGAGACAGCCTGGGTTTTGAAATCATATATCCTCCAAAATTTTGCTGGAATGAATGCAATTGTTGAATTCTATACCCTTTTATTTTTTCTGACAATTTCCAATTTTCCCCAAAACAACTCCAATGTTGAAATGGATTTTAGTAAAAATTTACTACGAATTGCATAGCGATTATCGGTTTATTGAAGTCTTGTGTTGTATACTAGAAAAGAAATCTCTCAATGTTTGAGGTGTGTATGGATTTAAAATCCGAATCTTCGAGATGGGAAAAGGATGTTTACCAACCATTCATAAAGCGTTTCCCTGAAAGAAAATCAGGTTTTCAAACGCCATCGGGCATTGCATTACCCCCGGTCTCATTACCAGAAGACCGTGATTATATCAACCAGGAAGGCTTGCCTGGAGAATATCCATACACACGCGGCATCCAGCCGAACATGTATCGCGGACGGTTGTGGACCATGCGGCAATATGCCGGTTACGCCACTGCTGAAGAATCCAATCAGCGATTTCGTTACCTTTTAGATCAAGGTCAAACCGGTTTGTCGGTGGCGTTTGATCTTCCCACACAAATTGGTTATGACGCCGATGATCCCATTGCGGTGGGTGAGGTGGGCAAAGTAGGCGTTTCTATTTGCTCAATTGATGACATGCAAACTTTATTCAAAGAAATCCCTCTGGATAAAGTCTCCACCAGTATGACCATTAATGCCCCGGCGGCTGTGCTGCTTGCCATGTATATTGCGCTGGCGCGCCAACAGGATATATCTGAAAAGCAATTGCGCGGGACTATTCAGAATGATATTTTGAAAGAATATGTGGCGCGTGGAACGTATATCTTCCCGCCGGCGCCTTCCATGCGGTTGATTACGGACATTTTTCAATATTGCAAGGAGAATGTTCCCAACTGGAATACCATCAGCATCTCCGGTTACCATATTCGTGAGGCAGGTTCAACTGCCGTTCAAGAGGTGGCGTTCACCCTGGCGAATGCCATTGCGTACGTCCAGGCAGCCCTTGATAAGGGTTTATTGGTTGATGAATTTGCCCCGCAATTGTCATTCTTTTTTAATGCACACAATAACTTTTTGGAAGAAGTTGCTAAATTCAGGGCTGCGCGCCGCCTCTGGGCACAAATCATGCGGGAGCGATTTGGGGCAAAAGACCCCAAATCGATGCTTTTGCGGTTTCACACCCAGACAGCCGGCTCTACACTGACCGCGCAGCAACCTGAAAACAATGTGGCGCGTGTCACCATACAAGCCCTGGCGGCAGTGATGGGTGGAACACAATCCTTGCACACCAACAGCATGGATGAAGCCCTGTGGCTGCCCACCGAAAAAGCAGTGCGGGTGGCTTTGCGAACACAACAGATCATTGCGCATGAATCGGGTGTGGCTGACACGGTCGATCCGCTGGGTGGTTCGTATGTGGTGGAATACCTGACAGATGAGATCGCCAAACAGACTTCCGAGTACATCCAAAAAATTGATGAAATGGGCGGGGCTCTCAAAGCTATCGAAAATGGTTATATTCAGAGCGAAATCCAAGAATCAGCCTACCAGTACCAGAAAGCTGTTGAAAACAAGCAGGCGATTGTGGTAGGTGTGAATGAATTTGGAATGGATGAAAAAATCGAACTGGAAAGCCTGGCGGTGAACCCTGAAGTTGAGAAAAACCAGATTGCAAAGCTTAATTCACTGAGGGAGTCGCGGGATCAGACCAGGGTAAGCGAGCTGTTATCTCAATTGGATAGCTGCGCTCGAAGCAGTAAAAACTTGATGCCGCTATTAATAACCTGCATGGAAAACCGCATAACCCTGGGTGAAGTGTGCAATGTGCTGAGACGAATTTGGGGAGAATACCAGGCAAATTCCTGGTAAAGATGACTGAGGAAGAATGGCAAAATTCAAAAAAATCAATCATATAGCAATTGCAGTGAGTGATATTGAAGGTGCGGTCACATTCTGGCGCGATACGTTGGGAATTCCTTTCAGCCATGTGGAGGATGTTCCCAGTCAAAAGGCGAAAGTTGCCTTTTTCCCGGTTGGCGACAGTGAGATTGAACTGGTGATGCCTACTGCCGATGATACAGGGACAGCCCGATTCCTGGCTAAGAATGGACCTGGCATGCATCACCTTTGCCTGGAAGTTGATCATATTGAAGAAAAATTACTTGAGTTGAAACAAAAAAATGTGCAGCTAATCAATGAAACGCCGCTGGTTTTGGAGGGGAGAAAAATGGCGTTTCTACATCCGAAGAGCACCCAGGGTGTTCTGATTGAATTATATGAAATTACTAATTAATGGAGGGGCAATGAGCGAAACCTCAATCAGCCATATTACCAGTGAATTGCAGCAATCCATCATCAAGCATGAAACCCGCTTTGAAGTTCGCGATTTCGGAACCGTCCTTGAAGCTGGTGACGGCATTGCTCAAGCAAGCGGTTTGACCGGGATTCGATCCCAGGAGTTGGTGGAATTTGAAAACCGGGTTATGGGAATTGCGTTTAACCTGGAAAAAGAGCGGGTTGGCATCATCATCCTGGGTGATTATGGATCGGTTGCCGAGGGAATGAAGGTGCACTCCACCGGCCGAATTGCCTCTGTGCCGGTGGGGCAGGCAATGATTGGCAGAGTGGTGGATGCACTGGGGCAGCCCCTGGATGGCAAAGGGCCGATTGCCGATACAACTTTGCGTCCCATTGAAAGGCTGGCAGCCGGGGTAATTGAACGCCAGGATGTTGATACGCCTGTTCAAACAGGCATCATTGCCATCGATTCGATGATTCCCATTGGACGTGGTCAGCGCCAGTTGATTATTGGAGATCGCCAGACAGGTAAAACCGCCCTGGCAATTGACACCATCATCAATCAGAAAGATAAAGATTTAATTTGCATTTATGTGGCCATTGGACAAAAGAAATCATCCATAGCCCGCACCATCGACATCCTGGAAAAACATGGCGCCATGAAAAAAACCATTGTGGTGGTCGCCTCGGCGGATGATACGGCGGCGTTGCAATACATCGCTCCCTACTCAGGGTGCGCCATTGGCGAAGAGTTTTTAGACAATGGCAAAGACGCGCTGGTGGTTTATGATGACCTGACCAAACACGCCTGGGCTTACCGCCAGGTGTCATTGCTGCTCAACCGTCCCCCCGGGCGCGAGGCTTATCCTGGAGATGTGTTCTATCTTCATTCCCGATTGCTTGAACGGGCCGCCCGCCTGGCTTACAGTTATGTGATTGTACCGAAGGATTTTCCCCATCATTCGGCAGGGGCTGGCGATGCGGTCAACGGCAAAGTGTATAAGGGGACGGTTGCCCATGAAGAAGCGCAACGCGATTTGAAGGAAATGCAAGATTTTGAAACGTACAAAATTGTGAAGGTACAGGGTACAGGCGGATCATTGACTGCATTACCCATCATTGAAACCACGCTGGGCGACGTATCTGCATACGTGCCGACCAATGTAATTTCCATCACCGATGGGCAGATTTACCTGGAGTCAGAATTATTCAATGCCGGTGTGAGGCCTGCAATTAATGTGGGTATTTCTGTTTCACGGGTGGGCGGCGCTGCGCAGGTGAAGGCTATGAAAAAAGTGGCCGGCAGCCTGCGCCTGGATATGGCTGTATATCGTGACCTGGCTGCCTTTGCGCAGTTTGGCTCTGACCTGGACAAAGCCACTCAGGCGCAGCTCAATCGCGGCAGCAGTCTCCAGGAAATTTTGAAACAACCGCAATACTCTCCCATGTCATTGGAAGAGCAGGTGGTTGTTCTTTTTGCGGGTACCGAGGGATTCGCAGACCACATTCCAGCCGACAAAATCAAAATTTGGCAGGTAGATTTGCTGGCGTATATTGAAGCACATTCAGATGCTCTAAATAAAATTCGTGAAACCAAAATTTTGTCAGATGAATTAACCACTGAATTGCGCGGTCTGCTGGATACTTTCAACAAAACCTGGCAGCAATCATAGGACGGCCATGTCATCCATTCATGAAGTTCGTCAACGGATTCGGAGTGTAAAAAGCATTGCCCAGGTTACCCGGGCGCTGGAGACCGTGAGCGCGAGCAAGGTGCGCAAAGCCACCCAGGCATATCTTTCTACACGTCCATATATTGAACGAGCCTGGAAGGTTTTGATTCACCTGGCCCGCCAACCAGGAGGAACCGCCGATCACCCTGTGTTTAGAACCCGTCCGGATGTAAAAAATGTGCTGGTTGTATTCATCAGCGGCGACCGCGGCCTGGCGGGAGCGTACAATGTCAATATTCTGCGCAAGACCTTGAACTTTTTCAAAAAATTTGAGACCCCGGTAACCTACATTGCCGTAGGTGGTAAGGGACGCGATATGCTGCTGCGCAGGAAACAAAAAATCATGGCTGAGTTCAGCAACATTCCTTCACCACCGAAATTCCTGGATGTTTCTGCCATCGGGCATATTGCGTTGGACGAGTTCCTAATGGGAAATTTTGACGAGGTTTACCTGGCATATACTGACTTTGTGAATATGTTGAAGCAGGAAACCGTAATCCGAAAAATTCTACCGCTTGAATATGAGTATGATTACAACATGAAATCATATAACCTGACGCATCCAACAAAAGCCGTTTTTACTTATGAACCCAGCCGTGAAGAAATTATGGATGCTATCGTGCCGCGGTTTATCTCACTCCAGGTTCATGAGGCAATTTTGTCATCACAGGCCAGTGAACATGCTGCCAGGATGGTGGCCATGCGCAATGCCTCTCAAAATGCCAGAAAACTGATCACCAGTTTACAACTGGAATACAACAAAATTCGGCAACAGGGCATTACCAGCGATATTCTCGATATTGCGGGCGGTGCGAGTGCACAAAAGAAGAACCGGGTTTAGAGCAGCGTTTATTGGGATGAATGATAGTTTGACAATACGAGGAGCAAAGTCGTATGAATGCCAGTGGAAGAATTGTTCAAATTCAAAGTAGTGTAGTGGACGTTGAATTCACCGATGGTGATGTGCCTGAAATATTTGAGGCTTTAGAGGTTGTCGGAGAAGGCGAAAAGCCGTTGATTTTGGAAGTCCAAAAGCAACTGGGGAACAATTGGGCGCGTTGTGTATCTATGGGCACCACAGATGGTTTGCGGCGCGGTTTGCCCGTTCAACGCACAGGCAGCCCCATTAGAGTTCCGGTGGGACCTTCCACGCTGGGGCGCATTTTCAATGCTCTGGGCGAGCCTGTTGATGAAAAAGGCCCGGTGAATGCGGATGTCTATTATCCCATTCATTTTCCTGCGCCTGATTTGAGTCATCAGGTGACCAAGGTTGAAGTTTTTGAGACCGGTCTAAAGGTGATTGATTTAATTGCGCCCTTTACCAAGGGCGGCAAAACGGGCATTTTCGGCGGGGCTGGTGTGGGTAAAACAGTTATTATTATGGAACTGATCCGTTCCATTGCCACTGTGCATCAGGGAAAATCGGTGTTCGCCGGTGTGGGTGAACGCACACGTGAGGGCACCCAGCTTTATCGTGAGATGTTGGAATCGGGTGTGTTGAAAGACACCGTGATGGTGTTTGGGCAAATGAATGAAACCTCGGGGGTGCGTCTGCGCGTGGCGTTGACGGCGCTTTCCATGGCAGAGTATTTCCGTAATAAGGGTATGGATGTGCTGTTGTTTATTGACAATATTTTCCGTTTTACGCTTTCGGGCGCTGAAGTTTCGGCGTTGCTGGGACGTATGCCGTCAGCGGTGGGGTATCAACCTACCCTGGCGACGGAAATGGGTGAGCTTCAAGAGCGCATCACATCCACGCGGCATGGCTCAATCACTTCCATGCAGGCGGTGTATGTGCCGGCGGACGACTATTCTGACCCGGCCCCGGTGGCAACATTCACCCACCTGGATGCCACCATTGCCCTGGAACGCTCCATCGCGGCCAAATCCATTTACCCGGCGGTTGATCCGCTGGCATCCACATCACGCATTCTGGACCCGCGCATTGTGGGCGAGGAACACTATGCCACTGCCCGCGAGGTTCAGCAGGTGCTGCAGCGCTATAAAGATTTGCAGGATATCATTGCCATCCTGGGTATGGATGAACTGGGTGAAGACGATAAGTTGATCGTCTCACGCGCCCGAAAAATTGAACGTTTCTTCTCGCAACCCATGTTTGTGGCTGAAGGATTCACCGGGTATCCGGGTAGATATGTTACCCTGCGTGAGACAGTGCGCGGTTTTAGAGAAATTTTGGACGGCAAGCATGATGATTTGCCCGAACAGGCCTTTCAGATGGTGGGAACCATTGACGACGCCATTGAAAAGGCTGAAAAGATATCGAAGAGTGTGTCATAGGAGCAATCATGACGATCCGTTGTGAGATTATTTCACAGGACCGCATTGTTTATCAGGGGGATGCTGATCTTGTAATCTTGCCAACAGTGGGCGGGCAACTCGGTATTTTGCCCAATCATTCTCCCCTGCTTACCAAACTAGAGTATGGTATTATTAGGGTTCGGCAAGATGGTGAGGAAATGATCTTTACCGTGGCGGGCGGCATTGTTGAAGTACAGCCCGACCAGGTTACTGTCTTGGCGGATGCTGCTGAACGGCTTGAAGAAATTGACGAACAGAGAGCCGAAGCAGCCAAATCTCGCGCACAAGAATTGTTGAATCGGGGAATTGACCAGGACCGTGACCAATATATGGCGATTTGGGCGGCATTACGTAGATCAACCCTACGCCTGGAGGCGGTGCGCCGTTACCGAGAAGGCAAAGAACTGCGCAAGAAAGGCTCATAAACAGGTTTACAGATCGTTATGCCATTTTTAACCCGAGAACTGGGCATTGACCTTGGAACAATGAACATGGTGCTCGCGGAGGGTAATCAGATTCTGATTCAAGAATCCAGCGTTGTCGCCATTATTGTGGATGAATTAAAAATGGTCGAGTGGGGTCAGGCCGCCAAAGACATGGTTGGAAAGGTGCCTGAATCGATTGAAGTGATTTGGCCTGTTCAACACGGCGTAATCGCTGAATACGAAATCACAGAAAAGTTATTAAATTTTGTACTCAAGAAAGTGGGAGGCCCCATGCTGGTTTTTCGCCCGCGCTTGATGATCACCATTCCGTATGGTATTACCAGCGTGGAGAGCCGCGCTGTGCATGAAGCGGGGCTGGGCGCTGGTGGGCGTGAGGTGATACTCATTCACCAGCCGCTGGCGGCTGCCCTGGGTGTTGATTTGCCCATCGCCACGCCTTCTGGAAATATGATCCTTTCCATCGGCGGGGGCACCGTGCAGGCTGCTGTGTTGGCCATGAATGGTATTGTGACGGCCGAAACCTCACGAACAGGCGGTTTGCAATACGATGACGCCATTGTTTCTTTTGTGCGCCGCAAATACGGTGTGATCATCGGTCAACCCACCGCAGAACAATTAAAGATTCAAATTGGCGCAGCCCTGCCGCAGGATCAGCAGCAAATGATGGAAGTTCAGGGGCAGGATCAGGTTTCAGGATTGCCGCGGCCGGTTCAATTGACGACAGATGAAATTGTTGAAGCGCTGCAAGACCCGCTGAAAGACACAGCCCAAACAGTGAAACGTGTACTGGAAAAAACTCCCCCTGAGTTAATTTCAGATATCATTGACCGCGGTGTGGCTTTGTGCGGCGGTGGATGCCTGCTGCGGGGCATTGACAAGTACCTCACCAAATCGCTGGGCATCCCGGCTTACCTGGTGGATAACCCCACCACCTGCACAGCTGAAGGTGCTGTGCGCGCCTTGAATATGAAAGATGTCTTACGGCGCAGTTTGCTCATGGCTTAGTAGATTGAGAAAAGAATAAACAAACGGCAGATGGAGAACACCATCTGCCGTTTTGGATTACATTCGATTTTTATCTAATCGCGCCTTCTTCCCATAAGCAGGAACAAATAATAGAGCACGGTTGAAATCGCTTGCACCGCGCCAGCTACATAGGTTAATGCGGCAGCATCCAGCACAGCATTGATGCCTTTCATTTCCTGCGGGTATAGAACGCCGCTGGTGGACAACCAGGCTTTGGCACGGTTGCTGGCGTTGTATTCCACCGGCAACGTGATCAGGGCAAACACGGCAGTGGCAGCAAACAGCATCAGCCCCAACCAGGCAATCTGCAAACCAAAACCTGAATTACGCGACATCGTGTCCAGCATCAGACCAACCATGAAGATGATTGGCCCAAGCCATGAGCCAAGCTGCACACCCGGCACGATAGCCGAGCGCAATTTCAGCGCGGCGTAACCCTGGCTGTCTTGCAGGGCATGACCGGCTTCGTGGGCGGCCACACCAGCCGCCGCGATGCTGGGACTGTTGTAAACGTCACGGCTGAGGCGCAAAACTTTCTTTTGCGGGTCGTAATGATCGGAAAGCAGGCCGTTGGTTTGTTCAACACGCACATTTTGCAAGCCAAATGCGTCCAAGAACCGCCTGGCAACATCTGCTCCGTTCAAACCGATGGTGGTGCGAACCCGTGAATATTGATTGAAAGCCGATTTCACTTTCATCTGCGCCCAGATGCCCAGCAGCAAGGCGGGCAGGCCAAAAAGAAAGTAAAGTCCGTATCCGTAATTGAAGAACATTTTTCAACCTTTCGAGTGCTCCAGATCGAATATTTTCCTGATCTGTGAGATCAACCATCTGGATCATTTTCCAATGAATTTTTTATACTGCAAGCATATCAGAATCATATCAAAAAATTGTGAAGGAATTATAAAATTGATATTAGAATTAGAGTGAATTTGGCATTTAATTATTGCTATTAATCGTGATAGCTATATTCAGAGGAGCGGATTTCAACATGGCAATAGCTGATTCGAATACGCTTACAACACAAGAACCTAAAGTCAGCCGTTGGACAAAGATCATATACGGAAGTGGCGACTGGGGGCGGGCCAGTTTTAATACCATCAGGCAATTCTTCTACGCCATTTTTCTGACGGATGTGGTTGGTTTGGATGCGCGATTGGCGTCTTTTGCGGCATTGATCAGCATCATCTGGGATGCGATTAATGATCCCATTGTGGGCGCGTTGAGCGACAATGTGCGCACACGCTGGGGGCGGCGCAGGCCGTTTTTATTGATTTTCTCGGTTCCATTCATCCTGGCTTTTGTGTTGTTGTGGTGGGCGCCCACCTGGAAAAGCCAGTTCCTCTTAATGCTGCATGTAACTCTGGCTTACATGGTAAGTGATACCATTCAAACACTCATCACCGTTCCCTACCTGGCGCTGACGCCGGAAATTGCTTCAGGATACGACGACCGCACCTCACTCACCAGTTACCGCATGTTTTTTAACCTGGCGGCTTCACTGGTCACAGCTGTGGCAGCACCTTCCATCATGGATGCCGCTGTGCATTCCGGCACAACCCTGCAACAGGCTTATTTGATCATAGCCGCGTTGTTTGGCAGCCTGGCAGCCATTCCCTACATCCTGGTGTTCTTTTTCGTGCGTGAGGGTGAAATCTCACAAGAAGTACCTGATCAACATTTTTCTTTTACCCAGGTCTTATCGCACCTGTGGAAGAACACACCGTTTCGTTTTGCCACAGGGATTTATGTTTTGAACTGGATTGCGGTTGACCTGGAAGGATTAATGATTCCATTTTTCCTTCTATATTGGATCGCGCAGGGCGACTTGCTGGCTAAGGTGAACCTGTTCGGCGTCAAAATCAGCCTGGAATCGGTGGTGCTGGGATTCCTGCTGCTTTCGGCCACCCTGGCCATTCCCTTCTGGAGCTGGTTTGCCAAACGCACCAGCAAACGAATGGCTTATATGATTGGTATGAGCTTCTGGGTGGTGGTGCAATTTTTCGTGTTTGGTTTACAGCCGGGGCAGGTTTGGCTCATTATCCTGTTTGTGTCACTGGCAGGATTGAGTGTCTCTACCGCGCACATCATTCCAGATGCCATCTTTCCGGATGTGATAGACTGGGACGAATTCACCACCAATGCCCGCCGTGAAGGGTTGTATTACGGGGCGATCAACTTTATTCGAAAACTGAGCAGCGCGCTGGCCATTTTTCTGGCTTTGCAGGCGCTGGGCTGGTTTGGTTATCAATCTCCCCCAAAGGATGCCATGCTGTTCACCCAACCGCCGCAGGCGATCCTGGCAATCCGTTTGATGACGGGGCCCTTTATCGTGGTGCTGCTGCTTCTGGCTATCTTTTTTGCCTGGGGCTTTCCCATCACACGCGAGCGGCAAAACCGTGTACGTATTTCGTTGCTTCGGCGCCGAAAAAAGAAAAAAGCGGCTGATGTTGCTGGCCAGCCGCCTTTGGAGCACGAAAACAAAACCTAACCTAACCCGGGTTGAACGTGTTTTTCAAGAAGAGCTTCAAAATGCCGCCAGCCTGGAAGGTGTCAAAATCAAAAGGCGTGTCGAGGCGGCACAACACCTGAATGGTGCGGTTTGTGCCATCATTTGATTGAACCTCGACCGTGATTTCACCGCCGATGCCCAACTGCTGTGCCAGGTTGCGGATGGAGAATTGCTCGTTACCGCTCAAATTTAGCGATTGAGCATTTTCACCGGGTTTGAATTGCAAGGGCAGCACGCCCATGCCCACCAGGTTGGAACGATGAATGCGTTCGTAGGATTCGGCGATGACTGCCCGCACACCCAGCAAGGCGGTGCCTTTGGCTGCCCAGTCACGACTGGAACCGGAACCGTATTCCTTGCCTGCCAGGATGATCAGAGGAGTGGCATCGGACTGGTAACGCATGGCGGCGTCGTAAATGCTGGTCTGTTCGCCGGTGGGGAAATATATCGTGTAGCCGCCTTCTACATTGTTCAACAGCAGGTTTTTCAGGCGGATGTTGGCAAAGGTGCCGCGAATCATCACTTCGTGGTTGCCGCGACGTGCACCGTAGGAGTTGAAATCCTGCGGACTGACGCCGTGATCAGTCAGATATTCCCCTGCCGGGCTTTTCACCGGAATGGAACCGGCGGGAGAGATGTGATCGGTGGTGATGGAATCGCCGAACAACGCCAGGACGCGCGCATTCAAAATGTCAGACGTGACCTTTTTGGTTGATAATCCTTCAAAGAAAGGCGGCTCTTGCAGGTAGGTGGATTGCGTATTCCAGGGATACAGCGCCCCGCTAACACCCTCCAGATCATTCCATTCAGGATTGGCCTGGTACAGGCCTGCGTAACTGCTCTGGAATAAATCGGAAGTAAGGTGAGAGGCAATCACGTCTTGAACCTGCTGCGAAGACGGCCAGATTTCTTTGAGGTAAACCGGTTTCCCATGCGGATCAAAACCAATGGGATCGTGCACCAGGTCTGTGTGAATGTTGCCAGCCAGGGCATAGGCCACCACCAGCGGAGGAGAAGCCAGGTAATTGGCCTGCGCCTGTGGATGAATGCGTCCCTCAAAATTGCGGTTGCCTGAAAGCACCGCTGCGGTGACCAGGTCATTTTGTATGATTGCATCGGCGATTTCCGGCGCGATGGGGCCCGAATTGCCAATGCAGGTGGCGCAGCCGTAGCCAATGATGTTAAATCCCAGGGCGTCCAGCGAAGTTTGCAGCCCGCTGTGGCGAAGGTATTCGGTCACAACCCGCGAACCCGGCGCCAGGCTGGTTTTAACATAGGCTGGCACGCTTAACCCTCTATTGACTGCATTTTGCGCCAGTAACCCGGCGGCGACCATTACATAAGGGTTTGATGTGTTGGTGCAAGAGGTGATGGCGGCGATGATGACTGAGCCGTGGGTGAGTTTCACAACCTTTTTTCCAACTGTTACATCGACCGTGAGCTGCATTTCATCGGACTGGCGGGCAAAGCCGCGTTCGGCTTTTGGTTTGACAAAGGAGGTCTCATAATTTTGTTTGACCTGACTGAGCGGTACCCGGTCGTGCGGGCGTTTGGGGCCAGCCAGCGATGGTTCGATGGTGGAAAGGTCCAGTTCAATTACTCTGGTGAATTGCGGGTCGGGCGAGGAATTTCCACGGAAAAGGCGCTGGTGCTTGCAATAGGCTTCCACGCGCGCCACCACTTCGGGCGAGCGGCCGGTGAAGCGCAGGTAGGCCAGGGTTTGCTCATCCACGGGGAAGTAAGTGATGGTGGCGCCGTTTTCCGGCGACATATTGGAGATCATGGCGCGGTCAGCCAGGCTAAGCGAGGACAAACCAGAGCCAAAGAATTCGACAAATTTGCCCACCACGCCGTTGGCGCGCAGCGCCTGGGTGATGGTGAGCGTCAGATCAGTGGGGGTGGTTCCTTCAGGCAGGGCGCCGATGAGTTTGAAGCCAATCACATCAGGGGAGAGCACGTCGATGGGCTGCCCCAGCATGGCAGCGATGGCTTCAATGCCGCCCACACCCCAGCCTACCACGCCAATACCATTGATCATGGTGGTGTGCGAGTCAGTGCCGACCAGGGTGTCGGGGAAGGCGACCATGCCGTTATCCGTTTTGCGAACCGAAACCACATCCGTCAGGTATTCGAGGTTTACCTGATGGATGATGCCGGTGGCAGGCGGCACCACGCGGAAATTCTGGAAAGCAGACTGTCCCCATTTGAGGAACTCGTAACGCTCGCGATTGCGTTCGAATTCTTTTTCGATGTTTTTTTGATAGGCTTCCGGCAAGCCGGCATAATCAACCTGGATGGAATGATCAATAACCAGGTCAACCGGGACCACCGGGTTGATTTTTTGCGGATCGAATCCCAGGCGGGCGACAAAGGAGCGCATGGCCGCCAGATCAACTACCGCCGGGACGCCAGTGAAATCTTGTAAGACTACGCGGCCGGGTGTGAAGGGAATTGCCTCGCGTTGTACTGCTTGAGGAATCCAGGCAGCCAGCCTAGCAATTGATTCGGTGCTGACGGTTCTGCCGTCGCAGTGACGGGCCAGGTTTTCCAGCAGAATGCGGATGGAATAGGGCAGCACATCCAAACGGCAGGCCAGTTGTTTTTCCAACAAATTCAAATCGTGGATGGAATAGGCCTGACCGCCAACTCGAAGCGTATTGTGAACATTGAGACATTCAGACATTCTTCGTTCAACCTCCGGCTAATTTTGCATGTGGCGGATGATAGCATCGCCAAATTCAGAGGTTTTGAGCAGCACAGCGTCATCCATCAGGCGGTGGAAATCATAGGTGACGGTTTTGGCCTGGATGGCGCTTTCCAGACCTTTGATCACCAGTTCGGCGGCTTCACCCCAGCCCATATAGCGCAACATCATTTCACCTGACAGGATGACGGAACCGGGATTAACCACATCCTTATCGGCATACTTGGGGGCGGTGCCGTGAGTGGCTTCGAATACGGCGTTGCCTGTGTCGTAGTTGATGTTGCCGCCCGGAGCGATGCCGATGCCGCCCACTTGAGCCGCCAGGGCATCGGAGAGGTAGTCGCCGTTCAGGTTCATGGTGGCCAGCACGTCAAAGTCGCGGGCGCGGGTGATGGTTTGCTGGAAGACGATGTCAGCGATTACGTCTTTAATTAATAATCTACCTGCTTTAATGGCGGCATCCTGCTCCTGGTTGGCAGCTTCTTCGCCTTTTTCAGCTTTGGTCTTTTCCCACTGCTGCCAGGTGTAAACCTGACCGGCAAATTCACGTTCTGCCAGGGCGTAGCCCCAGTTGCGGAAGGCGCCTTCAGTGTATTTCATGATGTTGCCTTTGTGCACCAGGGTGACGTTGCGGCGGTGATTATCCAATGCCCAGCGGATGGCGGCACGCACCAGGCGCTCGGTGCCTTCGACCGAAACCGGTTTGATGCCAATGCCGCTTGAATCGGGGAAGCGGATTTTGGCGTAATCTTTCGGGAATTCTTTTTTTAACAGGTCTTTGAATTTCTGATTTTCGGGGGTACCGTTTTCAAATTCAATGCCGGTGTAAATATCTTCGGTGTTTTCGCGGAAAACCACAATATCCACGTATTCGGGGTGTTTGACCGGGGAGGGTACTCCCTGGAACCAGCGTACCGGGCGCTGGCACACATACAGGTCCAACTCTTTGCGCAGTGCAACATTTAAGGAACGAATGCCGCCGCCAATGGGAGTGGTGAGCGGTCCCTTGATGCCTACCAGGAATTCTTTGAAAGCGGTCAGGGTTTCTTCGGGCAGCCAGGTTTGAAAGCGGTCAAAGGCTTTTTGACCGGCGAACACTTCCATCCATTCAATCTGGCGTTTACCGCCGTAGGCGAATTTTACAGCGGCATCCAGCACGCGCTGCGAAGCCCGCCAGATGTCAGGCCCGGTACCGTCGCCTTCTATGAAGGGGATGATGGGATGGTCAGGCACAACCAAAAGATTGCCATTTTTGGAAATGCGTTGACCATTAACAGGAACCTGAACAATTGAATAATTAGACATGGGCTTATTTCCTTCCCTGGTGAAATTTAAATATAAGGAATTTCAATCCATAGATAACCGTTAATTCCATAGAGATCATTTATACCATAAGGTAAAATGTGTTTGAAGAAAAGAAGAAATCAAGAAAACCATTTCCTTGACAGGCAAGGGGGCTTAGAGTAGAATTTGGCTACTCTGATTGAGGGCCTGTAGCGCAGTTGGGAGCGCGCTTCAATCGCACTGAAGAGGTCGAGGGTTCGAATCCCTCCAGGTCCACTGCGGAGTAGGTGCCGGAGCCGGTGCCTGCACCGGCAAACCAAATAATCCATTATGGGCCCATAGCGCAGTTGGGAGCGCGTCTCAATGGCATTGAGAAGGTCGAGAGTTCGAATCTCTCTGGGTCCACCTTTTACCTTGCAGGCACTCAGGGAAATCCCCTGGGTGCTTTTATAATCAAAAAGAAAGAGATCTGTGCAGGAGTAGTAAGTTATCCGCCAGAGAGCCGGACGAGAGGTGAAAGCCTGGCAATGCGTTTGCGGAGCGTAAAAACTGAACTCGCCTGTACCGCCGCAATTGCGGCAGATTGCGCTGGTGAATCCAAACTAGCCAACGCCGGTTTTGCCCGTTATCGCATCCCAGAGCGGCTTGATGTTTATCAAGACAAGCAGGGTGGTACCGCGGAGTCAATCCTTCGTCCCTGATGACGAAGGATTTTTTGTTTGTATTAACAATTTATGTCTGGAGAATGTTATGTCGAGCTTGAATGTACCTGTTTATCAACCCGGTGAAATTGAACCCAAATGGCAGGCAAAATGGGATCAGGATGGGTTATATCATTCCAATATTGATCCGGATAAACCGAAACATTATGCGCTCACCATGCTTCCATATCCCTCGGGCGACTTGCATATTGGTCACTGGTATGCCATGACGCCGTCGGATGCGCGGGCGCGTTACAAACGCATGCGCGGCTATAACGTACTCTTCCCCATGGGATTTGACTCGTTTGGTCTGCCGGCGGAAAATGCAGCCATTAAACGCAACATTCATCCCAAAGAATGGACTTACCGCAACATTGACCGTATGCGCACACAACTGCGCAGCATGGGCGCCATGTTCGACTGGCGGCGTGAGGCGGTCAGTTCTGACCCCAAATACTATAAATGGACGCAGTGGTTCTTCCTGCAATTGTATAAAAACAACCTGGCCTATCATAAAATGTCGCCGGTGGACTGGTGCCCGAATTGCAACACCACCCTGGCGCGCGAGCAGGTGTGGGGCGATGACCGCCATTGCGAACGCTGCGGTACCCCGGTGATCAAGAAGAACCTGGATCAGTGGTTCTTCCGCACCACCCAGTATGCGGATGAACTGTTGGATTTCTCACCCATAGATTGGCCTGAACGAGTGCAACTGCTGCAGACCAATTGGATTGGCCGCTCGGAAGGCGCCCAGGTGACTTTCAAGACCGAACAGGGCGACCCGCTGGTGGTTTTCACAACCCGGCCAGACACGCTGTGGGGCGTGACTTTTATGGTTTTGGCACCAGAGCATCCCCTGGTGCAAAAAATAACCACAACGGCACAAAAAGCCGATGTGGATGAATATGTGCTGCAAGCCTCACGTCAGACCGATATTCAACGCGAAGCAGCAGATAAAGATAAATCGGGTGTGTTCACCGGCGGTTATGCCCTCAACCCGGTGAATGGCGAACGAATTCCCATCTGGATTGCCGATTATGTGTTGATGACCTACGGCACCGGAGCCATTATGGGCGTGCCGGCGCATGATCAACGCGACTTTGAATTTGCACGCAAATTTGGACTGGATGTGCGCGTAGTCATTCAACCAGATGATTTACCGGCTATTATCTCTGAAGACATGACCGAATCGGTGCCCGCGCTGGGTACCATGGTCAATTCGGGTGAAATGACCGGCACTCCCGGTGATGTTTCGCTGGAAAAAGCCATTCAATATGTTGAAGATCACGGCTACGGCAAACGCGAGGTTAATTACCGCCTGCGTGACTGGCTAATTTCACGCCAACGTTACTGGGGTTCACCCATCCCGATGGTACACTGTCCGAAATGCGGCGTGGTGCCCGTGCCTGAAGATCAACTGCCGGTGCTGCTGCCCGACGATGTGGAATGGCGGCCAACCGGAGAAAGCCCGCTGAAACTGCACTCCACCTGGCGGCTGACCACCTGTCCGCAGTGCGGAGGCGCAGCAGAACGCGACACCGACACAATGGATACCTTCATGTGCTCGTCGTGGTACCACCTGCGCTACCTGAGCCCTGATTATGACCAGGGTCCCTTCGATCCGAAGGAATATGACTACTGGATGCCGGTGGATGTTTACACGGGCGGTATTGAACATGCCAACATGCACCTGATCTACACGCGTTTCTTCCATAAAGCCTGCCGTGATATGGGAATCACTACCGGTCCCGAACCGATGATGCAACTGCGCAACCAGGGTATTGTGTTGGGTGAAGACTCGGAAAAAATGTCGAAGAGCCGCGGTAACGTGGTTTCACCGGACGACCTGGTACAAAAATATGGCGCCGACACCGTACGAGGCTATTTAATCTTCTTTGCCCGCTGGGATCTGGGCGGACCCTGGAACAACAGCGGCATCGATGGTGTGGCTCGCTGGCTGCGCCGCCTTTGGACAATGGTGTTGGAAAAACCTGAAAACGAGCAGACCGCCAGCGCAGAAACCATCCGGGCATTGCGGCGAAAAGTGCACCAGACTTTGAAAGCCGTCACCCGCGACTATGAAAACTTTGAATTCAATACCATTGTGTCGGCATTGATGGAATTGCTTAATGACATGAGCAAAGCCAAACAGGACGGAGCCTGGGGCACACCGGCCTGGAAAGAAGCTGAAAACATTTATCTCTTAATTTCTGCTCCGGTTGTGCCGCACATCACCGAAGAATTGTGGCAGCGCCTGGGCAAACAATATTCCATTCACACACAAAACTGGCCGGTGGTGGACGAAGCCGCCGCCGCCGAAGATGAAATCGTGTTGATTGTGCAGGTGAATGGCAAACTGCGCGATCGTATCACCGTGCCGGTGAGCATTTCAGAAGATGATGCCAAAAAATTGGCTCTTGCCAGTGAAAATGTGAACCGAATCCTGGAAGGCAAGACTCCGCGCAAGGTGATTGTGGTGCCTGGCAAACTGGTGAACATTGTGATGTAGTAAAACAACAATAATCTAGTAAGAAATGCCCTGGTGGAATGAAGTTCATCACCGGGGCATTTTTCTCAGAGCGTGATATGATGGGGATATGCATCTTCGATTGCGTGTGTTTGAGAAAAAATTGTCCCTGATCTTTGCAATTTGCCTGGCAATGACAGCATTTTTTGTGCGTTTTGAAGGGCCAGCCAATGCACAGGAAACCATCCCGGTTTTTTCTCAGGGGGGCAATCTCATCCCGGCGCGAAACACTGGTGTTGAATTGTTTGACTCAGAAGTGCTGCTCAAAGTGCTGCCGCTTGAGTCGATTTCACCGGAAATTTCTCAGTCGAACTTGCAGTGCGAATTGGACGTGACCGCCCGCTGGCATTTGAAAAATCCGGGAAAAGTCAGTGAATTGGTCGAAATTTGGTACCCATTATCATCCGTGTTTTCGTCAACAGATGACCAGATCGAGATGGATCTGCCGCTGGTGATGATTGACAACCTGGAGGTCACTGCTGACCGGGTCGATGCGTTTTTCCCTCCCGGTATTATCATGGAATCATCAGGCGCAGTGGATTATTCGCCAAGAGGCTGGGCTGCTTTTAAAGTAAAAATTCCTGCGGAAACCACCAGTCTTGTCCTAGTCCAATATCGCACCCGGGTGAATGGATTGCGTCCCGTGGCTGAACTGGAATGGCAATTTGGACTGGGCAATCCCTGGGCGGGCAATATAGGCAAAACCACCCTGACCATTGAATTCCCGTATGAGGTCAATGATCTAAACTTCATCGATTACGGCGGCGATTCGATTTTCAACCAGGCTTCATCAAGCCGCCAGGCGCAATTCAGCAGTTGGGATGTGGAGCCGAAACAAAACGAGGTTTGGAAGTTTTCATTTTTACTGCCGGGCTACTGGTCAGAAGTGTTGGCTGCTCAGAAAGACGTGAAAGGCCGGCCGGGCGATGGAGCCGCCTGGGCGCGGCTGGGAAACGCCTATTCTGCCGCAGCACGAGTAAACGACGGCACGCTTCGCCCTGATGACGGTGGTACGCGCCTGGCGCTGCTGGCAGAGGAAGCCTTCAGGCAAGCCGTTTCAATGATGCCGCAGGACTTGGATGTACGTTTAAACCTGGCTGAATTATTAATGAGCACCTATGCCTGGTCGCCGTGGGAAAGCGACCCCATGTCAGATCCGCTGCTGTTACGGATTAACAATGAGATCGAATTTGTTCGACAGATGGACCCGGATAATGAGCGGGCAAATGCATTGAGCCGGCGTTTGTCGGCTTATTACATTCCACGCGGGCAAGCCATTGATCCTTCGGCGGTGGTGAAAATTCCCACCCCCACCCTGACACCCACTGCGCTTCCCACCAGTACACCTGTGGTCTGTCCCACGGCGCAACCCTGTGAATGCCCGGAAGTTCCTCAAAAAGATACGCGATTGCTGTACCTGGTGCCATTGGGTGGTTTGATCTTCCTGATCTCTCTGCTGTTCCTGGCTTTCAAGTTTCGGAAATAATCCCAATCTTCAACTGAAATTAAATTTTGTTTTGATATTGGTATGGCTATACTGCCGCCTGGGAAAGCTGGAACATTCCGGCTGGTTTGTCCGTCTTATACATAATCGTACAGTCATGTTTAAGGAGAAGGAGCCATGAAGATTAACCGGTTATGTTCAATTATCCTGGGAGTTCTGCTTTCACTAATTATGGCAACGCCGGTTTTGGCAGACGGCATTATCATACCAAACCCACCTCCGCCTGATGTGATCCATGATTTGCCGCGTCCCATCACGCAGCTTGAAATCCGCTATCACCACGTCAGCGTAAAAATCAAAGACCAGATCGCCAGCGTGCACGTTGACCAGGTTTTTTACAACCCGAATGAATGGGAAGTGGAAGGTACCTATGTTTTTCCTTTGCCCGAAGATGCCGCAGTGAAAGATTTTTCCCTTTGGGTGGACGGCAAGCCGGTTAAAGGCGAAGTGATGGATGCTGAAAAAGCGCGCGATACCTACGAAACGATTGTGCGCCAGATGAAAGACCCGGCGCTGCTGGAATATGTCGGCAGGGGTGCTGTGCAGGCATCCGTATTCCCCATTCAACCTGGCGATGAAAGGCGCATCGAGTTGGAATATACCCAGGCGCTGACCATGAAAGACGGCCTGGTTAGATTTGTTTACCCTTTGAATACAGAAAAATTCTCGCTTGAGCCGTTGGAAAATGTTGCTGTTTCGGTGCAAATCGAGGCAGGCAGCCCCCTGCGCGCGGTCTATTCTCCCACGCACAAAGTGGCTGTGTCTCGTGACAATGAGCGCAAAGCCAAAGCTGGTTATGAAGAAAGCAATGTGACACCGGACAAGGATTTTATCTTGTTCTATTCTATGGGTGAGACCCAGGCATTTCACCTGTTCACCTATCGCGACCCTTCTGACAAGGTTGAATCTGATGGCTATTTCATGCTGATGCTGGCTGCTCCGGCGCAAAAAGAAGATCAGGTTATCGATAAGGACGTCATCCTGGTGTTGGACCATTCGGGCAGCATGGATGGCGAGAAATTTAAACAGGCGCAAGAGGCGCTGCGTTACATTTTGAATCATTTGAACCCTGGAGATCGCTTTGAATTGATTGCTTTCAGTTCAGGGGTGGAGTGGTTTGGCGGTGAAATGCAGCCGGCCAGCCGTGCGGATGAAGCTGCACGCTGGGTGGAAAAGCTTTCAGCCGCCGGCAGCACAGATATCAACCGGGCACTACTGGAAGCAGCATCACGCGCCACATCAAAACGTCCCACCTACATCATTTTCCTGACTGACGGCCTGCCAACTGAAGGAATAACCGACCGGGAAGAAATCATCCGTCAGTTTGATCAAAGTGCGCCTGAAAATGTTCGCCTGTTTGCCTTTGGTGTTGGTTATGATGTGGATACCATGCTGCTGGACACGCTGACTCGCGATCATCATGGTTTGAGCAGCTATGTAACTCCGGGACAACCTCTCGATGAAATTCTATCCTCGTTCTACAGCGGTATTCGCATGCCGGTGATGACCAATCTCAAACTGGATTTTGGTGGGGTAAACACTTACGATATTTATCCGCAACCACTTCCCGACTTGTTTGCTGAAAACCAGGTAATTGTGGTGGGCAGATATCGCGAAGGCGGTAATGCAAATGTGACCGTCAACGGTGAAATTAATAGCGAGCCTCAAAATTTAGTTTATAAAAATCAGGTTTTTCAAAAAGACAGCCGACATAGCGGGGACCTGTTGGAAGGGTTGCCACGCCTGTGGGCGACACGTAAAGTGGGCTATTTGCTGAATCAGACACGCCTGGGAAGACTGGATAAAGAGACCATTGATCAAATTGTCCGCCTAAGTATTCGCTATGGCATTGTCACGCCTTACACATCTTACCTGGTGACTGAACCGGCAGCTCTAGGGGCATCCAATCAACAGCAAATGGCTCAAGATGCCTATGAGCAAATGAAGGCCATGCCGACTGCTGCCGTATCAGGGATGGGAGCTGTGGACAGAGCCGTGCAGGAAGGGGCTATGACTCAGGCCGACGCACCTGCAGCGGTTCCGTCTCCTTCTGATCAAACAAACGGAAAACAGACAGTCAAGGTGGTGGGATCGAAAACCTTTGTTTTGCAAGATGGCGTCTGGGTGGATACGACCTATGACCCGGATGTGATGAAACCAAACCGGATTGAATTTCTTTCAGATGAATATTTCCAACTCTCCAATAGCAGCAATGTGGCCGCAGATTGCCTGGCGCTGGGAGAAAAGGTGATTGTGGTGCTTGACGGAAAAGCATACGAAATTGTTGAAGCTGGAGACGAAGCTTCTCTATTCACTGGAGCGTCAAAACCCATGGCGATGATTACCCGTAAGGATTCGCAGCCCTGGACGATTGCCGATCTGATTGGACCATTATTGGGTGGCAGCGGAATTCTCGGCTTGCTGGCATTCCTGCTGTGGTACAAGTAACAGCTTAATAGGAGAATTCAAGCTAAAACTACGGCGGCCGAATTGTTCGGCCGCCGTAATCTTTTTTACAGGCTATGACTACCCCAGGATGGCCTGGATGGTTTCAGATGAAATGGCGCCCTGGCGCAGGATGCGGGGCGGGGTGATGGTGCAATCAACCACTGTGGACGGAACGCCGCCGGGCGTTTTTCCACCGTCCAAAATCAATTCGATGCGGCCTGAAAGTTGTTGCGCCACTTCGTCAGCGGTGGTTGTGTTCGCCCCGCCCGACAGATTGGCACTGGTGGTGGCAAGCGGGCCAGTGTAATTTAGCAGCGCCAGCGCGAAATGATGATCGGGCATGCGCACACCGATTGTGCTGGTGGGAGAAATATTTCCCGGCAGCCCGGGCCGAATTGGAACGATCAGAGTCAACGCCCCCGGCCACAATTTTCCCGCCAATTGTGTTGCAGAATGGGGCAAGTCTTGTGAAACCTGGTTCATCTGATCAAGGCTGCTCACCAGGATTGGGATGGCTTTGGTCAGATCGCGCAATTTGGCATCATACAGGCGGTTAATGCCTTTGATGTTTCTAATACCCGCCGCCAGACCATAGACCGTGTCTGTTGGAAAAGCGATCAGCCCGCCATTTTGTAGAACTTGTTGGGTGATTTCCAAAACCGAGGGATTATCTATGGAAATAATTTCTGTATGCATAGGAATTGATCCTCATTTTCAGGTTTGCACACACAGCAAACGCGGCAGCCCAGCCAGGTCAGTCTTTACTTCGATGGAGGCATTTGAAAAACATGCGCGCGCCAACAGCCTGCTGGAATCTCCCTGACCGGCTTCGATTTCCAAAAGGATCAATCCGCCCGGCGCCAAACGTGCAACTGCCTGGTGCAACAGCCGGTCGATATAATTCAGTCCATCTTCCCCGCCGTCCAGTGCAGTTTTGGGTTCATGTTTGCTCACTCGCAGGGATTGCAATGTTGCTGTGGGAATGTAGGGTAAATTGGCGCTAATTAAGTTAAATGTTTCATTCGTCCCGGATAGTAAATCAGAATGCGTGAGCGTAATTCGATCTTGCAATTGATGCAGAAAAACATTCTTTTTTGCAATAGCCAGAGCGTCTTCAAACAAGTCAATTCCGGTCATATTTAGGTCGGGCACATGCCGGCACAGGCTGATGGCAATGCAGCCGCTGCCAGTGCCCACATCCACAGCACGGCGGGCAACGGGGTTTTGTCGAAGCCAAACCAAAGCGGTTTCAACCAGAAGTTCCGTTTCGGGGCGGGGAATGAGCACTGTGGGAGAGACCATGAAATCCAATCCAAAAAATTCCCAGTGTCCCAGAATATAAGGCAGGGGTTTACCTGCGCACAACTGGATTAGTTGTGCGTTTAGATTTGAAGTTTGATTGCTGGATAAATTGTGATCATTGTGCGCCAAAACCCACGCGCGTGACCTGCCAAGCTGATGCGCCAGCAATATCTCCGATTCGAGGGCTGGTTGGTCGCTGAAATGTTTTAATTGCGCACGGGCTTTTTGCAGCCATTCACCGGTGTTAATGTGACTATTACTCCTCGCCCAGCATGGCCAGGCGTTCGGTCTCTTCCACAAGGGAGAGTTCATCGATAAACTGGTCGATATCGCCATTCATCACACCGGGAAGATTGTAGGAAGAAATGTTGATGCGATGATCGGTTACGCGAGATTGCGGATAATTGTAGGTGCGAATTTTTTCGGAGCGTTCACCGGTGCCGACCTGAGAGCGGCGGGCGGATTCCAGTTCCTGTTGTCTTTTTTGTTGTTCAATTTCGTAGAGACGAGCGCGCAGAATGCTCATGGCTCGCAGGCGGTTTTGAAGCTGTGAGCGCTCGTCCTGGCAGGCAACCACAATGCCGGTGGGAAAATGGGTAATGCGGATGGCTGTGGAGTTCTTTTGCACATTTTGCCCGCCCGCGCCTGCTGATTTGAAAACATCAACACGGATATCTGATTCGGGGATTTGAACATCAACATCTTCCACTTCAGCCAGCACCGCCACGGTGATGGTGGAAGTGTGTATGCGGCCAGATGATTCGGTAACCGGGATGCGCTGCACGCGGTGGACGCCTGATTCAAACTTGAGGCGGGAATAAGCGCCCTTGCCTTTTACAAGAAAGATGATTTCTTTGAAACCGCCAATACCGGTTTCGTTCTGAGAAAGGATCTCGATTTTCCAGTTTCTGCTTTCAGCATACAGGGTGTACATGCGGAACAGATCCGCGGCGAACAGACCGGCTTCGTCGCCGCCTGTGCCAGCGCGTATTTCCATGATCACATTGCGGTCGTCGCGAGGATCTTTGGGAATCAAAAGTCCTTTGATTTCGCGTTCTAATTGTGAAACCTGCGGTTCAAGTTCCTGCAGATCCATTTGAGCCAATTCACGCAATTCGGCGTCATCAGAACTTTGCAGACTGCGGGCTTCTTCAATGCGCTGCAACACCTGGCGGTATTCATGCGCTTTTTGAACAACCGCTTCCAACTCGGCGCGTTCTTTGGCGAGTTCAACAGCTTTTTGATAATCTTCGGAACTTTGTTCCAGGAGTTGGTTTATCTCAGAATATCTTGTCTCAATTGAGGCGATTTTGTCCAGCATATTAATCGTAACCTGTATAAAAATGTGGAATGATTATTGATTACAAGCAAGTAATTATACCAGTCTTGCTGTGAGCCATTTACGTTTTTGAGAACATGGCATAAAATTTTGAGTACATAGATATGGATAAAAAAGGAGATGCAATGAAGAAATTAATTATCAAGAGCGAGAAGGCGCCAAAACCCATAGGACCTTACTCGGCAGCGACGCAATTTGGTTCATTGATTTTCCTTTCATGCCAATTGGGAATTGATCCCGAAAGCGGCAACCTGGTTGAAGGCGGCGCCGAAGTCGAAACTCGCCAGGTCTTAACGAATATCAAAGCAGTTTTGGAAGCGGCTGGATCGGATTTTGACCAGGTATTAAAAACAACCATTTTCTTGATTGATATGCAAGATTTTCTAAAAGTAAATTCCATATATGGTGAGGTGTTTAAAGTAAATCCTCCCGCGCGATCAACGGTGCAGGTGGCTGCACTTCCCAAGGCGGCGTCTGTGGGGATCGAATTGATCGCCGCTGCAATAGAATAATATGGAGAAAGTCTCGATCGTTGTACCCTGTTACAACGAAGAATCAACCATTCAATTCCTGCTGGAAGCGATACTGCGGCAGACTTATCCGCTTGAGTACCTTGAAGTGGTGCTGGCTGACGGCATGTCAACCGACCAGACAAAAGCCCGGGTTGAATCTTTTAAGGTTGAACACCCCAGACTGGCCATTCAAGTTATTGATAACCCGCAGCGCATCATTCCCGCGGCGCTTAACCGGGCTATTCGTGCCTCGATAGGAGACATCATCGTGCGGTTGGATGCGCACAGTATTCCTGATGATACCTTTGTGGAACGCTGTGTGGCAGATCTGGCTGCAGGCAAGGGAGATAATGTCGGAGGGATCTGGCTGGTCACAGCCGGCAGAGACACCTGGATGGCAAAGGCCATTGCAGCGGCAGCGGCACATCCACTGGGGGTGGGCGACGCTCTGTATCGTTTCACTGACAAAGCTGCCGAGGTGGATACAGTGCCGTTTGGATCATTTTACCGATCGACATTTGATCGGATTGGCTTTTTTGATGAAAGCCTGCTAACCAACGAGGATTACGAGTATAATACTCGACTTAGACAACATGGTGGTAAAGTCTGGCTGAATCCGCAAATCCGGTCGGTCTATTTTGCACGGCCTGATCTAACCAGCCTGGCGCGGCAATACTGGCGATATGGATATTGGAAATGGCAAATGCTGCGCCGTTATCCCAAAACTGTGCGTTGGAGACAGGCGCTGCCGCCTTTGTTTGTTCTAAGCATCATCGGGTTAATTGTTTTAAGTTTTTGGAAACCTGCCCGCTGGTTGTTGCTGATTGAGCTTATCATCTATTTCTTGATACTTGCAGCAGCCGCATTCCCGGTTGCTTGGAAGAAAAAGGATTTAAGAATATGGCCTGGAATCCCGCTGGCAATTGCCTGCATGCATCTGAGCTGGGGATCTGGTTTTTTATGGAGTGTATTAACATCAATAATCCAGCGCAAAAAATGAGCAGAGGTCATGGCGTCTAACGGGACAACACAAAAGACAGTGATGTGGAGACTCCGCCCGGCTGAGCGGAAGGTTTTGTTGTTAATTGGTGATGTCATTGTCAGTGTGGCGGCGTTGATATTGGCTTTGTATTTTTGGGCGGCGAAGGATGACTGGCTGAAATTAACCTGGCAATTCCTTCAAGAACGTCCTCCTTTCTGGTTTTACCTGCTGCCACTTTTATGGTTGTTGCTGCTGGTAGAGTTGTATGACAACCGGCGGGCCAGCCGGCGCAGCGAGACAATCAAGGGTGTGTCTATTGCTGCACTGTTCAACCTGGGTATCTACCTGCTGATATATTTCAGTTCAGAACCAAATTCACTGCCGCGGCGCGGTGTGGCGGCATTTATCGTTTTGTCAGCTATTTTCACCCTGTTGTGGCGTTTATTTTACATTCGTGTTTTCACGGCTCCCCAGTTTATGCGGCGGGTTTTAATTGTGGGCGCCGGGCGAGCCGGCACTGCTCTGGCAGAGATTATTCACGGTTTATATCCCCCTCCATTCTTTATGGTTGGATTAATTGATGATGATCCTCAGAAAATTGGCATGCCGGTGGGTGGCTATCCTGTGCTGGGAAGCAGCAAAGAGTTGTTGGATATTGTGATTGACCAATGCGTTACAGATGTGGTTTGTGCCATATCCCATGAGATGAATCCTGAATTGTTCAAAGCTTTGATTTCACTGGAAGAACAGGGGATTGAAGTGACCACCATGCCCGTGGTTTATGAGGAATTGATGGGGCGAGTGCCCATCGCTTTGCTGCAATCAGACTGGATCATCCGCTCCTTTTTTGATGAAGCCCACACTTCAGGTTTTTATGAGGTTGGCAAACGCCTTTTGGATATTGTTGGCGCTGCCGCAGGCTGCATGGCACTGGTAATGATGTGGCCTTTCGTAGCTTTGATGATTTTGCTTGACAGCGGTTTCCCAATCCTTTACCGACAGGAAAGGCTCGGGAAGAACGGCAGAGCATATAACATTATTAAATTCCGCACCATGCGGCAAGATGCTGAAAAAGACGGCAAAGCACGCCTGGCTGTTGAAAATGACGAGCGTGTGACCCGCATTGGAAAATTTTTACGCCGTTCGCATATTGATGAATTTCCACAATTTATCAATGTGCTTCGCGGCGAAATGAGCCTGGTTGGACCGCGCGCTGAACGTCCGCAATTGGTGAATGAACTTCAGACCCTGATACCATTTTATCGCGCCAGACTGCTGGTGAATCCCGGACTGACCGGGTGGGCGCAGGTGAATTATGGCTATGCTTCAACGGTGGAGGATTCAGCCGTAAAACTGGAATACGATTTGTACTACATCAAACGCCGGAATTTGCTTTTAGACTTTTCAATTATTCTTCGTACAAGCGGGACTGTAATCGGGTTTAAAGGACAGTAAAGATTGATTAAAGTCAAAGCACCCATCCGTAATCGATATATTTTACTTACCGATTTGCTTCTCATTGTTGTTTCGGTGTTAGGCAGTTATGCACTTCGCCTCGAATGGGACGCCACCTTTTTTATTTATCGCCCATCCCTGTACTGGTTCATCGGATCAGCCTTATTGGTGAAACCAGTGATTTATTACCTGTTTGGAATGTATCGGCGGTTGTGGATGTATGCCAGTGTGCAGGACCTGAAACTGATTGCCACTGCGGTCACGGTGGCATCGGCGGCGGTTTCTGCAGTGATGATGACCCTGTTTTTCCAGAGAGCATTTTTTGGCTTCCCCCGTTCAACTTTGATCATAGACTGGTTGCTATCCCTGGTCACATCTGGCGGTATACGCTTCATTTCAAGGATACTGGCTGAAAGCCAAAAGTCATCCTCGGTACAAAACGCGAGTCATCCATCCAAAAAAATTCTAATTGTGGGCGCCGGAGACGCAGGTGCTCTGGTTGTTCGGGAAATGCAGAAGAATCCGCAATTAAATTTGATGCCGGTTGGTTTTTTGGATGACAATGATTCAAAACAACATCAAACCATATACGGTGTACCGGTTGTCGGGCGCCTTTCTGAACTGGCCAAAGTGCTGGATAACAAACGGGTTAATGAGGTAATCATTGCCATTCCCAGTGCGCCCGGTAAAATCGTTCGTATGGTGGCGGATGTGTGCCGCCTGAAGGGGGCGCCATTCCGCACCATGCCGGGAATCTATGAGTTGTTGGGCGGTAAGGTCAACATAACCCGCCTGCGTGAAGTGGATATCACCGACTTGCTGCGACGCGAACCCACCCATGTTTTTGATGAACAAATGGGAGCTGTATTAACCGGGAAGGTGGTGTTGGTTACTGGTGCAGGGGGCTCGATTGGCAGTGAAATTTGCCGCCAAATTGCCCGATGGGGACCATCTGAATTAATCATGCTGGGACACGGTGAAAACAGCATTTTTGAGGCTGTACTGGAAATGCGCGAATTATATCCTTCAGTCGCTTTGCATCCGGTCATTGCCGATGTACGCGACCTGCCCCGCCTCGAGAATATATTCTCGCGTTCACGGCCACAGGTTGTGTTCCATGCGGCTGCGCATAAGCACGTGCCTATGATGGAAATGAATATCGAAGAGGCTATTACGAACAATATTCAAGGGACGCGAAATATTGTTGAAGTGTCCCGAAAATATGATGTTGAACGATTGGTGATGATTTCAACTGATAAAGCCATTCGCCCGGTCAATGTGATGGGGGCAACCAAACGCATTGCTGAATGGATGGTGCTGGATGCCGCCAACCGCTGGAATCGAGCTTTTTCAGTGGTGCGGTTTGGAAACGTGCTGGGCAGCCGCGGCAGCGTGGTGCCGTTATTCAAACGTCAGATCGCCTCGGGCGGCCCGGTTACTGTTACGCATCCTGATATGAAACGCTATTTTATGACCATACCGGAAGCGGTGAACCTGGTGCTGCAAGCGGCCAGCATGGGCGGCGGAGGTCAAACCTTTGTGCTGAATATGGGGCAACAGGTACGCATCCTCGACCTGGCTGAGGATTTGATCCGTCTTTCAGGATTGGAGCCCTACCGGGATATTGAGATCATATTTACAGGCATTCGCCCGGGTGAGAAACTGAGCGAAGATTTGTGGGATGAAGGTTACGATATAAAATCCACCGGGCACCCCGACATTTTTCAGATCTCTCCACAGGATGATCTGCAAGGACAACCCCTGTATCGGGCTGTTGAAGAATTGCTCAAGTTGGGGCGTGAGGGCGAAGTCAGCGCCATCATTGAATTACTTGATGAAATCATTCCCGGATCGGCGATTCGCAGCACACCGCCGCCCGAGATTACCGCGGTAAATTAATGACCATATTAACCAGTTCACAATGGGATGAGTTCTATTGTCAACATCCCCATGCGCACATTTTACAATCAGGTCAGTGGGCCAGGCTCAAATCAGCCTACCAATGGGACACAGATCATGTTGTTGTGGGAGAAAACGGCGCGCAAATTCTATTCCGGCGTACGTTTTTCGGATTTACCATCGCATACATACCCAAAGGACCAATTGGTGAAGATTGGCATTTGCTCTTGCCTGAAATTGATGCGATTTGCAGGCAACATAATACCATTTTCCTCAAAATTGAACCGGATTATTGGGAGCCTCTGCCAGATCACCTGCTGGGGCAATTGAGTGACTTTAAGCCGTCCAAACCCATTCAACCCGTGCGTACCATTGTCATTGATATATCCGATGAAGAAGAGATCATCCTGGCGCGCATGAAGCAGAAAACCCGCTATAACATTCAGCTGGCAAAGCGGAAAGATATTGTTGTGCGCGAGATGGATGATTTGAACGTCTTTCAACAATTGATGCAGGCTACCGCTGTGAGAGATGGTTTTGGTGTTCACAGCCAGGCATATTATCAGATGATTTATGATTTGTATGCTCCATCTGGTAATTGCGGTTTATTCCTGGCAGAATACCGCGGAAATCCACTGGCAGGTTTGATGGCATTGAAACAGGGGAAACGCTGCTGGTATTTTTACGGCGCGTCGAATGATGAGGAGCGCAACCGCATGCCTACCTATTTGTTGCAATGGGAGGCGATGTGTTGGGCAAAACAAAACGGATGTGAAGTGTACGACCTGTGGGGTGTGCCCGATGCCGATGAGGAGACATTGGAGGCAAACTTCACCAATCGACATGATGGATTGTGGGGTGTTTATCGATTCAAACGCGGCTTTGGCGGTAATTTGATGAGGTCTGCTGGAGCCTGGGACAAGGTTTATCACCCCATGTTTTACTGGTTGTATCAAAAGTGGATGACAATGCGCAACCGGAGTGAGGCATGAAAAATCATTTCTGCCTGATGTGTGGAGCGAAAATGATTTTCAGGCCGCTCGATAACCGGGTTCGAGAAGTCTGCCCTGCTTGCGGTTGGGTATATTACGAACAGGTTAAAGTGGGCGCCGGGGCCCTGGTTGAAAATGACGGCCAGCTGTTGCTGGTACAGAGAGCCATTGAACCCTGGAAGCATTGCTGGTATTTACCAGCGGGCTATGTTGAGGTGGATGAAGAACCACGCAAGGCTGCTGAACGCGAAACCTTAGAAGAGACAGGATTGGAAGTTTTAGCTGGCGAGTTGAAAGATGTGGTTTTTTTTGACGATGACCCGCGCGGTAATGGCATCTTTATTGTCTATACCTGTAAACTATTAGGTGGATCATTGAAAACTTCAACCGAATCGTTGGGCAGCAGATTTTTTGCCTGGCAGGATTTGCCTGCTCATATTGCCGGGTATGCTCACAACCTGGTTATTAATCGATGGAAAGAAGAGCAAAAAACCATTGACGGATGAATTAGGTTCTACCAAGTGGAATGAATCAATCGCGTCGTTGCCAGGCGCGCATTTGCTGCAAACCTGGCAGTGGGGTGAATTGAAGAAAGAGAATGGCTGGGTTGCTCAACAGCACACCTGGCAAAATGATTCGCACCAGGTTGCGGCTGCCGCCCAGATTCTGGAACGGCGTGTTCAACCGGTGCGTTTTTTTCCGGTATTAAAAATCCAGTATATTCCACGTGGCCCCATTCTTAACTGGGGAGATGACCTGCTGCGGCAGCAAGTGTTGGATGAATTGCAGCAAAATGCAAAAAAAAGCGGCGCCATTTTTCTGAAAATGGACCCCGAATTAATCACCGGCAGAGGGATTCCAAAATCACCAGATGATCAGCCCGACCCGGTTGGCGGCAAGGCTGTGCTTGACCTGGTGCGCAGGGGATGGTTGTTTTCCTGCGAACAAATCCAGTTTCGCAATACTGTGTGGATCGATCTTGCACGCCGCGAAGAGGATTTGCTGGCTGCCATGAAACAAAAAACACGGTACAACTTGAAACTGGCGCAAAAAAAGGGAGTGTCTGTGCGCATTGGCGGGGAAGCTGATTTTGGCATGCTCTACCACATGTATGCTGAAACTTCTGTGCGGGATGGTTTTGTGATTCGCCCCGAAGCGTATTATCGCCAGGTTTGGGGAACCTATCTGAAAGAAGGGATGCTGGAACCACTGATCGCCGAATTGAACGGCAAGCCGATTGCGGGTTTGATGTTGTTCTTTTTTGCCAGGAAAGCCTGGTATCTATATGGAATGTCAGTAGCAGAACACCGTGACACCATGCCGAATTATCTGCTTCAGTGGGAGGCTATTCGACGTGCCAGGTTACACCAGTGTGATGTCTATGATTTGTGGGGCGCTCCAGACCTATTTGATGAGAGTGACTCAATGTGGGGAGTTTTCCGCTTCAAGCAGGGGCTTGGCGGACAAGTGGTGCGCACAGCCGGAGCATGGGATTTTCCTGCCCGTCCGCTGCTATATGGTCTTTATATGCGTGTGCTGCCTAAAGTGTTGAATATCATGCGCAGCCGCGGAAAAGCAAAAACCCGGGCTCTGGTCGAATAGCCCGGTATTTCATCTCTTGATTTCTAATCCCATCATTATTTGGTCTGGAAATTGGAAGGCCGCCAGACGGGGTCAAAATCTGCAGCAGGATTGTCTGTAAGACGCGTTAATCCGCCGCCCTTGCTGTTCAGGCGATAGATTTCCAAATTCCGGTCTGGGTCGCTAATTTCATAATGTTCGACAGCAATCCAAAAGCCGTCTTCTGAATAGCTTGGATTCCAGACTGCACGAAAAAGATCATTGTTAACCTGAATGGCATTGCCGGGAATGGTGGCGCCGCGCGAAGGAAATTCTTTGGCAACCAGCCATGGATATTCACCGCCGCCCTGGGCAAACACGATGATATTTCCCGAAGGTGACCATTCGGGCATGGCGCCGGCTCGCTCATTATCTGAAAATTGCTTAAGGTCAGTGCCGTCTGGTTGCATGGTATAGACACGGGCTGCCCCTTCACGGATAGTTTCAAAAGCAATTAATGAACCATCAGGAGACCAGTTTGGACGCCTGTCGCGGCTGACATCGCCAGAGATACGCAAATCGGTTTTTTCTTCCAAGTTGTAGATGTAGATGTGCGGGATATTTTTATTATCGCGAAGGCTGGTATAGGCAATTTTTTTGCCATCAGGCGACCAGGCCGGGTCGAAATCACCACCGGGAACAGATATCAAAGGGGTCAATCCTGAGCCGTTGCGGTTGATGATAAATAAACCTGATCCCTTATGAATTTCCTGCCGTTTCAAGCACGGCGATATGAAAACCAATTGGTTTCCATCTGGTGACCAATCAGGCTGGCAGGCGCCGTCTGGGAGGTTGGTTAATTGTTCGAGACCATTCCCATCACTGTCCATAAGCCAAATTTGCGGATTGCCATTTCGATCTGAAACAAATGCAATTTGACCGCGCCCGCCACCAATGGGAGTATTCTGCGGAACAGGCGAAGCTGTTATGTTCATGGCAGCAGGTTGAGTTGCAGCTTCAGGAGTAAGGGTAGTCAACAGCCCTGTCGGTACGGTTTCAGATATCTGAACAAGCGGGGTAAGGGTTGGAGAAAGAACCGCTTCAGGGCTGCCTAGTTGGGCAGTAAACCAGTTGCCACCCTGTGTGTAGAGGAAAAAGGTGGTAATTAGCAGGATGAATATTAAAGTTATACTTCCAAGTAGAATGGGAAGAAACCTGCGCGGTTTTGGCGAGGATGGCATGCCTGTTGTTTGCGATGTCCCAGGTTGCGTTGAGGTTTGATCCGAAGTCTCTTTTTCAGCCAGATTAATAACAGGTTCTTTACTTGGATCATGGGTTTGTGCAGCAATGTTTTTTGCTTTTTGAATGGCCTGGTAGAATTCATGTGCATTCGAAAATCGGTCAGCAGCATTTACTGACATGGCTTTTTCAATGGCTTCAACAAGCAAGGGGTTTGCTTCTGGTTTGTACCGGTGAATGGGTGTGAGTGTTGCTGTGCCCATCAGTCGGGCGAGGCTGTCTTCCGGCACTTTTCCAGTAAGAGCAGCATAGAGCGTTGCACCCAGTGAATAGATGTCCGATCTGGGTTCGGTTCCCTGGCCATATTGTTCGGGAGGCGAATAGCCAGGTGTGAGCGCCTGCGCTCCAATCAAGGTAGCCTGGCCTTCGTGGGCAACCTTTGCCAGGCCAAAATCAACCAGGAATACATTCCCGTCTGGTGAGATTTTTATATTACCGGGTTTGATATCACGGTGAATGATGGGTGGCTGGCATTGATGCAGGTAAGTGAGCGCGTTGCATATTGCAAGACCTATATTGATCACTTCATTTTCTGGTAAGCAATCTTGAACAGACAGGCGTTCACGCAAATCTTCACCCTGAATGTAATCCATGACCAGGTATTGGCCTTTATCTTCAAGGCTGAAATGATCGGTGACGCGCGGCAGGTTGGTGTGCCGCAAGTTGGCCAGGATTGTGGCTTCAGTATGAAATTGGCGGGAAAATTCCTCAGATGTAAAAAGGTTTTCTTTTACCGCTACATTAACCCCCAACCTTTCATCGTGCGCCTGATAAATTGCCCCCATTCCACCCTGTGCAAGGATGGAGGTGATTCGGTATCTGTTATGTAGCAAACTACCTATATCAAGGGTCATAATTCCATTATAAGTGAAATGATTAGTGTGATGTTTTTGGCCGCCAGGTGGGCATTGTATCCAAACCAGGGTCGGTGGTTAGTCTTAAACGATTGCTCCCATCCATGTCCATGGAAAAGATATCATGGTTTCTACCATCTGGCCAGCCTTCGAAGGCGATTAACGATCCATCTGGAGAAATTGTGGGGCGTGAAACCGGACCGAGATCAGGTTTATCGAAGGCCGGGATGCGCGTCTCTTCACTGCCGCGATCTTCAAGGCGAAGTTTCAACAGCCAGGGAATAATGGGAGATTCTTTGGTGCGAGTAAACAGCAAATAATCACCATCGGGTGACCAGACTGGAAATGCATCATTGACATTTCCACTGGTGCTGAACTGAAATTGGGTTAAGCCTCGGTCTGACATGAGCCAGATATGGTTGTAATATACTTGCCGCACAAAAGCCAATTGTTTCCCGCTGGGATGCCAGGCGGGTTGCATATCTGATAAATTTGTATCTGATACCTCCTGGAGAGATCCATCAAGAAAGTTATAAACAAAAATATGGGATCGTTCAGTGCGGAGTGATGTGAATGCGATTCGGTTTCCATCGGGTGACCAGGCAGGGTCAAAATCCTTTCCGCTGCTGGCAGGCATCTTTTCAATTTCGGATCCATCGGCATTCATGATGTAAATATCTGCGTTATTAAAATAGACAGTGTTTGGAATTTTTTCACAGGGTGAAATGATAGCCATTTTTTTCCCATCTGGTGACCAGTTGGGTTGGCAGGCTCCGCCAGGCATGTTGGTTATTTGGTATTGATCACTGCCGTCATTATTCATCACCCAAACTTGAAATGACCCCGTGCGGTCAGATACAAAAGCGATGTCCTGGGTAATTTCTGTGTGAGTTGTCACTTGCAGGGTTTCTTCCAATAGTGGAGATATATCTGTGCTATTGGCGGCGGTTTCTGTTTGAATGTCTGCGATAGTTGGAACGACCTCGGGAATCTCGGAATTGTCCGGGGCTGGTTTTTCATCAGGTTCATTTTTAGGGATCAGGGTAAAAATTCCCCATCCAATTACCAGCAACAGACAAGCGGTGAGACTATATTTTAGCCAGACCGGCAGTCTTTTTTGTTTAGAATTATTAATATAGACTGGTGTCTTTCGCGAGAGGTTGACAGGCATTCTGTCTGTTGGAATGAATTCACCATTTGTGTTTGCCAGGGATGGTACACGCGGTTGTGTTATGGGACTGATTTCCAAAGATGCCAGAAGGGCTTCACCAAATTCGGCGGCAGTTTGAAAGCGGTCATCTGGCTCAATGTTCAGTGATTTTTCAATGACAGCAGAAAGACTGGTATGAATATCAGACCGAAGATTACGGATGGGGGTTAATTTGGCTTTCCCTGTGGCACGTATCAGGCTATCTTCCGGGATGATCCCGGTGAGGACTGCGTATAATGTGGCACCGAGAGAATAAATATCAGAACGGGCATCTGTGTGTGCTGTACCGTATTGTTCAGGTGGGGAATAACCCGGTGTCATGGCGCGTGCACCGGTGCGAGTATCCTGGCTTTCGTGCATGACTTTTGCCAGGCCGAAATCTACCAGAACAACTTCGCCTTCGGGAGAAATTTTTATGTTGCCCGGTTTAATATCGCGATGAATAATGGGCGGTATTCGTGTATGCATGTGATTGAGCGCATCACAAATCACGGCCCCAATTAATACAGTTTCTTGTTCAGGCAGATTCCCAAGACGTTCAATTTTTTGACGAAGATCTTCTCCGTCTATAAAATCCATAACCAGATATTGACCCTGACTCTCTACCTGGAAATAGTCACGGACTCGCGGGAGACTGGGATGGCGCATACCCGCCAAAATTTGCGCCTCTTGAAGAAATTGGCGCGTATATTCATCGGAGAGGAAGAGGTTTTCTTTAACTGCTACCGCAACGTTGAGGATGATATCCTCAGCCCGGTAAACAGCTCCCATCCCTCCTTGCCCAAGTACAGAGACGATGCGGTAACGATTGTTGAGCAGTGTGCCTTCTGACAGCGCCATTGAATTATTCCTATGTTAGCTATTCAATGATTTTAACCAATGTATTATTTTTATGCAAACAAAATTTCAACGAATTTAGATTTTTTACATGCTATAATCTCGGGTAGGCCGTTGATAAACTATGAATCTCGACATACGCACTACGGTAGTTACTGCATTTCTACTTGCAATAATTGGCTCCCTTTTGTCCATCATCCTGGGTGTACGCGCCATACGTGAAGGACAAAAGCTTATGTTTTTTAAAAAACGGCATGATAGGATTTCAGGCGGTTGGAGGTTAATTTTCGTAGGGATAATGCTTGGGGGAGCAGCATATGCTTTAAATGGTTATGTAGAACCGGTGGTATACCAGTATTTTCCACCCTCGCCAACCATAACCCTGACGCCGACCATTACGTTGACTCCAACCATCACATTGACACCTACCATTTCACTCACCCCCACCATTTCCAGCACACCGTCCATAACCGATACACCGGCATTGCCCGTAGAAATTGCCACTCAAATCAGCACCCTCGAGGTGGGTAATCCGGATGCGGTTTTCAGCCCCTTACAATTTGCCAGATTGATTGGTGATGACTATATGCCGGTTAATCCCTCTGTTGAATTTATCAATCCGGTGATCGAGTTGTATACTCATTTCAGCTACGACAAGATGACAGATGGATCAACCTGGAGCGTTTTATGGTACCGCCTGGCCGATCAGAAAATCATATGTTCCACTGTAACTGCCTGGGAAGGGGGAACTGGGGGGTATGAGTACAATGGTTGCAGCCCATCGTCTGCAGATTGGCAGCCAGGAGAATACGAAGTTCGGATTTTTGTGGGGACAACCTGGAAGACTTCCGGGAGATTCACAATCACGGGGGAAGCCATTAGACCCACATCAACGCAAACCCTCACAAGAACCCCTGTGCCCACAGTGACACCATCGCCAACCAAAACGCCATTGCCAACAATGACACCGACTTTCACACGAACCATCACACCCACTCGGACGATTACTTCAACGCCAGGGCCAACCAACACGCGTCGGCCAACCAATACGCCCACCATTACGCGCACGCTTCAACCAACCCGGACGCATGCGCCAACACAAACGCCGCGCCCAACCGACACCAAGTGGCCAACGCCTACCTCGAACCCCAGGTAAGAGAGGGTTCCCGTTTGAAATTATGCTTGTGAAAATTCAGGTTTACTCAACTCGCGGGCGATCTGGGCAGCCAGCCGGGCATTGTTATGCAAAAGCGCCAGGTTGGCGCGCATGCTTTCGCCGCCTGTCAATTCGCTGACCTTACTAAGCAAGAATGGTGTGACCGCTGCACCGCTGATATGCTTGCTTTCAGCTTCTTTAACAGCTTTTTCAATCACTTTTTCCACTTCTTCTTGCGGCAGAGCTGCTTCGGCTGGCGGTGGAGTGACAACCAATACGGCGCTTTCCAATCCCATTCCCCAGTGAGCCAGGGCGATTTCAGCAATTTCTTGCGGGTGCTGCACCGTCTCAGTGACTGGAAGTCCGCTTTCCTGCGAATAGAAAGCCGGAAATTGTTTGGTTTGATAACCAACCACTGGAACGCCCATGGTTTCCAAATATTCCACCGTGGCGGGCAAATCGAGGATGGATTTCGCGCCGGCGCAAACAACAACGAGCTGACTGCGGGATAATTCTGGCAGATCGGCTGAAACATCAAACGGAGCATTACGGTGAATACCGCCAATACCGCCGGTTGAAAAGACCTTGATGCCAACTTTGCTGGCTGCGATTAGCGTGCCGCAAACCGTGGTGCCGCCGAGTTCTTTACGGGTGAGTGCTATGGCGTAATCGCGCCGGCTAATTTTGCGTGTAGGCAACTTGCCGTTGCCCAATTCATCCAAATCTTCGGGAAACAAGCCGATGCGCACTTTCCCGCGCATCACTGCCACCGTGGCGGGAACAGCCCCCTGTGAGCGGATTTCATTTTCAAGTCCAGTTGCCAGGTTTACATTTTCAGGATAGGGCAAGCCATGTGTGACGACTGCGGTTTCAAGGGCGACAACAGGTTGCTTGTTTTTTATTGCATTGGTCACTTCTTCAGAAATGGAAAAGTATTGTTTGGAATATTCATTCATGCTTATATCACCAGATGATTATAAAGTTTTTCAAGCGAAAGATCGGGAACAACGGTGGCGGGGTGGCGCAAGGTTAGGGATGCCGCAGTAACGCCCAACCGCACGGCTTCATCAATGGAAATGTCATTCAATAGCCCAAAAAGAATGGTAGCCGTCAGAGCATCTCCGGCGCCAGTGGAACCTACAATGGTAGTTTTAATTGCCGGAATATGCCCGCTTGTTTCAGAAGTTGCGTAACACACACCAAATTCAGCCATGGGAATGAAAGCAAAATTTACTCCCTGATTAACCAGATAACGGGCTGCCTGAATGACACTTTGACGATCTGAGACCACAAATTCATGATTGACCAGAACGGTCGCTTCATACGTGTTGGCGGTTAATGAAAAGAGTCGTTTGAGAAATGGTTTCAAGCGGGGAGCCAGATTTACCGAAGTGGCGTCTGCACACACCGGAACGTGGGCTTTTTGAGCAAGTTTGAATACCGTGCGCATGGTTTTGGGATTTAAATTGGCATCAATAAAAACCAGGTCGGCCTGTTCGAAATGATCTTCAAGTGTGTTAATATAATCCGGCGAAATTTGGTTGAGAATTTGCATGTCATCCAGTGCGAAATCCAACTTGCCATCAGGACCCAAAACCGCCAAATAAGACGCAGTGTGTTCATTGGGCAGCATGATACAGGAATCGATGTTGACACCCGCGCAAGATGTGTGTTCCAACAGTTGTTTTCCAAAAGGGTCGTCACCCACAGCCGAAATTAAATCAACTGACAACCCCAGATGAGCCAGGTTCTCGGCAACGTTTCGTGCAACACCGCCAAATGAAGGCTTGACATCGGCGGGGATGGATGAGCCGGGTTCAGGGGAAACGCTCAGGCGGCCTATGATATCCAGACCGGCGGCGCCGATGACCAAAACGCGTCCTTTGCCTTTATGATGGATTTCCAGTCCGTTCATCTGCCCAGTATCGTTCCTTTTCTGTTTTTTTGATAGAAATCACGTTGATACTTTTGAATGATTTCAATGGCAACCCGCAATTTCTCTGGTACAGGACGGCCTGATTCCACGTAGCGATCTCGAGCCGCTCTCATCAATCCAAAGTAGTCTTCGATCAAGTAATACATGATTTCTGCGGGGTCATCGCTGTATCTTTGATGTAAATTGATGAACTGGACCAAAGGTATATATTCGATCCATTTTGCCAGTTCGCGGGCGTGATGATCTCTTTTTAATTTCTCCAATACCATGCGGTTACTGCGAATGATGTTCTCATTGGTTAAATGCCAGGCATTCATGTTTTGCGTCACTGTAATCTCATTGGGTGTGTGGAAAGTGCCAACATCCATCCACTCCAGGCGAATGCCGCGCTGCCGAGCCCGCTCTGGAAAACTGCGCACAAAATCTTCGTAAATTATAATCTTCTTCGTGAAGATATCCCGTAACTGGTTGCGTGATACCGAATTGGATTTTTCTTTCAAGGAAAGCAATTTCCGGCTGAATTTGTATAAATAGTTTTTTCGCCGGGAAAATTTTTTCTGCCGATAGGGTAGTGCAGGGCCAAGATGTTTATGCGGTAGGTGCAGCTTGTGATGGATTTTGTGATAGCGTTGGTTTTGCCAGATTTTTTTCTGGATGATTCCTTCCTGTTCAATTTGCCGGAAAATTTCGGGTGTACCGGTGGAAGAAAGCAACTCTCCCAGATTGTGCTCGGCGATGAAATGACCCAGTTCGCGGCAAACCAGTTGCCTGATCGAATCTTGCCAGGTTTGTCTGGGATGGCTGTAAACCAACCAGTGAACCGCCCGACTGCTGTAAGGATAAGGCCGGGAAAGCGAGCGGGTCGAAGTGTCGCGTTGAATGCTGAAAATCAATCGTAAATTGTGGATGGAAACCGGGATGCCGTCGCGGGTGCGCCCATGGACGCGGTCAATCAAGATGGTTTGATCCCGTAAATCGATAATCTGCCTTAAACGTTCAAAGCCATCAACATTGCGCATGTTTTTCTCATAAGCAATGGTGGGACCAACGATTTCACACGCACCGGTGATTTTTTCAAAAACGGCTACATTTTCAAGGTTGACAGTGGCATATCCGGGTCCGCCAATTTGAATAACGGTTGAATTCTTGTCTTCCGGGCGGATGCCGCCTTCTTCGATATGAATAATGTCATAAGCAGGAAAGGCAAAAGCGGCCTGTGTGATGAAACGCTGCGCAACAGGAATATCTTTTTCAAAAATGTCTGCCAGATAGACTGCCGCCACTTGAAAGGCAATCCACAGGGGAAGGATAATGGCAATGAGGTGCGCCAGAACATTAGGATCGAAAAAACTGAAAAGTATCTCTTGAAGAACCCGGCTTAGATTCGTTGTCACCAGCGCACCGGGTGGTAACGGCGCTGCCATGGTGTCCATAATGTAATTTCTCCAACCGCCAATGGATTTCTCAGCCAGAACAAATAGCACCCATAGAATAAATATTCCGAAAATCAGTAACATGCGACGAGTTTGCCCCGCCAGGTGCTTAAAAGCCAGGTAATCATTTATGGAAAATTCAACGGTTTCGCTTAAATCATGCAACCAGCCGGGCAACTGGTTGGGGGTTTGATTGTTTGAAAACCGGGAAGAGGAAGATTTGGTGGAGTTATTCATTGTTTTTCTCAACCCAGGTCATCAATTCGCGTAATTGTTCGGTTTCATCGGTGATTAATGGATGCAGATCTGGATTCACTTCATAAACGTACTGGCTGCCTCGCACCAGGTCTCGCAAAATTTCGCGACCTGATAAGTTTTCGCGATCAGCCTGGCTGCCGAGAAAATTTGAGACACCCAACACGTATGTTTCCAGGGCTTTGCGTTTACCTTCTTCGCTTACATAACTGCGCCGGTTGTCCACCAGTTCTTTTTCAATCCTGGCATTAATCAACCAGGAGCTTTTCCACTGGGCGATGATTTTTTCTTCAACCGCATCCGGGATATGAGGAGTGCTTATGGAAATGTTTAAAACATCCAGTCCACGTTTTTTTATGATGTCATATTCTGCACTTTTGAAATCAGTGTCGGTTAATTTCCCATATTGATCTAGACTGGCTGAAAAGGGTTTTTGCAGCCTGAGGCGAATAATTTTTTGGATGATTTCAAACCCGTTTGGCTCATTTGGTTTTGATTCAAATAATTCCAACAATGTGAAACTCGCCAGGCATTCGCGCCAAACATCCGCCGCAAGATACGCGGGAAGTTTTTTCCATTCGGAAATTCTTTCGGGTGACTCTGGAATTGCGGAAGCATTGATGGGTCGTCCGATGATGACCCGTTCCACTGATTCGGCGCGGTAGCCGAATTCTGTAAAACCTTCGCCGGGTGTTGATTCGAGTTTAAATTGGACTGTTATCCTGGGAACCACTTCAATACCATCGCGCGTGAAGGCCTGCGTTTCACTCCTGCGGCGTTGGCGGTTTTCATAAACAGCCAGATCTTCTCCTTCTTTTTGTGGGGCAAAAGGATCATCGTCATCAAGCGGGCCAATGGTTTGTTCCTGTATATGTAAATCGATAGTGCCGCCAACATATTCATCTTCTGCAATAAAGGCAATGCCCGGCCCCACCGCGCGCGTGAAGCGTACAGGTGTGCGCAGGAGGGCGGCGCTGGCAGTATCCAGAAGAATGACACCGGGTCCCCGACGGGCAACCTCCCCTTTTCGCTCCATGATTTCACCATTTTCAATGAAGATGGCCTGGCCATGCATTCCGATTGGATAAAGGAGCAGTCGATAGAACGCCTGCACTCTTTCAAGGATGGTTCGATTGGGAAGTACAAACTGTGAAAAGAAAAGAAAACCACCTAGCAGGAAAATCAATCCCAGATAAAGGTCCTGACCAATTTGTGTGGTGTTTTGCCTGATACCCCCGCTTATGGTCAGCAAAATGAGATAGATCATTGAAAACCCTACTCCAATCAGGATGGTTTTTGAAAACGGAGAGCGCGAGAATGCGCGTGAAGGTTTTCTTCTCATAAATAGATTTTATACCATAATTCGCATTGAGGATTCGTGTATAATCACTTCGCCATGCCTGAAGAAAACCCAGTGGTCAAGAAAAGTATCCTGCAACGAATGCTGCCGGGGGTGTTGCTCGGTTTTCTGGTTTTAATTGCCCTGTCACTGTTTGGCGATGTGCACCAGCTAACTGAGGTGATAGGGAAATTTAACTGGCGTGTTTACCCCGCCGCCCTGGCTTTCACTTTTCTCAATTATGCATTAAGGTTCGTTAAATGGAATTTTTATCTCGATCAACTTCAGGCTGGAAAAATCTCAGTAAAAAATAGTCTGCGAATTTTTATCGGAGGATTCCCGCTGGCGGTTACCCCGGGCAAGGTTGGCGAGGCTTTAAAGGGCGTGTGGCTGAACCAGGTTAGCAGCATGCCGGTTGGAAGGGGAATTGCCGCCGTGGTTGCCGAACGAATTAGCGACGGGATAGCTGTTTTGTTGTTGTCAAGCCTTGGAGTGATTGCTTATCCGCAGTACTGGCCGGTGTTTGTGATCATCCTGACTGGATTGCTCCTGGCTGTCATCCTTTCGCAAATTCGACCGGCAGCCTTATTCCTACTATCGCTTCTGGAAAGAATGCCCCTCGTGAACCGTATGGCGGCAGGCATTCGCGAATTCTATGAAGGTAGTTTTTCGCTTTTTCGTCCCAAAGCGACACTGCTGGGGGTGGGGTTGGGTTGCATTTCCTGGCTGGGAGAAGGTATTGGTTTTTACCTGATTTTGCTCGGGCTGGGTATGGATGCTGGATATCGGTTGGCAGGCATGGCTGTATTCATTCTTTCCTTTTCCACAGTGGTGGGAGCAGTTTCAGCGCTTCCAGGCGGCCTGGGGGCGGCGGAAGCGTCCATTGCCGGGATGTTGGCGCTTATAACAGGCGCTTCACCGGCGGTGGCTGCTGCGGCAACGTTATTAATTCGTATGGCGACATTGTGGTTTGGTGTGTTGTTGGGATTGATTGTGTGGGCATTTTCACCCCACATGATTGGATTAAAGGATAATCATGGTGCAGCAAATTAAAGTTGAATTTCACTGTCACACAGTTTATTCATCAGACAGTATTGCGCAAATTGATGATTTGATGGCTGCCTGTAATAAAAAAGGCATTCACAAGGTGGTTATTACTGATCACAATACGATACAGGGCGCCCTGGAAGCCAAACAGAAATTTCCTGAACAGGTGATTGTGGGTGAAGAGGTACGCACCTGTGACGGCGGCGAATTTTTGTGCGCTTTCATTTCAGAAGAGGTTCCTAAAGAGTTGCCCTGGAAAACGGCATTGAAGGCATTGAAGGATCAGGGTGCTTTCATTGCTGCGGCGCACCCATTTGACCACGCCCGTCACGGCTGGCAAGAAAACCAGTTGTTGGAAATGCAGGAAGACCTGGATGCACTGGAGGTGTTCAATTCGCGGACAATTAACGGTGCTTTTAACAACAAAGCAGCCCAATTTGCCCGACAGCATGGGTTTCATTGCCTGGTTGGATCAGACTCGCACAGCCTGATTGAGCTTGGACGGGCAACGGCCACCATGCCGGATTTTGATTCAGCCGCCGAATTACGCCAAGCGCTGCCGCAGGCGGTTTTCCAGTTGAAACGTTCATCCGCTTTGATCCATTTCACTTCAGTGTATGCCAGGTTTTATAAACAGTTATTTGTTCGTAAATGAAAACCTTACATCCTATGAGATGTTTGATAACAAGAATTGAATAAAAGAAAAACCCAATTTCAGCCCGTAAAAAATGATCACTGCGCCGCAAAAACGGTTAATCCACACGATGATTTGATTGTTCATCCGGGCATGGAAAAAGTGGGTAACCATTGCCAGTGATGAGAACCAGGTGAAAGAAGCCAGACATACACCGGTTATAAAATAGCCGGACATGTCGGGCGGCAGTGAAGCGCGAAATCCACCCAGCAGCAGCGAACCATCTATGATGGCCTGGGGGTTTAGCCAGGTGCTGGTAAAACAGGCTGCCGCCAGCGCTCCGAATGAAATGGATTGTGTGGAATCAGCTGAATTGAGCACTGCAGAAGCGGCAGCCAGTATTAATCGTATGCCGATAAAAACAACCACGACAGCTCCGATCAGGAGAAAACTGGCGTGCAGCCAGGTGTTGTGTTCAATCAGTAGGCCAATACCAAAGAAGCAAGATAAAGCCAGCAGGATATCAAAGAAAACGGTTATCCAGGCCACCTGCAAAGCTTTATTAAAATCACCGCGGATGGCAATATTCATCACAAACAAATTTTGCATCCCAATGGGTGCAACATAAGCCAATCCTAAAAGCAACCCCTGCAGCAAGTAATTCATTCCAATGGCTCCAATAAAAAATAACTAGCGGGAAATTTTACCCCGAATAAAAAGAGCAGCAACAGCCAGTTTTAAAGTGCGTGAAGCAGTACACTTGACGGCTGGCGCACTTTGGATAAAATAGTATAGTAGCTCTGGGGCGGTGGCGGAATTGGCAGACGCAGTGGACTTAAAATCCACCGAGCTAACACTCTTGTGGGTTCAAGTCCCACCCGCCCCACAGAAAAAATAACAAACCTGATGGATTACCCGCCGTAACAGGCGGGTTTTCTTATCCATGGTTCTTGATAAACTTCCCGAAGCAGTTATAATCCATTTATTCAAGGAATGGATGATTGATGAGCCAGGTAAATCAACAGAAACACGGCAGGAAGATATCCCGCAAAACATTGTTACGAATTCTTGGGATTGAAATTGCGATTTTGGTTGTGCTTGCCTCACTGGTGTTTCTTTCCACTTCCAGGCAAGTGATCATGGAAAGTTTGACTGAAATAAAGAATTTGCGACCAGACAATTTTATCGCGAGTGATGCACCTGGATTGCCCGGTGTTAACCCGGATGAAATTCAAGCAAGATTGGAAGATGAGGGATTATCCTGTGAATCACTGGGGGAAGATGAAGAAGGACGCTATCATTTGAAATGTTCCAAAACAAAAGATTCGCTAAATATTGAAACGCTTATTCTTGGGCAGAGTGAGGAACGGGTTGATTTAATTGATATCAATATCAATCAATCTGGCGAGCCTTCTGATGATACAGCTGCGTTGTATCTGTGTGAAATTTCGTCACTGATGTCGGACAACGCCGGGAAAAATGCAACATGCAGTTGGATTCGCCAAACGCTGCCCGCAATTCAAGATGCCAATGATGTTCATACGAATACCTTTGCTGGAATACGCCACATTTTGTATGGTAATCCGGAATCACGGTCGCTTGAAATGGGAAGGCTGCCCTGATTTTTTGCATGATTTTCAGGCTTGCTTTTCGTTCTCATTTGGTCAATAATCATAATTGCTGGTAAGCAAAAACCTCAAATTTGAAAGGAGCAATTCCGCATGACTGCTTTAAAAGCTTCAGGATGGGAGAAATTTGTTCCGATAAAATTAAAACGACAGGTTCCCGTTCCCTCTGATATTGATATCGCCCAGGAATCTGAAATCAAACCGATTGCGACGATTGCAGAGGAATTGGGATTGCTGCCCGATGAAATTGAATTTTTCGGTCCTTATAAAGCCAAAGTGAAACTGGAAGTTTTAAACCGATTAAAAAGCGTTTCCAATGGGAAATACGTTGATGTTACCGCCATCACGCCCACCCCGCTTGGCGAAGGAAAGACAACCACCACGGTTGGCCTCAGCCAGGCGCTGGGTGCTCACCTGGGAAAGCGGGTGATGACCTGCATTCGGCAACCCAGCCAGGGTCCAACTTTTGGCATTAAAGGCGGCGCGGCCGGCGGCGGTTACAGCCAGGTTATTCCCATGGAGGAGTTTAACCTGCACCTGACCGGCGATATTCACGCCATCACGGCTGCCAATAACCTGATGGCGGCAGCTATTGATGTGCGCATGTTTCATGAAAGCGGCGCTGATGATGAGGCCTTATTCAACCGATTTTGCCCGCCTGACAAACAGGGCAAACGCCATTTTTCGCGTGAAATGTATCCCCGCTTGAAAAAGCTTGGAATTGATAAAAATGACCCTGATGAATTAACCCCTGAAGAACGCCGCCGCATGTTCAGGCTGGATATTGACCCGGCCATGATCACCTGGCGGCGCACAGTTGACACCAGCGACCGTTTTCTGCGCGAAATCACGGTGGGACAAGGACCGCAAGAAAAAGGCGCCGAGCGGCGCACCGGTTTTGATATTACCGTAGCCAGCGAAATTATGGCCATTCTGGCTTTGACCACCGACCTGCGCGATATGCGCGAGCGTTTTGGACGTATTGTGATCGGGTTGAGCCGCAGCGGTGAAGCGATTACGGCTGACGACCTGGGTGTGGCGGGCGCATTGACCGTGTTGATGCGCGATGCGATTAAACCCAACCTGATGCAAACCCTGGAAGGAACGCCCGTGTTCGTTCACGCCGGCCCCTTTGCCAATATCGCCCATGGCAATAGTTCCATCATCGCGGACAAAATTGGGCTTAAACTGGCTGATTATGTGGTCACAGAATCGGGCTTCGGCGCTGACATGGGCATGGAGAAATTTTTTGATATCAAATGCCGCTATTCAGGCTTAATTCCCAATGCGGTGGTTGTGGTGGCCACTGTGCGGGCGTTGAAAATGCACGGCGGTGGACCCAAAGTGGTGGCCGGAAAACCGCTCAGCCCGGCTTACACCGATGAGAACCTTGAATTGTTGCAGGCTGGTCTGCCCAACCTGATACACCATATTCAAACCGCACGAAAATACGGCATCCCGGTGGTGGTGGCTGTTAACAAGTTCTTCACTGACACCCCCGCAGAATTGGAATTAATTCGCAAAGCAGCGGTGGAAGAAGGCGGCGCTGAAGCAGCCGTGGTGTGCGAGCACTGGGAAAAAGGCGGCGAGGGCGCCCTGGAACTGGCAAAAGAAGTGATAAAAGCCTGCGAGAAACCCTCTGACTTCCAATTTTTGTACCCATTGGAGAATACCATCAAGCAGAAAATTGAGACCATAGCCCGAGAAGTGTATGGCGCAGATGGAGTGGATTATTTGCCTGAAGCAGAAAAGAAAATTGAAGAATACACCCGCCTGGGCTTTGGCGGGCTGCCCATTTGCATGGCCAAAACCCACCTCAGCCTGAGTCACGATCCGGAATTGAAAGGTGTGCCCAAAGGCTACCGCATCCCAATCCGGGACATTCGTGCATCGGTGGGCGCCGGTTTTCTTTACCCGCTGCTGGGCACCATGAGCACCATGCCCGGTTTGCCTACTCGCCCCGCATTCTTTGATGTGGATATTGACCTGGAAACAGGCAGGGTGGTGGGATTGTTCTAAACGCTTGAAAACAATTACTCCCGGTTGGTTAAAAAACCAGCCGGGAATTTTATTATATATTCAGCCATTGGCTGGCAGTTTTATCCAGATCTGCCAGGAAGCCCTGCCTCAATGTGCACTGCGGCAGCGATTCGATAAACATTTTGCCATAGCGTTTGGTGAGTATACGCTTATCGAGAAGCACAACCACACCGCGGTCTGACTGGGTGCGAATCAGGCGGCCAAACCCCTGGCGAAAACGCAGGATGGCTTCGGGCAGGTTGTATTCATTGAAGGGATCGTCAAACAATTCGGAACGGGCGGCGATGATGGGTTCTGAGGGGACATCGAAGGGCAACTTGGTGATGACCAATACAGAAAGCGCTTCACCGGGGATATCGACGCCTTCCCAGAAAGCGCGTGTGCCCAGTAAAACAGCCTTATCAGCTTCACGGAAATTTTCCAATAGCGTGTTTTCCGATGCGCCTTCGCCCTGTTCGTAAACCTGGATGCCATGTTCAGCCAGCGGTCCATTGATGGCCTGTGATGTGCGTTTGAGCTGTGCGTAGGAGGTGAACAAAGCCAACAAACGGCCGCCGGTGGCACGGCTGAGGCGGATGAGGCTATTATCAACGGCGTGTTGATAATTGTTGGCGTCGTTGGGTTCGGGAATGTCTTTGGCGATGAACAGAAGCGTTGAGGTTTCATAATCAAAAGGTGACCCGAGCATTAGCTCATCTGCCTCATCGGCGTTCAAGCGGCTGCGGATGTAATCAAAATCGCCTTGAGTGGTCAATGTGGCAGAGGTGAGAATGACGCTCTGTTTTTCATGCCAGAGGTGCTTTTCCATCAATGGACCAATTTCAAGCGGTGCAATGTTAACAGCCAGGCTGTTGTTTTGCGGATTAAATTCAAACCAGTAAATCTGGTTGGCTTGCGGCTGGTGCACCAGTGCGTCCAACTGTTCTGAAACCTCGCCGAATCGGCGATAGATATCCGCCAGGCTCTCTCGACTGTCAAAGAGAGGTTCGTCCATATCCTCACTTTTTTCAGTGAGGGCTTTATGAATTTGCGACAGCAAGTTCAGAAGCAGCTTGAGTGTATCACCGGCATTTTGCCAGGACATCTCGATCGTTTCCCACGACGGTACTGTGCGCGTAGCCGGCAGGATTCTCACTTGCTGGCGATAGGCGCCAACAGGGTGACCGTCGCGTTCGTTTTCCAAAAATTCTTGAATGCTGACGAAAAAGGTTTTAATATCGTGTTCCAGGCGAAACGCGAGATCGGTGGCGCGCTGGGTCATTTGATGATAGGCTGCCATTTCGGCAGGCAACAGAATGTTTTTGACCTGGCGAAGTAAATGCCCCAGGATGCCGCTGGATGAACCGCCCAGTTCTCGCAGCAGGCGCGCCAGGTCCATCTGGGTGATGCGGTAACTCAATGCGCTTGTGGAAGCAGATTCGAGATGGTGGGCTTCGTCCACAATCAGGTATTGATAATCGGGCAGAACCCGGCTGCCTGTGACCACATCAGCCAAAAGCAGGGCGTGATTCACCACAATCAGGTGGGCGTTTTGCGCCGCCTGCCGGGCTCTGTAAAACGGGCAATTGCCGTCCAATCGTCCCTGACACACTTCAGCGCGGCAGCCTTCGTCAGCAGCAGAAAGACGTGTCCAAATATCACGTTCAGCAGGGCCGTTTAAATTGATCTCGTTGCGGTCACCCTGCCCACCCTGACTCAACCACACCAAAATTTTTGCCAGTACGCGCATTTCATCCACGTTCTCAGGCATACGCTGGCGCAAAATTTCGAGGCGGCGCGGGCAAAGGTAGTTTGCACGGCCTTTCAGAACACAGGCGAGCAGGTCAAGCCCCAGCGCTTCGCGCAAATCGGGCACATCTTTGTTGATGAGTTGATCTTGCAGGTTGATAGTATTGGTGGAGATAACCACCCGCTGCTCATTTTTAAGCGCCCAAAGGGCAGCCGGAACCAGATAGGCAAACGATTTGCCAGTGCCGGTACCGGCTTCAACCATTAGATGCTGGCTTTGGGACAAAGCATTGGTAACCGCACGCACCATTTCAATTTGCTGCGGACGCTGCTCAAATTCATTGAAGAATTTGGAGAATGGACCACTGTGCTCCAACAGGGCTGCCACTTCGTCCATATCGAGCGGGTTGGGCGGGTCAATCGGCGACAGGGCAGCCTGCCGGGAGGAGTTATCAGAGAAAAGGGGACCCCATTGATGGCTGGCTGTTTGATCGGGAACAGATTGATAAGCCTGGTCACGCAGAACTTGCTGGAAAAACCAACTACCACCCCAATCAAGTGGTTCAGAGAGCCGCACCAGTTCCTGAATTAAGCGAATTGGGAGCCCTTTTGCCTTCTCGTTCAATGCCAGAAAAACCGCATGGGTAAGCAAGGCATCATCCAAAGCGCGGTGAGTGCCCTGCAGCAGGATGCCCAGTTGCTGTCCCAGTGAACCCAGGTTGTAGCGGCTGGCAGTAGGCATCAGCACGGAGGCCAGGTCGTAGGTATCAATTACCTCGTTGAAATGCAGGATATTGTGTTTTCGCAGGAAGGAGAGGTCAAAAGAGATATTGTGTCCAAGGATGGGACTGTCGCCTACAAACTCAGCCAGTTTAAAGGTGGCCGACTGAACCGGAGGCGCATTGCGTACCATATCATTGGTTATGCCGGTGAGCTGGGTGATGAGGGGAGGAATGGGTTGACCTGGATTAACCAGGCTGGACCAGGTGTCTTCAACCCTTTTTCCGTTGAATCGCACTGCACCGATTTCGGTGATGGCGTTGAGTTGGGAATCCAAACCGGTGGTTTCTATGTCGAGGGCTACAAATGAAGGCATGCGAAAATTATACCACTCGCAACGTGGACACTTTTCAAATTTGTTAAAGTTTGAATTTTATTGGATTTTCACAGTTTTTCAACTTGTTTTTTCGTTATACTTTTTTATATATCATGATTCGTTATGGCAAACCCGTCACCCGATGGGGGGGATTGTTCCTGCTGTTTATCCTGACAGCGGCGATTATCCTTCGAGTGCGCGCCGATTCAACCTCAACCCTGTATTTCCCAATCGTGGAATATAAAGCGCCGACCCCCACACCCACTCCCACTGTTACACGTACCCCCACCGCCACACCGACCCCCACGCCAACCAGGACGCCCACACCGACCAAAGACCCGGGAACTCCCCCACGTTATTCCACCAGCCTGTATATGAAAACGATCAATCCCCTGACCCTGTATAGTCTGGGCTGTGTGCATGGTGTGAGGGATATGAACCTGGCTGGCGCACAGGATAGCATTGTGGTGCTGGCATTTGGCAGACCCACCATGAGCAATGAGGGAATTTATGGCGCCAGCCTGTTTGGGTTTGGACCGGCCAGCACCACAGAAATTGCCGAGGCTGTTGAGCAGTTCGGCGCCGGTTATGTGGCCTGTTCACTTGAAGACACCGGATCGCGGCTGCGAATTGGCGCGGGTACCAGCAACTATGGTGATCCCGATGCGATTAGCTGGTGGGATCATGGGCGCAAGTGGGCGCGTATGGTCAATGACATTAACGCCTGGTTTTCCAACCAGGGGCTGCGCACCCGTGTGGACGCGGTTGGCGCAAATGACATCGAATTGGCCTGGAACAATCCCACTGTCACCCGCGCCTGGGTGGATGGTTATGATTATGCCAACAAGTACGCATTTTACGATTTTGGTGCGGTGGAAGGCTGCCCGACCCGGCTGGCGCCCAACTGGTCTTGTTCATCGCCGTGGACAAAGAATGATGTGTGGTATGTATCCTACGGCGCCGGGCCGGCTTACCCGCTGCCGTTAATTTATGCCACAACGGGTGTGAATGCCCGCCAGTGGGCCTGGATGAGTGTGTATGCGTATGAGCAAAAAGGCGCGCGTATGGAATTTGTGGGTGCTTTCACCCAGTATCAAGCCTGCCAGCAGCGCGGTGGCTGTACAGGTTTGGACAACAAACCGGAAGAGGGTTGGCAGCAACTCTATAATGAGTTGAAATATGATTCGCGCACTGCCCAGACGCTGCGCTGGTCAACCGATATAAAGTGGTGGGGCGAATGAGAACTTTTTTTAAAAAATTCCATCCTGGTTTTTCCATCTTGTTGGTGGTGTCAATCCTTGCTGCTGCATGGTTGCTGTTTACCACAGACATTGCACTGGGTTCCATCCCTGCCCAGACCGCTAATGAGGTGAATCAATGGGAAGATGCAGAAGCAGAGCGGTTGAGAGCGCAGTTGGAATCGAAAACCCTGGATACCCAGGTTCGAAAAAGCCTCGAAGAAAAATTGGGCATGGCCGAACTTGCCCTTGAGGAACGCGAACTGGTTGGAGAGATGGTTTATGCGCAGGGCATGCCTGTGCCCACTCCGCCGGCGGGCCGGGCTGAAATTGCGTTTCAAACAGGCATCCTGCAAGGTGGTGAGGATATTCTCCCTCCATCTGAAGCAGTGTTTCTCAACCGCTGGCAGGGTAAAGTTGGACAGGAATACTGGCAGGTGTTTGCGGGCGCCAATGGAAGCGACAGCTCGCAGGGAATTGTGGTTCGCGTGATCACATCAAATGACCGCCTCAACTCTGAATTCGACAAAGTGAAAGCTCCACCGGGAGACGGCGCATTAACGATAATCAGTGGCGACCAGACACAATTGCTTTTGCAGTCAGAAACGGGCAGGCAATATAAACTCAATCCATCCAGTATGGAATTGAGGGTGGTTGATATTGACTGAAAAACCCGCATAATAAATGGTTTGTTCAGGCAGATTTCCTGTTTATAATATATCAAATGATAAATCGTTAATTGGTGAAGGAGGCTGGACGCATGATTCAAAAAAACAAAGTATTGTTTATCGTGCTACTCATCCTGATTGCTGTAACTACTGCGCTTATGGTTGGGTGCGGTGGTCAAACACCCGAAGCAAAACCTCCGGTTGAACAGCAGGAGGCACCGCCACAGGCACCTGTAGAGCAAGACGCGCCACAGGAACCAGCCGGGCAGCAAGAACCTGCTGAACCAGAAGCAGTTCAGGAAGCCGCCTTGGACGGTAAAGTTCTGCTGGAACAACGCTGCACAGGTTGCCACAGCCTTGATAAAGCAAAAAGTGGACAACGCGACCAGACAGGCTGGCAGGCTGTAGTCGATGATATGATTAAAAAAGGGGCGAAGTTGAATGAAGATGAGGCAAAGGTACTGGCCGAATATTTAGCCAACCTGGAGTAAAAAAGAGAAAAGAGCCGCATCATTTTGGAATGCGGCTCTTTTTATTTTAATTTACTTACTTGTCTTTGTTTTCTTCTATTACGGTGGGCGGTTCAACCCGGGATGGTTTGTTTTGATTGCGTTTACGAACCGCACGAACAATGGCACGGATGATCAACCAGGCCGGAATGGTGATGACCAGGAAAACCGGCAGGAAGAAGATCAAAATCCAGATAACAGCATTTACCAGGAATTTGAGGGCGTTAATGAGCGCCTGAACGGCGTCGCGGGCAACCCCCACTGGCTGCCAGCCGCCAATGGTCAGCGGATCAACCGATGCTTTGGCTTGAATGTTGACGGATATGGACGACAGGCGGGAAGCTTCTTTGTAATAATTAATTTGTCCCTGAAGTACCTCAATTTCTTCCCGAACCTGTTTCAACTGGTTGAACACAGCCAGCACATCTTCGGTTTTTGTGGCTGAACCGAGAATTTCTTGCAATTGAGCTTCGGCGCGTTTCAAATTATCCAGGCGAGAATTCAGGTCGGTGAATTCCTGCGTCACGTCCTGCCCGCTGATATTTTCGCTCAGAACATCTTCTGTGGGATTATCCACCAGCTTCTTAATGTCTTCCATGGCCTGGTCAAGCTGATCAGCCGGCACCCGTATGGTGATATTGGCTGCTGGAACTTCAATGCCCTGCGATGTGGTGGTCTTATACAGGTTTGACGATACCACGAAGCCGCCCATTTCATCGGCCATTTCCGAAACAGTTTTCATGGCAGAAGTCGGGTCTTTGACTACGATGGACAGGTTGGCGTTTTTTATGACCACCCGTTCAACGGAAGCTGGAAGGGATTGAGAGAAATCGGCTGACGCCTCTCTGGGGCTTGGAGCCATTTCAGCCTCGACAGCTTCCTCATACATCATCATTGGAGCGGCTGGTGCCGCACCTATGGCTTGATCAAAAGATTTTGCCTCGGAATTTCGTTGGGATGCACAACCGGCTAAAGCCACGCAAAATGCAAGCAATATAAGTGAATACTTCTTCATGACATTCTCCTCTTACTATCAGATAATGCAGATGATTATTGCCATTCCTTCAACGGCGTTTGATGCATAGACGTTTGTCAGAGAGAATTTGTTCCAGAATTACCAGCCGTCTTCCAGGCGAACGGCATGCCTGCGGGGCAAACCGGTCATGGTAATGCGCTGCTGGACTGCAGGAATGTTGTAATCCACGCGGTGCGGTTCCCAAATTGTTGTTTCCGTATCATAGATGGCATAGGCAGCCAGGGGATTGTGGTCTCGAGGCTGCCCGACAGAACCCGGATTCAGAATTGCCCGGTCTCCGAGATTTCCATTGTAGGAAATTTTCCACTCCAGGTCAGTGCTGCCATTTTGAGAAAGAAACGCTACGGGCAGATGGGTGTGACCCACAAAGCAATAACGAGTTTCAAAGTGCTTGAAATTTTCCAGAGCTGTGAATGAATCCAACAGGTATTCCCAGATGGGGTTGCGTGGACTTCCATGGGCAAGCGTGACATTCGAATCCACCTGGACTTTTTCGGATAAGCTGCCCAGGAAAGCAAAATTCTCCAGGGTAAGGTTGTCTTGCGTCCATTCGACCGCCAGCCTCGCGTCACGATTGAATGATTCCAAATCCAACTGACCCAACACGGCGGCATCGTGATTCCCGATGACGCAGGATAAATTAGGAAGCTTGCGCACTGCTTCAATACATTCATTGGGATCAGGCCCATATCCCAACAGGTCACCCAGGCACCAGGCTGCATCAAACTGGCCTGCATCGTCAAGAACGCTTTCCAGTGCAGTTAAATTGGAATGAATGTCGGAAATTACCAGAACGCGCATATTAGGCTTACCCGTTCAATTATTAATTTCTAAGATTATCATATCATAACAGGCTGACACCTGTTCAAACAGCCTGCTGCTCAAGGAAGCGCAAAGTGCATCTCCCAGATTCCGGATGACACTTCCTCGAAAGATGAACTCATACCGGCGATAACAATCCAGGTGTTTCCTGGTTTTAAACCCAGCGGGATGCCCCTCAAATCTGTAAAGTGGATGGGTTCTTCCGGCGAAACAGTGCGCCATTTTCCTTCAATCATCAATCCATCGCGGAACAAGATCGCCCGCTGCCCTTCGGTGTTGTTGAGAATTTCAATTTCGTGCAAAGTCGGGGCGTATTCGATGTAATTGGCAAAGATGATGATGACATTGGAGAAAGAGATTTGTTCATTGTTCAGGCGGTCAACCAGTGGAATCATGTAATACTGGTCTTTGTAACCCGGTTTTTCAGCTTCAATCCAACGCAGATATTGGCCTGTTCCAGGATCGTAATGCCATTCTCCGCGGTCACGCCGGCTGTATTGGACGGCAACCTGGATGCCGAATTGATCGCTTGCCCAAGGTTTTTCGTTAAAAATTATGCCGTTCAAGTCCTGGCGAATATTGTCAACGCCTTCTTTTTCAGAAAATTTTGACATTTCTGCCGTGTCGACAAAGACACCGGTGACACTGTGTGTGTCGTGACCGCAAACAGGCGGGCAGGGAGAATCGTTGAATGAAATGGCGCGTTTACCCAGTTTTTCTACCAGCACTTCATCCACCTGTGGATCAGCATTACCGTAGGCTAACACACCCTGGTACATGAATACCAGTTGTGCATCGACCAGCCGGCCTGAACGCATGGGGCCAACCTTGGGAGCATCTTGACCGTAATATACTGCCAGAAAACGGTTGCATTCTTCTCCGATGTAGTATTCAAAGACCACATCGGCATAGGATAGCCCGGCATGCGGCCTGCCGGAGCGGGGGTAATTGGACACTTTCACCATGACAGGCCGTCGATCCAAAAGCAATGGATCGGCCACGGCCAGACCGGTGAGGGGATTGATGCCGGGTGGAAAACCGGTGAGGCCGAGCACCAACGGAGTGGATGTGGCTGTGGGCAATGAGGGATCGATGGTTGCCGTGATGGCAGGAGTGGGAGGGACAGTGGCGGTTTCAGTTGGAATCACCACGGTAAATGTGGGGGGAAATTGAAAGGGTGTCTCTGGGATGGAGATTGTTTCTTCTGGAATGTAGGTGGGAATTTGTGGTGGTTGAGACGCTTGCATTACCGTGTCTGCAATAGACTGGCAGGAGGAAAGAAAAAGGATGGATACAAATAAGACAGATTTAATTAATTTGCGAACCATTCGATAACCCGGGCAATAATTTGATCGGCCAAATCGGCTTTACTCATAAGAGGCAGCGTCTCTGCTGGATGTGAGGGAAATAGCAAAGTGGCTTGATTGGTATCATGTTCAAAACCGGTTTGAGGCGCGCTGACGTTGTTGGCAACAATCATATCCAATTGTTTCCTGGTCATTTTTTCAGCGGCATTTTCAAGCAGTGACTGGGTTTCAGCAGCAAAGCCGATCACGCGATGTGGGAAACCGGTTTGCTGCCGTGTTTCTGCGATAGCTGCCAGGATGTCTGTGGTTGGTTCAAGGGCAAGCGAGGTGATGCCGCCGCGATTTTTTTTGATTTTCTGTTCGCTGACATTGGCGGGACGGAAATCAGCCACCGCTGCCGCCATGATTAAAACATCGGCATCGGCAGATGAAGTGAGCACGGCTTTATACATCTCATCGGCTGATTGCACTTTGATCACTTCTGCGCCATAAGGCGCCGCCAGGTTGGTGGGGCATGTGATCAATTTTACATGCGCGCCCGCATCGAGGGCGGCCTGGGCAACGGCGTATCCCTGTTTGCCGGATGAACGGTTGGTGATGATGCGCACCGGGTCAATGGGTTCCTGCGTGCCGCCGGCGGTCACGATGACTTCTTTGCCGGCCAGGGGACCGGTTTTGCCCAGAACCCAGCGAACGCAACTGACAATTTCCAAAGGCTCTGACATACGCCCCGGCCCAACCAATCCTGATGCCAGGTGACCGGATTCAGGCCCGATGAAAATTGCTCCGCGTTGGCGCAAAATTTCCACATTCTCCTGCGTGGCCGGGTGATCGTACATTCCCGAATCCATGGCTGGCGCCAGCACCAGCGGGCAGTGTGAAGCCAGCGCGGTGACCGATAACAGGTTATCGCCCAGGCCGTGCGCCAGGCGCGCCAGGGTGTTGGCTGAAATGGGAGCGATCAGCAACAGGTCGGCGGCGCGCCCCAGGCCAATGTGCGTGACATGCCCTTCGCCGCCCCACAAATCTGCATCGGTGTAGGATTTATCTCCGGTGACCGATTGAAAAGTAAGGGGCGATAGAAAATGCAGCGCGCCTTCGGTGAGAATGGACGGTACTTTGGCGCCCTGTTGATGCAGTTTGGATGCGATCTCAGCCGCCTTATAGGCAGCAATGGAACCAGTGACACCCAGAACGATGGTTTTATCCTTAATTGGGTTGGGCATTTTGTGGATTCATCTCCCAGAATAATCGAAGACCTTCCAGGGTTAACCAGGGTGCGATCACATCAATGACAGTGGTTTCGCGCGCCACCAGCTCAGCCAGACCGCCGGTGGCAATCACTTTCATTGATGCGCCCAGCTCTTTGCGCATGCGGGCTACCATGCCTTCCACCAGCGCCACATAGCCAAACAAGAGACCTGATTGAATGGCATGAACCGTGTTCTTGCCAATGACGGAAGGGGGTTTTTGAAGGTCAACCCGCGGTAATTGGGCGGTGCGCTGAAACAAGGCCTGGGCGGCAATGCCAATGCCGGGTGCAATGGCGCCCCCCAGGTAATGACCTTCAGAAGTGATGGCATCAAAAGTGGTGGCGGTGCCAAAATCGACCACACAGGCGGGCCCGCCGTACAGGTGCATGACGGCAATAGCGTCCACAATGCGATCAGCGCCAACCGACTGCGGAGGATCGTAGAGAATGGTGATGCCCGTTTTTAATTGATTGGTAACCACCAGAGGAGAAAGATTTAGATAGGTATGACAGGCTTGCACAATGCGTCCGCTGAGCGGCGGCACAACCGATGCCAGGCAAATACCGTCAATTTGCTTGCTGCAATAGCCGCATTGTTGCAGCATCCCCAAAATTTGAAGACCATATTCATCGGGCATGCGTTCCAGGTCGGTAGATATGCGCCAGTGGGCTACCAGTTCTTCACCCTGATACATGCCCATGGTTACATTCGTGTTACCAATATCTATGGTCAATAACATGATTAATCACCTGTATTCATTCTACAACAAAGCTATTTTTTTATTGTTGTGATGATCCGTTCTGAATTGTAAAGTATTTTGCCTGAGGATGGTGAATCACCATGGCGGCAGTGGATTGCTCGGGCACCAGTTGGAAAGCGGCTGTGAGGGTCATGTGTAGTTTTTCTTCCGCAGGCAGCAGGTGGAACAGGTTGCCGTGCTCAGTCAAGTCTGGCAGGGGAGGATATCCCCAGGAATAGCGTTTGCCTTGCCGCCCAGAAATGCCCAGCTCTCGCCGGATTTTCTGATGGATAAATTCAGCGGTGGCTTCGGCTAATTGCACAGCCAGGCCGTGCGAAAAATAGGCTTCGCTGTAATTTCCTGCGTCTTGCAATGCCTGGATGCGCTGCGTGGCGGCGTGCCCAACGGTGACCAGTTGCAAGGGCAGCACATCGAACTGATGGCTTGCGGCTGGTGCGAAGTAATCCGCCAGGCATAAACATTCTCCGGCTGCCTGGCGGGGGAATGTAAAGCGCAGTTTTTCAGCAGGAGATTCCTGATTTATTGTTTCAAAATCATAAACAATTACCTGGTTGCCGTCAGCCGCCGCCGGGAAAAAGCCGTACAGCGCCTGCGGTTGAAGCCAGTTTTCCAATTCATTTTGCGTCAGCATGGTTTGCAACCGCAAGTTGAAATCAGCCTTCAATTGTTCCCATTTTTCGCCCTTGATGTTGCCCGCCCCCCAGGACAAACGATAAAGTGCAGTTTTAGACAGGTGCGGTAAGATTTCCGACAGCGGAATGGATTGAACGAAACGCCCCCCCCAGAAAGGCGCTGATGGAATGGGCGCGGGGGTGACTAATTGCCCCGGGCATGGAACAGCTTTGATTGCAGCTTGTTGTGTCGGGGCTGGTTGGTTCACCTGTACGGGAGGTAATTCCTTCGGCGAAGTTTGAATGCCTTCCATCACCGTCAGGCCTTCAAAAGCGTCGGCGCAATAATAAACCCCGGCGTTAAAAATTTCTCCTTGTTCGGTACGGCGAATGTTTTCTGCGAAGTCCTGGTTGATGGCTGCCCCGCCGATCAGGACTGGAATATTAATTTTTCGGCGCTGCAATTCATTCACTGCCAGGCCCATTTGACGGCTGGTGCTGACCAGCAGGGCGCTCAATCCAATGGCATCTGCGTTCTGATCGACCGCGTTTTGAATGATGGTTTCCACGGGCACCTGCTTGCCCAGGTCAACCACGCGGTAGCCGTTGTTGGAAAGAATGGTTTTAACCAGGTTTTTACCAATATCATGCACGTCGCCGTAAACAGTGGCCAGCACAATGGTGCCCTTGGAGACGCCATCGGCGCGCTCGAGGAATTGCTCCAGGTAGGTGACAGCTTCTTTCATCACTTCGGCTGATTGCAGCACAAAAGGCAAAATCAACTCGCCGCGGCCGAATTGATCACCGACTTCTTTCATGGCTGGCAAAAGTACAGAATTGATTAAATACACGGCGCTTTCGTTGCGTGAGGGCAGACCGGTTTCATCCAGAGCGGCTTCCAGGTCGAGAGACAGGTTCTCTTTGTTGCGGTGAAGCACGCGCCAGTGCAACCTTTGCGATGGAGATAAACCTTCCAGTGGATTGATCTGAACCGCAGCATTTGACCCACCTTCAGCGGTCTGGTTGAAGCGTTCAATCAAGCGCTGCAGCGCATCGGGTCTTTTGTTGAAAATTAAATCTTCAGCCAGTTCACGGTCTTGCTGCGCAATGTCGGTGTATGGCGTGATCTGGGCAGGATCGACGATGGCCAGATCGAGCCCGGCCTGCACGGCGTGGAAAAGCATGACGCTGTTTAAAACGGTGCGCGCTGACGGCGCCAGGCCGAAGGAAACATTGCTAATCCCCAGCGAGGTATACACCCCCGGCAGGGCGGTTTTTATCTGACGGATACTGTTCAGGGTTTCCACGGCTGATTGAAGGTATTCGGCCTCACCGGTGGCCAGCGTGAAGGTTAATGGATCAAAAATCAAATCAGAAGAGCGCAGACCGTATTCTTCTACAGCAATCTGGTGAACGCGTTGAGCGATTTGCAGCTTGCGGTCAGAAGTGCGCGCCATGCCTTGCTCATCGATGGTCAAGGCGATCAGTGCGGCGTTGTGGCGCCGGGCGATAGCCAGTATTTTGTGCATCTTTTCAGGGCCGCCCTCCAGGTGGATGGAGTTAATCAGGCAGCGGCCGGGGGCGGTTTTCAGGGCGGTTTCAATGACATCGGGTTCGGTAGAGTCAATGACAAAGGGAACTGGAACTACCGGGCGCAGCAAGCGGATAATGTGTTCCATGCTGGCGGCTTCATCGGTGCGTTCTGTGAGCGCCACACAGATATCCAATGCATGTGCGCCGTGGTCAACCTGTTGCTGCGCAAGGCTGAGAATGGCATTCTCGTCATTTTCCATAATTAACCGTTTGAAACGCCGGCTGCCCTGTGTGTTGAGCCGTTCACCAATCAGGAACGGTTTGGGCTGCTGATCGAGCGCGACTGCCTGGATGGCAGAAGAAAGTGCAGGAAAAGTTGGCCGTGGTCTGGGTGCGGGAGTTTGCCGGTTCAATTTCTTGACAAGCTGCCTGAGGTGTTCAGGTGAGGTGCCGCAGCAGCCACCCACCACATTGACACCGTTGCGGATCACAAAATCGGTTAACTGATCGGCAAACGATTCGGGAGACAGGGGATATACCGCTTTTCCATTTTTGTTGAAAGGCAAACCTGCATTGGGGATGATCGAAACAGGAATACTGGTGTTCTGGCAAAGATATTCCACCGCCTGACGCATGTGTTCAGGGCCGGTGGAGCAGTTCAATCCAATCACATCCAACGGAAGACCATCCAAAACTGAAAGCACGGCGGTGATGTCTGTGCCCAGCAGCATCCTGCCGGTGGTGTCGAGGGTGACCTGTACCTGCAGGGGAACATGAATGCTGGTGGATTGCATGGCTTGATGACTGCCCTGCACTGCCGCTTTGACCTCCAAAATGTCCTGACTGGTTTCAAGCAGCAGCAAATCAACGCCGCCGATCAGCAGGTGACTGGCCTGTTCACAGAATATCTCAACCAGTTCATCAAATGAAAGGCGGGAGAGTTCGGCATCAGCCATGGAGGGTAATTGACCGGTGGGGCCCATGGAACCGGCGACGAAACGAGGCTGATGGGCTGTGGAAAACTCGTCGGCCAACCGCCGCGCCAGCCTGGCTGCACGCTGATTGATTTCTCCAACAAGGTTTTCCAGTTGATAATCTTGCAGCGTTATGCGATTGGAGCGGAATGTGTCTGTTTCAATCACATCCACACCCACTTCTAAAAACGAACGGTGGTTTCTTTCAACGGCTTCAGGCTTGGTGATTACCAGATAATCATTAAAACCAACAGTGCGTTCACCGCCGTAATCTGCGGTGGTGAGATTCATCTCCTGGAGGTTGGTGCCGGTGGCGCCGTCAAAAACCAGGGCGCGAAAGGCCAGCGCATCCAGGTATTTTCGATTGGTATATTTCCGAATCATCCTGTCACTCCTGTAAACAATCCCCTGCTTTATAATAAAAGCAGCCTCTTATAAATGAGAGGCTGTATCATGAACTGGGATTGCTCTCTCATCTTCCAACAAGCTACATTGAATAGCCTGTGACGGATTTGGCACCAACTTCCAGAGCAGGTTGCCGAGGTTTCAAAGGGCCGGTCCCTCCACCTCTCTTGATGAGTTGATTTTCATCATACTATTTTGAGGCAAAATTGTAACATAAAAATGGATCGTCTTGTTAAGGATACGATATAATTAACGCGTGCCTGAACGAAAGAAAAGTTCCCTATCATCCCTTTTATCTTATTTCTTTTCCGGCCTAATTCTGGGGGGGCTGGGTGTTGTTGGTTTGTTTGTAATATTAACCAGCACGCTTCCCACCCTGGGGCCACGCTGGCTATTCTTCTTTTTCCTTTCTCTGGCAGCCAGTGGAACAGCTTTGCCCATCATCGCGCTGCTGCATCGGCGTTTTCCCAGCCAACCACCGGTGGAGCCAGGCGCCATTTTGCGCCAGGCAATCTGGATTGGAATATACAGCAATTTGCTGGCATGGTTGCAATTGGGTAGGGTGCTTAACCTATCTTTGACTGTTTTTCTGGCTATTGGTTTTGTGGTGATCGAGGTGATTCTTCGGTTGCGCGAAAAGACTCAGTGGACGCCAGGGGATGGGGGACAATGAATAACCTGCGGTTCTTACCATCAGTTGAGAAGCTGCTACAAAGCCCTGAGGCGGCTGAATTAATACTCGAATTTGGACGTGCATTGACCCTTGATGCCATTCATCATGAAATGGATGCGCTGAGGAGGGACGCTGGCAGCGGGCAACCCATTCCCGCAGAAACAACCATTCTCGATCAAACCCGAGAAATCCTGGAAACCTGGACTGCACCGACACTCGAGCCGGTGATAAACGCCACCGGAGTGATTTTACACACCAACCTGGGCAGAGCGCCTTTAAGTGAGGCAGCGCTTGAGAATGTAAAGAGAGAAAGCCTGGGATACTGCACACTGGAGTTCGATCTCAACAGCGGCAAGCGTGGCTCTCGCAGCGTGCATGCTGATAGCCTGCTGCGTCGAATCACCGGTGCAGAGGCTGCCCTGGTGGTGAATAACAATGCCGGGGCGGTATTGCTGGCCCTATCGGCGCTGGCGCGGCGGAAAAACGTCATCATCTCGCGTTCACAACTGATTGAAATTGGCGGCGGTTTTAGGGTGCCGGACGTGATGCGGCAGTCAGGCGCCCGGCTGGTTGAAGTGGGTACCACCAACCGGGTACATTTGAAAGATTATGAAGAAGCGCTGTTGGCCAACAACGGATTGTTGTTATGCGCTCACCATTCCAATTTTCGCATCATCGGTTTCACGAGTGAACCCGAGTTGAAAGACCTGGCTGAACTTGCTCGTAAATTTGATACCATCCTGATTGATGACCTGGGATCGGGAGCGCTGCTCGACACAGCTGAATATGGCATTCGCCATGAGCCAACTGTGCAGGAATCGCTGCAATCGGGCGCTGATTTGGTGTGTTTTTCTGGCGATAAGCTGCTGGGGGGGCCGCAGGCAGGCATTCTGGTTGGCAAGGCAAACCTCATCTCAAAAATCAAGCAGCACCCCCTGATGCGCGCATTGCGCGCCGACAAGCTTTGTTACGCTGCATTGACTGCCACACTGCAATCCTATCTCAAAGGTGAAGCCGAGCGAGAAATTCCGATCTGGCAAATGATAGCAGCCACCCCACAGGAAATGCAAAGGCGCGCAAGGAATTGGCAAAAAGAGCTGGGAATTGGTGAGGTGATTCCTGCGCAATCCACCATCGGCGGCGGCAGTTTACCTGAAGAGACTCTGCCAACTTATGTACTTTCCATCACCGGAAAAAGAATTACGCGGTTGTTGAATCAATTGCGCTTGTGCACGCCTGCTGTCATTGCGCGAATTGAAAATGAACGCCTGATCTTGGACCCACGGACCGTGCTGCCCTGGCAAGATGTCAGCTTGATGTCTGGATTGAAAATGGTTTTGAATGAGGGGAGAATCATCGTAGACAAGCAATGAAGACCAATATTGATACCTGCATGGCACAGCAAAAAGTGGATGCGTTGGTTGTGCTGGGCGCTGCCCAGCATAACCCTGACATGGTTTATTTCACCGGGATTGCTCACTTGAGCAGGACTGTGTTGTTGAAGAAACAGGGAGTGGAACCTGTTCTGATGTATCAACCCATGGAAAGGGATGAAGCGGCAAAAAGCGGGTTTGAGACGCGCAATTCAGCTGCTTACAATCAGAGCAAGCTGCCCACCGAATCAGTCATCAAATTTAAGCAGGCTGTGCATCAATTTTGCGCCCTGTTGGCTGAATTCGGTATGACGCAGGGAAGAGTGGCGGTGTATGGATTTGATGACATTCGCACCTCGGCTTCTTTCTTGCGTGATGTACAGGCGGTTTATCCAGGCGTCGAAATCCTGGTCGATGGCGATGAAAATATCCTCGAACTCGCCATGGCCACAAAGTCTGCTGAAGAAGTGGAACGTATTCGGAAAATGGGGGTGATCACAGCGCAAGTTGTGGCAGAGGTGGCTGATTTTCTTTCAGGCTGTCATGCTGGATCACTGGGAATTGAAGATTCACACGGCAACGTGGTGACGATTGAACGGGTGAAGCGGTTGATTGACCTGGAATTGATTAAACGCGAGGCTGAAAACCCGGAGGGATCCATTTTCGCCCAGGGACGAGATGCCGGAGTGCCGCACAGCATCGGCAATCCATCTGAAGTGCTTCAACCGGGCAAGAACATTGTTTTCGATATATTCCCTTGCGAAATGGGCGGTGGATATTTTCATGATTTCACGCGCACGTGGAGCCTGGGATATGCCACTGAAGAAAACCATCAACTTCACCAACAGGTTTTGGATGTTTACCAGATGGTGATACGTGAACTGGAATCAGGAAAACCTTTCCATATTTTTCAGCAGAGAACTTGCGAGTTGTTTGAATCGTTCGGTCATGATACCATTATTCATCACCCCATGACCACCAGTGGATATGTTCACAGCCTGGGGCATGGAGTGGGACTGCGGGTGCATGAACATCCTTTTTGCATCAATCAGGCGAAAGAATTGGATTTCCTGCAACCCGGCTGTGTATTCACAATAGAACCTGGTCTGTACTATCCAGACCTGGGTACCGGGGTGCGAATTGAAGATACTTATTGGATGAATGAGCAGGGAGTAATTAAACGCCTGGTGGAATACCCGTATGACCTGGTCATTCCAATCAAGAACAGATAGGTGCATGTTTTATGAATTTTGATCATCAAGAAGAAAAGAAAACCAATCCTCCTGCGCGTATCCTGGGAATTGAATCATCCTGTGACGAAACGGCTGCCGCAGTGGTTGAAGACGGGTGTGTATCTTTGGCGGGTGTGGTAGCCTCGCAGGTGAAACTGCATGCAAAATACGGCGGTGTTTTTCCAGAGGTGGCTTCACGCGAACACGTGCGCGCCATTTACGCGGTGATTGACCAGGCGATGCGCGAATCTCATCTCAGCCTGGGTGATTTGGACGCAGTGGCGGTCACACGCGGCCCGGGACTGGCAGGGTCGCTGGTGGTAGGTGTCAATGCCGCCAAGGCTATTGCGTTGTCAGCCAATTTGCCATTAATTGGCGTGAATCACCTGGAAGGACATCTCTATTCAGCCTGGTTGTCTGCAACCAACGGTGAAGAGGGCGATACCAGCCCGCGTTTTCCGTTGCTGGCTTTACTGGTTTCAGGCGGTCACACTGAGCTAATTTTAATGACCGAACATTTGCAGTATCAGCGCCTGGGGGCCACACTGGATGATGCCGCCGGAGAAGCGTTTGACAAGGTGGCGCGATTGATCGGGCTGGGGTACCCGGGCGGCCCGCTAATCCAGAAGGCGGCATTAAATGGATCACCCAAAGCATTTGATTTTCCGCGCGCCAGGCTGGAAGGCACCTGGAATTTCTCATTTAGTGGACTGAAAACCGCGGTGCTGCGTACTGTGCGAAAATTGGAAGAAGAAGGAACTCCTTTGCCTGTTGAAGACCTGGCGGCCAGTTTTCAGGCGGCTGTGGTTGATGTACTGCAAACCAAAACCATCCTGGCTGCGCGGGCATTCAAAGCAAAAGAGATTCTGGTGGCCGGCGGCGTGTCTGCAAATCAGGCATTACGCAATGCATTCCTGGAACAGACAGAGTTCCCGGTGCATATTCCACCCTTGAAAATGTGCACCGATAATGCCGAGATGATCGCAGCAGCCGGGTATTACCGCTTCATCAATGGGCACCGAGATGCACTGGATTTTGATGTGCTGCCGACCTGGTCTATCAGTTGAACCATAACAGGCGTAACTTTTTGAGAAGTGGATCATCCAATGGATAAAACCGACAATAATCCCCAAGATCCAGAAAGCTTTTCGCTTGAAGCGTTGAAAAACGGCGACAAGACTGAATTTGCCAGGCTGGTTAACAAATATTCAAGCAAAATTTATCACCTGGCTTTGCGAATTTTGAATGACCCGCAGCAAGCTGAAGATGTGCTTCAGGAAACATTTTTAAAAGCTTTTCGTTCCATCGGGTCATTTGAAGGCAGGTCAAGTGTTTCAACGTGGCTGTATCGAATCGCTGCCAATGAAGCCTTAATGATTATCCGCCGCAGGAAACCGGAAACGGCGCTGGTGGATGAAAAAGACCAGGACGATGATGAAGCCACTGACGAAACCATTGTTACTGATTGGTGCTGCATGCCTGAAGAAGAATTGCTCACCAATGAAAGCCGGAAATTTATGGATGAAGCCATACAAAAATTATCTCCGGCATTAAGAGTGGTTTTTATGCTGCGAGACATTGATGGTTTGTCGATCAAAGAGACAGCGGACGCATTGGAATTGAGCGAAGCTGCGGTAAAAACAAGATTGTTACGGGCGCGGCTGTCACTCCGCGAGCAGCTTTCAAAGTATTATCACGAAATGCATCATGAAGTGAGGGAATAATAAATGGAAAACAATCATCCTCACCATTGCAAAGAATTGGTTAAACAAATATCCGAATACCTGGATGAAGAGCTGAAAGGACAATACCTTGAAGCTCTGCAAAGCCACCTGGACGGTTGCACCGATTGTCAAAACGTGGTTAATTCCATGAAAAAAACAATAGAACTGTTTCAAATTGTAGAAGAAAACGATTCCATCCCTGACGATGTCCGGCAACGCCTGTTTCGCTGCCTGGAATTAGACGACGAGTGCCCGGAGTCGTAATCAATCCATTTCAGTTCGCCGTGTGAAGCATCGGAGGCCCTGCCATGAATAAATTCCTTGATGAAAGTATGCGCAGACAGTTGCGTGAACTGTTTCATACCCTGGATCAGCAGGTCACCATACTTTTTTTGGGAAGTCCACAACAAAACTGCGCCTATTGTCAGGACACAAATGCATTGTTGCAAGAAGTTGAAGAATTATCCCCAAAGGTGATTGTGCAGGTTCACAACCTGGATGAAGAACCTGAGTTGAGGGAAACCCACCAGGTTGAAATGACCCCCTGTGTTATTCTTGGTAAAAGCGCAGGAGGTCATTTTGTTGACTCACGCATTCGATTCTATGGGATTCCGGCCGGGCATTTGTTCAATGCATTAATTCGTACTATTCAAATGGTTTCGACTGGAAAAACTGAATTGCGTGATGAAACCAGAGCTTTTTTACGTGAACTCAATTCACCATTGCACTTCCAGGTTTTTGTAACACCCTATTGCCCACATTGTCCAAAAGCTGTGCAAATGGTTCATCAACTGGCATTGGAAAATGAAATGGTGCGGTCAGAAATGATTGAAACGCGTGAATTTCAAGAATTTGCAGATGCAAACCAGGTCAGCGGAGTTCCACATACGGTTATCAATCATGGAGCCGGGCACATCACGGGCGCCCTGTCTGAATCGCAATTTCTCGATCGATTAAAACAATTTCTACATGCCAATTAACCGTTGAGGAGAGAAATGATGGAAGCAAAAATTTTCTGGAATGGCGTCATGCAATTTACAGGCAGCGCCGATAGCGGGTTTAGCATCCCCCTGGATGCGAGTCCTGATCACGGCGGACAAAATGGAGGGTTTCAACCGCTGGAATTGTTGTTAGTCGGGCTGGCCGGGTGCACAGGGATGGATGTCATATCAATTTTACAAAAGAAGAAAGCCAATGTTACCGCTTTTGAAGTGCGTGTTAGTGCTGAACGCGCCGAAGAACATCCCAGGGTTTTTACCCGTCTGCTTGTTGAATATGTAGTAACCGGGAAAGATATTAAACTGGAGGATGTTGAGCGATCGGTTCAGCTCTCCGAAACGAAATATTGCCCCGCCGAGGCTATGCTGCGAAAAACAGCCATAATTGATAGTAAGATTACCATCATCCAGGAATGATGTTATCTATTGGAGAGGGGCTTTTGGCTGCGTTTCAACAGGTTTTTCAGATTGGATATGGCTGATTCGGTCTGAAATAGCAGAAGCCCGTACGGTTCTGCCGAATTTAACCAGTGATCCGTCATAGGCGGCGCCGCCATTTTTAGCAACCCAGCCTTCCATATCGAATGCAAGTGTACTATCAGCATTCATCCATTCCCCATTAAATTTACGGGCAATATGGATATGTGTGCCTGTGGTTTTACCGCCTTCACACGAAGGCAAGCCAATGGGGCTGCCAACTGAAAGGCGGGTGCCCACGCGCGGGATTGTGCGTGTAGCCAGGTGAAGATACAAAATTGACCAGCCGGTGCGTTCATCCCCGTCTCCATCCAGATCCAAAATCGCCAGCCCGGTTCCAGTGCGAGAGATAACACCATCGGCAATTGCCAGGGCTGGCTCATCGGTGTAGGCGCAGCCTGATTTGATGTTGGGGGGAGCAAAATCTACCGCAGCAAAGGGCTCACCGGTTCCCCAACCGGTGTGCGGCCCGCCTGTATAGGCCCAGTATTTTCCCGGAGCAAAGGGCAGCCGAAATTCGGGCTGTTGGAGACTGCCGGGAATGTGCGGTTGAACACTTTGCCAGGGATCACCAAACAGGCTGGTATAGGTTTGTAATAAACCGTCAGCGTGGGTGGCGTGGTTAAAAGCTTCTTCAGGTAATATTTGGGCGTAATAATACCGCAGTGCAACGGAAGCGGCATTTTGCCAGGGGTCAGGCCGCTCCTGGCTGCCGTCAAGTTGATCAAAAGTTTTAAAATCGCCAATACGCCAACCGTAATAAACATTGTTTAATGTGTTGGCAGCCCAGATTAATTGTTGATAAAGACGTTTTCGATATGGATCTTTATAACCCAGTGGATAGTCTTGAAAAGAATCTGATGCAGGCATGCTGGTTTGCGTAAGCGCCCCGGTTTGATATTCAATAATTGCCAACAGCAAACGCGGACTCACGCTGAAATTTTCAGCCACCGATTGGATTAGCTCGCCTCCACGGCGCGGTTCTCCAGAGACATAATCCCTGTAATCTTTTAACCAGCCTGGTTGAGCGTTAACATATTCAACTGTATCAAATCCCACCTGGGCGGGGCCGTTGACAAACAGACTATCTGGAATAATTTGAAAATAACTGCCCCAGAGAGGTTGGTAATAGATAGGGATTTTCATTGGCAGGCCGGCGGGTAATGTAGTTACGTCGGGCGGTAAAATGGGGTTGTTCTCGCGAATTTCTCTAATCGTTGTATTAAAATGCCCTGCCAGGGCAGGAAGCGTATCGCCAGTCTGCGCGATGTAATCAACCAGTTCGCCAGGTTTATACACAGGGCGCGCGGGTAGAGAGGTGGGGGAAACAGTTGGTGTGGCTGATTGACTTTCCAAAAGATTGAGGTATGGAAAAGGTTTATTGTTTTGCGGTGCGCAGGCAGCTATCAGCCAGATGAGCAATAATACTGTCAGGCTAAATGGTTTGTACTTTTGTTGTCGTAAACTGTAATGCGAATTATTCATTGGATGTTTCAATGCTTGTCGTTTTTAAGGTTGGGGTTGGAACAGCCTGGGCGCCTTTGTCTGAATTGCGTTGAATGCGCGATTCGAATGATCCAACCGTGCTGGAAATGCAAGTCAGATCGCCTTTGGTCAAGGTGCCAATGTAGAGTTTACCGCCATAATGCGCCCGCCAGCCGCTTAGGACAAAAGGAACGGGACCATCGGCAAGAATCCATTCACCATTGTATTTACGGGCCATATGAACGTGGGTGCCGGTAGCCGTTCCGCCCTGGCAGGATGGATGCCCGATGGGATCATCTTGTTCAACCCATGAGCCGAGGGGGATGCGGCCTTCATCACTGATGTGAAGATACAACAGCGACCATCCGGTTTGCTCATAGCCGTCACCGTCCAGGTCCAACACAACGACGCCGTTGTCAGAGCGGGTCACTAGTCCGGCTGCTGACGCAGTGACCCAGGCGTTTGATTTTGCACAGCCGTGATCAATGGATGCGGGCGCAAAATCGAGGGCTGCCAGGGCGCCATCAGGTCCCCAGGCAGAATGTGGGCCGCCGGTATAACTCCAAAGATGATTCTTTTGGAAGGGTAGCTCGAGGTTGGGCTGGGTCAGGTAGGTAGGGTAGAGCGGTTCAACTGATTCAGCGCGCAGCCAGGGGTTTCCAAACATTTGTTCATAAAGAACGGGCATGGAATCTGGCGCATATAAGACACCGCCCCATTCGCGTTGGTTGTACAGTCTCGAAAACAAGTATTGCAGCGCCACCGAGCCTGCATTGAGATTGGGCGCCAGGCGAATTGTTTCCTTATTGGGAAATTCAATTTCTGTGATTAACCCGGCACGCCAGCGGTAATATCCAATGGAGAGCTGTTGAACGGTCCAACTTAATTGTTTGTAAAGACCTTTGTCGTGAAAATTTCGCCAACCAATTGGATATTCTGTTTCAGACATATTCGTAGGCTGACCGTAAACCCAGTGGCTTTGATACTCAACCAGTGCAAGCAGCAGGCGAGGATTAATGGAATTTTCGATTGCCACGCGTTCTATAACCTGGGTGCCTGAATGCCAGCCGTTGGTACGCCATTCTTTGTATTGGATTAAATATCCACCGGATTCACGGACAAATGCTTCCACGTCAAAATCAACGGCCGATGGCGAAAAAACGATTTCGCTATCAGGCAGCACCTGATCTTGCGGCCCAACATTATCAAGACGGTTTGGAATGATTAGCAGTTGATCTGGTTTAATCAATTGTGATTTTTCTGGGATTTCTTCAGGTGAGCTTATTTCGTCGTAGTCAACATTATATCGTACGGCAACTGATTCAAGTGTGTCGCCTGCCTGGCTGTAATAGAGCGTTGGCGGGGGCTGTGTTTTTTTGATATTTGTTGATGTTCCAAGTGTTGATTCAGATGTTGATGATTGCGGCGGGCGGGTGATTATGGGTTCAAACGGTGGGTCGGTGGGCTGAATTGGATTGTCCTGGGTGGGCAGGGGATCGATGGGTGTCGGGTATGGTTTGACAATTTCAGCAGTAGGGAACAACGGTTCAGGTTGAAGCGTTTGAAAGGTCTGGGTTGGATCAACAACATAGAACAGGCTGGATTTACAGGCAAAAATCAGCGGGCTGCAAATGAATAAGAGCAATAGAATGTGCAGGCGCTTATCGATGTATTTGGTTTTCGGGTTTACGCCCTTCAAAAGCTTCAATGGTTTTACCATTCCTTTTCAACAATCCATCATATTCAAACCCCTGACCTTCGGATATCCAGCCGTCCAGGTTGAAAGGTATTTTACCATCAGCGGGAATCCATTCACCATTATATCGCCGGGCAATGTGCACATGCGTGCCGCTGGATATTCCGCCTTCGCAGGATGGATGCCCGATGCGGTCACCAGTTTTCACCACTTCACCGGCTGAAATCCGATCCCGGGTTTCGATATGCATATACAACAAGGTCCAACCGGTTTGTTCATTGCCATCGCCGTCCAAATCTTGCACGACCCTGCCTCTTTCGGAACTAATGATGATACCATCGGCCATGGCGGTTACCCAGGCATCGGATGAAACGCATCCCAGCGCCTCGCCGGGTGGCGCGAAATCCAGGGCTGCCCAACCCGATCCGCTTCCCCAACCGCCGTGCGGGCCGCCGGTGAATGACCAGGAGACTGAATTTTCAAAAGGCAGCTGTAAGTCAGGCTGGCGCAAATCGGTTGGAACCACTGGATGATAGGTCCAATCAAACGCATATCCAAACAATGTGGCGAAAGTTTGGGAAATGCCCTTTGAGGTGATAACATTTTGCCATTCTTCGTAATCATACAACTGGCTCATCAGGTATTGCACTCCAAGTGTGCCTGCGTTGAGCGTGTTGGCTGGAGGGACTATGCGGCGATTGCTGAAGTTGAAGCCCGAAAAACCGCCCACCTGCCAGAGGTAATAACCATAATTCAACTGGTTGGCTGCCCAGGCAAGCTGGCGATAGAGCCCGACATAATTTTCATTCATAAATTGAAGAGGGTATGTGATGGTGATTTTTTCAACGTCAGACTGAGTGATCCAGTGGCTTTGATGTTCCAACAGTGCAAGAAGTATGCGTGGATTGACTGAATATTCCTGACTGACTCGCTGCACAATTTGCCAGCCGGGTGTGGATTGACCATCCACAACTTCGGAATAACCGTTCAAGTAGCCGTTATAGTATTGGGTAAATTCCGAAATATCAAAGGCTATGGTGGAGGGGCTGTACACCAGTTCAGAATCAGGGATGAGCTTTTCACTGGACCCCGGCTCAAGAATAACAGGCGGCGGAATGCGGATAATCTGCCCCACTTCCAAAATATCGGGATTGGCAAGTTGATTGTATTCAATCAACGACTGTAGATCGGCCTGGTGTTTCCTTGCGATGACAGCCAGTGAATCACCAAAGCGAACAGCATAGTCAACCGGTTGATTGCGAATGGATGGGACGGTGTGCGGCGTATCAGGTGTGGGGGTGAGGATGGGATTGCCAGAGGCAGGTTTTTTAAAAAAAGGCGGGTTGACTTCGGGTGCGATTTCATGAGAAGTCGTGTCGTTTGAATCTTGTGAAATACCTGTTTCAGGAATGACGCAGGCCAGTATTGTGAACAGGCAAATCCATAACCACAATGCCGGTTTCTTTTTCCCGGTTTTGCAAGATGGGGGTGGGAGACTTTTGGGCTTATTCAAAATGAAATGGCAAATGACGGCCACCAATCAAATGCAAGTGAAGATGAAAGACACTTTGCCCGGCATTGGGCCCGGTGTTGATGACAAGGCGGTATCCGCTTTCTGAAACACCGTTTTCTTTTGCCAGCTTCTGAGCAACAGTGACCATGTGCCCAATGACATTTTCGTCACCCGGTTTTGCATGGTTGGCTGATTCGATGTGCCGGTTGGGGATGATGAGGATATGCACAGGGGCAATTGGGTGAAGATCGACAAATGCGGTCACCAGTTCATCTCGGAACAATATTTTTGCCGGGCTATTTCCTGAAGCAATGTTGCAGAAGATGCAATTTTCTTTTTGTTGATCATTCATTTGTGTCACTGATCAGAATCTGAATCTGTGGTTGCGTTGGCAGCAGGAAGTTCACCTGTGATGGACTTGCACATCAGATTGTAATATTGAATTTCAATATCTTTGTTCTGTTTGGCGTATTCTTTGGCTTCTTTACCAATGGAGCGCACGGTGTCAATGTGATAACTGGCATCCGCATCAGTGTAGCGTGGAAGAACCATCAATGGATCATTGACGGCGCCTTCCGGCATCCACATGGGGCGCGCCGGATCTGCGCTGTCTGTGAGGGGTATCCAGTTGAACATCAATGGACCGCGAGGATTGGTGGTGAAACCCAGCTCATAACCGGCTTCGTGGGCGATTTGGGCTGCGAGCGGGCTGAAACCGCCGCCGGGCCAAATGTAGGCGATGGGCCTTTTCCCATATTTCTCGTTGATGATGTCAGATGCACCAAATAGTTCGGAGCGGATAAAATCTTCTGTTGAATCAGCGCCAATGGGAATGTTGTGCACAACGCCGTGTGCCTGGTGATCCACCCAGCCTTCGTTTTGCAGGCGAATGTTTCCATCATAAACTTCCTGCAGGGTGTCTGGGCTGCTGATCCAGGCATTTGTAACCGCCCAGCCATATTTTTCATAGTAAGGATGGAAATGGGTTTCAAAGTAGTCGGCGTAGTGGCGATCATCCACAATGAAGATGACCGAGCGGGCAGGAATTTTGGCATTGTCCACCAAAAAATCTCGCAATTGCTGCATGGTAATGGCTTCAAACCCCTGAGCAGCCAGGTTGTCCATTAGCTGTGTGAGCGTTTCAGAGGTAATCTGATAAGACTTGGTTACATCTTTGCTGGCAGCCAGGATGGAATGGAACATGATGGGCATGACCACCGTGCCAGGTTCGCTGTTGTTCGGATTCCAACGCTTGTTGAGATATTCGCAGGTATCCTGAATATAAGCATGCGGCGGATCGTTTGGATTCAACAGTGAAGATACATAAACTGGTGGGAGTGCCGGAGGCGTGACGTTGGGATCGATGGTTGCCGTGGGTTCAGGCGTGTTTGTGGCTGTGGGCTGTGGTGGAGTATCTGTGGCTGCAGGAATCTCCGTCTCGGTTGGTTGAGACGAAGAGGCATTCACCGCGTAGGTTGCAGTGAGCAGAGCGCTTTCAAACAGGGCAGTGGCCTCAGCAGAAGAAGACTGCGCACCCCCGGTACAGGCGGATGTGATCAGAATGGTGACGGCTGCGATGGACATGACAATCCATCTGTACCGGGATGTGTGTGCAGTATTTCTCATTTTTTTACCTGTAAATTGTTACTTAAAATTATTCGGTCTCTTCACCGCGAATATATTTTTCAGTCATATCGCGACAAATTTCGTCTTTATATTGTTTGGGAGGTGTTTTCATAAAGTAGGATGCGGGAGCATACAAGGGGCCGCTGATGCCGCGGTCGAGGGCTAATTTCGCACAGCGCACAGCATCAATGATCACACCAGCCGAGTTGGGTGAATCCCAGACTTCCAATTTTACTTCCATATTTAACGGCACTTCGCCAAAGGTGGTACCTTCCATGCGGATGTAGCACCATTTGCGGTCTGTCAGCCAGGGCACGTAATCGCTTGGCCCAACATGCACATTGTCGGGATCAATCTGGGTGGGCAGCATGCTGGTAACCGCGCCGGTTTTGGAGATTTTTTTAGATTCCAGACGCTCACGTTCCAACATATTCATAAAATCAGTATTGCCGCCAAAATTGAGTTGGTATGTGCGGTCAAGACGCACACCGCGATCGACAAACAGGCTGGTGAGAACGCGGTGGGTAATGGTGGCGCCAACCTGGCTTTTGATATCATCGCCAATAATGGGCAGACCGCGCTCTTTGAAACGGTTGGCCCAGTATTCTGAACTGGCGATAAACACTGGAATGGCATTGACAAAGGCGCAGCCAGCTTCCAAAACCTGTTCCACATACCATTTGGTTGCCATCTCTGATCCAACCGGCAGGTAGTTCACGACAACATCGGTTTTGGTGTCTTTGAGGATTTGAACGATATTGTCTGTTTTACCAGGGGCTTTCTTCAATATCTCGGAGAGGTATTTGCCCAAACCATCATGGGTCATACCGCGGTGAACCGGAACATTCATTTTGGGAACGTTAAAGAATTTGTAGGTGTTGTTCGGGTATGCGTAAATAGCTTCCGATAAGTCTTTTCCCACTTTGGTATCAACCACATCAATGGCTGCAGAAAATTCCACATCACTGATATGATAACCGCCCAGGTTGACATGCATCAGACCCGGCACACGATCGGTGTCTTTGGCGTCTTTATAAAAATGGACGCCCTGTACCAAAGAGGAAGCGCAGTTCCCCACTCCTATGATTGCCACACGCACTTTTTTATCGCTCATCTTGTCATGCTCCTTCGTAATTGGATTATCGAGAGTTTATTATAAAAACCAGTTAAGTTGTTGAGTTATTTTTCTGGAACAACATGAAGTGACAATACCGATTATACCCTCTGCCAAAAAAATTGCCATTTTTTAGGCAGAAATTACCTCAACCGTGAACAGATGATCACGTGAACGGGTTTTTAAGCATTGGATATTCAAAGGTACCCGTATTTATCTTGTTAAAGAGACAGGAAAATTTGCATGGTATAATAATTATGAATTTGTAGAAATTCCCCCAATCTTAAGTGCGGAGATTAACGTATGTCTGGACATAATAAGTGGTCAACAATTAAACGGAAAAAAGGCGCTGCAGATGCAAAGCGCGGTCAGATGTTCACAAAATTAGCTCGAGAAATTGCCATGGCTGCCCGTGAAGGCGGCGGAGACATGGATAGCAACTTCCGTTTACGCCTGGCGGTTGACAAAGCGCGCGCACAAAACATGCCGAAAGACAGCATTGAACGCGCCGTCAAACGCGGCACCGGTGAAAACAAAGATGGCGCAGTGATTGAGCAAATCTTCTATGAAGGCTACGCTCCGAACGGCATTGCCCTGATCATTGAATGCTACACCGAAAATCGCAATCGAACAGTTGCCGACTTGCGCCACTTGCTAACAAAATCTGGTGGGTCGATGGGTGAAGCGGGTTCGGTTGCCTGGCAATTCACGCGTGCTGCGTATTTCAGCTTTCCTGCTGAGGGTGTAGAGTTTGACAAGGTTTTTGAAATGGCTGTGGACATTGGCGCTGATGATTGCAGTTTAGAAGATGACGTGATCGAGATCGTTGGGCCTGTGGAAACATTTAAATCATTGAGCGATTCCCTGAATAAAATGGGCATTCACCCCGAAGAAGCCGGACTGCGCATGATGCCTAACCAGGAAACTGAACTTGGGATTGAAGAAACCCAACAGGTTTTGCGCGCCATTGAAGCCATTGAAGAGTTGGATGATGTGCAGCAGGTTTATTCAAACCTGAAAATTTCTGAGGAGGCCATGGAGGCTTTAAGCTGAGCTTCAATGATTGCCTTGGGCATTGATCCGGGTACAGCCACCACTGGTTATGGAGTTGTTGGCCAACAACCTGACAGCGGTCTGGAAAATCTTGCGTATGGTGTAATTCAAACTCCGGCGCAAATGCCCATGGAAAAACGCCTAAATCTTTTATTTGACCAGATTGAACAATTAATTTTTCTCCATCGACCAGATTTCTGCTCGGTGGAGAAATTGTTTTTTCAAAGAAATGTCAGCACGGCAATTGCTGTGGGGCAGGCGCGCGGCGTCATTTTGCTGGCGGTTGGACGGGCAGGCATCCCACTTTATGAATTTACACCGCTGGAAGTCAAGCAGGCAGTAACCGGCTACGGTGCGGCTGACAAAAAACAGGTACAGGAAATGACGCGCGTCATTCTAAACCTGGATCAAATTCCCAAACCCGATGACGCTGCAGATGCGCTGGCGATTGCAATATGTTGTCTCAACAGCTCGCAGTGGCGGCAAAGAGAAATTCAACAACCATGATAACCAGTGTAGCGAATGAACGGATTAAAGCTGTTCGGAAATTGCGTGATCGGAAAGAACGCAACGCAACCGGATTATTCTATATTGAAGGATTGCGCATTGTCGGTGATGCCCTGGCATCAGATGCGATAATTGAATATTTAATTGTCGCTCCTGACTTATTAATCAGTGATTTTGGCCGTGAATTATGGCGCAATGCGATGGAAAACGGAATACCACACGTGGAAGTAAGCGCCGAGGTCTTTCAGAATTTTGCACTTAAAGATGGCCCGCAAGGTATTGCAGCCGTGGCGAAACAAAAATGGACAGATTTGGACGGGGTCATTTTATCCAAAGACGACCTGTGGATTGCGCTTGATTCCATTCAAGATCCTGGTAATGTGGGAACCATCATGCGCACCATGGATGCGGCAGGTGGGAAAGGTGTGATCCTTTTGGATCATTCCACCGATCCGTATGATCCCACTGCCATGCGAGCCAGCATGGGCACCCTGTTCACCCAAAAATTGGTGCGAACGAGTTTTGATGATTTCGCCAGATGGATTTACAAAAATCAATATGCCGTGATTGGCACCAGCGATGCGGCGTCACAGGACTATCACGATACCAATTATCCCAATCCGGTGATATTGATGATGGGGAGCGAGCAGAAAGGGTTGCAGGAACATCATCTCAAATTATGCCGCGAGGTAGTGTCCATTCCAATGCAGGGTATTGCTGATTCACTAAATGTTTCGGTTGCTGCGGCAGTTGTGCTTTTTGAAATCAACCATCAGAAAAGAATGCAAAATTAGTATCAGGATAATCAGACAGGGGTTACAGGATGATTGCTTCGTTGCGTGGAAGAGTGCAGGGAAAAGGCGAAAACAGCCTGGTTGTTGAGGTGGGGGGGATTGGCTTGCGTGTTTTGGTCCCAACAGGACTGGTGAATGAATCAACGCCAGGTGAAGAAGTGTATCTGCATACACACCTGGTGGTGCGAGAAGATGCATTGACTCTGTTTGGTTTCCAACAACAGGACGAACTGGAATTTTTTGAACTGCTGCTGGGTGTGACCGGGGTTGGCCCTCGCACCGCCCTGGCTGTGATTTCCACATTGTCGGTGGATGCCATTCGAAGGTCAATTATTCATGATCAAGTGGAAGTGCTGGGACGTGTACCCGGGGTTGGGAAAAAAACTGCCCAGCGCATCATGCTGCATTTGCATGACAAACTGGGCGAATTGACGGGGTTTGAAGGGCTGCCAACCCTGGATGTGGACACCCAGGTTATTGAGGCATTAACCGGGCTGGGTTACAGTGTGGTTGAAGCCCAGGCTGCGCTGCAATCCATTCCGAAAGACGCTCCGCAAGAGGTTGAAGCGCGGCTGCGCTTTGCACTGCAATACTTCTCAGTATAAATTCCGGTCAATCAGGCGTTGGTGGTTTGTAAAAGATTTTTCTCTTCCTCTTCGGCAGAGCGTATGCCTTCCTGCTCATTAACGGAAACTAACAGACTACCGCCGAGAATAAAGAAAATTACCAGTGAGACGATGGCCAAACGACTGCCTTGCATCCATTTACTGACTAGGCCAAATAATAACGGGCCGGCGGTTCCGGCGATTTTTTCACTGACGCCAAAGAAGCTGTAAAATTCGGCTGATTTGCTGGCAGGCATCATGCGTCCGGCCAGCGCACGGCTAAGTGCCTGACTGCCGCCTTGCACTGTGGCTACGGCAAACCCAAGAATCCAGAAGTGAATTTCATTTTGCATGAAATAGGCGGCGCAGGCAATCAGCGTATAAATTCCCAGGCTTAGCAGAATGGAAGGTTTGGTTCCGATCTTTTTTGCAAGTTTACCAAAGAGCAGCGCAAAGGGCATGGCAACAAATTGCACCATGAGGAGTGTACCAATGATGGTTGTCTGGCTGAATTGCAATTCGGCGCCGTAAATACCAGCCATGTAGATGATGGTGCCAATGCCGTTGTTGTAAAGCCAGAAGGCGATGATGAATTTGAGTAAATGTTGGAATTTTTTTACTTCTTTGAAGGTGTTGGTGAGCCGGCTGAAGGAAGCCTGGATGGGGTTAAATTTCTCTTCCCCCGATTTAATCCGCCGGGGGGGTTCAGGAACATGCCTCCAGAGCGGAATGGTGAAAACAAACCACCAGATTGCCACCATTAAAAAAGACAAGCGGGACATTAGGCCGGTCAGTTCTTCTGGCGCCAATAAAATCATAGCCAGGTTGACCGCCAGCAGTAAACCGCCCCCCAGATATCCCATGGCATATCCACGTGAGGAGACCTGATCCATTTCGTCGGGCCGGGCGACGTGCGGTAAAAGTGAGTCGTAGAATACATTGGCGCCCGAAAAGCCGATGCTTCCCATAATATAGAAAATAGAGGCTTTAAACCAGTCGCCTGTGTTTACCAGGAATAACAGGCTGGTACCTGTGACGCCCAGGAAAACAAACAGGCTTAGAAACCGTTTTTTCGAGCCGGAGAAATCAGCCATGGCGCCCAAAATGGGGGCCATGACGGCAATTAATAATAACGCAATGGTTGTGGTGAATGCCCAGTTGGCGGTGGCTTCATTGGCAGGCAAACCAGCAGAAGCAACAGATGAATAATACACGGGAAGAACCGCTGCCATGATGGTAGTGGCAAAAGCAGAGTTTGCCCAGTCGTACATGACCCAGGCGCGAATTGCTCGAGTGTGATTGGAATTATCCATGATTGCTCCTCTATGATTGCTTTACCGAATGAATGCTTGATTATAAATGGCTTCTGCATTTTTTCCGATGGAGTTTTTTGTTTGATTTATAATAAATAGTTGCTTCAGAATTAATGGTACAATTGTTCAATAAATTAAATTCAGGTCTGGTTATTATGGCACAAAACACTATTCGCGTTGTCGGTGCCCGACAACATAATCTCAAAAATATTACTGTGGAAATTCCCCGGGACAAGTTGGTTGTCATAACCGGGTTGTCGGGATCGGGTAAATCGTCGCTGGCATTTGACACCATTTTTGCCGAAGGGCAGAGACGGTATGTCGAATCACTTTCGGCTTACGCCCGTCAATTTTTGGGTCAGATGGAAAAGCCGGACGTAGATGCCATTGAAGGATTGTCGCCAGCGGTTTCCATCGATCAGAAGGCCACTTCGCATAACCCCCGTTCAACGGTTGGCACCGTCACCGAGATTTACGATTATCTGCGCTTATTGTTCGCCCGGGTTGGTATTCCGCATTGTCCAATTTGCGGAAGGGTGGTTACCCGCCAATCGGCGCAAGAAATTGTCGATGCGGTTGAGAAATTGCCAGAGGGATCCAAACTACTGGTGCTTGCGCCAGTGGTGCGTGCACGCAAAGGAACCTACCAGGCTGTTTTTGAAGAAATTCGTAAAGCGGGATTTGTACGGGTGCGTGTAGATGGAACAGTGTATAACCTGGACGAGGAAATTAGCCTGGACCGTTATAAACAGCACACCATTGAAGCCGTGGTTGACCGGTTGGTGGTTTCCCGTCCCGGCACCGAGGAAGAACAACGATCTGTCCGCAGCCGTTTGACCGATTCGATTGAGACTGCCTTGAAGGTGGGGGAAGGTTATGTGACCATCCAGGATATTTCCCAGAACCCGCCGCGAGATTTGCAATTTTCTGAATTTTTGGCATGCCCGGAACACGGGGTAGGCCTGACTGAAATTGAACCGCGCAGTTTTTCTTTTAACACGCCGCACGGCGCATGTCCTGAATGCCAGGGTTTGGGCTCAAAACTGGAAATTGACCCGGATCTGCTTATTCCAAACCCCGAGTTGTCTTTAAACGAAGGCGCAATTGTGGCTGTGGAATGGAATTCAACCCGCAACCGTGATCAGGGCGGATATTACTGGCAAATGGTGGAAGCTGTGGCGCACCATTACCACATCAACCTGGATGCCCCGGTAAGCTCATTGCCGCCGGAACAATTGGAGAAAATTTTATACGGCACAGGAAATGAAGAAGTGAAAATCCATTTCCATGGGCGCAATGAAAGAGAATCAGTGATTGTTTCAACATTTGAGGGCGTAATTCCCAACCTGGAGCGCCGTTTCAAAGAGACTCCTTCTGATTACGTGCGCAACAAAATCACTGAATATATGAGTGACCGGCCGTGCCAGGCTTGCAATGGCAACCGATTGCGCAAGGAAGTGCTGGCAGTGACTGTTGACGGTTTCAATATCGTTGAGGTCAGCAATTGGGCGGTAAATCACACTTTGGAGTGGATTGAAAAATTATCTGGCAGTGGATCGCCGCTTTCCAACCGGGAACAGACGATTGCAGATCGAATTTTAAAAGAAATTCGATCTCGACTGGAATTCCTGGTGGATGTTGGACTGGATTATTTGACTCTCACACGTTCGGCAGGTTCACTTTCGGGTGGAGAAGCGCAGCGCATTCGACTGGCCACCCAAATTGGGTCACGATTGATGGGCGTGTTGTATGTTTTGGATGAACCTTCCATTGGATTGCACGCCCGCGACAATGCCCGCCTGTTGGAAACTTTGAAGGGTTTGCGCGACCAGGGCAACACGGTTTTGGTTGTGGAACATGACGAGGAAACCATTCGCGAAGCCGATTGGATTGTGGATCTGGGGCCGGGCGCCGGGGAACACGGCGGAAGAATCATTGCCGAAGGACCCGTAGACAAAATTCTCGCCTCAGAAGAATCACTCACAGGTGCTTATCTATCGCACCGTTTGCAGGTTCCTCTGCCCAAACAACGTCGTCCGGGCAATGGCAAGTGGTTAACCATTCTTGGAGCAAAAGAGAACAACCTCAAAAATGTGGATGCACGCATACCACTGGGGCGTTTGGTGTGTGTGACGGGTGTTTCGGGGTCCGGTAAATCATCTCTGATTGTGGATGTTTTATACCGCTCACTTGCGCACACACTCAACCGTGCGCATACCATTGCGGGTGACCATGAAGCCATAGAAGGGGTTGAATACCTGGATAAGATTGTAAATATCGATCAATCTCCCATTGGACGCACACCGCGTTCCAATCCGGCCACCTATACAGGCATATTCGATGAAGTACGCAAGTTGTTTGCCGAATTACCCGAAAGCAAGATTCGCGGATATAAACCGGGACGCTTTTCATTCAATGTGCACGGCGGGCGTTGTGAAGCTTGCCAGGGTCAGGGACAATTGCGCATTGAAATGCAGTTTCTCCCAGATATCTACGTTCCCTGCGATGTTTGCCACGGGGCGAGGTTTAATCGCGAAACCTTGCAGGTGAAATTCAAGGGATTATCCATTGCTGATGTTCTGGATGCAACTGTTGAAACCGGTATCGAAATTTTTTCTGCATTTCCCTCCATTGCCAACAAACTGAAGACATTGAATGAGGTTGGCCTGGGGTATATCCGAATTGGACAATCGGGAACGACGCTGTCTGGCGGCGAAGCGCAGCGTGTGAAACTGGCGAAAGAGTTATCCCGCCGGGCTACTGGGAAAACAATTTATGTGCTGGATGAACCCTCAGTGGGTTTGCATGCAGCCGATGTGCACAAACTGATCGAAGTTCTGCAGCAACTGGTTGCGGCGGGCAACTCGGTCTTGATTATTGAACATAATATGGATATTATCAAGGTCGCTGATTATGTGATTGACCTGGGACCTGAAGGTGGTGATCGCGGCGGGAAGATCATTGCCGCCGGCACACCAGAAGAAATCTGCAATACACCTGAATCTTACACTGGACAATTTCTACGCTACTATCTTGAATTGAATCACGTGAAGGATGGTAAAACCAGTTTTTAAACTCTCGCCCAATCAGGTATTTTATTGTAGAATTGCTTTGAAATGTGCTGATTGTTGCACAATCTCTAGTCTATGCAGAAAACACTACCTATTGAAGTAGGATGATCGAGAGGTAAAAATGCTTGAAGATAAAGATCCTCAGGAGTTTATCGAGTCGTACAGAAAAAAACAACAATGGATGCCGTTTGTGTTGGGGGGGATTGCGGTTATTCTTGTTGTTGTCGGGATTGTTGTGTTGGTGATGTCAATGAGCGGGTCTGGAGGATTTTCTCTATTTGCAACAAAAACCCCCACTCCAACCATTACCTATACCCCCACTCCCATCACCCCCACGGCCACCTTGACATTAACTCCAACTGTGACTGATACACCTGAGCCAACTGTAACGCTTACACCATCGGGCCCATTTGAGTACACAGTTCTGGAGAATGATAGTTGTTGGGATATCGCCATAAAGTATGAAGTGGATATCAATGTTCTCCTGGCATTGAATAACTTTGGCAGCGGCTGTCCCATTAAACCCGGAGACAAAATTCTTATTCCGGCTCCCAATCAAAAGTTGCCGACTGAAACACCCCTGCCTACAAATATTGCCCGCGGCACCAAGATTGAATACGTTTTAAAAAGCGGCGATTCATTAGATATGGTTGCGGCAAAATTCAACAGTACAATTGAAGCGATTTTAAAAGAAAACAAGATTGCTGAAGCCGATGCAAACAAAATTTTTGCCGGGGAAAAGATTATCGTACCGGTAAACCTGGTGACTGCCACACCCACACTGGCACCCACCAGCACTTCAGCGGTTGCTGTTGCGGCAACTGCAACAGCTACTGCCACCTCGGCGCCGTAAATATTCCGTTCAAACATTGTTATATCAAAAACCTCACATTGGAAAAAATCTGTGAGGTTTTTATTTTGTTAATGCTAATTGGATTTCTTCCTGGACTACCGAATCTTGTTCCTGCAAAAAAGTCTGTTGAAGCGAAAGCCGGGCATGATCTGAATCGAATTGTCCCAATGCCCAGGCGGCATGAGCGCGAATGAGGGCATTGGAATGAGCAATCAACCTTTGAAGCGCAGGGATCACAGATGAATCCTTTGAATTGCCCATGGCGACAGCTACATTCCGAAGAAATCCTTCATAACGGGCGCGAAGAATGGGGCTGAATTGATATAAATTTTTAAAATTCTCTTCTGTCATTTCTGCAGTCTCCAAAAGTGATAGTTGGAGTGGTTGAGAAGAAAACAGGGAAGCGCCATGCACTCCATAGCGATTGGCTTTCTGGTTCCACGGACAAACCTGCTGGCAGATATCGCATCCAAAAACATGATTACCGAGCGATGAACGAAGGTCGCGCGGGATAATCCCCCGGTTCTCAATGGTGAGGTAAGATAAACAACGCGCGGCATCAATGGTGCGATTGGGATGGATGCATTGTGTGGGGCAGGTATCCATGCAGCGATGACAATTACCGCAAAGATCATTTAATAGAGGCTCATCTGGAGTTATTTGAATATCGAGGAAAATTTCTGCCAAAAAAATGAAAGACCCCAATTGTGGATGAATGAGACAGCCATTTTTTCCGATCCACCCCAAACCTGCCCGCCATGCCAGGCTGCGTTCCAGCACCGGGGCTGAATCGATGCATATTTTTGCCTCGATTGGTTGATGTGTAACATTTTTTATCCAACCCAATAAAAATTCGGCTTTTTCTTTTAGTACCAAGTGATAATCGGCAGACCATGCGTAGGATGAGACTTGTCCTTGCAGTGAATAGGCCGGTGGATTGTCGGGAGAATTAAATGGGTAGCAGGCGCCCAAAACAACAACAGATTTTGCTTTGGGTAAAAGCAATTTTGGATTGGCGCGTTTTTGAATGCTGTCATCACGGGCGAGATAAGACATGTCTGCATGATGACCTGCCTGAACCCATTGTCGATAATGTTGAATGTGGTCTGCAGGGTCAGGGATCGAAATTCCACAAAGAGCAAAGCCGAGGCGTTGCGCCTCGGCTTTCAGGTCATCTTTCAAAGGGCACATGCATCGCACCTTTTGAGAAAGGCATGGTTATTTTCTTACCTCAATAGCCACAAAGAATTTGTAGAAGATGGTGTCGTCTTCGGTATATAACGCCCAATTTGATACGTATATCCCCGGCTCTTGCGGAGCAGTCATATCCACTGTGAAGGATTGGGTGTCGCCCACTTCGGTGTAATCGGCAAACCTGATGAAAGTGGCACTCCTTGGGACCAGGTCACCATCGATAAATTTGGCATAGTACTCACTATTCCAGGTGCTGTGCCCAACATTTTTGAAAGACCAGTAGGCATCAAAATCTTCACCGGGTTTCATCACCTGCCCATAACCAATGCTTTCTTTAACCAGTTTGGCCTGGTCGGTGTATGAGCGAGGGGTTTTTGTAGGGGCGGGTTTTCCACCACCAGCAACAGCCACTTTGACGGTTGCGGTCTTGGTGACGCCGATGCTACCCGTGGTTACACCTTCAGATGGGGCTGTTGTATTGGTGGGAATGCGCATGACAGTGGCAGTCGCTGTGGGCTGCATGGCAGCTTCAAGCGTGATTTGCTGCACAACTGTGGCTGCAATCTGAGTGCTCAGTGCATTCACATCAGTGGTGGGTTCTGGTGTTGGTTCAGGAGCAGCTTGAGCACAACCAGCTAGAATTATGCTTGCCGCAACCAACACTGCCGTCAGGGCAGACAAATATCTGAATTTCATTTTGTTTCCTCCAATATCAAACGGGCTTATTCCAAAGCATGTTTTGATAGTTGTTTTTTTTTGTGATTAGAATAAGCCAGTATAACCCAGGGACTGGCAATAACCCAAAACATCATCACCATAACCGTTGTTGGCGGCCTCATTTTTGCATGATGAGGTTGCATTCTCATTGATGGGTTTCGCGCCCAGTGCGCAACAAACATAGCCCTGCGGACGCGGTGTTTTAGTTGGATCACCAGGGCCGGGGGTTTTGGTGGGCGCGTCGCCAATTTGGAAGGTTATGTCAAAATTGCAGAAATTTTGAAGCTGCTCATTGGTAAGCACCCACAGGTTGTAATAATTGCCATTGTCCATGTCTTTTACATCAACTGGCAACTTAACTTCTTCACCTGGCTTTACATCCTTGGGAAGGTTGTATTTCTTTTTCTCAACCGGGACATTGTTTCCAGCATTGGGATATTGCTGGTACAAATATTTGGTTGTCCAGGTGGTGGTACCAACGTTTTTAATCACCCAATAAATATCGAATGCGTTGTAATGGGATACTTTTTCGTTGTCTGCCGGATAGTTGGAAACCCACTGGCATTTATCTCCAGCAGTAACTCCAGCTGTTGTGGGGGTGGATATGCCCGGCAAAGCGATGGTGGGAATGCCGCTGGCTCCGCCGACGCCGGCATCTGTGGCAACAATGGCCGTGGGAGGCATGGTGTTGGTGGGCGCCGGGGTGATTGTTTCGGTGGCAGTCGGGTTGGCCAATGCCGTTTCAGTGATTTGGGCCACGACGGTTTGCGCCGCCTGGGTGAACAAAGCTGCCGGATCGGGAGTTGGTTCAGCAGGTTGACCGGCGCAGGCGGTTAGTACCATGAGGATGGTGAGAGCCATCACCCACATGGAAATTGTTTTTGTCTTAATCATGATTCACCTCCATGGTTGGTATCATAACATAAATAGTTTGCCAAAAACTTTGCAATTTTCAGCCCCACACCGAAAATTGTCAAGTTAAGAAATTGATCGAAAACATTGCTTAATCATCTGTTTCAATTGGTTTCAGCCATTGAGACGGCCCAGGCAGTTGCGGTGGGGTGTGGTCAAACCCCAGTTTTCCACGAAATGTTAGATAGGTTGTGGTGCCCGGGTGAATGTTCACCATTGTACTCGTGGCTTCATCCAGGTAATCCAACCATACTTTGTACTCACCAGCCGGTAAATCGCTTAGCACCATGTTTTCCTGGAAATACTCATCTCGAATCACAATAGCTTCACCATAGGTGGCTACTTCCCATTTTTGGCCTGTTTCAATGGATTGGACATGAATTGTGTACCTGGTGAGAAATGAACCATTTGTGTTGCGGAATTGTCCAACCAGAACGCCCCAATTTTCAGGCGGAACCAGCCACAATTCGGGGTTGCGAGTCGTGTAAAAACTGTTGGTTTCGACACGAACTTCAAAATGGAGATGTGGGCCGGTTGTCCTGCCGGTTGTTCCCACAATCCCAAGCGGGGTGCCGCTTTCAACCCGCTGCCCCTGAATGACATCAACTCTATCCATATGTGCATAAATTGTGTAAAGGTGCCATCCTTTATATCCAAAATCATGTTGAATGCTGACAGCCAATCCATAAGGATCGGCATCAGGATTTTTACTGTTATACAGCCCATATCCAGCATGAATCACCTTTCCAGGGCCGGCTGCACGAACGGTGGTACCCCGCGGGGAGGGAATATCAATGCCGGTATGAACGATGTCTGTCCCGGGGAAAATGCCCCCATAGCGATAATCAGCCAGAGGCCAGTTGGGTTTGTCAACCGCAATTGGGCGAACAAAGTAAAAATGATCCATAGGATTAATGGCCAGGGGAGCCTGAGAAAGAGGCGGCCGCCACAAGGAAATTGGTTTGGAACCCGGTGTTGGAAAAGTGAATTTTATAATCTCATCGGACTGGCTTACGATGGTTGGTTCTACCAGGGTGGATGCTGATTTATAGGAAGTGTCGGGCTGAAGAGTGGATGCAGGCGACTGGCTGGTTGATCTTACGATTGAAGAAACCGGGATGGATTCCTGGCCGGGTTGACAACCTGACAAGCCTGCCAGAACCAGGATCAGCATTGTTGACAGCCTTAAAAAGCGCTTATGAATAAAAAAATCGGCTTTCATGGTGTTTGTGTCACCACAAGGCGTGCGGTGGGCAAAGGCTCAATATTAGATAGAGGAGCCGGGGTGCGCGTCGGGATATAGGTGGCGGTTACCAGGGCTTCAGGAGGAAGAAGCTGAGACATGGCAGCTTCCCAACTCAAGTTTTCATTGTTAATCATTTGATTAAACCTGGCGGCAGGGAAAAAAGTTTTCCAATTGCCCAGGGCAGGAACGCGATTCCAGTGAAACCGCAAAGCAATTTCAGTAAAATCAACCCAATATCCTGGCGGAGGAGGAACACATTCGCCACCTTTTTCATAGGTTTCCGTGCTGCCAGAATAACGCGTATTAAAATCCCAGATACACTGGCGCAACGGCATTCCCTGTGATCCATCCTGCTTACGGGCGCGGATGAAAACACGCCAGAAGATATCGCCGCCGATGATTTCTCTTTCAGTTACCAACCAACCGGCATACATGGGCATGGGGTTGAAATCAATGGCACGCGCAGTATACAGCCAGTTTTCCCTTATATTTAATGTAGCCGGTTCGCTGACGGGTAAATAGGCATTTTCCAGGCTGGCGAGAAAATCCCATCCGGTTTGTTGGCCAACCATTTTACGCATCGCCTCAAATGATTCATCAATCTGGTCATGTAAATATGGATAAGGCGCCTCCACATCACTTAATTTTGAGACACTGTACCTGCCGGCTGGCAAATTGGACGCGGATGAAAGACGCTGTTCCCAGATTGGTTTGGCCGGGGTGTCTGAATCGGCTGGGAATGGGTAACTCTGTATCACTGTGGATAAATTTTCAGCCTGCCAATCCACGCCCTGCAAAGTCCCGCTGATTGGTTGGGGTGATAAAAACCAGGTTCCCGAATCGATATTTTGGACTGCAATGGCAAATTGATTGGGACTGATAATTTGTATGAGGAGTGCATTGCGGAACGATCCCCAGCGAGGCTTGGCGCCTGAAGCCTGCAAGAATGGTTGAGAGACTACTTTCTTTTCTTCCCAATAATATAACCTTTCAATGCCATTCACATTGGTCGACCAAACCAGGCTGGAGCCGTCTGGCGACCAGTTGGGATCACGATCGATTAATGTGGGATTCTGGCTGATGTTGAAAAAGCGCTGGTCGGTTTGATCTAATTTTGCCAGCCAAATTTCGTCTTCTCCACTACGATCTGAAACAAAGGCAATATCTCTGCCATTGGGTGACCAACTGGGAGAATGGTCTCGTGAGCCATCATCGGTCAGGCGAATGGGTTGGCTGTTGGCCTCGAGAGATAGAATTTGAATTTCAAGATTGTCTTCCAAATAAGATTCAAAAGCAATCCATTTGCCATCGGGCGACCAGGTTGGCGCGCCGTCATATTCAGGTGTGTTGGTCAATTGAAAGACTTTGCCATTGGTTAAGTCAAGGATGTAAAGATCCCAAAAACCACTTCGGTTGGAACTGAATGCAATCTTTGTTCCATCAGGGTGAATGGCAGGATGGATATCATCTGCATGCTCGTTCATCAACCTGCGCTGCATGGTGGATAATGGTTGGTAAGCAAAGATATGAAAGAATTCTCCATCGCTCCTGGAAAGGATCATGGTTCCCAGGTCAGCGTTTTGTCCGGTGGATGAGTTGAGTTGCAGGTTCGGAATGTTGTCGTGTGGATAAGGAGTGTTGACAACCGGCAGCGTGCTCACAGGGGCATTCACCACAATCGGGTTTGAGGTGGGTGATTGTACTTGTGGCGATTTGTTATTGACAGATAAAACAACCAGTGCAATTAGCACCAGGTTTAAGAAGACAAATAATAAAACCGCGGGTAAATTTTTCTGTTTGGTGGGAGTAGGTTGGTTTGTATTATTATCCATTGGCAGTATTTTCTTTAAATAGGTATACTACATGTATTATACTCTTTGCATTTCTGTAAAAATTCTTATTCCTCGAGCTACAATATCGATGATCAGAAAGTTTGATATAATTTTTACCTCACAGGGTGGTTGAGTAGTGAAAAATGAATGTAAAGATGAACAACTCGCAATAATCGCAGCAGGTTGTTCTTTCATGGAGTATTGGGATCATGCAGTCTACCCAGAAATTTGAGCTTATACTGGAAGAAATTCCCTCCAGTAAAAACGTTCTAGCGGTATATTCCGTTGTTGCCATTGGATTGATCAAAATTCTTGGTGGAATTGCTGTATTTATTGGATTCTTTTTGCTGTTTTTGCACTATCGGCTATCTCCTGAGATTTCCCCCTTTTTCCCTCCAATAGATGCAAAAGCCAGTAAGAACTTTGTTTTTTATGAATTCAATTGGAAACCAGTTTTTGATTTCAATCCTCAACAAATTGCGGCAACACTTTTTCCACCAGCGCCCACCGCCACCGAGGCGCCGCCAACTTTATCGCCAACCATAACCTTAACACAAACACTTAGACCAAGATCAACCTTTACTGATTCAATCACATTTACAACCACTGTAACCGAAACTGGTACACCATTGCCAACAGCAACTGAAACGGTGACACCATCCACCACATTCACGGCAACACCTGAAGACACACCAACACAAATTCCACGAACTCCGACACCATCACCAACCAGCGGGATTTTCCTTGGAGGAACAGAAATGTCATCTCCTTTGCTGGGACTGACGTACCAGAAATTGGAAAGGATCATTTCTCAAGAATATAACGTTCCGAATGTTCTGCAAGATTTCGGACACCACGGAGTCGATTTTGGTTCCTATGATATTGATGGACAAAATATTATGAACTGGCCTGTTACTGCGGTCTTTTCAGGAAAATTTGCCGGATCATCCAATGACCGGCCGCCGCTGGGGAACCTGGTCATTATTGAGACACCTCACGATGATCTTCCGGCTGATATTGCATTGGCATTGGATGTCCGGCAAGGAGAATCCCTATATGCCATGTATGCGCACCTGGACAAACCAGTCAACTACACGGTGGGAGATACCTTCATAAAAGGACAGAAAATTGGCGAAGTGGGTATGAGTCAGACTTCTGAGGCTCATTTGCATCTTGAGATGCGTGTTGGCAAAAGCAATACTGTTTTTCAGCAGATGGCCTATTACACAACCAACGCCACGGATCAGGAATTGGAAAGTTATACAATTTGGCGTATGAGTGGTGATTATTTACCTTTTGATCCAATGATCTTATTCAAAGATTACAGCACCCCATAATTTTGTTTGAACGGGAAGCAGGAGAATGGAAGAGAGAGACAAACAACTTCAGTTGAAAGAATATGTACCGACGGTGACGACCCTGGTGTTGGTGCTGGCAGGAATTTTATTGTGTTGTATGTTTGTGTTGTCCACAGCGGTCATGACCACGGCATTTTTGGTTACAAATCTTGGAGCTGCGGGTATCACACCTGTTCAAGTTAGTGAAACCATGACTGAACAAGAAACAGTGGCGGTTGTGGTTGAAAACACCAACACACCATTTGAAGAGATGTCCCTTCCTACAGAAACCCCAGAACCTCCCACACCAACCCCGGAACCGCCCACGGCGACTCCAACAGAAACCTTGACGCCCACCATGGCGCCCCCAACAGCCACTGCCACAATTGATACCACAGCTCAGGCATCACGTATGGCGCAGGTGGTTAGTGACATATTCAACAAAGGCGTGATCAGTTCAAGCGAGGGTGAATATACCAGGTTACCGGACTATCGTGGAAGTTGGGCAAAGCCCAATGAATATTCGGTAAAAAGAACTGAGTTCAACTCCTCAAATTTTGTTATTCGCACAGATGCTGCCTGGCAGGTGTATAACAACAGCGGCAACTGGGTTGAATCGGGTTGCGGTATTGTGGTTTTTGAAAAAGACTCGCCGGCATATTACCTGATTTATTACAGCCTGGATGGACGCGCCCGGTTATATCGTGTGGTGGGTGGCGGAGCTACACTCCTGGGACGTTCAACCATTTATTCGGTTGACCGCACCTACGGCCAGGGCGAACTGGTTGTCGCGGTGGAAAATCAACAAATTACCATCTATTTCAATGAGAAAGAGATATTTCGCAAGCAAATAGGTTTCCCACTTGAAGGGGTGGGTTTTACAATTGTTTCAGGGCTGACGTCCGACTATGGTACGCTTTGCGATATGACGAATATTGACTTATGGCAAATCAAACAATAAAACTACTGGAAGCACTTGGAATTAAGGAGAAGGGCGAAATGTCCAATCAGGCTATGCGGGATGGCATTACGCTGGCAGGAGGATATCACTTCTTCATGACGGCTTTGAGCCTGCTTGCCGCAGCGGCAATTTTTGTGTTCGCAGTTTTGCCGCCGCTACAAAATCAGAGCGATCAATTGGCCCAACAATTATTTCTGCCCTTGACCGGGGTGGTTTTTGGTGTTGTTTTGGGCATTATCTATGCCATTGTAGGAACAGGGTTGTTGCGTTTGCGCAATTCATCCCGTATGGCAGCCATTTTCTTAAGTATGTTGGGTTTATTGAGCGGGTTTGTGGGCGCAATTGGATCATTTGCTTCGGCGCTGACCAACACGGTTAACCCCAACTGGGTTTCTGTGGGGATGGTTGGAATGGCAACCCTGTGTGCATATTCGTTGATTGCCTTTCTGGATATTTTTGTCTTGATCTTTTTATTCAATAATCGCGTACGCACTCTGTTCTATGGTGGTGAAATGATGCGAACTGCTGAAACAAACAGCAATAATGCCAATCCAACCCCCGAACACCGTATAGGTAATCAATCGATTGCATCAACGGATTCGGGATCCTTTTCAGGTTTTGAAGACGAATAAAAACCCGAGTGCTTCATTTTGCAAATTCAAAAAAGGAACAAGGCTGTTTTTTTGCCTTGTTCCTTTTTTTATTTCTTTGTGGAAACTGACCTACTGAATGCGCCTGCTTTCCAAATAGAACCTTTTCTCATACGCTTCTCCCATTGAGAAGGTTTTTCGCGGGAGAACGTCATCGAGAATAACGGTCTTAAACAAATCGCTTTTAGCCATGGCCGGTAAATAAAAACCAACATTTTGTGTCTGTGAACATAAATCGCACACGGCATCTTCGCCGTGAACATAATCGATTTCTCCGGTAGTGCCGTCTTTAAGCCAGCGGTCAAGGAATGCCTGCAAAGTGCCTACTGGCAAATTTGCCGTCGGATCGGTGAACTTTATAAGAGAATACCCAGAGGCGGTGATCACCCCGATGATTTGTTGATTGCCCGTATTGTATTGTTTCACAGATTGAATCATCTGGTAACGTGATTCGCAGGCGACGAGTGTAAATGAAACATCTGAAAAACGTTTCAGGGCTGTTTCAAGGTCAAGCTGCGGTTTGAATAAGACTCGGTGAATGGGTTCAAACTCCAGGGCAGCATCATGCACATTCTCAATTTCAACCAGTGCATAGCGTGCCGGGTGATCAGGGCTTGCGGTTGGTTTGATTTTTTCCCAGCAGGCTTTGGCGGTTGCCAGCGAATGGTTGCCATCACCAACGGCAAACAACAAAACACCTTTGTCATCTCCAACTGCATAACGCGCTTGAAAACCGGTTGGATGGGCAAGTTTTTCCAGGGCAGGGATCAGGCTTTTCACAACAAGGTTGTCGGGAACGCGGTAACCATTTAAGTGACCACTGTTTTGCATCAGTTCAAAATCGTAGACCGATTCAAATTGCTCGGCTTGTTCAACCAATGGTTGTAATACTGTGTGTAGAGGATCATCAATGAGAACCAGAATATGCGGCAGTTCTAAAAGGGCGTTTTCACGAATGCGCATACGAGGCGGGATGCGTTCAACAATGGTGCTTTCAGTAGCGCGGATGAGGGTTTGCGAACCGGGTGCGTAGTCATATTGATCCAGATCAAGCGCGAGAAGGATTCCGTGGCGGCTTTTTCCATGAATGGTGCGTTTTACCAGGATGACTTCCTGGCGAAGTTCCAGTACACCCTGTTGCAGATAGTTTTGCATGGCAGACTGGGCGTCAGCGGCGCGCTGAGCTTCTTCGGGCTTTCCCAAATAAGCTTCAGGCAATATCATTTTCAGGGTTGAAGGGGAGTCACCAACGAAGGTTTCAACTTCACGCCAGTATTGGGGTTGAGATGTGAATTGGTCACAGGCGATTACAGCCCATTTTTGGTAATTGATGTTTTTGTTTGGTAAATAAATATCGGGGATTTGAACAGCTAAATTCGTGTAGTTTCGCATAGTGATTTCCTTCTATTCTGGATTTTTCCCTTGACCATTGGTTATGAACAGGCTAAAATTCCAATCTCAATATCCAGGGAATGGATTTCGCAATCTATTTTATCCAACAATTGGAATTACTGTGTTTGAATCGCTTTCTGAGCGGCTAGATACCATCTTTCAACAGCTTAAACGCCGGGGAAAATTAACGGCGTCTGATGTTGATTCTTCCATGCGCGAAGTGCGCCTGGCTTTGCTTGAAGCCGACGTGAATTATAACGTAGTTAAGGGTTTTACTTCACGCGTTCGCGAGAGAGCCATTGGGGTTGAAGTTTCACGTGCACTAAACCCGGCGCAGCAGGTGATTAAGATTGTGCATGAAGAATTGATTGCCACGCTGGGCGCGCCGCAGCCACTTAACCTGAGTGGAGAACGGCCGCGCGTGGTGATGCTGGTTGGTTTGCAAGGTTCTGGTAAGACCACCGCAGCAGGGAAATTGGCCAGGATATTAAGATCGCAGGGCGAACGGGTTTTACTTGTGGCTGCCGATCCATACCGCCCGGCGGCAGTGAAACAATTGCAGACACTGGGTGCACAAATTGGTGTGGATGTTTTTACCGAACCCCAGGTGAAACCGCCGGACCTGGTGAAGCATGCTTATGAAAGCGCACGGAAAAGCGGCGTTTCGGTCATGATCATTGACACCGCCGGTCGCTCGCAACTTGATCAGGAATTGATGGATGAATTGCGCGCCATTCAAAAACGTGTTCAATCTGGTGAAGTGCTGCTGGTGGTTGATTCGATGATTGGCCAGGAAGCCTTGCATGTGGCTGAAGGTTTCAGAGACACTCTGGCGATTACTGGATTGATTTTGACCAAGATGGATGGCGATTCACGCGGTGGCGCAGCCATCTCAGTGCGCTCGGTAACCGGTGTGCCCATCAAGTTTTTAAGCACCGGTGAGAACCTGGATGCGTTGGAATCGTACGACCCCAACCGATTAGCCTCCCGCATTTTGGGAATGGGTGATATGATCGGATTGATCGAAAAAGCCGAAGCCGGGCTTGACCAGGAATTGGCTCAAAAGCAGGCTGAGCGCATGATGAAGGGCGAATTGACACTGCAAGATTTTGCAGATCAGCTCAAACAAGTGCGCAAGATGGGGCCTTTTTCACAACTGCTTGAAATGTTGCCTGGAAATATGGGCAAAATGGCTGCTCAAGTTTCTCCCAAAGATGCCGAGAAACAATTGGGCAAAGTTGAGGCTATAATTAACTCAATGACTCCTGGTGAAAGGCGCAACCCTGATGTGCTCAATGCCAGCCGCAGGCGGCGCATCGCCAGTGGATCGGGTACAGAAGTTCAGGATGTAAACAGGCTTTTGAAGCAGTTTCGTGAAGCACAAAAGATGATTAAGACGATTAAAAAAACCGGTGGACGTGGTATTCCACGATTATTTGGGTAGAAATGAATTGCCATGAAAAGGTCCAGCAGCGCCCCTTCAGCGCTTCCCTCAACCTGAAATGGCAAATCGGGCCTCTCAAAGCACTGGATAAATTAAAATGTTCATGAAATAGGAGATATTTCCAAATGGTTAAAATTCGCATGCGCCGTATTGGTTTGCGCAGACAACCCACCTATCGCATTGTAGCCGCTGACAAAGAGGCCCCGCGCGATGGCCGTTTTCTTGAAATTTTGGGGTTCTACAATCCCCGCACTGAACCTTCAACCATCAAATTGGATGAAGGCAGAATTTTTGACTGGTTGAGCAAAGGCGCTCAACCCAGCGAATCAACCCTGAAAGTTTTCAACAGCATTGGCCTGATGGAGCGCTTTGAGCGTTTCAAGAAAGGTGAATCGGCCGAGGTATTGGAAGCGGAAGGAAAAGCCAAAGTTGAAAGCCGCGGCGTCAGCGAGAAAACTCGCCGGGATTAAACTGCCAGGCACAATAAACCATAAACAAGAAAATGCCTGATTGGCAACATGGAGGAAATATCCATGAAAGAGCTGGTTGAATATATTAGCCGTTCCATTGTTGACGACCCTGACCAGTTGTGGGTGACCCAGGAGCGAATGGGCAATAAAGTGCGCATTGAACTCCAGGTTTCCAAAGAAGATATGGGACGGGTTATTGGCAAGGGCGGCAGGGTGGCCAATTCCATCCGCGTGCTGCTGCGCGTGGCGGCTGCACGTGAAGGGAAACAGGTTTCCCTGGATGTGGTTGAGCCAAAATGATGCAGAATAGTGATTCTGTCAAACCAACCAGAACGAATGATGAAGGCTCGCCCCGGTCGGGCGAGCCTCTCTTCTTGGTTGTGGGGAAAATTCGCCGGCCGCACGGCATCAAGGGTGAGTTGGTGATGGAAGTGCTGACCGATTTCCCCGAACGTATCCAAATTGGCCGCACATTTTTTGCAGGCGATGACCATCAACCCTTAAAAATTGAATCTTTGCGCTTGCATAAGAATTATTTGCTCATCAAATTTCACGGTTATGACACACCGGAAAGCGCCGGAGTTTTTCGTAATGTCTTGATCTATAAACCGATTGATCACGTGCCTCAATTACCCGAGGGAGAGTATTATCATTACCAACTTTTGGGTTTAACTGTTGTTGATGAGGCTGGCGAAATCATTGGGGTTCTGCAGGAAATTCTGGTCACGGGGGCGAATGACGTTATGCTCATTCAATCGCCCGATAACAAAGAAGTGCTCATTCCACTGATCGATTCGGTGTTGCTTAATGTAAATTTGGAAGAAAAAACAATTCGTGTGAAACCTCCAGAGTGGGATTAATTTCTCATGGATAAACGGCTCTATTGGGTGGGATTTAACCTGGTAAAAGGTATTGGAGCAGTTCGACTTCAAGCGACTTTGGACCATTTCGGAGACCTGGAGACTGCCTGGAATGCCCCCATGGCTGAATGGCGGACCTCCGGTTTATCTGACCGCATTCTTCAGAACTTGCAGCGTGTTCGGCAGGATGTTGACCTGGAACAAATGGGACAAAAGTATGCAGATGCTGGAATCCGGTTTTATACCTGGGACGATTTTGATTATCCGCGCCGTCTAAAAGAAATTAACCAGGCGCCCCCGGTGATTTTTGTTGCCGGTGATATACGACCTGAAGATGAATGGGCGGTTGCCATTGTTGGCACCCGGCGTGTAACGGCCTATGGCAGGCAGGTCACTGAAGAAGTGGCAGCGTTTTTAGCTCAAAATGGAATTACCGTGGTAAGCGGACTGGCAAGAGGCATCGACGGCATTGCTCATGAAGCCTGCCTGCGCGTTGGCGGGAGAACCTTCGCTGTTTTAGGAAGCGGTGTTGATCGAATTTATCCTCCCGAACACCGCAACCTGGCGGCGCGAATTGTTGAAAGCGGCGCCTTGATATCTGATTATCCCCTGGGAACAGAACCCGACGGTGTGAATTTTCCTCCGCGCAATCGCATCATATCCGGCATATCCATTGCAACAATTGTTGTAGAAGCCGGAGAAACCAGCGGCGCCCTGATCACGGCAGAATTCGCGGCTGAACAGGGCAGAGATGTATTTGCCGTTCCCGGCAATATCTTTGCTCCGCAAAGTAAAGGTACCAACCGCCTGATTGTCCAGGGCGCCAGGCCGCTGGTTGATAAACAGGAAATTCTTGAACTCCTTAACCTGGATAAAATTCAGCATATCCAATCGGCGCGTGTTTCGTTACCTGCTGATGAGTTGGAAACACAGGTAATCAAGATTCTGGGCAATGAAACCTATCATATTGACGAAATTTGCGTACATTCAGGCTTGCCGATTGAAAAAGTATCCGCTACACTTGCATTGATGGAATTAAAAGGCATGGTGCGGCAGGTGGGTGGGATGACCTATATGCTGATCCATGAATCTGAATCAGAGTATCGAACGGAATAATAATTATGGAACATTTTTATGCAGTGATTATGGCAGGCGGCGGCGGCACACGTTTATGGCCGTTATCACGCCGTAATCGCCCCAAGCAAATGTTGAAATTGGGCAGCGAGCGTACCCTGTTCCAGATGGCGGTTGATCGTTTGCAAGGGATTTTTCCCTTCGATCATATTTTTGTGGTGACAGTGGAAGAACAGGCCGGCGCCTTGCAGCAGCAATGTCCTCAAATTCCCAGTGAAAATTATTTGCTGGAACCGATGCCGCGTGGTACGGCTTCAGTGGTAGGCCTGGCAGGGCTTGCACTTCAGGCGGTTGACCCCCAGGCCGTTATGGCTGTTTTGACGGCCGACCATTTTATTCAGAATGTTGATTTATTCCAACAGCTTCTAAGGTCAGCCTATGCCTGCGCCGAGGATAATTACCTGGTTACGCTGGGAATTCAACCTACCTTTCCATCCACAGGGTATGGATATGTGCAGCGTTCTGAAAACCTGGGTGAGTTCAATGGAAAACCGGCTTATCAGGTTTTACGGTTCACTGAAAAGCCCAACCTCGAACGTGCACAACAAATGATCGATGCGAAAGATCATTACTGGAATTCAGGCATGTTCTTCTGGAAGGTGGAACGCATCATGCGTGAATTTCACCAGTTAATGCCCGAACTGGCTGGTAAACTGGGGGAGATCGCAGCTGCCTGGAAATCAGACAAACGTGCCACTGTACTACACCAAGTGTGGGGAACCATCAAACCAGAAACGATTGATTATGGTATTATGGAAAAAGCCGAGCGGGTGGCCGTGTTGCCCGCTGAAAACCTCAACTGGAATGATGTGGGCAGTTGGGATTCGTTGTTTGAGGTTTTGCCGGGTGACGAAAATGGGAATATCAACCTGGGCGCCAATCACTTGGGATTGGACACGCATGGCACCTTGATTGAGTCATCCGATAAAGATCGGTTGATTGTAACCATTGGCGCCGAGAATCTGGTTATCATTGATACTCCTGACGCTTTACTGGTATGCCCGAAAGAAAGAAGCCAGGAAATCAAACAAATTGTCACGATGTTAAAACAACAGCATCGAGAGGATTATCTTTAGGAGCAACAGGCTTGGAAGCATATTGTGTGAAATGTAAAACAAAACGGGAAATCGTTGAACCGATGGCTGATTTTAACGCGGCTGGGGCAGCAATTACCCGTGGAATTTGTGGAACTTGCGGAACAAAAATCATTCGTATTGGTAAAACGCCGGCGCATGAAGGTTTAGTCGCTCCTCAGCGGAAACCCAAAGAAGTTCACCGCGAAGGAAAACTGGTAATCGTTGAGTCGCCCGCCAAAGCACGAACGGTGGGACGATTCCTGGGGCATGGGTACAATGTTAAGGCATCCATAGGCCATGTTCGCGATTTGCTGCGCTCGGAATTATCGGTGGATGTAGAAAATAACTTTGCGCCCAAGTACCGCGTACCCAATGAAAAGCGCCAGGTTGTAAAAGAACTGAAGGCTGCGGCACAAAATGCGGCAGAAGTGTACCTGGCAACAGACCCCGACCGTGAAGGCGAAGCCATTGCCTGGCACCTGTTGGAGGCGGTGGATATAGATCCGATGGTTACCAAAAGGGTGGTTTTCCACGAAATCACTGACAGCGCGATTCATGAATCGTTTGCTCATCCGCGTGATATCGATATGCACCTGGTGGATGCACAGCAGGCTCGACGGGTGCTGGACCGCCTGGTAGGGTATGGGATTAGCCCATTGTTGTGGGAAAAAGTGCGCAGCCGCCTGTCAGCCGGCCGGGTTCAGTCGATTGCCCTGCGGCTGGTTGTTGAGCGAGAGCGGGAAATCAATGATTTTGTCCCGGTCGAATACTGGTCGATCAGCGCCGAGTTAAAACCTGAAGGCAGCAAAAATACATATATTGCCCGGTTGACCAAGATCGACGATCACGATCCTGAATTACCCAATGAAGCCACCGTGCACGGCATTTTGACCGATATGGAAACAGCCGCGTACCTGATTAAGAAAATCAAGCGCAGTGAACGCCGCCGGAAACCCTCGGCTCCTTTCACTACCAGCACGATGCAGCAGGAGGCTTCGCGTCGGCTTGGTTATACAGCCAAGCGCACCATGGCCATTGCACAGCAGCTTTACGAAGGTATTGATGTGGGGACTGGTGGAGTCACCGGTTTAATCACCTACATGCGTACTGATTCGACGAATGTAGCCGAGCAGGCGCAGGATGAAGCACGCAATTATATCCAGCAGAAATATGGAAATTCATTTATTCCAGATGAAAAACCGGTATACCGCACATCGTCCAAAAGCGCACAGGAAGCCCATGAGGCCATTCGCCCAACCAGCGTTTTGAGGCAGCCTGAAGCGGTTAAAGAATTCCTTTCCCGCGACCAGTATCGTTTGTACCAGTTAATCTGGCAGCGGTTTGTCGCTTCTCAAATGTCGCCCGCAGTTTATGATACGGTTTCTGTGGAAGTGGAAGGGAAAACTGACGGGCATCTCTATGCGTTGCGCGCCACCGGCTCAACGCTTCGTTTCCAGGGCTTCCTGGCTGTTTACGAAGAATCACTGGAAGAAGATCAAAAATCTGAAGATGCCGATAATGTAAACATTCCACCTGACCTGGAAGAAAACCAGAAGCAAAACCTGGAACGATTAATCCCGGAACAGCATTTCACCCAACCCCCGCCGCGATACAGCGACGCCACCCTGATCAAGACGCTGGAAGAATTTGGCATTGGCCGTCCATCCACCTATGCCGCCATTCTGTCGACCATTCAAGACCGGGGTTATGTAATTCGAGACGGGAAAAAATTATTCCCGACCGATACCGGATTCCTGGTCAATGACATGCTGGTTGACCACTTCCCGGATGTGGTGAACACGCAGTTCACGGCTGGAATGGAAGAGGAATTGGACCAGGTGGCATCGGGCGAAAGACAATGGACTGACGTGGTGCGAACATTCTATGATACCTTTGCGCCCGAATTGAAGCGAGCTGAAGAGTTGATGCCCACTGCAAAAGCTGAACTGGAAAAGGTTGGGCGGGCTTGCCCCGAGTGCGGACACGACCTGGTTATTCGCTGGGGACGTTACGGCAAGTTCATTAGTTGCAGCAATTTTCCGGCTTGCCGTTATACTGAAGCTTGGTTGGAAAAAATTGGTGTGCATTGTCCGAAGTGCGACGGTGAGATTGTGGAAAGAAAAACACGCAAGAATCGTGTGTTTTACGGCTGCTCAAATTATCCAGAATGCGATTTCACATCCTGGAAACGGCCGCTTCCCATCCCATGCCCAAAATGCGGTGGTTTGCTTCTAATTCAAAACAAAAGAGAAGCCCAGTGTGAAAAATGCCAGGAATCATTTTTGCTTGATGAGTTGGAAGAAACAGCTGAAAAGAATGTTGAAACCATAGAATAGATTTCCTGACATATCCATATTTATTGCTTTATTATTCAATCTGTTCTACAATAATGAATAAAGTCATTGAGGGAACTATGAATAGACTAAAATCGAATCAGATAAGTCTCAAGAATATTAACCTTGATGCCCTGCGCGGTCAATTAAACAAACCGCTGACCACCTTTATTCTGGGGTTAATTCTGGGCATGATTCTGGGTTTACCCATTTTGGGCTGGTGGCTCTTCCCGGTGGAATGGAAAGATGCATCCGTTGCACACTTACGCCAGGATCTGAAATCTGATTATCTTCGCATGGCGGTTGATTCATATGCGGTCAATCAGAACAAACAACAGGCTCAACAGCGCTGGAAAGAACTTGGCGCAGATGCCGTCAAGCTATTTTCCGCAGCGCAGGCAGATCCAACCTACAATGCCAACAACCTGGCGAATTTCTCCAACGCTATCAAAGGCCCGGATGGTGTAATCCAGCAGCCAGGCAGCGCTGATTCGTCTCAGAGTCAACCAGGGTCGGCAGCCACACCGGCGGCAGGCGCTCCGACAACTGCGGCGAATAATGGCGGCATTAACCTGGTGTATGTGCTGGGGGCATTTTGTCTGCTAACCCTTCTGATAGGCGGCGCGCTGGTCTATGTGATTATCATTCGAAAACGTCCAACAGGTAGCAGCGCTGCGGATGCCAACGAAGAAATTGATGAAGAGGCACAGGCTGTTGAAAAAATTCATCCATCTGCGACACATGCGGCTGATCGAGCAGCTTACGAAGATGAAGGTGAACAAATGCCGGTTGCCCAGTTCATGACCACCTATATGCTGGGCGATGATTTGTATGACGATTCATTCAGCATTGATTCACCCACAGGCGAGTTCCTGGGTGAGTGCGGTGTGGGTATATCTGACACGATTGGTGTGGGCGATCCCAAGAAGGTGACAGCGTTTGAAGTGTGGCTGTTCGATAAAAATGATATTCAGACCATTACCAAGGTTTTAATGAGCGATCACGCTTACAATGATCCGACCATCAGCCAACGATTGCTTTCTAAAGGCGAGCCGGTGCGAATTGAGGCGGGGCAGACCGTTTTGTTGGAAACAGCCACCCTGCAGCTTGAAGCCCGCGTGGTTGATTTGAACTATGGGCACGGCGCCTTGCCAGAAGGCAGTTTCTTCGAACGATTAACCCTGGAACTGGCAGTCTGGTCAAAGGCTTAATCTTTCCCTCAAATGAACAAACACAGGGGCTGTCTGAAAAGTGGGCAAACACACAGGTTTGCCCCTACCCGTAGGGGGCGACCCATGTGTCGCCCCGAAGATATGGCGATTAAACCATCGCCACGGGTTCTTTTTAGACAGCCCCTGATCTTTATTTATCGATGTTTTTGGTCTTTACCAGGCCGACCGCCCGCCATCCACAGGAATGGCAGCTCCGGTGATGAAGGATGAGGCGTCGGAAGCCAGGAAGACAATCACTTCAGCCTGTTCTTCGGGGGTGGAAATTCTTTTTAGGGGGTGTCTGGCAGCGAATTGCCGGCGAACAACTGCCTGGTCGCCAAAGGTATCGATCTCGTCGCGCAGCAATGGGGTATCCACGCTGCCAGGGCAAACGCAGTTAACCCGAATTTTGAAGGGAGCGAGTTCGACGGCCATGGCTTTGGTCATCAGCACCACTCCACCTTTGGCGGAGCAATAAGCTGCGGTTTCGTTTCCACCGACCAATCCGAAGATGGAGGAGACATTGATGATAGAGCCACCGCCCTGTTTTTGCATGAAAGGAATGACGGCTTTGGACATGAAAAAACTGCCTTTCAGGCTTGTGTCCAAAACTTCGTCCCATTCTTCTTCATTTGTATTCAGAATGGATTTATTCAGCATGATGCCGGCATTGTTGACCAGCACGTCGATGGAAGCATGTTGTGATGCTATTTGCTCAACCAGTTGGCTGCATTGCTGCGCTGATTTTACATCGCAAGTGATGTATTCAACGTATGAGGAAAAATCAGCAGCCAGCGAGTGAAGGGCAGCCTGCCCTTTCCGGGCACTGCGGCCTGTGATCACCACAAGGGCACCTTCTGCAGCAAATTGCCTGGCTGCAGCCAACCCGATGCCGGATGTGCCGCCTGTTATGATGACGGTTTTCCCCTTGAATTTCATGGCAGGTAAATTCAAGCCTGAGGATTCTTTATGTGTTTGGCAAAGGAAATGCCCAACTGTTCAGCTTGCAGCAGCGTATCACCCAGGGGGGCGCCCAGGAAGTCGTTTGAGGCGAAGATGTCCCATTTCAACAGCGTTTCGGCCATTTGTTTATAATTACCAGCCGCGCCTCCACCCCAGCCATAACTGCCAAAGAAGATAGACTGACGGCTGCGGATGCGCTTGATGCCTACTTCTTCCAGCAGGCTGGACATGGGAGGGAACATGCCGCCGTTGTAGGTGGGCGCTCCCACGGCAACTCCCTGGTAGAGGATTAAAGAGGGAAGAATGTGGCTGGGGTCGATGTAACTGACATTGAATACATTCACAGGAAGCCCTTGAGAAGCAATACCCTGCGCCACGCGGAGCATGTACTTCTCGGTGTTGCCGTACATGGAACCATATATCAGTGTGATCCCTTTTTCTGCCGGACCGCTCACATATTCAGACCATTTTTTGTATAAACCGGAGATCAAGTCAGGTTTCTTGCGCCAGATCAATCCATGCGAGGGGGCAATAATCGAGATGGGGGTGCTGGATAATTTGTTTATGGCATTGATGACCGGTTTGCTGAAAGAAGCAACAATATTGGAATAATAGCGCAACGATTCTTTGAGGTAGAAATCCAGATCGATGTTATCGTCATCGAAAATGTAACCGTTCAGAGCGCCGTAACCGCCAAAAGCGTCACACGAAAACAGGATCTTCTCAGTGATCTCATAGGTGGCCATGGTTTCAGGCCAGTGTACGAAGGGGATATGCAAAAATTGCAGGGAATGCTTGCCCAGTGAAATTGTTTCGCCATCAGCCACAGCACGAACGCCGTCACGGAATCCGTAGAAAGCCTCGATCATTTTCCTGGCTTTTTCGCTGCACAAAATGGTGGCCTGTGGCGCCAGCGACATGATGCGCCGTAATGCACCTGTGTGGTCAGGTTCCATGTGATTGACCACGATGTAGTCAATCTCGGTGATATCAACCAGTGAGCGAATTTGATCGATGAAGGTTTCTTCGAGGATTTCTTTGCTCAAGTCTATTAAGACATTTTTTTCATCGAGAATCAGGTAGGAGTTATAAGAAATCCCTTCTTCTTTGATCGGCCACATGGATTCGAACTTGTCTGTTTGCCGGTCATTGACACCAATCCAATAAATATTGGGTTTGATTTCAACTGGATTCATGACTCCTCCTATAAGATTGCGAATTATTTAATTTCCAAAATTTTGAGGTAGATGGAACCCGAGGGAACCTGTGCGGTGACTGTGTCGCCGACACGATGACCAAGAATGGCCTGCCCAATGGGAGATTCATGCGAAATGCGCCCCTTGCTGGGGTCGGCTTCTTTACGACCAACCAGGAAATAGGTTTCCGGTTCATAGGTGCCTTCTTGAATGGTAACTGTATCGCCAATGCTGACAATGGATTTATCGGTTTGCAGTTCTTCGATAATTTGAGCATTGCGCAGAATATTATCCAATTCAATAATTCTACCTTCGAGAAATCCCTGTTCTTCTTTCGCCTGGATGTAATCGGCGTTTTCCGATAAGTCTCCCTGTTGAATGGCAGTGCGCAGGCGGCGTGAAAGTTCTTCGCGCGCGGGGCCTTTCAGGTGTTCCAATTCTTCTTTCAGCTTTTTTGCGCCTTCAGCAGTGAGATAACTGGTTTCAGATGACATACACTCTCCAACAATTTATTAAAAATTTTATAATCAAGCCAATACATTTGGATTATAAAGCCGATTATGCTCTTCAATCGCAAAGCGATCTGTCATGCCGGCGATGTAATCGCAAATTGTCCTTTCCAACCCCCGAACCGGGATGATCGTCTGGATATGATAGGGAAGTACTTCGGGGCGGGACAGGTAAGCATTAAAAATATCAGTGATAACGCGGTCAGCTTTCTGCTCTCCCCGAATCAGGCGAGGATGGCGGTATAAGTTTTTATACAAGAAATCCTTAAGCTGGCGGTTTCGGCGGTGCATTTCTTCGCTGAAACCTGCAACATTATACGCTAGCCGTTGTAAATCGTCCACAGATTTAATGCGGCTGTCAGCGATTCGGCTGGAGGTTGCCTGCAGCATATCACTCACTTCCAGGCCGATCAACCTGCGGATGAGACGGTGCCTGCTCAGTTCGTCCAACTGATTTCCGCTCCAGCCAACACTGACCGCCAACAATTCCCATAGCTCAATTTCATGCAGCATTTCAGGCGTGATCATGGCGGAACGCAAACCGTCATCCAGGTCATGAGCGGTGTAAGCCAGTTCATCAGCGATGTTGGTGATTTGTGCTTCCAGGCTGCCGCGCAGTTCAGGGTTAAAGTCTTTGGCATCCAAACGGTCATATTCAGTTTCGTGCTTGATGATGCCTTCCAGGACTTCATAAGACAGATTGAGCCCAGGGAACTCCAGGTAGCGCTGTTCCAATTCGGTGATTATTCGGAAGGACTGTTTATTATGCTCAAATCCGCCGTGGTTTTGCATCAATTTTGCCAGGACAGATTCGCCCGAATGACCGAATGGAGGATGCCCCAGGTCGTGAGCCATACAAATGGTTTCCACCAGGTCTTCATTGGCGCCCAAAGCGCGGGCGATTGTGCGGCCAATCTGGGTGACTTCCAGGGTATGTGTCAGGCGGGTGCGATAATAATCGCCTTCGTAGTTAATAAACACCTGGGTTTTGTATTCCAAACGCCTGAAGGCGGTGGTGTGCAGAATTCGATCACGGTCGCGTTGAAAACAGGTGCGGTAATCGGCTTCATCCTCTGGAAAATGCCTGCCCTTACTCTGATTGGCATGAACAGCATAAGGCGACAAAAATTGCTCTTCGAAAGTTTCCATTTGCTTACGGTCGATAAATCCCATCTTAACCCCTCCCGAATAGACATGTGGGTCAATTAACAAGAAAATGATACCTATTAGACCTGGTGGATGATTGTGCCATTATTCTTACCTTTTAGAACTTCTAGCAAAACACCCTGCTGTGTTGAAGAGAATATCTGAATTTCGAGGCCGGGAACCCGGTGTGTCAGGTTTAGCATGTCGGTCACTTTTTGCACCATGCCGCCGGTCACATCGGTGGATGCCGACCCGCCAAGAGCGGGTAAATGGTCCTTAAAATTGGCATCCGTTATGAATTTAATGGTGTGCTCGCAGACTGGAAAATCGGAACAAACAGAATTCAGCCCCGCCAGGAGAATGCGTCGGGGATGCAGTTGAATTGCCAGATGCATGAAGAGTTCTTCGGTGGACAAGATGGTGCCGCCGAGAACCTCATCAAATATGACATCTCCATAGACAACTGGTATTAATTGATGAGATAAGGCTGACTGCAGAGGCGCCAGGTCCCAGGATTTCACTTTGCCGGTGTGGGTTGTGATGCCGGCGGATGGGGGAAAAGAAATTGCAGGCAACCCGGCTTGATGCAATGCGTCCAGAACGATGTGATTCAACGCGCGTGCTTCCTGCCAAACCTCTAAAAAACCCTGCCATTCCTGATGTGTTTGAACTCCTTGCCGGGTTTTGAATTTGCTGGCAGGCACATGAGCAAACGAACCTGCGCCGTGCCCGATGACCAATTGGCTGGAGGGATTGGTTTTTACGAATTGCGCAATTTCTTCAGCCAGGCGCTGAAGAACCTCCAATCGGGGTGCGCGAGGGGTGTCTTTGTCTGTTATCAGTGAACCGCCCAATTTTAAAAGGGTGAGCATGGCTGTTTAATCCATTGCAAGATCATGGTTTACTGATATCTGGGAGATGAATGTCCTGGTTGCACCGGCCAGGTAGAGCGCTTCAGCCACCTGTTGGGATTTTTCGGCAGTGGTCAGTGCGATCATGTTGCCGCCGCCGCCTGCGCCAGATAGTTTTGCGCCGCGCGCACCCGCCTTGATGGCGGTTTCCACCAAAAAATCCAGTTTGCGTGTGGACACCCCCAGTTGTTGAAGGTAGGAATGGTTGGCTGTCATCAGAGGCCCCAGGTCTTTCAGGGGGCCTTCTTCAATCTTCTCACGGGCTTGATTGACGATTTTGGTGATGGTGTCAAAAATGGATTCAACGCGAAAAGTATCCTCAACCCATTGGTGGCGAACATTGCTCACGATTTTTGCTGTAGAACTTTTTTCACCGCTGTCGGCAATGACCAGGGTGAAAGGCTCAAATACTTGCAACAGGTCAAATGGCTGACCGCTGACAAAGTAAATAGGTTGCGCATAGGTGATGACCGTATTGTCAATGCCGGATGGTGTGCCGTGGTAAACCTTCTCTGCCTGGTATGCAAGCTGGCATACCTCATTATTGGGCAGCGGCTTTCCCAGGTATTCGCACACAGCGCGGATGATTGCCACTGAAACGGCCGCTCCTGAACCCAACCCGGCAGCGACGGGAATGGATGAGGCAATGCGAACGTGCATGGCCGGGAAATGAGAGATACGCAAATGCTGTTTGATGTGTTCGAACAACACGTTCATGGGATGCTCACCTGGAAGCCTGGCGAGTGTGGTATCGAGATCCACTTCAGGAGATTCCAGGCGAATTGTGCCGGGTTGTTCATTCGGAAGCGGCGTAACCACAGCCCTGGCATTGATCTGGGTGATTGGAACAGCAATGGCTGGTCGTTTATAGACGACAGCATGTTCTCCAAACAGGATGGCTTTTCCTGGAGCTGAGGCCGAAATGGCAGGCATATACTTGCTCCTTGTTAGAAAATGTAGAAAATGATTAGAACTGCAACCCCGAATAAGAAAATGGTAGCCTGAAGCGGTTTATCCGTCAAGAAAAGTTCATCAGGCGCACCGCCTTCACCTTTAATCTGAATGAGATAAAGATAGCGAAAAATTCCGTAAACCACGAAGGGAATGGTCAACATCATGGTATGGTTTTCCGGCAGATTGGGAGCCGAGAATGTGTATAGACTGTAAGATACAATGGTTGTGCCTGAAACAATGGTAATCAGCTGGTCGAGGAAGGAAAGTGAATAACCTTCCAAAACCCTGCGAGTTGAATCCATGTTCACTTCTTGCAATAGCAAGATTTCTCCGCGCCGTTTACCAAACCCAATATACAGCGCCAGCAAGGTTGTCACCACGTACAACCAGGGAGAGAAACGTTCGACCTGGATTAAGCTGACACCAGCCACCACGCGGATCACGTAAAAAGCGGCCAGGATCATCACATCGATCAGAGGAACGTGCTTCAGGTACTTTGAATAAGCCAGGTTGAGTAGAAAGTAAATGATGGCTATGATGGCGAAGCGCGGTGAGAGCAGGTATGCAGCCGGGAGAGATATGAGCATTAGCAGAACACTGGCAAAAATGGCTGCATTTAACGGCAAAGCGCCAGACGCAATGGGGCGCAACCGTTTCAGAGGATGATTGCGGTCAGCTTCGATATCTGCGATATCATTTAATAAATAGACAGTGCTGGACAATAAACAGAATATAATCAAACCAGCCATGGTGCGCGCCATGGCGGTTGGATTGGTCAGTTGCCTGTCAAATACAATGGCTGCCAGCAAGAAGACATTTTTTGCCCATTGGCGGGGACGCATGGATTTGATGAGCGCTTTAAGCATAAAACTTATCATATCATATATTCATTCGAATGATTTATGGACGCAACCCGATGACTGATAAAAAGGAAAGAATTGATGTGCTGTTGACACAACTGGGACTGGCCGAAAGCCGGTCGCAGGCTCAGCGGCTGGTCATGGCTGGCCAGGTGCGTGTGGATGGGAATGTGGCGCTCAAACCGGCCGACAAGGTTTCAGTCAATGCATCCATTAAACTGGAACAGGGGCCAAAATATGTGTCCCGGGGGGGAGAAAAATTGGAAGGTGCATTTCAGGCGTTTGGAATTGGCAGCCTGGACGGCATGGTGTGTGCTGATGTAGGCGCTTCAACCGGCGGGTTTACCGACTGCTTGCTGCAGCACGGCGCCCCAAAAGTGTTTGCAATTGATGTGGGATATGGCGTACTGCACTGGAAGCTGCGCAATGATCCGCGTGTGGTGTCGATGGAACGTACCAACGCCCGTCACCTGGAAAAACTGGATGAGGAAGTGTCTTTTGTGACCATAGATGCATCTTTTATCTCGTTAAAGATCTTTTTCCCGGTGATCAAAGACTGGTTTGGGCCGGCCGGCGGGCAACTGGTGGCGCTGATCAAGCCGCAATTCGAAGCTGGAAAACAGGACGCTGCCAGGGGAGAAGGCGTCATCCGTGACCACCAGGTGCACCGTAAAGTGCTGGATGATGTAATACACGCTGCCCAGGAGGAAGGGTATGAAATCCGCGGTGTGGCGGTGTCGCCGCTGCTGGGGCCAAAGGGTAACATTGAATTCCTGGCGCACCTGGTTTATCCCTGCAAGCAGCAAACAGACATTGAATCCATGATTGAAGTGGTTTTTCAGGGCATTGATGAGATGGAGAATGTGTTAAAATAATCGCTTTGAAAAATTAGAGTATACTTCAAGCCACCAATGAACGATCATATTCGGAATTTTTGTATTATTGCGCATATCGACCACGGTAAATCGACCCTGGCTGACCGTTTGCTGCAGATGACCGGCACCATATCAGACCGGGATATGACCAACCAGGTGCTGGATTCGATGGATTTGGAACGCGAAAAAGGGGTCACCATCAAAGCGTCAGCCGTGCGCATGCAATACCAGGCTAAAGACGGTGAGCAATACGAGTTAAATCTCATCGATACTCCCGGGCATGTGGATTTTAATTATGAAGTCAGCCGTGCGCTGGCAGCCTGTGAGGGTGCTTTGCTCATTGTGGATGCCACACAGGGCATTGAAGCGCAGACGCTGGCGAATCTATACCTGGCGATTGAAGCCGACCTGGTGATCATTCCTGTTTTGAATAAAATTGACCTGGTTTCAGCCCGACCTGACGAGGTGGCCAAAGAGGTTGGTGAATTGATCGGCACCCCGGCGGATGAAATCATTCGCATTTCAGCCAAAGAGGGTACCAATGTTGACCAGGTTCTGGAAGCAATCGTAACCAAATTGCCGCCGCCCAAAGGAGAAAAGGATGCTCCTTTGCAGGCGTTGATTTTTGATTCACACTACGACGCTTATAAAGGCGTGATCGCCTATATTCGCGTAGTCAACGGAGCGATCCGCTTAAACGACACATTGCGCTTGATGGCGAACGGCTCATCTCTCAAACCGGTGGAAATTGGTGTTTTTGCTCCAGCCATGACGCCGACCCAGGAATTATTGGCCGGTGATGTGGGCTATGTGGCATCAGGCTTGAAAACGGTTTCAGAATGCCGCGTGGGCGACACACTCACCAGCGCAGCCCGGCTGGCAGATAAACCCTTACCGGGTTACCGCCAGGCAAAACCCATGGTGTTTGCAGGTATTTATCCTTCCGACGGCGATGATTATGAAGATTTGAAAGAAGCGCTGGAGAAGTTGCAATTGAACGACGCTTCCCTGATTTATGCCCCGGAGGTTTCGCAGGCGTTGAATTATGGTTTTCGCTGCGGTTTCCTGGGATTATTCCACATGGAAATCATCCAGGAACGCCTGGAACGCGAATATGATTTGGATATTGTCGTCACGGCGCCGTCTGTGGAATATAAAGTTATTTTGCTCAGCGGCGAAGAAATTGTGATCGATTCACCCGCCAAGTTGCCTGATGAAAGCACGATTTCGGAAATTCTTGAACCCTGGATGAGCCTTCAAATTTTCTCACCAACCGAGTATTACGGCACCATTATGGAACTGGTGAGAAAGCGCCGGGGAACATTTGTGAGCCAGGAATATCCGGCTCCGGACCGTGTTCAATTGAATTATGAAATTCCACTTTCCGAGTTGATCGTGGATTTCTTTGATGATTTGAAATCGAGAACACGCGGTTATGCATCCATGGATTATCACATTGCAGATTACCGGCACGGCGACCTGGTTAAGCTTGAGATGCTGGTGGGCGGTGAGCAAGTGGATGCACTGGCTACCATTGTGCACCGTGAAGATGCCTATCATAAGGGGCAGGCTTTGGTGAGCAAACTCAAAGCGCTCATTCCACGCCAGCTTTATGATGTGGCCATACAGGCGTTTGCAGCCGGCAGGGTGATTTCGCGCGCCAATGTGAAAGCCCTGCGCAAAGACGTGCTGGCAAAATGTTACGGCGGCGACATCACTCGCAAGAAAAAACTGCTTGAAAAGCAAAAGCGCGGCAAGAAGCGCATGAAAATGGTTGGGAATGTAGAAATTCCACAGGATGCTTTTATGGCGGTGTTGCGATTGGAGGAAGATTGACCGAATCGCAAATAAATCGTCCGCTCCGATCTGGTATTGGAAAATGGCTGCCGGGCGTTGTGATCAGTGCAATTGCGCTGGTCGCAGTTTTTAAGTTTACACACTGGCAGGACCTTTCCACTGCCATTCAAGCCATTCAGCCGCTTCATCTGGCGGCGGCGATTGGATTGACTCTGCTTTCTTTGATAACCAAATCAATGACCTGGCGCACCTTACTGGATAACCGCGTGAGTGTCTGGAAAACCTTCTTCATTATCAATGAAGGATATTTATTGAACAACATTTTCCCGCTGCGCGCCGGTGAAATTGGCCGGGCAGTGTTCATGGGGCAAACCTCCGGCCTGGGTGCTTTTCACGTGTTATCGACCATTGTAATTGAGCGTGCTTTTGATGTTGGCATTGCAGCCGGTTTGCTGCTGGCAACCCTGCCGATGGCGCTTGGCTTGGAATGGGCCAAATCAGCAGCCTACATCACGCTGGCGTTGGTGATAGCAGGTTTTTTGGTTTTGTTTTTCATGGCAAACAACCGGGAAAAAGTACAGCAAATGGTTGGTTGGCTCGGTCAAAAATCGGGCCTGGTTCAGCGCTGGCTTGTGCCTCAAATTGAAGCGTTGCTGCGCGGATTTGAAGTTTTAACACGTCCCTCACAGTTCTTTGCCAGCCTGTTCTGGGTGGTGATAACCTGGATCATCTGGGTATCCATTTACTATGTGATGCTGCTTTCGATTGCTCCGGGTGCGCCTTTGTGGTGGGGAGCGTTTGTGGATAGTTTCCTGGCCATGGGATTGGCTGTACCTTCGGCGCCGGCTGGCATTGGTGTGTTCGAGGCGTCCATGGTGGCGTCGATGGCGCTGCTGGGAATTTCCACCTCCTCTGCACTGGCTTATGCCATTACCATGCATGCCATGCAGTTTTTTATCACAGGAGTTTTTGGATTATATGGATTGATTCGAGAAGGGCGTTCCATAAAAAACTTATTCTCGAAAGACTTAAAGCAAATAGATCATCAACAAACCAACGAAGTAAACTAATCCAAGGAAGGCATCCTTATGGCAAAAACAATCCTTGTTACGGGGGGAGCCGGTTTTATTGGTTCGAATTATGTTCACCGGCTGGTGCAGCGTGGAGAAAAAGTGATTGTCTACGACAATCTTTCACGGGCAGGTTCTCAGAAAAATATTCAATGGTTGGAAAACGACCTGGGTAAGGGGTCGTTTGAACTGGTGGTTGGAGATGTTCGGGATGTTGAACATGTTACCAAAGTCGTCAGTTCAGCTGATGAGATTGTACACCTGGCAGCGCAGGTGGCGGTAACGACTTCGGTGACCAACCCGCGCGAAGATTTTGAGATTAACGCCCAGGGCACATTCAATGTAATGGAAGCTGCGCGTCAGTCTGGGCGGCAGCCGGCAGTCTTATATGCATCCACCAACAAGGTTTACGGCGAAATGACCGAGGCATCAGTGGTGGAAGAGGCCACACATTATGCCTACGGCGATTTGCCCTATGGAATATCTGAAGAACAGGGATTGGATTTCCATTCACCCTATGGCTGCTCAAAGGGAACGGGCGACCAGTATGTACGCGATTATGCCCGCATTTATGGTTTACCCACGGTTGTTTTTCGCCAGAGCTGCATTTATGGAATGAGGCAATTTGGCGTGGAAGACCAGGGTTGGATCGCCTGGTTTGTGATTGCAGCCATCACTGGCAAACCCATCACCATTTACGGCGACGGTAAACAGGTGCGAGATGTGTTGTTTGTAGACGACCTGTTGAATGGTTATGATGCCGCGCTGACGAACCTGGATAAAACCGCCGGGCAAATCTTCAACATAGGCGGCGGCAATACACACACGCTTTCGGTGTGGAAAGAATTTGCCCCGCTGCTTGAAAACCTGGTTGGGCATGCCATCCCCGTCAAATGGGGAGACTGGCGGCCGGGAGACCAAAAAATTTATATATCGGATATTCGCAAGGCTAAACAGGTAATGAACTGGGAGCCGCGTGTTGGCGTGCAAGATGGTGTGCAGCGCCTGGGTGAATGGGTGATGAATAACCTCGATTTGTTCAAGTCATAACAAACATGCGCATTCTAGTTGGAATCACTTATTATCGCCCGCATACCAGCGGGTTGACCATATACGCCGAACGATTGGGGAAAGCATTGGTACGCCGTGGGCACCAGGTGACTGTGTTAACCTCGCGCTACGATGCGGCGCTGGCTGCCGAGGAAGTAGATGAAGGAGTGCGCATTGTGCGCGCCCCGGTAATCATGCGCATCAGCAAAGGCGTCATCATGCCGACCATTGGCTGGCTGGCCAGCCGCCTGGTGGCGGAAAATGATGTGGTGCATTTGCATTTGCCCCAGTTCGACGCAGCTGGCATTGCACTGCGCGGCCGCCTGATGGGTAAACCAACCGTATTAACCTATCACTGTGATTTAATTATGCCGCCGGGGTTGCTCAGCATCACTGCCAACCAGGCGGTGCACTTGATGAATCACCTGGCGGCGCGCTTCACGCACAAGATTGTGACCTATACCCGTGATTACGCTGAAAACTCCCCGTTCCTGCGGCACTACCTGGACAAATTGAATACGATTTTGCCTCCGGTTGAATTGCCGCCGGTTTCGGTTGCTGAGACCACTCAATTTGCATTGGAAAACAACCCTGAAAATCGGCGCCCGGTGATCGGCATGGCTGCCCGATTTGCCACTGAAAAAGGCGTGGAAGTTTTGATCAACGCGCTGCCTGAAGTGTTGAAAAAATTCCCCAATGCGCTGGTTCAATTTGCCGGTCCTTACCAGAATATCATTGGAGAAGAACAGTATTATGCGAAGTTATCTCCGATGATTGATGGGTTCATTTCCAGCGGGAACTGGCGTTTCCTGGGCGTGCTGTCTCCCGAGCGCATGGCGCAATTTTATCGGAATATCGATGTGCTGGTGTTGCCCAGTTTGAATTCAACCGAAGCATTTGGCCTGGTTCAAATTGAGGCGATGATGAACAGCGTTCCGTGCATTGCCTCGAACCTGCCCGGGGTACGCCAACCGGTGAAGATGCATGAGATGGGAAAAATTATTCCCATTGGCAACGCGCAAGAACTGGGGAATGCGCTCAATGCCGTGCTATCGGACAAAGCAGCATATCAAAGAGATCCTGAAGCCATTGCACACCAGTACATACCCGACCAGGTGGCGCAAGCTTATGAACAGTTGTTTCATGAGCTGCAAAATCACTAAACCCAACATTGCGAAAAAGGTAATTGAATTGGAATCTTCACTTCAAACCGTTGATTATTTATGGAATAACCTGAAAGGGTTGCCTTATTTTCGCGCCCTGCTGCGCGCGGTCGAAGCCAGGGCCTACCAGGAATTTACCCTGACTGCCCCGGTGTTTGACCTGGGCTGCGGCGATGGACATTTTGCAGAAGTTACATTTAGCCAGAAAATTGATGTGGGATTGGATCCGTGGACGGCGCCGGTCAGAGAAGCAGGCGCGAGAGGCGTGTATCGATTGACGGTGCAGGCCGCTGGCGACCATATTCCCTTTGCCAATGAAACCTTTCAAACGGCGGTGAGTAACTCGGTTTTGGAGCATATTCCCGACCTGGAACCGGTGCTGAAAGACCTGGCCCGGATTATGAAACCCGGAGGGATTTTCCTGTTTACGGTTCCCAATCAGCGCTTCCTCGACACCCTGTCCATTGCACGCTGGCTGGACCGCATCGGCTGGCAGTCGCTGGCAAAAGCCTATCGAGATTTCTTTAACCGCATTTCGCGGCATCATCATTGCGATTCGCCAGTGGTGTGGAGTGAACGTCTGCAACGGGCTGGATTCGAGCTGATCAGTTGGCGGGATTATTTTTCGCCTGAGGCGCTGCATGCTCTGGAATGGGGGCATTATTTTGGCCTTCCGTCCTGGATTTTGCATGCGCTTTGCGGCAAGTGGATTGTTGCCCCCTGGAAATGGAACCTGCAATTGACACAGAATTTCCTGCAACGTTTTTACGATGAAAACCCACAACAGGCAGAAGGCGTTTATACTTTCTATGTAGCGCGTCGCTGCAACCAATCAGAATTCTGAACAACAATCGATGCGGTGATCCTATGGAAGAACCCAGTGTTCTCGATTATGTGAAGTCAAAAATTAATCCCTGGGCAAAAAAGATTGAAATTCCCAGGGGTGGTGATGATTATGACCTGCCAGTTTCTGCAGAACCAGTAGAAGTTCAACGCGAACCAGTTTTGGCGCCCGCAGAACCCCTGATTCAATCCATTCCATGGAAATTGTTTGCCGGGTTGGGGTTGGCAGTGTTTGCCCAATTAAACCTGGAATCGAGCAAGACAAAACCTGTTTTGGCTGTGGTTCTCTACTGCCTGGCGGCTATCCTGATTGGCTGGGCGTATTTTTCAAACGGTTTTATGTTGCCTCAAAGCGAGGCAGACAATCCGAATCCAATGGCAATCTCTGTCAGGCGAAAAAGCTTTTTAACCGCCATACCATTTGTGTTACTGGCTTTCCTGGCGTTTGGTGGAAATCAATTCAACACGCTGAACCTTTTCCTGTGGATTGCGGGCGTGGGGCTTTCACTGGTTGCATTATGGGTGCCCAAATCGAGCGCAATGGAATGGTTGAATAATCAGCGTGAGAAAATGCGCAAACCCACGTTTGCCATTCATTTCACCCCGTTTCATTTGCTGCTGCTGGTGTGCGCGTTGCTGGTCGTGTATTTTCGATTTGCTCGCCTGGAGCAAATTCCAGGTGAAATGTTCAGCGATCACGCTGAAAAGCTGCTGGATGTGGCAGATGTTTTGGACGGCAATTATTCCATTTTCTTCCCGCGTAACACGGGAAGAGAAGCCATTCAAATGTACCTGACCGCGGCCATTGCGGTGCTGTGCAACACAGGATTGTCGTTTATCAGTTTAAAACTGGGCACCGCCCTGGCGGGTTTGTTAACCTTGCCCTATATTTATTTTTTGGGGAAAGAACTGGGCAACCGATGGGTGGGATTGTTGGCTTTCATCCTGGCCGGTGTGGCTTATTGGCCAAATGTGATTTCACGCGTTGGTTTGAGATTCCCCCTGTATCCCTTGTTCACGGCGCCGACCCTGTTTTATTTTGTGCGCGGACTACGACGATCCAATCGAAATGATTTCATCCTGGCGGGAGTAGCCCTTGGGTTTGGATTGCACGGCTACAGTCCATTCCGATTTGTGCCCATCCTGATCGTGCTGGGAACAGGTATTTACCTGCTGCATCAGCAATCCAAAGACAAGCGCTATCAGGCGGTGTGGGCGCTGTGCATGCTGGCGCTGATGGCGTTTCTGATCTTTTTACCCCTGGCGCGCTACGCCTTAAGCGATCCGCAAATGTTTGGTTATCGCGCCTTATCGCGATTATCATCCACCGAGCGCAGCATCCCGGGGGCTGCATGGCAGATATTTTTTGAAAACCTCTGGAAGGCAGAAATTATGCCGTGGTGGGATAATGGGGATATCTGGGTGCATTCCATCCCTGGTCGACCGGCGCTGGATGCGATTACGGCCGTTTTTTATCTGTTTGGCACTGTTTGGTTGTTGATCCGCTATGTTCAAAAACGACGCTGGCAGGATATCTTTCTTTTAATTTCAGTGCCAATGTTAATGATGCCGTCGATCCTGTCGTTGGCGTTCCCTGAAGAAAATCCTTCCCTTAATCGAACCGGCGGGGCAATCATCCCGGTTTTCATCATCGCTGCGGTGGGGTTTGAGGGATTCTTTAGCAATATTTTACGTAAAACAAGAACAAAACTGGGTAAATCATTAACGCTCTTCCTGGGATTGATGCTGGTATCGGGTGTAGTTGTTTCCAACTATGACCTTGTGTTTCGGGTATATGCCAAACAGTTCATGGCAGGCGCCTGGAATACATCGCAAATTGGTAAGGTCATTCGCGGTTTTTCCGAATCCGTTGGCTCGCCAGAGCATGCCTACGTGGTGCCTTATCCCTACTGGGTTGATACGCGATTGGTGGGTATCAATGCCGGATATCCATTAAAGGATTATGCGCTGTGGCCTGAATCCTTTAAAGAAACCCTTTCTGAACCGGGCGCAAAATTGTTTATTGTCAAGATGGAAGATGAATTATCTCTTGAATCGTTGCGCCAGCTCTATCCCAATGGATCTTATTATTTGCAGAACAGCGAATATGAGGGCAAAGAATTCTGGGTATTCCTGGTTCCCCCTGAACCGGGTAACCAGCCAGAAATGAACCTCACCCTTGATGAAGTAACGCCGTAATGTGCGGTTGACCCCAATACGAGTGCATGGATATGGATCAAACAGACGAGATTAGAAGTGATTTGCATAACAACCAGCCGGGCCGTGACAGTTCATGGCTGGTTTGGATTATTTTGCTCGGCATTTTATTGATGGGGGCTTACTTCCGGTTTATTGGAATTGACTGGGGTGAGCAGCAGCACCTTCACCCTGATGAACGCTTTCTCACCATGGTGGAGACCAGCATTGCTCCTGTCAAGAGCATTGCTGAATATTTCAACACGGAGCAATCCAGTTTAAACCCAAACAACCGCGGGTATGGTTTCTATGTTTACGGCACATTGCCGTTATTCCTGGTGCGTTATGTGGCTGAATGGATTGGCCAAACCGGCTATGACCAGGTGGACATTGTGGGCAGGTCGATATCGGCGTTTTTGGATGTGCTGACCGCGTTGTGGGTGTTTCTGATCACCAAGAGGCTATTCCGAAATTCGCGCATGGCATTGCTGGCGGCTGCTTTTTACAGCCTGGCTGTGCTGCCCATTCAACTTTCCCATTATTTCACGGTGGATACATACGCCAACTTCTTTGCCTTTGCCACGTTTTACGCGGCGGTGGTGGTGTTAACGCAAGAGGTTGCGCCTGTTGCGATCAAACCAACCAACGCCAAACAAGATGTTGGCGACAATAATGAAGTGGTTGAAAACCCTGGATTGATGCAATATGTGCGTATGGCGCTGCCTGAAATGCTGCCCTATATTGGATTTGGCATTGCCCTGGGTATGGCAATGGCTTCCAAGGTGAGCGTTGCCCCGCTGGCTTTGCTTTTACCCGGCGCGGCGCTCATTCGCTACCTGAAAATGTCGGGCGAAGAACAGGAACAACATCAAATCACACTTTGGATTAACCTGGTCGCAGCCGCGTTTGTAAGCTTTGTGGTTTTTCGCATTTTTCAGCCGTTTGCTTTCCGCGGTCCGGGTTTCTTTGGCATCATTCCAAATGAAAAATGGATCAGTGGTCTTAAAGAACTGAGCCTGCAAAGCAAGGGGGATGTCGATTTCCCGCCTGCGCTGCAATGGTCGCGCCGCCCCATCACATTTGCTTTCACCAACCTGGTGCAATATGGATTGGGTTTACCCCTTGGGATTACGGCCTGGATTGGCTTTATCTGGATGGGGATTGAGATCCTCAAAAAGAAAAAACTGGATGAACTATTAATCTGGGGTTGGACGGGCGTCTATTTTGCATGGCAATCCATCAATTTCACGCGCAGTATGCGCTATCAACTGCCGGTTTATCCCACGCTGTGCATCCTGGCAGCCTGGTTGGTATTTGCCTTGTGGCGGGTGTCGCAATCTCAAAAGGTCAATGAAACCTGGCGAAAAATATACAAAATCCTTCCGGGTGCGGTCGGCGCCCTGGTGTTGATTTCAACCTTTATCTGGGCAGCTGCTTTTATTCAAATCTACAAGCGTCCCATTACCCGTGTTGAAGCCAGCCGCTGGATTTATCAAAATGTGCCTGCAGCTATCAACCTGCGCTATGAGACTGAAAACGGGGAAATCAACCAGCCGCTGGCATTTCGCCTGGGGATTTCAATTGATTCCACTCAACCGCTGGTGATGGTTGCGCCGTCCAAATTGGATGGTGTGTTGACAGAGTTTCGCATCGCGCATGTGGTGGATAGTTCAGCCTGGGGCGAATTAAAGACGCTGGAACTGAATGTCACTGAACTGAGCGAAGAGGGTAACTCATCAACCGTTGCTGCTTTGACCGGTGAATTTAAAGCACAGGATGACCCGCGCGGTGGTGAAGCGGTTTTTATCCTGGAACAGCCCTTTATCTTAAAGAAGGGTTATTCCTATCGATTTACTGTGGTTGCGAAAGAACCTGGCTACACCCTGAACCTGGCCGGTTCCGTGCTAGCGATGGTGCAGACTGACGGGCAGCTAGTTCCGCTGGTGTTAGCCGAGCCGGTGCAAGCCATTAGGCTGGAAAAAGCTTTTCAGACTGCATTTCAACCAAAAGCCAATGGAAAACTCACTTCCATTGCCCTGCCGCATGTGGTCGACTGGGAAGGAACTGCTGAAAACAAGACGCTTCTTGTTACAATCAGCGACCCGGCTCAAGCAAATCAACCGCTGGCAAGCATGGAACTTTCTGGATCTTTCCGGGCGATCGATGATGCGCGCGGTGAAAGCTACACCGTGAAATTATCGCAGCCTGTTGAATTGAAGGCAGGCACAAATTACCAGTTGCAAATTGAACTTTTGGGAAATGGCGGTGCGATTGCTCTATACGGCAGCCGGCATGCCAATGAAAGTTCGTGGGACGATCCGCTGCCGCTGTCGTTACAGGGATATAACCCCTATGATTACTATACCGGCGTATTTCGAACTGATTTGAATTTTGAGATGTACTGGGATGACAATGCCGAGAAGCTGACACGTTTTACCAATACACTCGACCAGGCGGATTACATTTTCATCAGTTCAAATCGGCAGTGGGGCACCACTGTGCGCGTACCTGAACGCTATCCTCTGACTTCAACCTATTATCGTAACTTGATCGGATGCCCGGAGGATAAAGATATCTTCTGGTGTTACAGTGTGGCAACCCCCGGAATGTTTGAGGGCGAGCTGGGATTCGAATTGGTAAAAGTGCAACAGTCTGACCCATCTTTCGGTCCCCTCAAGGTGAATACCCAGTTTGCCGAGGAAGCCTTCACGGTTTACGACCATCCCAAAGTTTTGATTTTCAAGAAGTTGGCTGATTATGATTCAGCATCTGTGCGAAAAATCCTGGGCGCGGTGGACTTGAACCATGTGGTGCACTTGACGCCGGGGCAGGTGAAATCCTATCCGGGTGACTTGATGCTGCCCACCGATCGATTGAGCGTGCAGCGTGAGGGCGGAACCTGGTCGGAGTTGTTTAAAACACAATCCATCATCAACAGGGCACCCTGGGCAGGGGCGGTTGTCTGGTATGTTGTCGTGTTGCTGTTGGGGTGGATGGTGTATCCACTGGTGCGCATGGCGCTGCACGGTTTAACCGATCATGGTTACCCGCTGGCTCGCACGGTGGGTATGGTTGTGCTGGGTTACCTGGTGTGGCTTGGCGGATCGTTTAACATTCCGGTAACACGCGGCATGATCACGGTGGTAATTCTGTTGCTGGCGGCGGTCAACGCGGTGCTGTTCTTCTTGCAGCGGGATGAAATTTTGCGGGAGACGCGCGGCAGGTCTCGCTACATTTTGTGGGTTGAGGTGATTGCGCTGGCTTTGTTCCTGTTCGATCTTGCGATCCGCATCGGTAATCCAGATATCTGGCATCCTTACAAGGGCGGCGAAAAGCCGATGGATTTCTCCTATTTCAATGCGGTGATTAAGAGCAGCACCTTCCCGCCGTATGATCCCTGGTTTGCCGGTGGGTACATTAATTATTACTATTACGGCTATGTTCTGGTGGGCGTACTGGTGAAATGGCTGGGGATTGTACCGTCGATTGCCTATAACCTGATTCTACCGACCCTGTTTACAATGTTGGGACTGGGCGCTTTTTGCATCGGCTGGAACCTGTACAAAGCTGTGCGACCAGATCAAGCTGGCGATTTGGATGAATCTTTGAATGAGGTCAATCCCTGGTATGCAGGATTGGCCAGCATCCTGGGATTGCAAATTTTGGGCAACCTGGGCACAGTGCGCATGATCTGGCACGGCATACAAAAGCTGGTCGCCCCGGGCACAGGTTTTGAACAGGCAAACCCATTGCAGCACTGGGCTTGGTTTTTCCAGGGTTTGGTACGGTTGTTAAGCGGGGCAATGCTGCCCTATGGAAAAGGCGAATGGTACTGGATACCCAGCCGGGCATTCCCCGAGGAGCCAATCACCGAATTCCCATTCTTCACCTTTTTGTATGCTGATTTGCATGCGCACATGATTGCACTGCCCCTGACTGTGCTGGCCATTGTCTGGGCATTATCCATAGTACTGGGACGCTGGCAATGGGGAGTTGAGCAAGGAAAATGGCGCAGCGTGCATTTTGGTTGCAGTTTCATCCTGGGTGGTTTGACAATTGGGGCTTTAAAACCCACCAACACCTGGGATTTGCCGACCTACCTGGCTCTTGGAGTTGTGGCAATACTCTATGCAGCTATGAAAAACAATGGCGCCGGGGCATCTGTTAAAACGTCACTGGTTCAAAACCGCTGGCTGGCTGCCCTGGGCAGCGCATTGCTGTTGACCGTTCTGGCATTTGCTTTTTACCAACCTTTCTCTCAATGGTTCGGGCAAGGCTATAACGCGATCGAATATTGGAAAGGTTCGCACACACCCTTCTGGTCTTACTTCACCCACTGGGGTCTGTTCCTGTTTTTGATTATTAGCTGGCTGGCATGGGAAACCATTGACTGGATGGCTAAAACGCCGGTCTCAGCTCTGAACAAGCTGCTGCCGTATAAGAACTGGCTGACCAGCCTGGCTGTTTTATTTGCTGCATGTGTGATTGGGTTGCTTATCCTGGGAGTGCGGGTGGCGTGGTTGGTTTTGCCCATGGCGTTGTGGGCTGGGATTTTATTATTCCGTCCAGGACAGAGTGATGCCAAACGGGCAGTGCTGTTCATGGTTGGCAGCGGATTGGTGCTGACGCTGGCTGTTGAATTGATTGTTTTACGCGGTGATATCGGCCGCATGAATACGGTGTTCAAGTTTTCGCTGCAAGCATGGACGTTGTTATCCATTTCTGCAGGAGCCGGCTTGATGTGGATGCTGCCCGCGGTGCTCAATGAATGGAGCGCTAACCAGCGCTCCTTATGGGCGGCCATGTGCGGCGCACTGGTGTTCAGCGCCGCTTTATTCCCGGTGATTGGCGGGTTGGATAAAATCACGGATCGGATGAGCGACGTGGCACCGCATACATTGGATGGTATGATGTATATGACTACATCCAGTTATTTCGATAATGAAAAGCAAATGAGCCTGGTGCAAGATTATGAGGCCATTCGCTGGATGCAGGAGAATGTAGAAGGATCTCCGGTGATTGTTGAAGGCAACACTCCCGAATACCGTTGGGGCAGCCGCTTCACGATTTATACTGGTTTACCCGGTGTGGTGGGCTGGAACTGGCATCAGCGCCAGCAGCGCACCATTGTGCCTTCTGAATGGATAACCAACCGGATTAACGATATACAGGATTTTTACAATACCACTGATCCGAAGACAGCGGCTGCTTTCCTGAATAAATACCAGGTGAAATACATCGTTGTTGGTCAACTGGAGCAGGCTTATTACGAAGCCATTGGTTTAAGCAAATTTGAATCGTGGAACGGAACATTGTGGAAAGAAGTGTATCGTAAAGCTGACACGGCTATTTATGAAACCATTCAAACAGATATTCCATTGTATTAGCGGGTAGGTTCATTCAAATGACAGCGTTTATCCTGTGGTATTTGATCATTTCAGTCGTGGGCTGGATAACATTCCCCATTGCCTATCGGTTTTTTGCATGGCTGCCTGATCGTGGATATTCCTTCACCAGGGTATTGGGTTTGCTGGTGTGGGGATATTTTTTCTGGTTATTGACCACCCTGGGAATTTTGCAAAATGACATGGGCGGGCAAACCCTGGCGTTGGTGATACTACTTGGGTTCAGTGCTGTCAGCCTAAGAAATGGATTTTTCTCATCCACCATTAACTGGATAAAAAGTAATAAGAAGCTAATCTTGTTCGGAGAATTCCTTTTCTTGATGGCATTTGCCTTCATGGCTATGGTGCGGGCAGCCAACCCCGATATTTCGGGAACTGAAAAGCCCATGGAGCTGGCATTCATCAATGCCATTTTGCGTTCGCCGGGTTTTCCTCCCCATGACCCCTGGTTGTCGGGGTATTCCATCTCTTATTACTATTTTGGGTATGTCATGACAGCCATGCTCACCCGCTTTAGCGGCATTTCTGCCAGTGTAGGTTTTAACCTGGCTCTGGCAGCCTGGTTTGCCATGGCAGGATTGGGAGCTTTTGGGCTGGTTTTTGACTTGCTGCAGGGAAGCAAGAATAATTCGAATGGTGTGAATGAGGTTCATAAAAACCGCTCGCTGTTCAGTGCTTTTTTGGGGCCATTATTCCTGCTTCTTATCAGCAACCTTGAAGGGTTTTTGGAGATGCTGCACGCACGCGGTGTTTTCTGGAAGCAAGCGACCGACGGCTCATGGCAATCATCATTCTGGAAATGGCTGGATATTCTTGAACTCAACCGCGCGCCTTCCACACCATTCACCTGGACGCCAAATCGCATGGGCGGCATCTGGTGGTGGCGGGCATCGCGAGTGCTGCAAGATTATGATTTGAGCGGCAATTCGAAAGAAATAATTGATGAGTTTCCGTTTTTCTCCTTTCTGCTGGGAGATTTGCACCCGCATGTGTTATCCATTCCCTTTGTGCTTCTGGGGGTGGGTGCTGGGTTGAACCTTTATTTTTCACGCAATCGCTGGCTGCCGTCAGGGAAGGGATTATTCTTCTCGATCAATGCCTGGATGAAAAACTGGGGCTTCCCGCTCCAGTCATTAACCCTGTTTAAATGGCTGCGAAAATGGGAATTCTGGTTGATCGGCATGATATTCGGTGGGCTGGCATTTCTCAATATCTGGGATATTTTGATGGGAGTGGGGTTATTCAGCGCGGTTTTCACCTACCTGCGATATAAAGAAGATGGATGGGGATGGCGGCGCGTTTTTGAATTTGTTGAAACTGGAATAATTATGGGGGTTATGGCTGGAGTAATCTATCTGCCTTATTTCCTGGGATTTTCTTCTCAAGCAGGTGGATTTTTACCCAGTGCAGCATACTTTACCCGCGGCATACACTTGTGGGTGATGTTTGCCCCGCTGTTTGTTCCAACTTTGTTGTGGTTGATCTGTGAAGTTTCCCGTGAAAAACAACAAAAGTCCTTACGCAATGGAATACTTTTTGCAGCGGCGCTGGTTGGCGGATTATGGGCGCTTTCGTACACCCTGACTTCCATCCTTTCGGTTTCTCCTGCCATTGGCTCAATGCTTGAAATGGGAACGCCGGGAAGAAGCGGGCAGAGCCTTTCATCCGCATTAATCAGTATCGGTAACCAGTTCTACGGTATTCAGGGTGGTTCGAATACCCAGGCGTTGTTCTGGGGAACGCTAGTTAAGCGGTTGATTCAACCAGGTGCATGGATTACGCTGTTTGTTTTTCTGGTTCTGATCTGGAGTTTGTTCTCCTTGAGAGTTAAGGACGACTGTGAAATTGTTGAAGAACAATCTCAACCGGGCGAGACATTTCCAGAGAGTGTGACCACTTTGAAATTTGTGTCATCACGCGATTTTGTTGGGCTGCTTCTATTGACAGCTATTACGCTAATACTGGTGCCCGAATTCTTTTATCTGCGCGACCAATTTGGCTGGCGCATGAATACAATCTTCAAGTTCTATTATCAAGCCTGGATTCTGTTGAGTGTGGCTGCAGCTTACTGTACTGCAAAATTTTTACTGCGACGAAACCGCTCTGGTGCGCTGGTGATGGTTGAAAATATCATAATCTCAGTATATATCCTGGCGTTTGTCTGTTATCCCATTTTTGGACTGGCGACCACAACAAATCGGTTTAAGCCGATGGAGTGGAACTTGGATGGGGCGGCTTACTTGCAGCGATATAATCCTGACGATTATGCAGGCATAGAGTTTCTGAAAAATGCACCCTATGGTGTGGTGGCCGAGGCTATTGGCGGAAGTTACTCGGGTTTTGCCCGCGTGGCGACCTTCTCAGGATTACCCAATGTTTTGGGGTGGCCGGGGCATGAAAGCCAGTGGCGCGGCGGTGCTGCTGAAATGGGCAGCCGCGAAGGTGATATCGAACGGTTGTACCGCACCTCCAATTGGAATGAAGCTCTTGAAATTCTTGCGCAATATCAAATACGTTATATTTTTGTGGGGTCCATGGAACGCAGTTCTCTGCGGGTCAATGAAGCAAAATTCCAGAGCCGGTTAAAAGCCGTCTTTCAGCAAGGTCAGGTAGTGATTTACGAAGTGCCTGTTGAACTAAACCCGATATCGACGATATTTGAATTGAAAGACCAGGTAGCTGTTCATGAATAAAAAACACGATTTTCGAATCGAAACAGGTATATATTTACTCGCTTTTCTTGCGGCGGTTGCAACCCGATTTATTCATCTTGGTAACAACCCGCTCAATGATGCTGAAGCGCACCTGGCGTTGCAGTCGTTGGCTGCAAGCCGTGGAGAATCAACCTTATTGACTGATCAGCCGCTGCTGGTGCTGCTTAACACCGTGCTGTTTTTTGTTTTTGGTTCAAACAACTTCACTGCAAGGCTTTTTCCGGCAATTCTGGGCAGCCTGCTGGTCTTAAGCCCGATTCTTTTTCGGAATTACCTGGGAAAAGCACCAGCCGTATTACTGGCATTTGCCATGGCTTTCGATCCAGGGCTGGTAGCGGTATCGAGGCAGTTGGATGGATCGGGAATGAGCCTGGTATTGTTCATTGTAACAATCGGATTAATACTGAACAGACGGGCAGCCTTGGCAGGGATTTGCCTGGGATTGGCTTTGTTGTCTGGTTCATCGTTTTGGATGGGCATCACAATTCTGCTGATTGTGGTTGTGTTGCAGAAATGGTTGTTATCCAAAACCGAGGCGGATGAAACACAAAAACTGGATGATGTGGGACAATTCTGGCAGCTTGACCAGGCTTTTTTAAAAACACTGGGCATCTGGTGCACGGGCACTTTTTTCGTCATTGGAACGCTGTTTCTGCTTGTTCCCAACGGAATTTCTTCCTCAATGAACGGTTTAATTCATTTTGTGCAAGGGTGGGGAACCCCATCGGGGGTTCGGATTCAAGAATTATTAATTTGTTTACTGGCGTATTGTTTTTTCCCACTGGCACTGGCATTCTGGAGGGGGTTTACCGGCTTGCGCTCGATGAGGCAGGTTGATCGTATAGCGATCGTGTGGTTTGCTGCGGCAGTGCTTATCAATCTCGTGTATCCGGGTAGACAATTCAATGATTTGATCTGGGCGGTTATTCCCATCTGGGTGCTGGCTTGCCGGCAGATTGTGATGCTTGCCCCCTCTGAATTTGAAGAGGATGAGTTTTGGTACACGCTTGGGCTGGGCATTTTTATATTCCTTGTATTGTGTTTTGTGCTGTTCAACAGCCTGACTCTGTTGAATCAGTATATGGATACACAGGCATTTCAAATTCGAATGATCGCAGCAATTGGCGGCCTGGTAATCATTCTATTGAGTGCAATCCTGGCCCGCTGGGGATGGTCAGAAGCAATCGCCAGTTTTGGCCTGGCGTGGTCTTTGTCTGCTTTCCTTTTCGTTTCAATGCTGGGTATAACCTGGACTTCCTTGAATCACCAAAAAACCAGGGGGATGGAGATGTGGACAAAAGCACCGGCAATCGGCGAGGCTGATCTCCTTCTCACAACCATCAGTGATGTTTCTGAATGGAGTAAGGGCGACAGGACAGTGATTGACATAGCCTTGCTGCAGCAGGAATCGCCTGCTTTGAAATGGTTGTTGCGCAATTTCCAGAACACGAGCGATTATCCCGGTTCTTTACCAGTTGGAAGGGAGCCTTCGCTTGTGATTACGGATTCCCAGAGTATGGTGCAACTTGGGGCATCGTATACCGGCCAGGATTTCAACTGGCAGATACATCCTGCCTGGCAGCTTTATACAACCCAGGAATGGCTTTCATGGCTGATTTACAGGAAGGCGCCGGTGCAAAATCAGTCAATCATTTTGTGGGTGCGCAGTGATCTATTCCCTGGCGACATGAATACTGTTTCTGAAGTGACGCCAGATCCATTATTTATGGGTGAATCAGAATGACCAATCAAAAACCGCTGTCAATTGCAATTGACGGCCCGGCTGCTTCTGGAAAATCAACTGTGGCTGAGCGAATTGCAGAAAAATTGTGTTATCTTTTTTTTGATACTGGTGTGATGTATCGGGCGGTGACCTGGGGAGCGCTGCAAGAATTTGGCAATGTGGATTGTGAAGAGAAGGTATCGGTTTTGGCTGAAAAGGTGAAGATTGATGTGTTCCCGCCTTCTCTCAATGACGGTAGAAAATGTGACATCCACCTGGATGGTGTGGATATCACCTGGGAGATACGCACGCCCAACGTGGATCGGTTTGTATCCAAGGTATCCGCTTACCCGCGAGTGCGCCAGGCGATGACCGTGCAACAACGCCGCATCGGCGAACAGGGAAATATCGTCATGGTGGGAAGAGATATCGGCACGGTGGTTTTGCCCCAAGCAGATATTAAAATATTTTTAGATGCCTCCATTGAAGAACGGGCGCGCCGGCGATATGAAGAGTTAATCCATCGAGGTGAACCGGCAAGCCTTGAAGCGGTTCTTTATTCGATGCAGCGACGGGATGAAATCGATTCAACGCGTGAGGTTGCGCCTTTGAAGCCTGCCGAAGATGCGATCAGGGTCAATTCTGATGGTAAAACGGTTGATGAAGTGGTGCAAATCATTATCGACCTGGTCAAGCGGCATCATTGATTCTGATCCGGTGAAATAAAAACGGCAGCGTGGATGAAGTTTTTCCAAATACGCTTTTGATATTCATTGGCATAATGCTATAATGCTTATATCGCATAGCTATAAACGACCAATGGATTTTACACTCGGCTTTTTAAACGTTTCACCCTATATCAATCAACCTAACCATCTCTATGGATGGTTGGGGTGGTTGATGTTTGCTTCTCTGTTGGTTTGGGCAATTTACCGGTTTTGGAATAAGGATTTCAAACCTGAACGATTCTCAATCAAGTGGCTGATTTTCCTATTCCTGCTGGTTCCATTCACCACATTCCTGTTCGGGTTTTCGTTTCCCGCTCAATTCGCGGCGCCAATCCCGGGCATACCTGGAGAGAGTAACACACCTGTCGTGCTCCTGTTCTCAGCCGTTCCATGGATGTTGGCTGTGGGCATGGTTGGGCCGTTTTATGCGCTGCTCATTGCACTGCTTCAAGGGTTGGTTAGAAGCGTCTGGTTTTCCCATAACCTGTTTACCATCCTGGAAACCATCAGTGTTGCTTTCCTGTTTCTTCTGATGGTGAATCAACGGTACCGCACACGAATTTATCACTTTCTCCGAAAACCTTTTTTTGCCGCCTGTGTTGTGTGTGTGGGTTTATTCTTTTTTACGATTATATCCACCCTGTGCACGGTTCAGGGTTCCATCGCGGTACGGATAGATTATTTTTTGACGAGAGGTTGGTGGGGGTTTCTGGCACGCTGTTTTGAATTGCTGATAGCGGCGTGCGTGGTTGAATTGGTGAGACGGGTTAAACCCGAACTCTGGATTAAACCCAAACCGTTAATTCCTTCCCTTTCAGAAAAAAGTATTCAATGGAAATTTAACCGCACAACAATATTGGTTGGAATTGCCTTTTTCCTTTCGGTTTTTATGATCGATTGGTTGGCGGCTGGCTATATGGCCGGTCGGTTAATTGAAAACAGCCTGAAAAGCAATGCAAAAATCATTTCGCAAAGTATTCCCTATTTCCTGGAAACCGGTCAAAACCTGGCGATGAATTTGGCCAAACCAGGACTGTTTAAAGAGACACCTGATAACACACGTGAACAACTTGCTGTTGGAATGCGCATGGTTCCATACTTCAGGCAATTGTTCCTGTTTGATGAGAATGGAAACCCGGTAACAGGATTCCCACAGAGAAATTTTGAATTGATTCAACCCACGGTTGAAGAGAAAGCAGCCGTAAAATTGGCTTTGCGGGGCGTGCCGGTTCAAACCTATGTGATTCATCCCTTACCCAATGAAACATCTGCGCAAGTTTCCATCCTGGCAGCTATTACTGATGAAAATGGAATAATCAAGGGGGTGTTGTTAGGTAGAACTGATTTTGAATCGAATCCCTTTACACAACCTGTGATTGAAGCATTGGAATCGATCAAAGAACCGATGAAGGGTGAGGGGATTATCCTGGATGAGAATAATCGGATACTTTATCACTCCATTCACAAAAACCTGGTGATGACACAATATGTGACCGATTCGATGCCCTCAGAGGGAATGTCTGATGATATATCGGAAGACGGTACAAGAAGATCGGTGTATGTTCAAACCATCGTTGGGCGTCCCTGGAAAGTGGTGCTGACGGTTCCTGCTGAAATTGCTCAGATGCAGGCCATTATGATTTCCATACCGCTTATTGGTTTACTTGGTGTTTTCTTTATTTTTATGGCAGTGTTCATGTGGGTGGGATTAAATTCAATCACCAGTTCATTGAAGAATCTGGCTCATGAATCCTCCTTAATCGCGCAGGGAGACCTTAAGCGTCCTTTGAAAATAGCAGGGGAAGATGAAGTGGGGCAATTATCAGATGCCATGGAAAAGATGCGCATCAGGTTGGATGCCCGCATGGAAGAACTTAACCGGCTTTTACGGGTGAGCGCCAGTGCTGCCTCCAGCCTGGAGATCAACAGCGCCGTTCAACCCATTTTGCAGGCAGCCCTCACCGGGGGTGTTTGCTCGGCGCGAATTGCGCTGGTGCGAGATTACTCATTTGAAAAGATCGACAGCAATTTAAGCTGTTATGGCACAGGTGAAGAGTCCAACTTATATTCATACCTGGATGAGCAATTGTTCGAAGTTGTGCGTATGAAGGGCAAACTGGTCATTTCGAATACCAACCGCTATCGTCTGTTTAATTTTGCGCAGGCAATGGGACGGCCAGGATCCGTTTTTGCTGTCCCGCTGGGAAAGAATGATGAATACATGGGAGTTCTATGGCTTGCCTACAGTACCCCGCATATTTTTTCTCAGGAAGAAGTTCGCTTTTTTGAAACCCTGGCAGGCCTGGCTACATTAACTGTGGCCAACGCGCGCCTGTACGCCTCGGCGGATATTGGCAGGCAACGATTGGAAGCTGTGATTAATTCCACTCCGGAACCCGTAATGGTTTTTGATGAAAATTTGCGCTTATTGCTCTTCAACCCTGAAGCGATCCTGGCTGGCATTTTGTCTAATCCTAAAGCCGGCCAAAACCTCGAAGAATTTATTCCCATGCCCGAATTGCGCGAGGCAATCAAGCGCGGGGGAGAAGGTAAATTAATATCTCGTGAGATCACCATGAAAAGCGGGAAGGTTTACTACGTGTTGGTATCTCCGGTTGTTTCAGAAGGACGGTTTGTTGGCAAGGTGTGCCTGTTGCAGGATGTGACCCGATTTAAAGAATCAGATTCCATCAAATCAGATTTTGTGTCACTGGTCAGCCATGATTTGCGGCATCCACTTTCGCTGGTGTTGGGCTATGCCAGAATGCTGCCCGTGGTAGGTGAAATGAATGAGCAGCAGAAAGATTACAACCAGAAAATCATCAACGGCGTTGAAACCATGGGCAAACTGGTATCGAGCCTGCTGGACCTGGGGCGGGTGGAAACAGGAATTGGACTTCAGGTTGTGAAGTTATCCCTGACTGAGGTAATTGAAAAAGTTGTAGCGTCACTGCAACCACAGGTGGTACAAAAGAATCTCACGATAGAATATCAGGATGGTTTAAAAGAGTTATTTATCAACCCCTTGATTATTGAAGGTGATGCCGATCTATTACGGCAGGCTGTATTGAACCTGGTTGAAAACGCAGTTATTTTTAATCCCATGAATGGAACAGTCAGACTTGATCTGGTTGATAAAGGTGAAACTGTACTCTTTTCCGTTGAGGATACCGGGATTGGAATTGCACCATTAGATTTGCCGCATGTGTTTGAAAAATTTTATCGATCAGAAAGACAAGATTCACGAAAACCGCGCGGGATTGGCCTGGGATTGGCAATTGTGAAATCGATCATTGAATGGCACGGCGGCAGGGCGGATGTGTACAGCACGCTGGGGAAAGGAAGCACCTTTTTCTTCGAAATTCCCAAAAAACAGACGCCAAGATTGAATTAATTTTTCTTAAAAATGTAGTAAAAAAATTGATTTGTGTTATAATAGCAGATCGGCTATGTATAGATTTTTTCTCAACCTTTTTAAAAGCGCTAAAGAATAATTAAGCGCTTGTTTTGGCTGTATTGGTATAAGTCAAACCAGGAGGCGATTTAGTGGAAACCAAAGGCTTAAAGGCATTGCGCATCAACCTGGCTTCTCCGGAGGTCATTCATAGTTGGTCGTACGGTGAAGTATTAAAACCCGAAACAATCAATTATCGGCGTCTGCGACCGGAGAAGGATGGCCTTTTTTGTGAGGCGATTTTTGGCCCCACCCGTGACTGGCAGTGTTATTGTGGAAAATACAAGAATCCCCGCTACAAAGGGATTGTCTGTGATAAGTGCGGAGTTGAAGTAACACGCTCCTCAGTTCGACGTGAACGAATGGGGCACATTGACCTGGCTTCACCCGTGGCGCACATCTGGTACACCCGACGGGTACCATCTTACCTGGGACAACTGCTGGACATTTCGCGGCGCAACCTGGACCGCGTGCTGTACTTTGCTCAATATATCGTTACCTATGTTGACGATGATGCGCGGCAAAAAGCACTGAAACGCCTGGAAGAGGAGATCACAGTCTCTGAGCGTGAAGTGGCTGACCAGATCAATACCCAGATTCTGGAAATTAAAAAAGAACGCGACCGCCGCATTGCAGAGATGAAAAAACAGGAAACTGATCTTCAAGCCCGCGCCGATGAGCAAATTGCCACCCGGATTGAACCGGTGATGCAGGAAGGGCAAAGCATAGAGCGGTCGTTGCAGGAAATGAGCGGCAAAATCTCCCCATCACGGATTGTTTTCAATGCTGCCAACGCAATTATTGCTGAAAAGGGCGAGGAAATCACAGCCAAAAACATAAGCAATGTGCAGCGCATTGTCAAAGAAAAACTGGATGAATTGGAAACCGAGTTCCGCGCCAATTTGAAGCGTGAACTGGAAGCCATGGAACTCAGTAAGGCTCAGTTGAAGGCTGAAGCCGATGAACAGATGGAAGCTTTGCGCAACCGCCTGGATGATGAATCAGTTGAAACGCAAAATCAAAATACACGCCAGCGCGATGAACTACATGAATTGCGCCCATTCACCTTCTTGAGTGAAACCCGCTATCGCGAGTTGAAGCAGCGCTGGGGACAGGTTTTCAAAGCAGACATGGGCGCCGAAGCGTTTTATGACATTTTGAAACGCCTCGACCTGGACAAACTTTCAGAAGACCTGTGGAATGAAGTTCGTACTACCAAGAGTAAACAAAAACGCAAAAAAGCCACCACCCGCCTTGAGGTTGTGGAAGCCTTCCGCCGTTCTGGCAACCGCCCCGAATGGATGGTACTGACGGTTCTGCCGGTGATTCCGCCTGATTTGCGCCCCATGGTGCAATTGGACGGCGGCCGTTTTGCCACCTCTGATCTCAATGATCTCTACCGCAGGGTGATCAACCGTAACAATCGTCTAAAGAGATTGCTGGAACTGGGCGCACCGGACGTGATTGTGCGCAATGAAAAGCGTATGCTTCAGGAGGCTGTTGACTCCCTGATTGATAACTCTCAGCGCGGCAAGGCGCTTTCACGCCGCGGCCGGCGTGAACTGAAATCATTGAGCGATATGCTGAAAGGCAAGAAAGGCCGTTTCCGCCGCAACCTGCTGGGAAAACGTGTAGACTACTCCGGCCGTTCTGTGATCGTGGTTGGCCCAACGCTCAAGCTTTACCAGTGTGGTCTGCCCAAAGCCATGGCGCTGGAACTGTACCGCCCGTTTGTCATTGCCCGCCTGGTAGATAACAGCTACGCAACCAATGTGAAGGGAGCGCGCCGCTTTATTGAACGCAACCGTCCCGAGGTGTGGGAAGTACTGGAAGAGGTAATCAAAGAGCGCCCGGTGTTGCTTAACCGCGCCCCAACACTTCACCGCCTGGGCATTCAGGCATTTGAACCGGTGTTGATTGAAGGCAGCGCCATTCAACTGCATCCGCTGGTGACCACGGCTTTCAACGCCGACTTTGACGGCGACCAGATGGCCGTGCATGTGCCTCTGTCGCAAAAAGCAGTCTGGGAAGCCCGCAACCTGATGCTTTCGGCACGCAATTTGTTGAAACCGGCTGACGGCGAACCCATCATCAGCCCGTCTAAAGACATGGTTTTGGGTGTGTATTACCTGACCATGGCTGAGAACCGCCCGCACACAGGTGACGGCAGTATTTTCGCTGATATCGATGAAGTTGAACTGGCTTATTCACTAGGCCAGGTAGACATTCACGCCAACATCAAAGTAAATGTTACCACCTGGTATGACGAAAAAGGCACCCGACTGGCCAAGGCAGAGAAACGACTGGTTGAAACCACCGTCGGCCGGGTGATGTTTAACCGTATTCTGCCGCCAGAAGTCCAATACAACAACGAAGTATTGGAAAAAGGCGGTGTCAAAGATTTAATCGCCGAGGTTTATGAAGTGTGCGGCGATGAGAAAACCACAATTGTGGCTGACAAGGTCAAAGAAATTGGCTTTGAATATGCCATGAAATCAGGTTCAACCATTGCTGTGGCTGATATTACCATCCCGGCCGAGAAGGCAGACATTTTGGCCACTTCGCAGCAGCAGGTGGAGAATGTGACCCGCGATTGGCGCCGCGGCCTGTTGACCGAACAGGAGCGCAACGAACGCATCATCGACATCTGGCAGCAGACCACACAGGATGTGGCCAAAGCAGTGAAAACAGCCATGGATCCCAACGGCAACCTGGCGACAATGGCCAACTCTGGCGCCACCAAAGGTGGTTTCGGACCCATTTCTCAGTTGGCGGGTATGCGCGGTTTGATGGCTGACCCGGCTGGACGCATTATTCGCCTGCCGATTCAGTCCAACTTCCGCGAAGGTTTGACCGCCCTGGAATACTTCATCTCTACTCACGGCGCGCGAAAAGGTTTGGCAGACACCGCGCTGCGCACGGCGAATGCTGGTTACCTGACAAGGCGTCTGGTGGATGTGGCGCAAGATGCCATCATCAATGAAGAGGACTGCGGCACGGAAGATGGTCTGTGGATTCGCAAATCTGACGAGCAGGTCAATCGCCAGCCCATGTCATCGCGTTTGATTGGACGCCTGGCAGCGGCTCGTGTGGTTCACCCGACCACGGGAGAAATCCTGGTGGAACGTGACGAGATGCTTGACAATAAAAAAGTGCGCTTGATTACAGCCGCTGGTGTGAAGGAAATGAAGGTTCGCTCTCCTTTAACCTGCGAGCTGCTGCACGGTGTTTGCGCCAAATGCTATGGCATGGACCTTGGACGCGGCAAACTGGTTGAAATGGGAGCGGCTGTGGGTATTGTGGCAGCCCAGTCCATTGGCGAACCTGGCACCCAGCTAACTCTGCGTACTTTCCACACCGGTGGTGTGGCGGCTGGCGGCGACATTACTACCGGTTTGCCCCGCGTGGAAGAATTGTTTGAAGCCCGACGCACACCAAAAGGTGAAGCGGTTATTACCCAGATTGACGGTGTGGTAAAAGTCATCCAATCTGACCGTTACAATGATCAACGCAGCATTCGGGTTGAACATGAAGAACTTGTAAGCGAAGCCTATGAAGTGCCCGCTGATTGGAAAGTGGAAGTTGTGGACGGGGGCGAAATTATCGCCGGCGGTGTGATTGCTTCACAGGGTGATGCAACCCTGGCAGCTCAGCATGCCGGACGCATTCGTATAGAAGATGGCAAGGTTATTGTTTCCTACACGGTTAAAGAATCGGAAGATTACGATATTCCTTCTACTTCACGACAGATTGTGCGCGACGGTGACCGTGTTACTGCAGGTCAGGCACTGACAGAAGGGTCTTTGAACCCCCACACTATTTTGAGGATCAATGGCCGGGAAGCCTGCCAGGTTTACCTGTTATCAGAAATTCAAAAAGTGTACCGTGCCCAGGGCCAGAATATCCATGACAAGCACTTTGAGGTAATCATCCGTAAGATGCTGGGTAAAGCACAGGTGACCCGACCAGGAGACACGCATTACCTGCCCATGAAAGTGGTTGACCGGTTGGAACTTCGCGCCACAAACGAAAAGATGATCGCCGAAGGGAAGCAAACCGCAAAATTCATCGAAATTTTGCTGGGAGTAACCAAGGCATCTTTGAGCACTGATTCATTCCTGTCGGCATCGTCCTTCCAGCACACCATCAAAGTGTTGGGGCGCGCTGCCATTGAATCAGCCCGCGACCCACTGTTTGGCCTGAAAGAGAATGTCATTATCGGCAAGCTGATTCCGGCGGGAACAGGTTTTGTTCAGGGTCGTTTCGCTGAAGAAGAAGCAGAAGTCGTTGCAGAGGCACATGCTGATGAAGATTTGCCGGCTGAAGGCGAAGCAGACTTGCTTGAAGCATAAAACTGACTATTAATTAACAAAAAAGGGGCTGTCTAAAAAGAACCCGTGGCGATGGTTTAATCGCCATATCTTCGGGGCGACACATGGGTCGCCCCTACGGGTAGGGGCAAACCTGTGTGTTTGCCCACTTTTCAGACAGCCCCTTTTCTTTGCAGGTGATTATTTTACAGAATAATAACTGTAATGGTAAGTGATTTTTCCATCCAGAATGCCGAGCGTATCGTTCCCATCACTGACACTGCCAGACGATGAAGTGGCTTTCCATGTGAAATGCCGGGTGTTTCCACTGGTATTTGATCCGGTGAGTGTGAAGGTAGCGCCCGGTAGTTTTTGGTTAAGCAACGTTGAAAAATAGCTTTGAATATTGGTTGTTCCCTGCACCGTTTTGGCAGAAGTAACCAGAACTGCATTTGACGCATACAAATTGGAAATGGTGGTCACATTCCTGGTGTTCAGGGCTTTGATGTATTGGGTTGGATAATCATCGCTGCCGGATGAGTCGCCCCAATCAAAAGCTGCTATGGTATTCCAGAGAGAGGTTAAAATTGTACGACCGTAGTACCATTCAAAGAAATTGGCGGCACTGAGTTCCAGTTCCTTCGCCGTGGTGAGAAATTCGCTGATATCCGCTGAAGTTGGCTCCCAACTGGCATATTTGTAAACCGGGCCGGTTGGGATGATTGGCCTGAAGGGTGTCATGGCTTTAAATTCTGTGACGCAGCGTTTAAGCTGTGCAGCCGGGTTGTGAGCGTCTTGCCAGTAGACCTGGGGCATGTTGTAATCACATTTTTCCAGAAATTGTTTCCAGGGAAGTTGTGGATGTAGTGTAGGCCACCGGTAGGAACAAAGTGCAATGGGCGTGTTCGGAAGGGAGGCGCGAAGGGTACTCATATATGTGGCAGCTGCTACATCACGGCCTGAGGTTTTATATTCACCTTCGGCATCGATCACATAACCATCCAAATCCAATTGTTTTACGCGTTTGATGGCAATTTGCGCTTCACCGGTGGGGCTGTTTCCGTAAACATAATGCCACCCCCATGCCTGGATTCCGTTTGAGTGAAGTGCATCCACAACTTCGGGCACCAGATCTTTTCCGGTGGTTTTATCAACATTATAGGTATAGGATCCATCGGCAATTTTGATCAACACATGTGTGAACCCGGCGGCTTTTGCCAATGAAACTATTGTGCTGGCTTTTTCAACACGTGATAGTTGCCAGATCATCATTCCTTTACCTGTAAGTGTCATAATCGCTTACTCCTGTCTCTGGATTTCGAAAAAACAAAATTACGGTTTGGAAGGAGGAGTGAGACTGCCTTCGAGACCCAACTGTGGTGCAATGGATTGCATGGCTGTTATGACATTGGTTACATGCTCCCAAAGATCAATGCCAAATTCCAGTGCACCTTTTTCCATTTCCTCGCGGTTGGCGCCCGCAGCGAACGCCCGGTCTTTCCATTTCTTTTTGACCGAACTGGCGGTTAAATCGTAAAGAGAGTGAGATGGCCGCACCAGAGCCACAGCGGTGATTAGACCGGTGATTTCATCACAAGCAGTGAGGGCTTTTTCCATGATTGTTTCGGGTGTGACGCCGGTTTCTATGCCGTGACTCAAGATAGCCCGGATAATTTCTTCGGATACTCCATATTCTCTTAAAATTGGCGCGCCGTCTGATGGGTGTCGATTTAAATCTGGATGAATTTCCCAGTCGAAATCATGCAGTAAGCCGGTGATGCCCCACAGTTCTTCATCTTCTCCCAGTTTCCGGGCATAGAATCGCAATGCAGCTTCTACTGCCAACATGTGATTAAAAAGACCAGGGTTTTTAATGTAGCGGTTTACTATTGTGAGGGCTTCATCCCGCGTCATGTAGATTCCTCCAAAATAAATTGAATCATTCCATCTGGATGATTTAGTGCAAGGATTATGCCAAAAAACCGTGAACGGAATTTGAGAATGTGGGTTATTCAGTTGTAGTGGTTTCTGGAAAAATGGGCTCTTGTTTTCCCAGCACTGGAAGTGGATGCCTGATCCAAACGTCCCAAATAGCGGTCAGCGTGGCGGGAATCTCGCGAATTTGCCACATGATCAGGGAGGACTTTCGATATTCTCGCTGATCTGCGGCAACACCAAAGGCGTTCACGCCCATGTGGTTGCAAAGAAACAACGCTCGCGGCAAATGAAATTGTTGTGTTACCAGCGCAGCATTTTGGATTCCAAAAATATCACGTGCGCGATAGCAAGTGTCGTATGTTCTGCGCCCGGCAAAATCCAGCACGATGTCTTGTTCAGGGACTCCCAGGGAGATGGCGAAATCTCGCATGGCTGCCGGTTCATTATAGTTAATGGTACGGTTATCGCCGCTCATTAATAATTTTTCCACTCTGCCTGAAAAATATAATTCAGCCGCTGTTCTAACCCTGTCGCGCAGAACGGGGGTAGGCAGGCCGCTGCGGGTTAAACCAGCCCCAAACACAATGGCAACCCTTTCGGTTGGAGAATCTTGAATGGTATAGATTTTCCCTTTTGAGAGCAGTTCTGTATATATTCTTGAGCCGACCAAAGCGGTGAACAAAAGAAATAGAATCACTTTAAACATGATCAACGTCTTCAAAAGTGTATTTTTCATTGCGGTTAAATCTCATGGCAATTATGCCGTAGTCCTTTATTCAGAGAGCAGTGACTGCAAATCGATGCCTGAGCTATCCAGGATTTCTTGAAAAGGGATGTAGAAATCATGGTTGACCATTTTCAGATCCTGAATATCATAATCAAGCGCGGCGCTGAGTTGTGCCCGGCCGTTTTCTTGTTTTACTAAATTGAGAAAAGCCGATTTAACTGCATCGTCAATTTTGGTGGGCACGTCTGGCAAAGTTGACAGGTTCAGCGTCGGAATGACAGCATCGCTTTTCCAGATGACTGGAACCTGCTGCAATGCGTCGGGCAGATCCGTCAATACCACAGAAGAAGTACGTGGATCGCCAATGATACTATAAGTTGCACCAAAATCACAGATGCCCTGCACATATAATGCTCGAATCACCCCAACAGAGTCTTTTAAATAGGCGGGAGTTGAAACGCTTAACTGATTTTGGTTCAAGATGCCGAGTGGAACGGCGTAGCCGGAAAGCGACGTTTTGGAAGTCCAGCAGGGGTGTTTATTCTGAAATTGGGATAGTGCATTTTTAACATCGGCTGTGTTGCGCCCAAGAGAATCGTCATAGTAGGAGACAAAACCAGAATTTCGATTGGCGAGAAATTGAATTCCATATAGGTCAACGCCGTAATGGTTGGTGACAAATATGACATTGGCAAATCCCATTTTATGCGCATAGATATAAGCTGCGGGAGGGAGCCAGGCATAATGGATCAACCCGTTCTCCATATCAGCCAGTAAAGTAGGATAATCTACATAAAAACTGGCGACAATAGCGATATTTGATTTTTGGCCGATGTCTCCAGTGACGGCGTCGAAGGCCAGCATGGAATCTGAATTTTCGGCTGATAACATGGCTGCCATGACAATGGGATTGTCAGGTTGTCCAAGAGGGGCAGTGGTTGAGGTGGCATTAGATGAACCCAATTGCTGTGCATCGACATCGGGCTCAAACGTTGAATCCTGAACAGATTTGGTGGGGGTGACCAGGCATGCTGAAATAAGGAAAATGCAGCAAAATGTACCAGCGATTTTAGTAATTTTTTTATTGAACAATGATACACTCCAATCATACAGAAAATCGGGCGGTAATGATTATAATATTTTTTATAAGGAGAGCAAAATGGACCGAAAATTAATTAAAACCATTCTTGTGGTGATCGTTTTACTGTTCCTTGGTGCAATAATCATTCTGCCCATCCTGGTATCGAACTATATTCAGAGCAGTACGCAATCTGCACTTTCACCCATTTTACAGGCTAATCAACAATTAAAAACACAGGTATCGCAATTATTGAATCCCACTCCAACCATTCTGCCTGATCCTATCACCATTATTCACGAAGTCCGTTCGTTGGCACGTCTTGAAACATTACAATATTCCGTTGAGAAGATCATCACTGCTGATTCGGGCCAGGGAGATTGGAGCTTTTTATTCGGCGACAAATTAATTTTTGTGGCACATGGCAGGGTGATCGCCGGAATTGACCTGGAAAAAATTCAGACCAAAGATATTCGTTTTGAAAAAGATGTTCTCCATATAAAATTACCACAAGCCGAACTTTTTTCCGTGGCCCTGGATAATGAAAAATCATATGTTTATGACCGTGAAACCGGAATTTTTACGACAGGAAATATGAACCTGGAAACAGTGGCCAGGCAAAGCGCTGAAGAAGAAATCCGTAAGGCGGCTCTTGAAGACGGCATTTTGGAACAGGCAAAAATGAACGGCGAGAACTTTTTGATACGCCTGATGAGATCTATTGGATGTGACAAGGTTGTGTTTGATTGAAATATCCAACAGGTATCAATTCTACGGCTGAAATGGTGAATGGCGATTAAAGTGCAGCAGCATTGAAACGACCTAAACATCACAGGGATAACTATGAAATCAGACAATTCAAATGAGATCCATCTGGTAAAAAAACGTGATACCGTTGAGGTTCACTTGCCTGATGGGCGTGTGTTGTGCGGCAAACGCGATACATCCATAGAAAAATTCTTAAAAACATTACCCGAATGGCAAGATTCATATATTGTGGGGGCGGTTATCAATCATGATTTGCGAGAACTAACCTATCCCATTCACATGGATGCCGTGGTGACTCCAGTGCTCATGAACAGCGCAGATGGAGCCCGGATTTATCGCAGGTCATTGACCTTTTTACTGGAAACTGCTTTCGAGATCGAATTTAACCAGGGGAAATTGGCTGTCGATCATTCGGTGGCATCGGGCGGCTTTTTTTGCCAGATTGTGGGCAGAGAGCCGCTTTCAAATGCCGAGTTGAAACGGTTGAACCAGAGAATGTTGGAATTGATTGATGCTGATTTGCCGTTTGCCAAACATGAAGTGCCGCTACAGGATGCCATGGAATTTTTTGAGAAAAAGGGCGAACATGAAAAAGTGAGGTTGCTGAAATATCGTCAAAAACCTTACCTGGTGCTGTATGAACTGGCCAATCATCGTGATTACCATCATGGCTATATGGTGCCTTCTACCGGTTATTTAAAATGGTTCCGGTTGACGCCCATGGGCGAAAACTTTGTACTGCAATATCCTCACCAGGCCAGCCCCACAGTGGTGGATACCATATCCGATTCGTCACAATTATTGTCCACGTTTCGCCAGTATGGCATCTGGTTGAACAAACTGGGGGTTGAAAGCGTTGGAGCACTAAACGACGTGATTAACGCCGGTCAAATTGATGAAATCATCCTGGTTTCAGAAGCCTTGCATGAAATGAATATTGCCGATATCGCAAGCACTATCGTCGAACAACGGGACAGAATTAAAATCATTTTAATTTCCGGGCCTTCTTCGTCGGGAAAGACAACTTTTTCAAAAAGGCTGGCCGTACAATTGCTGGCACAGGGTGTATCTCCATACGCGCTAGAATTGGATAATTATTTTGTCGATAGGGAATCAACACCGCTGGATGAAAAAGGCGAGTATGACTACGAATCGCTAGGAGCAGTGAGCACAGATTTGTTAAACAAGGATTTGCAAAAATTGATCGCAGGAGAAACCGTACAACTCCCCAGGTACAATTTTAAAACAGGCAAAAGAGAGCCAGGTGAATGGGCAACAGTTGGTGAAGACCAGATTATTATCCTGGAGGGCATTCACGGGTTGAACCCCGGGTTGATTCCACTCATTCCAACCGGACAGACCTTCCGAATTTATGCATCTTGCCTAACCCAGTTAAACCTGGATCGACAAAACCGGATATCAACCACCGACACACGTTTGATTCGGCGAATTGTGCGGGATGCACGAGAGCGCGGCTACAGCGCCCAGCAGACGCTTCAGCGGTGGGACTCGGTGCGCCGTGGCGAAAAGAAACACATCTTTCCTTACCAGGAATATGCCGACGAAATGTTTAATTCCGCGCTGGTGTTTGAACTATCAGCATTAAAACCTCTCGTCGAGCCTTTGCTTCGACAGGTTCCATACGGCACTTCGGAGTATATTGAAGCCAAACGCCTGCTAACCTTGCTGGACTGGTTCCTGCCGATTGATCCATCCAGCGTACCGGATAACTCTCTTTTGCGTGAATTTCTGGGCGGCTCAATACTGCAAAAATTCACCATGTGGCATGATTCCAGCAATCGGATGCCAACCATCATCAATTAAAGTTTGAAAAAATCGGTGAGAATTATCAAGTGGTCGTACAAAGGGGCTGTCCAAAAAGTAGAGGACAGCCCCTTTACATTTTTAAAAAGCAATGATTCAATAAAGGAATGAGAAGAAAACAAGCCCACCCCGTGTTTAAGCCCTATGTAATGAACCAGGTAGCGCTGC
>Ga0228536_1000059_pt1 | contig 272647 bp, 232 predicted proteins | sample SJ1Smetagenome_FD_168611 | JGI IMG/M metagenome (GOLD analysis project Ga0228536, IMG submission 168611) | Enriched culture of PCE-dechlorinating microbial communities from Ithaca, New York, USA - SJ1.S | ecosystem: Engineered > Modeled > Simulated communities (microbial... > Unclassified... | reverse complement strand
CGATACCCCCCGATACCCCCCATGTCGCCCTGATGACCCCAGAAATGAGGAAATGACCCATTTCGGGTTCATTGTGAAAACACATTTGTAACATACTGATATAAGGCATGCTTTACAAATATTAATACTTTTGGCTTAGCCAAACTAATACTTTTTTAAGCCATAAAACACCTGATTTTTAATACCAACGCCTTATTCACAACTTCCCTCCCGATCGCTTACGAAGTGGCCCATCAGCGGCAGACCGACCCTTTGGGCAGGTTTGCCGTTGAGGGGGTCTCCCCCCGGTGGTCGTCAGCAATCTCCAGAAAAAATCGCTTCGTGAGTGCGGAGGTGAGGGATGAGATCGAGATCGTTCGCCGGTTGTCTAGTTGCCCTGATGGTTCTTCTGAGTATCCCCTTTTGCATCTCCATATCCCATGCCGAGACCGCTGAATACGGGGATATCGTCAAGGCGATCGGGGAACGGAAGGCCTCCTGGAAAGCGAAAGAGACAACAATCTCCAAACGGAGCGCAGAAGCTCGAAAAAACATCCTGGCGGCGGAGCCCCTTGGAGCCGCGGGCGATGAGAATGTCCTGGCGACAACCGGCAAGGCCCTGCCTTCCCGGCTGGACTGGAGGAGTTACAGCGGCGGCAGCTACGTAACTCCGGTGAAGGAACAGGGATTGTGTGCCTCCGGGTGGTCGTTCGCAGCCACGGCAGCCCTCGAATCCAACCTCCTCATCTCGCAGAACACCCCCGGCTCGACCCTCGATCTTTCGGAACAGGCCCTGATTGCCTGCAGCGGCGCCGGCGGCTGCCAGGGCGGCTGGCTCAACACGGCATCGGAATTTCTCCGCAGCGTGGGATTGCCCGCGGAGGGCTGCTATCCCTACACGGCAACGGACGGGTTATGCTCGAACGCCTGCGCCGAGTGGCCGGGCAGCTCCAGCCGGATCTCCAACTGGTTCAACGTTTCTCCCACGGTACAATCCCTCAAGTACGCCCTTTACAACTTCGGTCCTGCGGTTGCGCTCATGGAAATCCGCACGGACTTCCTGTTCTACGGGACGGGGATTTATTCGCCCGTATGGGGCGGCCGCGAGGGGTACCATGCCGTGCTGATCGTCGGATACGACGATGCGGGGCAGTATTTCATCGTCAAGAACAGCTGGGGCACCGACTGGGGCGAAGACGGCTATGCGCGGATCTCCTACAGTGAAATCCCGGCTCTGGTTTCGATCATAGCCTATCAGAACGCCAGTCTCGAAGCGTTTCCAACCGTCGACGGGATCTCCCGGACGGGAGACTCGGACACGAAGAATGCAGAGATTGATCTGACGACATCGCTTTCCGCCCTTCAGGGCACCGTGAAGGACAAGGCGGGCAACGCCGTGGGAAGCGCCGATGTCAAGACTGGCGAGAAAGCCGCCCTGACGGACAGCGCGGGCAAGTACACCCTGCCCTCCGTTCCGGCCGGCGACCGGGTCGTGACCGCCGGGAAGAGCGGCTACTCTGCGGCGAGCGAGAACGTCACCCTGAAGGCCGGTGCAACGACGACGAAGGACTTTGTCCTTTCCAAGACCGAAACGGGGGAAACGGCGGCTGCGACTGAGGACGAGAAGGTCAAGGACAACACGGAGATCCTGGAAAAGAATACGGGAGAATCCGGGCCGTACAAAGTGGCCGGACCCGGCTGGATCTTCGGCAAGGCCCCTGCCGTCAGTCCGGAGAAGGCGGAGGAATATTTTGCATCGAGGAGAAGCGAGCTTCCGGTCATGAAATCGGTTCGGCCGTCGGTGGCAGTTCATAAAGAAGCTCAAATGACAATGATATCAAAGAGCATACTGGACTCAGCCGGTGATAACCTGTTGGCAGCCGGCGCCACGACAAGTAGTGGCCCAACAGCGGTATCGGGTGAGATTGCTGGACTGGCCCGTGCCCTGCTCCATGATCCGCTGAAAATATACAACTATGTTCACATGTTCATCGACTATGTGCCCTATTATGGTTCCACAAAAGGGGCGAATCTCACATATGCTGACAAAAACGGTAATGATTTCGACCAGGCATCGCTGATGATCGCCCTGCTCAGGGCCAGCGGCTATACTGCCCAGTATGTATACGGTACGATGACCATTTCGGACACCCAGGCAGCCAACTGGCTCAATATCTGGACCAGGGGTGGAATTGATGCAGCCCTGTCCGATGGAGGCATCCCGCATACCGTGTCGGAAGAGAACAAGACCGTGACACTGAACCGGGTCTGGGTGAAGGCGACCATCAACAATACGGAGTATATCTTCGATCCGGCGTTTAAGAACTATATGTATTACAATAAGATGGATGTCGGGCAGGCAATGGGGTACGACCGGAGCGAATTCATGGCTTCCGCCACGGCAGGAGCTACCGTTGGAAACGATTATGCCCAAAACATCAACGAAGCGAATGTCAGAAGCAAACTCTCTCAATATTCGTCAAACCTGATTAATCATATCAGGAATAACTATCCGAACAACTCTGTCAGAGAACTCTTTGGCGGCAGGAAGATCCAGGAGAACTATGATAGTCAGTACCGGACAACGCTTCCGGTTTCGTCTACCGTGATAGACACATGGGATGACATTCCGGAGGAATATGTCACGAAGATGATCATTAATATACCGGGTTATATTGACAACTGGACTGCTCGCACCGATGAATTCGGGGGAATTGCCTGGTATCTTCCGACCACAGGCTGGGGGGCTAGTACCGTAGCAAATATGACGATCACCCTGGATCATCCGTATGCAGCGCAAGACGGAAAGTATGGCGATCAGTCGGCGACATACGTCGTTCGTGGAGAAAGTATGTACAATATTCCCTATGCATTTGGGAGAGGTGTATCAGACTTTAGGGTGCAATCACGAAAAAATTATCTGGAAGAGCTGTTAGCTGAAAATGCGTCATCGGAGAAACTTATCCAGGAAACACTTGCTGTAATGGGTCTCGTGTACATGAAAGAAGTATTCATGGTGAATGAGCGAATTTCCGCACTATATAAAATTGCCGAGACAAATCACCACACGGTGGGTATGATTGCCCAGGAAGGTTCGTATTATATTGATTTTAAAAATGTATTTTCCAGCAACATGACTCATGGAGATCTCTCTTCGCATGAAGTATTCCGGTCTGTCGTCCAAGTCTCGGCGCTTTTCATGAGTGCTTTTGAGCATACTGTGCTTGAGCAGACGATGGGGTCAGACAAACCCGGAGTATCTACCATCAAACTTATGCAGATTGCCAATGCCACCGGCCGAAAGGTATTTCGGACGACCAGTTCAAACTTCAGCGCAATTAAACCACAATTGATAAATTATTCTACAACGGACCTGAACAGTTTCCAGAGCATGGTTAATGATGGAAAAGTATTGATATTGCCCGATAACGGCCAACTCGTTTTAAACAAATGGAAGGGCAAAGGATACGTTGAAAAAAAATACTCGGACGGCGCGTTCAGTGAAAAAAGCATTGGCATGATGATCGGTGGGGGGCTGTTCGGGGGGTTTTGCAGCTATAAAGGGTATGTTGAGCCCAAAAGTTACGGAACATATGACGGCTGGTTTTCAGTGAAACAGAGAATGGACGAGGCATGCACGAATTTTACTTCGGGTTGCGGGGATCCCGTCGATATGGCGAGGGGAGCTTTCATGAGTGAGAGCACCGACCTGACCATCGGCGGCAGCGCACCCAGCGGGCTTGCCATGGCGCGTTCCTACGATAGCGACAAGAAATACAACAAAAGAACACTCGGATATGGCTGGACACACAACAACGATTTTTTCCTGAAGTTGAGCAGTTATGCCGAACCGGTCCTGGGAGACCGACAGCCTGTTGATACCGCAAGTTTCGTCACGGCATTGTTTATCGCCAATGACCTTATGAAGGCATATGACGATACGGCCGATGCCTGGGTCATCTCTTCGCTGATGGGTAAATGGTCCGGCGATCAGATGACGGACAACGCGGTAACTGTATATTTGGGAAAGAAAGGTTTTGAATATATCAAATTGCCGGATGGCACATACACACCTCCTCCAGGCGTGACGACGCAACTGGTCAAGAATCCGGATGGAACCTTCAGTCTCCAGGAGAGGTTCGGCACGCGCATGAACTTCAACGCCGACAAGAAGATCTCTGAGATGAAAGATGTCGACGGCAACACGATGACCTTTACTTACAATGCCGACAAGAACCTCACTTCGGTCAAAGATGCCGTTGGTCGTACACTAACCCTGTCATATGCCAGCGGGAAAATCAGTTCTGTAATCGACTCCGCTGGTCGATCCGTTTCTTACACGTATGATTCCAGCGATAATCTTACAGGATATTCCGATCCGGAGAAGAAAGTATGGAGTCACAGCTACGATACCGATCATCAGATATTGGAAGAGAAAACTCCGCTGAATATTACAAAAGTCAAGAATACCTATGACTCAATGAGCAGGATCATGACACAGGACATGCCCCGGCAGGGAGGCGTTACGGCAAAGTATGCCTTCCTCTTCTCGGAGTATTGGAATATGGAGGCCGCGCCGGTTCCAGGCCAGAGCGACCGTTTTTATCTAACGACCTTCCATTATGATGACAAGAAGCGGGAATGGGCACATCTGGACGCCACGGGATTCTGGACGACGAGTGCCTTCGATGGCCAGGATCATGTCATCTGGACGACAGACATACTTTTATCTGAGAAGAACAAAGGAACGGGCTACACCTATGACGGCAACCAGAACCTGATCAAGACGACTGATGCCTTGGGTTATTCGGTCAGCAATACTTACGATGATCGCTTCCGGTTGATCGATACAACGGACCCCTTGGGGAACACGACAAACTTTAGCTATGACGACAAGCACCATCTTCTCAAGACCCGGGATCCCTTGGGCAATACGATCACCGCGACATACCTGGCCAGCGGTCTGAAAGACACGACCACCGACGCCCGGGAAACCATCACCCGCATGACCTACGATCCCTACTACAATCCCTGGACAACGAGAACCGGCAGCCATCCGGAGGTGACGTACACCTACGACAGCATCGGCCGGATGACGAGCCTGACGGACCAGGAAGGGGCCACGACGACCTTCGCCTACGACAAGCGGAACCTCCTCCTGAGCAAGACGGACCCCCTGGGCCGGACCACAAGTTTCACCTATGACGACGCCGGGCGGATGACCCGTCGGACCGACAGGAACAGCCATACAATAACCTACGCCTACACCCCCTCGGACAAGGTGGAGAAGATCACGTATCCCGACGCCACCACGGTGAACTATACATACAACATCCTCGACAACCTGACCTCCATGCAGGATGCCACGGGAACCTCGAACTACACCTACGATCCCGTGAACCGGATCACCTCACAGACGGATTCGCGGGGTATCGTTGTCCATTACATCTACGACCTGGCGGGCAACCTGACGGAGCTGACCTACCCGGGAGACCGGAAGGTTCTCTACACCTATGACGACCTGTACCGCCTGAAGACGGTGCGGATCGACTGGCTGAACCAGGAGGCCTCCTACGCCTACGACGAGGCGGGGCGCCTGATCTCCCTGACGAACTTCAACGGGACTGTGACGACCTACGGCTATGACAGCGCCGGCCGCCCGACGACCATCGACAATGCGAAATCGGACGGCAGCACGATCTCCAGCTACCGCTTCACCCTGGACGGGAACGGGAACCGGACGGGGGTGGAGCAGAACGAACCCCTCCAGACGCTCCTGGAGACGAAGGACACGGCCTTCACCTACAACGAGAAGAAGAACCGCCTCCTGACGGCGGGGAACAATGCCTTCGGCTATGACAAGGAAGGGCAGCTCAGCAGCGGCTACGAGAAGAACTACACCTTCGACTTCGAACACCGCCTGAAGTCCATCGGCGAGGGCATCGAATTTACCTACGACGGGAAGGGAACCCGGATCAGGACGACAAGAGACGGCGTCACGACAAACTATGTCTATGATGCAGGAGGCAACCTCCTGGCCGAGGCGGACAAGGACGGCAACATCCTGCGCTACTACATCCAAGGCAAGGGCCTCCTGGCCGTGGTGTCGGAGACGCCGACACGAATGTATTGCTATCACTACAATGCCACGGGCAGCACCATTGCGATGACGGACGAAGCCCAGACGGTGGTGAACCAGTACTCCTATGATCCCCACGGGAACATCCTGAGCCAGCAGGAACAGATCCCTCAATCATTCAAATACGTGGGGCAATATGGAGTCATGGCAGAACCGAATGGCTTCTACTACATGCGTGCCCGGTATTACGATCCCCAAGTGGGAAGATTTGTCTCCGAGGATCCTATTGGATTCGACGGCGGGGATGTGAATCTTTATGCTTACGTAGCTAACAACCCCGTGATGGGAATTGATCCAGAGGGTACTTTCAATGCCTGTGGGGCGGCCGCAGGCGCAGCCATTGGTGCAAGTGCAGGTCCCTTAGGTGCCGCACTTGGAGCAGCTATAGGCACAGTGGCAGGTACGTATGTAGGTATATATTTATGGGATAAACTGGTTGAACCACTATATTCAAAGCCGCCGAGCGATGCCCATGATCCAAATGGAGCGAAAGCACCCGGTAAGCCAGGTAAAGCAGAAGGATTTCTGGATCCTAAAGGTGGTGAAAATTGGACTAAGAACCCAAATGGTTCAGGTTCAGGATGGGAAGCAAAGGATGGAAAAGTGTGGGTTCCAACTGGACCCAAGCCCAGCCGGGCACACGGTGGTCCTCATTGGGATGTACAGAATCCAAGAACTGGGACACATATTAACGTTAAACCAGGAGGTTGAAGATGATGAGCGACAATAAAGTCATTCTTATTGCAAAAAAAATTACTTACTATTCAGAGAAAGATGAAGCATATTTTTTTAAGTGGTTAGAAAGCATAAAGTGTGTTGAAAGTCTTGATGGTAAAGGTGATACCTTGTTTATAAATGTAATGCTCGACAAGGTTAACGATAAATCATTAAGGGAGATAGTCGCACTATTTTATAGATATAAAGTTGATATGAAACAGCTCTCTGTATTTAAGAGTGACAAGAATAAGGATTGGTTTTGTAAGACGCATGCATTTTGGCATAGACGAGTATTTGGAAAAAATAAAATTATCAGTATTTGATTACTATCGTCATCGAAGATCTCATGTTAGCTGATTGGTTTTTGGGGGATTGAAAAAGAGATAGGTAGTTTAATTGAAATTAAAATATTTAATGCCGAGACATACATATGTTTATTTGTGTCGTATCATCTGTCATTATAAAAAGGTTATCTTGATTAAATATAGCATCTCGGAGGGATTGGAAAATGATTTCAAGGTTACGATACGCCTTCATGCTCATTGCTGCGATGTTCATGATCCTTTTTCAATCGGTGATCCCTCTTTGTGCAGAATCCATTAAATATGAGTACGACGATCTGAACCGTCTGATCCGTGTCCAACATGGAGACGGTAAAACAATAGATTACAGCTACGATGAAGTCGGAAATGTGATGCTGAAGAAACAGAACGGAGATGTTGCCGCCCCGGTCACAACGGCATCGCCTGCGGGCGGGATCTACAATACCACCCAATCGGTGACCCTGACTTGTTCGGACGGATCAGGGGTGGGGTGTGATAAGATTTACTTCACCACCGACGGGACAACTCCAACCACGGCATCATCCGTTTATTCCTCTCCAATCACTATTGCATCGACGACAACGCTGAAGTTTTTTGCACAGGATAAGGCCGGGAACAGCGAAGCCGTGAAGACGGAAGTTTATACGATCGACACGGTCTCTCCGGTGACAACGGCATCTCCGGCCGGCGGGGTTTATAACACGACCCAGTCGGTGATCCTGAGTTGTACGGACGCGACCGGATCTGGCTGTGACAAGATCTACTACACCAAGGACGGAAAGACCCCAACCACGGCATCTACGGTGTATTCCTCACCGATAATCATTGCCTCGACAACGAAACTGAAGTTCTTTGGAAAGGACAAGGCCGGGAACAGCGAGGCCGTGAAGACGGAAGTGTATACGATCGACACGACCGCCCCGGTGACGACGGCATCTCCGGCCGGCGGGGCTTATCGATCACAACAGAAGGTAACGTTGAGTTGTACAGACGGAACCGGCGTGGGTTGTGACAAGATCTATTATACGACCGACGGGACCACTCCCACGACTGGCTCTGCGGTCTATGATTCACCGATCGACATCATTGTTTCCAAGACGCTGAAATATTTCGCGAAGGATAAGGCCGGGAAAAGCGAAGCGGTAAAGGCGCAGACTTATCAGATTGACGCGGTTAGGCCTGTGACAACGGCATCGCCAACCGGTGGATCCTTCAAATCGATGCGGTCCGTCACACTGACTTGCACCGACGGTTCATCCGGGACGGGATGCGATAAAATTTATTATACAATGGATGGCACAACACCAACAACGTCGTCCAAGGTTTATTCCACTCCACTTATCATCACCGACTCAACGGTTTTGAAGTTCATTGCGACAGATAAAGTCGGAAACACCGGGGTTCCGAAAACCGAAACATATACGTACGACATAATTGCCCCCGTGACGACAGCTACGCCTGCCGGCAGCACTTCGTACAATGCTCCACAGACGGTTAGCTTGAGCTGTGAGGACAATGTGCGCAATGGCTGCTACAAAATTTACTACTCGAAAGACGGGACGACTCCGACGAAGGAATATTCCTCACCAATCAGCATTACCTCGACGACGACCCTGAAGTACTTCAGCAAGGACAAGGCAGACAATCGTGAGCAAATTCAGACCCATGTCTATAACATCGACAAGACCCTTCCAATGACAACGGCATCACCTGCCGGGGGGATTTATAATGCCGATCAGACGGTCACGTTGAGCTGCGTGGAACCTTCAGGCGGGGAATGCGTGATTTATTACACAATCGATGGAAGCAATCCTAGGATACATTCCAAGTTGTTATATAAGAAACCGATCAGTATAACCGAGACCACCACATTGAAATTCTTTGGAAAAACATGGAGAATGTATCCGAAGGAGCAGTCAATTCAGAAGGATAGGTTAGAGGAGGTAAAGACGCAATCCTACATTATCGACAAGAATGCCCCGATCACGACAGCTTCATCGGCTGGAGGAACGTTCAATTCAACGCAAAATGTTACCTTGAGTTGCTCGGATGGAATAGGGACCGGATGCGACGTTATCTACTACACGTTAAACGGCGCGACCCCAGTCCCAGGTGCGGATGGTACCTCGGTGTATTTATCGTCTCCAATTACAATAATAATGACGAAGACATTGAAGTTCTTCTCCAAGGATAAAGCCGGAAACAACGAGGCGGTGAAGGCCCTCAACTTTACAATTGACAAAGTGGCGCCGGTGACGACGGCATCTCCGACCGGTGGGACTTACAACAAACCCCAATCGGTAACGCTAAGTTGTACGGAAGGGACCAAACCCGGGAGCGACAAGACAGGCTGTGACAAGATTTACTACACCACGGACGGAAACACTCCGACCGCGGCATCTCCGGTGTATGCCACCCCGATCAGCATCGCCTCGGCGACAACGCTGAAATTCTTTGGAAAGGATAAGGCTGGGAACAACGAGGCGGTAAAGACGGAAGTTTATAAGATCGACACGGCCGCTCCGGTGACAACGGCATCTCCGTCCGGCGGGGCTTATAACACGACCCAGTCGGTAGCCTTGAGCTGTACAGACGGGACCGGACTCGGCTGTGAGAAGATCTACTACACCACGGACGGAACCACTCCGACGACGGCATCTCCAGTGTATGCCACCCCGATCGGCATCGCTGGGACGACGACGCTGAAGTTCTTTGGAAAGGACAAGGCCGGGAACAGCGAGTCGGTGAAGACGGAAGTTTATACGATCGACACGGCCGCTCCGGTGACGATGGCATCGCCGGCCGGCGGGACTTATTATATGACCCAGTCGGTAACCCTGAGCTGTACAGACGGGACCGGAGCTGGCTGTGATAAGATCTACTACAGCACGGACGGAACGACCCCGACCACAACATCTCCGGTGTATTCCACCCCGATCAGCATCGCCTCGGCGACAACGCTGAAATTCTTTGGAAAGGATAAGGCTGGGAACAACGAGGCGGTAAAGACGGAAGTTTATAAGATCGACACGGCCGCTCCGGTGACAACGGCATCTCCGTCCGGCGGGGCTTATAACACGACCCAGTCGGTAGCCTTGAGCTGTACAGACGGGACCGGACTCGGCTGTGAGAAGATCTACTACACCACGGACGGAACCACTCCGACGACGGCATCTCCAGTGTATGCCACCCCGATCGGCATCGCTGGGACGACGACGCTGAAGTTCTTTGGAAAGGACAAGGCCGGGAACAGCGAGTCGGTGAAGACGGAAGTTTATACGATCGACACGGCCGCTCCGGTGACGATGGCATCGCCGGCCGGCGGGACTTATTATATGACCCAGTCGGTAACCCTGAGCTGTACAGACGGGACCGGAGCTGGCTGTGATAAGATCTACTACAGCACGGACGGAACGACCCCGACCACAACATCTCCGGTGTATTCCACCCCGATCAGCATCGCCTCGACGACAACGCTGAAGTTCTTCGCGAAAGACAAGGCCGGGAACAGCGAAGCGACAAAGACAGAAGCATATACGATCGACAGGGCCGCTCCGGTGACGATGGCTTCGCCTCAAGGTGGTTCTGTATCGCATATGAGTCCAATAACGGTGACTTTGAGCTGTAATGACGGCTCTGGATCTGAATGTGAAAATATCTACTACTGTTTGTCTAATTACGACGTTAATCCTACGGTATCTAGTTTTTCTGTATATAATAACCCGATTACAATTACACCCGCATACATGTTTCCATACGAAACTCAGATACTATATCATTATGCACGGGACAAGGCAGGTAATGTGGAGGCTGTAAAAAAAGAATTATATTATTTCAACATGAGCCTTCCCTAATATGGCAGAAAAATGAAAAACAATCCTAAGTAGTCGTTCAGTACGGGAATAACTAACTGAAGATCGAAAAGAAGTCAGGAAGGTGAGCTCACAGTTCTTCTTTCCTAAGTTAATTGTGCCTCGTCCAACGGAGTGGCAGAGGACAGTCCCTCGATGAAACGATACAATATGAAAAGAACGAGCGGCTTAATAATCTCCACAAACATGCATATTCACCCTTATGATCGTTTCTTAAACCATTAAATAATCTAATATCGATACATTCCATAATCATGTATCTTGTCGAAAGTAATGATCATTTGGCATCGTGATAATACCTACGTTCTGTTGGTATTGTTCAATTGATCAACAGGTATTGCAATATCTGCAAGAATCACTTTTAGTGCAACCCTGATTTACTTTTCCGGATTGCATGAGCATCCGGAGAAACCCCTCTCCCCTGTAAAAATTGCCGGATTTGGTTGCGGATGAATTGAAAAGCCATCAATAGGCTTTTCCCGTTCGCCATACATCTTTCTTTTCTCGTCCCGAGTTTCGAGAGGACGACAAACTTGTATACCTTTTCATGGAAGGGACTGGAGGTCTGGATGCTATTCATAAGTAAAAAAAGGAACGGGCAGTCTGGAGTTACCCTGATCGAAATGATTGTTGTCATGGTCATGATTGCCCTTCTGGCGGCCTTGGTTGCGCCGAGGCTTTTCCCCAAACTCGGCAAGGGGAAACAGGCTGCTGCAAAAGCACAAATTGAGTTACTCGGGCAGGCTTTGGACCACTTTCGTCTGGATACCGGCAGATACCCGACGGGCCAGGAAGGGTTGGCGGCACTTACACAAAATCCGGGAGTCGAGAAGTGGGAGGGCCCGTATCTGAAAAAGGAAGTGCCCGCAGACCCATGGGGGAAACCATACTATTACAAGACGCCGGGTGAGCATGGAGAATATGACCTCATTTCATATGGACGTGACAGCACCCAGGGGGGAGAGGGAGAGGATCAAGATATTGTTAGTTCAGAATAACGGCGCTTCGCGCTTTTTAGAATTATTTTTGTACCATATAAGCATTTTACACCAATTTATCTTAAGTTAATCGATTATGATGAAAGGTTTATTTATATTGATATTAAGAAGTGATGCCTAAAATGATTCGATCATTTATTTTACTTATATTGTTTCAACTGTGTGCTGGTAGTGAAGCGGTAATGCTTTATGCGGCTCCGGCGAACTTGTCGATGGAACTGGCCCAAAAATCCGCTCCGATATCACCACTTCATGAATCTGAAATACAGAAAAATAAACACCCCACCTCGGAGCCTGCATCTTCAAAGGTAGAAACTCAAGTTTCGGAAAAAAAGCAGCAATCAGCTGAAACCACGGAGACAACCCAGAAAAAGCAGGCAACAGGTCAGGAAACAAAGGCCCAGGAGACAAAGGCCCAGGAGACAAAGGCCCAGGAGACAAAGGCCCAGGAGACAAAGGCCAAACCGTCATCAACACAGATCCCGCAACAGGGTGGGAACAACGCCAGTCCGCTTCCCGGCCGGCAAAGTCCGGAGGCGAAAAAACAACTGAAACCGTCGTCACCGGAGGAAGCAAAGCAAACGGCTAACCAGGCCCAAGGAGCGCCCGCAGCAGTGCTCCCGCAGAAAACAACCCAGAGCAAACCTGCGACTGTGCTGCCTCAGAAGCCGTCGGCCGGTTCGCCTGTGCCGGGGATGCCACCGCATCCCCCGACGACGCAAGGGATGCCGCCCTCTGCTCCTCCTTTCCCCGGCGGCCCCGCAGCTTCAGCGAAGCACACCATAAGCAAAGGGCAGGTAAGCCTCAACTTTGACGATGCGGACGTGTACGAGGTGGTTCACACCCTTTTCGGGAATGTGCTGAAGGTCAACTATATCATCGACCCGCGCGTGAAAGGGCGTGTTACCTTCCGGTCCGTAGCGCCGATCGCCCAGGAAAACGTCCTGCCGCTGATGGAAGTCATCCTGAGGCTCAATGGAGTGGCTGTTGTCGAAGATAGTGGATTGTACAGGATCATTCCAATCAGCGAAATCGCTCGGGAACCGGCGGCGATCGGTATCGGGCGATCAGAAAAGAACGTGAAACTGCAGGGAACCGCTCTTCTTCAAGTGATCCCGATTCGGTACACGCTCTCTTCAGATATTGTAAAACTTATCAGTCCTTTTCTTTCGACAAACGCCGCTCTCGTCGATGTCCCGAGAAGCAACCAGATTGTGGTTGTGGATACCGACGCAAACGTCAAACGTCTCATTCAACTGGTCAATATCTTTGACAGTGAGCAGCAGAAGCAGCATGGCCCGCAGGTCTTTGTCCATCATGTTCAAAACAGCAAGGCGAAAGACATCGTGACCATGCTGCAGCAAATATTTCTCGGTGCAAGTACGGGTTCGGAGAAAGCGGCAACAAAGAAATCGTTTACGCCATCGGGGCGGACATCCCAGACAACGCCCGATACCCATGGATCCACACATAGCAAACAGGGTTCGACGAACGAGGCATTGTTGTCGGACATCGCAAGGATCTATGTCAATGAATCCATCAACGCGGTGATTATTGTCGGTACCCCGGAAGACTATGAAACCATAAAAGAAACCATCAGGAAAATGGACATTGTTCCCCGGCAGGTGATGATCGAAGGGGTCGTCGCTCAGATATCGCTGAAGGACAATATGAGCATGGGGCTGGCTTGGTCCATGAATGCCGGCGGCCTCGGAAGTCAGATTGCATTGAATCCGGGTAGCCTGAACAGTGATAGCCTTCCCGGCAGCGGCTTCTCATATGTGGCGATGGATGCCGCAGGAACCATCAAGGCCGTGATCTCCGCCCTGGCCTCGGAGTCGAAAGCCAAACTGCTTGCCTCTCCTCATATCCTGGTATCGGACAATCGGGAAGCAAGAATCCAGGTGGGGCAATCAGTTCCGATCCCGACTTCGGAAACCATTGCGAGCGCCAGCGTGCCGGCACAGAGGACGATTCAATATAAAGACATCGGCATCATTCTGAAGGTGAAGCCGATGATTAACGACAGCGGCCTTGTCACGCTGGACATTGTCCAAGAGGTGTCCACCTATTCAACCCTTTTGCTATATTCCGACGAGAAGCAGATTATTCTTAACAAAACAGAGGTTTCCACCAATCTGGTGGTGCAAGATGGACAGACAATCGTGATAGGCGGTCTTATACGGGAAGACGCCTCCAAGTCCAAATCCGGCATTCCACTGCTCATCAAGATCCCGATCCTTGGCTATCTTTTTGGAAACACGGATATTGATGAATCAAGAAATGAGCTGATCATCCTTCTGACTCCTCATGTTGTTAAATCAAAAAAAGAAACGGATGAATTAACAAAAGGATTTGTCGACAAGATGACAGAAAAGGAAAAGGACATGAAACGAGACGAGATTCTGCAGAATGTGAAACGGCATAAACAAAATGAAAAAGGACAAGTAAAGGATGAAACCAAAGTAAAAGAATGAAAATGTAAATTTTAATAAAGTCCGTTGGCTTGAGGCGGCAGTCTTGCATTAGAACCATTTGAACTCTCGCACAATTTTGATGAGTCTGAATATTCGGATATTGACAGGTACTTGAAGATGATAATTCGCTTATGAAGACAATCAATTATGTGAGCAAAATGATGGGAGATAATAAATACGATCAACAGGATAATCATGACGTTATTAATAATTGCATCATTTTCATCATCGGATTGCGAACGATGCAGAATGATATAATTAAGTATTTTATCGAGAATCAGGTCGGTGCCAGATGTGCTATCAGCGCAAATATAGATATTTTATTTCATACTAATAATGATTACGATCATGAGATTAGAATAGGATTATGGGACTTCCAAAGTACGAATTTACAAAACATGTTCGCTGATTTGAAATATTATCGTGAGCGCACTTTTCAAAAGACTTATATTGCTCTATTCAATGTCTCCACTGGATTCGGTGTGGAGGATAAGTGCATAAGGAAAGGAATTAGAGGTTTCTTCTACGAAGATAATACACTGGAACAATTCCAGTCAGGTATTCACAAAATTATAAACGGTGGGTTGTTTGTTTCAAGAAAAATCATGGCTGAATACATCCTGAAGATCGAGGACCAGAACAGGATATCGGAGGTGGTAAACAAACCGCTTACGTTAAGACAGATGGAAATCCTCAAGCTCTTATCAAGAGGGGCATCGAACAAAGATATTTCAGAGAAACTTTGTATCAGTCCCAATACCGTCAAGGCTCATTTGTACGGCATTTTTCAGACCATCAATGTCTCCAGCCGTCTTCAGGCAGCCACATGGGTGGCCAATAATCTGCATGGATAAATATGCTCAAATAAGAAATCGGCAAAATACAACTTTCAACTTATTTAATTACACCGATCAGTACAGAAAAGTCAGCATCAATTGAAAAACTATGTTCATGAATGAAGAAGATTTTCCGAAAGTACCGTTTATCATGGAGGGCATCTCTTCGAGATTTATTCGGGAAAACCGCATCATCCCCGTGGATTTCAGAAACAATGTGCTCCATGTTGTCATGGAGAGCCCAAGTAATATGACGGTCATGAATGCGCTCCGAATGGCTGTGACTTCGGACATTGTCGTTTATGAAGGGAATGGCGGGGCAATCGATGATTATCTGGCGCAGTATTATGGAAACGGAACCAATGATATTAATACGATCATCGAAGATATCGATGAGGAGGGCTTTCAGGTTGTCAGTGATGAAGAAGATGTCGGGCACCTGAAAGACCTTGCCTCTGAAGCCCCGATTATTAAACTCGTGAACTTATTGCTCTCGAGAGCCATTGAAAACAGAGCCAGCGATATTCATATCGAACCGTTTGGAGATGAACTGAAAATCAGATTCCGTATCGACGGTGTACTGCATAACATCGAATCGGTTCCGGCAAAGCTTCAGCCCGCAATCGTGTCCAGGATAAAGATCCTGGCAAAGCTGAATATTGCAGAGAGGAGGCTACCGCAGGATGGGCGTATAAAGTTGAGAATTCTGGACAGGGATATTGACTTTCGCGTGTCCAGCATACCCGTGCTTTATGGAGAAAGCATCGTTATGAGAATTCTCGACCGTGAAAGCATTGTGATCAATCTCGACGATCTTGGATTTGGAACACATACAATTGAAACATTCAATAAACTGATCACCAAGCCAAACGGTATCATCCTTGTTACGGGGCCGACGGGAAGTGGAAAGACGACGACACTGTATGGAGCACTGAATAAAATTAATTCACCAGACAAGAAAATTATTACAGTCGAAGATCCGGTCGAATATCAACTGAAAGGGATCAATCAGATTCAAGTAAAACCGCAGATTGGACTAAATTTCCCGAATATTCTTCGGCATATCGTCAGGCAGGACCCGGACATAATCATGATCGGCGAAGTGCGTGATCTGGAAACGGCAGAAATAGCTATTCAATCAGCCCTTACAGGGCACCTGGTTTTCTCGACTCTGCACACAAATGATGCGCCAAGCGCCATAACCAGGCTGGTCGATATCGGGGTGGAGAATTATTTGCTGGCATCAACAATCAGAGGCATTCTGGCGCAACGGCTTGTTCGAGTAATTTGCCCGTGTTGCAAAGAGAAAAGCGTTGAAGCGACCGGTATGAATCCCGATCTGGGGATTGAGATTCCAAGGGAACAGTATGCGGGGAAAGGGTGCGATAAATGTGCACATACGGGATATTTCGGTCGGACGGGGATATTTGAACTGCTGTATGTGGATGATGAGGTGCGGCATTCGATAACAAGAAATCTTGAGCTCAATCGACTTCGCAAGATTGCTCAAGAAAACGGCATGAAAACACTGCTTCAGGATGGTGCAGAGAAGGTCACGAAAGGAATCACCACAATAAGTGAACTTTTCCGGGTTACCCAGGAGGCATAGAAATACGTGCAACATTTTTCTTACAGGGTAACAACAAGAGATGGCAGCATTATGGAAGGTTTCGTCGAAGCCATCGACTATAATGCGGCCATCGAGAAATTGAAAATCTCGGGGAATATACCTCTGAAAGTAATACCTGTAAGAAAAGGTTCAAGAGATAATGAAACGAACCTTCGGCAGCAAAAAAGCAATCTTCAGTTGTTTACGGGTGAACTGGCCGTATTGCTCGATGCCGGCTTGCCGCTTGATCGAAGCCTTAATATCCTTTCCAATATATTTGAAAATGAAGGCATGAGAGAAGTTATACGATCGGTTCTGAAGTCGATCCGGGAAGGAAGATCTTTTTCGGAGGCGCTTCAGAATCATCCGCGAGTGTTTCCGAAACTTTATGTCAATATGATCAAGGCCGGCGAGGTCAGCGGCGTCCTGTATATAGTTCTTGAGAAATTGAATGAATATCTGGCTTCAACGAAAGAATTGAAGGAACACATTTTCTCAGCCATGATTTATCCGGTTGTTCTTTTGGGAACAGGCATCCTTTCCATTATCGTCCTGATTGTATTTGTTATTCCAAGGTTTTCGGCGATATTCACGGAACTTGGAGCTTCATTGCCACTTCCGACAAAAATTCTACTGGCTGTCAGCAGTGCGATCCAGTCTTATTGGTGGATAATTCTCCTGATTGCTGCCGCCGGATGGATCCTGCTCTCGAAATACATAAAATCGGAAAAGGGAAGGTATTGGTGGGATGAATTGAAGCTCCGGTTGTTGAAGAGCGTAATCATTGAGCTGGAGACGGAACGCTTTTCCAGGACTTTGGGTACACTTCTTAAAAGTGGTGTCCCATTGATTCAGGCAATCCACAATGCCAGGGATGTCATCGGAAACGAAGTAATTGTTAAATCATTGGAATCGCTTTCAAAACGTGTGAAGGAGGGGAAAGGGATGGCCGGGCCGCTCTCAGAAACAAAGATATTTCCATCTCTTGCATTGTCGATGGTCAAAGTGGGAGAAGAAACGGGACAACTGGACAATATGCTTATAAAAGTTGCTTCAATATATGAAAAAAAACTTAAAGAAACCATCAAGAGATTTGTAAGCCTGCTCGAACCGATCATGATTCTGGGCATGGGACTCATGATTGGTTTTATTGTTATTTCAATTCTTATGGCAATCTTCAGCATAACAGATTTACCAATATAAACATTCCATGCAGAATTAAATATAGACAATGGAAAAAGGCTTTACACTTCTTGAGATAATTATTGTTCTATTTCTTATTGCTCTTATTACGGGTCTGTCATCGACGCATTACGCAAATTTGTTTCCTGCGATGAAATTCAATGCTGTAACGAGAGAAGTAATGTCAACCATGAAACACGCGAGAAATCTTGCAAAAGCCAATAATGAAACTGTGATTGTCACAATCGATCTTGATGACAGAAAATACAAAATAGAAGGGATGGCAGTGAAGGAGATACCAAAAGATATCAATGTAAAGGTTGTGGATCCGGATAAAGGGGAAATTTTTAGAGGTAAGTATATGATGCATTTTTATGCCGGAGGTGTTGCCGATGGTGGAACCATTGTCATGTGGAATTATAAGAAAACAAGAAGTATTAAACTGGATCCAATTTTAGGGGCAATTATAGCAAATATCGATACCAGGTTATAAAAAGCTTTGATAGCATTTGAGGGTAAATGATTTGTAGCCGTCAAAAAGGAAACAGTGGACCTTCTGAAAAGCCATGGCACTCACAGAAAGGTTTCACGCTTCTTGAGATACTTGTCACGTTAATTATATTAAGTGTTGCGATCATCACAATTATTCAACTGTTCTCATCAAATATCAAATCTATTACCAGATCGGAAGAGTTAACGAAAGTCTTACTATGTGCAGAATCGAAGATGCGCCAAATCCAGAGTATGGATAAATTAGATGAGAAGTCATGGGGTGAGATCACCGATGATGGTTATAAGATCGATATTATTGTATCTGAAACGTTGAATGAAAGAACGCAGAATCTCCCCCTGAAAATGCTGGCTATCGCTTTAACCGTTTACCGCCCAGATGGCAGGAAGAACAAGTCCATTAGAATCAGAACACTGAAAATTATAGATCGAATTGAATCAGAAACATTGCGATAGGCAACAGCAGGAAAGGTGAATGTTTCAGTAAACAGGGAAAGAATATTCTTCATGGTCTTGATGGAAAAAAATAATCACAAAGGGTTTACCCTTTTAGAACTGCTGATTGCCATCATCCTCATGGCCGTCATCGTTGCGATTGTCGGAATTTCAATGGGACTGGCCTGTCGTTCCATCGAGACCGGAGAAAAGAGAATGGAGCGTCTGGAGAGATTCAGGGCCTCATGGACGATTCTGAACGCTCAAATTGGCTCCATGATGCCCTTATCTTTCACAATTGAAGGTGAAAAGAAGTTGTTTTTTAAAGGAAGCAGCTCTTCTCTGCAAATTTCAACAAATTACTCCATATGGCATGGTCAGCAGGGTCATGTGCTGGTTAAATATACAGTTGATTCCGATGAGACCTTCAAAGCATCGGAGAATTTAATAGGAGTCGACCATGTTTGGGAGACGACACTACTGGAAAATGTCGAAGAGATTGCATTTAAATACTTCTTTACGGATCAAGATGGAACGGGGCAATGGCTCGATGAATGGGTTGAAGATCGATACATGCCAGAAAAAACAAAAATTAATATAACTATCGAGGGAAAGAAATATTCAATGATCATCCCTGTAAGATCTTTTGGTTCAAAGGCATCGCCCGTATCCGCATCGGTGTCACCGGACGTATAGAAGATCATGTCGCCTCCCAGAATAATAATAACTGGAGACAGATATGCATCACAGAGAGGAATTGCATTAATTGTAACATTATGGCTGTTGGTTATCTTGATAGTGATGGTTTTCTCTTTTTCTCTATCTGTAAGGACCGAATCCCTTGCGGCATTTACAAATAGGGAAAGGACTGAAAACAAGTTTCTTGCCGAGGCGGGAATCGAAAGAGCGATCATGGAGATCTTTTATCGCAGTCTATATAAACGTCAGAACGTAATTCTCGATGATAACGAGGTATGGGATGCTGATGGAACGGTCTATAGAGAACAACTGGAAGATGGCTATTACAAGGTGATGATTATCAACGAGTCCGGAAAATTAGACATAAATTCATTGTCGGACCTGTCGGGGATCATATTGAACAACCTTTTGGTCAATCTCGGAATACCGAAAGAAAATGCAGATATCATTGTCGATTCCATTCTGGACTGGAAGGATGAGGACGATCTTCATCGGCTGAATGGAGCCGAAAACGAATACTATGAAGCATTGCCGAAGCCATACAAAGCGAAAAATGGACCTTTTGATTCAGTAGAAGAACTAATTCTTGTAAGGGGAATAACGCAGGAAATACTGTATGGAACCAAGGAACGACGCGGTCTGGTTGAATTTCTGACGGTGCATTCGAAAACGGGAAAGATCAATTTGAAGTATGCCCCGAAGGAATTATTAATGGCCGTTCCGGGAATGACAGAGGATAATGTCGAAAATATTATGAACGAGAGAAAACTGAAGTTGTCAGGATCAATCGGTATTGATCATATGAATTTGAATGAAATGAATTCTTTTACGAAACGATATGTTGGTACGGATGAGTCGAATGTATTTACCATCGATTCCAGTGGATATAAAAATAATGAAAAGCACAGATACAGCATCAGGGCTACAGTTGCCATTAATAACAGTAAGATGTATCGTTACTTGTACTATAAAAGTCCCGTTTACTTACAATGACATTCAATAATATCATAAATATCAAACTTGTCCCTGCATGGTCCATGATTTCCAACAGGATCGTGTTGCTTTTTAATTGGATGTGGAGAGTGCTTCGTTTTAACATCACGGATGCGTTTCTGATCCCTGACAAGACTCTTTGCATATCCATCGAGAAGGGTAGTATTTCAATTGTTCACGGATCGAGATTTTTGTCCGTTTATACAGTTAAGCATTATAAGAAGTATGCTGTCGATAAAGATCGATATCCACGGCCGGATGAGATCGTTGATGCTATCCAATCCTATGTAAGCAAGCTGCCGAATCAACCAATAAAAACGATTATCGTCATCCCGGCAGAATGGGTATTCAAGAGGGCGGCCGACTTTCCCCTTACCGTGAAAGAGAATATTCCCGATGCAGTTCGTTTTGAATTGGATCGGTTGACACCATTGAGCCCTGAAGATGCATATTACGACTATCATGTCACTGGTGAACAGAATGGGCGCCTTAATCTAATTATAAATGTAACAAGAAGAAAACTGGTTAATGAATATCGGGATATCTTGAAAAGAAAAGGAATCGATGTAAGAATTGTTATGCCAAGTACGTCGGCAACGAATGTTCTTATTCGATATTTATATAAAAAACAAAATTACATATTTATTACCAGAAACAAAAGGTGCTTTTCAGGAGAGATCTGCTTGGAAGGGGTGTCTGCATATTTATTTCTTGGAGAATCAGCGGCGGAAGACAGTGAGGTTGTTGCCGAAGCCATCCTGAAAGAGATTAATCCAATTTTAAGAATCATCAAGAGCACAGGAAAAACGCTTCATTTTATAACTTCCGACGCCCATATTACTGATCTTGGCTTGGCAAGACGAATTTCAATACCCGAAAAAAAGCTGACGGAAATTATTAAGAAGTTTAAGTTTTCTGAGAAAGCAACAAACATTCCACACACTGCCTTAGGCGGACTGGTCGGTTCTCTACAGCGTATAAGAAATACAAATAACTTGCTTTGTAATGGAACCCACGACATTCAAAACCCACCATTTCTTGTTACAATTATTCTTATCTTGTTGATCGTCGGTTTGATAACAGCAAATGTGATTGCGCCCATGAATATGGAAGAAAAAAAGCTCCGGGAAATTGAGCGGCAGATGATGACTCTGAAGGATGAAGTAGGAAAAGTTGAGGCCATCAGGAAGCAGAAAGATATGCTGTACGAAGAGGTGGAAACGATTCGTGAATTCAAGGACAATAGCTATATGATGCTGACATTCGTGAAGGAACTGACTTCCATTATCCCCAAGACATCTTGGCTATCCAGGATTCGCATTACAGAAGACAGCGTTCACATTGAAGGATATTCGACGACCTCGCCGGCGGATTTGCTGCAAAAAATGGAAGAATCCGAGTACTTGCGCAAGGTTGAATTTGCATCCCCGACCTTCAGGGACAGGGGAATGAACGCGGACAAATTCGTTATTATGGCAAAAATTGAAGGTCTCGAAGTAGAAGATGATGAAAAGAAGGAGTGATTGAATCAATGCAGTGGATAAAGAAAAGCAGGCTGTTGTTCCTATCAATACCGATTTTGACGATTCTTCTTGGGTCATTTATTTATGAGTACGGATTTCTGAGAATTCAAGAGGAAGAGTCGACAATTAGGGAAGTACGAATTGCCAAGCAAAGAACGCTTGAAAAATATCTTACTTTGATTTCACAAAAACCCCAGTTGGAAAAAGAAGTCGCTTTATTAAAAGAGGCACGCAAACTGGACGAATCCAAGATCATTGCAGGAAAGACTCCGGCTCTGGCGGCTGCAACCCTTCAGAATACGGTGAAGGGAATCGTGACAGGAAAGGGGGGGGCCATTTCCAGCGAAAGGTTTGAAAAGTTTGAGGATACCGGAACATTTAAAATCGTCAGCATCAGCGTTGATATGACGGTACCGGATACAAGGGCACTTGGCGACATCCTGTTTGCGATTGAGAGCCAGATGCCGTTTCTTGTGATCAAAGAACTCGATGCAAGGGTTCGAAATATCAAGGAACCGAGAGAACTTGTCGTAAAGATGAAAGTCGCAGCCCTCACTGGTGGGAATATCAAATGACTCCGATGCAATCCTGGCTGCAAAGCATCAATGTCCTGAATATGATTTTACTTGCAGCGGTGGCAGGAATGCTCTTCCTGACAATCCAGTCTTTTTCCTATCCGCAAATCGGGCCTATCACTCCTGACAAAAAAGAAGTGCCGGCGGAGTCCCTCATTGAACTGGATGAGTATCAGGCACCGTATATGCCTGATTTTCTGATCATTGGGGAACAGAACATCTTTCATCCGCAAAGGATCATACCTGCGGATAACAAAATGGAAGCCATTCCCAGGCCGGAGATCGTTCTTTACGGGACAACCATTACGAGCGACACAGCTTTTGCCTATATTGAAGACAAAAAGAATCCACATTCGTCGACCGGGAGAGGCAAGAGACAGAAAGTCGTGAAGATAGGGGATTCAATCGGGGGATTTGTTATTAAACGGATTACAGAGGATATGATTCAACTGGTGAGGGTGGAGGATACGATCATCGTTTTTCTTCAAGACAGAAAAGAAAGAAACACAAAAGATATTCCGTTGATAAACACTCCAAACAAGGCGTCTCCCGTTTCCTTGGCCCCTCAGATGGCGATTCCTTCTATTTCCAGGTCTCTTCCCCCTGCCATTATACCGCCCAAGCGATGATACAAAGACGTGAGGCAACATCGCGCTTCCTGTCAATGTTCCGAATGAAGGGCCATATTCTTGACCGAATCGAGTGAGAAGGGCGAGTTAACCGGTAATTAGTCTGTGTCAAGGGCCTTTTGGCGGTGGTGATAGAGATGCCGACCCGAATGTACAACTATCTCACTACAATGCCACGGGCTGTTCTATTTCGATAAATACCCTCATCCGCAGTAATCGAACGGGACCACTCCGAAAATAAAAGGAATTATCTGCGCGGTTACAATATATTAATAATTCCAGGTAGTAATCCGTCATCCGGCCCGCGTATGGAATGTCTAAATTCATGGCCGTGGTTGATCATCCTGGAAGAAGGCATTATGTTCTCAGAAAATGCCGCTTCGAGACGATTCATGAAGCGAAGGCTTTGTGTGGTTCGCGGGATCGGGCGTTCGACCTTTCCCATAATCATACGTGGTGGCTGCCGCCCGGCCGGAAAGGGATCACCATGTTCTTATCGAAAAGAGACGTTCCGACAGGGACGCTGGACATAGAGCAGGAGAAAGGGGCGCCTGAACAGGACGTCATCATGGTGGTCGATGACGATCCGATTACGCTGGAGCTTCTTGAGGACATCCTGTCGCTGGAAGGGTTTCAGGTGCGTGCTTTCAACGGCGGAGAGGCTGCGCTGGAGTCCCTGGCGAATCAGAAGCCTACGCTGATCCTGCTGGACATCAACATGCCTGCTCCGGATGGCTTTGAGGTCTGCCGGAGGCTCAGGGAAAACATTCATACTCGCGACATTCCGGTCATTTTCGTGAGCGGGGTGCAGGATCATCGCGAAAAGATGAAAGGATTTTCGCTTGGCGCCGTGGATTTCATCTCCAAGCCCTTCCAGCACGATGAGCTTCTCGCCCGCGTCCGCACACACATCGAACTGGTCCGCCTGCGAGGGGGGCTCGAAGCCCAGGTGGCCCTGCGGACGGAGGAGCTCCTTCACAGCTACAGGAAAATGCGGGATTTGCTGACGAAAACGGTCCAGGCGATGGCGGCCGTGGTCGAGGCGAAAGATCCCTACACCGCCGGCCACCAGCAGCGGGTGGCCGAGCTGGCCCGGGCCATCGCCGCGGAAATGGGGCTTGCGGCGGAGCAGATCGACGGTCTCGGCATGGCAAGCCTGGTTCATGACATCGGCAAGATATCCATTCCCTCGGAGATCCTGAGCATGCCGAGGAAATTGACGCCCGTCGAGTTCATCCTCGTGAAAAACCATGTGCAGGCGGGATACGACATTCTCAAGGAGATCGAGTTTCCCTGGCCCATCGCCAGGATCATCCTGGAGCATCACGAGCGGATGGATGGCTCAGGGTATCCATCCGGACGGAAAGGGGAAAGTCTCCTCCTGGAATCGCGGATCCTTGCCGTGGCCGACGTCGTGGAAGCAATGGCCTCGCATCGTCCCTATCGTCCGGCTTTCAGCATCTCCATTGTCCTGGAGGAACTGGCGAAGAGCCGGGGCACCCTCTTTGACCCCGTGGTTGTGGATTCCTGCCTGCGGCTCTTCAACGAGGAGGGGTACCGGATCGAGTCGGCGGGCAGTGCATTCCCGTCGGCCATGATCTGAACCATAGATCTCAGCCGCTTCTCTTCCCCGCGTTGTAAACATCGAGCAGTTCAAGGCCGTGACGTTTTGGATGCCCCCGGAGACGAATACCCCAGGGAGTCATCAGCCAAGGCACGGGAATCATGCAGTGAATTTAACCGGATGATTTCCCCACGTTTTTGTGTATAATCCGGCCCCGTTGCAGGGCGCCCTTTTCCGCATGCCCGGTAAAACATGGATCCGTCCGCGGCATCCATGGCCTCGTAACTCAAGAAAAAATAGAGATATTCAAGGAAACCATGAAGCCCGTCATCGCCATCATCGGCCGGCCCAACGTCGGCAAGTCCACCCTCTTCAACCGGCTGGTCCGGAGCAGGAAGAAGGCCATCGTCATCGATGAGCCCGGGGCCACCCGGGACCGGAACTACGGGGAAGGGGAATGGAGAGGCCGGTCCTTCCTGCTGATCGACACGGGAGGCTTTGAGCCCGTCTCGACGGAGAAAATCCTCATCCAGATGCGGGAGCAGACGATGCTGGCCGTCGAGGAGGCCGACGTCATCCTGTTCCTCCTGGACGTCCGGGACGGCCTGACCACGTCGGACCGGGAGATTGCCCGGATGCTCCGCGCCGTCGAGAAGCCCGTCTTCTATACCGTCAACAAGACCGACGGTCCGAAGCAGGAGGCCCTGTCCTACGAGTTCTACGGCCTGGGGGTAGAGAAGATCCATCCGATCTCGGCTCAGCACGGCCTCGGCGTGGCGGAGTTGCTGGACGACGTGGTGGAGGTCCTGCCGCCTCCCGATGAAGAGGAGGAGCCCGAAGAGGAGGACCGGATCCGCCTGGCCGTCATCGGCAAACCCAACGTGGGCAAGTCCTCCCTGGTGAACCGGATCCTCGGCTTCGAACGGGCCATCGTGAATCCCATTCCGGGGACGACCCGGGACGCTGTGGACACCGCCTTCGAGCGGGGGGACAGGAAGTACGTCCTCATCGACACGGCGGGCATCCGCCGGAAAGCCAAGGTCAGCCTGACCCTCGAGAAGTACAGTGTCATCCAGGCCATCAAGGCCCTGGGGCGGTGCGATGTGGCGCTTCTCCTGATTGACGCCGTCGAGGGCATCACCGAGCAGGACGCCAAGATCGCCGGCCTGGCCCTGGAGGAGGGGAGGGCCGTCATCATCGTGGTGAACAAGTGGGACGCCATCGAGAAGGACAACGCCACGGTGGGGGAATACGTCCGGAAGATCCAGGACACCCTCAAGTTCATGGATTTCGCACCCATCCTCTTCGTCTCCGCCCTGTCGGGCCAGCGGGTGGCGAGAATCTTCGAGGCCGTGGACGGCGTCTACGAACAGTACACCCGCCGGGTGAACACCGCCCTCGTGAACGACGCCCTCCGGGCCGTCATCACCCGGAATCCACCGCCGATGACCCAGGGGCGGGCCAACACCGTCGCCTACGTCACCCAGGCAGCGATCCGTCCCCCGACATTCATCTTTTTCATGAAGGATCCCAAGGGGGTTCATTTCTCCTACCAGCGCTTCCTGGTCAACCAGATCCGGGAAACACTGGGATTCGGCCAGGTGCCGGTGCGGGTCTTCTTCAAGCGGAAGTCGAAATAGCCCTCTTTCCGTTTGACGCTCCGGCGGACGATGTCTTTCATGACCGGCTGCCCAGCCGCCCGGAGCCTTCCCGGCTGCATCCGGATCGAGGACGAACTGGTCCTGGAGGAACTGCCGGAATCTCCGTGATTGCCGTGAGCACGGGATCATGACCGGGGCACAGGGGGCTGCATCCGGCGGACAAGAACCGAAACCGCAAAACATCCCTACAGTTTTCGCAAATAAATGCCGATGATTCGATTGTGTTGGTTTGCGTCCGGGGTGGAGTCCGTCCGGCGGCGGCGGATCCGGATCGCATCCCGGTGCAATGCTTTCACGATATGAAAGGAGCCGTCAGGGAATTACACAATCCATGAACAGCGGAAGATACATGGCCATTCCTCCGGGGGCGATCATCCCCGGAACATTGCCGGACTTCAGCATTTACGTCGCCGCGCCGCAGGGACGATACATCCTCTGGGCGCTGGAGGGGAACAATGTCTCCCCGGAGCAGCTCGCCAGGCTTTCCGAGAGCGAAACGAAGGAGGTCTTCGTCAACCTCGACGAGCATTTCAAGTACGAACAGTATCTCGAGGCCAATCTCGGAAACATCCTCGAAAACCCGTCAACCCCGGACGACCAGAAGGCGGACATCTTCTCCCGGGTCTCCACCAATGTCGTCAAAGACGCCTTTGAAACGTCCTTCGGCCTGGGCACGATGGGCGACGCCGCCGTCCGGCGGACGAGGCAGCTGATCGAATATTCCCTGAACTTCATCAAGGAATCGAAATCCATCAACGCCCTGGCGAAAATGATCGGCCATGACTACCAGACTTATGAACATGCCACCAAGGTCCTCTGGTTCACCGTGGCGTTCCTGCAGCAGGCTCCCGGCGTCCTGGACCAGGTCGTTCCGGATTATCAGGTCCTCGATGAGACCGGGAAGACGGAGATGCTGAGGCAGTGCGGCGTCGGCGCCCTGCTGCACGATATCGGGAAGGCCTTTATTCCCCAGGAGATCCTCACGAAAAACGGGCCCCTGGACGAGGTCGAGTGGGAGATCATGAAGCGCCATCCCTTGAGCGGCCTGGCCATGCTGATCGACACGGACATGCCCATGTTCGTCAAGAAGGCGGTGCTGCACCATCACGAGGATTTCCAGGGCGGAGGCTATCCCATGAAGCTGGAGGGGACCCACATCAACCCCCTGGCCCGCGTGCTGAGGATTGTCGATGTCTTCGACGCCATGACATCGCGCCGGCCCTACAAGGAGCCCACTCCTCCCATGAAGGCGGTCCGGATCATGATCGGCGCACAGGAGGATCATGCAGCCAGCGGGGACCAGGAGCAGGACGACCGGGATCTGGGCATGAGGAAGTGCTTCGACCGGGATCTGCTCCAGAAATTCATCGTGTTTCTCGGAAGCATAAGGCTGGAGGGATAACGGCCCGGCGAGCCGGCTTCTCCCTTTTTTCCCTGTCGGCCGTCGAGACCAGGCGTCCATCTCCTGCTTGGAGGTTGAATGATGTTGCGTCCCAAGTGGTTCCGGGAAACACCCGATTTCACCGATGACGCAGGCATGATGCGGACGGCCCATGTGCTGAACCGCACCCTCCTGTTGTTTGCCGTCCTGATGGGCGTCGGATTCATTGCCGCCCTCCTCTTTTTCGAGCCGAAAATGGGCGGCCTCCTCGCCATCCTGGTGATGCTGGCGGCAACAGCCGCCGCCAAGCTCCTGATGCGGATCGGAAAGATCCGGCTGGCCAGCATTGTCGCCGTGACCGTGGGCTGGATGACGTTTGCCTGCATCGTGCTGGTGGACGGCGGACTGAACAGCATCAACGCCTGTTTCTTCATTTCCATGACGATTGTCGCCGGCCTGCTCCTCGGAACACGCGCCGCCACCTTTTTCGCGGGAGCGGGCATCACGGCGGGACTCGTGCTGGCCCTCCTGGACCACTTCCGTTCTCTTCCCTACCAGTACTTTGTCGATACCCCCCTTGGTGACTGGACGATCCTGGTCTTTGCCCTGATTTTGGCATCCAGCACGCTGAATCTGGCGCTCCGCGAACGGGACAATGCCCTCGGCATCGCGGAGCGGCAGCTTTCCGATCTGAGAGAAGCGGAGGAGGCCCTGCGCCAGAGCGAAGAAAGGTATCGCCTGATCGCGGAGAGCTCGGCGGAGCTGATCACCGTAACGGACATGAATCTCCAATTCACCTACATCAGCCCGTCCATCATGCGCACCCATGGATACACGGTCGAGGAGGCCATGAACAAGCCCCTCGAAGCGTACATGACGCCCGGGTCCATGCAGGCCCTGCTCGAGGCGTTTGGGGACGAATTGAAGCTGGAGGCCGGGGGGGGCGCCGATCCCCGGAGATCCCGGGTCCTGGAGGTGGAGGAGTACCGAAAGGACGGCTCCGTCATCAGCCTCGAATGCAGCTTCTCCGCCCTGCGAGACGAAGAGAACAGGATGGTCGGGATTGTCACGGTGAGCCGGGACATCACCGCGCGCAAGAAGGCCGAGGAGGCGCTCCGGGAGAGTGAAATGAAGTATATCCAGCTCTTCATGAATGCCCCCGCCGCCATTTATGAGGCGGATTACCGGAACCGCCGTTTTCTCGGCTTCAACGAGGTTGTAAGCACCCTGACGGGCTATTCCCGGGAAGAGCTCCTCAAGATGAACCCGTTTGAGCTGTTCACGGAATGGAGCCGGGAAACGTATATCGACCGGATGAAGCGGCTCGGGGAGGGCAGGGATGTCCCCACCTCCCAGGAATACGAGCTGCGGAAGAAGGACGGCGGCATCCTGTGGATGAACATGAGCATCGATTATGGATTCGAGGACGGCCTGCCCGTAAAAGCCAGGGTTGTGGCGCACGACATCACCGACCGCAAGCGCATGGAGAAGGCACTCCAGGAGAGCGAGGAGCTCTATCGGACGTCCATGGAAAGCTCCAGCGACGGCATCGCCATTGTCCATGAAGGCCGGTATGTTTATGTCAACCAGCCGTTTCTGGACAAAATCGGTCGGAGAAGAGACGAGATCCTGGGCAAGACCAGGGGCAAGTTTATCCATCCCGACGACCAGGCCGCTTTCATGGACTATGTCCATAAGATCACGCATGGACTGCCGGCTCCAAAACAGGTTGAAATCAGGGTTCTTCTGCCGGACGGGACCTTGATCAACGCGGAAGTTTCGATGGTCAGGGTGACCTATAAGGGGAACCGGTGCAATCTGGCCTTCCTGCGGGACATCACCGATCGCAAGCGTGTGGAGGCGGAGCGGCTGAAAGCTCAGAAGCTGGAGTCGGTGGGTACGCTGGCGGCGGGGATCGCCCACGACTTCAACAATCTTCTGGCGGTCATGCAGGGATACATGGAGCTCTTGAAGACGGACATCCCCGAGGGGAGCAGAGCCCGCACCCGTCTGCTGTCGGCCGAGAAGGCCGTCAGCCAGGCGACGGAACTGACCAACCGCCTGCTCGTTTTTTCCAAGGGAGGGGAGCCGGTTCGGGAGATCGTCAACATCGGCGACCTCGTCCGGGAGACCGTGCTGGCGAATATCGGGGAATCGCCCGTGGAGACGCGATTTCACTTGGATCGCGATCTCCGGCCCGTCGAGGTCGATGAGCGGCAGATCCGCCAGGTCATCCGGAACCTGACGCTCAATGCCGTCGAGGCGATGCCCGACGGAGGGACGCTGACGGTCGGGACGGAGAATGCGACCGTGAGGATCGAGGACGGGCTTCCCGTCGGAGAGGGGGACTACGTCCGGATATCCCTCAGTGACACAGGGAAAGGTATCCCGGCGGATCAAAGGCCCCTGATCTTCGATCCCTATTTTTCGACCAAGGCCCGGGGGGCGGAAAAGGGGATGGGGCTTGGCCTGTCGGTCTGCCACTCGGTGGTCGGCAATCACAAAGGCTGTATCGCCGTGGAATCCCGCGAGGGGGAAGGGAGCACCTTCCACGTATATCTTCCGGCCGCAGCCGGGGAGCGGAAGGGGGCCGTTGAAGCGGTCTTTCCCGGAGCGGCGGACGGCCGGGAACGGATTCTCGTCATGGACGACGAGGCCATGGTCCGGGACATGCTCAAGGAGCTGCTGACGTCGATCGGCTATGAGGTGGAGACGACCGGCGACGGCCGTGCGGCGATCGATCTCTATCGCAAGGCCGCCGAATCCCGGCGACCCTACGGGATGGTCATTCTGGACCTGGTCGTGCCGGGAGGGCTGGGCGGGGAGCCGACGATGGAAAGGCTTCGGGCGATCGATCCGGGCGTCCGGGGCATCATCCTCAGCGGATACAGCGACGATCCGGTCATCCAGAATTACAAGGAGCACGGGTTTGTGGAGGCGCTGACGAAACCTTTCCCCCTGAAGGCACTGCGGGAAATCCTGGAGAAGCATCTGCAGGCACCCGCCGGGTGAAACACCGGCGGACCCGCCCACGGGAGACCGCTTTGTTGCCGGCAATCATCACTCGTGGCGCAGGGCCTCGATCGGGTCCATCTGGGCGGCCTTGAGGGCCGGAAAGTAGCCGAAGACCACTCCGACCATGGCCGAGAACAGGAACGCGACCAGGACGATCGTGCCGTTGAAGATGAAGGGCACGCGCAGGACCCCGGACAGCCAGACGGAGGCGGCAAGGGCCAGGATGATGCCGATGATGCCGCCCAGGGAGGAAAGCACCACCGCCTCCACCAGGAACTGCAACAGGACCTCCCGTTCGAGGGCCCCGATGGCGAGGCGGACACCGATCTCGCGGGTCCGCTCGGTGACCGACACCAGCATGATGTTCATGATCCCGATGCCGCCGACCAGGAGGCTCACGGCGGCCACCGCACCCAGGAGCGCCGTCAGGAGCTGGGTCGTTCCGGTCAGCATATTGGCGATCTCCTTCATGTCCGTGACGGTGAAGTTGTCGTCGTCGCTTGCCGCCAGGTGCCGCCGCTCCCGCATCAGGCGGACGATGCCCTGCTGGGCCTTTTCCGTGGATTCGCCGTCCCGGACCGAGACCTGGATCATAGCGACGTCCTGGCTGCCGGAGATCCGCCGCTGCAGGGTCCGGAGCGGGATGACCACGATGTCGTCCTGGTCCGTGCCCATGGTGCTCTGCCCCTTGGCGTTCAGAACCCCGATGATCTCACAGGAGAGCTTCTCCAGGCGGAGTTTTTCCCCAAGGGCCTCCTGCCCTCCGTAGAGCTTCTTCCTTACCGTTTCCCCGATGACGCAAACCGCCGCCCCGCTCCGGACCTCGCTGTCGTTGAAGGTCCGGCCCGCCCCGACGGAGCGGTTCGTCACCCGGAAGTACTGATTGTCGCTGCCCGTCACCTGGGTCGTCCAGTTCTGGTTGCTGAAGATCGCCTTGACCGACTGGGAGGAGACCGGCGCCACGGCGGCGACCGCGGGGACCTCCCTGGCGATGGCATCTCCATCGGCTTCTTTGAAGAGCACGGTACTGGATGACTGGCCCGGGCCGAGCCTTTTCCCGGGGGTGACCATCAGGAGGTTGCTCCCCATGCTGGCGATCTGCTCGCCCACCTGGGCGGTCGCCCCGCCGCCGATGGTCACCATGGTGATGACCGCGCCCACGCCGATGACGATCCCCAGGGTCGTCAGGAACGATCGCATGACGTTGCGCCGGATGGCCCGGAGAGAAAGAAGGATTGTGTTCCACAGCATAATCAGTTTCCTCCGTTTCGCCTGTCCCGGGAGACGAGGCCGTCGAGGAAATGGATCGTCCGCTTTGCGTAGACCGCCATTTCCGCTTCGTGGGTGATCATGATCACGGTGATTCCCTGGTCGGAGTTCAGCGAGGTGAGGAGATCCATGATCTCGATGCTGCGCTCCGAGTCCAGGTTCCCCGTCGGCTCGTCCGCCAGGAGCACCGACGGCCCGGTGACGATGGCGCGGGCGATGGCCACCCGCTGCTGCTGGCCCCCGGACAGCTCCCCGGGGGTGTGGTGCTCCCATCCCTTGAGGCCCACGGTCGTGAGCGCCAGGAGAGCGCGCTCCCGCCGCTCGTGGGCGGGGGTTCCGCGGTAAATCAGGGGAAGCTCCACGTTTTCCAGGGCCGACGTGCGGTTCAGGAGGTTGTAGCCCTGGAATACGAACCCCTGATAGTGCCGGCGCAGAAGGGCGCGCTCGTTGCGGGTCAGCTCACAGACTTCGAGGTCCTTGAAGGTGTAGGATCCGCCGGTCGGCGTGTCCAGGCAGCCGATGATGTTCATGCAGGTGGATTTCCCTGATCCGCTCGGTCCCATGATGGCCACGAACTCGCCTTCGTCGATGGTGAGGTCGATCCCGCGAAGCGCCTGCATGGAGGCAAGGCCTTCCCCGTAGATCTTCGTCACCCCCCGGAGCGCGATGAGGTGTTTCCCGGAATCCGCATGGCCCGTGGAAGAATCTCCGTTCTTCATTATTTCGTTCCTCCCAGGACGTCGACAATGACGGTCGTGCCGGGCTGGAGATCACCCGCTGTGACCTCCGTCAAGCTCCCGTTCGTGGCCCCGACCGTCACCGATACGGCTACCGGCTGGTTGTCCTTCAAGATCCAGGCCTGCTGTTTCTTCCCGGCGGTCTCCACGCTCTTCTGGCCGCCGGGCGGGCGGGGAAGCAGCGCGCCCACCAGCCCGGTGGAGGATTTCGCCTCCGGCTGCCGGGGCGGGGTGAAGCGGAGCGCGGCGCTGGGGACCAGGACGGCGGTGTCGATCTTCTTGACGATGATGTCCGCGGTGGCAGTCATGCCCGGACGGAGAAACAAGTCCGCGTTGTCGACCTTCAACACCGTTTCGTAGGTGACGACGCCCGAGGTGGTGGAAGAGCCGAAGCGCGCCTGGGTGATCCGTGCCTCGAACGTCCTGCCCGAATAGGCGGCGACGGTGAACGTCGCCTTCTGCCCCTCCTGCACCTTGCCGATGTCCGCCTCGTCCACGTTCACGTGCAGGTCCATCTTGGTCAGGTCCTCCGCCAGCGTGAACAGCACCGGGGTCGTCATCGAGGCGGCCACGGTCTGACCGGGCTCGATGCTTCGGGTGAGGACGATGCCGTTGATGGGCGACTTGATGGTCGCCTTGGAGAGGTCGGTTTCGCTTGCCTGGAGTGTTGCCCGGGCCTGGGAGACCGCCGCGTCGGCGCTGGCCGCATCGGCCCCGGCGCGCTCGAAGGCCGCCTCCGCCGCGTCCATCTCCAGCTTCGAAGGCACCTTCCCGTCGCTCAGCTTCGACACCTCCCGGTACTGGGCAAGCTTGGCCTGCGTCTCCAGAACGGTCGCCTTCGCCTGGAGGGCTTTGGCCTTTGCCGATTCCAGGGCGGCTTTTAACTGGGCGATGGTGGCCTCGATCTTTGTCGTGTCCATCCGGGCCAGCACCTGCCCGACCCGGACACGGCTGTTGTAGTCCGCCTCGACGCTCCGGATGGTGCCGGAGAGCTCGCTGCCCACCTCGACGGTGTTCGTCGGTTTGAGGGTGCCCGTTGCGGTCACGATGACCGTGAGGTCGCCCTGCCGGACCGGTTCCGTCTGGTATCGCGCTGCCTTGGACGAGCTGCCGCGTCCCCAGAGGAAAGCAGCGACCAGGATCACGAGCACCAGGACGGCCGCGGCAATCAGAATCTTTTTCTTGTGGCGTGCGAGCGGCCCGCTGGGCGAGTCTCCCCGGATGGTCTTTTCGATGTCCGACATGGATTGGCTGTTTTCGTTCATTTCTTCTCTCCGCTCTCCGGCGATATCGTCCCGTCGGGGATCAGCGATTTCCAGCCGCCGCCGAGGGCTTTGTACAGTTTGATGAGGTTGGACGTGATGGCCCCTTCGCTCTGGGCCAGGCTGTCCTGGAAGGTCAGGAGGGACCGCTCGGCGTCCAGCACGGTGCTGAAATCCGTCAGGCCCGCCTGGTACTTGAGCTTCGCCAGCCGGGCGGCCTCTTCGGCCGCCCGGGTCGCCTCGATGAGAGACGTCCGGCGGATCTGCTCCTCCGCATGGGCCCGGATGGCGTTTTCCGCCTCCTCCAGGGCCCCCAGCACGGCGGCTTCATAGGCGATCCGGTACTGCTCCTGCAGGGCCGTCTGCGCCTCGATGTTCCGGCGGATCGCTCCTCCGTCGAAGATCGTCCAGGTGATCTGCGGGCCGAAGCTCCAGCTGTAAGTGCCCGAGGTGAACAGCCGGCCGATAAGGGTGGAATCCACGCCGATGGCTCCGTTCAGCCTGAATTTGGGATAGAGGTCGGCCGTGGCCACCCCGATCTTTGCCGTCTGGGCCGCCAGCTCGCGCTCGGCTTTCCGCACGTCCGGGCGGTTCCGCAGGGCCTCGGCGGGCACGCCGAGGGCGATCCCGGCGGAGGCGACGGGGACGGGCTTCCGCTCGGTCAACTCCCCGTGCACCTTACCCGGCTGCTCTCCCAGGAGCACGGCGATGCGGTTCTGCGCCTCCTCCAGCCCGGTGCGGAGGGCCGGGAGCTGGGAGCGGGTGTTTTCGAGGTTGTAGCGGGCCTGCCGAACCGCCAGGTCGTCGCTGAGCCCCGCCTGCTGCCGCCAGGAGGTCAATTGAAAGGTCTCTTCCTGGGCCTTCAGGTTGGCCTCCGCAGCGGCGATCCGGGCCTGGTACGTGCGCACCTCCGTGTAGTTCATGGCCACCTCGGCCAGCAGCGTGACGAGGACGTCGTGAAGGCTTTCCTGTGTCGCCTGCAGGGTCGCATCCGCCGCCTCCACGGAGCGGCGCACGCCGCCGAAGACGTCCAGCTCCCAGCCGGCGTCGAAGCCTGCGGAGTAAAGAACACCGGTTTCCCCGGTACCGGTCTCCTCGCTGCTCCGGCTCCGGGTGGCGGACCCGGTGGCGCCGAGGGTCGGGAAGTAGCCCGCCCGGGCGACGCCCCGCTGCGCCCGGGCCTCGCGGACCCGCGCCCGGGCCTTCTTGAGGTCGAGATTGCCCGCGACGGCCCGTTCCATCAGGCTGGAGAGTGTCGCGTCGTTCAGGGTATTCCACCACTCGTCCGCTGTCTGGGCGCCACTTTCGGCTGTGCCGTTTCCATCCCGGACTTCATTGTTCCAGGCCTTGGGTGCGGATAGGTCGGGCGGCCTGTAGTCGGGTCCCACGGTCACGCAGCCGGCCGTCGTCGCAAGCACAAAAGCCAGGATGCCTGGGAGCGTCACCCGCCGGCCAAGTCTTCCGATCCATTTCATTCGAAGCATGGTTCCTCCGTCCCGGTTGTGCGATTTGCATCCCGGGACATCCGTCATTGGAAGGCAACTTAACACACGAATGTGCAGGAAATGAGGAAATGCACCCGGGAGCCAGTCTGATTCTTGACGGCCCGCCGCATTCCCAATACAAGGACACGAAAGGAGGCGAAAAACGCATGAAGATCGGCATCACCCAACGCCTGTTTTTCACGATCCTGGCCGCCACGGGCCTCGCCATCCTGGTCCTGTACGGGATCATGCGATGGAACATCGACCGGGGCTTCTACCAGTACCTCGCCACGCAGGACCAGGGCAGGGTGGAGCAGATGGCCGGCAGCCTGGGACAAGCCTACGCCGGGCACGGGAGCTGGGATTTCCTGAAGGACAGCCGGGGCGTCCGGGCGGGACTCACCCTGTACACAGCATCCGGGGACAGGATCACGCTGACCGAGGAGAAGATGAGGCCATGGGGGAAGGAGGGGGAGGACTCCGATCGTTCCCCCGGCCCCCTTGTGATCCTGGATGCCGAGCGGATGCCGGTCTTCGGATCGCCCGCCGGGGAGGGGGAGATCAGCTACCGGCCCGTTGTTCATGACGGCCGGACCGTGGGCTACGTTGGCCTGCACGCCCCCCAGCGATTCCTGCACCCAATCCAGGCCCGGTTTCTCAGCCGGCAGCGGCTGGCCCTGGCCCTCGCGGCGGCGGGCATCCTCTTCGCCGTCGCCCTGGTTGCCCTTCCCCTGGCGAGTCGCCTGGTCCGGCCTGTCCGGGCCATGGCCGCGGCCACCCACGACCTGGCCTCGGGCAACTATGCCATCCGGGTGCCTGTTTCCTCTTCCGACGAGCTGGGACGCCTCGCCGGCGATTTCAATGCCATGGCCCTGACCCTCGAGATGAACGAAAAGGCCCGCCGCCAGTGGCTGGCCGACATCTCCCACGAGCTCAGGACCCCGCTGGCGGTCCTGCAGGGGGAGATCGAGGCGCTCCTGGACGGAATCCGCACCGTCACCCCGGAGACGCTCCGCTCCCTTCACGCGGAGACGCTGCGGCTGAACCGCCTCGTGAGCGACCTGTACCAGCTTTCCCTCTCCGACCTCGGCACATTGAGCTACCACAAGGAGGACCTCGATCCGGCCGCGGTCCTCCGGGATTCCATCGAGTCCTTCCGGCCGGAATTCGCCCGCAAGTCCATCCGGCTCGAAACCGACGTCCCGGAGCGGACGGATGGAACGGTATTCGCCGATCCGGAGCGCCTGAGCCAGCTTTTCGCCAACCTGCTGGACAATTCCCTGAAATACACCGACGTGGGGGGAACGCTGGCCGTCCGGCTGAGCGGCGGGAGCGGCGGGGTAGCCGTTGAATTCGAAGACTCCGCCCCGGGGGTTCCCGAGGAGGCCCTGGACCGCCTCTTCGACCGCCTCTACCGCGTGGAGGGCTCCCGGGCCCGGGAGACGGGCGGCGCCGGACTTGGGCTGGCGATCTGCAAGAACATCGTGGAGGCCCATGCGGGAACGGTTGCGGCGCAGGCGTCCCCCCTGGGGGGGATCCTCATCCGGATCGTGCTGCCGGCCGCGGGGAGAGTCTCATGAGCGGGAGGATTCTCATCGTCGAGGACGAGCCGAAGCTGGCAAGCCTGCTGGCCGACTACCTCCGGGCGGCGGGTTTCGAGCCGTTCTGCCTCGGAAACGGCCTGGAGGTCGTGCCCCGGGTCAGGGAGCGGGAGCCGGACCTGATCCTCCTGGACCTGATGCTCCCGGGCCGCGGCGGGCTGGAGATCTGCCGGGAGATCCGCACGTTTTCCGCCGTGCCGGTCATCATGGTGACGGCCCGGGTCGAGGAGGTCGACCGCCTGCTGGGGCTGGAACTGGGGGCGGACGACTATGTCTGCAAGCCCTTCAGTCCGCGGGAGGTCGTGGCGAGGGTCAAGGCGGTTCTCCGCCGCACCCGCGACGGGCAGGCCGATGAGGCGGCGTCGGGGCTCGTTCTGGACGTCCTCCGCTGCCGGGCCGTCCTGAATGGACACGACCTGGATCTGACCGTCGTGGAGTTCAAGCTGCTCCAGCTCCTGGCCGCCCACCCGGGGCGCATCTACCGGCGCGGGCAGCTCATGGACCGGATCTACCCCGACGAGCGCAGCGTCAGTGACCGGACCATCGACAGCCATGTCAAAAAGCTCCGGAGAAAGATCGAGGCGGCGGATCCGGATGCCCGGATCATCCATTCGGTTTACGGCCTCGGCTACAAGTTCGAGGCCGAGTGAGGGCCTTCCGCGTCGACGGAAGCCTCCGGGGAAAACAGAAAGGGCGGAGACCGACCGGCCTCCGCCCTTTGTTTATCAAGTGGCTCCCTTGTCTCGTGGATTACAGGGGAATGTTGTTGTGCTTCTTCTCCAGCCGGCTCTGGGTCTTGTCCTTGTAGGCATCCAGGAGCAGAGCCACGCGCTGCCGGGTCTCCCGGGGGGCGATGACCTCTTCGATGATCCCCATGCTGGCGGCGAAGTAGGGATTGTTGAACTGGGTTTCGTAGGCCTGGACGAGCTCCTTCCGCTTGGCCGCGGGATCCTCGGCCGAGGAGATCTCCCGGCGGTAAATGATGTTGCAGGCCCCCTCGGCGCCCATGACGGCGATTTCTGCGGACGGCCAGGCCATGACATAGTCGGCGCCCAGCAGCTTGCTGCACATGCCGATGTAGGCTCCGCCATAGTCTTTCCGGGTCACGACGGTGAGCTTGGGTACCGTCGCTTCGGAATAGGCGTGGAGCAGCTTCGCCCCGTGGCTGATGATACCGGCCCACTCCTGGTTCGTTCCGGGCATGTAGCCGGGGACGTCGGCAAAGGTCAGAAGCGGGATGTTGAAGGCATCGCAGAAGCGGATGAACCGGGAGGCCTTGTCGGAAGCGTTGACGTCCAGCACGCCGGCGCCGAAACCGGGGTTGTTGGCGATGACGCCGACGGGCCTGCCCATGATGCGGATGAAGGCGACGAGCATGTTTTTGGCCCACAGCTCGTGGGGCTCGAAGACGACGCCGTTGTCCGCCACGGCCTCGACGACCTTGCGCATGTTGTAGCCGCGGGTGGCCCGGTCGGGGACGATGGCGTCCAGCTCGGGGCAGAGGCGGTCCGGCGTGTCGGTGCAGGAAACCGTCGGCAGCGGGCTGTGGCAGCTGTCGGGGAGGAAGGACAGGAGGAACTTCACCTTATCGATGCAGTCCTCGTCGTTCTCCGTGGCGAAATGGCAGACGCCGCTCTTGGTGGCGTGTGCGACGGCACCACCCAGGTCGTCATGGCTGACTTCCTCGCCGATGACGGCCTTGATGACGTCCGGGCCGGTGATGTACATGTAGCTCGACTTCTTGACCATGAAGACCCAGTCGGTGAGGGCCGGCGAATAGACGGCGCCGCCCGCCGTGGGGCCCATGATGGCCGTGATCTGGGGGATGTAGCCCGAGGCGATGGTATTGCGGTAGAAGATTCCGCCGTAACCGTCCAGGGCGGGGACGCCTTCCTGGATCCGGGCGCCGCCGGAGTCGTTCAAGGCCACGAAGGGCTTCCGGGCGTCGACGGCCATGTCCATGACCTTCCAGATCTTCTTGGCGTGCATCTCCCCGAGGCTGCCGCCGGAGCTGGTGAAGTCCTGGGCGGCCACGAAAACGGTGCGGCCGTTCACCTGGCCCAAGCCGGTGACGACGCCGTCGGCATTGATCTCCTTCTTGTCCAGGCCGAACAGGGTGGAGCGGTGCTTCACGAAAAGCTGGACTTCCTGGAATGTTCCCTTGTCGAAAAACCGGTCCAGCCGTTCCCGGGCCGTCAGTTTTCCCAGCTCGTGCTGCTTCTTGACAAGCGCCTCGCCGCCCATGGTCAGGAGGGCGCTGCGCCTGGCCTCGAAGGCCTCGATCTTCTGCTGCGTCAGGCTCTTCTTTTCTGTTGTCATTGCAGTCTCCTTCTCTCTCGTATTGGATCGGTGACAGACACCAATGTCCGTGCAGAGTGTCCGGGCGACTTCCGCCTTGACCTGGGGAGGGTTCGAGGTATATATATGTCCCGGTCAATCGGCAGAAGCGCGTCCAACTAGCTGATTTTTTATGGAGAATAAGCGATTCTCCGCGGAAGTCGGCTGTCTTTTATCACGTCTGCGTGAAATGGGCAAGGAGGAGCTGTGAAATTCATCGATACATTGGATCTTAAAGGGAAAAGGGTCCTCTTCCGGTTCGACTACAACGTACCACTCGACGGGTCGGGCAACATCACCGACGACATCCGGATCCGGTCGACCCTTCCCACCATCAACTACGCCCTCGACGAGGGCGCGAAGGTTGTCATCATGTCCCACCTGGGACGCCCCAAGGGAAAGCGTGCCCCCCAGTACAGCCTGGCCCCGGTGGCCAAGCGCCTGTCGCGGCTCCTGGAAAAACAGGTGAAAATGGCGGGCGACTGCATCGGCGAGGAGGTTCGGCAACTGGTCGCCGGCATGAATCCGGGGGACGTCGTCCTTCTGGAAAACCTCCGCTTTCATCCGGAAGAGGAAAAGAACGACGAGGCCTTTGCCCGCGAGCTGGCAGGCCTGGGGGACGTCTATATCGACGACGCCTTCGGGAACGCCCACCGGAGCCACGCCTCCAACGTCGCCATCACGCGCTTCGTGCCCGAGTGCGGGGCCGGGTTCCTCATCAAGAAGGAGTTGAACTATTTTCAGAAGGTCATCGACAACCCGCCGCGGCCCTTCGTCTTCATCGTCGGCGGCTCCAAGGTCTCCGACAAGCTGGCCGCACTGAGCAATCTTGCCACGAAGGTCGACAAGATGATCGTCGGCGGCGGGATGGCCTTCACGTTCCTCAAGGCCCTCGGGTACCACGTCGGCAAGTCCATCGTGGAGGATGAACTCATCCCGAAAGCCGAGGAGATCCTGGCCATGGTCAAGGAGCGGGGCGTCAAGTTCTACCTGCCCATCGATGTCGTGATCGCAGAGGAGAAGAGCGCCGAGGCGGAGACGAAGATCGTTCCGGTCCAGGAGATGAACTCCCACTGGATGGGCCTCGACATCGGGCCGGCGACGATCACCCTCTTTGCGGAGGCCCTGGCCAACGCCAAGACGATCGTCTGGAACGGTCCCATGGGGGTTTTCGAGATCGATGCATTCGGACGCGGCACCGCAGCGCTGGCCCACAGCGTGGCCAACTCCTACGCCCTGACCATCGTCGGCGGCGGCGACACCGACGTGGCCATCCACAAGACCGGCGAGAGCGACAAGATCACGTATATTTCGACCGGCGGCGGGGCGTCCCTGGAGCTTCTGGAAGGGAAAGTCCTCCCGGGTATTGCGGCCCTGGAGGAGTGTGGAACGGCGGTCCGTTCCTAGGCGGACAGAGGACCGCCGGCACCGAACGAACAAGGGGAAGGACAAGGACGCCTTCCCCTTTTTTTATGCCCATGCGAAACATCCGGATGATCCTCGAATACGACGGAACGGCCTACGCCGGCTGGCAGCGCCAGAAGAACGGCCTGTCGATCCAGCAGGTCCTGGAGGAGAAGGTTGCCGTCATGACCGGCGAGACCGTGAAGGTGGTCGGCTCCGGCCGGACCGACGCGGGCGTCCACGCCCTGGCCCAGGTGGCCCATTTCCGGACGGCCTCGGCGATCCCGGCACGCAATTTTCTCCTGGGCCTCAACAGCCTGCTGCCCGGGGACATCGCGGTGATCCGGCTCGACGAGGTCCCGGATGACTTCCATGCCCGCCACAGCGCCACCGGCAAGGTCTACCTTTACCGGATCCTCAACCGCCCCGTCCGCTCCGCCCTGTACCGGAGCTTTGCCTGGGAGATCTTTCAGCCCCTGGATGTGGCGGCCATGCAGGAGGCGGCGGCGCACCTGGCCGGCACCCACGACTTCACGTCCTTCTGCACGATTCACTCCGACGCCCCCCACCGGGTCCGCACGATCCGTGAAATCTCCATTGCCCGGAACCGGGAGGATTTCATCGGCATCACCGTGGAGGCGGAAGGATTTCTGCGCTACATGGTCCGGATTATCGCCGGCACGCTGGTCGAGGTCGGCAAGGGACACAGACAACCCGGCGACATCCCGGCCGTCCTGTCGGCAAGGGACCGGGCCGCCGCCGGCATCACCGCCCCCGCCCGGGGGCTGTTTCTCAAGGAGGTCCGGTACGAATGAACATCCTGGTCATCGGCCACAAGGGGATGCTTGGCAGCGACCTGATGAACCGCTTCACCATGGCGGGCCATGACGCGACCGGCAAGGACGTCGACGAACTGGACATCACGTCCCGGGAGGCCTGCCGCGAAGCCGTCGTGGATGCGGCCCCGGATGCCGTCGTCAATGCCGCCGCCTATACCAACGTGGACGGATGCGAATCCGACCGGGAGGGCTGCTTTGCCGTCAACGCGCGGGGGATCGAAAACATCGCCCTGGCGTGCCGGGACCGGGGGATCCGGGTCGTCCACTTCAGCACGGACTACATTTTCGACGGCCGGAAAGGCTCGCCCTACGTGGAGGACGATCCCGGCGCACCCCTGAACGTTTACGGGGAATCCAAGCTCGAGGGGGAGCGCCTGCTGATGGAGACGACGGAAAACGCCCTTCTGATCCGGACCTCCTGGCTTTACGGGCGGCGCGGAAAGAACTTCGTCCGCACCATCCTGGAGAAGGCGGCCGTCACAAGCCGGCTGGAGGTGGTGGACGACCAGGTGGGCTGCCCGACCTATTCCTGGGACCTGGCCGGGGCGGTGAACCTGCTCCTGGAAGGGGGGTACCGGGGGGTCTTTCACGTAACGAACCGGGGGTCCGTGAGCTGGTATGGATTCGCCTGCAAGATCCTGGAGATGGCCGGGAAAACGGGGGTGTCCGTGGCGCCGGTGCCGACGGAGCGCTTTCCCCGGCCGGCGGCCCGTCCGCGGTACAGCATTCTCTCCGGCAGGAAATTCGTGGGTGCGACGGGCAAGACCCTCCGCTTCTGGCACCTGGCCCTGGCGGAGTACCTGTCCCACACGGGCTATCCGGCCGATCCAAACGTGCCCCGGCACTGACCCGGCGGATCATCCTGCGATCCCGACCGGTGCGGACATTCGCCTTGACACCCCGGGGGAACCTTCGTATATTTTCGCCCTCGTCGGGTCATCCAATCCAAACCCAGCGCCATGGCTCTTTTCCCAAGGCACGGAGCGCATGCCATGAACCGTAAGGACCGGGCAGTCCTGACAGCCGCCCCTCTCGCGATTTCTACCGTATCCACCCTTTTTCGCCGGCGATCTTTCCGTACCGGTCTCCCCGCCCCGCAGGGACCGCTTTCCCGGCGCCGCGCGGAGCGGGACCCCGCCGGACCCCGCCCGGTATCGATGAAGGCGGCGGTAAATCCAGAATCCCCGATGGAGTGACATGGTCCATTGCCTTCCCCCCTGCGGATTCGCCCGCTGCTATGTCCTGTCGGACCGTGAAGGCCTGGCGGTGGTCGATGTCGGCAGCGTCGGAGCGGCGGACGACGCGGTCCGCTTCATCACGGACCTGCCGGGGGTGTCCCTGGCCCAGGTGCGCATGGTCCTGGCCACGCACTTTCATATCGACCACATCGGGGGAGTGGCCCGTTTCCTGGAATTCTGCCCCCCCGCCACGAAGGTTTGTCTCCACCCCCTGGCGATGCAGTACCTGAAGGGGCAGCGGAAACTCTGCCGTCTTGGGGGATGGGTTACGGGGTTTCTCTCCGCCGCCGCCGGATCGCTTTCCTATGTACGCCGCGCTTCCCACCTGAACTTCGGTTCCCTGGCGGGAATCCCGCTGCCGTTCCTGCGGGACCACCGCGACATGGGGGTGGATCCGGACAGGATTTTTCCGCTGGACGGAGCGGGGCGGAAGCGTTATCCACTCGGCTTCGGTGGATGGGAGGTCCTGGAGACCCCGGGACACACGGAAGATTCCATCTGCCTGTACCAGGAGGCGGAGGGAAGGCTGGTTACGGGAGACACGATCCTGCATCTCGACGGGGCACGGGGGCCCCGACTGAATCGCTTCTGCTGGCAGAGAGAGGAAATCGTGCGTTCTTTCCATTGGTTGAAAACGGAATTGTCCCCTGGTGTCCTCTACCCGGGACACGGGGAGGTATACTCGGCAGACGGGGGGAATGTCCTGTCCCTCGTCCGGGAGGAATGAAGGGAAAAGGGATTCCTCCGGCGCGGAAGGCGACTCCGGGGCGGCGCCGAATCCCCGGGTGCTGCAGGCCGGAGTCAAAGACACGGTTCTTCAAGGAGGAGACATGAATGCCAGGCATCCTGTACCGTGGAAGGTCCTGACGGTCGCTCTGCTGCTCATGATCGGCCAGGGCTGTGCCGTCGTCACGGAGAGCACGGTGATCACGCCGCCGATCCGGACCCTTTTCGACGGCACCTATGTGACCGATCCGTTCATGGCCAAAAACATGCCCAGGACGGTGGCCGTCCTTCCCTTTGTCAACGAGGCCGACAGCCAGAAAGGGTCCGAGGAGGTCCGCCGGGGGTTCTACAATCACTTCAGCTCCCTTCCGTTCTCGGACATGCAGATTCAGCGGGTCGACAGCCTCCTCCGCAAGGCGGACCTGATGGGAGACCCGAAGGTGCTGGCGAAGAAGACGCCCCAGGAGCTGGGAAAGATCCTCGGCGTCGACGCGGTTGTCTACGGGACCGTCTCCAACTTCGACAAGCTGTTCCTGGCCCTCTACTCCCAGGTTGCCGTGGGGGCCGAGGTAAAGATGTACGACACGAAGACGGGGCATTTCCTCTGGAGCGGCAAGCACACGGCCCGGATCCATGAAGGTGGCATCTCCACGACGCCGGTGGGGATCGTGGCCGTCGTCATCGCCACGTCCCTCAACATGCGGGACATCCAGCTGCTGCGGGCCTGCGACGACCTCTTCCGGGATATGGTGAAGACGATCCCGGTGCCGAGCCTGGCGGAGGCGCTCCGGCCCCCCTCCATCACGCTCCTGACCCAGGACACGAAAAACCTGCCGAAGAAGGCGGGCGACGAGATCAAGGTGGTCCTCCAGGGAACGCCGAAGATGCTGGCATCCTTCTCCATCGGGGATTACCGGAAGCACATCGATATGCAGGAGACCGAGCCGGGGTGGTATCTGGGGACCTACCGGGTGGTTCCGGGGGACAATGTCCGCCAGGCCATCATCACCGGAAGGCTGGCCCTGGCGAACGATCCGGGCAACTTCTCCGAGTGGGTCGACGCCGTCGGGACCGTGACCCTCAAGACAACGCCGCCCGATGCCCCGGCGAACGTGGTCGCCGTGGGGAGGGACCGCATCGTTCAGCTCCGCTGGAACAAGTCCGCCGATCCGGACCTGGCGGGATACCGCGTCTACCGGAGCGCCACTCCCCTGAGCGGCTTCGTCGAGGTGGCGAAGACCGAGTTCACCGAGTTCACGGACCGGGATCCGTCCCTCCAGAACGGGACATCCTATTATTACCAGGTAACGGCCATGGACCTGGCGGGGAACGAGAGCGTGCGGAAGGACGCCGTCGCCGGGATGCCCGTGGCTCCGGGGCCCACGCCGGTCAAGGGGGTCATCGACGCCGACACGACCTGGCACGCCGGCGCCAGTCCCTACATCCTGGCGGGGCCGGTGACGGTCCGGGACCAGGCGGTCCTGACCATCCAGCCCGGGACGGAGATCCGCTCCGAGGATGCGCCGCTGGTCGTGGAGGGGCGGCTCATGGCCCGGGGTGACTCGGAACGGATCATCGTCTTCGACTCCGCCCGGGAAGGGAAGACCTGGCCGGGCATCCGTTTCCGGAACGTGAAGGACAAGGTGAATGACCTGGGTTACGTCCGGATTAGGAGTGCCCGACGGGCCGTCGACTGCGAGGCGTCGTCACCCGTCGTGGAGTCGTCGGAGCTGACGGAGAACGCCACGGCCTTCCGGGCCTCCGGGGCCTTCTCCAAGCCGCGGCTTCTGAAATCCCGGATATCCCGGAACCTGCAGCCGGCCGTCGTAGCCGTCGACGGAGCGGCACCCCTGGTGGCGGACAACGCCATCGAAGACAACCTGAACGCGGGAATCCTCGTGGAAAGGGCGGCCCCGGCGATCCTGAGGAACAGCGTTTCCCGGAACCGCGGGTCCGGAATCGTCCTGGCGGGGGGAAATCCGGCCATCTCGGAAAACAACGTCACGGACAACCTGCCCTTCAATATTCAAGCCCCCGCCACGGGCGATCCCGTGAAGGCTCACGGCAACTGGTGGGGAAGCACCCGGGGACAGGAGGTGCTGGCGGGCGTCCAGGGGAAAGCGGACGTGCAGAGCATCCTGAACGCCCCCTGGCCGGGAGGAAAATCCATGGAGCTTCCGATCCTGTCCTCCCGGATCGGCGGACGCATCACGGCGGATGCCTTCCTGATCCAGTCGAACAGCCCCTACACCGTCACCAGTGACGTGATCCTCGACGGGGGCGCCGTCCTGACCGTCGAGCGGGGCGTCACGGTCCTGTTCGACCGGAACACGGCCATTGTGGCCGAGAACGGGGGGGTGATCGCCCGGGGGACCCGGGATCTGCCGATCCTGTTCACCGCCTCCGGAACGTCCCCTTCGCCGGGATTCTATTCCAGCGCCTTCCGGCTGGCGAAACCCACGGCGGTCAACAGTGCCTTCTCCTGGTGCATCGTAAAGTACGCCGAGACGGCCTTCGACATCCACTTCGGCAACCCCGAGATCAGCCACTGCCACGTAGCCGAGAGCAGCCAGTGCGGGGTCTTCTGCCGGAACGACGCCTCCCCGACCATTTCCTTCAGCACCTTCACGGGGAACCGGGGAGAGGGCGCCGTCAAGTGTGTCGGGACCTCGCGTCCCCTGATCCAGTGGAACAATTTTGAAAAGAACGAGGTGGCCATCCAGAGCTTCTCGTCCCTGTACATCGATGCCCGGAACAACTGGTGGGGAAAGAGCCCGCCGGACATGCGCATGATCTTCGGCGACCCGGAAAAGAACGTGAATATAAGCCCCTGGCTCTTGAAACCGGAGCCGGAGGCCTTCCGGGAGCGGAAATAGAGCGGGGGGAGGGTGCCTTTTTCCTCCTTGAATTGGGAAAAAGCTTTGTGTTACCCTCCCACCCCGACGTGAGCAAAATCGATTTGACCATCATCAGGAGGTTGACATGAGATCGAAGGTTCTGGTTTTCGCGGGTGTCCTCGCGGCTGCGATGTTTGTGCTGGCCGGCGCCGGCTTCTGTCAGCAGGGGCAGGCGGCGGGGGACGGCAAGGTAACCCTGGACAAGTGGAACAAGATCATCGAGGCCAAGGTGGCGGAAACCACGCCCGACGGAAAGGGGCTCATCAACTATGAGGAAGGCTACATCGAGGCTGTGGGGATCGGTGCTCCTCCCGAGAAATATTACGGCAAGCCGCAGGCGCGGCCGATGGCTCTCCGGGCTGCCCAGGTGGACGCCTACCGGAACCTCCTGGAGGTGACCAAGGGGGTCCAGATCGACTCGCAGACCACCGTGAAGGATTTCGTCACCGAGAGCGACGTCATCCAGGCGAGCGTCTCCGGCCTCGTGAAGAATGCCAAGGTGACGAACCGGGAATACATGTCCGACGGGACCGTGGAAGTGACCGTGCGGATGTCCATGTCCGGGACGTTCGTCCGGACGATCCTGCCGAAGGCGATCACCGACGACAAGAAGACCGATCCGCCGCCCCCGCCCATGAGGCCGAAACCCGGAAAGTCGGATGACATTTTCACGGGCCTGGTCATTGACGCCCGGGGTCTCGGAGCCCGTCCCGCCATGTCCCCCAAGGTCTTCGACGAGAACGGGAAGGAAGTGTACGGGACCCTCGTGGTGAACAAGGAATACGCCATTCAGCAGGGAATCAGCGGTTATGCCAGGGATCTCTCCGCCGCCCAGGGAAACCCCCGGGTGACGAACAACCCGTTGACCGTCAAGGCCCTGAGCGCCGAGGGAGCGGGCAAATCGGATCTGAAAATTTCCGGCGACGATGCACAGAAGCTCCGAGCCGTCAAAGAGAACGTGGCGTTCATGCAGAAGTGCCGCGTCATGATCGTGCTGGATTGATTCCGATCCGGCCGAACCATGCCGGCGGGCGGAAAATCGCCGGTATATCCATAGGATAAAAGAAACCGCAGTCTGCCCTGTGAGGGGATCGGCTGCGGTTTCCTTTTGCGGCTGTTGTCCAGATTCGAGGTCCTTGTGCCGGGAACGATCCACCTGCTGCCGGAAGACCTGACGTCCCGCATCGCCGCGGGGGAGGTCGTCGAGCGCCCCGCATCGATTGTCAAGGAGCTCCTGGAGAATTCCCTGGATGCGGGGGCGACGGACGTCCTCGTGGTGCTGGAGGGGGGCGGAGCCGTCTCCATCCGCGTGGTGGACAACGGAACCGGCATCGATCCCGGCGAGGCGCCGCTTGCGTTTCAACGTTACGCCACCAGCAAGATCGACCGGTTCGAGGACCTCTGGTCGGTCCGCTCCTTCGGGTTTCGCGGCGAGGCCCTTCCCAGCATCGCGTCCGTCGCACGGGTGGAGATGACGACCCGGACGCGGCCGCAGCCCGCGGGCACCCGTATCGTTGTCCAGGACGGCGAAATTCTGGAGGTGTCCGAGGCGGGAGGGGCGCCGGGAACGACCCTCTTCGTCAGCCGGATCTTCGAGGCTGTCCCCGTCCGGAAGAAGTTCCTCCGGTCGGAGAAGACGGAGCAGGGGGCCTGTCTCGATGTGGTCCTCCGGATCGCCCTGGCCCATCCGCGGGTCCGGATCCGGGTGACGGCGTCGGGCCGGGATCTCCTGAACCTCCCCGCCACGGAGGACCCGGCGGAGCGGAACGCCCTCGTCCTGGGTCCCGATTTTGCCGGGGAGTGCGTCGCCCTGTCGGGAGCGGCGGGCGGCCTGTCCCTGACGGGTTTCATATCCCGTCCCGAGAGGACGCGGTCCTCGACGCGGCAGATGCTCTTTTTCGTCAACGGGCGATACGTCCGCGACGCCCTGATCCACCGGGCCGTCATGACGGCCTGCCGGCGCCGGATCGAGGCACGCCGGTATCCGTCCTCCCTCCTCTTCCTGGATATGGCACCCGCCGAGGTCGATGTGAACGTCCATCCCGCCAAGATGGAGGTGCGCTTTCGCAGGCCCGGGGAGGTCTTCCAGCATGTCCATGACGCGGTCGAGCGGGCGTTGTCTGGTTATTCACCAGTTATTTCAGAAGGTTCTTCTCCGTCCGGCGGGACCTTTCGCCCGTTTCCCGGAACCGGTCGCGTGGAGGAGGCCCTGCGGCGCTACATGATCCGCACGGAGGGGGGAGACACCCCGGACGGGGGGACACGGGGCATTCCGCCCGCCGGTCCCTCGTACCGACCGTCCGGATCGGACCGCCCGGCGGAATATGTCCCTCTCGTCCCTGAGATCCCGACCGGCGGGGAACCCGGGACAGCCTATGAATACATCGGCCAGGTCGCGGGGACCTATCTCCTGTTCGGAACCGCCGACGGCCTGATGATCGTCGACCAGCATGCCGCCCACGAGCGGATCCTCTACGAGAGGCTCCGGCGTCGGGAGCGGGATCGTCCCCCGGAGAGCCAGCAGCTCCTGATCCCGGAGGTCGTCGCCCTGCCCCGGAAGGAACTCCGTTTTCTTGTGGAAAACGCCTCCACCCTGGAGGAAACGGGTGTTTTCCTGGAGCCCTTCGGCGGCGACGCGCTGGTTGTCAAGTCCCTCCCGGCCTTCCTGGAGGCCGGGGACATCCGGTCGTTCCTGCTGGACCTGGCGGAGGAGGTCGGTGGCGAAGCCCCTTCCGGCAAGGGTATTTCCACCCTGCGGGACCGGATGCTGGTGTTCATGTCCTGCCGGGGGGCCGTCAAGGCCCGGCAGGATATGAGCCGCCAGGAGGCCCTCGCACTCCTCTCCGCTCTGGGCGACGAGCCGCAGGCCGCCACCTGTCCGCACGGCCGTCCGGTGGTCGTCCGTTTCGGCGCGGCGGATCTGGAGAAGCTGTTCCACCGCCGCTGAGGACGGATCCGTGCCCTCTTCCCCCCGCAAGCCGCGCGTGGTCGTCATTGTCGGTCCGACGGGCGTCGGCAAATCCGCCCTGGCCCTCCGCCTGGCCTCCCGCCGGGGCGCCGAGATCGTCAGCGCCGATTCCATGCAGGTCTACCGCCACATGGACATCGGCACGGCCAAGCCCACCGAGGCGGACCGCGCCGCCGTTCCCCATCACCTCATCGACCTGGTCGATCCCGACGAGCCGTTCAATGCCGCCCTTTACCGGGAACGGGCCGCTGAGGTCATCGGAGACCTGCACCGCCGGGGGAAACCGGTCCTGGTGGTGGGCGGGACAGGCCTGTATGTGAAGGTCCTCCTGGGGGGGCTCGTGGACGGACCGGGGCCGGACGAGACCCTGCGGCGCCATTACCGGGATCTGCTGGAGAGCCGGGGCCGGGAGTACCTGCACGAACTCCTGGTCCGGCGGGACCCCCGTGCCGCCGCCGCCATCCCTCCGTCCGACGCGGTCCGCACGATCCGCGCCCTGGAGGTCCTCGACCGGACGGGCCGGTCCATCGTGGACATCCGGGCCGGACACCGGTTTGCCGACCGGCCCTACGACACCCTCCTGATCGGCCTGACGATGGAGCGCGCCGAGCTCTTCGCCGCCATCGATCGACGCGTGGACGCCATGCTCGACCAGGGGTTTGTGGAGGAGGTGAAGCGGCTCCTGGAAATGGGATACGGAGAGAACCTGAAGTCCATGCAGTCCCTGGGATACCGTCAGATTGTCGATGCCCTCCGGGGCCGTTCCGGCCTGGCGGATGCCGTGGACAAGATGAGGCGGGCGACGAAGGCCTTCGCCAAGAGGCAGGGGACCTGGTTCCGGGCGGACGACGCGATCCGATGGTTCACCCCCGGGCAGGAGGATGCCGTCGAGACGGAAGTCTTGCGATTCTGGCATGTCCCATAGGGTGCAGCCGCCATTCCCCTTGACTTCGGGTGGGGTTCTATGTAGAAACAACCCCTGTTTGTTCGGCCGTACCGGGGGTCCCCGGTCCATACGAATCCTTTGTGCTGGAAAGGAGCAGGAGTCATGAACCGCCTGAGTTTGGAAAGATGGATGACGGCCCTCTTGATCGTGCTGCTGGTGGCCGGAATCGCCGCCTGCGTTCCCAAGCCGGTCAAGCCGGTCAGTGAGATGGACACGCCGCAGCACCATTTTTTCCTCGGACAGAAAGCCCTGGATGAGGGGCGGATTCAGGATGCCGGAACCCATTTCGACCGCTCCCTCCAGCTGGACCCGAAATTTTCCAAGGCCCACGCCGGCAAGGGGATCGTGGCGGCTTATCTGAACGACCCGAAGGGCGCCCTGGCGAATGTGGACACGGCCTGGAGATATGCCGGCACGAACGACGAGAAGGCCTATGCCGACATCGCCTACATCCGGGTCTATACGCTCAACCAGTCCCCGGTGAACTGGCTTGACCTGGCCCGGGAAAAGTTCGATTTTGCCCTGCAGTACGACCCCCGCTCCTCCGGCGCTTACTATTTCATGGGAATGGCCTACCGGCAGGCCTTGGAGTTCGAGAAGGCCCGGGGCATGTTCGCGAAGGTGGCCGAGCTGAAGGGCGACTATACGGCTCAGGCGTCGGCCCAGTGGGAACTGATGGACAAGATCCAGCGGGCCATGCCGGGTACGGCGACGGGCAAGAAGATCGCTCTTCTGGAGAAGATCAGCCGGGCCGACGCGGCGGCCCTGTTCATGGAGGAGCTGAAGATCGACAAGCTCTATGAACGGCGCACCGTCAAGACCTTCGACACCTCCTTCCGGGAACCCGGGAAGAGGGCGGCAAAGGGCTCCGTGGCCCCCAGGGACATCGCCAACCATCCCCTGAAGGCCGACGTCGACGGCCTCCTGAAATACGGCGTCCGCGGCCTGGAAGTCTATCCGGACGGGTCGTTCGATCCGGCGGGCCTCGTGAACCGGGCTGCCTATGCCATGATGATCGAGGACATCCTCATCAAGGTGACCGGGGACGAGAAACTGGCGACCAAGTTCATCGGCAGCACATCCACCTTCGGCGACCTGCGGTCCGATCTGCCCTATTTCAACGCGGTCATGGTGGTGACGAGCCGGGGGATCATGAAGGGCAACCTCGCGACGGGGCAGTTCAGTCCGGAAGGCGCCGTGTCCGGCGTGGATGCGCTCCTGATCATCAAGGAGTTCAAGGAGCAGTTGAAGATATAGCCATCGGGGCTGTCGAAGAAAGCCGCCCGCGGAGTCTTTCCGGGCGATGCGCCAGGGTCCGGCGGCCGATCCGCCCCTGTGCCCTGCCTCACGGCGGACGGTTTTTGGAACCCGCCGTCAGGCGGTTTCGACCTTCCCATAACCGTAATCGTTTCGGCAACCTGCGAATAACCATTTCATAAAATGAGCAGGGGGCGGCGGGTTCGCAGAAGAACCGCCGCCCTCTCGCATTGCCTGGGAGAACGGAGCCATGGAAGAAAAAACCATCGGGAAGGTGTTTGAACCGCATGCCGCAGAAGAGAAATGGTACCGGCACTGGCTGGACCAGAATTACTTTCATGCCAAGGACGCAAGCGACCGGCCTCCGTTCTCCATCGTCATTCCCCCGCCAAACGTCACGGGCATGCTCCACATGGGGCACGCCCTGAACAACACCCTCCAGGACATCATGATCCGGTACCGCCGGATGCAGGGATACAACGCCATGTGGATGCCCGGAACGGACCATGCCGGCATCGCCACCCAGAACGTGGTCGAGCAGGAACTGGCTCGGGAGGGGAAAAACCGCCACGACCTGGGACGGGAGAAATTCATCGAACGTGTCTGGGAGTGGAAGCACAAGTACGGCGGCGTCATCACCAACCAGCTCAAACGGATCGGCTGCTCCTGCGACTGGCCCCGGGAGCGGTTCACCATGGACGAGGGACTTTCCCGGGCGGTCCGGGAAGCCTTTGTCAGGCTGTACAATGACGGGCTCATCTACCAGGGGGACTATATCGTCAACTGGTGTCCCCGCTGCCACACGGCCATCTCCGACCTCGAAGTGGAATACAAGGAGGAGCCGGGCCACCTCTGGCACATCCGCTATCCCTATGCAGACGGCAGCGGCGACATCGTCGTCGCCACCACCCGCCCGGAGACGATGCTGGGCGACACCGCCGTGGCGGTCAACCCCCAGGACTCCCGCTACACCGACAAGGTCGGGAAAGAGGTCATCCTACCCCTGGTGAACAAGAAGATCCCCGTCATCGCCGACGATTACGTGACGATGGACTTCGGCTCCGGCGCCGTGAAGATCACCCCCGCCTGCGACCCCGCCGACTTCGCCATCGCCCAGCGGCATCCCATCGGGCTGGTCATGATCATGGACGGCAGCGCCGTCATGAACGAGAACTGCGGCGTCTACCAGGGACAGGACCGCTACGAGTGCCGGAAGAACGTCATCGCGGACCTGGAAAAGGGAGGCTACCTTCTGGAAACGGAGTCCTACACCCACAACGTGGGCAAGTGCTACCGGTGCAAGACCGACATCGAGCCGTACGTCTCGAAACAGTGGTTTGTGAAGGTCAAGCCCCTCGCAAAGGCGGCGACGGCGGCGGTCATCAAGGGAAAAACCAGGATCATCCCCTCCATGTGGGAGGCCACCTACTTCGACTGGATGGACAACATCCGCGACTGGTGCATCTCGCGGCAGATCTGGTGGGGCCACCGGATCCCCGTCTGGTACTGCGACGGCTGCTCCGGGACCATCGTCTCCACCGAGGATCCCACGTCCTGCCCCACCTGTAAAAACACGGGCCTCCGCCAGGAGGAGGACGTCCTCGATACCTGGTTCAGCTCCGCCCTCTGGCCCTTCTCGACCCTCGGCTGGCCGGACCAGACGCCGGCGCTGAAGACCTTCTATCCCACCTCCCTCCTCATCACGGGTTTCGACATCCTGTTCTTCTGGGTGGCCCGCATGATGATGATGGGCCTGTACATCATGAAGGATGTGCCGTTCAAGGACGTCTACCTGCACGCGCTGGTGCGGGACGAGCACGGCGACAAGATGAGCAAGTCCAAGGGCAACATCATCGATCCCCTCAAAATGGTGGACAAGTTCGGGGCCGACGCGTTCCGTTTCACCCTGGCGGCCTTCACCGCCCAGGGACGCGACGTGCGGATGTCGGAGGAGCGGATCCTGGGCTACAAGTTCTTTGTCAACAAGCTCTGGAACGCTGCCCGGTTCTCCCTGATGAACCTGGAGGACGCCCCCAACGGGGAGCAGCGGCGCAACCGGGCCGCCGAGTCGCTGGCGGACCGCTGGATCCAGGCGCGCCTGAACCGGGCCGTGACGGAGGTCGTCCGAACCCTCGACGAGTACAAGTTCAACGAGGCGGCGGCGGCCGTGTACCAGTTCATCTGGCACGAGTTCTGCGACTGGTACCTGGAAATGGGCAAGCCCGTTCTCTATGGCAAGGACGCCCCGGAGAAGCGGCGGGAGGCCCAGAGAACCCTCTGTGCAGTACTGAAAGCTTCGCTGCAGCTCCTGCACCCCTTCATGCCCTTCGTGACGGAAGAGCTCTGGCAGTCCCTCGCGGGCAACGGAAGCTCCATCATGGTGAGCCGGTTCCCGGAGCCCAGCGCCACCCTGGAGGACACCGAGGCGGAAGAACAGATGGGACTGGTCATGGACGTCATCGGCCGCATCCGGAACATCCGCGGCGAGATGAACATTCCGCCCTCCCGGAAGCTCAAGGCCATCGTCTCCGCCGCCGACGCGGCACCGAGGGCCGTGGTGGAGCAGGAGCGGAACCTCATCGTCCACCTGGCCAACCTGGAGAGCCTCGAGACCACCGGCGCCATGGATGAGCCGAAGGGGGCCGCCACGGGCGTCATCGGCGCCGTTCGGGTCTTTGTGCCCCTGGAAGGCGCGGTGGACTGGGCAGCGGAAAAGGCGCGCCTCGAGAAGGAGGCCGCCCGGGTTCAGAAGGACCTGGCCCAGGCGCAGCGGAAGCTCGCCAGCAGCGATTTCCGGGAGCGCGCCGCCGAGGCGGTTGTGCAGAAAGAAGAGCAGAAGCAGAAGGACCTGTCGGAAAAACTGGCGGCGCTCGAGCGGGCCCTGAAGAAGATCCAGGCCCTGGTGTAAACGCCGGCATCCGGTCCAGGACCGGAGTTGCTGGAAACGCATCCGGCCGGGTGGGGCGGCCCCGAACCCCACCCGGTTTTTCGTCATCACTCAATCCATGCAGGAATCCCTCCCCGGCCACGTGCTGGAACCCCTCATCCGCGAGGCCCTTGCCGAGGACATCGGCCCGGGCGACCTGACGACATCCTCCATCCTCACCGGAGAGGAAAGGGGGGCGGGGTGCGCCCTGGCCAAATCGGACCTGGTCGTAGCAGGGATCGACGTATTCATCGCGTCGTTCCGCTTCCTGGATCCGCAGACCGAGCTCCGGGAGTCCCTGGCGGATGGCGCGGCGGCCGGAACGGGACAGGTGATCGCCGTTGTGGGTGGATCGCTTTCCGCGCTGCTCATGGCGGAGCGAACGGCCCTGAATTTCCTCCAGCGCATGAGCGGCATCGCCACGATGACCCGGCAGTTCGTCGATGCCGTGGCCGGGACGGGGGCGAGGATCCTCGACACGCGCAAGACGGTTCCGGGGCTCCGGGTCCTCGACAAGTACGCCGTCCGGGCCGGGGGTGGCACGAACCACCGGTTCGCCCTTTACGACGGCGTCCTCGTCAAGGAGAACCATATTGCCGCCGCCGGCGGAATCGGGACGGCCGTTCAGCGGGTCCGCCTGCGGGCGCCCCACACCGTCCGCGTGGAGGTGGAGGTGCGAAACCTGGCGGAGCTGGAGGAAGCCCTGGAGGCCGGCGCAGACATGGTCATGCTGGACAACATGGACGTGGAGGCGATGCGGGAGGCCGTCCGGCGGGTCCGCGGCCGGATCCCCCTGGAGGCCTCGGGAAACGTCTCGCTGGCCAATGTGCGGACCATCGCGGAGACGGGTGTCGACTTCATATCTGTGGGCTCCCTGACCCACTCGGTCCGGGCCGCGGACATCTCCCTCCTGATCTCCCCGGAGCAGCCCGAAGGATGACAGGGTCCCGATCGTGATGCCGATGAACGGAGAAACCCGTCAAAACATGCCGTCCGGCGGAAGATTCGGCCGCCCCCTTCACCGGCTCGGGTCGGTGGCGTCCACGAACCTGGAGGCGCTGAAGCTGGCGGCGGCGGGGGCCCCGGAAGGGACCGCCGTGATCGCCGAAGAGCAGACGGCGGGGCGGGGGCGTCTCAACCGGACCTGGCAGTCCCCTCCGGGCTGCAACCTGTATCTCTCGCTGGTCCTGAGGCCCGGCGTGGAGCCGGCGGAGGCCCCGCAGATCACAATGCTGGCGGGAGTGGCGGTGGCGAAGGTTCTGGACCGCCGGTGCCCGGGCGCCGTCGGCATAAAATGGCCGAACGACGTGATGATCCGGGACCGCAAGGTCTGCGGCATCCTCACGGAACTGCGACTCTCCGGCGGGGGGATCTCTTCGGTGATCGTGGGAATCGGCATCAACGTGAACATCCGGCGGGAGGAGCTGGACCCGGCGTTCCGGGACGCCGCCACGTCGCTTCTGGAGGAGACCGGCGCGGAATCGGACCGGACGGTCCTGGCCGCCGACCTGCTGGAGGAGCTGGAGATCCTCTACGATCTCTGGATCCGGGACGGATTCGAAGCGGTCCGGCCGCACTGGCTCCCCTATTCCATCCTGACGGGAAAGCGGATCCGGGTCGCATTCCAGGACGAGGTGGAGGAAGGCACGGCGGTGGGGCTGGACGTGGACGGAGCGCTGCTCCTGGAAGAGCCCGGGGGCGTTCGGAAGCGCGTCCTGGCGGGGGATGCAACCATCTTGAAGGAGTCCTGACATGCTTCTCGTGATCGATGTTGGAAACACAAATACGGTGCTGGGGGTCTTCGACGGCGACGAGCTGGTCCACGACTGGCGGATCCGGACCGTGACGGACCATACGGTGGACGAGTACGGGATGCTGATCTACAACCTGTACAAGTCGAGCCGGATCAGCTCCAAGGCCATCTCGGCCATCATCATCTCCTGCGTGGTGCCCCCCATGCTGAACATCCTGGAGCCGCTGTGCCTGAAGTATTTCAACATCCGGCCCTTGATTGTCGGACCGGGAATCAAGACGGGGATGCCCATTTACTACGACAATCCCAAGGAAGTGGGGGCCGACCGGATCGTCAACGCCGTGGCGGCCTATGAGAAGTACCGCCGCGACCTGATCATCGTCGATTTCGGTACGGCGACGACCTTCGACTACGTCTCGAAGAAGGGCGAATACATGGGCGGTTGCATCTCGCCGGGCCTCATGATCTCCAGTGAGGCCCTCTTCGAGCGGGCCGCCAAGCTCCCCCGGGTCGAGCTGAGCAAGCCCCGGTCGGTTGTAGCAAAGGACACCATCAGCAGCATGCAGGCGGGGATCGTGTACGGCTATGCGGGGCTCGTGGACGGCATCGTGAACCGCATGAAGGCGGAGGTGAAGTCGGATCCCTATGTCGTCGCCACGGGGGGACTGGCCAAGGTCGTGTCCACGGAAACGAAGTCCATCGACGAGGTGGACGACATGCTGACCCTCCAGGGACTCCGGCTCATCTACGACCGGAACCGCTGAGGCGGGGCCCGGCCGGGGAAAGGAACGCACGGACATGCTGAACGTGGGCCTCACGGGAGGAATCGGCTGCGGAAAGTCGACGGTGGCCCGGATGCTTGCCAGAAAAGGGGCCTTCGTGATCGACTTCGACGGGCTTGCCCACGAGGTCCAGGAGCCGGATGCCGCGGCCTGGAAGGCCGTGGTCGCCGAATTCGGCCCTGAGGTCCTTCGGCCGGACCGGACCCTCGACCGGGACAAACTGGGTGCCATCGTCTTCAACGACGCGGCGAAACGGCATCGCCTCAACGGGATCGTCCATCCCGCCGTCTTCGAGGAGTGGCGGACCCGCCGGGACGCGATCTGCCTGGAAAAGCCCGACGCCGTGGTCATCGCCGACGTGCCCCTGCTGTTCGAGGTGAGGATGCAGGCAATGCTGGACCTGGTGCTTCTGGTCTACCTGGGTCCGGAGGGGCAGATCCGGCGCATCATGAAGCGCAACGGCTACTCCCGCGAGGAGGCGGCCCTCCGGCTGGCCTCCCAGATGCCCATCGATGAGAAGGTCCCTCTCGCCGATTTGGTCATCGACAACGAGGGAACCTTCGAGGAAACGGAGGCCCGGATCGAGGAAATCTGGCGGCAGCTGACGGAGACGGAAAGGGAAAAACGGCTGGGAAGCGCGGCGTAGCGGCCGGTTCCCAACAGCCTGAAAATCAACAACGGGGAGGAAGGAAAAGGTATGATCGAGAAGAACGTGAAGACGGATTTCAGCGGCAAGGTATCCGAGCCGGTCATCGATCCGACGGCGTACGTGCATCCCCTGGCCGCCGTCATCGGGAACGTGACCCTGGGGAAGAACGTGATGGTCTCTCCCTGCGCGGCCGTCCGGGGCGACGAAGGGCAGCCCCTGTATGTGGGCGATGATGCCAACGTTCAGGACGGCGTGGTCATTCACGCCCTCGAGACGGAGATGAACGGACGGCCCATCGAGAAGAACCTGGTCGAGGTGGAGGGGAAGAAGTATGCCGTGTACGTCGGGAGCCGCGTGTCCCTGGCCCACCAGGTCCAGATCCACGGGCCCGCCGCGGTTCTGGAGGACACCTTCGTGGGGATGAAGACCCTGGTGTTCCGGGCAAAGGTCGGCCGGGGCTGCGTCGTCGAGCCCGGCTGCATCCTGATGGGCGTGACCGTTGCGGACCGGCGCGTGGTCCCCGCCGGATCCGTCGTCAAGACCCAGGCGCAGGCGGATGCGCTGCCGGAGGTCACCGACGACTACCCCCTGAAGGATCTCAACAAGGGCGTGATCCACGTGAACAAGGGGCTGGCAAAGGGATATCTGGCGGCGAAGAAATAGCGGGCCGGGCAACAGGGACAAAACGAAAGGCCGGCGGGAGAGGGGAACGGATCCTCTCTCCGCCGGCCTTTTTCCATCCGGTTTGTGAAACGGTGCCGTCTATGTCCGTTATTTGAACAGCGAGGACAGTGCGCCGGTGATCTTGGAGAGGCCGCCTTCCTGCTTTTTCAGCTCCACCTCGCAGGCCTCCAGCTCGCCAGGGTCCAGGTGCACGGCGCCGCAGCCCTCGTTGATGCAGACGTCGATGGTCACGCCTCCGCGCTTGATCTCCGCCAGGCTCTTCGTCCCGCACCGGAAGCAGTGGCCCTTGTGGTCTTCCCGGTACTTGGCATCGGCCTCCTTCGCCGCTTTTTCCCGCAGAGCCATGATCAGCTTCCTGTCGTTCTCCTTGAAGAACATGTCTTCCGAGTCCCCTTCCGGGGGAAGCAGTACCTTTACCTTTTCCTTGTCGTCCGCCATATTGTCCTCCTGATGGATTTCGGTTCGTTTCGATGTGCCCCGGTGGGCACCCGTGCCTTATCATCTTTTTGACTGCTTTTCAACGGGATCGGATGGCCGGAGGATGCCCGCGGCGGGCGTGTCCTCGCGAGGGTGGACCGAAGCGCCGGGGCGATTATCAACCGGATGGTACGAATGGGTTGACAATAGGGGCGGATTCTCCTATGTAGCGGGCACATTCACAATCGGAAGGAACCTCGCGTGGACGTCATTGACAGGCTTCAGAAGCGGGCGATCGGGAAAGGGGACCTCGGGATCGAAGAAGGACTGGCCCTGTTCGAGGAGGGCATGGGGCGGCCTTTTCGTCTCATGGCGGCGGCCTCCGAAATCCGCCGGCACTTCAAGGGCGATACCATCGGCCTCTGCGGCATCGTGAACGCAAAATCGGGCCGCTGTCCCGAAAACTGCGCCTTCTGCGCCCAGTCTTCCCACTATGCCACCGAGGCGGAGACCTATCCGCTGAAGAAGGCGCCGGAGATTGTCGCCGCGGCCGAGCGGGCCCGCCGGGACGGTGCCGAGATGTTCGGCGTCGTCACGAGCGGCAAGCGGATCCGAACCGCCCGGGAGTGGGCGGAGATCCGGAAGGCCGTCGGCGGGATCCGCGATCTGGGCCTGATGCCCTGTGCGTCGCTCGGGCTCCTCGATGCCGGGCAGGCCCGGGATCTCAAGGATGCCGGGCTCTTCCGCTACCACCACAACCTGGAGACATCCCGAAGCTATTTCCCGCAGATCTGCACGACCCACGACTACGAAGAGGACGTGGAAACGATCCGGGCAGCGAAGGGGGCCGGCCTGTCCGTCTGCGCGGGCGGTCTGATCGGGCTGGGGGAGGGCATCACCCACCGGATCGAGTTGGCCCTCACCCTGCGGCAGCTGGATGTGGATTCCGTCCCGATCAACATCCTCCACCCCGTCAAGGGAACGCCCCTCGGCGGCAGCCGGCCTCTGCCGCCCCTGGAGATCTTAGTCTCCATCGCCGTGTTCCGTTTCCTCCTGCCGGACCGGGACCTGCGGCTCTGCGGGGGGAAGGAGAGGAACCTGCGCCAGCTTCTCCCCATGGCCTTCGTGGCGGGCTGCAATGCGCTGATGACGGGGAATTACCTGACGACGTCCGGCAGGGTGAGTTCCCTGGACCATGAGATGATCGCGGACCTCGGCCTCCTGCCGGTCCGGGAGCTGGATCTCTGCCGCTGCGGAATGGCGACGGCCGACGGGATGCCCGGGTGCTGCGGGACGGATGCTCCCCGGCGTTCTCAGAAGAGGAAAACGGATCGGATCGCATGATGACCGCCGATACAGGGTCCGCCCGAGGCCGGGAAATCCTTCTCCACCACCTCAAGGAGGGCCGGGGGTCCTGGGTCTCCGGCCAGTTCCTGAGCGAGCGGATGGCCATGACCCGGTCCGCCGTCTGGAAGCAGATCGGCGCCCTGAAGGCGGACGGCTACTGGATCGAGTCGTCCACCCGCAAGGGGTACCGTCTTGTCGGCGTTCCCGACCTGCTCCGGATCGAGGAGGTGCGGGACGGATTGCGGACGCGGGTCCTGGGACGGACGGAGGCCCGGCATTACCGGGAGACCGACTCCACGAACTCCCGGGCCAGGGAGCTGGCCGCCGGGGGCGCCCCGGAGGGGACGCTGGTGGTGGCGGAGGAACAGAGCAGCGGACGGGGAAGAAGGGAGCGGGCCTGGTTTTCGCCCCCCTTCCTGGGAATCTATGCCTCCCTGGTCCTGCGGCCTGCCATGCCGCCCGGCGAGGCGCCCCGCATGGCCATCCTGGCGGCGGTGGCCGTGGCCGAGGCGATCCGCTCCGAGACGGGCCTCCCGGTGACCATCAAGTGGCCCAACGACGTCCTGGCGGGGGGCCGGAAAATTGCCGGCATCCTCCTGGAGCTGGCCACGGACATGGGGGCCGTGGACTACCTGGTGATCGGCGTGGGGATCAACGTCAACGTACCGTCCGGGTCGTTCCCCCCGGAGATCCGCCCCCTGGCGACGAGCGTTCTCGTCGAGACCGGGAGAGCGTTCCCGCGTGTGGGGCTGCTGCGCCGCTGCCTCGAATCCCTGGAATCCTGGTACGACCGCTTCGCAGCCGAGGGGTTCGCGCCCGTCCTGGCAAGCTGGAAGGCCATGAGCAGGATGATCGGGCAGCGGGTCGTCGTTCAGGTCCCGGGCAGGGACCTGGCGGGCCTTGTGACCGATGTGGACGAAAACGGATTTCTGCTGCTCCGGGACGACGGCGGCCGCGACCACCGGATCTTTTCCGGCGACGTGAGCTTCCCGCCCGGGACGGAGAAAGGATAACGATTTCATGAAAAAACAGGAAACGTCGCTCCGCGGCATGGCCTATGCCGCCATGTTCGGAGCCCTGACGGCCCTGGGGGCCTACATCATGGTTCCCGTTCCCCCCGTTCCGGTGACGATGCAGACCCTGTTCGTCTTCCTGGCGGGATCGCTCCTGGGGGGGTACCTGGGGGCCATGAGCCAGGTGGTCTACATCCTCCTCGGCGTCATCGGCCTGCCCGTCTTTGCCGGGGGCAAGGCCGGGGCGGGGGTCCTCCTCGGTCCGACCGGAGGATACCTGATCGGGTTCGTCATCGGCGCGTACATCCTGGGCCGCCTGGCGGACCCCCGGGTCAAGCCGGGGTTCTTCGTGCTGCTCGTCTGCATGTTCACGAGCCTGGTGGTGATCTATGCCTGCGGCGTCGCCCAGCTGATGTACGTGGCGAAGCTCAGCCTGCGCAAGGCCCTGATCGTCGGCGTCCTGCCGCCGCTGCCGGGAGACGCCGTGAAGATGGTCGTGGCGGCCCTGATCTGCATCAAGGTCCGGGACCGCCTGAAGCTTGTGAAGGGACCGGGAAGGCGATGATCGTTCTCGAGGGGGTGTCGTTCCGTTACGGCGAGGAGGGGCCGGATGTCCTCCGGGGGGTGGACCTCCGCCTCCGGGAGGGGGAATACGTCGCCCTGGCCGGGCACAACGGCTGCGGCAAGAGCACGCTCCTGAAGCACCTCAATGCCCTCCTCGTCCCGACCGCGGGGACGGTGACCGTGGACGGCCTCGACACGCGAGACCCGTCCGCGCAGCGGCAGATCCGCCGGGCCGTGGGCATGGTGTTCCAGAACCCGGACCACCAGATCGTGGGCATGACCGTGGAGGAGGACGTGGCCTTCGGGCCGGGCAATCTGGCCCTGCCGCCCCGGGAGATCCGGGAGTGCGTCCGGGAGGCCCTGGTCCGGGTGGGCTTGGAAGGGTACGAATCGCGTGCCCCCCACACCCTGTCCGGCGGGGAGAAGCGGCTCGTCTCCATTGCCGGCGTCCTGGCCATGAAGCCCCGGTTCATCGCCCTCGACGAGCCGACGGCCTATCTCGACCCGGTCTCGCGGCGGCGCGTCCTCGACCTGATCGCCGGGCTGCACCGCCAGGGGATGGGCATCCTGCATGTCACCCACAGCATCGGCAACGTCGCGGACGCGGACCGCCTCGTGGTCATGGAGGGCGGAGCGATCGCCCTGGACGGCCGGCCGGAGACCGCCTGCGCCGCTCTGGCCTCGGGGCGCTTCCCGGGGCTGGAGATCCCGCCCGTGGCGGCCCTGATGGCGGAGTTGAAGAACCTCGGCTGGGGAGTGAACGCGAACGTCCTGTCCGTCCGGGACGCCTGCCGGGAGATCGACGCCTGCCTCAGCAGCCCTTCGGGAGGGCGCCCGTGATGAAACCGTTCCGGTTCGGCCTCTTCGTGGCCGGCGACTCGCCCCTCCATCGGCTCGACCCGCGGGTCAAGATCCTCTCCGTCGTTGTCCTCGGCGTTCTCACGTTCCAGGCCTCCCCGGAGGCGGCGATCCTGATCAGCCTCCTGCTCGCGGCCCTGACGGGGCTTTCCCGCCTGCGGCCGCGCCGGCTCTGGGAGGCCCTGAAGCCCCTGTCGGTATTCGCCGCGCTTCTGTTCCTCATCCACCTCTTCTCCACAGACGGCCAGGCTATGGCGTCCCTTTCCGCGGGACCGTTCCGGGTCACCCGGGAAGGGTTGTCTCAGGGCGGATTCGTCGTCTGGCAGTTCTTCGCCCTGGTCTCCTTAGGCGTCCTCTTGACCATGACCACCGGGCCGTCCGACCTGGTCGCCGCCCTGGAGAAGATCCTGGGCCCGCTGAAGATCCTCCGCGTTCCCGCCCAGGACCTGGCGGTCATGGTCTCCATGGCCCTGCGTTTCCTGCCGACCTTTCAGGAGGAGCTGGAGAAGCTGAAGACGGCCCGCCTCGCCCGGGGGGCAGACTGGCGGCGGGACGGCGCCATCCGCAGGCTGAAGGCCGCGTCGTCCCTGGTGGTGCCGCTTCTCCTGGGAACCGTGAGGAGGGCCGACGATCTCGCCGAGGCCATGGAGGCCCGAGGCTACGCCCGGGGTCCCCGGACGGGCCTCCGGGAGCTGCGACTGGCCCGTGCGGATTATGCCGCCCTGGTGTTCGTGACGGCGTTCACGGGTGTGGTCCTGGCGGCGGGAATGCTCTGCTGATTGCCCGGGGACGGTGGATAGCGAGCGGGGTTCACTCCGGCTTCAGCCAGCGGGTCATCCGGGGGATCTCCTCGGCGGTCCAGGCGGGGGTCCGGCGGATGGCAAAGAACAGGGCGAACAGCCGCTCCATGACGGACACGGCCCGCTCCGCCAGGTGGATCCTCTCCAGGAGCCGCCCGGCCTCGTCTTTCTCGTTCATGTCCTCTTCCGCATCCGCGGGCAGCTTCATCGACTGAAACCGGAACCGGTCGGCCTTGAAGGTGAACTCCCAGGCGTCCGCGTCCTGCTTGAGGGAAAGGCGGGCCTCGCGGATCTTCTTCCCCCGCCGGAGGGCCTCCCGGCCTTCCTTCAGCTCCGCGTTCAGGCCGTGGCAGACCACCGTTTCCGCGTAGTCTCCCTGGCCGCCCTCGAGGACGACCCGCCGGATGAACGCCAACTCCACCTCCTCCTTCCGGTCCAGGGCGATCGATCCGGCCCGCTCCTCGCTCTTGAACCACAGCCACGTCAGGAATTCCCGGCCCAGGGTGAAGGGGGCCGGCCCCTCGGGGCCGAGGGCCGCCGCAGCCTCGTCCCAGGGGCTGTAGGGTTCGAGGACCGTGGAGAAGGTGTCCCGGAAGAGCAGGGTGAAGTCGTCGCAGATCTTGTCGGTGTGGGTGCAGAACAGGACCCGTTTCTCCGGGAGAAACCAGCAGGCCTCGAACAGCGCGGGGACCGCCGGGGCGCCGGCCAGAAGCTCTTCCCGGACCGTCTCCTTGAGCAGGCCCTGCTGGTGGCGGCTGAGGCGCTCCTGCTGCTTCTCTTCCCTGAATCGTCGCTGGGCCTCGAGGGTCCGGAAGCGGAGCAGGGCCGGGGAGACCTGCTTCCGGTCGATCCGGAGGCAGAAGAGGGCCAGGTGTCCCCGCACGGGCGGGTAGCGGCTGAAATCCCGGTCCAGGATGTCCTCCAGGCCGGTCCAGCCGATCGTCTTTTCCTCGGAGCGGGAGAGGGCCTCCCGGAAGGACAAGGACCGCAGCCGGTCCGTCAGGACCTCCGGGTCCGGGGGTGCCGGGGCCTCGCGGGCCGGCCGGAACAGGGAAAAGGTGAGGGGACCTTTCTGGATGGGCATGGGGACCTCCGGAGCGGATTGATCGGGACAGATGCGGGAAGGCCGGGTCGTCCCGTCGGCCGGACGGACCGGCCGGCCGCCTCTGTAGCGCACCCGCCGGGACCTGTCAAGGCGCGGGCGGCCGCTGAATTGCCCGTGGACAACCGCACGCTTTTGTGATAGCCATTCATCCAATCTTTCCGATAGGATCGGAGCTTAACCCCCATGTCCATCCGCAAAATCGGCATCGTCGCCAACACCGACAAGGAGCGCTCCCCCGAGTACGTCGCCGGGCTTCGGGACTGGCTGTGCGAGCGGGGTCTCGAGGTGCTCCTGGACGAGGGAATCGCCGAAAAGATGAGCGGCATGAGCGGCTTCCCGCGCAAGGAGCTGGCCTCCCGGGCGGACCTCCTCGTGGTGTTCGGGGGCGACGGGACCATGCTGCGGACGGCCCGCTCGGTGGCGGAGTTCGACATCCCCATCGTCGGGATCAACACGGGCGGGCTGGGATACCTGACGGAGGTGAACCTCAACGAGATGACCGAGGCCCTGGAGCGGATCCTCCGGGGCGACTTCTCCACGGAGAAGCGGATGATGCTCGACGCCCTCATCCGCCGCCAGGGGCGGGATCCCGTCCGGGAAAGCCACATCCTCAACGACGTGGTCATCAACCGGGCCGACCTGTCCCGCATCATCGAGCTGGAGACGGCGGTGGACGACCGGTATCTCACGACCTTCAAGGCCGACGGCCTCATCATCGCCACGCCGACGGGCTCCACGGCCTATTCCCTCTCGGCGGGAGGGCCCATCGTCTTTCCCGAGCAGGACTCGATCATCCTCAACCCGATCTGCCCGCACACCCTGTCCAACCGTCCCATCATCCTTCCCGACTCGGCGGTGATGAAGGTCACCCTCTGGTCGAAGGAGGCCGGGGCCACCGTCAGCCTGGACGGCCAGACCACGTTTACCCTGAGGGCCGGGGACTCCATCACGGTCCAGAAGTCGCCCTTCGTGACGACCCTCGTCGCCTCCCCCCACCGGGATTACCTGGAGATCCTCCGGACCAAGCTGGGGTGGGGGGTGGGGCCGGGGCGTGAAAAACCCCTTCCATAGCCGGGAGAGCCCGAAACGGGATCATGCTTGCCGAGCTCTGCATCCAGAACTTCGCCATCATCGATACGCTGAAGATCTCCTTTCACCCGGGCCTGAACGTCCTGTCCGGCGAGACCGGGGCCGGGAAGTCCATCATCGTCGGGGCCCTGAGCCTTCTCCTGGGCGACCGGGCCTCCTCCGAGATGATCCGGACCTCCGCGGAAGAGGCCGTCGTGGAGGCGGTCTTCCAGGTCGCCGACAACGGGGACCTGGCCAAGCGGATGGCCGGGATGGGGATGGACGCGGCGGAGGAGCTGGTGATCCGGCGGAGCGTCTCCCGCGGCGGGAAGAACCGCATCCACGTCAACGGCCACCCGGTGAGCCTGTCCATGCTGGCGGCCCTGGGCGAGTGCCTGGTGGACATCTGCAGCCAGCACGAGCACCAGGTGCTCCTGAACCCGGAGCGCCACCTGGATCTGCTGGACGCCTACGCGGGCCTGATACAGGAACGGGAGAGCTTCGGACTCCTGTACGACGAGCACCAGGCCGTCCTGGCCCGGCTCCGGGAGATCGAGGGGATCCGGAAGCGGCGGCGGGAGCGGGAGGAGTGGCTCCGCTTTTCGATCCGGGAGATCCGGGAGGCGGCGCCGCTGCCGGGGGAGGAGGACGCCCTCCGGAACGAGCGGCAGGTCCTCGGGAACGTCCGGAAGCTGCAGGAGCTGGCGGGGCGAGCCCACGAGAGCCTGCACGGACGGGACGGCGCCGTGCTCGATTCCCTCCGCGGGATCATGGCGGACATCCGGGAGATCCGCCGGATCGACGGGACCTTCGGCCTCTCCGGGGCGGACCTGGATGGACTGTATTACGGGCTGGAGGATGCGGCGGGAACCCTCCGGGCGTACCGTGACGGGCTGTCCGTCGATCCGGGGCGCCTTGAGGCCGTGGAGGAGCGTCTGGAGCTGCTCCGCCGGCTCAAGCGCAAGTACGACGGGGACGAAACGGCCGTCCTGGCCCGGGCGGAGGAGATGGAGAGGGAGCTGGAGGGCATCTCCAGGATCGAGGAGGACGCGGAGCAGAAGACGCACGAGGAGGAGCGCCTGCGCGGGGCCGTCGAAGAGCAGGCCCAGGCGCTGTCGGAGCGTCGCCTCCTGGCGGCCCCCGGCCTTCGGGAGTGCCTGGAGGCAGAGATCCGCTCCCTGCGGATGGACCCCGCGCGGTTCGAGATTCTGTTCCGGGGACTGGAAAATCCAAAGGAGCGGACCATCAGCCGGCGGGGCATGGATGACATCGAGTTTCTCCTGTCCACGAACGTCGGGGAGGAGCCGAAGCCGCTCCACCGGATCGCGTCGGGCGGGGAGCTGTCCCGCATCATCCTGGCGATGAAGAAGGTCCTCGTCCGCGGCGGGTCCGTGGGGACGATCGTCTTCGACGAGGTGGACAGCGGCATCGGCGGGGCGACGGCGGAGGTGGTGGGGGAGCGGATCCGGGATGTCTCCGGGGTTCACCAGGTCGTCTGCATCACGCACCTTCCCCAGATCGCCTGCTTCGCCCAGCGCCATTTCCGGGTTTCCAAGGCCCTGGCGGAGGAGCGGACGGCCTCCCGGGTGGAGGTCCTTTCCGAGGAGGAGCGCCTCGAGGAGGTGGCGCGGATGCTGGGCGGCGTCCGGATCACCGAGAAGACCCGGGCCCATGCCCGCGAAATGCTGGGCCGTGCCGCCGGGAAGGCCGGGTGAGGGCCGCGGTCGGAGGTTTACAACGGCGGTCCCGCGTGGTAGAAGGGCACACAAAATTTTCCGCTCCGGCAGGCCGGGGCGGCCATTTCGAGAGGGGAATCCATGGGAAGACACAAGAAGAGCGAGCGCAAGAAAGAGCTGGACCGGCAGCGGAAACGGCGAAAAGAGAACCTGAGGCTGCGCCGCAAGGAAGCGCTCAAGAACCAGGACGGAACCCAGAAAAAGGCGAAATAGCGGCCCCCGTTCGCACCGCCGGGCCGGGAGGGCGGACATGTTGAGAAAGGCCCGCATCAGCGACGTCCGGACGATTCACCGTATGATCAACGTCTCGTCCGGCCAGGGAGAAATGCTCCCCCGGTCGCTCATGGACATCTACGGGAACATCCGGGATTTCTTCGTCTATGTCGATGACCACGGGGAGACCCTGGCGGGCATCTGCGCCATGAACATCATCTGGGAGAACCTGGCGGAGATCCGTTCCCTCTATGTGGAAGAGCCGCTCCGCAAGCGCGGCATCGGGCGGATGCTGGTGGAGGCGTGCATCTCCGAGGCCATCACCCTCGAGCTTTTCCGCATCTTCACCCTGACCTACAGGCCGGGATTCTTCCGGACCCTCGGTTTCCGGGAAGTCGACCGGATGAGCCTCTCCGAGAAGATCTGGTCGGACTGCTTCCGCTGTCCAAAATACCCGGACTACTGCGACGAAGTGGCGATGATCATTGAACTCTGATCGCCGCCGGGGCGCCCGGCCCGTCCTCCTGATCCTGCTCCTCTGCATTGCCCTTACCGCCTGCGGCGCCCGCAGGGAAGCGCAGGCGCTTTCCCCCCCGGCGCTCGCACCGCCCCCGCCCGCCCAGGCCTGCGCCTCCCCGGCGCTGGAGCCGGTCTCCTGGGACACCATCCCTGTCCTCGAAGACGACCTGGATCTTCCTTCCCTGAAGCTTGCCGTCGAGAGAAGCCGGGCCTATTACGGCCGCAACGGCATCGGCCCCGTCCGCATCGGTGCGGAAAGCCGCTCCCCCGCGGAAATGGGGGAAGCCCTGCGGGAGCTGATCTCGATCCTGGAGGGGAACGGACCCCCGGAGGAGAAGCGCAGCCGGATCGCCGAACGATTCGACCTGTACCGGGCGGCCGGCTCGGACGGCCGCGGGACCGTCCTGTTCACGGGCTACTACGTTCCCCAGATGGACGGATCCCTTGAGCCGACGGAGCGCTTCCGGTATCCCCTATACGGGGTGCCGCCGGAGGCCAGGGCGGCAGTATCCGCCGCCGGGACGAACGGCAGCCGGAAGGCATTCCCGCTCTGGAGCCGGAAGGAGATCGACGCCGACGGCGTGCTGAAGGGGCGGGGGATCGAGGTCGCCTGGGTCGACGACCCCACGGAGCTCTTCTTCCTCCACATCCAGGGATCCGGCCGCATCCGTCTCCCCGACGGCACCATCCTGACAGTGGGATACGCCGGGTCCAACGGACGGCCCTTCCGGAGCATCGCACCGTACATCGCCGAGCAGGGCATCATGCCCCCGGGAAGCCTTTCCTACTGGAGCATCCGGGAGTATCTGAACAGCCACCCGGAGGAGCGGCAGGGAATTCTCAACTGGAACGAGCGGTATATCTTCTTCCGAATCCTGGAGGGAGAGCCGGTGGGGTCCCTGGGGGTGCCCGTCACAGCGGGCCGGTCCATTGCCGTGGACCCGGGGTGCTTTCCTTCCGGGGCGGCGGCGTTCATCCGCGCCCGCAAGCCCGTGGCGGACGAGACGGGGAAAACGCGATGGATGCCCTTTTCCCGGTTCGTCCTCGCCCAGGACGCCGGGGCGGCCATCAAGGGTCCCGGGAGACTGGACCTTTTCTGCGGGGCCGGGTATGAGGCGGAGCGCAAGGCGGGGAGCCTCAAGGAGAAGGGGGAGCTGTATTTCCTCTTTCCCCGGCCGCGCTGAGCAGGGGCTGCCCGGCCCTCAGCGCCGGGGACGCCCCGTCCAGGTGTCGTTGGCGTCGGCCATCCCCAGCGTTGCGTTCAGCCAGTCCATGGCCTTGATCGGCAGGAGCACCTTCATCAGCGGCGTCACGAACTTCACCGGCACGGAGGGGACGGCCACCATGGCCCGGTTCCGCCGGATCGCCTCCACCACGCGGGACGTCACGTCTCCGGGCTTCAGCATCTGCGTTCCCGCCACCATTTTCGACCCCTCGAACATGCCCGTGTTGACCGTGTTCGGGCAGACCACCGTGACGCCCACGTTGGTCCGCAGCTTCCGCATCTCCTGCCGCAGGCTGTCGGTGAAGCCGACGACGCCGAATTTGCTGGCGCAGTAGGCCGACAGGTTCGGGATCGCCAGGATGCCCCCGGCCGAGGCGAAATTGACGATATGCCCCTCGCCCCGGCGGATCATGGCCGGCAGGAAGGCCTTGCAGGTCCAGAACAGCGCTGTCAGGTTGACCCGGATCATCCGCTCGATGGCTGCATCGTCCAGGCTCATGAGCGGTGCGGCCGTCACGATCCCGGCGTTGTTCACCAGGATGGCCGGGGGCTCCATGTCCGCCCCGATCTTTTCGGCCAGTTCGTAGACTGCGGCCCGGTCGGAGATGTCGCAGACGTAGCCCCGGCAGGGTCCGATCCGGCGGAGCTCCTCCTCCGCGGCCTGCAGGCTTTCGGGTTTGACATCCACCAGGGCCACGGAGCAGCCCTCCCTGAGGAGCTTCTCCGAAAGGTCCCGGCCCATGCCCATGCCGGCGCCCGTCACGACGGCGGTCTTTCCCTTCAGGTTCTTCATGGCAGCCTCCCTGTGCTCCCCTGGATCGAGGCCCGAATCACTCGGCCTCGGCGGGATACATTGCTTCGATCACGTCCCGGTACTTCTCCTGGATCACCTTCCGCTTGATCTTGAGGGACGGCGTCAACTCGCCCGTCTGTTCCGAGAAGGAGGTGCGGAGGATGCGGTAATACTTGATCGTCTCGACCCTTGCCAGGTGTTTGTTCACCTCCTGGACATGGCGGTCGACGAGCGGGCCGAATTCCGGATTGTCATACAGGTCCTCGGGATTGGTGAAGGCCACCCCTTGCTCTTTCGCCAGGCGGGCCGCCTCGGCCAGGTTGAGCGTGATCAGGGCCGTCAGGTACTTCCGGCGGTCGCCGATGGTCACGACATGCTCGAAGAGGGGGTTTTTCATGAAGAGCCCCTCGATGTTCTGCGGGGCGATGTTCTTTCCGCCGGCGGTGATGATCAGGTCCTTCTTCCGGTCCGTGATGACGAGGAACCCGTCCTCGTCGAGCCGGCCGATGTCCCCGGTCATGAGCCAGCCGTCTTCCGTGAAGGCCTCCTTTGTCTGTTTCGGCATCCGCCAGTACCCCCGGATGATGTTTCCGCCCTTCGCCAGGATCTCGCCGTCCGGGGCGATTTTGACCTGGTTGCAGGGAAGGGGGCGGCCCGTCGTGCCGTGGCGGTAGCTGCCGATGACGTTCAGGCTGATGGGCGCAGTGCTCTCCGTCATGCCGTATCCCTCGATGACGAAGATGCCGGCGGAGTTGAAGAAGTCGGCGATCTCCCGGGACAGGGGCGCGCCGGCGGCGGTCATCCAGCGGACCCGGCCGCCCAGCCGCTCGTTCAGGTTCCGGTAGACGACCCGGTAGGCGAGGCGATACTGGAGGTCCAGGGCCGGGGGAATGGGTTTTTCGCGCTCTTTCAGGACGCTGACCTGCCCGCCGACCTTCGTCGCCCACTGGAACACCTTCTGCTTCCAAGGGGGCTGCTCATTGACCTGGGCCAGGATCCGGGCGTAGATCTTCTCGCAGACCCGGGGTACCGCCAGGACGATGGTGGGGCGTTTCGCGGCGATGTCGTCGATGATCGTATCGAAGCTCTGGGCGTAGTGAGTCGTGATCCCCACCTTCATGCCGTAAAAGTGACCGGCGATCCTCTCGAAGACGTGGGACAGGGGAAGGAACGGGACGGTTTCGTCCGTATCGTAGGCCGGGACGCAGGTGTCCAGGGCGTCGAAGACCGCCAGGATGTTGCTGTGGCTGATCATGGCCCCCTTGGGATGCCCTGTCGTTCCGGACGTGTAGACGATGGTCGCCAGGTCCTCGACCTCGATGGCGTCGTTGAGCCGGTCGAAGAGATCCGGCTCGCGGCGGGCCAGTTCGCGGCCCTGCTCCTGGAGGTCGCGGAAGGTCATGAGCAGGGGGTTGGACAGGTCGCACCCCTCCGGATCGATGACGACGATCTTCTCCAGGGCGGGGAGACCCGGGACTTCCGGGAGGGTCTTGGCCACCACTGCCTTGTTCTCGGCGATGAAGATCCGGGACTCGGAATTGCCGATGATGTAGGCGATCTCGGGACCCGGAACGGTCGTGTAGAGGGGGACCATGCAGGCCCCGATGCCGAGGCTGCCCATGTCGGAGGCAACCCACTCGAGGCGGTTCTCGCTCAGGATGGCCACGCGGTCTCCCTTGCGGATCCCCAGGGAGTAGAGGCCGAGACCCACGGCCCGGGCGTTTTCGTAGTACTCCTGCCAGCTCCACCCCTCCCACCGGCCGTTCCTGCGCTTCTCCATGGCGAGGCGGTTTCCGTATCGTTTTGCCTGGTTTCTGAAGATCTGGGCCAGATTGGCCTTCATGGCGCTCCTCCCTCCTTATTGTCTGCCGCCGGGGACGGCAATGGGTTCAGGGAAGTCCCGGGCATGCATCCGTTTCGGAAGGTACGGATCCGGCGGGACCATGGAAAAAGGTACGGCGATGGTGAATGTAAACTTGAGGCAAGAAATTGCCAGACACTGATTGATTTGTCAATCAACATCTTCGGCCTCGTGAAAAATTTCTGCAGATGCCGCGGAACTCAATGAGAAAGGGTCTTTTGAACCGTCCGGGCAAGGACGTCGCCTCGGCGCGGCGGGGATTGAAATTGACGTTTTGGGCTGGAATGGGGTAGTTCAGGGAGCAGCCAGGGGACCGGCCTCATGGCGGGTCCGAAGAAGCCTTCCGGGACGCTTGTCCCGGGGTGCCGTTTCCGTTCCGTTTTCCTGCGGGAAGGCGGGGCTCAAGAAAGAAGGGAGACAAGATGTTCGATCCAGCGAAATGCGACTTTTGCGGAGAGTGCCTCGGGCGTTGCGCCTACATCGACTTCGACGGCAAAGAGGGTGCCCGACAGTTCGAGAAGCTGGTGAAGGGGGAGCCCGTGGACTGGCTCCGGAAATGCGTGACCTGCTTTGCCTGCAACGAGTTCTGTCCCCGGGACGCCCGCCCCTTCGACCTGATCCTCCAAAGGATGGAGGCCCTGGGGGACTATGTGGACCCGAACCTGTTCAAGGCGATCCGGGACAAGTTCACCGCGCCGGCGGGCTTCGAGCCGCCGAAGGTAAAGTCGCCCGTGCTGTCGGTGTGCACCATCGAACCCGTGGCCCCCTGGGCCTTCAAGGGCTCCCTCTTCCGCGGCCTGGACGTCCTCAAGGGCCGCTTCTGGTTCTGCAACGTCCTGTTCCCCCACCTGGGCAACGAGACCGTGCTGGTTGAGGGCATCAAGCCGCTTCTCGACCGCTATGCCTCCCTGGGGGTGGACGAGGTGATCTTCGCCCACGACGACTGCTATGCCCTGATGGCCGACTGGGTTCCCCAGCTGGGCCTGAGCCTTCCGTTCAAGGCAACCCACCTCTTCGAATACCTTGCCCGTACCCTGAAGGAGCGCCGGTCCGAGATCCGGCCGCTGGGGATGAAGGTCGCCTACCAGCGGCCCTGCGCCTCCCGGGGCACACCGGACAAGGAGGCCTTCCTGGATGAAATCTTCGACCTCATCGGCGTCGAGCGGGTCGACCGGAAGTACGACCGGGAAGACGCTTTGTGCTGCGGGCAGTCGATGAAGGGATTCATGCAGAGGGGGGAGAAATACCCCGCCTACCAGACCCTGAACATCGAGGATGCCAAGGCCCACGGGGCCTCGGCCATGGCTTTCCTGTGCCCCATGTGCCTCGATGCACTGAAGAAGACCTGCCGGGAGGGAGGGCTCGACATGTACATGGTGAGCGACCTCTGCCACCTGGCCCTGGGAGAGGACCTGCGGAAGGAATTCCAGAAGGCGGGCTGACGCAGACCGGGGGAGGTTTTTCATGCGGAAGATTCGTCCGGAAGGGTATCCACGGATCCTCTTCTTCACGGGGGCGGGGATGTCCGCGGAGAGCGGCGTCCCCACGTATCGCGGCGCCGGGGGCGTCTGGAGCTCCTACCGGTGGGAGGAATATGCCTGCCAGGAGGCCTTCGACGCCGACCCGGAGAAGGTGCTGCGCTTCCACGAGCTGCGTCGGAAATCGGTCCTGGCCTGCCCTCCCCATGCGGGCCATGAGGCCATCGCGCGCCTGGAGGGGGAGCATCCGAACGTGACGGTGGTGACGCAGAACATCGACGGGATGCACCAGCGGGCGGGGAGCCGCAACGTCCTGGAACTGCACGGGAGCCTCTGGCGCCTGCGCTGCACCGCGCATGGCGTTCGGGAGGACGTGGGGGAGACCTACGGGCGGTACCGGTGCGAGGAGTGCGGCGGCTGGCTCCGGCCGGACATCATCTGGTTCGGCGACATGCTCGATTCCTTCGTCATGTCCCGGGCCGCCCAGGCGATCCGGGCCTGCGATCTATTCATCAGCATCGGCACCTCCGGCGTCGTCTGGCCCGCGGCGGGCTTTCCCCAGGCCGCTCGGGATGCCGGGGCCCGGTGCATCGAGATCAACCCGGAAGCGAACGAGATGTCGTCCCTGTATCACGAGTCGATCCGGGGAAAGGCGGGAGACGTGCTGCCGGACCTGTTCGGGTCCTGAGAGGAGGGGAGGCGCCCTACAGGGGTTTCCTCCAGACCGGCGTCCGGGAGCCCTCCTCGAAGAAGCCCTCCAGGATCCCCACGGGGTCGCCCGCCAGGGCGGAGTAGAAACTCCAGGCCGTGGTCCGGTAGCGGGGATTGCTCGACCAGAGCATCTCCGTCCACCCGGCCTCCCCCGCCTCCCGGAAAAGGGCCTGAAGGAGCTCTTTCCCGAGCCCTCTGCCGCGGGCGTCCGGCGACAGGAAGGCCGTCTTCAGGCCCGCCGCCCGGGCCTCCGGAGACGACCGGAAGGGGAGAAAGCGGTCGTTGGGCGCTCCGCATCCCATGACCCCCGCCGGCCTGCCGTCGGGAGACCGGGCCACCAGATAAAGATCGCCGTTCCCGGCGGCTGCCGCCTGCAGGACCGCCATGGTCCGCTCGATTTCCTCGTCGATGGGCCGGCCGTCCCTCCGGATCCAGGCCTCGACGATCCCCCGCAGGCCTTCGACGTCCCCGACCGTCAGGCGGGCAATCCGAAACGACGGTGCGTTTTCCATGACCCCGATCCCCTCTTTTCCGAAGGACGGTGCATGCCGTCCGATGCCGTCGGAACGTGCCACAGGCCGGCCGGCCCGTCAAGACGGAGCTTTTTGGTGGATAAAAGGACTTCGATCCGTCTATAATTCCGGCCCTCATTTCCATGGAAGGAGACGTCATGGAACCTGTCTACCTGGACCACAGCGCCACCACCCCCGTCGATGCGGAAGTGCTGGCGGCGATGATGCGATTCTTTGCCAACCATTTCGGAAACCCGTCGAGCATCCACCGGTTCGGACGGGAGGCGCGGGAGGCCGTGGAGGACGCCCGGGGGAGGGTGGCCACGCTGCTGGGCGCCGAACCCGGCGAGATCGTCTTTACCGGAGGGGGAACGGAGGCGGACAACCTCGCCATCGTGGGGACGGCATGGGCGAGGACGGACGGAAAGAATGAGATCGTCACCTCCGCGGTCGAGCATCCCGCTGTCCTGAACGCCTGCCGCTTTCTCGAGGGCCGGGGCTTTCGGGTGACGTACGTTCCCGTGGACGGGCAGGGCCTTGTCGACCCGGATGAGGTCGCGAGGGCCGTGACGGACCGGACCTTCCTCGTCTCCGTCATGCACGGCAACAACGAAACCGGCACGCTGGCGCCCATCGCCGCGATCGGTGCCATGGCCCGGGAGCGGGGCATTCTCATGCACACCGACGCCGTCCAGACGGTCGGGAAGATCCCCTTCGACGTGGAGGACCTGGCCGTGGATCTCCTCTCCGTTGCCGGCCACAAGATCCATGCGCCCAAGGGAGTCGGGGCCCTCTATGTCCGCGACGGAACGCCCCTCCATGCCGTCCAGTTCGGCGGTCACCAGGAGGGGGAGCGCCGGGCGGGGACGGAGAACGTCCCGGCCATTGTGGGTCTCGGGAAGGCCTGCGAAATCGCCCTGCGCGACATGGCCGTCCACCTGGACCGCCTGAGCGCCCTGCGGGACCGGCTGGAGCAGGCGGTCCTGAGCTCCGTGGAGGACGTCCGCGTCAACACCCACCCGGTGCAGCGCCTTCCCCACATCCTCAATGTCTCTTTCCGGGGGGTCAAGGGAGATGAACTCGTCCGGGAGCTGGACGGCCGGGGAATCGCCGTCTCCGCGGGGGCCGCGTGCGGCGCCGGAACCGTGAAGATCTCCCACGTCATCGAGGCCCTCGGCGTTCCGAGGGAGTGGGCGACGGGGACGATCCGGTTCAGCCTGGGGAAGGGAAACACCGCGGAAGAGATCGACCTTGCCACGGCGGCCGTTGTCGAGAGCGTCGACAAGCTCCGACGGATCGCCGAGCTGGAGGCGAGCCTCGGCGCCAGGGGATGCCGGTAGAACCGGGCAATCATCCGGGCGTCGGCGTACGAGGGGTTTCCCGGCCGGGACGCGACGGTCTCCGCGAACGGCAGGGATCGGGCCGCATCGGGCGGGAGGAAACAAACAGGGAGCCGCAGACGCCGAGGAAGCCGCCATGTGGAAACGCATCCGGACCCTGTTCCGCCGGGACCTTCACCGACCGCGCCAGGGCGGGCTGGAGATCCTGAAGTACATCGGGCCGGGCCTCCTTGTCACGGTGGGGTTCATCGATCCGGGCAACTGGGCGTCCAACATCGCCGCCGGGGCGACGTACGGCTACACCCTCCTGTGGATGGTGACCCTCTCCACGGGGATGCTCATCCTCCTCCAGCACAACGCCGCCCACCTGGGGATCGCCACGGGCCTGTGCCTCTCGGAGGCGGCGACCCACCACCTGAAGCCGTCCTGGTCCCGGGGTATCCTGGCCACGGCGGTTGCGGCGGCGGTATCCACGGCCCTGGCGGAGATCCTCGGCGGGGCCATCGCCCTGAACATGCTCTTCGGCCTCCCGGTCCGGGCCGGCGCGGTTCTGACCTGCCTGGTCGTGGCCGTGCTCCTCTTCACAAACACCTACCGGCGCCTCGAGCGGATCATCATCGGATTCGTCTCCCTCATCGGACTTTCCTTCGTGTATGAGCTGACCCTCGTCCCCATTGAATGGGGGAAGGCCGCCGTGGGCTGGATCCGGCCGGAGATCCCCGACGGGTCCATGCTCATCGTCATGAGCGTCCTCGGGGCCGTCGTCATGCCCCACAATGTTTTCCTGCACTCCGAGGTGATCCAGAGCCGCCAGTGGAACCTGGAGGACGAGGCGGTCATCCGCCGCCAACTCGATTACGAATACTACGATACCCTCTTTTCGATGATCGTGGGATGGGCCATCAACAGCGCCATGATCCTCCTGGCGGCGGCCACGTTCTTCGGCCAGCGGACCCCCGTGGAGGAGCTGCAGCAGGCGAAGTCGATGCTGGAGCCCCTGCTCGGCTCCGCCGCAGCGGCCGTCTTCGCCCTGGCACTCCTCTTCGCCGGCGTGGCCTCGACCATCACCGCCGGCATGGCCGGGGGATCCATCGTGGCGGGGATCTCCGGGGAGCCCTACGACATCCGCGACAATCACTCCCGCCTGGGGGTCGGGATCACTCTTCTGGCGGCGCTGGTGCTCATCTTCTTCATCGGCGATCCCTTCGGGGGGCTGATCGTTTCGCAGGCGGTGCTCAGCGTCCAGCTTCCCTTCACGATCTTCCTCCTGATCCGCCTGACCGCCTCCCGGGAGGTCATGGGGACCCACGCGAACTCCTGGAAGACGACGCTGGGGTTGACGGCCGTCGGGCTCCTTGTGACGTATCTGAATGTGCGCCTTCTGATGTCCCTGTTTTCCTGATGGAAAAAATCCGTTCCGACGGGGCTTTCCCCTGCGAAAAGGTTGTGCTATAGGGGCGCCCGGAGAAACGAGCCATGAACGCGCTGGTGCCGGTCAAAAAGAAGACGAGCGAGAAGAAAATCAACCGCTGCCTGTCCTGCGGAACGACGGAAAACATGGGGCGGAAGCGGTACTGCTCCGCCGACTGCCGGCTGCGCCTGCGCCTGAAGCTGGACATGAGGACCGGCCTCATCCAGGCCCTGAACACCCGCTACGCGACGTTTTATTTTTCCGACCGCCTCATCATCATGGACCTCCTGCCTTTCGGCTCCAGCGAGGTCTTCAGCTTTTTCCACCCCCGCACGCCGGGGCAGAATCCCGCCGACGCCTTCAGCCGCATGGCGAACCTGCTGGGGGATGTCTGGTGGGCCGAGAAGCGGCGGACAAACAAGCGCTACATGGCGTCGCGGATGGTTCTCGAACAGGCCATCCGCAACGACTGGACGGGGACGTTCCGGCCGGAGGAGATCCGGATCCCCGCCGTCCGCGGCATCTCCCTGATCCACCTGAGGCTGGACCGCTCCAGCCTCGAGTCCGCCGACGTCCTGGACGTGATCAAGAGCGCCTATCGCAGGCAGGCCAAGACCCACCATCCCGACGTGGGCGGGGACGCCGATACCTTCCGCCGGATCCATGCGGCCTACGAGGAACTGCTTACCTGGACGGAGAACCCAACGTTCCTGAAGAAGCGGGGATTCCCGGACAAGTGGTTCTACGACGGCTACCGGAACAAGTGGATCCAGCCTTCCCGGCTCCAGCGCACACGGGTGCTCTGAGGCGCAATCATCCTCCCTTTCTGTTTCAAGACACGGAGTGATTTCCGGCCGCCGGATCCGGAAGGCCGTCCCGGGTCTGTTTCGATGAAGATTGCGATCGCCCGGGAATGCGGCGGAGATTTGCAGGTCCGTCAGGAGCGGCGACGGATCATCAGGACGGGAATCCACACGGCGAGCCACGCCGCAAGGATCAACCCGGCGAAGCCATAGGCAGCCATGTTGACCGGTTCGAAAGGGGACCACTGAAAGGCCAGGTACTCGACGAAACCGCAGGCCCGGGCGCCTTCCTGTCCGCGGCAGACACCATCATACCCGGCGACGATCTTGAACAGGAAAGCGGCCATGAGAAACAGCGGCGGACCGGCGACGAACCATGGCAGGTGGCGGGAGAAGAAACGGTCGAAGGATGTCATGGCGATTCTCCTGCAATCGTGGGTGTTCGATAAGGGATCAGGATCAAGGCCGGGAGCGGTTCAGCCGATCCCGGAGAAGACAATGGCTCCCTCATACTGGAATTGGACGGGCGGATCAAATATTTCGTGGATGGGACCGGATTCCGTCCGGTCAGGGGGAAGGATGTACGGCCGGAGAAAAGGGAGGGAAGCAGCCGGTGCCGCTTCCCTCGTGTTTCGATTTGCGGGGTGGAGTTCTGACGTTCTGCTCCCCATCCCCGCCCGCTTCAGGCCCCCGCGGCTTTCAGCCGGGTGATCATGTCCTTCATGAAGGTCTCCCTTGCCTTCAGAGCCCGGCGGAACTCCCGGTCGTCGGTGTTTACAACCTCGATCCGGAGGGCCGGGTAGTAGCGTTCCAGAACTTCAAGAAGAAGTTTCGCCTCTTCCGGCGTCAATTCCACATTTGTCATGGCGCTTTCCTCCTTTCCGGAGCGACGGGGACGGCGACCGCCTTACCCGGACAGCCTCCCCTTCGTTTCCCCGATGGGATACACGGGGAAAATCTCGAATTGGAGCAGATCGATCCATGCCGCCCGGGCGGCGATGAGCCCCTTGGCGTCCGTGTCGACCACATAGATCGTCCGCAGGCCCTGGAGATCATAAAACTCGTAGAGGACCTTGACATCCGGGGGCCATTCCCAGGTGGCCCTCCTTGTCCGGACTTCCCGTTCATCCTGGGGATCCCAGGTACAGATCATCATGAAAAGCATGGTCTCACCCCCTTGGTTTCATGGAATGGATTCGGATGGAAAGGCGGTTGCCTCCCTGCTGTTCACGCGTTGCGGGGTATGCCCGGGAAGGCGCACTCCCCCGGTATCCCCCGGGGATGGATCCTCTCCCCCGGGGTCCGGCGAGGGCAGTTTCCGGTACCATCGGTTCATGGAAGGACTCCCGCGTTGACCCCGGCCGGCGAAATCGGGAGGACTTCCCCGGGCGGGTTCCAAACCGAAAGAGGAAAATCTTGCGTTTGCCGGGTGTCAGGAGGGACGAAAAACGGTTGCCGATAAAGGGGAAAAGACGGGAAACACCTTAACAGCATTCATCTTTAAAGGTAATGTAGCAAACGTACGATAGATAGTCAATGAATGCCTTGAACGGAATGCCGCCCCATCTTTCTTCTCGCGGGTCGGTGGTTACCTCTTTTTTTTCTTTACCGGGTGGTCCGATTCGTTGTTGTATAGGCAATCGGAAGAGGAGAAAACGGCGTTCAACGGCGGATTTACCCAAATCGCAAATAAAGGTGCTGAAAGGTTCATATATGGAAAAGTCAAACCATCCCGAGGCCTTCACAGGCCAGACCGGTGCGTTCAAGGATGCCTGGGAATATTGGACGGATGCCTGGCAGCGGTCGGTCCTTTTCCTGGACGCGATGCGGAAGCGCGGGAATGCCTATGTCGACCACCTCAAGGAAGGACAGCCGCCGGTTCTCACCTTCCGGTACGAGATGATCCTGGACGGCCGTCACTTCAAGAGGCCGGTGAATTATGCCCTGGTGCGCATCGTCGACCGGCGGGCGGAGGAACTGCAGCGAAAGCGCAGGGATGAGCGGCGGTCCGGAACGTATGTCAAGACTCTCCCCAAGCGGCCCATCATCATCATCGACCCCCGGGCCGGTCATGGGCCTGGAATCGGCGGATCCAAGAGAGATTCGGAGATCGGCATGGCCCTAACCAACGGCCACCCGGTTTACTTCATCCTGTTCTTCACGGAGCCGATGCCCGGACAGACGCTGGTCGACGTGGAGGACGCCGAGGTGAAATTCGTCGAGGAGGTGCTGGCGCGCCATCCGAACCTCGACAAGCCGGCCATCATGGGCAACTGCCAGGCGGGATGGGCGGCTGCGCTCCTGTGCGCCGACCGGCCGGACCTGGTGGGGCCTCTCGTTCTCAACGGCGCGCCTCTGTCCTACTGGGCCGGTGTCGAGGGGGCCAATCCCATGCGCTACCGGGGAGGCCTTGGCGGCGGGGTCTGGATGAATACCTTCCTCAGCGACCTGGGGAACGGCAAGTTTGACGGGGCCAACCTGGTGTCCAACTTCGAGTCCCTCAATCCGGCGAACACGTACTGGAGCAAGCAGTACAACCTCTACTCCCAGATCGATACGGAGGAGGAGCGGTACCTCAAGTTCGAGCGCTGGTGGGGCGGCTTCTTCATGATGAACAGCGAGGAGATCCACTTCATCGTCAACGACCTCTTTGTCGGAAACAAGCTGGAGCGAGGCGACCTCGAACTCCGGGAGGGGCAGAAGCTGAGCCTGAAAAACATCCGCAGTCCCATCCTGGTCTTTGCCTCCCGGGGGGACAACATCACCCCGCCACAGCAGGCCCTGGGCTGGATCACGCGGGTGTATGAATCGGCGGAGGACATCCGGCGGCACGGCCAGGTGATCGTCTACATCGTCCATTCCGACATCGGCCACCTGGGCATCTTCGTCTCCGGCGCCGTCGCCCAGAAGGAGCATAAGGAGATCATCGGGAACTTCGACATGATCGAATACCTCGCCCCGGGGCTGTACGAGATGGTCATCGACGAGAGCAGCGGCCCCATTGGCAATACGGACTTCAAGCCCCGGTTCGAGGAGCGGACGTTCGAGGACATTTACGCCCTGGGGACGGAAGGCGCCCAAGAGGAGGAAGACTTCCAGGTCGTCAAGGCCGTTTCCGAGTGGAATGACACCCTGTACCGGATGTGGGTCCGGCCGTGGCTCCAGATGACCGTCAACGACCTGTCCGCGGAAATCTACAAGCAGATGCATCCGCTGCGTTTGCAGAGGTACATTTTTTCGGATCTGAACCCGGCCGTCCGGCCCGTGAAGTCCCTTGCCGACATGGCCCGGAAGACGCGGCGCCCCGTTTCCGCCGAAAACCCGCTGGTGGACCTCGAAAAACAGATGAACAAGGTTATTGTGGATACGCTCAACCTCTACCGGGACACCCGGGACCGTCACCAGGAGACGCTCTTCCGCTCGATCTTCGGACGGGAGATCCTCCACCAGGCGTTTGTCGAGGGGCGGAAAGGGATCTGTGATGCCGGAGGGGAGCTTCCGGCGTCCTGCGTGCCCGAGGAGATCGAGAAGGCCTTCGAGAGCGGGGGCCAGGCCGAGGGGCTGATCCGGGTGATGATGGCCGTCACGATGGCCGACCGGATCTTCGACCGGACCGAGTACGCCTATGCCGAGAAGGTTGCCCTCTCCCATCCGATCTTCAGCGAAATCCGGCCGGCCGTATTCAAGGACATGGTGAAGCAGCAGGCCATGGTGCTTCAGGCCGATGAAAAGAGGGCTCTCAAGGCCCTGGGAAAACTGATCCGGAAGCCGGAGGATCGACGGGAAGCCCTGGCGCTGGGACGGCAGATCGCCGACGCGGACGGCCATTTTTCAGAAACGGAGAAGGTGATCCTGGAGAAAATACGGCAGGGTCTGGGCATTTCCGGAAAAGAGGCATGACGCCAAAGAGGCCGGCATCGCATCCCCCGGGATCGTCCGGGGCGGTTCCGTCATGCCGCGTCCCTTTCCATTCTTCGGTACGTCGCACTTGGTCCAGGTGCGGGTGTCGCCGGCCTTGCCCGGTTTCCGAATGATCTCATGAGGTGCCTCCATCGATTCGGCGGGGGGCGGTCCGGGGAGCGATGATCGTCGATTACGCCTTTCTCTTCGAGAATCTGGGGAACCTCTCCCAGGTGTCCACAACCGCGCTCGCGGTATCCATCACCGTGGTGGCCATCATCGTCGAACTGGCCGCCACGCGATACTCCCCCAAGATCAGCGACCTGTTCCTGAGAAACGGCGTGAATATCGCCGTCATGAGCTTCTTCATCTTCATCATCGTCTTCAATGTCTGGATCATGGTGCCGAAACTGGTCCCGGCCTCAACGGCCATCAAGATCGTTGTCTGGATCTACCTGCTCCTGCTCACCGTCAGCTTTGTCATCATCATTCCCTATCTGTTCTTTGTCTTCGATTTCCTGCGACCCGAAAGCATCATCCGCTCCCTGGAGAAATCCGCCCTCGGTCACCTTCGGGCGGCCCGGCGGAATCCGTTGCACCTGGCCGAGGCCCGGCGAAAGTTTCTGGGCACGGTGGAGCAGATCGGCGACATCGGCGTCAAGTCCATCGCCAGCATGGACCGCTCCCTTGGGCTGTCCTGCATCAGCGCCCTCCAGAGGATCCTGACCCACTACCTGAGCGTCAAGCGGGAGTACCCGCCCTACTGGCATGTCATCGAATCGGGAAACTTTTACGGATTCTGCCACGATTCCATCGCCCGGATCGAGGCCACGAAGACATGGACGGAGATGGCCATCCTGAAACAGTATGAGTTCATCCTGACCACCGCAGTGGGATCCATCCGGGAAATGGTCCAGGAGGTCTCCAATGCCATGGGGGAGATCGCCGCATCCGCTGCGGTGGAGAACCTGGAGGAGTCGGTTGAACTCATCGTGGCCTATTTCAACACCTTTCTCCGCATCGGCCACAACGCCAGGGACCAGTACGGGATTTTCAACATCCTGAACCAGTATCGGCTGTTCGCTGAGCGCCTGATGGAGCGGGACGTGAAGCGCACCCTGGAGATCGCCGCCTACTTCCGCTATTACGGCCTTCTCGCGGTGACGGCGGGCCTTCCATTCATCATGGTCACGGTCTCCAGCGACCTCCGGGTGCTCAATGAGAAGGCCTACGAGAGGGAATTTGCCGGCCGGCGCGAGCTTCTCGACATCTTCCTCACGCTGGACAAGGAACCCGAGACGGCCGTTGACGAGATCGCGTTCCTGGGTGTCCGGAAGAGCCAGGCCATCCTGGCGGGTTTCTACCTGGGGCAAGGGGAAGAGGATCTGGCGAGGCATATCTGGCGGGACATGCTGAACGAGCCGCCGGAAAGGCTGGCTGCCATCCGGGACGAGATCCTCGCCCTGGAGAGGGAGCGCTACTGGGAAGTCACGGACCGCTGGGTCAATTTCGACTACGTTCCACCGGACCAGAAGGACAGAATCCGCGAGTTTTTCAGCTGGTTCGAGGATTCCGGACCCGTGACGACATGAGCCCGGGATGTCGCCCGGTATGACGGGCGGGTTGATGGTTGCACTTCGGCGGGCATAGCCATGCGGGTCCCTCGAATCGGGAGTCCCCGGAGAGGCCCCTCAGATCAGTTGATACCCGTTTTCCCGGAAAACCCTCAGGCAGGCATCGACGACATAAGGATCGAAACGGGTTCCCCGGTACCGCGAGAGCTCTTCCAGGGCCCGCTCGACGCCCAAGGCCGGCCGGTAGGGGCGGTGGGAGGCAATGGCGTCGACCACGTCCGCCACGGCGATGATGCGTGCCTCCAGCATGATGCCGTCTCCGGTCAGTCCCCGGGGATACCCCGAACCGTCCAGACGCTCGTGGTGCTGGAGGATGATCTCGGCGATGGGCCAGGGGAAGTCGATTTCCTTGAGGATGCAGTGGCCCGCCTCCGAATGGGTCTGGATCAGGCGCAGTTCGAGCTCGGACAGACCGGCGGGCTTGCTGAGGATTTCCGCCGGGACGGAGATCTTGCCGATGTCGTGGACCACCCCCGCCATGTGGATGCCGTCGATCCTGTCCGCATCCAGTCCCATTTCCGCTGCAATGGCGCGGGACAGGTTCGCCACCTTTCTCTGGTGTCCCGCCGTGTAGGGATCCCTCGATTCAACCACCAGGGTCATCGCCTGGATGACCGCTTCCATTGCCTTTTTCAGCTTCTTCAGGCTGACGTCCAGAGCCTCTCCTGCTTTCTGGAGTTCCGTTGTCCGATCCTGGACGAGCTCCTCCAGCATTTCCTTTTTTTCCCTGCCCATCCGCTCCAGGAAAATATTGTGGGCGCTGCGGTCGATGGCCGAGAAGAGGTGTTCCTTGGCGATGGGCTTCATCACGTACTGGGTGATGTTGAGATCAATGGCGTCCAGGAGGAATCTCGTATCGTCGTGCGCCGATGTGACGATGATTTCCGTGTGGGGTGACAGGGAGCGGATCTCCCGGGCCATCTCCAGGCCGCTCATGACGGGCATGCGGATGTCCGTGACGACGATGTCGGGATGCCGCTCCTTGAAGCAATGCAGGCCGTCCCTCCCGTTTTTGGCAAGGTTGATTTCGGTGACCTTGTTCTTGAGGAGTTCGCCTACCGCTTCCAGGGTGTATTCCTCGTCTTCCACATAAAGGAGGGAGATGTCGTTCAACGCTTTCTTCTCAGGATTCATAAGGCACCTCGATTCTGAATTCCGCCCCGTCAGGCGTGTTGTGGGCGGAGAGTTTACCCGCCATGCTTTGTTCGATGATCGTTTTCGACATGTACAGGCCGATTCCGGTTCCTTTCCCTTCTTCCCTGGTCGAAAAATACGGGTCGAAGACCCGGTCCAGATCTTCCTCGGCGATGCCGCCGCCGTTGTCGCCGATGACGACCACGGCCTTCCCGTTTTCCGCAAAAGCGGAGACGGTGACCTCCGGATGTTCGATCTCCCGCTCAATCAGCACGTCCAGGGCATTCTGCAGGATGTTCAGGATGACCTGGGCGTACTCGTTCGGGAATCCATACAGGGATGGATCGTCCTGGACCTGAAGATTCAGGAGGACTCCCCGGTTCTTTAAACTGCCTTCAAGGAATGATATCGCGCTCGCGATGACCTCCTGCAGGCGGAAGGACTGTTTCTCCTTGCGGGGCCGGAAGAAGTTGCGGAAGTCGTCGATCGTCCTGGACATGAACTGGATCAGGTCCATCGCCTTCCTCGTCTGAAAATCCAGGTATCGCGACGTAAGGGTTCCGTGGCTCATGGCCTCCGGCAGGAGCTGGATCAGCGCTCCCACGGCGTTGAGTGGCTGCCGCCACTGGTGGGCGATGTTTCCGATCATCTGTCCCATGGCGGCCTGACGGGACTGGGTGATGAGGAGGGCATCCTTCTCCCGGTTTTTCTGCAACTCCTCGCGGACGCGCTCTTCGAGGGTCCTGTTGAGCTCCTCCAGCTCCTTTTGCTGCCGCTGCAGTTTCCGGTCGGCCTCTTTTTTCTCTTCCAGGTTGTGGAGGAAGGTGTTGAACCAGAGGACGAGGTCGCCGATCTCATCCCGGGACACTTCTTCCAGCCGGACACCGGGCCGGATCGTTCCGTCCTGTATCTTCCGGAACAGATCGGTCATCTTCTTCACGGGACGGACGATGTTTCGGTACAGCAGCAGGGAGAATGCAAGGCACAGAACGAGGCAGGCCGCCGCGATGGCCAGGGTGTTGTGGCGGATTCCAGCCAGCGCGGCGGCGATTTCCCTTTCCGGCGTCAGGCTCAGGAGGAGCCAGCCGCTCTTTCCGGAACGGTTGTACATGGCGGAGTAATCCAGGTCGCCGATGCGGTTGCGGAACGGAATCATCGGCTTCTGCTTCAGGAGGTCCGCCGTGAAGTCCGGGTTCACCGCGGTCCCGATGAGGATCCGGTCGGGATGAAAGACGATCCGGGACTGTCCGTCGATCACCATGTAGGTCTGGGAGCGCGGCGTATCCTGCATGAAGCTGTCATGGAAGTACCGGGCGTCGTAATTCACGATCAGGAGGCCCAGCGGCTCTTCGGCGAGGCTCTGCATATTCATGGTCTTCAGGATCCGGACCGCCGTGATGACGCGGGGATGGGCCGAATGGGCGTTCACGTTCTCCTCGATGCCTGCCCAGTAGACCGGCCGGATCGAGGCGCGGGCGGCCTCGAAAAGGGCCTCCTTCCGTTCCAGTTTCGTGTTTTCGACGTTCAGCGTATCGCCGACGTGATAGTGCGTTCCGGACATGGAGAAGATATCGATGGAGACGAGGCCCCGGAGATTCAGGTAGCCGCTCAGGATGTAACCGATCTTCGCCTGGGTGGAGAGTTTGCTGAACGGTGATTTTTCCTCGCGGTCTTCCTTCAGGACGGCCGTGATGTCGTCGTGGCCGGCGACGTTGGCCATCAGGCTTTCCACCTCGTCCATGACCAGCTCCAGGTAATTCATCTTGGCGCTCATCGTCATCCGGGTGAGGTCGTGAAGGGATTGACTCATGGCGTGAAGGGAAACGTTGTAGGAGATGATCCCGAACAGGATGAGCGGGACGATGCCGGTCAGGGCCAGGTAGCCGAAAACCTTGACCAGAATGGGGGATGGGATGCAGTATTTCATGCCGGATGTCCTTTTCAACGGTATGGGACGACGGAGATTCAGAGGTCTTTCCCCGTGATCAGCCGCACATCGACCAGTGTCTCAGCGGGAACATCCTGTTTCCGGAGGAGGTCCACGGCGGCCCTGACCCCTGCGTAGCCCTGCACCGCCGCCTGCTGGTCGATCGTTGCCCGCAGTTTTCCGGCCCGGAGGGCGTCCCGGACCTCGGACAGGTTGTCGAAGCCCGCGACCAGGACGTCTCTCCGCTTTTTTTCCTCCAGGTATTCAATCACCCCGAGGGCCATCATGTCATTGGAGCAGAAGACCACACCGATCCGGGGATGATTCCGGAAGATCTGCCCCGCCACTTTATAGGCCTCGTCGATCTTCCAGTTGGCCGTTTCGACGGCGACGACGGAGAGGTTCGGATTTTCGCGGAATGCCTTCAAGGCGCCCTTTTTCCGCTCCACGGCGTTGTCCGCTTCCCGGATCCCTTCGATGATCGCCGCCTCCGTCGGCCGGGCAATCTGCCCGCTCACATGCTTCGCCGAGAGGTAGGCCCCCCGGTAATTGTCCACGCTGATGAACGGAATGTCGCTCAGGCCTGCCTTGCGGGCGTGCTCTCGGTCGAGTCGGTTGTCGATGTTGACGATCATGACTCCTTTGCCCCGGGCCCTGCGGAGGGCGGGAATCAGCCTGGTGGAATCGGCGGGGGCGATGACAATCGCGTCGATTTTCTGCTCCGTCAGCTCTTCGATGATGGCGATCTGCTGATCGACGGAGGTCTCCTTGGCGCCGGTCTTGACGATCAGCTCGACATTCAGGTCCTGCTCCGCCCGCCGGGCACCCTTCTCCATCTCCACAAAGAAGGGATTTGTCAGGGTCTTCATCACCAGTGCGATCCGGGTTCGTTGAGCGGGCGGGGAAGGCTGTCCCTGAGGATCCTGAGCCTGCCTGCCGGCCATGTACAGGCGGTCCTGGTGAGGGCCGGCGGATTGATCGTCATTGCACGCTTCCATGACGGCCAGGATGGCCAGGATGGTCAGCAGGGATGCAGCGACGGTGAAAGCGATTTTCTTCATGATCGTATTTCTCCAGCTTGATGGATCCGGGGATGGGGCCCGGGATCGTTCCCATCCCGGAGCCCGTGCCCCGGATCCGGGATCTCCCTACCAGTTGAGCCGCACAGCGGCCGTTGCGGCATGACTGGTCTGGCTCGATCTCAGCTCGCCGGTGTAGGCGAGGGAAAAAGTGAAGGTCTCGGTAATCTTCCCTGTCAGCCCCAGGGAGAAGACGCCGCTGTTCCGGTCGCTCGTATCGGAATAAACCGTGAAGGGCTCGGCGGTTGCCCCGGCGAAATGGGCGTTGAACACCGTCTCGTCGTTTCCAAACTCGTGGACCCACCGACCGGAGATCTCGGGGATCAAGGAAAAGGATTCACCAATCATGAAAGTCCTGGCAATCCGGAGGCCAAGGGCGCCTTGGAGGAATGTGGCGTCTTCGTCGTCCACCTTGAGGTTCAGGGATTCAGCGCCGTTCTCGGTGAAGCTGTTCCGGTGGTTCCGCAGGGCGAGAAAAGAGGCGAGTGGGGTAATCTCGAAGCCCATCCAATCGGCCTTGTATCCGCTTTCGACGGAAGCGCCGAGTTCGTATCCGCTGTATGAAGCAGTGGCGGTATGGGAGACGGTCCCGAAGGAGATGGAACGGGTGGTGTCGTAATTGTTGCGGTTCAGGGAAAGGGCGCCGTCAGCGTACCATTTTCCGCTCTTCCAGGTTCCGTAGAGGGCGGTCTGGAAGCTGTCCACACTACCTGAGTCACTCAGGTCCGTGAATTCTACATCCGTCTTCGAATATCCAAGAGCGGCACCGGCTCGGAAGCCCTCGGTGACGAAGAAGTCGACCCCGGCGATGAAGCCCTGGATTGTGTAGTCGTATCTGGAGGCGATGTCCTCACCGGTGCGATTACCTTTGGCCCCGTGTCCTCTGACCCAGATGCTGAAAGGGGACTCCTCGTTGTTCAGATTCAGGAAAGAGGAGGTAGCGTCGGTGAGGGAGGAGGCGTTCGCGGCGAGTGCCGCCAGGGAACTCCCGGAGAATTCCGTCTTGGTCTTTGCCGGGGTCGGCGCCGCGGCCTGGGGGTAAAGGTTCCGAAAGAATGAGGCCTGCCGGGCGGTGTCGACGGCGATAAAGGCGGTGTGGCTGGCGCCGGTCAACTGGTTGAAGGCGGAGCGTGCCGCATCGAGACTGTCGAGGGAATGAAGGGCATAGAAGGCGGTGAGCAGGTCCCCCGAGGCCGTATTGTAAGCGGTCTCGAGGTACTTCGAAACGGCCTGCTCGTTTCGGGTCACGGCGGCGGAGCTGAGGGTGGACTGCAAGTTCAGATAGCCGCGGTAGGCGTCATAGGAGAGCCAGGACCGGAGCAGAGTGGAATTCGCATCTACATTGAGTTTATCGTATGCTCCCGTCAGACCGTTCTGGGTTTCAACGAATAAATAGCTGCCGCCTCTCAAGCCTTTTGTAGAGACGGAAACGGTGCCGCCGGAATTGATGGTTGCCTTGTTGGCACTGATGTATGCCAGTGTGCCGTCCTCATTGGTGCCGATGCTGCATGTCGATCCGGTTTCCTGGGTGAACGTACCATCGACTCTGAGGATACCTCCGAGGACAAAGATCGATTTCCCACTCGAGAGGTCCCCGCCCAAGGTCCAGGTGCCGGCGCCGGTTTTTATGATTGTTTCAAAGTTGAGGAGCGTGCCGTTCTTAATGGCACCCGAGCCCTCGAGGTGGGCGATATCGCCGGTTCCATTAACGATTCCTGCTTTGCTCATGTCGTCACCGTCCACATTTCCGGTGGTGTCCGATCCGGCCTCCAGAAAGACCGTATCGTTGCCGGCTCCCATGATAACGGCCTGTCCGCCTGTGCCGTTGAGCGTCCCGCCGTTCTCAAAGACGTCGTCGCCGGTACCGTCAAAGAAGACGGTTACTTTGCTTGTGATCTTGCCGTAGTTAACGGCCTTGCGATTTACGTAGTTGCCTTTGCCGGAGAAAAAGATTCCATAATTATTGGTTGTTATTTCACCTCCAGCATAATTCGTTGCGGAACCCAGTTTAAAAAAGTTGATTCCATCATTTCCCCCTTTGATGGTGCCGCTGTTCTCAAGGATGCCGTTTTCAGTGATGTAAATTAAATTTACATTTGTATCCACGGCTTCGATTGTTCCACCGGCCTCGTTTCTAATGGTGCCATTGGAGATTTCCACTGTGCGTTGTCCTTTGCCCGCCTCGCTCTGAATAAGACCTCTATTTGTAATCGTGGCAGTGCTGCTGCCTGTCGAATAGATGGCGGGTCCCGCTTTAGCTTTTATATCGCCGGCGTTCGTGACGTCGAGGTCGCCTGTCTGAGAAACAATTGCATATCCATTGCCGGAGATGGTTGCCCCCTCAAGATTTGTGACGCTGTTTTTTACGTCTGCTCGTACGAAATGAATGGCATAGGCACTACTACTCGTGATTGTCCCAGAATTGTTTACAGTGCCGCTTCCCATCTTAATGGCTGATCCCTGTCCGGTGATCGAGCCGTAGTTGTTGATGGTTCCGGTCAGGGATGTTCCGTTGCCATCGGAGGATGTATTGAGAAGAATGGCGGAACTGCCTGAGGCCTTGCTCGTGACTTCTGCTTTCGACCCCACGGTTATGTTCCAGCCTGCGGTTTTGCCTGAGATGGCATAGTTTCCCATTGTAGAAGTGACTTTGACGCTGGGCTGCACGGTGGCGTTCATGCCGGTCCCGACATTCAGGTTTTCAAGGACTACGCCTGCCGACTGATCGCTGTTGATGTCCACGTCCGCGAAAGCCGGCGAGACGAAGAGGAAGATGAGCGCCGCCAGAAGGAATGGAACGCAAACCTGTTTCCCCTGTTTCAGGTAGATCGTTTGAACAAGTACTCGCTTGTTCTGCATGAAAGAATCCCTCCTTTGATGAGAAGCTCGATAAAGAGCACCGGTCTTGTCCGCGGCGGCATCAGCCGGGAAGCATATGCGCCGTGGATCGTTCTATGATTAACTGTCGGCAGTTCAGGGAAAACGTCGTGAAGGCGCGGATTGGATAGGATGGAAAGAAGAGTTAGACAATGCTGGTTGTGCTCATACGAAATACATACGCATATTAGGTATGTTAGGCAACACTTTGAAATAGTAGGAATTATGCAGCGTAAAAGCAGGTGGGTGGAAGTCTTTCAGTGGTGCATGATTTTCGAACTCACTGACCCGGTGGATGAGATAAGGGGGATCGGGGAATAGATTTCTGCCATGCCAAAAAATTCTGACCAGCCATGATGGCGTAACAAGATGATTCTGTTGTTATTTCAGGATTGGTGAGCGATGAGACGGGACTTTCTTGAAACGAAGGAGGAACGACTTCCAGGATGATTACGCTAGTAAAGCGACCACCGGCAATGCAATCCCGCCCGGACGCCCGGATCGCACGGGGTTCCGGGTCTGCCCCGCGTTGCAGTGCCGAGCGAGGTCCATTGCCCGGTCAAGTCGGGGACGCACGGAGAGCCGGCGGGAAAACAGCTTTGCCGCCCGGCCTGTCGGCCACCGGTGTGCACCCCTTCCTGTCCGGACGGGTTTCCGCTCAGCGTTTCTTGTGGTACGTCACGTTTCCCTTTTCGTCCCACTTGGTCTCTTCGACCGACCGCCCCTTCACGTAGACCTGCTCCCACTTCTTTCTGCCGTTTTCGTGGAACTGGGTGGAGAGCCCGTCCATCTGGCCGTTCTTGAAGTGGTCCACCGACCAGACGGTTCCTTTCTCCGTCCAGCGGGTAATGACGCCATCGACGTTTCCCGCCTTGAAGGGTGTTTCACTGCTTTTCCGGCCGTTCTTGTGCCAGAAGGTCTCCGTTCCATCCAGCTTGCCGTTCGAGTAGGTGGCACGGGTGTAGATCTGCCCCGTGTCGTAGTAGCGCTCCAGCGTCCCGACCTGCTTGTCCTTCAGCCAGCTGGAGACGTCCTTGAGCTTCCCGTTGTCGTAGTAGGACCAGTAGGTCCGGGCGGTGGTGTCATGGTTTTCCACGTAGGTGGGATTGCCCTGCTCGTTCCAGCCTTTCCAGGTCCCGATTTTCTTCCCGTCCAGATTGTAGGAACCCTGGTCGAGCACCCGGCCGTTCTGCGACCAGAAGGTCCGGAGGCCCGTCGTGATCTCGTTGATTGCATTGGCAGGCTTGCGGAACGAGTACTCCAGGGATCGCTTCCCATCTTCATAATATTCCTTGATGGTTCCGCTCTGGGACTTGTCCGCGGCGTACGTGACGGTCTTCACCATCCGGGGAGTCATGTCGCCCGGGTGATAGGACGTCTCCGTCCAGGTCCCGCCCCGGTAGCCTTCTTTATACGTCCCGTCGTAGGTGATCCGGCCCTTCTGGTTGAAGGCCCGGTAGGTGCCCTGCTGGATCCTGCGGCCGTTCTTCTCGTAGCAGGTGTATTCGATCTTGACCCGGGTTTTGCCGGAATCCCAGTATTCCCGTTGCCACAGGAGGGCCTCGCCGGTTTCGATCTTCGCGGTGGCCGACGCCTCGTCCACGAGCTTTCCGCTCTTCCCGTCGTACAGCCGCACGGTCACCCGGTAGGAGCCGGACTTTGCGTAGGCGTGGCTTGCCCGCGGGACGGTGGCCGTGGATGCGGCCTTGCCGTCGCCGAAGGTCCAGTCGTATCGCTGGACTGCCGGTGGGTGGCTCGATTTCGCGGCAAAGGAAAGGGATGTCCCCGGGCTGCCGACGGCGATCGACGGATCCAGGAAAATCCCCGCCACCGTGACGGACGCTTCCCCGGCCAGTTTCTGATCTTTTTTCGATCGGGCCGTCACGGTAAACGTCCCGCCGCCCGCGGGGGGCGAGTAGAGGCCCGCCTCCGTGATGGTTCCCCCGGCCGCGCCCTGCCGGATGCCCCAGAGGACGTCCCGGGTTTCCTTCCCCATGAGATATGCCTTGAAAGTCTGCCTGTCCTTCTTGGTCAGCGAAGCCTGCGCGGGAACGATCGTCAGGACCGGCTTCGGCTCCAGCGCCTTCTCGACCCTGGCATAGAGAAGATCGGGCGCGGCCGACGCCGCGGCGGCTTCCAGCCTCAGGCGGCAGGGTTTCTCCGTCGTCTTGACCTTCCATTCCGCCGCAGCCGATCGGGTCCCGGCGGCCAGGGTTCCCAGGGATTTGATCGCCTCGCCCGAATCCAGTCTGCAGTCCTGCGGGGTGAGGCGGAGCTCGACCTGCTCCAGTGCCCATCCCCCCCGGTTCCGGACCGATCCCTTGACGAGGAGAAGGCCCCCCTCTTCTTTCGTTTCGAGTGCCGGCTCCAGGGCGGAGAAGGACGCCCGCCACAGGGTGTATACGCTTCGGACGGCCTGATTGATGGCGGGCTCGGGAATGTTGAAGAAATACTCCAGCTGCGACCGGGTGAGGCCCGCCGCCCAGACGGCGAGCTTTGCCGTGCCCTCGGACCGGGCATCCACAGCACGGTCAAGGGTTTTCGTCCCAGCCGGCCATCCCGGAGCGTGTCCGGAAAGGTTATACGTGCCCGGGTTGACGGTCGATTCCCAGGCGATGTGGCTGGAGGTCTCGGACATCAGGGTCTCCGAGTCCCCGTTGTAGTACCAGGGATCGAACCAGTCTTCGCTCGTCTTGAGGAAGCGGGTCAGCTCCGTGCGGAAGTTGTTGCTGAGGGATTTTACGGGGGAGAGGTAGCTGAGGGTTACCCGTCCCTTGACATCGTCGCCCAGGGACACGGATGAGTCCCCGCCCCCGCTCCTGTCCGCCGCAGCCAGAATCTGCTCCGCCGTGGCGCGCGAGACGCCGTTGACGTGGTATGGGCAGTGCATGTCCGCCAGGAAGTGGGCGCCCCAGGCCGCCGACTTCGGGAGGGCCTCCCGTTTCCCCGTGAGCATGCCCTCCGCCAGGTAACGGAAGTATCGCTTCACGGCGGCGGGTCCGCCTCCCTCGCCCCGGGCGGGATTGTAGTAGTGCATGGAAAACGGGGAGTTCCCCTTGCTGTCGGGGCCGGGGCCGGCGATCTTGCTCACGTCCAGGCCGGTCGTGCCCGCTCCGGTGAATTCCACATTGACCCACGAGACGCCCTCGCAGGCGAGGATCTGTTCGAGGGTGGGAAACGTCTTCGGATCGAAGGCGGGATCCGCCGCCAGGAGCCGGTAGGCCTCCCGGAGGATGTGCTGGTGGGTCTGGGCCGGGGCGAGGACGCCCCAGGCGAAGGCGCTGCGGGCGGCGAGCAGGACGAAAAGGCCCGCCAGGACAAGCAGAAATCCCAGGGAATGCCGCTTCATGAGGTTTATGCTCCTTGCAGGGGATCGATTGCGGGCCGGATGGATCCATCCGCCCGGAAAATCGGGGGGCTGGAAAGGCCGCGTCTTCGGGCACCTTATAACCCATGGCGGGACCGGAATCCAGCGTGGAGTTGCATGGAGCGACGGTTCCGGATGTCCGGACCGAACGGAAGGAAAGGGGGACCCGCATCCGACTTCCGGGTGGAAATGGTTACGCGTCCCCGTTTGATCTAGAGGTCTGTCTATGCCGTCAGGCGCTTCACGAACCGGGTCGTGTAGGTTCCTTCGATGAATTTTTCGCTTTCCAGGGCATTCAGGTGGAAGGGAATCGTCGTGCGGACGCCTTCGACGACGGTTTCCCGGAGGGCGCGCTTCATGCGCATCACCGCCTCGTCGCGGGTTCGTCCCCAGGTCAGGAGCTTGAACAGCATTGGATCGTAAAGGGGAGAAATCTCTGATCCCTCCACGATCCCTTCGTCGACGCGGACCCCCAGTCCGTGGGGAAGGTGGAGCCGGGTGACCCGGCCGGGGCAGGGGAGGAAGTTTTTCGACGTGTCTTCCGCCGTGATCCGGCACTCGATGGCGTGCTGCCGGGAGCGGATTTCCTCCTGCGAGAAGGGCAGCGATTCGCCCGCGGCGATGCGGATCTGCTCCTTCACGATGTCGATGCCCGTCGCAAGTTCCGTGATGCCGTGCTCCACCTGGAGGCGGCAGTTGACCTCGTTGAAGAAGAATTCCCGCGTGTCCTGGCAGTAGAGAAACTCGACGGTCATCAGGCTGTCGCTTTGGAGGGCCATGGCGATCTCCACGGCGGCGACGCCCATCTTTGTTCGAAGGAGGCAGGGAAGGGCCGGGCAGGGCGTTTCCTCGATGAGCTTCTGGAATCTCCGCTGGATCGAGCAGTCCCGGTGTCCGATGTTGACGACGTGTCCCATCCGGTCGGCCAGGACCTGGAACTCCAGGTGTTTCACTCCCGGGAGGAACTTTTCGATGTAGAAGGAAGAGATGCCGAAGGCCCGCGTTCCCCGCACACAGGCATGACGAATGCACTTGAGAAGCTCTTCCCGGTCCCTGGCGATCCGCATGCCGATTCCGCCGCCGCCGCCGGAAGGCTTGACGATGACGGGATAACCGATCCCCTCGGCGGTCTCGATGGCCTTGTCCAGGTCATCGCCATCGGTGCAGCGGATGGCCTCCTCGGAGCCCGGGACAACGGGGATTCCGATCATCTTCATCAGGCTTCGCGCCTTGTTCTTGGGCTTGGCGTTCCCCATGGAGGCGCAGGACGGTCCGATGAAGGACAGGCCGCTCTCCTCGCACAGGCCGACGAACTGCGGGTTTTCGGCCAGGAAGCCGTATCCCGGATGGATCGCGTTCGCCCGGGCTTCTTTTGCGATGGTGACGATCTCCTGCATCTGGAGGTACCCCTGGCCGGGGCCCCCCGATTCGATCCGGCGGACCTCGTCGGCCAGCCGGACGTGCAGTGATCCTGCGTCGTCGTCCGCATAGACGGCGACAGTCCGTATCCCCATTTCCCGGCAGGTTCTCAGAACCCGCACGGCGATCTCTCCTCTGTTGGCAACCAGGATCTTGTCGAACAAGGTCCGCTCCTCCCGTAACCGTGATCCGTCGTAAACCGGCCCAGGGAATGCAGGATGCATGCCCCTATGGCCATTGGCATGCTAAACCACGCAAAGACGTTGCAATATCGGCGTTTCTCCATAAACGGGCCGGGCGATTGCTGATGTTTCGGATAGGAATCTGTGAAGATTTGTACGCAGGAAAGGGGAAGGAATCTACGCACCCACAAAAACAGGGCGGATCTTTATGCGGTGCAAAACCAATCCGATCCGGCCTGTTTTTCAAGAGAGCGGGATTCTTCGGTAGATGCGCCGCTCCGTGTCCAGCAGGGCGCACTCCCCCTCGGCGACGGAACCGGCGACGATGATGTAGCGCTCATCCGGAAGGAGGGGAAGATCCTCCGCCGGCGGGACGGGTTCCCGGATCACCTTGCCCTGCTTCAGACGAAAGAGAACGGGACTGTGGGAATGGCCGCAGAAGAGGGCGGTGAAGGTTGTCCGGGCGTAGACCTCCGCCGCCCTGTCCACGCCGCCGTTATCGATGGGGTCGTAAACGGAGCGGACGGTTCCGTCCGGCATGGAGTGGGCGAACAGCAGGTCGTCCACGGCCACCCGCAGGGGCAGGTTTTTCAGGAAGTCCCTCGATGTATTCTCCTCCGGGCTGCGGGACGGATTCTCGTCCAGCAGCCGCTCCACCGCCAGGTCGTTGTTTCCTTTGATGACCGTGATTCCGTGGCGCCGAGCCAGCGCAAGCATCCCCTCCGCCAGCCTTCCCTCCATGGATTCGCAGAGATCCCCCAGGTGGATCAGGCAGGTTGCCCCCCGCTCCAGGAGCGCCGCCGCGGCCCGCTCCGTAGCCTCCTCGTTCCCGTGGCTGTCTGCGAGAATGCCGATCCACATGGTCAGGCCATCCGGAGCGCCATGGCGGCGGCCACGAAGGTGGAGCAGCCCAGGCCGACCATGAGATAGACGATGAGTGCAATGGGCTGCAGTGTCAGGAGAACTATACCGAGCATGGATCAATACCCTTTCCGGAGGCAGAAAGTCCGGGAATGGCCGTAAACGGCGGCGGCAGGGCTTCCACCAGGCGCATGAGCGTATAGACGAGGGGCCGGGCGGCGTCAAGGGAAAAGGCTTCCCCGGACGACGCCTGGCAGGGATATGGAATTCGGTCTGTGCCCCCGGGTGATGGACTCCGATGGAAAACCGGCCGTTTTTCCCGGGGTCGAGTTCCGGATTCCGGGGGGGCGGATTTCCTCATTCTTCCTCTGAAATTCGGAACAACCCGAATGGCGGAAAGCGTCGGCATCGTTCAAGCTGCAACCGGAGACAAGCGAAGAAGGGAGGTTCCGGATCATGATGATGGAAACCTGGATCGTCGGTGTGAAGACCAGCGGCCGGGAGGAATTCAACCCGCGACAGAGCCTGCTGTGCATGAACGTCCACAGGCCGGTGCGTGTTCCGGAACCCCCGGGACGCCGCCCGGCGTGTGTGTCCCTGAAATCCTGAACCAAGTCTGCCGGCGCGAACGCGACGCCGACCCGCATCATCCTTTCACATCCTGCCCGCCGCCGTTCGGCCCGACCCGGTCGAACCTTCGGATCCCTTTGCATGTTCGGTCAATCTGTAGTATCAAAAAACACGCTCTTTTCACGTGTCATTCCTCTCAACCAGGGAACGTGCTCTTCGCACGGTCAAGGGGTCCGCGGATTTATCGAGTCCGCGGAGGAGTTCTGCAAATGGTCGGGCCGCCATCTGATAACGACGGATGGCGGCTTTCATTTTCTGAATATCCGGTGACGTTTCGGGAGATAATCCCCGGATGCGCGGGGACCGGAAACAGCGACCGCCTGAACGGACATCTGATCCCGGCGGATTGCCCGCCGGTTGTCGAGGGGTGAACGTTTTCCATGCCGCCGGAACCTTCCCTGAAAAATCTGCACACGATCAAACGGCCCCGCTCGGAGCGGTGGCTCTGGATATTTGATTTCGACGGAACCCTGTCGCCCATCGTCCCCGACCGGAGTGCGGCCGTGATGGATCCATCCTGCCGCCGGCTTCTCTCGGACCTGCTGTGGGCCCGGCAGCAGGTGGCCGTCCTGTCGAGCCGCAGCCTGGACGACCTGTATCCCCGGATCGGAATCCCCGGAGTCTATGCGGGGGGCGGCATGGGGGTGGAATGGAGGCTCCCGTCGGGGGAGCGGCGCAGTTACGCGGAGGCCTATGCCGACGATGTCGAGGGCGCTCGGAAGGCGGCATACGCCCGGATGGCATCCATCGGCGACTCCCTCGGCGTGGATGTGGAGGACAAATACTGGACGGTTTCCTTCCATGTCCGCGGCCTCGGAGAGGCGCGGAAAGAGGAGGTGAGGCGGGAGCTGGAGGCCCTGGCCGGTCTTCACGGGCTGAAGATCCGCGCCGCCCCGGAGGCGTTCGAGGTGCTCTTCTCGCCCACGCTGGACAAATCCTTCGGTGTCTCCGTTCTCTGCCGGATCGTGAACCGGGACGCGGAAAAGGGCCGGATCGTCTACGCCGGCGACGATGAGAACGATGCCGTGGCGATGGACCTGGTGTCTCACCTCGGTGGGGTGACGATCTCGGTCGCCCGTTTTCCCGCCGGCCGGGAATCCATTCCGGTTCCCGATCCCCCCCGGCTGGCTTTGCTGTGCCGCCGTATTGCGGGCCTGGCATAGCGACGGGAGGTTCCATGGAGCCTTTTCTTGTCAAGGACTGCATGCTCCTGATCCGGATGAGCGGTCTCAGCCCCGCCTTTAATCTTCGCGAGCTCAGGGACCGGATCGCTGGCTGCTCCCCCGACGTGATCTACCATCATTTTTGCGAGACTCTCCTGGCGCCCACCTTCGACTACCCCGATTTCCGCAACGACTTCGCCGTCTGGGTGAAGCGCCAGCTCGAGGAAAACGTCCTGGCGGAGCGCCTCGGTGTGATCGACCCGTACGGCTACCCCTCCATGGAGAAGCTCCGGACGGACGTTCTGGACATCCTGGACGAGCGCATCAACGAGATGACCTATCTCCCGTCGGTGTCCCCCGGTCATGAATTCCATTTCCGGGAGGCCGTTACGGTCGTCTTCGAGACGGGGGCCCGCATCCTCTATCCCGAGGACATGCCCGGCGCCATCGAGAAAATGACGAAGGGAAGCATCTATTTCCATTTCCTGGAGGCCCGGCGCCGCACCCTGGGAAGGGTTGACGATTTCTCCCTGTGGCTGGAGGAGTTCGGTGAGCCGTGGGTCCCGGTCATCATGGAGATCCGCTCCTTTGATTTCCTCTTCCAGTCCCTGAACGAACTCAAGAACGACCTGATCCGGGTCATGAAGCCGTTCTGCATGGAGAAGTGCCGATGATTCCGACTCTCGATGCATATGCTCCCGTTATCGGGAACTCCGTGATCGATCAGCTCCACCGGCTCGGCGACCGGCTGACGGGAGTTCGCGTGGTTCACGTCAATTCTACGCGGGAGGGGGGAGGCGTCGCGGAGATCCTGAACTGGATGGTTCCCCTGATGAACGAACTCGGGCTCGACGCGAGCTGGGAAGTGATCGAGGGGACGAACTCGTTTTTCGGGATCACGAAGGGCATCCACAACGGGCTGCAGGGATTTCCCGTGATCCTGAAGAAGGAGGACTGGGAGGCCTATGAAGAGGTCAACCGCCGGAACCTGGAGCGCCTGCGGCCGCTCCTCGAGGAGGCGGACATCGTCGTCATTCACGATCCGCAACCGGCGGCTCTTCTGGGTATGATGCCGAACCGGCGGGGAAAATGGATCTGGAGGGCCCACATCGACGTCAGCAGGCCCTTCCGGCCGGTCTGGCAAGCCCTCCGCGACTACCTGCCGGGCTACGATGCGAGCATCTTTTCCCTGGCACAGTTCGCCCAGCTGCTGCCGCACCCGCAGTTCATCATTCCCCCCAGCATCGATCCCCTGAGCGAAAAGAACCGGGACCTCATGGATCTTGACCTGGACGCCGTCGCCCGGGAGTATCGTATCGACCGCTCCCGGCCCGTCATCGTGCAGGTCTCCCGGTTCGACCGGTTCAAGGACCCGCTCGGGGTCATCCAGGCCTACCGGCTCGTCCGGCAGGTGCTTCCGATCCAGCTCGTGCTGGCCGGCGGCACCGCGACGGACGATCCCGAGGGGAAGGAGATCCTGCAGGAAGTCCTGGCAGCGGCGGAAGGAGACCGCGACATCCATGTCCTCCTGCTTCCTCCCGACGCGCACCACACCGTAAACGCCCTGCAGCGCCTCGCCGACATCATCCTGCAGAAATCGACCAGGGAGGGCTTCGGACTGACCGTTACGGAGGGTCTTTGGAAAGGGAAGCCGGTGATCGGCGGCGACGTGGGAGGCATCCGCCTTCAGGTGATCAGCCACTATACGGGATACCTCGTCAACAGCCCCGAGGGCGCGGCCCACCGGATCCGCTTCCTGCTCCATCACAGGGACAAGTACGAGGAAATGGGCCGTACGGCCCGGGAGTTCGTCCGGGAGAACTTTCTCCTGAACCGCCACCTGCGGGAGTACCTGACCCTGTTCCTGTACCTCCAGCGGGGTGGCGGCAACCGCCTTGTCTGCTGAAGGGAGATCCCCGGGCCGGACCCCGGGGATTGACAGGGAAGGACAATCATGCTATATCTACGCGAAAGAATTCAGAATCGAATTGTTTTCGTTCCACATTCTGAGGGTCCCATTAACGTCAGCAAGGAGGTATGGTCAAGGCAGTATCGTTGTAAGTACGTCCCAAGCCATGTGCGATGAAGGACGCCCCAGATGTTTTGTTTGAATCCCTCGGTTTGATTATCTTCGCAGCAATCCATTGTCCATTCCTCAACACTGACAGAAACCGCACATCACAGGCAGGCAGCCTGATCGTCCACTGAACGTTTGTTTCCCTGGAAACCAGGGTAACCGATGCCAACGGTGATTGCCGGAGAAGGATGGTCTCCCTTGTCCCTTCTCTGGCCCGGCGGAGGGACAGGACTCGTGAAATCACCACTCATCGATGCGAAATATCTCGGCAATTTCATCTCCCGCACCACCCGCGGGTCCCGGGTTGTCGTGGTATCGAACCGCGAGCCCTGCCTGCACGAGCGCACCGCAGGCGGGATCGAGATGATCCGGCCGGCCAGCGGCCTTGTCACCGCGCTGGAGCCCATCGTCAAGGCCACCCGCGGCATCTGGGTCGCCCACGGCTCCGGCTCCGCGGACCGCCTCGTGACGGATGGGAAGGGAAGGATCACCATCACGCCGGAGGATCCCCAGTACACCCTGCGGCGCGTCTGGATGACCAAAAAGGAGGAGAACGGGTACTACTACAGCATCTCCAACCGCGCCCTGTGGCCCCTGTGCCATATCGCCTACACCCGGCCTTTCTTCTCCAGGGACGACTGGGAACTATACAGGACCGTGAACCGGAGGTTCTGCGACGCGATACTCGACGAGGTCCGGGGGGAGCCCGCCGTCGTATTCATCCAGGATTACCACCTCGCCCTCCTGCCCCGGATGCTCCGGAACGAGAGGCCGGACCTGAAGCTCGTCCACTTCTGGCATATCCCCTGGCCCAACCGCGAGGCCTTCCGGATCTTCCCCTGGGGGGAGGAACTGCTCGACGGGCTCCTGGGAAACGACATCCTCGGATTCCACATCCAGTACCACTGCAACAACTTCATGGACACCGTGGACCGGGGAATCGAGGCCATGGTGGATTACGAGCATTTCCGGATCCAGCGGGGTGGACACCCCACGCACATCCGGGCCTTTCCCATCAGCGTCGACTTCCGGCAGATCGGCAGGGACACCACGAACCCGCGGGTCGCGGAAAACCGGCAGCGCTTCCTCCGCGAGTTGGGAGAGGAGGTTCTGCAGACGAAGTGCTATGTGGGCGTGGACCGCCTGGACTACACGAAGGGCATCGCGGAGCGGATCCAGGGATTCGACATCATGCTGAAGCGCCACCCGGATCTGGTCGGGAAGGCGACACTGCTGCAACTGGCGGCCCCGAGCCGGACGCACCTGGAGGAATACCGGACCGTCAGCGACGAGATCGACCAGCGCGTCGACGAGATCAACTGGCGCCACCAGACGGACGGCTGGGTGCCCATCCGGTTTCTCCGGGCCCACCACGATTATTACTCGGTCCTGGCCGCCTACGGGATGGCCGACGTGCTGATGGTGACGTCTCTCCACGACGGCATGAACCTCGTTGCCAAGGAGTTCCTCTCGGCGAGGACGGATGACGACGGCGTGCTCCTTCTCTCCCGGTACACCGGGGCTTCGCGGGAGCTTCCGGACGCCCTGCTGGTCAATCCGTTTGATGTCGATGAGGTCGCCGACGCGATGTACGAGGCGTTCCACATGACGGAGAAGGAGCGGAAGACGAGGATGAGGCGGCTGCGACGCAATGTCCGCCGGAACACGATCTACGACTGGGGATTGAGGATATTCGAAGAGCTGGAGACGGTCATGCCCGTCGAGGAGACGGTCTGAATCTCGTGAAGTGCGGGTTCACCAGGAGACTCGATCGGCATGCGGCGAGCAGGGAATCGGGATTCTCTTATCGATCCAGACTGTCCACAGGGAGTCGGCGGCTCAGGCCGGCCGGAGACGGGGTTTCAGGAGAGACGAACCGCGCCCCGCGCGCGGCTGGAGGATCCGGTACGCGACGGGGAGCCGATGGATGACAAGGAAAGGAGGTGTGCATCATGTACAAGAATGTCCTTGTGCCATTGGATGGATCCTCCATTGCGGAATGCGCCCTCGACGAGCTGAGGAAGATGGCGCAGGAGGGATGGGGATGCGTCGGATCCGTGACCCTTCTCTATGTCGTGGAGGTTCCGGCCCACTGGGTGGCGGAAGGAGCGAATGTCCTGGACGTCGTGCAGTTCGAATTCGGCCGCGGGCAGGAGTACATGAACAGGATCGAGGAGTCGCTGGCGGCGGAGAACGTGGTGGTGAAGTCCGTCATCCTAGAGGGGCGGGCCGCGGAAACGATCGTGCAGTATGCGAAGGAAAACGAAATGGACCTGATCGTCATTGCTTCCCACGGCTACTCGGGCCTCAAGAAGTGGGTCTTCGGCAGCGTTGCGCTCCGGGTCCTTCACGACTCCAACGTCCCGGTCCTGCTCGTCAGACCCAAACAGCCCGGGACCTAACGCCTGCGCCCGGAACCGGCGGATGACCGGGACTGCAAATCGGAGAAAAGCGGCACCGATGTGCCGCCGCAACACCCTTTCCCCGTTGCCGTTGTTTCGTGTTCCATCCGGTCCGGTCCGGGCGTTCTTCCCGACGAGCCGGGCGGCCCCTGCCGCCCGGCTTTCTCGTGCTTCCACCCGAAAAGATCCTTGTGCAATCGCCCTGAAACATGGAATGATGCGCGCCGCGGACGTCCGGAATCAGCAGCAACGGGCATCCGCCCACGCTTGAACGGGGAACGGCACAATGGCCAAGGGAAACGCTGCATCGCCACGGAATCAAACTGACAACAACGTCGTCTTCCAGGTCCGGGGGCTCACCAAGGTCTACCGGATGGGCGAGCTGGAGGTCCACGCCCTGCGCGGTGTGGACATGGAGCTCTACTCGGGCGAGCTGGTCGTCCTCCTGGGGCCGTCGGGAAGCGGTAAATCGACGCTCCTCAACATCCTGGGCGGCCTCGACACGGCCACCGGAGGCGAGGTCTCCTACCTCGGCATCAGCCTGACGAAGGCCGGCGACAAGGAGCTGACGGAGTACCGCCGGGTCCACGTCGGGTTCGTCTTCCAGTTCTACAACCTCATTCCCAGCCTGACGGCCCGGGAGAACGTCGAGGTCGTCACCGAGATCGCCGCGGAGCCGATGCCGGCCGATGAGGCTCTCCGCCTGGTGGGCCTTGCGGAGCGGCTCGACCACTTTCCCGCCCAGCTCTCCGGCGGCGAGCAGCAGCGCGTCGCCATCGCCCGGGCGATCTCCAAGAACCCCAAGGTGCTCCTCTGCGACGAGCCGACGGGGGCCCTCGACTCCGGGACGGGTATCGTCGTCCTCGAGGCCCTGGACCGGGTCAACCGCGAGCTGGGCACGGCCACGGTCATCATCACCCACAACGTGGACATCGCCGCCATGGCGGATCGCGTCATCAACCTGAGCGACGGGAGGATCTCCCAGGTGACGGTGAACGCCGAGAAGAAGGCGCCGCAGGACCTTCACTGGTGAGGCCATGAAGGCACTGAACCGGAAAGTCTTCAGGGACCTGCGGCTCATGAGGGGGCAGGCCCTGGCCATCGCGATCGTCATCACGAGCGGCATGGCGGCCTTTGTCATGTTCATCGGCGCCATGGAGTCCCTCACGGCGACGCGGGACCGCTTCTACCGGGAGTACGCCTTCGCCGACGTCTTCGTCTCCCTGAAGCGGGCCCCGGAGAGCCTGCGGAGCCGCATCGCCGCGATCCCCGGCGTCTCCGTCGCGGAAACCCGCGTGGTGGCCCCGGTCAAGCTGGACATCGAGGGCTTCCCCGAGCCGGTGACGGCCCAGATGATCTCGGTCCCCGAGCACGGCAGCCCCCTCCTCAACCGGCTCTACATCCGGAGCGGCCGGATGCCGGATCCGGCCCGGGACGACGAGACGGTCGTCAGCGAGACCTTTGCCCAGGCCCACGGCTTCAAGCCCGGCGACCGGATCGGGGCGATCATCAACGGCCGGAGGAAGAACCTGGTCATCACCGGCGTCGGCCTCTCGCCGGAGTTCGTCCTCATCATGCGGCCCGAGGCCCTAAGCCCCGATTTCAAGCGGTTCGGCATCCTGTGGATGGGCCGCAAGGCCCTGGGCAAGTCCTACAACATGGACGGCGCCTTCAACGACGTCGTCCTGGCCGTGCAGCCCGGGGCCGACACGGGCCGGATCATCACCGAGCTGGACATGATCCTGGAGAAGTACGGCGGCCTCGGCGCCTACGCCCGGAAGGACCAGATGTCGAACCGCATGCTCTCCGAGGAGTTCCGGATGCTCCGGCGGAGTGCCGAGATCTACCCGACCATCTTCATCCTGGTCGCCGCCTTCCTGCTCAACGTGGTCATCAGCCGGACCGTCAGCATCCAGCGCGAGCAGATCGCCGCCCTGAAGGCCTTCGGTTATGAGAACGCGGACATCGCCATCCACTACGCCAAGCTGGTGATCCTGATCGTGCTGCTCGGACTGGCCGGCGGCTCGGTGCTCGGCATCTGGCTGGAGCAGCGGATGGGCCAGCTCTACATGGATGTCTACCGGTTTCCCAGCCTGGTCCTCCGGATCAACCCGCTGACGATGCTGGCGGCGACGGGCATCAGCGTACTCTCGGCCCTGGCGGGGACGCTGCACGCCGTCTGGCGGGCGGCCCGGGAGACGCCCGCGGAGGCCATGAGGCCAGAGCCCCCGGCGAAGTACCGGGTCTCCTATCTCGAGCGGATCGGCATCGGGAGGTGGCTCTCCCAGCCCTCGCGGATCATCCTCCGGAACGTGGAGCGGAAGCCCGTCCGGACGTTCCTGTCGATCCTCGGGATCGCCGTGGCCTGCGCCACCATGCTGACGAGCGGCTTCTTCTCGGATGCCGTCAATTATCTCGTCCAGGTCCAGTTCCGGATCTCCCAGAAGGAGGACATGACGGTTGCCTTCGTGGAGCCCACGTCCCGCCGGGTCGTCTACGATCTGGCCGGCCTGGACGGGGTCCAGCGGGTCGAGGGCTTCCGCCAGGTTCCCGTGCGCTTCCGCTTCGGCCACAGGAGCTACAAGACCGTCATCGACGGGGTCGAGCCGGACGGCCGCCTCCACAGCCAGCTGAACGACCGGGGGAAGCCCGTTGCCATTCCCTCCTCGGGCCTCCTGCTGGGCGACTACCTGGGGGAGCTCCTCGGCGTAAATCCCGGCGACACGGTCACGGTGGAGATCCTGGAGGGGAACCGGGAGGTCCTCCAGGTCCCTGTCGCCGCCATGAGCAAGCAGTTCATCGGGACGACCGGGACGATGGACCTGGGGGCGCTGAACCGGCTCCTGAAGCAGGGGGACGCCGTTACCGGGGCCTACCTGGTGGCGGACACGAACAAGTGGGAGGAGCTGTACCGCCAGTTCATCCGGATGCCCCGGGTCTCGGGGATCACGCTCCGGACGAACGAGATCCGCAACTTCTATGAAATCCAGGCCAAGGGCATGCTGTTCTTCACCTTCGTGGCGACCCTGATGGCCTGCTCCATCGCCGTCGGCGTCGTCTACAACAGCGCCCGGATCGCCCTGTCGGAGCGGAGCCGGGAGCTGTCGAGCCTGCGCGTGCTCGGCTACACCCGGGGGGAGGTGTCCTACATCCTCCTGGGAGAGCTGGGACTGCTGGTCCTGACGGCCATCCCGCTCGGCTTTCTCATCGGCTACAGCCTCTGTCTGCTCATCGCCTGGGCGCTGGCGAACGACCTGTTCCGGATCCCCATGGTGCTGGATCCACCCACGTACTCGATGGCGGCGGCCGTCGTCCTGATCTCGGCGGTCGTGTCGGCGCTCATCGTGCGCCGCAAGCTTGATCGGCTGGACCTTGTTGAGGTATTGAAAACGCGCGAGTAGCCGCGGCGCCGCAGGGAAGGGGAGGGAATTTCCTCCCGCCGGGCGCGCCGGGCTCCGCGGAAACAAATCGGAGAAAACCCATGACACCCGTTCTGCGCAGAAGGATCTTCGTCATCACCGTCATCGCCCTCGCCGCCGCCGGTACGATCTACGGCTTTCTGCCGAAGGCCGTGGAGGTGGAGCTGGCCGCGGCCAGGAAGGACACGCTGCAGGTGACGATTGAGGAGGAGGGCCGGACCCGCCTCAAGGACCGCTTCACCGTCTCCGCCCCGGTGCCCGGCTTCCTCCGCCGGATCGACCTGAACGTGGGCGACGCGATCCGGAAAGAGCAGGCCGTGGCGCAACTGGAGCCCCTGCGCTCCCCCGCCCTGGATCCCCGCAGCCACGGCGAGGCGAAGGCCGCCGTCGCGGCGGCGGAATCCTCGCTCAAGGCCGCCCAGGAGCGGGAGCAGGCCGCCCGGGCGGACGCCGACTATGCCGGGCAGCGCCGCGAGCGCATGAAGAATCTGTTCCAGAGGGGCACCATCGCCCGCGATACGCTGGACCAGGCCGAGACCGACGCCAGGCGGGCCGGTGCGAACCTTTCCTCCGCCACGGCCGCCGTGGGTGTTGCCCGCTCCGACCTGGAGCGGGCCCGGACCGCCGGGCAGGATTACGCGCCCGGCCGGGCGGGAGGCCGGGGCGTTGTTTCCGTGACTTCACCCGTCTCCGGGCGGGTCTTCCGGATCTACCGGGAGAGCGAGGGCGCTGTGCAGCAGGGCGAGCCCCTGCTCGACCTGGGCAATCAGGCGGACCTGGAAGTGCGCGTGGAGGTCCTGTCGTCCGACGCCGTGCAGCTCCGAAAAGGGATGCGCGTGGAGTTCAAGCGGTGGGGCGGCGAGCAGCCGCTCCTGGGGACCATCCGGATCGTCGAGCCGGCAGGATTCACGAAGATCTCCAGCTTAGGCGTGGAGGAGCAGCGGACCCTCGTCCTCGTGGACATCACCTCGCCGCCGGAGCAGTGGAAGGTCCTCGGGGACGGTTTCCGCCTCGACACGACCTTCGTCGTCTGGGAAGGGAAGGACATCCTCCAGGTGCCCGCCAGCGCACTCTTCCGATCGGGCCAGGACTGGGCCGTCTTCGTCACCGACACCGGAAAGGCCGTGAAGCGCATTGTCCAGGTGGGCAGACGCAGCGGCCTCGCCGCGGAGATCCTCTCCGGCCTCAAGGAGGGCGAAACCGTCATCGCCCGCCCCGACGACACCGTCAAAGAGGGGGGGAAGGTGAAGGGGGCGGGGCGATAAAAAAGGAAAGGCAGGGTCCCTGGGCCCTGCCTTTTTCCAGATGATCCGTTGTCAGTTACGCGCCTCGGCGGCCGAGCGTCCCCCTCGTCCGTCACAGATGAAACGATCGTCAACGGCGCTTCAAAGGGATGCAGATGTCGAAGATCCACTTTCCCTCGGGGTGTTCCTCGGCGTTGTTGTGGTACAGCTCGTAGCAGGGAAGGTCTTCGCATTCACACCCGCTGCTGACGATCCAGGCAAAGGCGCTCTCCCAGGCTTCCTGGAAGCCGTCCGGGGCGATTTCGAAACGGCAGACGGCGTAATATCCGCCGCGGATGGTCTGCATGCCGATCTGGCCCTCCGCCGTCGTTCCCCGGGGAACGCTCACGCAGGCGTCGATGCGGCACTTCTCCGGCGGGGTCACTTCGGGATTGTCCCAGTAGACCATCATCGTCTCACCGGATTTCAGATAGCCCCCCGGCCCCGCCCACCGCATCAGCTCGCTGAACGCCTCCTCGCAGGTTTCCTTTCCGTACGGCCCGATCCTGCGCACGTAGGCGACATGGTACTCCGGCATTTGTTTGACTTCTGCATTCATGGCTCTCATCCTTTCGCTTTTTTCCGGGTCCTCTTCGAACCCGGTGCCGGTACCGTACCCGATCCAAAGCGACAAGGCGTTTTCCTGGTTGCTGATCTTGTTTCCGAGCTTGCTTTTTCGATAGGCCGAAGGGGTCATCCCGAAAGACTGGCGAAACGCCCTGGCGAAGTTCTGGGAGCTTGAGAATCCGCAGTCCATGGCGATCGAGGTGATGCTCTCATGCCGGTTGGAGAGAAGCCGGTTGGCGGCCAGCTCCAGGCGGAGCCTCCGGGTGAACTCCGCCACGGTCTCGCCCACGACGGCCTTGAAGATCCGGTGGAAGTGAAACATCGAGAAATTGGCCGTTCCGGCGATCTCTTCCAGGGAAAGATCCCGGTCGAGGTTGTGGCTGATGAAGTTCATGGCGCGGCAGATGCGCCTCCGGTACTCCATGGCCGTATGCCGCAGGACAGGGTGCTTCATGAGTAAATATCCGCCTCGATCCCGTTCAGGCCTCGATGCCGTCGGCCGGCACGGCGGTCAGGAATTCCTCTATGGCTCATTGAAACTGAATTGAAACGTCTTTTCCTCACCGTCATCGTAAAAGGAAATCTCGTCTCCGTTCACTTCGCCGTTGAAATGACACGGGGCCAACTCATCATACCCTTTGAACTGGTTTCCGTTTATTTCCAATTCAATACTATGTCCGTGACCGAAATCGTATAGATCGAAGACGTTATTTTCTACCGGTCCGGCCGTATAACATCCCCTGTCGTCATTAAAAACCTTGACGTATTTTGGGCTCAGAGTAACCTCAAAACTTACGGACTTGGACTGGAAATGATCGTAAATGGATAACGTGTCCAGGCCCGTGATGATGCGCCCTGCAATGAAGGCTATCGTGGTACGAAGTTTCGGCTGCATGATAAATGGTCCTCCTATAAATTGAATTCGGCGTTTACTCTTACGCCTCGCATCGGATTTTCGATTTTTTCGGCCGCTTTCTCGGAGACACAAAAGATGTTGCACGAACACAGTGGAATCAGCAGTGGGAGAGGGTGTCTTGACGGAACTTTATCGTAATGTGCGGGTGGCTGTGCCATGACAATGGATATACCTGGACGGCATTTACAGAACTTCTATGCATCACTACCCACATTTGGTGGAAATGGAAAGATATAATATAGGAAAATGAATGATAATAGTAATGTTCCCACAGGGAATTTGTGTTAACAAGGATCGCAACTCAACCGGTAAAAATGCCGAATAATCGAACGAATACAGGATGCTCATCGATTGGAACAACGCATGGTGGAATAGGTATGAGCGGAGAGAGAAGATCGGATATCAGACCCGGGTTGTGCGTGAAAGTGGTCCAGAAGCCGGACCAATCGAGCGGCAGGCTGACTGAAGGCATCGTCCGGGATATCCTCACCAAGTCGCCCTATCATCCCCACGGCATCAAGGTGCGTCTGCAGAGCGGCATAGTCGGCCGCGTTAAAGAGATCTTGGATTCATGACCATGCGGATCTATGTGGATGCGGACGGATTTCCGAATGCGGCCAAAGATCTGTTGATCAGGGCCGCCCTGCGATTGCAGGTGGCCGTGGTTTTCGTGGCCAATAAGCCTGTCCGATACGAACCGTCGGGCATTCTGTCGAGTGTTATTGTCCCTGAAGGACCCGATCTTGCCGATGATCGTATCGTTGAGATGGCACAGCCGGGAGACCTGGTGATCACCGCCGATATCCCGCTTGCAGACCGGGTGGTTGCCCGGGGCGCTTTTGCGCTCAACTACAGAGGCAAGCTTTATACGGAAGACAACATCAAGGACAGGCTGGCAACGCGCGATCTGCTGAACGAGCTTAGAGACGGCGGCCTGATGACGGGCGGTCCGCCGGCATTTGGCAAGAAAGACTGCCAGACCTTCGTCAACCAACTGGACAGCTTTCTGACCAGGAGGTTGAAAAACGGGAACTCGCAAAAATAGCAGGCCGGACCGCCGTGCGGACCCAGGGTGAGCGGCATGTGGCCGGCGCGAAGGCGAGAGGGGCGCTGTCGGACGTTACCGATTGCTGACGGGCTGATTCTCTCCCGCGGGCAGGCACTTCCGGCACTGCTTCTGCTCATACATCGCCTTGTCCGCCGCGACGATGAGCTCGTCGATGGTGCAGGGACGGGAAGGGTCGTAGCAGGAGCAGCCCACGCTGATGGAGAGGTCGAAATTCCGGTTCTCCTGGCGGTTTTTGGCGTCGATCAGGGCCTGCAGGCGGGCGGTGATGATCCGGGCATCCGCCTCGGTCGTGTCGACGGCGAGGGCGGCGAACTCGTCTCCTCCGAGGCGGGCGACGATGTCGGAGGTTCGGAACGACTCCCTCAGGACGGCTGCCGCCTCCGTGAGTGCCTTGTCGCCCTCTTCGTGGCCGAAGGTGTCGTTGATCCATTTCAGGCCGTCCAAGTCCGCGAAGAGGAGCAGCATCTCGCTCTTGTCCCGTTCCGCAACTTTCAGCTGCTGGGTTGCGAGGGACAGGAAGCCCCTCCTGTTGTGCAGGCCCGTGAGCGGATCCGTGATGGAGAGGGCCAGGATCTCCGACTCTATTTTCTTCTTTTCCGTCAGATCGCGGGCCACGGCCTGAAAGCCCGCCGGCTGGCCGTCCTTCAGGATCAACTGGGTATTCTGTCCGAGCCAGACCTTTTGCCCCTGCCTGGTTTTCAGGGGATATTCGAGATAGGTGTTGTGCAGCTTCTTGACGAACTGGCGACCGAAGAACCGGTCGACGGCCTCCCGTTCATCGGGATGGACAAAGTCCAGGTACTGTTTTCCGATCAGTTCCTTCTCTTCGTATCCCATAACCGAAAAAACGGCCGGATTCAGGAAGGTTATGTTTCCATTGCCATCCGTCCGGATGATGATCTCGCTCGCCTGCTCCACGAGTGACCGGTACCGCTCCTCGCTTTCCAGGAGCGCCTCCTGGGCCTGCTCGCGCTCGGCGATTTCGTACAGCAAATCCTTGTTTGACTGGGTGATCCGATGCTGGTTCAGGAATGTGCTGAATCGGAACCGCTCGAACAGGAAGGCCGCCAAAGCGGCAAACACGTATGCGATGACGAGGTTGTTCATGGAGTAATGGACAGCCCACGAACTGATGTCCGGTCCGTGGTTCAGGATGGCGCCAACAAAGATCATGATGGAGAGAAAGTAATACCCGTACAGGACGATCAGCCGCGAGGGCAGGAACGTGGCGATGGCGATAACGAGCATGAAGCCGGAGATGTAGCTCGGGTCGTCGGCGATCCTGCCCGTGAAATAGGCGCAACTGAAGAGCAGGTACGCCAGCAGCACGTAGAGGAGGCCGAGACCCCTGCCCCGGGTGCTTTTGAAGAAGGTGGCGGCGAAGACGATCAGGCCGACGGCGCTCAGCCCCAGCCGGAAATAAAGCAATTCGGGGAATTCGGGATGAATTTCAGGATCCAGGAAAAAGGCGAAGTGGAGCCAGGAGACGATGGCCAGCAAGGCTGCGGGCCGCTGCAATCCCCTTGCCTGCTTGTGCAGGTACTCCATGTATTCTTTGCGGTAGGTGGATCGTTCCGGGTTGCCCTTGATGAAATCTCTTATCTTTTCGAGCAGCCGCGAGATCATGGGTACCGGTCCGGTCAGCGTTTTTTCATTCCGATTGAGGAAGGGGCGATCTTATTAGCATATTGATAAAGAAATGAACAGCCTGCCATAAAGTTAAAAAAAGCGGGATCGCTCAGGTGCGGCCTTCCGTCTGCCGCATTACCGATTCCCTGAAATCGCCGATGGCCTCCTTGAAGCCGGTACCGAAAACCCTCGCGAACACCTTGTCGTGATTGCCGCCGTCCAGGAGTTCTTTCATATACGCCAGGAATTTATCCCGGCCGTATTTCGTCACCAGGAAATCGACGATGCAGGCGAACTCGGAATAAATAAAGGGGGTTCGGGGCCTGGCAACGATCCGGACCGGTTCTTCTCTTCCGGTTCCGTAGAATTCGGGCGGCATGAAATCGCCGTTTCGAATATAGCCGTACACCTGTTCCTTCGAGGGATACCAGGAGGTGCCCATCTGCCCGGCGCTGTAGACGGCGATGCCGTCCAGGAGCCATTTCGGATACCGGAAGGCATAGAGGATTCCCGCGTTCCGGTAGATCAGGGCGTGGGACAATTCGTGCCTCAGGTAAATCTCCATGGAAATCAGCCCATCCGACGCTTCCTTCTGGGCCCACGGCGAAACGACGATATCGCCGTTGTAGAAAGTGCAGAACCTGGCCTGCGACGGGGAGCGGCGGGCATAGGTTGTCCGGTCGCCGAAGAAGAAGATTCTCGGTTTTTTCCGGAATGAAAGGGTGTGGAACTCCTCCACCCGGCGGATGTGGGCGTCGATCTCCCCGAACCGGTCGAACAGCGCGCCCCGTTCCACATAGACGACCGCCCGCTCGGTCTCTTGCCGTTCGAAACCGACGACCACCGGGGAATACGGGAACAGCTTCCCGAACAGGAAGAGATATCCAAGCGCCGCCACAGCGGCGACGACCATCAAGAACAGGATGGATTTCTTCTTCATATCAAGCACCCGGGGAGCCTGCCGGAACAAACGACAGCCCCTGCGATTTCCCGCAGGGGCCGTCGTTCCAGCACTCACGGGCCCGGCTTACCTTCGGCCGTCCCTGTCGCGGTTCCGGTCATCGTCGCGGTCACGGCTCCTGTCCTTCTGGGGACCTTTGCCCTTGCCCCGGCCTCTGCCTCGATCGTCATCCATGTCCCTGTCCCGGCGGTCCTGGCTCGGCCTGACCTGCCCCGGCGGCGGCCCGGCCTGCTTCGCCGGCGGACCTGGGCGGTCGTCCCGGAACTGCTGCTGCCGGCTGCGCACAGGCGCCTGTGTCCGGGGCTGTTTGCCCTTCACGCCCCAATAGTTCGTCCTTTCCCAGTGCTTCTGCTGCTGCCAGCCGCGCCAGTTCTTCTCCATGTCGCCGTGCCGGATGCGGCGCTGGTCCCAATCGTACCCCTTCCAGCGGCGGTCTCGGAAGTCCTTGCGCCACCCCGGGGGGACGCGCTTGTAGAAGGCCGGTGCCCGGTTGTAGTAAACCCAGTCCCTGTCGTAATACCGCGAGCGGTACCAGCGACCCTCCCAGGGACGCCACCACCAGCCGTTGTAGAAGAAAATGTCCACATCGACGTCCGGAACGGCGTAGACATAGGTCTCCGGAATCACGATGACCTCCGGTGGAGCCGGAAACACGATGGGCGGCGGGAGCGGGATGCCGATGTTGACCTGCACATCCACGTCCGCCGTGGCAAGGGATGGCGCCAGGATCAGCCATGCCGCCATGATCAGTATACAGCCTGTCTTTTTCATCATTGGACCTCCTTCCTCCGCAAGCCTGCCCCCCGCTCATGCTCCGCAGGGGATTATTTCCCGGAACGGGCTTCCCGGTATTTCCGGTTCGCCGCTTCCTTTGCCTGCTGCCACTCTTCCTTCGCTTTTCGCTGGGCCAGCCTCAGGTTCTCCTTCGCCTCCCGGATCTGGTCGAGACCGGCCTGCCTGGCTTCCCTGGCCTTGCCGGCGGCAGACTCCTTGACGGATTTCATGTCCTCATTCGCCTGCCGGACGGCCTTCCGATAGTCTGCCTTCGCTTTCTGAATCGCATCGTTGAAGGCGACCTTCGCTTTTCTCATCTCCTCGTTGAACGTGCTCTTCGCGTCGGCGACGGTCTCTTTTGCCGTTTTTGCGGCCGTCTCCTCCGCCGAGGCGATGGGGACAAAAGCCGCGGCCGAAAGGATGACCAGAGACGCAACAAGCCCCAGGATGATTCCGGCCGCCATGCCGCTTCCGAAACGGAGACGCTTGATACCCGGGCAACGCATGCAGACACCTCCCTCCGTTGTGTCCTTCATTCCAGCCGCAGTGTCACTTTGGCCACGTAGAACGCCTCCGCCGCATAGGCCTTGTAGTCCTTCTCCGACGTGTTCAACTGCACCAGGTACAGGATGTCCTTCTTTGCCTTCCGAGCGGCTCCCGTTTCATCCTTGACCTTGAACCCCGTGATCCGGGACCAGTATGCCTTACCCTTTGGAACCTTGTAGGTGATCAGCACGTCCTTCAGCGTCGTCCTGGAGAGCTTGTATTCCCTGGATTGCAGAACGCTGAAGCGGTGCCCTTTCAACAGGTTTTCCGTGGCCTTGTCCACAGCCTGCACATCGGACCATTCCGCGGGAACGCGCACCGCGGTGATGTAGATCCCGGCGAGAATTTCGCTCTTGGGATCGTTCGGAGTCCGGAAGCGGTGAAAGGCGCCAATCTCGACGAAGGTGCCGTCGTCCGGCAGCTCCGCGGGCTCCTTGATGTTGACGGCTTTCCAGTCCTTCGGAAAGACCATCTCGAAACGGAAAAGCGGATTTTTCCTGTCCTTGAAGGCATGCTTCACGTATCGCTTGGCGACATCTTCCTGTTTCAGATCGGGAAAGTCGAAGGGGACCGTTTTGTCCTTCCCCGCCGCCTCGGCGCATGCCGTCGAGAGAACGAAGCAAAAGACCAGGAACCATGTGCATTTCTTCATCGGAACCTCCCTTCCTGTCGGGTTTAAACCACAATCATCCTTTGCGGGTCGTCCGGATCGTAGCGGACGCTGATCACGTCGCCCGGCCGGGGGATGGCCACGCGGGAAACCAGGACGTTCGCCTTCACCTGGAAGGAGCTTCCGAAGCCCGGTTTGACCTTCAGGGTCAGGGCGACCATGGGATCCCGGTTCATGGTCAGGCCGGTGTCCTCGATGGCGAGGACCTCCGCCCGGGCGGAAGTCCCCTCGGTCAGGATCTTTTCCTGCCGGCGATCGGGCTTCATCATGAAGCGGGCGTTCAGGTAGAAGACCAGCAGGGACACCAGCACGACGCCCAGGACGATCAGGGTGTGGGGAACCGGCGGCTCTCCCAGGGGCACGAAGGCCATGACCAGCACGGCGCCGGCCATGAGGACGATCATGACGATGAAAGGCATGAGAAAACGGAACATGGGGCCCTCCTGCCTGACAAAGTATGTCCTGCGGAAAAGCATTCGATCGCCGGACCATGAAATGAGGGGTTTCTCGTCCAGCATCGTTTGGAAGGATGATATTTCATGGGAGCAGGTCTTGCAATGAGGCATTTCAGAAAAGATTGTCCCGTTTCATGATCGTGTGTTCCCAAGATCCGTTATAATACCATGTAATATCAATGATGTGCGCCCGAATGTCAAGCATCTGTCCCCTTCTATCTCCCGTTGACTTGTGCTATGTATGCCGGGCATCAGCCGGGTCCGCAAAATCCAGAGCAAAAAGGGGATCGTCGTCATCATGGTTATCAACGGCAAGCAGGAAGGTTCCGGGAAAACGAATCCGCTGCGCGACGCGGCCACGGTCATTGTCGTGCGCAACGGCAGCAGGGGGCAGTACGAGATTTTCATGATGCGCAGGCACAGCAACCAGTCCTTCATGGGCGGCGCCTACGTGTTCCCCGGCGGCCGGCTGGACGAAGCGGACTGCGATCCGGCTTTTTATCCCTTTATCGACGGCCTGGCCGCAGGCGATGCAGGCCGGTTTCTGCAGGAGCCGGACCTTCCCGGGGAAACGGCCCTGGGACTCTGCGTGGCGGCGATTCGCGAGACCTTCGAGGAGGCTGGCGTGCTGCTTGCCAGCGGCAGCCGAGGCGAGGCGATCGATTTCAGCGACCTGGAGACGGCAGAGCGCTACCGTGCCCACCGACAGGCCCTCAACGAGCGAAAAACGATTTTCGCCGGGATCGTCCGGCGGGAAGGCATCCGCCTCACCATGGACCGGCTGATTCCCTTTTCCCACTGGATCACCCCGGACATCGAATCGAAACGGTTCGACACCCGCTTTTTCCTGGCCTGGCTGCCGGATTGCCAGGTGCCGGTGCACGACAACCGGGAACTTGTGGAATCGAGATGGCTCATGCCCGGGGAAGCACTGGAGCTTCACCGGCGAAGAGAGATCATTCTTATGCCGCCCACACTCAAGAGCATGGAGGACCTGAACACCTGGCGGACCGCCGACGAGCTCTTTGCGGCGGCCAGGCAGCACGAGATCCGCACCATTCTTCCCCAGCCCTTTACCGTCGAGGGAGGCTTCGGCGTCATGCTGCCCCACGACAGCGAGTACACCATTGCAGGCTACAAGCAGCCCCACCGGCCCGGCGAGTCGTCCCGCATTGTCGTGCACGAGGGCATCTGGAAGACCGAGTGTGTCTGAAGGTTTCTCCCGGAGCTTTCAGAAGTTCAAATCAGCCCAATATCACGGAAGAATCTCTTTTTCAGGGCCATTCTCTGCGCAGCGCGAAAAGGACATCCCAATTTTTTTCTTTGACGGATATGATGTAACCATATATACGGTTACAAAAAGCGGGGTATCATGCTCAAGAAAACGGATAAACGGTACAGTCGTTTCCGGTTCGACGCCGGCAGTGTTTCGCTCAACTTTGTGGCGACGGTCCGGCACCGCGGCTCGCATCCGCTCGACCTCCTGCCGTCTCCCGACTCACTGTCAAGATGGCTTGAACTCGCCGGTCTCGCCACGACACCAATAAGCTGCTCTGCAGACGACCACCGGGAAGCCCTCATTCTTCGGGAGGCCGTTCACGACACGGTCAGCGCCGTCATCCTGGGCCGGGTGCCGGCCGATGAGGACATCGACCGGATCAACCGGGCGGCCCGGTTTCCGATCCTGGTGCCCCAGCTTGGCAAGGGGGCGGACGGGGTCTCCTGGGAGGCCCCCGACCTGGAGAAGGCGTGCCTGGGAATCATCGCCCGGGATGCGATTTCCCTGGTGGGGGAGGGGACAAGGGAGCGTCTCAAGCTCTGCTCGGGCAAGAGCTGCCGGATGATCTACCTGGACACGTCCCCGGGGAATCGTCGCCGGTGGTGTGCCATGTCGCTCTGCGGCAACCGGATGAAGGTGGCGGAACACAGGAGGCGCCGTCGGGATGGGGGCCGACGGGAAGCCGAAGATGAACCGTCCGGACAGGATTCCTGATCCGGATCAACCGAAGAGAGGAGGTCTCTACCATGTGCCAGCAGTCGTTTTTTGCCGGTGTGAAGGCGTGTGTGTTCGATGCCTACGGAACCCTGTTCGATTTCAATTCCGCCGTCGGCAGGCACCGCGGGCGCCTCGGGGGCGCAGCCGATCCGGTGTCCGCCCTCTGGAGAACCAAACAACTGGAATATACGTGGCTGCGAAGCCTGATGGGCAGTCACGCGGACTTCTGGCAGGTCACCGGGGATGCGCTGGATTATGCCCTGGACGCCTTCGGAATTGCTGATCGGGGCTTGAGAGATGCAATCGTCGGCACGTACCTGGAGCTGGACTGTTACCCCGACGTCAAGCCGAGCCTGGAGGCACTGAAGGCCGGCGGCTGGAAGCTCGTCATCCTGTCCAACGGAACGCCGGACATGCTGTCAGCGGCCGTGAAGAGCAGCGGGCTCGACGGTCTGGTCGATCCCATTCTCTCCGTTGAGGAGGTCGGCATCTACAAGCCGGATCCGCGGGTCTACGGGCTGGCCGCTGACCGGCTGGGCCTCAAGGCAAAGCAGATCGTCTTCCTTTCCGCGAATTCCTGGGACGCCGTGGGAGCTGCGAATGCAGGCCTGCGGGTGGCCTGGGTCAACCGGTTCAGCCAGCGCCGGGAGCGTCTCCCCGCCCAGCCGGACGTGGAAATCAGCTCCCTGGCCTATCTGCTGCCACTTCTGGGTTGCGAGGAAAAATAACCGAATGGTACCAGGTTGTGGTGGAACGGGTTTACATCTCTTTGATTTCAGATACCAGCCTGTCAAACTGTTCCACATCGACCACCGGTGATGTGACAAAAGAGATCCCCGTCAACTCTTTCAGCGCGATGGAGGCTGACAGCGCTTTTTCGATATCGGGGAAATCCAGCGTTAAAACAAGGTCGTGTTCTCCCAATACGGCATACATGGAGATGACTTTTCCGCCGTTCTTGTTGATGATTCGGATGGCCTTTTTCGTACGTTCCGGTGAAGCCTTCTTGATCGCATCGGTGGAATACTTCCCAAACATCATGAAAATCGGCATGCTGCATTCCCTCCTTTCTGTCGGCGTGTAAAGGTCTCCCACAGACGAAGTCGTCACCATCACCGTGTTGTCTTTCTCAGCCCTTTTTCTTTTCCCGCTTTGCCTGCTTCTTTTCTTTTGCCGTTTTCAGAGGTTTTTTCTTCTCCGCTTTCTGTGCATCCTGTGACTTTGCCATGTCGGTATCCTCCTTTGGCTTCTCATGGGGTGCTGCCTGGCCATGTTTCGTTCTTACGGGCGAAAATGCTGGGTTGTGGAGCCGGAATTTGAATGTTTCCAATTATATCGGGGACGCAAATCATGTGTCAACGGATATATTGTCCGTCGTCCGGGGCGACGTGTCTCTGTATAAAATGGAAGCCCCGCATTTTCCCGGCCGTCCTGCTACGCGCTGATCTCAATGCCGTGTCCCGTGTCGTCGGTAAGGATCTCGAAGGCTGCCCGGTTCAAGGTGGAAAGGGTTTCCGTGGCTGTGTCTCCCTTGCGCGTGACACGGATCTCGCAGGAGGCGATCTTGGTGTTCAGGCAGTGCTTGCCGCCGCCGGGCGGGTTGTAATAATTCAGGCCGATGAAGGCCTCCCGGGGCGCGGAGATGGTTCCTTCCAGACGGACGGCGTCCGTCTCCGAACGGAAGGTCCAGGTGAAATAGTCGAACCGGCCGCGGGCGCGGAACATCTGTAAAAATCCGTTGAGGGCGATTTCCTCCCCCTTGTGACGGAGGACCAGCGGTGTCAGGTAGGGCGTCCAGAACGGGCCGATCCGGACTCGCGCGGTGGCGATCTCCAGGAAGCTGTCGGGGTGGGTGTCGAAACCCGCCACCTGGCCCCAGGCGTACTGGTCCGTGTGTTTGCTGCCCCAGTTGTGGTTCTGGCTGCCGACCCAGTCGGTAACGTCGACCTCCCGGCCGTCCACGGCGAGCACCCCGCTGTAGACGGCCATGGGCAGCCCCACCAGGCTTTTCGCCTTGGGAAAGCCGGCCTCGTAGGAGTTGAGCGGCAGCAGGAAGAGAGGATCCATCCGCCCTGAAAACCGGAGATCCCAGGAAATCCGGTGGCCGCTGGAGGCCGCGTCGCCCTTCAATCCGGCTTCGTCCAGGACGGCGTCCGCCACCCTGGCCGCCAATGCCTCCTCGCTGAAGGCGCACTTGCGGAAGGGGACCTCCTTCTTGACGGCCGTGTGGCTGCCCGTCTCACCGTCGAACCAGATGGCCCAGAGCTCGCCGATGGCGTCCCCGGGGCGGTTCTGGGGGCTGAAGATGGTGTAGCGGATCCAGAAGGCCAGGGGGCGCGTCGGGTGGTTCGCCCGCTGGAAGAAGCTCTCGTAGTGTCCTTTCCGCAGGCCCGGCCGGTAGCGGGTCCGGTTGGCCTGGCTCCGGTCCATCATCATGATCGATGTCCCCCTTCCGTGAAAAAAGCAGATCGGATTTCACCATGGTCCGGGATATCGGGATCCTTTTTTTCGTAACGGTATGGTCGGAACGCGAAATGCCCTGTGTCGATAACCGGCGGAATCGGTTTACGGATGATTTCGGCCAATCACGATCTCACCTGTTTTTTAGAGGGGCAGGGAAGGGGGGAATCGAAGGGAGACCGTCGTGCCGCGCCCCATGCGGCTGTCGATGAGCATGAAGCCGCCATGGGCGGCCATGATGTGTTTGACGATGGACAGACCCAGGCCCGTGCCGCCAATCTCCCGGGAGCGGGTCCGGTCCACCCGGTAGAACCGCTCGCCGATCCGGTTGATTTCGCCCTCGGGGATGCCGATCCCGGTGTCGTGGATCCGGATGATGGACCATCCGGTAGCGTCGGTCTCTGCGGAAATGCCGATCTTTCCCTCTTCCGGCGTGAACTTGACGGCGTTGTCCAGGACGTTGAGAAGGGCCTGGACGAGCCGGTCCCGGTCGGCCCGCAGGGGGGACAGCTCTGGCGGGATTTCCCGCCCCAGGGTGAGCCGCTTCTGCCGGATCCGTTCTTCCAACATCGGCAGGACCTGGTCCAGCGCCTCGCCGAGGGGTACCTCCTCGAAGGAGAACCGCGTCTCCCCGAGCTCGATGTTGGACAGCGTCATCAGATCGTCCAGGAGACGATTCAGCCGTCGGGCCTGCTCCTCGATGATTGCCAGGAATCTTGCGGCCTGCTCCGGGTCTTCCACATCGCCGCTCCGGAGCGTCTCCACGAATCCCAGGATGGCCGTCAGGGGCGTGCGGATCTCATGGGCCATGTTGGCGACGAAGTCGATCCGCATCTGCTCCAGCCGCTTCATCCGCGTCACGTCGTGGAAAACGAAGACCGTCTTTTCCTCCCCGGGATCTCCCTGCACCGGGTCGATGCTGACGTCCAGGACGAGGGAATGCTGTGTCCCCAGGGTCAGCTCCCCTGTCTGCGGCTCGCTCGCCTTCCGGAACTCCTCGAACAGGTTCTGCAGGTCGATGTTCCGGAATGCCTCCATCAGGGTCTTGCCGGTCACGTCGCCGTAGCGTTCCGCGATCATGGAGCGGAACGCCCGGTTGTAGCCCTCGATCCGGCCGCGCGCATCCAGGAGCATGACCCCTTCGCTCATGCCGGCGAACGTGGCGATGAGCTTCGCCCGCTCCTCGCGGAGCTCCGCCACCTGCCCCCGCAGCTCCTCCACCAGGTGGTTGATGTTTTCCCCCAGGAGCTTCACCTCGTCGGAGCCCCGGACAATCAGGTTTCCGGAGAGTTCGCCCTGCCGCAGCCGCTCGGTGAAGAGCTCCATCTCCCGGATCGGGGCCGCGAAGCGCCAGGAGAAGAAAGCCGCCAGGAGGAGTGCCGCCGCCAGGGCCATCAGGCCCGTGGCGAGCAGGGATTCCTGGAGGTTCTGAAGGGACGTGCGGACCTCCGTGAGGGGCAGGGCGAGGCGGACGAAACCGGTCCCCCCCCCGCCGGTCTTGATCGGGAAAGCCACGTAGAGCATGTCCACGCCCAGAGTCTGGCTGTAGCGGACGGCCCGCCCCTTGCCGCGCAGGCGCGCCTCCTGGATCTCCGGGCGGTCCAGGTGGGTTTGCAGGGTTCCTTCATGCCTCGCCGAATCCGCCAGGACCTTTCCCGTGGCGTCCACGACGGTCACCCGCGCGCCGGTGATGCGGGCCAGGTCGTCCACCTGGAGGACGACTTGGGACAGCGTGCCCAGGTCGATGATGCGCGCGTAAGCCGTCAGCGCCGCCTCGTTCCGCTCCAGGGAGGTCTCCCGGATCTGTCGGCTCAGCAGGGCGTATATCATCCCGAATGTCAGCAGGACGATGACGATATACGATGCAAGCGTGCGGAAGAACAGCCTGTTTTTCATTATCCGTTCCGGTCCGGGCTTTGGGGGAACTGGTGGCGGACGCTCTGACCCGTCACCATGTAGATGACCATGTCGGCGACGCCCTTGGCGTGGTCGGCGATCCGCTCCAGGTTCTTGGAGATCTGCATGATCAGGAGCGCCCGGTGGATCGTCCGGGGGTCCTCCATCATGAAGGTCAGGAGCTCGCGGAAGATCTGGTCGTTCAGGCAGTCCACCGTGCTTTCCTCCTGGCGGACCTCCTCCGCCAGGGGGCAGTCTTCCCGGACAAGGGCGTCCAGGCTTTTCTTGATCATCCCCCGGGTGATCTCGGCCATCCGGGGCAGGTCGATGTAGGGCTTGAGCTGGGGCTCATCGTTGAGAATGATGGCCTTCTGCGCGATGTTGACGGCCATGTCGCCGATCCGCTCCAGGTGGCCGTTGATCTTGATGGACGTCGTGATGAAGCGCAGGTCCTTGGCGGCGGGCTGGCGGAGGGCGAGGAGGCGGATGCACTTTTCTTCCAGCTCCATGTCCAGGGCGTCGATCCGGTCGTCCTCGGCGACGACCCGGCGGGCCAGCAGGGAGTCCCTCTCCAGGAGCGCCCCCATGGCCTGCTCGATGGCCTTCTCCGTGAGGGCACCGATATAGAGCAGGCCTTCCTTGACCTCCTGGAGCTCCCGCTCGTAATGGCTGCTGGTGTGCCTCTTCTCTTCCATGGCCCCGCTCCTTCTCTCAGCCGAACCGGCCGGTGATGTAGTCTTCGGTCTGCTTCACGTCGGGTTTCGTGAAGATCGTTTCCGTCGCGTTGAACTCGATCAGCTTTCCCAGGTAGAAGAACCCCGTGAAGTCCGAGACGCGGGCCGCCTGCTGCATGTTATGCGTGACGATGATGATGGTATACGTCTTTTTCAGCTCTTCGATCAACTCCTCGATTCTCGCCGTCGAGATGGGGTCCAGGGCCGAGGTCGGCTCGTCCATGAGGAGGATGTCCGGCTTCATCGCCAGGGCCCGGGCGATGCAGAGGCGCTGCTGCTGGCCGCCGGAGAGCATCATGGCCGACTGGCCGAGGATGTCCTTCACCTCGTCCCAGAGGACTGCCCGCCGGAGGCTCTGCTCCACCAGGGCCTCCAGATCCCCCTTGCCGGTGACGCCGGCCAGGCGGGGACCGTAGGTGATGTTGTTGAAGATCGACTTCGGGAAGGGGTTCGGCTTCTGGAAGACCATGCCGATCCGGCGGCGGACCTCCACGGGATCCACGTCGGGGTCGTAGATGTTCCGGCCCTCGAACAGGATCCGGCCCTCCACCCGGGACCCGTCGATCAGGTCGTTCATCCGGTTGAGGAGCCGGAGCAGCGTGGACTTCCCGCATCCGGAGGGGCCGATGAGGGCCGTCACCCGGTTCGTTTCGAAGGCCATGCTGACGTCCGTCAGGGCCTTGAAGGACCCGTAGTAGAAATTGATGTTTTCCGCCCGGATGATGATCCGGTCTTCCTGATTCACCATTTCTTTCTCCTGCGGATCGTGGCCCGGATCAGGATGGCCACGAGGTCGATCCCGAGGACGAGGAGGATGAGCACGAGCACGGTCCCGTACTGGAGGGGCCGCGTCTCCTCGATGTGAGTTCCCGCCGTCGCCAGTACGTAGATGTGGTAGGGAAGCGCCATGACCTCGTCGAAGATCGAGGAGGGCAGCCTGGCTGTGAAGAAGGCCGCCGCCGTGAACATGATGGGCGCCGTCTCGCCGGCCGCCCGGCCGAGGCCGAGGATGGAGCCCGTCAGGATTCCCGGCAGGGCCGCGGGCAGGACGATGCGCAGGATGGTCTGCCATTTCGACACGCCCAGTGCCAGCGATGCCTCCCGGAACGTCTGGGGGACCGACTTCAAGGCCTCCTCCGAGGCGCCGATGATCGTCGGCAGGATCAGGAACCCCAGGGTCAGGGACCCCGCCAGGATGGAGGACCCGAACTTGAGGGAGACGACGAAGAGGCCGAGGCCGAAGAGCCCGAAGACGACCGAAGGAACGCCCGCCAGGCAATTGATGCCGATACGGATGACCCGGATGACCGGCCCCTGCTTCGCGTATTCCGTCAGGTACACCGCCGAGACGATCCCCAGCGGAAGACCCACCAGGATGGCGCCGACGGTGAGGTAGAAGGTCCCGACGATGGCCGGCATGATCCCGCCTTTTGTCATGGCGTCCCGGGGAGGCTGGGTGATGAATTCCCAGCTCAACGCCCCGATCCCGTGAACGATGATATAGGCCAGGATGCCGCACAAGGCCAGGGCGAGGACGAAAGCCGACAGGCGCACGAGCCCGAAAAAGACGGTCTGCTTGATGTAGCGGTATCGGATGGCGGTCGTGGTCATAGCGTTCCCGATCCGACCTCCTTGAACTTGTTGGATATGTAGTCCGCCACTAAGTTGAAGGCCAGGGTGATGAAGAAGAGCACCATGCCGGTCGCGAACAGGGCCTGGTAATGAGGGCTCCGGAACGGTGCCTCGCCCATCTCCGCGGCGATGCTGGCGGGCATCGGCCGGACCGAATCGAAGAGGCTCTCCGGGATGGCGGCGGCGCCGCCGGCGACCATCAGCACCACCATGGTCTCCCCGATGGCCCGCGACATCCCGAGGATGACCGCTGTCGAGATCCCCGACAGGGCCGACGGGATGATCACCCGGAGGATGGTCTCATGGGTCGTCGCCCCCAGGGCGTAGGACGCCTCCTTGTATTCCCGGGGGACAGCGTACAGGGCGTCCTCGGAGATGCTGGCGATGGTGGGGACTGCCATCAGGGCGAGGATCAGGGAGGCGTTGATGATGTTGAGCCCCGTGGGCAGATCGAAGGTGTCCTGGAGCCAGGGTGCCACCACGACCATGCCGAAGAAGCCCAGGACCACCGAGGGAAGCCCCGCCAGAAGCTCGATGACGGATTTGAAAACGTCCTTGACGGCGCCTGGCGCCACCTCGGCGATGTAGACCGCCGACAGGACACCCACGGGAATGGCGATGAGCGTCGCCAGGACCGTCACGATGACGGAACCGACGATCAGCGGCCAGATCCCGAAGGAGGGCGGATCGTACGTCGGATACCACTCCATTCCGAAGAGGAAGTCCTTCACGGACACCTGCCTGAAGAGGGGCAGTCCCTCCCGGAAGAGGGACACGACGATCAGTCCCAGGATCAGGATCGATATGAGGGCAAAGGAAAAGAAGACCGCCCGGATGGCGGCCTCCTTCTGTTTCCTGTTCATCGTTTCATTCCCGCGCTACTTTTTTTTGCCCTTCGCTGCCGGAGCAGCTCCCTGGATCGGCACGAAACCCTCGGCGGCGACAATCTTCTGGCCCGCCGGGCTCTTGACGAAGTCGATGAACTTTGCCGTTTCGCCTGCAGGCGTACCGCCCGTGTACATGTAGAGCTCCCGGGACATGGGGTACTGCCTCGACAGGGCCGTCTCCGGGGTCGCCTGGACACCGGCCACCGCGAGGGCCTTCACGCCCTTCTTCACGTAGCCCATCCCGAGGTAGCCGATGCTGTAACGGTTCTTCGAAACGGCGGTGTAAACGGCGCCGTTGGAGGCCAGCATCTGGGCCCGGGGGGAGACCTTGGCCTTTTTCATGACGAAGTGATCCCAGGACTCGAAGGTTCCCGACGAAGAGTCGCGGGAAATGGCGACGATCTTCATGTCCTTGCCGCCCACTTCCTTCCAGTTCGTGATCTTTCCCTGGTAGATCAGGCTGAGCTGCTCGACGGTCAGGCCCTGGACCGGATTTGACGGATGGACAACCGGCACGAGGGCGTCGAAGGCGACCACGTGGGCGACGGGCTTGACGCCCTTCTTCTGGGCCAGGGCGATCTCCTCCTTCTTGATCTCCCGGGAGGAGTTTCCGATGTCCGCCGTCTTGTCGACGATGGCCTTGATGCCTTCCCCGGAGCCGCCGCCCGACAGGGAGATCTGGACCCCCGGGTGGGCCTTCATGTAGGCCTCCAGCGCCCTCTGGGCGATGGGCAGGACCGTGGTGGATCCCTTGATGACAATGTTCTCCGCGGCGAGCACGGGCGCCGCCACGGTCAGGCAGCACAGGATTGCCAGGGCTGCCGCTTTCCGGATGTTCATGATGTCCTCCTTCACGTTTGATGGGGGCAGTTTAAGGAAACAATGTTACAGGAGGATGACAGCGCGGTGAAAGATCGGTGACGTCTGAATCCTATTCCGGAACGCCGTCGGCCAGGCGGTATCCGATCCCCCGGACCGTCTGGATCAGCCGCGGCGTTTCCGGATTTTCCTCGATACGGGCGCGCAGGCGCTTGATGTGGACGTCCACGGTGCGGGGCTCGACGTAGACCTCGTCTCCCCAGACCTGGTCCAGGATCTGTTCCCGGGTGTAAACCCGTCCGGGGCGGCGGGCGAAGAAGGCGAGAAGCCGGAGTTCCTTGGCGCTCAGTTCCACCCGGCGTCCGCCCACGGAGACCTCGCAGGTGGACAGGTTGATCCGGAGCGGGCCTCCCTCGATGATCTCCTCCGCCGGCTTTTCCTGCTCCGCTTTCCGGCGGAGGACGGCCCGGACCCTGGCGGTGAGCTCCCGAACGCTGAAGGGTTTCGTCACGTAGTCGTCGGCCCCCATCTCCAGGCCCAGCACCCGGTCCATTTCCTCGCCCTTGGCGGTGACCATGATGATGGGAAGGGATGCCGTCCGGGGGTCCTTCCGAAGGATCCGGCAGAGATCGAGCCCCGGTATGCCCGGCAGCATCAGGTCCAGGAGCAGCAGGTCCGGCCTGCCGCTCCTGGCGATCTCCAGGGCGGTCTCGCCGTCGTAGGCCTTCAGGACCGGAAACCCTTCCTTCTCCAGGTTGAAGGCAATCAGTTCCACGATGTCTTTTTCGTCGTCGGCGATGAGGATCCGTGCCGCCATGATGTGCAGTCTCCCTTTTTCGGAGGATTCGAGCGTGGGTCAGGCTGCATTATACAGAAGCGGAACGATTCTCTCAATCAGGTCCTGGCTTCTCATGGCTCACGATCCGGACAGGGGCGGCGGGAGGAGGCGGGATCCGGCGGTTCACTCGAAGATCGTCGTCAGCAGCAGGTACAGGCCGGCGGATAGGACACCCGTGATCGGGATGGTCAGAATCCAGGCCCAGATGATGTTTCCGGCGACCCCCCAGCGGACGGCGGACAGCCTCTTCGTGGCCCCCACGCCCATGATCGCCCCGGTGATCGTGTGGGTCGTGCTCACGGGAATCCCCGCCAGGGAGGCGCCGATGATGGATGCGGCTGCGGCCGTCTCGGCGCAGAATCCGCCCATGGGCTGGAGCTTCGTGATTTTTGTCCCCATCGTCTTGACGATCCGCCACCCCCCCGACATGGTTCCCAGGGCGATGACCGTGTAGCAGGCGATGATCACCCAGAAGGGGATGCGAAAGGTCGGGCCGAGATAGCCGCCGCTGAAGAGGACCAGGGCGATGATGCCGATGGTCTTCTGGGCGTCGTTCATGCCGTGGCTGATGCTGTAAATCGCCGCGGAGAGGAGCTGCAGCCGCCGGAAAAGCATGTTGGAGGTGCTCACGCTGCCGAAGCGGGTGAGATTGAGGACGACGATCATCAGAACGAGTCCCAGGATCAGGCCGATGACCGGGGAGAAGACGATGAAGCTCGCTGTCTTTGCGATTCCCTTCCAGACCAGGACGTCCATGCCCCCTCTGGCGAGTCCGGAGCCGATGAGGCCTCCGATCAGTGCATGAGAGGAACTGCTCGGGAGGCCGAACCACCAGGTCAATAAATTCCAGATAATGGCGCCTCCAAGGGCCGATATGATCAGTGTGTTGTTGACGATGGACGTGTTGATGATGCCGGTTCCGACGGTCTTCGCCACATGCGCGTCGAACAGGAAGACGGCCACGAAGTTGAAGAAAGCGGCCCAGACGACGGCCTGGTGGGGCTTGAGGACCTGTGTCGAGACGATGGTGGCGATCGAATTGGCGGAGTCGTGGAATCCGTTGATGTAGTCGAAAATCAACGCAACGATGACGATGGAGATGACGACCGCCAGGGAGACATCGATCATGGCCGTTCATTCTCTCGATCTGCGCCGTCGACTTCGTTTTCGGGCGGCAGGTCGCGGGTGATCGACATGGCGTTGTAGATCCCGAAGCCGACGGCCGCCAGGACGAGGAAAATCAGGAAGACGGAAAAGCTCCGGTACGCTTCCATCTGCGTTTTGGCCATCGTTTCCGCGGCGTTCAGCCGGTTCTTCGCCTGGACCTTGATGAGATCGACGATGGCGTCGATCCGGTCCGTCGGTTCGCGGTCGATTCCCCGAACCATCTTGTCGACGAGAACGGCGCTCCTGAGGTCGGACTGGTTGTAATGTGCCAGGGCGTCCCGGTACCGGTGCCCCAACTGCTGGTGAACCCGGATCGCCTCCGAAATCTCCGGAACCGGAAGTCCCAGGGCCGGTGCCATGCTCAGCAGCGACTGCAGATGCTCGCGGGCAAGCTTCTCCTCCGCCTCGAAGGCCCGCACATGCGATTCATAGAGGCGCGGATCGTTGCCCCGGAGGAGGATGTCCTTCCATTCCTGCACCTGCTTCTTGAAATGGACCTCCGCCTGGCGTCCCGCGTCCACGGCCCGGATCAGCGCCTGTCCGTCCTGTGAGACCTGATGGAGGCGCTTGTTGGTCTCCATGATGGCGATGAGGCCGTAGAGTCCGGTGACGACGGTCAGGACCGTGAAGATCCCGACCGTGATGATAACCCGGCGGCGGATGGAGATGTCCTGAAATGAAGTGTTCGGACCATTCATGTCCATCACCTCGGTTTCCGCGGTCGTGAGGTGCTTTCGCCTCCGCCGCTAACTGAAAAATTTCGGGGTGCCCTTCGTTTGTGTCCGGCGCGCCGACTTTAGGCGCGGATTGTTACAGAATCATGACAAACGGGTTACAAATCGATGAAGTCATGCCTTCCGGCGTCCGGTCCGCCCGCATCCCGACCGCCTCGCACAGGTTGACAGGATGAGCAGAATTTCTATATGACAGAAATACAAAAAAATACAAAGGGTCGACAAGAGGAGAAACGGATGAGGCGTATCCTGTCGGTGGTTCTGGTTTTCTTCGTGATTCTGGCGATTCCGGTCCTGTCATGCGCGCAGGGCGCCGCGGACACGCGGCCGGAGCCGGCGCAGCCGGCACAGCAGGAGCAGCAGATGGAAGAGATCCCCCCCTTCATCGACGTCGTGATCCTCCGGCCTGTCGGCCTGGTTGCCTGCGTGGCGGGACTGGCGGCGACCATCATAGCTCTTCCATTCGCCCTGCCGAGCGGAAGCATGGACAAGGTCACCAAGGCCCTGATCAGCGAGCCGTTCTATTTCACCTTCAAGAGGCCGATCGGCCAGGGAACGCGTCCGGCCGTCCTGAACTGAAGAATGGCATGGGTATCGGGGCTGCTGGAACCGGAGCCCTCCCTGTCCGATGCCCCTCTTTTCCCTTGCTCAAATTCCCCCCCCGGCTTATAAGGCTTGAGAATGCTCACCGTCACAACGTCCTGAACCGAAACCGGAAAGAGGAAACCGCATGCACCTGCAGGGCCTGTTCGACTGGTTTTCCATAGAGAACAAGGGCCTGTACTACAAACTTTACATCGTCTTCGGGCTGTTCTTCCTCGTCCCGGTATTCGGATTCCTCTATTTTGCCGTCAAATACGAAATCCTCCAGGACGAATTCATCCCCATCTACTTCATCACGCTCCTGCTCCTGTTCTTCTTCGGTTTCCTCCTGCTCCGCAAACTGGCGGACGACATCATCGGCCTGTCCCGGCACGCGAACCGGGCCCTCGAAGAGAATCTGAGAGGGAAGGCGCCGGTGCCCACCCACACCGATGAGATGAAGGGGATCATCTCCTCGTTTCAAACCCTGGAGCAGGAACTTCGGTACAGCTTTCAGAAACTCGACAAGAAGAGCCAGGACATCACGACGCTGAAGGAGCTGGCGGACCTCTGCTACATCACCTTCAACCCGGACGACCTGCTCCACATCACCCTCGAGCGGGCCCTCAAGCTCGTGGACGCCGACATCGGCTCCGTTCTCATCCTGGAGCGCCCCCGGCGGGATGTTTTCCAGGTGGTCGCCTCCATCGGCCTCGGCGGCATGGTCAAGAAGGGCGACCGCATCTCCTACGCCGGGAGCATCGCCAAGTACGCCGTCATCAACAAGACGCCTCTCGTGGTGGAGGACATCGAGACCGACACCCGGTTCGGACGGATGTCCCGGAACCAGTACGCGACGAAGTCGTTCATCTGCATGCCCCTGAAGACCATCCACGACGTGATCGGGGTCGTCACGATTTCCCGGAGCCGCACGGATTTGGCCTTCCGCCCGGAGGACGCGGAGCTGCTCAGCCCCCTCCTCAGCAATGCCGCCTTCACCTATGACAACCTACGGCTCATCGAGCGGAGCGAGAGCCAGGACGTTCACCTCGCTTCGCTGCAGAACGTGATCAAGTCCATCAATTCGAGCCTCAAGCCGGCGGAGCTGGTGCAGTCGATCCTGCAAGAGATCCGAGGGGCCGTGCCCTACGGCGTGGCTGTCCTCCTCCACCAGGACCGGTCGAATTCCGGAGGCCTTCACGTGAGCGAAGTCCTCGCATTCGAGCCCACGGGCATAGTCGCCGGGCCGCTGCCCGGAGTGGAAGGGTCCGTCCTGGAGCGGACCCTCCGTATGAAAAACCTGGCGACCGTCCGCGGGGGGGGCGCTTCGGAGCATCCCCTGGACCGGCTGCTGTTCGGAGCCGACCCGGAGGCGGCCTCGATCCTGATCCCCCTCGAGGCGGAGGGAGGCTCCACCGGCGCCCTCGTCCTGCAGGGCGTTCCGCCGGATGCCCTCACCCAGTACAGGGAATACCTGGAGGCAATCGGCGAGGGCCTGTCCCTGGCCCTGGAGAAGGAGCGGCTCATCTCGGCCACCCTGAAGCGGAACCAGGAGCTTGCGGCGATCCGCCAGATCGGCAGCGCCCTCTCCACGGCGACCTTCGACATGGAGAAGGTCCTGAACTACACGATGGATATGATCCGGGTGGCCGTCAACGTGGAGGCCGGAACCCTGTTCCTCGTCGAGGGGGACGACCTCCGGTTCCAGGCGGCCTTCAACACCGATCTCCAAACCGTTCCGGATATCCGCATCAAGCTGGGGCAGGGGATCGCCGGGTACTGCGCCTCCCGGGGGGAAGCGATCCTCGCCGAGGACGTCCAGAACAACCCGCATTTCTATGACGAGATCGACGGGCGGACGAACTTCAGGACCCGCTCGATCCTCTGCGTGCCCATGATCTCCCAGAGCCGCGTCATCGGTGTCATCGAGGTGATCAACAAGATCGGGGCGGCCTTCGACGAGAGCGACAAGCACCTCCTCCAGTCCATCGCCTCCTCGGTGAGCATTGCCATCGAGAACGCCCACCTGTACCGCGAGACCCGGAGCATGGCGGACAAGGAGCGGAGCATCCGCAGCGTCTTCCAGAAGTTCGTGCCCAAGGCGGTGGTGGACGAGATCATCCTAGGCGCCGAGTCGGGGCGGTCACACGTCGAGGAATTCAAGACGGTGACGCTGCTCAACATCGACATCCGCAATTTCTCGCTCCTCTCCCGGGACATGGGGCCTCAGAAGACGGTCGCCCTGCTGAACGAGTTCTTCTCCGTCATGGGGGAGATCGTGTTCCGTCAGGGCGGGATCGTGGACAAGTACTTAGGGGACGGTTTTCTGGCCGTCTTTGGGGCGCCCGTCTCGAGCGCCGCCGACGCGGAAAACGCAATCCGGTCGGCCCTGGAGATGATGTCGCGGCTGGAAGGCCTGAACACGGAGTTCCAGCGCCGCTTTTCGGCCACCCTGGTCGTGGGCATCGCCATTCATACGGGGGAGGTCGTCGTCGGCAACATCGGCTTCGAGAAGAAGATGGACTACACCGTCATCGGCGACGCGGTGAATGTTCTTTTCCGGATCCAGGATCTCTGCCACATCCATCCCGACTCCATCCTCCTGAGCGGCAAGACCCGCCGCTCGGCCCAGTCCAACTACCGGGTCGAGGAGGTGACGCCGGTCGAGCCGACGGACGCCATCGGGAGCAACCGGGTGTTCCGTCTCCTGGGACCGCAGGAGAACGCCTGAGGCCGGATGATGATGTTCCGGGGGCTGGCCTTCTCTCTGTTTTCCGCCGCCTGCTTCGCGTCGCTGGCCATCCTGGCGAAGCTGGGCTACCGGGCGGGGCTCTCCGACATGGCGCTCCTCCAGTGCCGATTTCTGTTCGGCGCGGCCCTCCTCTTCCTTTTTCTCCTCCTCGTGGACCCGTCGCTCCTGAAAATCCGCCCCGCCGTCCTGGGGAAGGCGGCCTTCCTCGGCCTTGTCCTCCACGTCCTCCAGAGCACCTTTTTCTTCAAGGCCCTCAACTACATCCCGGCGTCCACGACGTCGCTCATCCTCTACATTTACCCGGTCACGGTGACGGTCCTCTCGGCGGCCTTTCTCGGCCTGAAGGTGGGGCGGACGCTCGTCCTGTCGCTCCTGATTCTCTCGGCCGGCTCGTGCCTCGTCTTCTACGACGCCTTCCTCCGGGAGATGGATCTCCTGGGCCTTCTGTTCGCCTTCGGCACGACCCTGACCTTCTCCGTCTACCTGATCCTGGTGCAGGTTTTCATGAAGGGGGAAAGGCCCCTCACCGTGGCCTTCTACGTGATCGTATTCACCGGGCTGGCCTTCCTCTTCCTCCACAATCCGCTTGAAATCCTGGGAATGAATGGAACGCAGCTCCTGATCGCCGTTTCGCTCGGGCTGTTTCCCACGGCGGTGGCCATCGTGTTCCAGTACCGGGCCATCGAGGAGATCGGCTGTGCCTACACATCCGTCTTCTCGACCCTGGAGCCGGCGGCCACGGTCGCCCTGGCCGCGGTGGTCCTGGGCGAGACCGTCGACGCCCTGCAGTGGGCGGGCATGGCGCTGATCGTGGCGGGGATCGCCGCCCCCAACCTGGAGGCGATCTGGAGGGAAAGACGCCTGAATCGGGGCAGCCGGGCCGGGAGTTAAGGGAGGATCCGCATCCCTGAGGACGGGAAGGTGCAAACAGCGACTGCAGGATGGAAGGGGCGGCCGGGGCGGGGGCCAGCCAGAGGGCGGCGCCGTCTTGGTCCAGGATCACGGGCATCCGGTCGTGGATGGGCCGGATCAGGTCGTTGGCCTCGGTGGTGAGAATCGTGCAGGTGGCGGCGGAGGGATCTCCCGGTGTGGTTTTCCGGTACTCGTAGAGTCCGGCGAGGGCCATGGGCCGCTCCGAGCGCAGGCCGTAGAGGATCGGGCGCGCCGGTTTCCCCGTGCGGTCCCACTCGAAAAACCCGTCGGCCGGGATCAGGCAGCGACGGTGGCGGAAAGCGTCACGGAAGCTCGGCTTGACGGCGGCCGTCTCCGAGCGCGCGTTGAAGAGCCTCCGGCCGATGGAGGGATCCCTGGCCCAGGAGGGCACGAGGCCCCAGTGGAACAGGGCCGGCCGAAGAACCGGATCGCGCAGGATCGCCGCGATCTCCTGGCTTGGGAAGCGCTCCCCCGCGGGCAGGGTAAAACCCTGCGGGGCTTCGAAGCCGAAGTCCCCGGCCAGGGTGGCCAGGTCTGTCAGAAGGACAAAACGTCCGCACATGGTTCGGGGATCAGACGAGCCGGCCGGCGGCGTCGTCGGGGGCTGCGGCCGCCACCTCCAGCGACCGGGATTCTGCTTCCGTCCGGATGTTCACCGCCACCGGACGGTCCTTCGGGGCATCACTGTACAGCACGCACAGGGAGGCCGCCAGGCGAAGGCCCTCCTCGCTCCAGCCGGGGGACAGGGCCGTCAGGGGACCCGGATACCCGGCCATGCGGATCAGAGTGTACCGGTCTCCGGCGGCTCGCTCGATGGCCAGGTTGTCCCGGTGGTTTCTCCCCACCATGGCCCGGGTCCGCTCGTCGATCCGGAAGAGTCGGCCCTGCTTGAGCATTTCCACGTCCCGGGGCGTGCATCCGGGGTTGTGGGAGAAGAGGTCCCGGAGGCGCCGGGAGAAGGAGACATCCGTGAGCAGGCAGCCGCCGGCCGGGGTTTCGTAGCTCGTGATGCCCATGTCGGCGGCCATCTGCATCTGGGGCTTTCTTCCCCGTCCCTGGATCGCCAAAAGCCGCTCCCGGTCGACCTTACCCTCCCGTTCCGGTTCTGTCTCCGGCAGGAGCAGGGCGCTCAGGGGGCGGACCACCCGGTCGAGATACCCCGAGTTCTTCGCCACCACGTAGAGCGACTGCTTTCCCTGGGACATGGGACGCTGTCCGAGGACCTCGCCGGTCAGGACGAACGCCGCACCCGTTTCCTCCATGATCCCGCCGGCCTTGCGCAGCATCAGGGCATGGCAGTCGATGCAGGGGTTCATGTTCCTGCCGTATCCGTACCGGGGGGCCTTGACCATCTCGAGGTGTTCGTCGGCGAAGTCCACGACCCGGAGGGAAAGATCGATCTGCCGGGCTGCCTCCCGGGCCTTCCGGGCGCTGAAGAACGGAGTTTCGAAGGTGACGCCCAGGACGTCGATGCCCTGGAGACGAACGACCTGAACGGCCAGGACGCTGTCCAGACCGCCGGAAAAGAGGGCGACGGCACGGACGGAACCGGGCTGCGGAAGGGAAGGGGAGGTTGCCATGGGATATGCCGAAACAGGCGGTCCTTTCGGTACGGATCCTTGGATCCGTTGGATTCGTGAAACATTCTGAAGAATTGACGTCGTATACCGGAAGCGGGTGCGGAAGTCAAACATCCGCTTGCCCGGGCGGTGATGCCGGCGGATGCAGGAATAACGGGATTGACAAAGGGGGAGGCCCGTCTTATGGTGGCCCCATCACGCCAAGTCCGGCGGATGCGCCGGCAGGGGGACCGATGCGGAAGCGAATCCTGTCGATCGTTGTGGTTCTGATGGCCGTTCCGTTGCTGATGGGACTGGGATCCCAGGGGGGGGCGCCGGGCAAGATCCCGAAGCCGGACAAGAAGTATTCCGCCGTCTTCGTGGACCACATGGACGTCGTGACGGAGTGCAGCGACGTCACCATCGAGGGGATCACGTTTCTGGAGGGGAAGCGGGGCGGGGGAACCGTCACCATTCCGTTTCAGAACATCACCTCCGTCCTGTTCCGGTTGAACGGGAACAGCCTGATCGCCACGGTCCGGCTGGGTGACGGCAAGACGATGGAGCTGACGGTCGACAAGAAACACCGGGCCTACGGGATGACCGGTTACGGGACGTTTCAGATCCAACTCGTCGACCTGAAGAAGCTGACCCTCCGCAAATCGTAGCCCTCCGGGCCGGAACCCGCCCATGCTGATGCTCACCCACACCTGGGTTCTCCGGGAACTCTGCCGACGTATCGGGAAGGATCCCCGGGAGCCGGATGCCTACATCTACAATGTCGCCCCGGACCTCCTGACGATCCATCCGGACATCACCTCCGCCATGACCCACAGGATCCCGCGGCTGGACCCGCTTCCCCCGGAAGACGCCAAGGGGGCCTATGCCCAGTTTCACCTCCTGGTGGACGACATGTCCCACTACGGCCGGGTCGGAGAGGATTCGCCCGGGGAATTCGATCCTGGAGCCGACGGCTATTCCTACCGGCAGGGACGGTTCCTCGTCCCGCGCCTGGAGGAGCTCCACCGGCGGATCGGCCGGGAAATTTCCCGGTCCGATGCCGTTTACCAGTCGCACATGATGATCGAGATGGCCTTCGACCTGAACCTGTATCTCCGGGGAAACGGGGGTCTCCTGGACCTGTTCCTCATGGCCCTGGACGAGACGGTCCGGAACGGACTGGAAGGCTTTTCCGGGACGATGGGGAGGCTGATCGGGGTTGAAGGGAACACGGTCGCCGAGGCGGTGGAGCGGGGACGGGATACCTACGACCGGCCGCGTATGGAGGGATTCCTGAGACTTGAAGGACGGACGGCCGGATTTATCGGTAAATTTCGCCTGGATCAGGAAGATCGGGATACCTGGGAGGGAGTCCAGGCGCTGATGGAGCTCGCCCTGGATGCGACCGGGGACAGCAGCGGGTTTCTGGAGCCCGTCCTGGACGCCGTCCAGGATACGGGCTTCCGGCTTCCCCTGTAGAGACGGCGTCAGGCCGCCTTCTGGACGACCCCGGAGCGAAGGCAGCGGGTGCAGACCTTCATGTGCTTCACGGCGCCGGTAGCCTTTTCCACGGCACGGATCTTCTTGAGGTTCGGATACCAGATCCGCTTGGTCTTGTTGTTGGCGTGGCTCACGTTATTTCCGACAACGGGCCTCTTGCCGCACACATCACATACCCTGGCCATTTCGATAATGCCTCCTGAAAGAATGGAAACGCTCCCCTAAACTATTAGACCCCGAATTGCAAGGAAAAACTGGCGGCCCTGGAAAATGGCCGGATGCTTCGTTGCGCTTCGCCCTCGTCGGTGCGGCGTACGGGGAGTACGCCTCCCTCCTCGATCTTTGCGCGCCTCGCCTGCGGCCATTTTGCAGGGCCGCCCATGTGGTTCTGCCGGCGACGCGGCGGAAAAACGTCGGGATGCTTCGTTGCGCTTCGACGAGAAAAGGATCCGGACCGTTCTTCAGGCCAGGACGTTCTTCATGGACGGCGGCTGGCCCGTCGACTCGAGGACGCGCATCCACAGGTTTCCCGCCGGATCCACCCGTTTGCCCGACGTGACGGCCTTCAGGGGCAGGTGGACGAATTCGTCTTTCATGAGCCCCACGAGCATGCCCGTCTTGCCCGCCATGCCGGCATGGACGGCGTACTGGCCCAGGGCGCCGCAGTAGATGCTGTCGCTGGCGCTGGCGGGAACACTCCGCAGGGTATAGCTTGGGTCGATGTATTTCAGGTTGATGTCCTGTCCCAGGCCCTGGAAGTACCGCTCGATCCGATCTTTGAGGAACAGGCCGATGTCCAGGAGGCGGATGTTTCCCGAGGCGTCCGTTGCCCGCTCTTTCCCGCTGTGGGGAACCAGGTCCTGGCCGGCGCCCTCGGCCACGAGGATGACGCAGTGCTGCCGTTCCCGGAGGCGCTGATCGAGGGCCTTCAGGAAACCCCTTTCCCCGTCAAGGTCGAATGGCACTTCCGGGATCAGGACGAAGTTGGCGTCGTTCTGGGCCAGGGCGGCCCCAACGGCGATATGGCCGGAGAGGCGCCCCATGAGCTTCACCAGGCCGATGCCGAGGGGCGCTCCCTTGGCCTCCGCATGGGCGCACTGGATGACCCGGACCGCCTCCGAAATGGCCGTGTCGTAGCCGAAGGTCTTCTGGATCAGGTTGAGGTCGTTGTCGATGGTCTTGGGGATGCCGATGACCCCGATGTTCAGGTGTCTGCTCAGGATCTCGCACGTGATCTGCTCCGCGGCCCGCATGGTCCCGTCGCCGCCGATGCAGAACAGGATGTCCACGTTCATGCGCTTGAGGGCGTTGACCATCTCGCACACATCCTGAAGCCCCCGGGACGACGACAGGAAACTCCCCCCCAGGGTGTGGATGTCCTTGACCACATCCGGGGTCAGGTCCAGCATGGCATGCCCGTACTTCGGGATCAGGCCCTGGAATCCGTAGCGGATTCCCTGAATGTTATGGACGCCGTAGCGGTGATGGAGCTCCATCACGACGGCGCGGATGACGTCGTTGATGCCGGGGCAGAGTCCCCCGCAGGTTACGATGGCGGCCTTCGTTTTCGACGGATCGAAGAAGATTCTCTCCCGGGGGCCGGCGACTTCCATGGCCAGGGGCGATCCGTCCGGGGCCTTCCATTCGGCGAAGCGCAGCGGATCGATATTGAAGAGGATCCGCCGGTCATCCGGGGTGTAGTAATTCGCGATGACCGGGGAGGGAATCGTGCGCTCGCCGAGGTTTGTGATGCTGAAATCGTAGCCTGTCTCGTTCATGGAATCCTTTCCTTCTGGGAATTTCGGATGCCGTTTCTCGGTACCGGCATTCAGAAATTCGTGACGGGAGGATTGTGAAAAGCCGTGTCGCCGCCGGCCGGATTGTTCACGACGACGACCCGCCGCCCCTCGATCCGGAGCCTTCCCTCGGCATAAAGCTGAACGGCCTGCGGGTAGATCCGGTGCTCCTGCCTGAGGATCCGCGCGGCCAGGGTGTCTTCCGTGTCGTCGTCGAGGACCGGGACGACCGCCTGGATGATGATGGGGCCGGTGTCGACGCCCTCGTCGGCGAAGTGGACCGTGCAGCCGGAAAACTTGACCCCGTGGAGAACCGCCTGCCGCTGGACGTGCAGTCCCGGAAAGGCCGGGAGGAGTGCCGGGTGGATGTTCATGATCCGCATGGGGAATTCCCGGAGGAACCACGAGGAGAGGATGCGCATGAATCCCGCCATGACCACCAGCTCCACCCCGCCGGTCTTGAGGATCTCCGCCATTTTCCGGTCGAAGGATTCCCGGTCCGGGTAGTCGGCATGCCGGATGACCGCTGTCGGAATCCCGTGCTTCTCGCAGCGTTTCAGGGCAAAGGCGTCCGGGTTGTTGCTGATGACGATCCGGATCCGGGCGTCCAGCGTTCCCTCTTCGATTCGGTCGATCAGGGACTGCAGGTTGGAGCCGCTTCCGGATACCAGGACGCCGATGGGCACTTTCTTCATCTGGATTCACCGTTCGTTCGCTCGGAGGCGCCGGGAGGCCCGGAATTCGGGCCGGGCTGGCCAGCGGAGGGAGCGGAGAGTCGCTTCAGGGGGAGACCATTTCCAGCGGGGGCTGATCGTCCTCCCGCCGGTCGATGTGGCCGATGGGCCATGCCGTCTCGCCGAGCTGCCGCAGCCGGTTGAGGATCTCCGGCGCATCCTGCTCCGGCACGACGAGAATCATGCCGATGCCCATGTTGAAGACGCGGAACATCTCGCCCTCCTCGACCCGGCCCAGCTCCTGGAGAACCCGGAAAACCGGCGGAATGACCCAGGAGTCGCGCCGGATGACGGCCCGGATGGAGCCGCGGACGATGCGGGGAATGTTGTCGTAGAAGCCGCCGCCGGTCACGTGGACGAGCCCGTGGACCGGGAAGTTCTTCAGGACATTCAGGACCGACTTCACGTAGATCCGGGTCGGCTTCAGGAGCTCTTCGCCCACGGTTCCCTCGAGGCCGGCCACCCGGTCCTGGACCGACAGCCCCTGCCGGTCGAAGAAGACCTTTCGGGCCAGGGAATAGCCGTTGCTGTGGAGTCCCGTCGAGGCGATCCCGACGACGACGTCGCCCACCCGGACTTCGGAGCCGTCGATCAGCCGGTCCTCCTCGACGACGCCGACACAGAAACCCGCCAGGTCGTATTCGCCGTCACCGTAAAAGCCCGGCATCTCGGCGGTCTCGCCGCCGATGAGGGCGCATCCCGCATCCTGGCATCCCCGGGCGATTCCCTCGACGACCTTCACGCTCGTCTCCACGTCGATCCGGCCAGTGGCCAGGTAGTCGAGGAAAAACAGGGGCTCCGCACCCTGCACGAGGACGTCGTTGACGGACATGGCCACGAGATCGATGCCGATGGTATCGTGCCGGTTCATCCAGTGCGCGACACGGAGTTTGGTCCCGACCCCGTCGGTGGAGGACACGAGAATGGGCTTGCGCCAGCGGGTCAGGTCCATCCGGAAGAGGGCCCCGAATCCCCCGATGCCGCTCATGACCTCCTTCCGGAAGGTATTCCGGACGACGGGCTTGATCCTGTCGACGAAAAGGTTGGCCTTGTCGATGTCGACACCGGCCTCGCGATATGTTGCTGAATTGGACATGCACACCCCCTGGAAATGCCGTCCTGTGTAGCGTGAAACCGCTGAAAAGTCAATCACCACCGGATTCTCCCTTGAGGTGCGGTTCCCCTTTTGATATCCACGGGAATCATGGAATCCGTGGAAGAAATCCTCCAGCGCATGGAAAGCCCGCTCCGGTTCGCCTCCCGGGAGGGATACCGGCACGTGTCCGCGCTGCGTGACCTGGAGCCGCTCATGGCGGGCCATGTGGCGGCGCTGAAGGGAAAAGACTGGGAGTCCGTCTCCCCCGGACTGCCGCCGCCCTCGGGTCTCCTGGACGATTTCGGGGAGGTCTTCCGCGGGTACGAAGCCCTGCCGGACGAAGAGAAAAAGGGCCGCATCGTCCGGGCCGTGCGGCTCCTTGACGAAATCCGGCGCTGGATCCCCCGCCGTACGGCCGCCATCCCCGACGCGGCGCCCGCCCTGCCCGGGACGGAGGATGTCCGGCTGTCCCTCTACCAGCTGTCCACCCCCGCCCGCTATGTCCGGGGCGTCGGCCCCCGGATCTCGGCCCTCCTCGAAAAGAAGGGACTTGCCACGGTGGAGGACCTGCTGTACTTCCTGCCGCGGCGCTACGAGGACCGGCGGGAGATCCGCAAAATCGCCGCGGCGATCTTCGGCCGCCGGGAGACCGTAGTCGGGAAGGTCACCGCCGCCGGGTTCCGCCAGTACGGACGCCGGCGCATCTTCGAGGCCGCCGTGGAGGACGGGACGGGGACGCTCCTGTGCAAGTGGTTCCAGGGCGGATCGGCCTATCTCAAGAGGGTTTTCCGGGAGGGGGGAACGGTCATCCTCACGGGCGAGGTCCGCGGTTTCCTGGGCGGCAAGGAGATGATCCACCCCGACTACGAGGTCATCGACGAGGAGGAGGGGACCGACAGCCTCCATTTCCGGCGGATCGTACCCGTCTATTCCGAGACGGAGGGGCTCTACCAGAAGGTCCTGCGGCGCATCCTGGCGGAGGTCCTGGAGGAGTACGCGGGCCACCTGATCAGCCCGATCCCGTCTTTCATCCTGCAGAACCGGCGCCTCCCGGCGATGGCCGAGGCCGTCCGGGAGGTGCACTTCCCGGGGCCGGAATCCGACCCTGACGACCTCAACCGGTTTGCCTCCCCGGCCCACCGGCGACTGATCTATGACGAATTCTTCTTCCTGCAGCTCGGGATGGCCCTGCGCCGGCGCGGCCAGGCCATCGAGAAGGGCATCGCCTTCCGGACCGGCGGTCCGCTGGTGAAGCGGTTCCTGAACGGGCTTCCGTTCCGCCTCACCATGGCCCAGAAGAAGGTTCTGGGCGAGATTGCCGGGGACATGGAGCGGCCGCACCGGATGAACCGCCTGCTCCAGGGAGACGTCGGCTCCGGCAAGACCGTGGTTGCCTTTGCGGCCGTCGTGGCGGCCTGCGAGAACGGCTTCCAGGGCGTCTTTATGGCCCCGACGGAGATCCTCGCCCGGCAGCACTTCTGCAACATCGAGCGGTGGGCGGGGGACCTCGGCCTCCGGGCGGGCTTCCTTTCGGGCGGAAGGAAAGGAAACGACCGGACGGAGACCCTGGAGGCGATTGCCCGTGGGGAGGTGCAGGTCGTCGTCGGGACCCATGCCCTGATCCAGGAGGGCGTGGAATATCGGCGGCTGGGCATGGTGGTGATCGACGAGCAGCACCGGTTCGGCGTCCTCCAGCGGGCCACCCTCCGGGACAAGGGGGGCAACCCGGACGTCCTGGTGATGACGGCCACCCCGATCCCCCGGACCCTGGCCATGACGGTCTACGGCGATCTCGACGTGTCGGTCCTGGACGAGATGCCGCCGGGGAAGAAGCCCGTCGATACCCGGGTCGTGTACGAGCATCACCGCGCCCGGGTCTACGATGCGATCCGGCGGGAGATCCGGAAAGGGAACCAGGCCTTCATCGTCTATCCCCTCGTGGAGGAGTCGGAGGCCCTGGACCTCAAGGACGCCACCCGCATGGCCGGGCACCTGCAGGCGGAGATCTTCCCGGAATACAGGGTGGGCCTGATCACGGGTCGGATGAAGGGATCCGACAAGGATTCCGTCATGGCGGATTTTGCCGCGGGGAGCATCCATATTCTCGTCTCCACGACAGTCATCGAGGTGGGGATCGACATCCCGGAGGCCTCGGTGATGGTGATCGAGCATGCCGAGCGCTTCGGCCTCTCCCAGCTCCACCAGCTCCGCGGACGGGTGGGACGGGGGGAGGCGGAGTCGCTCTGCATCCTCCTGGCGGGGCATGCCGGCTCCGCCGACGCCCGCCGCCGGCTCCGGGTGATGGAGGAGACCCGGGACGGATTCCGGATCGCCGAGGAGGACCTGGCAATCCGGGGGCCCGGCGAGTTCCTGGGGACGCGGCAGTCGGGCCTTCCGGACTTCCGGGTGGCCGATATCGTCCGGGACGGGAGGATCCTGGCGGAGGCGCGAGCCGACGCCTTTGCGCTGGCCGAACGGGATCCGGCGCTGGCGAGGCCGGAGCATGCCCTCCTGAAAGAGGTGCTCTTGAAGCGCTGGCACGGCCGGCTCGAACTGGCCCGGGTCGGATGACATAAAATAAGGAAAGGAGGGGCACCGGTTTGCGCCGGTCGCCCCGCGGGAGAGATATGCAGACCATGGAAGCAGACCTTTTGATTTTTGACCTCGATGGCACCCTCGTGTCTTCCGGGAGGGACATCGCGGCCTCGGTGAACGCCACCCTCCGGCAACTGGGCCTGCCCGAGCGGCCCGTCACGGAGATTCTCCGGTTCGTCGGCGACGGGGTGCGTGTGCTGATCGAGCGGAGCCTGGGCGGGCTGGACGGCGGGCGCTTCGACGAGGCCCTGGAATTTTTCGGCGCCCACTACCGGGAGCATATGCTGGACACGACCCGCCCGTACCCCGGCATCGAGGCGGCACTGTGCCACTTCGCGGGCAAGCGCAAGGTGATCCTGACGAACAAGCGCCATTCCTTCGCGCTGCCCATCGCCGAGGCCCTGGGCCTGACAGGGCATTTCGACGAGGTGATCGGTGCCGACAGCACCCCCTTCATCAAGCCGGACCCCCGCCTGCTGGACCTGGTGACCCGGCGGTTCGGCATTTCCCCCGGCCGGACCGCGGTGATCGGGGACGGCGTCAACGATGTGCTCCTGGCGCAAAACGGCGGGGCCTTGAGCTGTGCTTACCTGAAGGGGCTCACACCCCGGGAGAAGCTCCTGGCCCTCCGTCCCGACTGCACGTACGAAGATCCGGCGGAGCTCGTGACGCTGATCCGCTGAGACCCGCGGCGGCTGCCCCCATCCGCCGCTGCAAGGACAAGGCATGGACCCGTTCCTGCGCAGGATTTCCCGGACCATCGACCGCTTCTCCATGATCGGGGAAGGGGAACGGGTCCTCGCGGCCGTCTCCGGCGGGGCCGATTCGGCGGCCCTCCTGGAGGTGCTCTGCCGCCTGGCCCCCGGCCGGAAGTGGGTCCTGTCGGCGGCCCACCTGAACCACGGTCTCCGCGGCGAAGAGGCGGACCGGGACGAGGCCTTCGTGTGGTCCCTGGCGGACCGGTTGCGCGTGCCCCTGATCTGCCGCCGACTGGAGCCCGGGGCCCTGCGGGACCGGAGGGGGAAGTCCCTCGAGGAGGCGGCCCGGGACACCCGCTACGGTTTTCTCCGGGAAGCCGCAGAAAACGCGGGCGCCGGCCGCATCGCCCTGGGCCACAACCGCGGGGACCAGGCAGAGACGGTGCTCATGAACGTGGTCCGGGGAACCGGCCTCGATGGCCTGAAGGGAATGCTGCCCGTCCGGGACGGCCTCTTCGTGCGTCCGCTTCTTTATGCATCCCGGCGGGAGATCGCGGAGTTCCTTAAGAGGGAGGGACTGCCCTTCCGGGAGGATGCAACGAACCGGGACCAGCGGTTTTTCCGGAACCGCCTCCGCCGGGACCTCCTGCCGTACCTCTCGTCCCGGTACAATCTCCGGATGGAGGAGGGGCTGGCCCGGCTGGCGGACATCGCCCGCCGGGAGAACGATTTCCTGGAGGAAACCGTCCGGGAGGTCCTGGAGCGGCTTGTCCCGGCCCGGACGGGTTCCCGGATCGAGGTGCCCCTGGACGGCCTGGCGGTCCTGCACGAAGCCGTCCGGTTCCGGGTCGTGAAGACGCTCCTGGACACCCTGGCCCCCGGACGGAGGGTCGGGTACGGGCACGCGGAGTCGGTCCTGGCCCTGGCGGCGGGAGACAGGCCCCAGGGGTTGCTCCACCTGCCCGGCGGCGTCACGGCCGTCCGGGAATACGGCCGGCTGATCCTCCTGACCCGGGTTCCGGAAACCGCCGGATACGAATATCCCGTGGCCGTGCCGGGACGAATTGCCATTCCCGAGGCGGGATGCCGCCTCCAAGTGTCCCAGGTCGAGCCTCCATGGGAGATGGGAACCGGCCGGGTCGCGCTGTTCGATGCGGACAGGCTTGCCTTTCCCCTCGTGGTTCGGGCCGCCCGTCCGGGGGACCGGATCCGCCCCCTGGGGCTTGGGGGAACGAAAAAGCTCCAGGACGTATTCACCGACGGCAAGATTCCCCGGTCCCGGCGATCCGTCGTGCCGGTTCTCGAAGATCGAGGAGGGATCCTCTGGGTGGCGGGCGTCTGCCGCGCCGACCGGGCCCCCGTAACGAGGGATACGCTCCGCGCCCTCCGGGTGGTGATCGAGGAGCCGCCCCGGGAGGAGGCGCAGTCGCAAAGTGTTTGAAATGGCGAAACGGTTATTGTAAGGAAGGGGCAAATTCAGGGGTGCGTCCTCGTGGCGCATCCACACTTTTCCCAAGGCCGGAAACGGCCAGAGAGGAACGAACCCTTTGAATCCCCTGCAGAAAAACATTGCCCTCTGGCTCATCATCAGCCTCGTCTTCGTGCTGCTGTACCACATGTTCAGCCAGCCCAAGAGCGGGCAGGAGACGCTGATCTACAGCCGCTTTATCGCCCAGGTGGAAGCCGGCAACGTCTCCGAGGTGACCGTCCAGGGAGATAACATCACCGGCAAGTACAAGGACGGAAAGACGACCTTCAAGACGTTCGCTCCGAAGGACGAGAGCCTGATCCCCCGGCTCCAGGCAAAAGGGATCCAGATCGCCGCCAAACCGGTGGAGGACTCTCCCTGGTACATGACGATCCTGATCTCCTGGTTTCCCATGATCCTCCTCATCGGCGTGTGGATCTTCTTCATGCGCCAGATGCAGAGCGGCGGCGGCAAGGCCATGGCCTTCGGCAAGAGCCGGGCGCGCCTCGTGACGGACAAGACGAAGAAGGTCACCTTCGCCGACGTGGCCGGTATCGACGAGGCGAAGGAAGAGCTCACCGAGGTGATCTCGTTCCTGAAGGATCCCAAGAAGTTCACGCGCTTAGGCGGCCGGATCCCCAAGGGCCTGCTCCTGGTGGGCTCCCCCGGGACGGGAAAGACCCTGCTGGCCAGGGCCATCGCCGGGGAGGCCGACGTGCCCTTCCTGAGCATCAGCGGCTCCGACTTCGTGGAGATGTTCGTCGGCGTCGGGGCCTCCCGGGTGCGGGACCTCTTCGACCAGGGAAAGAAGCACGCCCCCTGCATCATCTTCATCGACGAGATCGACGCCGTCGGGCGCCACCGCGGGGCGGGCCTCGGCGGAGGCCACGACGAGCGGGAGCAGACCCTCAACCAGCTCCTGGTGGAAATGGACGGATTCGAGTCCAACGAGGGGGTCATCCTGGTCTCCGCCACGAACCGCCCCGACGTCCTGGACCCGGCGCTGCTCCGGCCCGGTCGGTTCGACCGGCAGGTCGTGGTGCCCCTCCCCGACATCAAGGGGCGGGAGATGATCCTGCAGGTGCACACCCGCAAGACCCCCATGGGCGACGACGTCGATTTCGCCATCCTCGCCCGGGGAACCCCCGGCTTCTCCGGGGCGGACATCGAGAACCTGGTCAACGAGGCGGTGCTCCGGGCCGCCCGGCTGGACAAGGACAAGGTTTTCATGGCCGACTTCGAGTTCGCCAAGGACAAGGTCCTGATGGGGACGGAGCGCAAGTCCATGGTCATCAGCGACTCGGAGAAGCGCATCACCGCCTACCACGAGTCGGGGCACGCCCTGGTGGCGAGGCTCCTGCCCGGAACGGACCCGATCCACAAGGTGACCATCATCCCGCGCGGACGGGCGCTCGGACTCACGCAGCAGTTGCCCATCGACGAGAAGCACACCTATCCGCGGGGCTACCTGCTCAACAGCATCGCCATCCTGCTGGGTGGGCGCGCGGCGGAGGAGCTTGTTCTCAAGGAGTTCACCACCGGTTCGGGGAACGACATCGAGCGGGCCACCAACCTGGCCCGGAAGATGGTCTGTGAGTGGGGCATGAGCGATGTCATGGGGCCGCTTAGCTACGGCAAGAAGGAGGAGCAGATCTTCCTGGGCCGGGAGTTCGCCACCCACAAGGACTACAGCGAGGAAACCGCCCGGCGCATCGACGGGGAAGTGAACCGGATCGTCATGGACGGCTACGACCAGACGCGGAAGCTGCTCCAGGACCACCTGGACATCCTGCACCGCCTGGCTGCGGAGCTGCTGGAGAAGGAAGTCCTCAACGCGGTCGAGATCGACGGCATCCTGACGGAATACGGCGTTTCCCTTCCCGAATCCGGTCAACCGGCATCCTGATCCCGTTTCGGCCGGGCGCACGAAGTGAGGCGGCAGGCCGTTGAGCCTGAGCCGGAGTGGTGGCGCCGCTCCATTTCCATTCTCCCAGGGAATTCCCGGAAGAAACCAGCCCGTGAGACCTGCAGGCCGTTTCCGGACGGCCCGCGGCGGGTGAAACGTATGCGGAATCCAAGAATTCTCCATTGTCCGATCCCCGCGGACGCCAGGGAGATCCTCCGGCGCACCGGCTGCGACCCCTGGGGGATCGACGCGATGGCGCCCAAAATGACCGGGCTGGCCGTTCTCCTCGAAAAGGTGCCCTGCCGGGACGCCAACATCCTCAAGCAGGAGATGCTTTCCGTGGGCGGCGACGCGGCGGTGGCCAGGGGAACCGTCGCCTGCAGCCTGCCTTTCACCGACGTGGTCCTCATGGGCACGGTCAAGCAGATCCGGCGGTTCGCGGAAAAAATGGCCTTCCAGCCCTTCGGCCTGAATACGCTGGCGGAAGCGATCCCGTCGCTCCTGGGGCGGCACTTCCGGGACCGACACGTCCTCAGGGCGGGAACGTGGGAGATGGTCCTGGGGGAGCGGACCCTCGTCATGGGCATCCTGAACGTCACCCCCGACTCCTTCTCCGACGGCGGCCTCTGCCTGGCGCCGGATCGGGCCGTGGCCCGGGCACTGCAGATGGTGGAAGAGGGGGCGGATTGGATCGATGTCGGCGGGGAATCGACCCGGCCGGGATCGGAGCCCGTTTCCCCGGAAGAGGAACTCCGGCGGGTGATCCCCATCGTCGAGGCTCTGGCGCGGCAGCTCCCCGTCCCCCTGTCGGTGGACACCACGAAGGCGCAGGTGGCCCGGCGGGCCGTCGAGGCCGGCGCGGCCCTGGTCAACGACGTCAGCGCCATGACGTTCGACCGGGACATGGCCGGGGTCGTGGCGGAGACCGGCGCTGCCGTGTCGCTCATGCACATCCGCGGGATGCCCCGGAGCATGCAGTCGGAATACGTCCCCTATGGCTCGGTGCCGGGAGACATGATCGCCTTTCTCGAGGAGCGGATGGATGCGGTCGTCGCGGCGGGCGTCCCGGAGGAGCGGATCCTGGTGGATCCGGGGTTCGGCTTCGGCAAGAGCGACCGCGACAACTGGCGGATGCTCCGCCACCTGGAGGAATTCCGGTCCCTCGGCAGGCCGATCCTGGTGGGGGTGTCCCGGAAGGCCTCCATCGGCCGGGCGACGGGGGGGGACCCCCCTGCGGAGCGGCTCCCGGGAACCGCCGCCGCCGTCACGGCGGCCATCCTGAACGGGGCCGCCATGATCCGGGTCCATGATGTGAAGGCCATGAAGAAAGTCGCCGCCGTCGCCGATGCGGTCCGCCGGGGAGGTGAAGCGGAGGCGTCGGAGGGGGGGACGTGATCGCCGGGGTAGGCATCGATCTGGTGGAGGTCCGGCGCATCGACCGGCTCCTGCAGAAATGGGGGGACCGCTTCACCGGCCGCTTCTTCGCCCTCGGGGAGTCCGCCTATTGTGGAGCCAAGGCCCGCCCGGCCATCCATTACGCGGCCCGTTTCGCCGCCAAGGAGTCCTTCCTGAAGAGCCTGGGCATCGGCCTGGGGATGGGCGTGCACCTGCGGGAGATTGAAGTTTCCCGGGACCGGCGCGGCAAGCCGGCCCTCGTGCTGCACGGGAAGGCTGTCTCCATGCTGAGAGAGCGGGGCATTACAGCGGTCCACCTGAGCCTGACCCACACGGCGGATCACGCGGCGGCCGTGGTAGTCCTGGAGACGGGAACGGCAAAAAAGACGGAGAGAAAGCGCCATGTCCGGGAATGAAACGCTGATCCTGGAAACGAAGAGCGCCGGCATGACCCGGGCCCTGGGACGGGTGCTTGGCGGGATCCTGAAGGCCGGCGACGTGGTGGCCCTGGCGGGGGAGCTGGGGACGGGCAAGACCTGCCTGACCCAGGGAATCGCCGAGGGGCTGGACGTATCCGCGGATTACCGCATCACCAGCCCCACCTTCACGCTGGTGAACGAATACCCGGGACGCCTGCCCCTTTACCACGTCGATGTCTATCGCCTGGCCGGACGGGCGGATCTGTACGACCTCGGTTTCGACGAGTTTTCCGAAGGGCGCGGGGTGGTCGTCATCGAATGGGCCGAGAAGATCCGCGAGGCCGTCCCGGAGGGAGCGCTCTGGATTTTCCTCTCCTATGTAGACGACGAGACGCGGCGGATCGAGATCGCCGCACAAGAGGAAATCCCTTGCAAAAATGAACTTGTTGAACTATGTAACCGCACCCCCTGAGGGGGCATTAAACGGAATGCCGGAGGGCGTTTTAGGGTATGGGGCTGATCGTTCATAAATACGGCGGCACATCGGTGGCCGACCTGGAAAAGATCGAAAATGTGGCCCGGAAGGTGATCCGGACGAAAGAGGCGGGGAACGAAGTCGTTGTGGTGCTGTCGGCCATGGCCGGCGAAACGGACCGGCTGATCGCCCTCGCCCAGAAGGCGTCGGACGACCCGGATCCGCGGGAGTTTGACTCCCTGATCTCCACGGGCGAGCAGGTGACCGTGACACTCCTGGCGATGGTTTTGAACCGCCTGGGGTATCGCGCCAAATCCTTCCTGGGATCGCAGGTGAAGGTCCACACAGACCAGGCTTTCAAGAAGGCCCGGATCGTCGAGATCGACCAGAAGGTCCTGAAGGACGAACTCCGGCAGGGGACGATCTGCGTCGTCGCCGGCTTCCAGGGCGTCGACGACGAGGGGAACATCACGACCCTCGGGCGGGGCGGCTCGGACACCAGCGCTGTGGCCCTGGCCGCGGCCCTCCGTGCGGATGTCTGCGATATCTACACGGACGTGGACGGCGTCTACACGACGGATCCGAACATCTGTCCCCAGGCCAGGCGGCTCAGCAAGATCTCCTACGACGAGATGCTGGAGATGGCCCGGGCGGGTGCCAAGGTCCTGCAGCCCCGGTCCGTGGAAATGGCAAAGAAATTCAATGTTCCCGTGTACGTGAAATCGACATTCACGGACGAGGGGGGAACCCTGGTGACGAAGGAGGACAAGGACATGGAAAAGGAAGTGGTCTCCGGGGTCACGTACGACCGGGATCAGGCCAAGATCACCGTGGTCCGCGTGCCCGACCGGCCGGGCGTCGCGGCCAAGCTGTTCACGCCCCTGGCGGACAAGAATATCGTCGTGGACATGATCATCCAGAACGCCAGCGTCGAGGGCTTCACGGACCTGAGCTTCACCGTTTCCCGCAAGGAAGTGAAGACGGCCCGGGAAATCGTCGAGAAGGCGGCCCGCGATGTCGGCTCGGAGCGCGTGGAAGTGGACGAGAGCGTCTCGAAGATATCCATTGTCGGCGTCGGCATGATCAGCCATTCCGGCGTCGCCGCGAAGATGTTCGCCACCCTGGCCCGGGAAGGCATCAACATCGAGATGATCAGCACCTCGGAGATCAAGATCTCCTGCGTGGTGCACTCGAAATACACCGAGCTGGCCGTGATGGCGTTGCATGAGGCTTTCCAATTGGAACAGCGCTCCTAGGGCGGCACCGGAAAATGCCCGGATGCTGCGTTGCGCGGCATCTCTCGTCGGTGCGGCGTACGAAAGTGTACGCCTCCCTCCTCGCGATTTGCGCGCCTTGCCTGCGGGCATTTTGCGGAGCCACCTGGGGATTTGGCAGGTAACCCCGGGGAAACGGCCGGATGCGTCGTTGCGCTTCGGCCCTCGTCGCTGCGACGTACATGAAGAGTACGTCTCGCTCCTCGGACCTCGCACGCCTCGCCTGCGGCCGTTTTGAAGGGTCGCCGGCGATCCGGATTTCGTCGGTGCGGCGTACGAAAGTGTACGCCTCCCTCCTCGCGATTGGCGTGCCTTGCCTGCGGGCATTTTGCGGAGCCGCCCGGGGATTTGGCAGGTAACCCCGGGGAAACGGCCGGATGCGTCGTTGCACAGCGTCTCGGCCGGGGCGGTGACTAAATGCCGAATCGCCTTCCGGCACCGGGTTCTCCCCGGCTCCGGGAGGCTGTTATTCCCTTCCCGACAGTACAGCCGTTCCCGGACCCCATGCGTATCCCGCGGATGCTCCGGAAATGGTGCGGAATTCCCTTTACGGACAGCCAAGGTGACGGTGCGGCGGCGCTGTTGCTGATCGCCGTGGCGGTCATTCTCGTTTTCCATTTCACCCCTCCTGCACAGGGCCTGAGAGCGGCGTCCGACGCGGAAGAGAGCACCGGTTCCGTCGCCGTCGTTCTCGACGGCGGCTCGATGGCGGACGGCGTGTACTTCCTGGCGCCGGGAACCACCCGCAGGGTGTTCGGGGAGCGGATCGGCGTCCCGGTGGAAGCCTGGCGGCACGGTTCATGTCCGGACAGGGCCCTTGCAACCGGTACGTCCGTCCTGTGGAAAGGCCCGGGATCCGGCGAGGCGCCGCATTTCGGTCCCCTGGATGCCGCCCGCTGTCTCGCCCTGGGACTGCCCATCGACATAAACAGCTCGAAGGATTGGGAACTGGCGCTGGTTCCGGGCATCGGTCCGAAGACGGCGGAGAGGATCGTGCGGTTTCGGGAAAAGAGGGGCCGAATCCGCCACTTGGGGGAACTGAAGGGCGTCCGGGGAATCAAGGAGAAGCGGCTGGAGGCGCTGCGTCGTTACCTGGCGGTTTTGCCGGATGAACATCCTTGAGGAGGGCGGGCCGTCGCGAGGTGGATCTACTTGCCTCGGTAGCCGTTCAGGTAGGACAGGACGCGCTGGACGTAGTCCTGGGTCTCCCGGTAGGGAGGAATGCCGCCGTAGCGCATGACCGCCTTCTCGCCGGCGTTGTAGGCCGCCAGCGCCAGCCGGAGGTCGCCGTTGAAGAGCCGGATCAGGTAACGGAGATAGCGGACTCCGCCGTCAATGTTTTTCTCCGGGTGAAAGGAATCATCCACCTGGAGCGACGACGCCGTGGCCGGCATGAGCTGCATGAGACCACGGGCCCCTTTCGGGGAGACCGCCTGGTGGTTGAAATTCGACTCGGCCTTGATGACCGCCTTGATGAGCGCCGGGTCCATTCCGTGCTTCTGGGCCGACTTGGTGATGAGCGGATCGAACTTGTTGATGTCCCGGGCGATCTTGCGGTTGAAGATGACCCGCGGCTCCCTCATGATCAGCGTGTATTTTTTGGTTGCGTCGGTGGGGACGTTTGTCAGATGGATGATCCCCGTCTCGTCCTCGTATTTGTAGATATCCGCCGCGACGTCGCCCGGCAGGGCAGTCAGGATCAGGAGCAGGGCCAGAGCCGGGACGGCGCCCCGCAGCATGTGCGTATTTGCCGGCATGTCCACCTCTCAAGACCTGCATCCTATGGGACCGTGGAAGGGAATGCAAGCATTTTCGATGGGAATATCGGGATGATATCCCTCTTGACTTATAAATCGTTCCTGAGTATAAGGTCACGCTCCATAATCAGCGGGTCCAGATCTCTCCGCGTTTATCGAAATGTCGTAGTATCTATCCGTTGCAAGGGAACAGAAAAGGGGAAAGGGGCTTTCTTCGGAAAGGCGGAATATGAAAGTGAATGTTCGGCAGATCAGGCGAGTGATGATTGCGAACCGGGGAGAGATCGCCCTCCGGATTCTGAGGACGGCCAAGGAGCTGTCCCTGGATGTCGTGGTTGTTTTTGAAGGTCCCGACAGCGATGCCTACTATATCCGGCTGGCCGAAGAAGCCATCATGATCGGTGACGGGCCCCGGAAGGACTACCTGGACATCGACAAGGTCATCTGGGCGGCCAAGAAGAGCGGCGCCGATGCGATCCATCCCGGATACGGATTCCTGGCGGAGAATCCCGATTTCTCGGCCGCCTGCGACAAGGCCGGCATCCTCTTTATCGGCCCCCCCCCCGGGGTGATCAGCAACCTGGGGAACAAGGTGGTGGCCCGCCAGATCGCCCAGAAGGCGGGGATCCCCTGCGTTCCCGGGACGAAGGATCTGCTCCGCGGCGAGGCGGGCGTCCGGGAGGCTGTCGATTTCGGGCGAATGCACGGATATCCTCTGATGCTCAAGGCATCCGCCGGAGGCGGCGGCCGGGGCATCCGGAAGGTGGTCGACGAGGCCGACCTCCTCCGGCAGATTCCCCAGGCCCGGGCGGAGACCCTGGCGGCCTTCAACGACGAGAACATCTACGTGGAGAAGTGCATCGAGGCGCCGCGCCACGTGGAGGTGCAGATCCTGGCGGATAAGCACGGCAACGTGATCCACCTCGGAACGAGGGACTGCTCGATCCAGCGGCGCCACCAGAAGCTCCTGGAGATCGCCCCGGCGGACCTGCCGCCGGATGTCCTGGAGGCGATCTGCGACTGCGCCATCCGCTTCGCCCGGGAGTCCGGATACGTCAACGCGGGTACGGTGGAGTTTCTTGTCGACTCAAAAACGAACGAATTCTGGTTCATGGAGATGAATACCCGGCTCCAGGTGGAGCATACCGTGACGGAGGAGCTCTCCGGGGTGGACATCGTCCGGGAGCAGATCCGCATCGCCGAGGGCCATGTCTTGAGCATTCCCCAGGAGCTGGGGCTGCTCCGGGGCAAGGCCATCCAGGTCCGGATCAACGCTGAAGATCCGAAGAACAATTTCATGCCCGAGGGGGGCAAGAGGCTGGAGGTCTACCAGTCCTCCGGAGGCCCCGGCGTCCGGCTGGACGGCGTGGTCTACCAGGGATTCAAAATCCCCACGGAGTACGACTCGATGATGGTCAAGATGACCGTCCGGGGGCTGAGCTGGGAGCAGGCCATCCAGCGGATGAAACGGGCCCTCCAGGGTTTCCTCATCGTTGGGCCCAAGACCACGATTCCCTTCTACCTGGCTATCTGTGACGAGCCGGATTTCCAGGCGGGACGGTTCGATACGAGTTACCTCGATACGCATCCCGGGGTCTTCGATTACCCCGAGCCGGAGCGCGAGGTGGCGAAGCTGGCGGAGCTGATCGCGGAGATCCATGCCCGCAAGATCAACCCTTATGCATACTGAGTCTCCCCGCGCCGGTGGCGGTATCCGGAAGGGCCGGCCGGAGAAGGGAGACAGGGAGGACCCATGCTGAAGAATATTTCCCAGAACCTGCTCGACGAACGGATCACCCCGGGGGATCTGCGGGAGCACGGGGTCCGGTTCGTGCTGGACAAGATCCGGCAGGCCGACGGGTACTATCTGACCAATACGGAGAGGGACCAGTCACAGTCCGATTTCAAGAACCGGATCATGCCCCATACCCAGCTTCTCGTGGCCCGTCCGCGCAACGACGCAGGCTACTTCTCCCTCGAGATCACCGGCGGGGCCTCGGTCCACGTGGACATGCTGCGCAAGCAGATCAACCCCCTGGAGAAGCTCCAGGTGCTGAGCGAACGCATGCCCGACACCATGTTCCAGACGCTCTGCCGGGGAATCAACCTCTTCGGCTACCGTCCCTACCCGGAAAACGTGGTCCGACTGACGGTGCGCACATTCGCCCGGTATGTCCACGTGTGGCGGGTGTTCGACTTCCTCAACCACATTCCCAACATGCGGGCGGTCTTCGAGGAGGTGATGGCGTCGGGGTGCATCCTGGAGCCGTCCATCTGCTTCTCCACGGGGCCCGAGCATACCGATGAATACTACGTGGGAAAGGTGGGGGAGATCCTCGATGTGACGGGTCCGGACATCCTCCTGTGCATCAAGAACCACGGGGGTCTCGGAACGGCAAAGCGCATCGGGGACCTGGTGCGGGCGATCCTCGACAAGTATCCGGATCTCATCATCCACTACCACGGCCACAACACCGACGGCAACGACATCGGCCGGATCGTCGAGGCGGTGCGCAACGGGGCGAAGATCGCCGACGCGGCGGACCATGCCTTCACCGGGTTCTACGGGCCCCCGCCGCTGCTCACGGTCATCGAGACCCTGGAAGAGTACGGACAACGGGCCATGGGCATCGAGAAGCAGGCCGTTCTGGATACCTCCAGCATGCTGCGTCCGGAGCGGGAGTACTACAAGGACCTCGAGTCCCAGTTCCTGGGGTTCGATCCATCCGTCCAGGTCCACAAGCTTCCCGGCGGGGCCACGGGCTCGAGTTTCGAGCAGGCCGTGAAGGGCGGGTTCCTCCACCGGATGCCGGAGATCCTCCAGCATGAGCTTCCCCGCGTCCAGACGGAACTGGGGAATTGGTGGAGCGTCACCCCGGGCTCGCAGATCCTCTGGACCACGGCGGTGAACAACGTCCTGAAGGGCGTTCGTTACAAGGATGCCAACGACGACCTGAAGAGCCTGATGCTGGGGAGGTACGGCGACCTGCCGTTCTACTGGCCCTCCGACGAGATCTACCGGGCCGTCTTCGGGCCGGACTGGAAAGAGATCCGGGAATGCGACACCTGCTACCAGCGCATCGAGGACGTCGACCTCGACGTGGAGAAGAAGGTCCTGGAAAAACGCCTGGGCCGTCACGCCACGGAAGACGAACTGGTGCTTTACCTGCAGCACCCGAACGACGCCGTCAATTTCCTCAAGTTCGAGACAAAATTTGGAAAGACCTGGGTCCTGTCGCCCAAGATCTGGTTCAACCGGGGAGGCTTCTCCCAGGGCGAGAAATTCGATTTCCCCGATGCCTTCGGACGGCTCCACACCATCGAGATCGGCCCGCAGCGGAAGACCAAGGGCGGAGACATGGTGACTTACATGGTGATCGACCATCACACCGAGCCCGTCCTCACCGTGCTGGAGGAAGAGGCGTCCGGGCAGGCGAAAAAGAAGATGTCCCTGTCGGCCAAGGAGATCGGTGAGCTGGCCAAGAAGGGCGACATCCGCTCCCATATCAGCGGAACGGTCAACGAGATCCCCGTGACGGAAGGCGCCCAGGTAGAGCCGGGGCAGGTCCTGATCATTCTGGAGGCCATGAAGATGCTCAACAATGTGGCTTCCGACCTGAAGGGACAGGTCGTGGAGATCCGGGTGTCACCCGGGGACAAGGTCGAGGTGGGGGATCCCCTCATGACGGTCCGGAAGGAATAGGGCGGCGCCGGCACCGATCACCGTCTGCCGGACCGTAACAGGTTGACAGAAAAGGAGAAACGAACGGATTCGGGATTTCCGTCTTGACTTTCCCGGCATGCATGGTACTGTTTCGTGCCTTTTTTCAATCCCGGTATCCAACGGTTCCAGTCTCATTCCGCTCGCGCCCCGGTGATCCGTCCACATCCGATCCGATAAAGGCGTGTTCATGTGCCCCCGGGCGGCACTGTGAGGAAACGCAAAACAGCAGGGAGTCAGGATGGCGAAACGCGGCTTTACGCTCTTGATCATCCCCCGAAAGGACGGTCCCGTCCATACCTTCGGGATTCATGGATCCCTCCTGAAGGGACTGGCCGCAGTCCTGGCCGTCGTCGTTCTCTCTTCGCTCTATTTTGCCTATGATTACATTTCCGTCCGCCGGGACGCCGCCGAGCTGGCCCGCCTGCGGGCGGTCACGGGCAACCAGGAGAAGCAGATCGTCGATCTCGTCGGACGCCTGGAGCGATACAGCAACAGGATGAACGAGTTGAGCGAGTTCGACCGGAAGATCCGCATTGCCGCCAACATCGAGGGCAGCCGCGACAAGCAGGTGATTCTGGGCATCGGGGGCGCCGTGCCGGACGAGAGGATGGTCCCGTCGCGCCTGGATGGAGACCGGCAGGCCATCCTGACGCAGGTCGTCCAGGGCGTCGACCGGCTGGAGCAGGAGGCAGCCGCCCGGGAGAAGAGCTTTGTCCAGATCCTGCAATTCCTGAACCGCCAGCGGTCCGTTGTCGCGGCAACGCCGTCCCTCTGGCCGGTGCGGGGGCTGGTGACGTCCGATTTCGGCACGCGCTCCTCTCCCTTTGGCGGGGGACGTGAGTTCCACGACGGCATCGATATTGCCACGCAGCACGGAACGCCGGTCCGCGCGCCCGCGGACGGGGTCGTTCTGGAGGCGTCCATGCAGAGCGGCTATGGAAATGTGGTCAAGCTCGATCACGGCCGGGGGCTCTCCTCGCTTTACGGGCATCTGTCCCGGATCGCCGTCCGGAAGGGGGCGATCGTCAGGCGGGGGGAACTCATCGGGTACGTCGGGAACACCGGCCGCAGCACCGGCTCCCATCTTCACTACTCCGTTTATTTCAGCGGAGTCGCCGTGAATCCGAGGAATTATCTGCGCCGATAGGGAGGGTTTCCTTCCGTCTTTTTCACGGCGCCTACCGTCCGACACCGGTGTGACACCGGTTTTTTTATTGGATATGCGACATGATGTTTGAATCCATTCTGAAGAAAATCGTGGGCAGCAAGAACGACCGCGACCTGAAGCGCCTTTCCTTTATCCTCGATGAAATCAACGATCTGGAGCCGGCGATGCTGGCCCTGAGCGACGCCAAACTCCAGGCGAAAACCCCGTATTTCAAGGGGAAGCTGGAAAACGGAGCCACCCTGGACGACATCCTCCCGGAGGCCTTCGCCGTCGCGCGGGAGGTGTCCCGGCGGACCCTTCTGATGCGCCCCTTCGACGTGCAGGTCATCGGCGGCATCGTCCTCCACGAGGGAAAGATCGCCGAGATGAAGACGGGCGAGGGGAAGACCCTGGCGGCGACCATGCCGATGTACCTGAACGCCCTGACGGGCCGGGGCGCCCACCTGGTTACGGTGAACGACTACCTGGCCCGCCGCGACGCCTCGTGGATGGGGCCCATTTACAGCTTTCTCGGCCTGACCGTGGGCGTCATCGTCCACGGCATGGACGACGCGGAGCGGAGAAAAGCCTACCAGTCGGACATCACCTACGGAACGAACAACGAGTTCGGCTTCGACTACCTCCGGGACAACATGAAGTTCACCCTGGACGATTATGTCCAGAGGGACTTCCACTACGCCATCGTCGACGAGGTGGACAGCATCCTCATCGACGAGGCCCGGACGCCCCTCATCATCTCCGGACCTTCCGACGAATCGACGGACAAGTACTACCGGATCAACCAGATCATCCCGCGCCTCCGCAAGGACACGGACTACACCATCGAGGAGAAGAGCAAGACCGTGGTGCTGACGGAGGAGGGCGTCGCCCGGGTGGAAAGCCTCCTGAAGGTCCAGAATCTCTACGAACCCGGGAACATCGAGATCGTCCACCATGTCAACCAGGCCCTCAAGGCCCACACCCTGTTCAAGCGGGACGTGGATTACATGGTGAAGGACGGCGAGGTCATCATCGTCGACGAGTTCACCGGCCGGCTGATGCCGGGGAGGCGCTACAGCGACGGCCTGCACCAGGCCCTGGAGGCGAAGGAGAAGGTAAAGATCGAGCGGGAGAACCAGACCCTCGCGTCCATCACCTTCCAGAACTACTTCCGCATGTACGACAAACTGGCGGGCATGACCGGCACCGCCGACACGGAGGCGGAAGAATTCAAGAAAATCTACGGCCTCGAGGTGGTGGTCGTCCCGACGAACATGCCCATGATCCGGGAGGACCATACGGACGTGGTCTACAAGACGGAGGAGGAGAAGTTCAAGGCCGTCATCGAGGAGATCAAGGAGATGCACCAGAACGGACGGCCCGTCCTGGTGGGCACCATCTCCATCGAGAAGTCGGAGCACCTGAGCAAGATTCTCTCCCGGACGGGGGTCAAGCACCACGTCCTCAACGCCAAGCAGCACGACAGGGAGGCGGAGATCGTCGCCCAGGCGGGCCAGCGGGGCATGGTGACCATCTCGACCAACATGGCGGGTCGCGGAACCGACATCAAGCTGGGCGAGGGCGTGGCGGAGCTGGGGGGCCTCCACATCCTGGGAACGGAGCGCCACGAGAGCCGGCGGATCGACAACCAGCTCCGGGGCCGCTCGGGTCGCCAGGGGGACATGGGCTCCTCCCGGTTCTACCTTTCTCTCGAGGACGATCTGATGCGCATCTTCGGGGGCGAGAAGATCTCCTCGATCATGGACCGGATCGGCCTCGAGGAGAACCAGCCCATCGAGCACCGGATGATCTCCAAGGCCATCGAGAACTCCCAGAAGCGCGTGGAGGGCCAGAACTTCGAGATCCGTAAGCACCTCCTGGAGTACGATGACGTCATGAACCGCCAGCGGCAGGTCATCTACGAGCAGCGCCGCAAGGTCCTCCGGGGAGGCGAAGGCCTCTGGTCGGACCTGGAAGAAATGCTGGGGGACGTCCTGGACGACCTGATTCCGGACTTCATCGACGAGAAGGGGAATCCGGTGGACGGGGACCTGAAGGGGCTGGAGGACATGGTCTTCAAACAGTTTTCCCTGAAGATGAACTTCTCCGAGCGGGAAGATCTGCGGCCCGCCGTGGTCCAGGAGGAGATCCACCAGGCCGTGATGGGGCTCCTCCGGGGCAAGGAAGCGGAGTTCGGGAAGGAGCTGATGGAATACCTCCTTCGTGTCATCATGCTCAATGCCATCGACACGCAGTGGAAGGACCACCTGCTGGCCATGGATCATCTCAAGGAGGGGATCGGGCTTCGGGGATACGGACAGAAGGATCCCGTCCGGGAGTACCAGAAGGAAGGGTACGACATGTTCATGGAGATGATCGAACGGATCAAGATGGACAGCCTGGAGAAGCTCTGCATGATCCGGATCCAGAGGGAGGACGAGGTCGAGCGGATCCAGCGGCGGCAGGAGCAGGAGTACGTCATGAGCCGGGGAGGCGACGGGGCGGCGGCCGCCCCGGTCAAGCGAACCGGGGAAAAGGTAGGCCGGAACGATCCCTGCCCCTGCGGAAGCGGGAAGAAATACAAAAGATGCTGTGGTGCAAATTGAAAAGCGGCGACGTGACATACAGCCGGTGGGGAATGACATGAACAGGAATGCGCATTGGACCGTACCGGGATTCCGGGCGGCGGGGATCGCCTCGGGGATCAAGGAGGACGGGCGGAAAGACCTGGCCTTGATCGTTTCGGACGAGCCGGCCTCCGCGGCGGGCATGTTCACCACCAACGCCTTCAAGGCGGCCCCGGTGATCGTGGACATGGAGCGCATCCGGTCCGGCCATGCCCAGGCGATCCTGACCAACAGCGGCAATGCCAACGCCGCCATGGGTCCCGAGGGCATCGAGGACGCCCGGGCGTCCTCCCGGGCCGTTTCGGAGGCGCTGGGCATTCCGGATGGCATGATTCTGCTGGCCTCGACGGGGGTCATCGGCCGGCGCCTGCCTGTCGGGAAGATCCTGGCCGGCATCGGGCCGCTGGCCGGGAGATTGCGGCCTGACGGGATGGAAGAGGCCCAGGAGGCGATGCTCACGACGGACCGTTTTCCAAAGATGGCCCTCCGCGCGGAGAGCATCGACGGCCGGCCTGTGACGGTCCTCGGGATGGCCAAGGGCGCCGGCATGATTCAGCCGGACATGGCGACCATGCTGGCCTACGTTCTCACGGATGCGGTCGTGGAGCCCCGCCTCCTGGGAGAGCTGCTCCGGGAAGGGGTGGCCGGGAGCTTCAACGCCATTTCCGTGGACGGCTGCATGAGCACCAACGACACCGTCCTCGTCCTGGCCAACGGTCGGGCGGGGAACCGCCCTTTCCGGAAAGGGGACCGCGACGGCCGTACCTTCCGGGGGATGCTGGCGACGGTCCTGGAGGAGATGGCCCTGGCCATGGTCCGGGACGGGGAAGGGGCGACCAAGGTCGTTACGCTGGAAGTGTCCGGCGGGAGGACGAAGGCGGAGGCCCGGAGGGTGGCATACGCCGTTGGAAACTCGAACCTGTTCAAGACGGCCTGTTTCGGGGGAGACCCCAACTGGGGGCGCGTGATCGGGGCGGTGGGCGCCGCCGGCGTGCCGGTGAATCCCGACGCCGTCGAGGTATCCTTCGGCGGGGTGACGGTCTTTGCGGGCGGCCGGGGCATTCCCGCGGCGACGGCGGAGTTGGCCCGCGTCATGGCCTCGGACCGGATTCATGTCCGGATCAACCTGTCCGTGGGCAGGGGGGCATTCGTCCTCCAGACCTCCGACCTGACCTTCGACTACGTCAAGATCAACGCCCATTACACGACCTGAGCGGCGACTCCTCTGAAAACCCCCGGCCGCGCCCCCGCGAACAACGGCTTGAACGGGGCGCGGGGGCTGTCACGGGGTATGCCGCCCTCGCGGAAGAATGGAGAGAAGGCAGGGTTTTCCCTTGCCAAGGGGAACCCATTATGCTAATGGCCGGCAGATTTCGCACATCCCCGGACCGGCAGGGGGTTGCTTTTCCTTGGAAAAGTTCCCTGGCGGGGTGATGGGGGTGGAGGAAAAAACAAAAGGAGAAAGACTATGGCAGCACTGATTTCCATGAAGCTCCTGCTCGAGGCGGGAGTCCACTTCGGTCACCAGACCAACAAATGGAACCCGAAGATGAAAACCTACATCTTCGGCGCCCGAAACGGCATCTACATCATCGATCTCCAGCAGACCGTCGAGATGTTCCACAAGGCTTACGACTTTGTCGTGAACACCGTGGCGAACGGCGGAACCATCCTGTTTGTGGGAACGAAGAAACAGTCCCAGGAAGCGATCCGCGAGGAGGCCGGGCGCTGCGGCATGCCTTATGTGAACCAGCGCTGGCTGGGCGGCATGCTGACCAACTTCACGACCATCAAGAAAAGCATCGACCGCCTCAACATGCTGGACAAGATGTTCCAGGATGAAAGCGTGCGGGCCTTCCCGAAGAAGGAGATCATGAAGCTCCAGAAGGAGCGGGACAAGCTCCTCAAGGTTCTCGGAGGAATCCGGACGCTCAAGGGGCATCCGGGTGGCCTGTTCATCGTGGACCCGAAACGGGAAGACATCACCGTTCAGGAGGCGCGGAAACTGGGAATTCCGATCACGGCCATCGTGGACACGAACTGCAACCCCGATCTGATCGACTACGTGATCCCCGGCAACGACGACGCCATCCGGGCCATCAAGCTCTTTTCCTCCCGCATCGCCGATGCGGTCATGGAGGGAAAGAAGCGTTACGAGGAAAAGATCCAGGCGGAGAGCGACAAGGACGCCCGCGCACAGGAGGCCCCCGTCGAGGAGGCCGAGCCGGACGTTCCGGAGAGCGTGGAGAAGAAGGAGAGTCCCGAGGCACAGGCCGGATCGACGGAAGCAACAGCTTGATTTCAAAGATAGAAGGATGGAGGGTTGAACATTGGAAATTACATCCGCAATGGTAAAAGAGTTGAGGGATAAAACAGGCGCCGGTATGATGGACTGCAAGGAAGCCCTGCAGGCCTCCAGCGGCGATTTTGAAAAGGCCATCGACTTCCTGCGCAAGAAGGGCATGTCGGCGGCAACGAAGCGCTCCTCAAAGGCCGCCAAGGACGGCGCCGTCGGCTCCTACATCCACATGGGCGGAAAGATCGGCGTCATGGTGGAGGTCAACTGCGAGACCGACTTTGTGGCGAAGACGGACAACTTCACCGGTTTCGTCAAGGACATCGCCATGCATGTGGCGGCGTCGAACCCCCTGTACCTGAAGAGCGAAGAGATCCCCGAGGCCGACCTCGAGCGGGAAAAGGCCATTTATCGGGATCAGCTTGCCCAGGAGAAGAAGCCCGAGAAGATCTGGGACAAGATCATCGAGGGGAAACTCAGGAAATATTACGAGGATGTGTGTCTCCTGGACCAGAAATTCATCAAGAATCCCGACATCACGGTGAAGACGCTTCTGAACGAAATGATCGCCAAGACGGGTGAGAACATCATCATCCGTCGCTTCGCCCGGTTCCAGCTGGGAGAAGAGTTGAAGGGCTGATTTGGAAAAGCCGGTATTTCGCAGGGTACTCCTGAAGCTCAGCGGGGAAGCCCTTGCCGGGGGCCGCGGCTTCGGCTTCGATTTCGAGGTGATCGAGGGAATCGCCCGGGAAATCAAATCGGTTACGGCCCTGGGCGTCCAGATGGGACTCGTCATCGGCGGGGGCAACATCTGGCGGGGCGGCATTGCCGCCGCCCGCGGCATGGACCGGACGTCGGCGGACTACACGGGGATGCTGGCCACGGTCATCAACGGCCTGACCATGCAGAGCGCCCTGGAGGCCCAGGGAGTTTCGGCCCGCGTTCTCTCCGCCCTGGACGTGAAAGGGGTGGCCGAGCCCTATATCCAGAGGCGAGCCATCCGCTATCTCGACGAAGGCCGCGTCCTTCTCCTGGCCGGAGGGACGGGAAATCCTTTTTTCACCACCGACACGGCGGCGGCGCTCCGGGCCGTGGAGATCAAGGCCGAGGTGCTGCTCAAGGCCACGAAGGTGGACGGCGTCTATGACCGCGACCCTGTCGGCCATCCGGATGCGGTCTTCTTCGAGCGCATCGGCTACGCGGATGTCCTGGTGAAGGATCTGAAAGTCATGGACGGCACGGCCGTTTCCCTCTGCCGGGACAACGGCATGCCGGTGATCGTCTTCAACCTCCAGAAACGTGGAAACATCAAGCGGGTACTCTGCGGGGAACCGGTAGGGACCCGGTTAGGAGCGTAAATCATGAAAGAAAAGGTATTTGCCACGCTGAAGGAAGATATGGACCGGTCCACCAGCGCCCTGGAGAAGTCGTTCAGCAAGGTGCGGACGGGACGTGCCTCCCTGGCGCTCCTGGACGGGATCAAGGTCGATTACTACGGGGTGCCCACGCCGCTGAATCAGGTGGCCAATCTCTCGATCCCGGAGAGCCGGATGATCCTGATTTCCCCTTGGGACACCAGCGTCATCGGGGCCATCGAGAAGGCGATTCAGAAGGCAGACCTCGGTCTCACGCCCACGAACGACGGAAAAGTGGTGCGGCTGGCCATTCCGGTTCTCACGGAAGAGCGCCGGAAGGAACTGGTGAAGGTTGTCAAGAAGATGACCGAGGAATGCAAGGTCAAGCTCCGGAACGCGCGCCGCGATGCCAATGAGGAGTTCAAGACCCTGAAGAAGGATAACAAGATCTCCGAGGACGAGATGTTCACCCAGCAGGAGGATGTGAAGAAGCGCATGGACAAGGCCATCGAGAAGGTGGATGCCCTCCTGGCGGCAAAGGAAAAGGAGATCATGGAGATCTGACGGGGCGTGTTTCGATCGCATCGCTCCGGGACAGGCTTCCGGCGGTCAGGGATCAAATGGATTACAGGCCCTGCAGGGCCGGCACGATAAAGGGAGCGGAGGCTCCCTTTTTTTTCGGGCTGTCGAAAAGGATCTGACGGAGGCGTTTCCCTCATCCCACGCAGCGCGGCAGGGGAAGGGATTGCAGATACCTCTCCCCTGTGCCCTGCAACTCGGGATTTCGGGGACCTTGCGTCCAGACCGTATCGCCGGCCCGGAACGGTGAGGAAGTCCGGCAGGTGCGGGAGATTGCAATCACCCCGGGGATGTGCTACGGCCTGATAAAGGGAAACGGGTCCAACTGTGAGCGATTTCAATGGGATTGATAGAGATAATCTTCCCCGGCACATTGCCGTGATCATGGACGGCAACGGCCGCTGGGCAAAGAAGCACGCCCTGGGAAGAATCGCCGGCCACCGGAAGGGGGCAGAGGCGGTCCGGACCACCGTGCGGACCTGCCGGGAGATCGGCATTCAATACCTGACGTTATACGCCTTCTCGGTGGAGAACTGGATGCGCCCGGCCCGGGAAGTTTCGGCGCTGATGGACCTCCTGATCGACTACCTCCAGTCGGAGGCCCGGGAACTTCGGGAGCGGGGGATCCGCCTGCAGACCATCGGAAATACCGCGGCGCTCCGTGAGCCGGTGCAGCGATTCCTCCGGGAGACCATGGAGGAGACGAAAGAGGGCCGGGACATGGTCCTGATCCTGGCGTTGAGCTACGGCGGCCGGGACGAGATCCTGCAAGCCACCCGTTCCCTGGCGGCGAAATGCTCGGCCGGGCTCCTGCCCCCCGAAGGCATCTCGAAGGAAGTGTTTGAAGAGCACCTCCAGACCGCCGGAGTGCCCGATCCGGACCTGCTCATCCGGACCAGTGGCGAGTTCCGGATCAGCAATTTTCTCCTCTGGCAGATGGCCTACACGGAATTCTACTTTACGGACGTCCTGTGGCCCGATTTCGACCGCGCCGAGCTCTTGAGGGCCATTGCCGCCTATCGGCAGCGGGAGAGGAGGTTTGGGCTGACGTCCGAGCAACTCTAATAATGGGCGGGCTGTTGAAAAACGCCCGTCTGCGGTGTTGCCCTCGCCCCGCGTCGCTCGACGTACGAAAAAGTACGCCTCGCGGCCCGGGACTTCGGGCGCCTTGCATCCGAGCATTTTTGAACAGCCCGGAAAGCGGCGATTGGAAGAACTTCCTCTGAGTGCTCATTGATCGAGTCGATATCATGGCGAGTTCCCCTGTTCGTACGTCGATTGGCGAAGGAAGAGGGAAACGCAAGGGACGGGCGTTTTTCAACAGACCGGAGGTGTCATGGCAAGCTCACACTTACAGCGCTGGCTCACGGCGATCGTCGCCGTGCCGATCCTGTTCGCCCTGGTCCTGTTTGGCGGGGAGATCCTCTTCTTCCTCCTGATCCTGGCCGTTGTCCTCCTCGGCATGGAGGAATACACGCGCATGTCCTTCGGGGAGGGGCACCCCTGGGAGCGGTGGGAGGGCCTTCTCTTCGCTGCGGCGATCTGTCTCGCCGCCCGGACGGGCGACCCTCGGATCCTCATGGCTGTGACGGTCTTTTCGATCCTGATTGTATTCATGACCTACCTGCCCCGGATCCGGGAGGACCGCTTCGACATCCTGCCGGTACAGAAACTGGCCTTCGGTATCCTCTACATTCCCCTGATGATGTCCCACATCATCATGATCCGGCAGGCCCCGGACGGGGTCCTGTGGATCTTCTTCGTCCTTGTCCTGGCGTTTTCGGGAGACGTGGCGGCATTTTACGTAGGCCGGACCTTCGGACGGAACAAGCTGCTTCCCCTGGTGAGTCCCGGGAAGACCGTCGAGGGGACCCTTGGCCTGTTCGCAGGGAGCGTGGTGTGCTGCCTGATCTACCGGTATTTTCTCCTTCCGGATCTCCCGGTGGTGCACACGGTAGCGCTGGCCCTGGCGGGGAGCGTCATCGGGCAGCTCGGCGATCTGTGCGAATCGGCCCTGAAGAGGGCCTCGGGAACGAAGGATTCGGGAACGCTCCTCCCCGGCCATGGAGGCTTCCTGGACCGCCTGGATTGCCTGATCTTTATCGGGCCGTTTGTCTACTACTACAAGCTCTTCCTGCTTCCATGAGAAAACTCTCGATTCTCGGATCCACCGGCTCCATCGGAACCAGCGCCCTGGACGTGGTGCGGCGCAACCGCGCCCGCTTTGAGGTCGTCGCCCTGGCCGCGGGGCGAAACCTGGACCTCCTGAAAGAGCAGATCGCGGAGTTCAACCCGGAGGTCGTCTCCGTGATGGACGAGGAGCATGCCCGGCGGCTGCGGGAGATGACCGGCCCCGTCCGGGCGGACATCCTGTCCGGTACGGAGGGCTGTTGCCGCTGCGCTTCGCTGAAAGGCGCGGATATGGTCCTGTCGGCCATGGTGGGGGCGGCGGGGCTCCTGCCGACCCTGGCGGCCGTCGAGGCGGGAAAGGCCGTCGCCCTGGCCAACAAGGAGACCCTTGTTACAGCGGGATCCCTCGTCATGGAGCGGGTCCGGGCGAAGGGGGTCATGCTGATCCCGGTGGACAGCGAGCACAGCGCCGTCTTTCAGTGCCTCGAGGGACAGCAGAGAGGGGCCGTGCGGCGCATCATCCTGACTGCCTCGGGGGGGCCGTTTCTCCGCCATACCCGGGAGCAGATGGAGGCGGTCACGCCTGCGGAGGCGCTGAAGCACCCGAACTGGACCATGGGCCGGAAGATCACCATCGACTCGGCCTCCATGATGAACAAGGGTCTGGAGGTCATCGAGGCGCGGTGGCTCTTCGACGTGGACTACGACCGGATCGACGTGGTCATCCATCCCCGGAGCATCGTTCATTCCATGGTGGAGTTCCGGGACGGCTCCATCCTGGCCCACCTGGGGGTGCCGGACATGCGGATCCCCATCGCCTATGCCCTGACCTGGCCGGAGCGGATCCAGCAGCCCGGCTCGCTTCTGGACCTGACCCGGGCGGGGGTACTGGAGTTCCTGGAACCCGATCGGGAACGCTTCCCGAGCCTGGATATGGCCTATGCCGCCGGGCGTGCCGGGGGGACTGCCCCGGCCGTCATGAACGGGGCGAACGAGGTTGCCGTGGAGGCCTTCCTGGAGGGAAGAATTCGCTTTACAGACATGGTCGCGACGATTAAAGAGGTTCTTTCCCGTCACGGGAGGGAGGATATCCGGTCCGTCGAGGACGTCCTGCGGGCGGACCGCTGGGCGAGGGAAACGGCCCAAACCATCATTGAGAGGCAAGGCGCTTGATCGGCATCAGCATCATATCGGTCATTATCCTCCTGGGCGTTCTCATCTTCGCCCACGAGCTGGGGCACTTCCTGGCGGCCAAGTGGTCCGGCGTCGGGGTTATGAAGTTTTCCCTGGGCTTCGGCCGGAAAATCTACAGCCGGAAAATCGGGGAGACGGAATACCTTCTTTCCCTCATCCCCCTGGGGGGATACGTGAAACTCCTGGGGGAATCGGAGGCGGAGCTCCTGCCGGAGGATGAGCGCCACCGCTCCTTTTCGAACAAATCCGTCTGGGTCCGGATGGGCATCGTCCTGGCCGGCCCCGTCTTCAACTTCATCCTCGCCGTTCTGATCTTTGCCGGCGTTTACATGGCCGGGGTCCCGACCCTGACCGGCACGATCGGGACGATCCAGGAGGGCTCGGCGGCCATGGAGGCGGGGATGCACCCGGCGGACACCGTGGTGGCCATTGACGGGAAGAAGATTCGCAAGTGGGAGCACCTGGCGGAGATGATCAACGCCAGCGGGGGTAAAACGCTGCAGATCACCGTGGATCGCGCCGGCGTGAAGCACGAGCTGTCCGTTACACCCCGATCCATGAAGGGGAAGAACCTCTTCGGGGAGGAGATCGATACCTGGAAGATCGGCATCAGTCCGGATCCTAAGTTCGTGACGGAGCGGCTGAATCCGGCCGAGGCGCTATGGGTCAGCCTCCAGAAGACCTGGATGCTGAGCAAGCTCACGCTGGTGAGCATCGTCAAGATCTTCGAGGGGGTGCTGTCCCCCAAGACGCTGGGTGGTCCGATCTTCATCGCCCAGCTTGCGGGTACCCAGGTGAAGGAAGGCCTGGTTCCCTTTTTCCTGCTCATGGCCCTCCTCAGCATCAACCTGGGGGTCCTCAACCTGCTGCCGATCCCCGTCCTTGACGGCGGGCATCTGCTGTTTTACGTCATCGAGGCGGTCATGCGGCGTCCGGTCAGCGTGAAAGTCCGCGAGTTCGCCCAGCAGGTGGGCTTCGCGTTCCTCATTCTCCTGATGCTCTTCGTCTTCGGACTCGACATCGACCGGCTCCTGGCGGACAACCCGATTTACGAAGGCTTCGTGCGTTTCTTCACCGGAAAATAATGCATATCCTGGCCCTGGACACGGCAACCAAAACGGTCTCCGCGGCCCTCCTGGAGGATGAGCGGATCCTTGCGGAGGGGTATGCGGACCTGGACCGTCATCACGCCACCTCCGTTCTTCCTTTCGTACAATCCATCCTCGACCTGGCGGGCGTTGACATCGGAAAGATCGACCTCCTGGCCGGGACGGGCGGGCCGGGATCGTTCACGGGGCTCCGCATCGGCGCCGGGACCCTCAAGGGGCTGGCCCTGGCCACGGGAAAGCCCATTGTGCCGGTCTCGACCCTGGAGACCCTGGCCGTGAATGCCGCCGGATCCGGGATTCCCGTCTGTCCGCTCCTCGACGCCCGGAAGGGACAGGTCTACGGAGGCCTCTACCGCTTTGACGGGAACGGGATTCCCTGCTCCGTTCTCCCGGACGCGACCATGGATCTGTCGGATCTTCTTGGAAAGATTTGCGAACCGGTTCTCTTCCTGGGAGAGGGGGCTGTCGTCTGCCGGGAGAAGATCCGCGAAGGGCTCGGGGAATATGCCCGCTTCGCCCCGCCCCCGCTGAACGGGATCCGGGCCTCCGCAGCGGGCTGGCTGGCGCTTCAGCATTACCGGGAAGGGCGGTCCGCCGACCCTCTCACGTTCATCCCCGCCTACCTGCGGAAATCCGAGGCCGAGACAAGGGGGTAAGGCCCCGCCGGGCGGGAACCCCGTTGACATTCGGGCCATTCTCGGATATTAGGCAAATCATAGTCCGGGGTCGGCCGACGCCCGCCGGGAGAATGAATTCATGAGCCGAAACAGCATTATCGTACCGGAAGGCATCCCTTTCATCGCCGTTCCGGCCTTTTTCACGCTCACCTCCTGGTTTGCCGGATACCCCGTCTCCGCGACGATCCTGGCTCTCATCACCCTCTTTGTTCTCTGGTTTTTCAGGAATCCCGAGAGAAAAACGCCGGATGCGGCGGGCCTGGTCATTTCACCCGCCGACGGAAAAGTCATCTTCATCGGCGAGGCGGAAGAGGCGGATATCCTGCAGGGCAGGGCCAAGAAGATCTCCATTTTCATGAATGTCTTCAACGTCCATGTGAACCGCGCACCCTGCTCCGGGACGGTTGAGCAGATCCGCTACTACAAGGGAAAGTTTCTCGTGGCGAGCCTGGACAAGGCATCGTCCGACAACGAGCGCAACGCCGTCCTGGTCCGGACGGAAGACGGGAAGAAGGTCCTGACGATTCAGATCGCCGGGCTGGTGGCCAGGAGGATCGTCTGCTGGCTGAACGAGGGCATGACCGTAACCCGGGGCGAGCGGTTCGGGCTCATCCGATTCGGCTCGCGCCTGGATGTCTTCCTGCCCCTGGAGTCCACGATTTCCGTGAAGGTCGGGGACGTGACCCGGGCCGGGGAGACCCCCCTGGGGGTGCTTCCGTGAGCGAGAAAACCGGTCGCATGCGCGACGGCATGAAGAAGGGAATCTACGTTCTTCCGAACCTCTTTACGACGGCCAGCATGCTGTGCGGCTTCTACTCGGTGGTGGTCTCGACCCACGGCCATTTCGAGACGGCCGCCTGGGCGATCATGGCGGCCCTCGTCCTGGACGGCCTGGACGGCCGGATCGCCCGGATGACAAACACGACCAGCAAGTTCGGGGCCGAGTACGATTCCCTGGCGGACCTGGTGGCCTTCGGGGTGGCCCCGTCCATCCTGGCCTATACCTGGTCGCTTTCCGCCTTCGGCAAGTGGGGATGGCTGGCGGCCTTCCTGTTTGTCACCTGCGGAGCCCTGCGGCTCGCCCGGTTCAACATCCAGATCGGCATCATCGAGAGCAAGGTGTTCAACGGGCTGCCGATTCCGGGGGCGGCATCCGTCATCGCCACGGGGGTTCTCCTGTACCATTACATGGGTTTCCAGGGGATGTACCCCAATACGGGGGTGCTGGTCGGCGTCATCTGCCTGTCGCTGTTCATGGTGAGCAGCATCAAGTACTACAGCTTCAAGGATCTGAATTTCTTCGCCCGGAAGCCGTTCATATCCTTTGTGCTCATGGTGCTCATCCTGGTCATCGTCGTTGCGGAGCCCCAGATCATGGTGTTCACGTTCTTTACCGGGTACAGCCTCTCCGGTCCGGCCTGGCTCGTCTACAAGCTGATCCGGAGGGCGATCTACGGTGCAGAGGGAAAGAATCCGGCCGGTCATGCCGACACGCATCCTATGACCAAGAAGTAAACGCCATCAGGAAGGGTAGGTGCAAAGGAATGCGGCGACATGCCCCGCTCCGGAGCTCTGCCCTTTTACTTTGTTCGGAAAGGGTTTGTCATGAATACATGGAGTGTCGCAGTGGTCGGCGCCACCGGCGCCGTGGGCAATGAAATGATCCGGATCCTGGAGCAGCGTGACTTTCCCGTCGGGAAGCTCAAGCTGCTGGCATCCGAGCGATCCCTGGGCAAGTCCCTGGAGTTCCGGGGGAAGTCCTGCCCCGTGGAGGTTTTGAAGGAGGATTCCTTCGGCGGCGTCCAGATCGGGCTGTTCTCCGCCGGCGGGAGCATCAGCGAGAAGTTCGCCCCCATCGCGGCCCAGGCTGGCTGCGTCGTGGTGGACAACACGAGCGCCTTCCGCATGGTGCCGGAGATTCCCCTGGTCGTTCCGGAGGTCAATCCGGAGGCCATCGCCGGGTACAAGAACCGGGGAATCATCGCGAATCCAAACTGCTCCACCATCCAGATGGTGGTTGCCCTCAAGCCGATTCACGATGCAGCACGGATCCGGCGGATCGTCGTCTCCACCTACCAGGCCGTCTCCGGAACCGGCAAGAAGGCCATCGACGAGCTGGAGCAGCAGACCCGGGCGCTCCTGAACTGCCAGGAGCCGGTGGTGAAGGTTTATCCCCACCAGATCGCCTTCAACTGCCTGCCCCAGATCGATGTCTTCGTCGAGAACGGATACACCAAGGAAGAGATGAAGATGGTCAACGAGACGAAGAAGATCATGGACCCGTCCATCGCGGTGACGGCGACGACGGTCCGGGTGCCCGTGTTCTACAGCCATTCGGAATCGGTGAACATCGAAACGGAGCGGAAGATCACCGTCGCCGAGGTCAAGGAGCTTCTTGCCGGGGCACCGGGAGTGACGTTGGTGGACGATCCGGCGAACCGGCAGTATCCCCTGGCAATCCATGCCGCCGGAAAGGACGAGACCTTCGTGGGACGGATCCGGGAGGACGAGTCGATCGCCAACGGGATCAACCTGTGGGTGGTCTCGGACAACCTCCGGAAGGGAGCGGCCCTCAACGCCGTCCAGATCGCCGAGATCCTCATCCGGAAGTACCTGTGAACCATCGGGCGATGCCGGCGGCGGCCCGGCCGGCCCGCTGAATCGGGAGGCGGGGCGAATGAGGGTGATCGCCGGAACGGCCCGGGGGAAGCGGCTCTTCGTCCCGAAGGGAAACCGCACCCGGCCCACGTCCGACCGGATCCGGGAGGCCCTGTTCAACATCCTCCGGGACGTCCGGGAATTCGCCTTCCTGGATCTCTACGCCGGCTCCGGGGCGGTCGGCATCGAGGCCTTGAGCCGGGGCGCCGCCCGGGCGGTCTTCGTGGAGCAGGACCCGCGAATGGCCGGGTTCCTGAGGAGAAACATCCGGGAGTGCGGTTTCGACGGATCCTCGGAGGTCCTGGAAACCGATGCCTTCACGGGCATCCGGCGGCTCTCCCGGCGGGGGGAGCGCTTCCACCTGGTATTTGCCGATCCGCCTTATGCCGGGAACCGGACCGGTGGGATCCTGAAGGAGACGGCCGAGTGGCCGCTCCTGGTCCCGGAGGGACAGCTGGTGATCCAGCATTCATCCAGGGAGGAAAAGGCGGCCGCAGCGGCGGAAGGCTGGCGCCTTGCGGACACGAGACAATACGGAGACACGATTTTATCCTTTTACGAAACGACTGCGCGCGGAGAAGATTACGCATGAAAAAGATCGCTGTTTATCCTGGTTCCTTCGACCCCATCACGAACGGACATATCGACATCATCGAGCGGGGGCTCCGGATTTTCGACGAGCTGGTGGTTCTCGTGGCGTACAATCCCAACAAGGCGTCCCTCTTCACCGTCCAGGAGCGGATGGACCTGATCCACGAGGTTCTCAAGGAATCGGTGCACGACTGGGAGCGGGTCCGCGTGGACAGCTTCGCGGGGCTGCTGGTGGATTACGCCCGCAACACCGGCGCCGCCGTCATCCTGAGAGGCCTCCGGGCCGTGTCGGACTTCGAGTACGAGTTCCAGATGGCCCTCATCAACCGGCGCCTGAACCGGGACGTGGAGACGGTCTTCCTCATGACGGGCTACAAGTGGTTCTACACCAGCTCCAACCTCATCAAGGAGGCGGCGAGTCTCGGCGGCTCCGTCCGGGGCCTGGTGCCCGATCTCATCTACAGAAAGCTGCAGGAAAAATTCGCCAAGAAATAGAGAAGGAACGAAAACCATGAACCTGTCACCTCGAGCAACCCTCATCAAGCCGTCTCCGACCCTGGCCGTGACGGCAAAGGCCGCGGCCCTCAAGGCGGCCGGCCGGGACATCGTCGGTTTCGGAGCCGGAGAACCCGATTTCGATACGCCGGAGCACATCAAGCAGGCCGCCGTGGAGGCCATCCGGGCCGGTTTTACGAAATACACCCCCGTGGGGGGCATCGACGACCTTAAAGACGCCATCATCGCCAAGCTGAGCCGCGATAACGGCCTTGCGTACAGCCGGCCCGAGATCATGGTCTCCTGCGGGGCCAAGCACAGTCTGTACAACCTGGCCCAGGTCCTCTTCGGCGAGGGGGACGAAGTGATTGTCCCGGCGCCCTACTGGGTGTCCTATCCGGACCTGGTTGTCCTGGCGGGGGGGACGCCGGTGATCCTGGCGACGGCGGAGAAGGACGGATTCAAGGTCCGCCCGGAGGCGCTCCGGAAGGCCGTAACGGGACGGACGAAGGCCCTGATCCTGAACAGCCCCTCCAACCCGACGGGGTCGGCCTATACGGAAGCGGAGCTCAAGGCCCTGGCGGAGGTCGTCCTGGATACCGGGATCATCGTGATCACCGACGACATCTACGAGAAGATCCTCTACGACGGCCGGAAGTTCGCCAACATCGTCAGCGTCGACGGCCGCCTGAAGGACCAGGCCATCGTCGTGAACGGCGTGTCCAAGGCCTATGCCATGACGGGCTGGCGGATCGGTTATGCCGCCGGTCCCCGGGAAGCCATCAAGGCGGCGACGGACCTCCAGAGCCAAAACACCTCGAATCCGACCTCCATCGCCCAGAAGGCCTCCGTGGCGGCCCTGAACGGCAATGAGTCCGTTGTCAGCGCCATGGTCGTGGAGTTCCAGAAGCGGCGCGACGTCATCACGGCGGGACTGAACGCGGTGCCGGGCATCTCCTGCCGCCTGCCCGAGGGCGCCTTCTACGTCTTTCCGAACGTGGAAGGGCTGTTCGGGCGCACGTGGCGCGACCGGACGCTTGGCGGGTCCACGGACGTGACGGAATTCCTCCTGGAGGAGGCGAACGTGGCAGTCGTTCCCGGCGGCGCCTTCGGCGACGACCGGTTCATCCGTCTCTCCTATGCCACCTCCATGAAAAACATCGAAGAAGGGCTGCGCCGGATCGCCAAAGCCGTCGCGGGCCTCGGCTGAACAAAACTCGGGGGACAGGCGTTCATCTGTCCCCCGTACCTTCTTCCTCTTCCTCCTTTTTTCCTTTTCCCCCGGACGCAGGCGTTTGCCGGAGTATCGTGTAGCTCAGCTCTACTATCCTTTGCTTAAACCATCGAGGCGCGGGGCTGCCACGGGGGCTCCCGCCGTCGCGAAAACGTTTCCGCTCTTCGCCTTCTGAAACCGATGAGCCTTGGGTCCGGAAACGTTTTCCAATTGCTCCTCTGGGAACCCCCGGTCGCGCCTCCGCGAACGTCAGCCGGGGAGGGGGGCTTCCCGGAACGCGAATAGCGGCTTTTTCGGGGCACCCTGCCGTCGCAGCGCAGCGCCCGCAAAGTCATCTGTCTGAGCGCCGCCAGGCGCGAGTTATGACTTTGCAGCGGAGCGAGACGCTGCAGGGTCGGAAAAACGCTTCTGAGCGCGAGGGAAGCTCCCCTCCAGGCCGATCGACAGAAGGCGATCCGGCTGGTGGGGGAGAAAAGGGAAATAAGGAAGGGGGCGGATTCGGAAATCCGCCCCCTCGGAAAAGGTTGGGGAACAGGCTCCCGCCTGTCCCCTCTATCATCTATACGCCTGCGTCCTTCTTCAGCTTCTTTGCCAGGTCCGTCTTCTCCCAGCGGTAGTTGTCCATGAACAGGGTCACGGGGATCTTCCGGTAGACGTTCCCGCTCAGGAGGTCAAAGCGCTCGATCATCCCGGCGGGTGTCAGGTCGAAGTTGTCCGCGACGATCTTTTCGAGCTTCTTGCTCGGAACCTTTCCGGTCCCGAACGTGTCGATATAGATCGAGAAGGGCTTGGCGATGCCGATGGCGTAAGCGAGCTGGACGGAGCACTTGGCGGCCAGGCCGGCGGCGACGATGTTCTTGGCCACGTAGCGGGCGCCAAAGGCGGCGGAGCAGTCCACCTTTTCCGGCGACTTGTTCACCACGGAGCCGCCGCCCAGCTGCGCACCCGGATAGCCGCCATAAAACTGGACCACGAGCTTGCGGCCGGTCACGCCCGAATCGGCGGCGCTGCACGAATTGACGGCCTCCCACTCTCCCGTGGGATTGCAGAGGAACTCCGTCTTCTTGTCCACCCAGTCGCCGAGGCAGTCGAAGGCAATCTTTTTCGCCCTGGCTTCCACGGCCGATTTTTTCCCCTTCACGAACCGGTAATCGATGGCGTTGGACATCAGGACCTTGGCGAGCCGCTTCGGCTTTCCCGTCTTGTCGTCGTATTCCACGGAGACCTGTCCCTTTCCGTCGGGGGCGAAGATGGGGTCCTTCAGCGCCTCGAAGGTCCGCATCATCCGGCTCACGAGGACGTAGGGAAGGGGGAGCAGCTCCGGCGTCTCGTCACAGGCGAATCCGTACATGATGCCCTGATCGCCGGCGCCGATCTCCTTGTGCTTGCCGAGATCGCCCCGGGTCCCGATGTTGATGTTGGGGGACTGGGGGATGATGGCGTTCAGGATGCCCATGGAGTTCCCGTTCAGGCCGACGGCGGCGTCATTGTATCCCAGGCCCAGGACGGTCTTCCGGACCACCTTGTCGATGTCGATGTAGACCCGCGTGCTCACCTCGCCCCCGACGACGCAGAGCCCTTTGCCGAGAAAGACCTCGACGCCGCAGTGGGGCATGGTGTTGATGTCCATCTTTTTGCGTTCCTTCTCCGCGTCCAGGATCTCTGCGATGATGTGGGCGGCGATCATGTCCGCCACGATGTCGGGATGTCCAACCTTGATGCTTTCCGATGAAATCTGCATTCGTTCTTTCCTTTCTTGTGTCAGGTTCCGTAGTTCCCAAACCAATGAGCCCGAGGGCTTTTTGCCGGCCATGAAAAAAGCCCGCGCTGAAGCGCGGGCTGAAACGGACGGATCGGTTCGGCGCTTTAGCACATTTGTATAGCGGAGCAATTTACCTTTTAAATTCCCGCTGTGGCGCATGCCGTACCGCACCGGGGAAGACGTGTCAAGGAAAAAGTGCCCGATCCGAGGGAAAATGGCCGGTTGATCGGCGCACCCCTTCGTGTTATAAGAAAACCCTCCTTCATTTAGGCAGTTTCATTCCCGGAGTCCGTCCTTGGAGAGATCCGTCAGAAGAAGGCAAACCCGACCCGTCGTGATCGGCGGTGTGAAGATCGGTGGAGGTGCGCCGGTGGTGGTCCAGTCCATGACCTCCACGGACACCCGCAACGTGGAGGCCACGGTCCGGCAGATTCACGCCCTTGAGGAAGCAGGCTGCGAGATGGTCCGGGCGGCCGTTCCCGACGAGGAGGCCGCCCTGGCCCTGAAGGCGATCCGGGAGCGGATATCGATCCCCCTGGTGGCGGACATCCACTTCGACCACCGTCTTGCCCTGGCATCGATTGAAAACGGCGCCGACGCCATCCGGATCAACCCGGGCAACATGAAGCGGGAGAAGCTCCCCGAAGTGGTGCGGGCCGCGGCGGAGCGGGGGATTTCCATTCGCGTGGGCATCAACGCCGGCTCCCTGGAAAAGGACTTGCTGGAGCACTACGGCGGTCCCGTTGCGGAGGCCCTGGTGGAGAGCGCCCTCCGGAACGTCCGCCTCCTGGAGGACCTGGGCTTCACGGCCATCAAAGTCTCCCTCAAGTCCTCCGATGTGCCAACCATGATCGAGGCCTACCGGGAGATCTCCCTCCGCACGGACTATCCGCTCCACCTGGGTGTCACCGAGGCGGGAACGCTGCTGAACTCCGCCATCAAGTCCGCCATCGGCATCGGGACGCTCCTCTACGAAGGCATCGGTGACACGATCCGGGTATCCGTCACCGGCGACCCGGTGCCGGAGGTCCGCATCGCCTATGGCATCCTCCGAGCCCTGAACATCCGGGCCATCGGACCCGACATCGTCTCCTGTCCCACCTGCGGACGCTGCGAGATCGACCTGCTCTCCGTCGCCGAGGAGGTAGAGCGCCGGCTAGCCGGCATGCGGGAGCCCCTGAAGATCGCCATCATGGGGTGCGTCGTCAACGGTCCCGGCGAGGCGGCGGAGGCGGACATCGGCATCGCCGGGGGGAAGCGGGCCGGGATGCTCTTCAAGAAGGGAAAACCCGTCCGGAAGGTTGCCGAGGGCGACCTGGTGAAGGCGCTGCTGGAGGAAGTGGCCGCCATGACCGGTCGCCGGATGTCCTGACCGGATTCATTCACGACAAAGCACAACCTCACCTGCAAGGAGGATTCATGCGTTATTCCGATATGTTTCTGCCTACGGTCCGGGAAGTACCATCCGATGCGGAGGTGATCAGCCACCAGCTCATGATCCGGTCGGGAATGATCCGCAAGCTCACGAGCGGCGTGTACACCTATCTTCCCCTGGGATATCGCGTCATCCGGAAGTTCGAGCAGATCGTCCGGGAGGAGATGAACCGCGCCGGAGCCCAGGAGGTCTTCATGCCCACCGTCCAGCCGGCGGAGCTCTGGCAGGAGTCGGGCCGCTGGGTCCATTACGGGAAGGAGCTTCTCCGCTTCCGGGACCGCCACGACCGGGAATGCTGCCTCGGGCCGACTCACGAGGAGGTCATCACCGACCTGGTGCGGAACGAGATCAAGACCTACCGTCAGCTCCCGAGGAACCTCTACCAGATCCAGACGAAATTCCGGGATGAGATCCGCCCCCGCTTCGGCGTCATGCGCTGCCGGGAATTCGGCATGAAGGACGCCTACAGCTTCGACGTGGACGGCGAGACGGCCGAAATCAGCTACCAGAAGATGTTCGAAGCCTACAACCGGATCTTTGCCCGCTGCGGCCTGAAGTTCCGGCCCGTCGAGGCCGATTCGGGGAGCATCGGCGGGAGCTTCTCCCACGAGTTCCTGGTTGTCGCCGACACGGGCGAGGACGGAATGGTCTACTGCGAATCCTGCAACTACGCGGCGAACCTCGAGAAGGCAGAGATTGCGCGGCCGCCGGAAGCGGCGCCTGTGGCCTCGACGAAGGCCGTCGAGGAGGTCCACACACCGGACGTCCGGACCATCGAGGAGGTCTGCGCGTTCCTGAAGGTGACCCCCCAGGAGGTCGTCAAGACCCTGATCTACAGCGCCGACGAGAAGCCCGTGGCGGTCCTGATCCGGGGCGACCACGAGGTGAACGAGATCAAGGTGAAGAATTTCCTGGGGTGCGACGCCCTGGAAATGGCCCTGGAAGAGGTGATCGTCGAGGTGGCGAACGCCCCCCGGGGCTTCGTGGGAGCCGTGGGCATCAAGTGTCCCGTCTATGCCGACTATTCCCTGATCGGGATGTCCGATTTCGTCATGGGGGCCAACAAGGAAGATTACCACATCCGGAACGTCAACATGGGTCGGGACTTCACGGTGAAGGCCTTTGCGGACTTCCGGGCCATCCGCGACGAAGACCCCTGCCCGCGGTGCGGCAAGAGCCTGCATTTTGCCCGGGGGATCGAGGTCGGACACGTCTTCAAGCTGGGCCTCAAGTACAGCAAGGCCATGCGGGCCGTCTACCTGGACCGGAACGGCAAGGAGCAGTACATGGTCATGGGCTGCTACGGCATCGGCATCGGCCGGACCGTGGCGGCCACGATCGAGCAGAACAACGACGCTGCTGGGATCATTTGGCCCATGCCACTGGCGCCCTACCAGGTAATCGTCACGCCGACGAACGTGAACGACGCCGCCCTCGCCGGGGCGGCGGAGAGGCTCTACAAATCCTGGACGGACCGGGGGATCGAGGCGGTCCTGGACGACCGGGACGAGCGGGCCGGTGTCAAGTTCATGGACGCCGACCTCATCGGCATTCCCCTCCGGGTCACGGTGGGGCCGAAGCGCCTGGCCGAGGGGAAGGTCGAGGTCCGGTTCCGCCGGACCGGCGAGGTTCATGTCCTCTCCCTCGACGAGGCGGTCGATTTCGTCGTCCGCACCGTCCGTGAGGAAATGAAGGCCCCGGAGTGATCCGCCGGAGCGGGGAAGCCATGGACGCAGAGATCGGAACGGACCGTTCATGATCCGCATCACCGACATCCTGGACAGGGTCCAGTCCTACATGACGCCGGAGGAGCAGGAGCTCATCCAGAAGGCCTACGTCTTCTCCGCCAGCGTCCACCAGGGGCAGGTCCGCCTTTCGGGGGAGCCTTACCTTATCCACCCGATGGAAGTGGCGGGGATGCTGACGGACATGCGCCTCGACTGTTCGACCGTCGTGACGGGACTGCTCCACGACACCGTGGAGGACACCCTGGCAACCCCCCAGCAGATCGAGGAGGCCTTCGGCAAGGACGTGGCCTTCCTCGTGGAGGGGCTGACGAAGATCAGCCGGATCACCTTAGGCGGCCGGGAGGCGCTTCAGGCGGAAAACTTCCGCAAGATGATCCTGGCCATGTCGGCGGACATCCGGATCCTCATGGTGCGCCTGGCGGACCGGATCCACAACATGCGGACCCTTCAGTACCACCCCCCGGACAAGCAGAAGTACATCGCCAGGGAGACGCTCGACCTGTACGCCCCCCTGGCGAACCGCCTGGGAATCTACTGGATGAAGGTGGAACTGGAGGACCTCGCTTTCCGGTACCTGGAGCCCCATGCCTTCAACGAGCTGGCTTTCCGGGTCTCGGAGAAGCAGGAAAAGCGGGAGCACTATACCGAAGAGGTCACCGGGATCATCCGGGAGGAGCTCCGGAAGGCCGGCCTCACGGCCGAGGTGAAAGGGAGGGCCAAGCACCTCTGGAGCATCCACAAGAAGATGCAGGCCCAGCACATCGAGTTCGACGAGGTCTACGACCTGATCGCCTTCCGGATCATCCTGGCGTCCGACACGGTGAGGGAATGCTACGAGGCCCTGAGCATGATCCACGCCTTGTGGAAGCCGGTTCCCGGGCGCTTCAAGGACTACATCGCCATCCCCAAGGCCAACAACTACCAGTCGCTGCACACGACCGTCATCGGTCCCTACGGGGAGCGTATGGAAGTCCAGATCCGGACCCGGGCCATGCACGAGTGGGCCGAGGAGGGCATTGCCGCCCACTGGCGGTACAAGGAGCGGCGCTCCTCCGATGGCGGGGAGGACCAGCAGATCAAGAGGCTCCGAGAGCTCCTGGAGGTCCAGCAGGAGGTGGAGAATCCCCGGGAGTACATGTCCACCCTGAAGATGGCACTCTTCCCCGACGAGGTGTATGTCTTCACACCCGACGGAGACGTCCGGGCCTTCCCGAAGGGGGCGACGCCCATCGACTTCGCCTACAGCATCCATTCCGACGTCGGCCACACCTGCATCGGGGCCAAGGTCAACCGCAACATCGTTCCCCTCAAGTACCAGCTCCAGAACGGGGACCGGGTGGAGATCATCACCCAGGCGGGCCACCATCCCAGCAAGGACTGGCTCAAATACGCCGTCACGTCCCGGGCCCGCTCCAAGATCAAGAACTGGATCAACACGGAAGAGCGCAACCGCAGCGTCGTTCTGGGCCGCGATCTCCTGGAGAAGGAGTTCCGGAAAAACGGGCTCAAGTTCAGCCTCCTCGGCAAGCCGGAGGTACTGAAGAAGCTCTTCGAGGAGAACCAGGTCCATTCCCAGGACGACCTGATGGCCGCGGTGGGCTACGGCAAGCTGTCACCGAAGCACGTCGTCCAGTATTTCGTCCCGGAGGAGCCGAAAGCGGAGGAACCCCTTCCCGAAAAACCGAAGCGGAAGCTCCCCGACGTGTCCACCGTCGGCATCTCCCTGACGGGGATCGAGGACGTGATGGTGCGGTTTGCCAAGTGCTGCACCCCCATCCCCGGGGACGAGATCGTGGGCTACATCTCCCGGGGGAGGGGCATCGTCGTTCACACGAGCGCCTGCCCGAACACCCGCGACATGGAGCCGGACCGCCTCGTGGACGTCGAATGGAACGTGAAGGAACGCCACACCTACCCCGTTCATATCCGGGTGGTCTGCCGGGACCGCAAAGGCGTGCTGGCGGACGTGAGCAGCGCCATCTCCGCCCACGACGTCAACATCAGCAACGCCCAGGTGGACACGAACAACCCCGACATGCAGGCGGTCTGCGACTTCAAGATCGACGTCAACGACCTGAACGAGCTCAACAAGGTGGTGACGTCCATCAAGAAGCTGGACTGCGTGATGTCGGTGGAGCGCATCCGGCAGCTGTGACGGAATGCCGGAATGCGCCTGTCCGCAGCGGTTGGCGGTTGACAGGGATATTCCCCTGCGGTATGAACCCGCAGCCCGCCCTGCGGGTATAACCTGGAAGGGATGGAAGATGAAGCGGCTGTTCCTGATGACGTTTGTTGCAATCCTTGCTCTGTTCTTCCTGGCGGCGCCCGTTCCCGCCGATGCCCAGTCCGCCCGCCGGGTCGTGCTTATCGACCCGGGTCACGGAGGATCCGATGCGGGGGTGAAGGTCGGGGAAAAGGCATCCGAAAAGGACGTGACCCTGGCCGTTGCGCTCCTGATGAAAAAAGCGCTTTCCGGCGACGGAATCGAGGTGCTTCTGACTCGGACCACCGACACCTCCCTGTCCGCGGCGGACCGGGCCAAGGCCGCCGCGAGCGCGAAACCGGACCTTGTCCTTTCCCTGCATGTCAACGCCGGATTCGACAAGAAGGCCCGCGGGTTTGAGGTCTGGTTCCCCGGTTTCCAATCGGCGGCAGGGAACGGCGGCGATTCGAAAGCGATCCTCAAGGACATGGCGAAGAACCGGTACCTGAACGAGAGCGTCCGGCTGGCCCGGGCCATCGAGAAGAACCTCTCGACGGTTTTCCCGAAGGCCAATCGCGGCCTCCGGGAGGCACCCATTCCCCTGCTGGAAGGACTGGCCGTTCCGGCCGTGGTTGTGGAGATCGGATTCGCCACCCATCCGGAGGAGGGCAAGCGCCTCACTGAAGACGCGACCCGGCAGGCCATCGCTGCCGCCCTGGCGAAGAGCATCCGCGAAGTCCTCTGAAAACCGCCGGTGCCGGCGAGAAATGTTGATAACAGGCTGCGCATGCGAATAAACGGCAGAAAACCCCTTGAACTGAGACCCGTCCGCCTGGCTGTCGGGTACCTGGCCCACGCGGAGGGATCCGTCCTCATCGAGATGGGGGTGACGAAGGTCCTCTGTGCGGCTACCCTGGAGGAGGGCGTTCCCCCGTTCCTGAAGAACACGGGCAAGGGGTGGCTCACGGCGGAGTATGCCATGCTGCCCGCGTCCGGAACCACCCGGACGCCCCGCGAGTCCACCCGGGGCAAGGTCGGCGGGCGGACCCACGAGATCCAGAGGCTCATCGGACGGTCGCTCCGGGCCGTGACGGATCTGGACGCCTTCGGGGAACGCACGATCTACATCGACTGCGACGTCCTGCAGGCCGACGGCGGCACCCGCACGGCCTCCATCACGGGGAGCTTCGTGGCCCTGGTGGAGCTGTTCCGAAAGATGAAAGAGCGGGGCCTGGTGGATCGCATCCCCGTGGACGATTCTGTCGCGGCGGTCAGCGTGGGCGTGCGGAACGGGGAGATCCTCCTGGACCTGGACTACTCCGAGGACTCCGGCGCGGACGTGGACATGAACGTCGTGATGACCGGAAGCGGCCGCTTCATCGAGGTGCAGGGGACGGCGGAGGAATCGCCCTTCGAGCGGGAGCTTCTGGACCGCATGCTGGAGGCGGCCTCCGGCGGCATCCGGGCGCTCGTCGACGCGCAGCGGGCGGTCCTGGGGGACTACCGGTGAAGACGGTCGTCTTCGCCTCCCGCAACCGGGGGAAGATCCGGGAAATCAGGGCGCTCCTGGAAGGCCTGCCGATTGCGCTGCGATCCCTGGACGACTTTCCCAATGCCCCGGACGTGGAGGAAGACGGGGACACCTTCCTGGATAACGCCCTGAAAAAGGCCCTCGCCGTGTCCCGCCACACGGGTCACGCCGCCCTGGCCGACGATTCCGGCCTGACCGTGGACGCCCTGGGCGGCGCCCCGGGGGTTCACTCGGCCCGCTACGCCGGTGAGAATGCCGATGACGGCAGGAACATCGAAAAACTGCTTCGGGAAATGAAGGACGTCCCGGAGAAGGGGAGGGGCGCCGCCTTCCGGTGCGTCCTGGTCCTCTGCGAGCCCGATGGATCCTGCGAATCCTTCGAGGGGGCCTGGGAAGGGCGGATCGCGGAGGCACCCGACGGCGACGGAGGGTTCGGGTACGATCCGGTGTTTTATCTCCCCGGCCTCGGAAAGACCGTGGCCCGCCTCTCCCTGGAGGAGAAGAACCGCCTCAGCCACCGCGCCCGGGCCATGGAGAGGCTCCGGGAAGCCCTGAAGGGGCGGTTTCAGCAACCATAAAATACGACTCGGGGCGTAGCGCAGTCTGGTAGCGCGCCTGCTTTGGGAGCAGGATGTCACAGGTTCAAATCCTGTCGCCCCGACCATAAAATAATCAAGGGGTTGTGGATGATTCCACAGCCCCTTTTTTGTTTCGAATGGAGATGAATGCGAGATTGCTCCCGCCTCCGTCTGTCCCATCAGTAGCATTCCTCTGCAGAATAATCTTGATCTTTAATCAAGCTTTGTTTACTCCATCCATCGAGAATGATTGTCGTCACAGTGAAGGGAGGCGTGTGACATGCAGACCTGTCTGGAGTGCGGACGGACAGTGAAGATTATTAAAGACGAGCCGTATCATTACAAGGCAAGCGGTTTGGACAACGTGTACGTATACGGGCTGACACAGTTTGAATGTGAGGAATGCGGACGCTACGTGGAGATCCCGAAAGTAAAGCTGCTTCACCGGTTGATCGCGAGGGAAATTGTGTGCAGCGAGAGCACCCTGCAGGGTCTGGAAATCCGTTTCCTGCGCAAGGAAATGCGTATGAAGGGGAGGGAGATGGCGGAGGCTCTCTCCGTCGATGAGTCAACATACTCCCGATGGGAGCATGGAAAGACCAGGCCGTCGCCGGTCTATGAGAAGATGATCCGATTGATGTTCATCATGACCATGGAAAAAGAGACCGGGCAGATCCTTCATGAAGATATCCGGGAGTTGATCAGAAAGGTTTCCAAGAGCGAGAAGCCGGCAAAGCAGCGGATCGAGGTCACTTCACCAGAATGGCTCATGGGAGTGGACGAAATATCATTCGGCGGGGAGTGTCCGGCCCCGGCCTGATGAAAAAAAAATGTGGTCCAACAGAGCCGAGATCAACAATGGATTTACGAGGGGGGCGGTCTAAAAGCTGCCCCCCTTCGTTTAGGTTGTTTTTGGTCCGTTCATCAGTTCCTGGAGAACTGCTCCGTCACATCAACATGATCGCCGTGAATCGGCATGCAGTAAGGACGCACCTCTGGCCGATTGACAGTGATCGCCTTTGGATTGTCCACGGGAGCGATGTTTACCTGCCCGGCGTTCAGCATCCCGGATCTCACCTCACAGAACCACTATTCGTTCGGTTTTGACTTGCGGGGCTTGCTCTTGCTGTTCGTAAATCAGCGACGGCGGGGAGGGTGCGACAAGATCGCTCGGACAAAGAGGGTTATTACTCAGATCTACTAGGCACCTCGTTCTGAACCTTATCGATCAGCCGTGTGTATTAAAAAATGATTATTTCCTTGACATTTTTATCATAAAGGCATCAAGATTTTATATTCTTTGGTTACCAGATTTTCTCTAGAAGTATAAGCTCGGCTTAAACCAATACTATTCGAATCTTTCGATGCTCCTTAATTTATGGGGTTCATATTCGATATTATATATCTGTATACAATTGTTCAGAATGATAAATTGATTGGGCCACAAATTAACCTAAAAAAATGGGGAGTGATGTAGAATGAGAGAGATTGTAAATGATCCAAAAGAGTTGTTTCGCAGATGGTATAAGGTTCCGTTAGAAGTTTTAGGTAATTACACAATTGTTCGTCATGGGGACGGCGGTTGGATAACGATGGCAACCTGTTGCTTTCTATTCGAAAGGTATGTATCAGGTAAATTGAAAAAGCAAAAACCTAATGCTAGCGATGTAGAAAACGAGCTCAGAATTGCTTTTGGTACAGATGAACACACTGCTCATACATTCTGGCAGTTAGTTCGTCATGGATTGCTACACATGGGTATGCCTAAACAGGACAAAGGCATTACATGGGTAATTTATGATGATCTTCCAGAATTCAAACTTAACAATGAAAAAAACACATTATTTATTAATATATGGAAGTTCCGAGACAAGGTATTAGCGATTATTGATGCTAATCCCGATTATTTATTAAATCCACGTAATCCGTGGGGTCACATATGGCGCGTAATACCTGATTGACCGTTTAATGTTATCTATGTTCTTTAAATTTATATGAAATTATTTGCATTCAGGCCTGTACATTTTCGCTTGACATTATTGATATAAAAGAAACAATTAAATTTCAATTCTTTGATGATTAAATTATTTTCCATAACAATTGGTTAAGGAGTATTCTATGAGGACTATTTTGTGTGCTATAACTATCATTGTAATGTTTACATTGTCTGTTCATGCATTTGCAGCTCCTGATAACACGCAACTTCTTCAACAGAACCTAGCAACAGCCCAGGAAGAAGTTAAACAACTGAAGGCGCAGCAGAAAGTAATTCAATCGTATCAAGACAATTTCTTATCTACAGTTTACTGGTCTCTCGGTACAGTTTCAACTATTGTATTAATTCTTATTGGCTTCAGTTGGTTTGCGAACCTCAGAAATTATGAGAGAGATAAAAATGCTCTTAGAGAAGAATTGAAAAATGTAACTGATAACGAATTAGCAAAGCTCAATCTCCGTCTACAAGGTCATGTTAATGATACAAATTGCATGTTTCAAGATAATGTGCAAAAACTAGAACAGCTTGTCGAAAAACACTTTCTTGATTCTAATAATATGATTCAAAAGGCAATTATAGAGAACAAGGCACTTATTGAATCTCGTTTTTCCGCAATGTATGAAAAGATTAAAAAGGAGATTATGTTAGACGTTAAAAAAAATCTAGAATTAATTAGTGATACAATCAAGATCAATGAAGAAAAATTTAATCGTTACAAAAATGAATTGAGGTTCGATATTTATGGAATTGAATATAATCTTACTGAAATTAAATATAATGAATGGATGAGGGCTAAGGTTTATCCTAATGCTCTTCGATATATAAATAAAATGCTGGATATTGCTCTCAATAAAGAGCAAAATTTCTTCGTATCTAGATGCTTGGACAATATTCAGAGCTTATTATATATAATGCTAAAGGATGACTACAAAGGGACCATTCCCGATGGAGAACTTATAAGAGAAATGAATGTCTCGTTGGATAGAGCTAAAGTTAATAATGCTCTACTTGTAGAGTCTATAAAAAGTCAACTTTCTGAAATCCGATCAAAACCTGGTGTTACATAATATGAATATTGTATGAATAGCAGTATGCTTTCGATTCCATTTACATCAGCATATTCTAGTTTATTAAGGGAAGAGCTAATTAAAGCGATCCCTGTCTCTTCCATACAATATTCATTAATTAATACGTAATATCAATATCATATATCGTCATTTGTGGGTTCAACTCCCACACGCCTTTACCAATCCGTTACCAGAACCTCGGCTAGAGCAGATTTGACGGCTCATGTAAAGGGTTCAAATCCTGTCGCCCCGACCATATGAGCAAAGAGGCTGCAAGGCGACTTGCAGCCTCTTTTCGCAGGGCCGATCCATCCCACCGGGTTTGCAATCATTATTGAATTGACGTGCCCGGCCCTTCCGTTTAGAAAATCAACACAGACGGTTGTTTTCACCGGAGGTGATGACGCTCGTCGCCGCCCGGCTCCCTGCAGGGAAGACCTTAAAAGCATGCAAAGCCGCCAAATGCAGGAAATTCAAGCAAACGGGTTCGAATTCCGATATATTCACAATGGCCTGATGAAAGAACCATTCATTGAGAACATGAGGATAGAACCCAATGGCGGACACCTCTCCCTTTCTCGGTCTTGTCCATAATGCAGCGCTGCTCCTGACGATCGCATACCTCTTCGACGTCAGTGCGGCCCGCTGGCAGACCGACCGCACATCGATCGGGCAGGCATTCTTCGGCATCATCATCGGGACAGTCGGCATCATCGTCATGATGACGTCCTGGACGCTCATACCGGGGCTCATTTTCGACACGCGCTCGGTCCTGCTTTGCATATCCGGTCTCTTTTTCGGTTTCATCCCCACGGTCATCGCGATGGTGATGACCGTCCTGTACCGCGTCTACCAGGGAGGCCCCGGCGCCGTCATGGGTGTCAGCGTCATCATCGCCACGGGCGCGATCGGCATCCTGTGGCGCAGGATGCGGAGGGATTCTCTGGCCTCGATGTCATGGCGCGAGCTTTACCTGTTTGGCATAGCCGCCCACCTGGTCATGCTGGGCCTGACGTTCACACTGCCCCTGGAAATCGCCCTGCAGACGCTTTCACGGATCGCCCTGCCCGTCCTGTTGATCTATCCGGCGGGAACCGCCCTCCTGGGCGTGCTCATGGTCAACCGCATGCAGCGTCAGCGGGCTGTCGAAGATCTGCAGGAAAGCGAGGAAAAATACCGTTCCCTGTTTGATTATTCAAGGGATGCCATCCTCCTGACCAGCCCCGATGGATCCGTCCTTGACGCCAACCCGGCTGCCTGCAGGATGTTTAACCGGTCGCTGGAAGACATCCGGCGCATCGGGCGGGAAGGGCTCGTGGACACCGCCGATCCTCGTCTGCAGGAAGCCTTGCAGAAACGGAAGTCCGAGGGCAGGGGTATCGCCGAGATCACGATGCTTCGTGCCGGAGGGGATCCGTTTCCCGCGGAGATAACATCGTCGATGTTCACCGATGCCGGCGGTCAGCAGAGAACCAGCATGATCATCCGGGATATCACCGAGCGCCGGCTGGCGGAAGAGTCGCTCCGCCAATCCGAGGATAAGTTCACGAAAATCTTTATGATATTGCCGAACGGCGTATCCATCGCCCGCCTGAGAGACGGACTGATCCTCGAAACCAACGACAGCTTTAAAGAGATTACCGGATGGGATCGGGACGAAGTCCTCGGACGAACCTCCCTGGAGATAAATTTCTGGAACGATCCGGCGGATCGACAGCGCTTTGTGGATGAATTGAACGCGGGCAGAGACGTTCTGCAGCGCGAGTTTCTGTTCCGGCGCAAAGATGGGACGGTGCGAATCGGCGTTTTTTCTGCGCGCTTCATCCGGATCGCGGGCGAAGAATGCATCGTGTTCGTCACACAGGACATCACCGAGCGTAAGGAGACGGAAAAGGCCCTTCAGGAAAGCGAGGAGAAGTTTGCCCGCGTCTTTCGGATGAGTCCCGATATCATGACCATCACCCGGCTCAGTGACAATGTGTACATCGACGTGAACGACGAGTTCACCAGGCAGACCGGCTATGCGAGGGAAGAAGCCATCGGCAGGACCCCCTTTGACCTCGCAGTATGGATCGACCCGTCGGACCGCGAGCGAATTCTGGAAAGCCTGTGCGTCAATGGAGACCTGAAGCCGCAGGAATACCGCTTTCGCAGAAGGAACGGGAGCGTCTTCACGTGCGAAATGGCCGGCCGCATCGTTACGATCGGCGGTGAACGGTGCCTTCTCGGCATGTACCGGAACGTCACGGAAAAGATCGAGGCGCAGAAGGCCCAGCGGGAAAGCGAGGAAAAGTTCCGGTCCGTGGTCGAAAAGTCCCTGGTGGGGATCGCCATCATCGACGATTCCTTCCGGTATATGTACGTGAATGAGGAGTTCTGCCGCATTGCAGGCTATCCGGAAGAGGAGATGCTGGGCAGGGACTTCACGTTTCCGCTCACGGGGGAAAGCGCATCGGTTGTAGCTGAACGTGCCATGCACCGCCAGAGAGGGGAGGAAGTCCCGTCTCGCTACGAGTTTTCCTTCCGGCAGAAAAACGGTTCGGAGCGGATCGGCGAGGTGCGCAGTGCCATGTATGTCGATTCGACCGGAAGAACGAGAACCATCATCCAGATTATCGACATCACGGACCGCAAGAACACGGAGGAGTCGCTTCTCCTGATGCAGTATGCCATGGACAACGCCCCGGACAGCATCCTCCTGGTGGCCCACGACGGCGGCATCGAATACGCCAACAACGCAGCCTGCACCTCCATGGGCTACTCCCGGGAAGAGCTGCTGGCGATGAAGGTGTTCGACATCGACCCGGATTTCCCGATTGAGGGGTGGGAGCAGCACAAGATGGACGTCAGGCGCCTGGGCAGGATGACCTTCACCGGCCGCCATCGGATGAAGGACGGACGGCTGTTCCCTGTCGAAGTGAATACGAATTTTTTTGATTACAAAGGCAATTTTCTCTCCATCGCCTTTGACCGGGACATCACGGAACGCTTACGGGCGGAGGAGGAGAAGCATCTGCTGGAGGAGCGGCTGAACCGCGCCGAAAAGATGGAAGCCCTGGGGAAACTGGCGGGCGGTGTCGCCCACGACCTGAACAATACCCTGGGCGTCGTCATCGGCTACACGGAGCTGCTCCTCAACAGCATCGAGGCCGGCAGCCCTGTCCGAACCCGCCTTACGCACGTCATGCAGGCCGGCGGCCGGGCCGCGGCGATCGTCCAGGATCTCCTGACCCTGGCGAGGAGAGGCGTGGCCGGGAAGGAGGTCCTGAATCTGAACCGGATCGTGACGGATTTTGAGAATTCCCCGGAGTTCGAAAAACTGGCCTCCTACCATCCCGACGTTCGTTTCCGCATCGACCTCGAACCGGATCTGCCGAACCTCTCAGGGTCATCGGTGCACCTTGTCAAGACGCTGTTCAACCTCGTCTCGAACGCCGTCGAGGCCATGCCGGGAGGCGGCCCGCTGACGGTCAGCACGGCCAATCAATATCTGGACAGGCCGCTTTGCGGATACGAGGAGGTCCGGGAAGGGGATTACGCGGTGCTTACCGTCTCCGATTCCGGGGAGGGCATTTCCGCCGCCGACCTGCCGCACATCTTCGAGCCGTTCTATACCAAGAAGGTCATGGGGAGAAGCGGAACAGGCCTGGGGCTGTCGGTGGTCTGGGGCACGGTGAAGGATCACGACGGCTACGTTAACGTACGCAGCGAGGAGGGGAAAGGCAGCACCTTCACCCTCTACTTCCCGGTAACAAGAGAGGAACTGCCGGCTGCGGCGGTATCCACGCCCGTTTCCGAATACATGGGCCGGGAGGAGTCGATTCTGGTCGTGGACGACGTCAGGGAGCAGCGGGAACTGGCGGCGGAGCTCCTCCGGGGCCTCCACTACCGGGTGGAGATCGTCTCCAGCGGGGAGGAAGCGGTGGACTACCTGCGGAAGCACAGAACGGACCTGGTGCTCCTGGACATGATCATGGACCCGGGGATGGACGGGCTGGACACCTACCGGCACATCCTGGAGATCCATCCGAAGCAGAAGGCGATCATCGTGAGCGGCTTTTCGGAGACGGACCGCGTGAACGAAGCCCAGGCCCTCGGCGCGGGCGAATATGTCCGCAAGCCCTATGTCGCCGAGAGACTCGGCCTGGCGGTCCGGAGGGAGCTGGACCGGACCGCGTGACGCCGGGAGCGCTCCCGTCCGATCCGGCTGCATGCCATCGTTGCGACGAACGGCCCGCCTGGATCAGAGCGTGATCAGCAGGAACATGACGGTGTAGTATAGAATCTTCATGGCGTTTAGAAAGGCAGTCCCCTCATCGATCCCGGTTTCGACCCGCCGTGATGCATCTCCACGAGCCTTCGGATCCAGCCGTTGGTTTTCCTGATGTTTTGAAGCAGTGCCCATCTGAGGAGGTCGGATTCGGCCGGATGCTCGCGGACGGGAATCCCGTTCCCGTGCATATCCCGGTACAGGATCCCCGCCCGGATGCCGTCGCCCTTGCAGGCCCTGTCCCTGATCCGGTCCATGCTGTTTTTCCAGATGGACGCCCCGCCGGTTACCGGTTTCTCTGCCATTTCCATTTCCCCTCGACCGCTTCATCGTCGGGACTCACGACATTCGCCGTTTCCCTGTGCCGGTCTTTCCCGGCGAAGCTCGTACCATGGTCCCGCTACCCTTTTCGGCTCGGAGGCCCGATAACTTTAACCGGGATCCGGGGGTAGGCCGGTTTCTCCACGAAGAGGAGCGAAAACCCCGTCCCGGATGGCGTAATGGATCATCCGGACCAGCCCCGCCGCACAAATCCACAGAATACTCCCTCCAAAGCGAAGCAATCAGAAATCATTGAGGATCATTAAAATCCGCGAAAAAACCCTTGACCGGCAACGGATCTTTCTATAGTTGGCAGTTGGTAATACCAGATGGCTGGCTTGATGGATAACCAGATGAAGGGCATCCGGCCGGGCCGTCATGGGGTCTCCGGTCCGGCCCTCTTCCGGTGGCAGAACCGGTTCAAGGAACTGAAAGCACAACAGGAGGCAATCAAATGGCGGATTATGATGTCATCGTCATCGGCGCCGGGTGCGGCGGCCTGAGCGCGGGGGCGCTCCTCGCCAGGCAGGGCCGCAGGGTGCTGGTGGTCGAACAGAGCGGCATGATCGGGGGATGCTGTTCGACCTTTGAAAAGGACGGCTTCCGGTTCGATCTGGGCGCATCCCTGATCGAAGACGCCGAGGTGATCAACTGGTGCTTCGAGCGCCTCGGCACGTCCCTCCCGAAGGAAGTAGATCTGGTGTCCTGCGACCCCGTCTACGACGTCATCCTCAAGGACGGCACCCGGCTCAAATACCCCATCTCCAGCGAGGAATCGGCAAAGAACATCGGCGCTGTCGCGCCTGGCGACGTCAAGGGCTGGCATTCCTACGCCGAGTACATGCAGGGATTCCTCGACGCCGCCCTGAAGGGATTTTTCCTGGCGCCGGCGAACACGAACGCCGACCTCGTCCGGCTGTTCCGAAAGACCCCGCAGCTCCTGCGCTACGGGCCCATGTTTGCGAGCAGTTACCAGGGAGTGATCGAGAAGTACTTCAAGGACCCGCGCATCCGGGAGTCCATCGCGTTCCAGAGCTTCTACGGCGGCCTGCCGCCCAACACCTGCCCGGGCTATATCGCCATGGTCCCGTGGTCGGAGCATGCCGGGATCTACTACAGCAAAGGAGGCATGATCGGCATCCCCCGCGCCCTCGAGCGTTGCGGCGGGAAATACGGCATGACCGTCCGCCTGAAGACGCGCGTGAACAGCGTGATCGTCCGGAACCGGCGCGCCCTGGGCGTGATCCTGGCCGACGGCACCGAGATCACCTCCGATCTGGTGGTTTCGGACATCAACGCCAAACTGCTCTACCTGGAGATGATCGGGGAGGAGAACCTGCCCTGGCTGGCACGCGTGGGAATCAAGAGTTACGAGTACTCCATGGCCACGCCCATGCTGTATCTCGGCGTGGATTACACACCTCCCCTGGAAGGGCATCACACCCTGATCACCCGGCCGATGGAAGAGCTGAACGACTACTGGTGGAACGTCTACAAAAAGGGCCGCTTTGGAAACGAGCATTTCGGCATCGTCAGCTGGACCTCGCATTCCGATCCCGGCCTGGCCCCGGAGGGCCATCACGTTCTCGTCCTGACCCTCCAGCCCGGTCCCTACCGGCTCCGGGGAACAAGCTGGGACGATTGCAAGTCCGCCCTGACCGAGGAGATCATCCGGTACATGTCGGACCGCTATATCCCCGGCCTGGCCGACCACGTCAAGGTGGCCGAGCTTTCCACCCCCCTCGACTTCGAGCGGCGGCTGCTGTCTCCCGAGGGGGCCATCTACGCCCTGCGGCAGGATCTCACCAGCGGTGTCGCCTTCCGTCCCGCCGCGAAATCCAAGAGCATCAAAGGCCTGTACCTGGTCGGCGCCTCCACGCATCCCGGAGGCGGCGTACCGACGACCATCGCCTCGGGAATGATCGCGGCCGATTTGATCCAACAATACGAATAGGAGGACGGCAATGAAGAAAAAGCTCCTGATCGCCGGTGTGGCCCTGGCCGTTTTCATTTACATGAAGCAGCCGGAGCGGAAAAAGCGCTTCCTCAAGGAGATCCTGCGGCAGGTTCCGTTTCTCATCCCGCGCTACTACGCATGAAACGCGGTCTCCTTCGTCCCGGCAGGATTCTCTGTGCCGAGCATGGCGCGGCCGACGGATGAGGCATGTCACGACAGGCGGGATCGAAGGACCGTGCAAGACTTTATTGGAAAGGAGTTGCAGACATTATGGCAGATTATGACGCAATTGTAATCGGTGCCGGACTGGGGGGCCTCTCCTCGGGGGCGCTCCTGGCGCATCACGGATTGAAGGTTCTGGTCCTCGAACAGAGCGACCGCATCGGCGGATGCTGCTCCACCTTTGAGCGGGACGGCTACCGTCACGACGTCGGGGCCTCCATCGTGGAGATCACGCAGCCCATCGAGACTGTTTTCCGGAAGCTGGGAACCCGCTTCGACCAGGAAGTGGAGCTGGTCCCCTGCGATCCCATGTTCTCGGTCATGTACCGCAACGGCGAGCGCATCACCATCGAGAAATCCATCGAGGCCACGGGGAGGGTGATCGCCTCCATCTCGCCGGAGGACGGGCGGCGCTGGTATGACTTCTGCGATTACTGCAGCGACATGATGGACGTCCTCCTGGACACCATTCTGTGCAGCCCCGCCGACACGATGGGCGACATGGCCCGCATGATCCGGAAAAACCCGGCGCTGCTTCGCTACCTGCCCACCTTCATGACGACCTACCAGGACCTCATCCAGAAGTATTTCAAGGACGAGCGGGTCCTCCGGACCATGGCCTACCAGTCCCTCTACATGGGCATGCCCCCGGCCCTATGCCCGGGGGCCTTCGGCATGATTCCCTACAGCGAGCACCGGGGCATCTGGTATCCCCGGGGCGGCATGATCCGCATCCCCGAGGCGCTGCTCCGGTGCGGCCAAAAGGACGGCCTCGAGATCCGGATGAACAGCAGCGTGACGAGCGTGATCGTCCGCAACGGCCGCGCCCAGGGCGTCGTCCTCGCCGACGGCGGGGAAATCAGCTCCCGGATCGTGGTCTCCAACATCAACCCCAAGATGCTCTACCTCGACCTCATCGGGGAGGAGAACCTGCCTTGGCTCACCCGCTCCGGGGTGAAGAGCCTCCGGTACGGCAAGGGGCTCTGCATGATCTACGTGGGCGTGGACTGCAAGCCACCGCTGGACGCGCACCACAGCTTCACCGCCGTATCCATGCAGGAGGTCAACGATTTCTGGACCAACCACGTCGAAACGGGCGTGATGCTGCCGGCGAGCACGAACTATGGCCTCGTCTGCTGGCCTTCGCATTCCGACGACAGCCTGGCCCCGGAGGGGCACCACGTCATCAACGTGATCCCTGAATCCTTCTATCACCTGAAGGGAGCGGACTGGGACACCTTCAAGGACCGGTTCGTCGATGAGTATCTCGACTACATCTCCGAGAAGCTGGTGCCCGGGCTCAAGGGGCACATCGTCCATGCGATCGCCGCCTCGCCCAAGGACTACGAGCGGAGCCTCAACCTGCCCGAGGGGTCGATCTACTGCTTCCACCAGGATGCTACGCACCAGGCGGTCTTCCGCCCCTCCTCCAAGTCCAAGTGCATTGACGGGCTGTACCTGGCGGGATCGGGGACCCATCCCGGCGGCGGCGTTCCCACGACGGTGGCCTCCGGCTACATCGCCTTCAACCAGATCGTGAAACACGAGAGATTATAAGACGCTGAAAGGAGCATTTCGATGACCAAGAAAAAGAAGTTCGGCCTGATCATGACGGCGATTGTGGTGCTGGGAATCGTCTTCTATTTCTTGCTGCCTCCCCACAAGAAGCAGCAGCTCCGATACCTGCTCAAGCAGGCGCACACGCTGCCGGGGCGCTACATGGTGTAGGGGAAGAGGATCGCAACGGAAGAGGGAGCCGCGCCGGTTGCTCCGGAGTGCGGCGTCCCTTCCTTTTCAAGAAAGGTGGAATGGATGGCAGAGCAGATATTGCCGTTTTTCTGGATGGGTGTCGCCGTGATGCTGATGGTTGCACTGGCAGTTCTCACCATGACGCTGTGGGAGGTCCGCAAGACGGTCAAGTCCCTGTCGATCATCAGCGACCGGGTTGCTTACCTGACGGACGTCAAGGCCTGGATCGGTCTCCTGACGAGCTGGAGAAAAAAGAAGAGCCCGCAGGGCTGAGAGGCGGGAACCGTTTTTCCCCGGGAAATCGATACGGTTTTTTGATAAAGACCAGCCATGCGCACTATATGCGGATATCCGCGGCCGACTCGTTTCCGGCCGCCGGGTCCCAGGCGGATCCGGCGGTCCGGTTTCCTGCGCGCCGGACGATCAAACGCTCCGGTACGCCGTTTTTCGGGTGAATCGTCTTGTCCATGAAGAAACTGCTGGCGCCCATCCGGGCCAAGAGCCTGAAAGAGGTGTTCATCGAGCACTTCGAGTCGCTGATCCTCTCCGGCAAGCTCGAGGCGGGGCAGAAGCTGCTGTCCGAGCGCGAACTGGCGGAGGCTCTCGGCGTCAGCCGCCCCGTCGTCCACGAGGGCCTGCTGGAGCTGGAGGCCCGGGGGCTGGTCACGATGAAGCCCCGGGCGGGAGCGGTGGTCAACGATTACCGCACCAACGGCTCCCTGGCGATTCTCGACACGCTGATCAATTACTACTCGGGAACCCTCGAGACGAAACTCCTGGACAGCATGGTGGAGATGCGCATCCTGTTCGAGTCCGAGACGGTCCGTCTCGCGGCGCTGAACCGGACGGAGGAGCAGCTTCAGACTTTTTATCAACTCCTGGAGGAATGGGACGCCGTTGATATGAACGACGTCGCCGCCACCACGGGCCTGTATTTCCGCTTCCACCACCATGCGGCCATGGCCTCAGGCAATCTCTTCTACCCGCTGCTCCTGAACTCCTTCAAGCACGTCTACGTCAACATATCGCGACAGTCCTTCATCGACGCCCCGTTCATGAAACAGGTCGCCGCCCTGCATCGCAGGATCGTCGAGGCCATCGCCGCCCAGGACCCGCCGGCCGCGGTCGAGGCCGTGAGAGAGCTGATCGCTTACGGCGTCGGGCACCTGAAATCCATGCTGAACATGACGGACCGGGAAGCCGGGCAGTAGCGGCTGCTTCCCGGCTGTATCGGACGTTTTTCCGCAGCGGCCGGGAAATCTTCCTATGCCCGCCCGCACCCGATTCCTATTGACTGTCCGGTTCATTGTCCCTATACTCCCACTCCGACAACCGTTCCTTCAAGAGTTATCCCGTTGCCGTCGGAAGCCTCACGTTTCATTCACGTTTAATCGGACGTACCCCCGCTTTCGCGAACATGAATCCACCAAGTGGCCGAAGCTCACACTCCCGTTGTGTCTTCATCCACTTGAATAAATAATTGGAAGAGGGAAGGCCAGAACCATGGAAGAACTGAACCGAAAAAAGTACCAGGAAAAGCTGAGAACCGCCGCCGAGGTGGCGGCCATGATCCATTCCGGAGATGAAATCTTCTTCGCGGAATTCACCCTTCGGCCGGAATCGCTCGATGAAGCCCTCGCCGCGCGCGCGGAAGAGCTGACGGACGTGCGGATCAACGGCGTCTGCATCACCAAGGTCCCCAAGTTTATCGAGGCGGACCCGCATCGAAAACATTTCATCTACGACGACTGGCATATGTCCGGGGTCGGCCGGAAGCTCTACCAGCAGGGGCTCTGCAGCTATATTCCCCTTACGTATCACCAAGGCCCCCGTATCATACGGAAGTACCGGGATTACGATTATGTCTTCGTCAGCGCCAGGCCGATGGATGCGCAGGGATATTTCAACTTCGGAATGTGCAACTCCCTCACCTCGGCGGCCATCACGAAGGCGAAGAAGGTGGTCGTGGAGGTCAACGAGAACATGCCCCTCTGCCTGGGCGGGAACCAGGAGTCGGTCCACGTGTCACGGGTCGATTATGTCGTGGAGGGGAAGAATCCGCCCATCATGGAGGTTCCGCCCGCCCCCCCCACGGAGACGGACATCCGGATCGCCCGTCACATCATGGGGGAAATCGAGGACGGTGCCTGCCTGCAGCTCGGCATCGGCGGGCTGCCCAACGTCATCGGCGCCATGATTGCCGAGAGCGACCTCACCGATCTCGGCATTCACACAGAGATGCTTGTCGATTCCATGGTGGATCTCTACAACACCGGAAAGATCACCGGCAACCGGAAGACGACGGACCGCTTCAAGATGGTCTACACCTTCGCCATGGGCACGAAGAAGCTTTACAACTTTCTCCACAACAATCCCGCCTGTGCCTCCTATCCCGTGAACTACACGAACGATCCGAGGGTAATCCAGGTCAACGACAAGGTCGTCGCCATCAACAACGCCATCGAGGTCGACCTGTTCAGCCAGGTCTGTTCCGAGTCGGCGGGTACCGTCCATATTTCCGGTACGGGCGGCCAGTTCGATTTCATTTTCGGGGCCTTCAATTCCCGGGGTGGGAAGGGGATCATCGCCCTGAGCTCCACCTTCACGGACAAGAAGGGCAACGTCCATTCCCGCATTGTGCCCACCCTCAAAACCGGATCCATCGTCACCGTTCCCCGATCCTGCGTGCAGTACGTCGCCACGGAGTATGGCATCGTTCAACTCAAGGGGAAATCGACCTGGCAGCGGTCGGAGGCCCTGATCGGCATCGCCCACCCCTCGTTCCGGGACGAGCTGACCCGGCAGGCCAGGGAGATGAAGATCTGGCTCGACCGGGACTGATAAGGCATTGACATGTCGCGGCGGACGACGATCCGTCACGATCAGGCACAGAGGCGGATTGAGCATGCGGTGCTCGATCCGCCTTTTTTCGGCGAAGGGATAGCCGATATATTTCTTGGTGGTCCCATTGCATCGATCCGTATTTTTTTAGTAAGGTCGGATGCGAATGGATGCAGGATTGACGGCCGCGCCGGGAATAATCATGCGCGACGCGCAGCCTGTCCATTCTGAGTAAAAAAAAGAACGAGGTGGAACGGAATGGGAATCCTTGATGTGATCTTCGTCAGGGGCAAACATGTCTGTCCGTGGTGGCTGTGCAAGAGCTTCGACAATCCGCTCCGCCGCCTTTTCCAGGACCCGGAGAAAATCCTGGAGCCGCATATAAAGGCAGGCTTCACCGTGATCGACGTCGGGCCCGGGATGGGCTACTTCACGATCCCGCTGCTGCGCCTCGTCGGCAGCGGGGGAAAGGTCGTCGCCCTCGACATCCAGAAGCGGATGCTGGATGCCCTCCGGCAGAGGGCGGAACGGGCGGGCCTCAGCGGAAATCTCATAACCCATCTTGGAAAACCCGGCGATCCGGCCATGCCCAACGATGCCGATTTCATCCTGATCTTCTGGATGATTCACGAAGTGCCGGACCAGCAGGCCTTTCTGGCCGACCTCAAGGACTGTCTCCGGGCAGGCGGTCGCATGCTGATCGTCGAACCCCGCCTTCATGTCAGTACCGCAAAATTCAAGTCCACCCTGGACGCGGCAGAGAGGGTCGGCCTGACGCTCGCCGACCGTCCCGGGATTTCCCTGAGCCGGTCCGCACTCTTCACCAAGGACTGATTCCTCCGTCCCGGGAACTCATTCATTACCGCAACGGTCCATTCCACAAATATGTCATTGACATGGTCAATGACTTATGCAATCAACAAAGCCATGGAAAACAGGAAAGAAAAATGAAAGAAGAATTCCTTGGGCACAAGGGGGATGAGCTTCATCTCCTGAGGGATCTCTATCGTACGCAGCAGGCGATGCTGAGTGTCATCCCGCGGATCATCGGGATTTCGTCCTCCAGGCTTGCACTTCTCAGGCTCCTGGCCGTTGAGAACTCCAAAGAGGCCGGCGTCATGGAGATCGCCCGCCGGCTGGGCATCAACGCCGCCGCCGTGACCCGCCTCGTAAGGGAGATGGAGGATCTAAGCTGGGTAAAAAGGCGGTCCGATTCGCAGGACGGCCGTCGAAACTACGTGAGTCTGACACCCAAAGGGCGGCAGGCGTTCCGGAAAATCCATGAGCGCATGCATGCCTTCGAGCGCATGATGGGTGAAACACTCGATTCGAAGGACGTGCAGGCGACGATTCGCGTCCTCGCAGCGCTCCGCGATGCGCTGGAGAAGCACCGATAAGGGAGGATGGATGAATGCAATCGAACAGGGAGAAGCCTTTTAACAAAAGGGCCTTTACCGCCTTGGGCGCCGCTGTTTCCGGTCTCGGCCTTCCGTTCACCGGGTACGCCAATCACCTCTACCAGTTTTCCGCCATGACAACCCAGCGCCATGCCTGGATGGCGGCGCACAATATCCTTGCCGTCCTCTTTCTCGCCTTTGCCGCCTGGCATGTCATTCTGAACCGGCAGGCCCTGCTCCGTCATGCGAAGGGGATTGTCCGAAACATCCCCTTTCTGAGCAGGGAGGCCGTCCTGGCGGGCCTCGTCGTCGCCTCGGTCGTGTTTCTGTTCGTGGGACACGCCTTTGTTGCGGGAGGATGAGGGGATCCGGGATCAGTTCAGATACCTGGAAAGATCCACCTCATCGATCTGCTCCGGCTTCAGGAAGCGTTTGGCGTACCGCAGGTAGACTCCCGAGCTGAGGAAAAGATTGAACAGCTCGGGATCGATGTGCCGGTCTTTTTTGAAGAAGGAAAGGATCCTCACCGATTCGGACAGGGTCTTGGCCTTTTTGTAGGGACGGTCGGAGGCCGTCAGGGCCTCGAAGATGTCGGCGATGGCCATGATGCGGGCCGGAACGGACAGGTCGTCCGACGTCAGCCGGCGCGGATAGCCCGAGCCCGTCAGTGTTTCGTGATGGGTGCCGGCGTACTCGGGAACCCTCCGCAATTCCCGGGGAAACGGCAGGGCGTCCAGCATGGCGATGGTCTGGATGATGTGCTCGTTGATCTTGAAGCGCTCCTCTTCGCTGAGGGTTCCCCGCTCCACGCACAGGTTGAGGATCTCTCCGAAGTTGTAAAGGTGCTCCGGCACGTCCACCTTGAATCCGTAACGGGGATCGAGGGCCCTTTTGTCGAGCCGGGGAATGACGTGCCAGGGCTTGTCGGAGAGAAGTGTTTCGACCGCCGGCAATTCAGGGGCCGGTATGCCTTCATAACGCCTCTTCTCTTCGTGGGACAGGCCGAGGCGGTCGTCGAAATGGCGAAGCCAGGTCCGGCCTGCGATCCGCTTGAGCCGCACGATCCGCTCCGGGTCCATGGATTCGCCGCCGATGTTGCACTCCGCCACGAAGGCGAAATCATCAATCAATTGGACCCGCTTCTCGCGGTAGTCCCGCAGGGCGGCTTCCGGAGCGACGCCGCCCTGGATGGCCTTGAGGCACTCGATCTCGGCGTCCCGGAGCAGCACCTCGAAACGCGTGCGCACCTCGTGGATCCGGTTGTAGATCGTCTCCAGCTTGGTCACCTTGTCGACCACGTATTCCGGGGTCGTGACCTTGCCGCAGTCGTGGAGCCACGCGCCGATCCGGAACTCCCGCCACTCCTCCTCCGACTGGAAGTTGAAATCCGCAAACGGCCCCTCCTGCACCCGGGAGGCCTCTTCCGCCAGCATGATCGCCAACTCCGGCACCCGCTCGCAGTGGCCGCCGGTATAGGGACTCTTGGCGTCGATGGCTCCCGCCACGAGCCGGATCAGGGCATCCATCAGGGTCCGCTGCGCCTGGAGCAGGTTGTGGTTTTCCAGCGCCACCGCTGACTGCGAGGCCAGCGCCTCGACGAATCCCACCAGCTCGCGGGGGAACGGGATGATCTCCCCGGTGTCCGGGTCCAAGGCATTCAGGAACTGCAGGACGCCGATCACCTCGCCCTCGCGGGGCGACATGGGGACCGTCAGCATCGAGACGGTCCGGTATCCCGTTTCCTCGTCGAAGCGATGGGAGCCGCTCAGGTCGAACCGCGTTTCGGAATAGACGTCATCGATGACGACGGTTTCGTTGTGCACCGCCGCATAGATCGAGGCGTACTGCTCGTTCAGCGCTCCCGTGGCCGGATCCCGGAGCGGAATCTCGAAGGAGGGCAGGACGTCGTCCTTGGTCCGCAGTGCAAACGTAAGCGTCTCCCGGTCGGATTTCAGATACATCGTGCCGGCGTCGCAATTGCAAAGCTTCTTTCCACCGAAGAGGATGTGACGGAGAAGGGCCTGCCGGTTCTGCTCCCGGGACAGCATGATCCCGTTCTCCACCAGGCTGGCGAGCTTCTCCTCCGCCACCGTCAGGGCTCGCGTACGCTCGCTGAGCGTGCTCTTCATGACCTTGTGGGCCTCGCCCAGGGTGACGACTTCGTAGAGGATGGTGGGAAGCTGCCCGACCTCGCCGGAAAAATCGAGATGCGTGATGCGCTCGGCGTCCGTGGTGAGAATCGAGAGGGAGCGCCCGACCCGGCGAGCGCCGATGACGGCAAAGGGGATGATGAACAGCAGGAAAATGGCCGTCACCAGGATGACCTGGTTCCGTGCCTCGACGATCGGGCCGGAGAAGTCACTCATCGGTGCAAAGGCGGCAATCCGCAATTCCATTCCCGGTGCAGCCGCATAGGTGTGGTTAGCGAACACGAACGCATCCCCTCCGACATCGACAATCCGTGTCTCTGTCCCGCCGTCCCCGCCTTTCCAGTTTTCCAGGACGGCCAGAAGGGGACTGCCGGTTGTGGAGACCGGCATCAGCACAGCCGTATCCTTCAGCCTGCAGGTCGGCGATGTGCTGTGATGAGCCAGGATCCGGTTTTTGCGATCCAGCACCACGATGGCACCGTTGGGCGTCAGGGGAATTTTTGCCAGAAAGTCCCGGAGCGATCCCAGGCTCAGGTCGGCTCCGAGCACTCCTATCCCTCCCGGGAGGGGACTGGAGATCGTGATTCCCGGCTCCCGAGAAGAGGCAAAGACATACGGATCCGTGATCGCAACGGGTTTTGCCAGCTTTACCCCCCAGTACCAGGGCCGCACTGTCGGGAAATAGTCGGACGGTCGCTTCTTTGTGCCGACCGGTTGCATGTCGGACGACCAGTATTGCCAGGATTCCTCGCGCCCGCCCCCGCTGGACCTGGTGATTTTGCGCAGGGCGAACCATGTGTTCCCGGGCGCGGAAATGGATGCGTTCCAGTCCGGGTTGCCCCGGGTGTGCACGACCTGGTAGAAGTCGTCGTTTTCGAGGCCGAAATAGACGGAATAGAGGTTCTCCTCCGTCTTCAACTGCGACACGAAGGTCAGCCACATGTCGTGATCGTTCAGCCGCCCGTCCCGCCGGAATCGCTCCTGTTTTGCATCGGCGTACACCTGCACCTGGCGGCCCGTCCCCCCGATGAGGGCCTTGAGCCGCTCGACGCCGGTCTGGGTGATCAGCAGGAAGCGCTTCCTGGCATTGTCCTCCGCCATGGCGTTGAACTTGGTAATGACGACCGCCAGGACCGAGGCGGTGAGAACAAAGACGAAACACAGGAGGGCGATGACGGCCCAGTTGTGGAAACGCAGTTTCAGGTTTGGGAAGAGAGTCATGGCATTTCCTTTCCGCAGCATGTGTCATGCGGGCCGGCCCGCCTCCGGGTTGTGCACCAACGGGAACGGGAGGTGACGTGGTCAGCGAACGGTGACCTCCACCCGGCGGTTTCTCGGTTCGGGTGTGTTGTCCGGTGTGGAGACGAGGAGATTTCGCTCGCCGTGGGAGGCGATCGTCAGGTCTTGGACCTGCAGGCCCACCTTCCGGATAGTCTCCGCCACCGATTGTGCCCGTTGCAACGCGAGCTTCTCATTGGCCTCGCTGTTCCCCACGGTATCCGTATGGCCGATCACCGACACATCGGGTGCCGGCCGGGTCCTGGTCGCCTCCAGGATCGCCGGGATCAGGGCCTGGGACTCTCCCGTCAGCACCGTCCCCCCCGCCCGGTAGTAGAGCATGAAGCTGACCGGCAGCGGCGGTCGGGCGGCAAGGGCCTCGCCGAAGTCCCTTCGGATCCGGTCTTCGCCGACGGCGTACGGGGTGCCTGTCGATCCGTCCAGGTCGGCGCCGGTGCGCGGCTTGTCCAGCAGCACCTCGCCCTTTGCTCCGCTGACGGAGACCTTTCCCGCCGTTCCGTCAGCATTGTCCATCAAAACGACGTATGACTTCGGTGCCGGCGCCGTCGCGCAGCCCGCTACGAAGAGAAGGACCAGCACGGCCAGTCCCGTTTTCATCAGGATGCGCGTCATGGCTTTTCCCCTCCTTCCTGCGGCTCTACCTTGAGCAGGTAGTGGGTGCCTCGGATCCCGATCGTTCCCGTCGGTGTCTTCATGCGGACGGAGTTCGGCTTGAGCCGGGCGATCACGCCCGAGACGACTTCGAGGCTTCCTTTCGACGCAGTGGTGCCGAATTTGAGATTGTCTTTCCCCGGGGCGTAGAGATATTCGTCCACCGTCAATACGGTGTCCGGCCCGAAGGACATCACGGTGTTGTCCTTGAACGTGACGCCCATGCTCCCGCCGGGGCCGGTCTTCAGGGTGTTCCCCATCTTGATCGGTGTGCCCGGCGCGGCTTTTACCGACTTCCCGCTGTCAATGACGAAGGCGCCGCCCTTGACCGTCTTGACATACCCGATCGCATCCTGGTCCCCCGCCCAGACACAGGCCGGGAACAGCAGGAGGACCGCCATGATGAATCTCAGCATTGTTCCGCCCTCCATGATTCGTTGTCTCTTTGATGGCCGGCTCCCGGTCTTCGTTCAGGCCGGTCCGTCCCGTCGTTTCTGCCTGTCTGTCTCTCGCCGCCGCCCCGGCGGAAAGGACGCTATTTCTCCGCCAGAACGATGGTGTCTCCTGTTGCGCCCGCCCGAAGGCGTTCCAGGTGAAGATGAACGAGCGGATCGTGCGGACGCTCGTCCGCCAGAAGCTCAAACGCTTTATCGGCGTCCGGACTGCGGTTCTTGAGCAGTCCGAACGCCGTCTCGTATGCAACATCGTGAGATCCCGTCCCGACGATTTCCCTTTCCGCCACAATCGGCTCGAAGACCATCAGGGGCTCGGTCTTTCCCTTCAGGACCAGGGATCCCACAGGCCGCACCGCCGCGTCCGGGCAGCCGGCAAGGGTCGCCTCGGAGACGCAGATCCTCGTTCCCAGGTACTTGTTCGCGCCCTCGAGACGGGAGGCCGTGTTGACGGCGTCGCCCAGAGCGCGGTAGTCGAACATGGTCGTTCCGCCGAAGTTCCCCACGATGACCTCGCCGGTGTGGACGCCGATGCGGGTCTTCCCAAAGGCGATGCCCTTCGCGTTGAGGTCGTCCGCGTACCGCTCCGCGAAGGCGTGCATTTCCAGGGCGCATTTCAGGGCTCGCTCCTGGTGGTCCGGCTGTACGACCGGAGCCGAGAACATGATCGCCACGGCGTCGCCGACGATCCGGTCCAGGGTCCCTCCGTGCCGGAAGGCGATGGTGACCATCTCATCCAGGTAGGCGTTGAGGATCGAGACGGCGTCACCGGGATCCATCGATTCCATGAGGCTGGTAAACCCGGCAAGATCCGTGAAGATGAAGCTGCAGACCCGGCGTTGTCCCCCCAGTTCGAGCTGGTCGGGATGTTCTACAAGGTAGTCGACGCGGTTGGGCGACACATAGCGCGAGAAAGCATCCCGGACCCACCGCTGGCGCTGCTCGCTGGTCCGGTGGCGGACGACGCTCCCGGCGACGAAGGTGATCGCGATCGCCAGTCCGGGCGTAACCGGGTCCAGGAGCAGGCCGTAGCGGCTGAAGGCGATCCAGGCGCCTCCCCCGGCGGCCAGGAGAACGGCGGCGGTCACCCCGGCCGAGACCATGGCCTGGGTGGAAAGGGCGATGATCGCGACGAGCAGGCCGCCGATGACGATCACGAGTGCCTCGATGGCCTCCGCCTGGGACGGACGGGTCAGGTAGGCCCCTTTGAACATCTGCTCCAGTGCCTGCGCATGGGCCTCGACACCTGGAATGATGGTCCCCGCCGGGCTGAAGCGCAGATCCATGAGCCCTTGGGCCGACGTGCCGAGCAGTACGATGTGCCCGTCGATCCGGTCCCCGGGAGCCTCGCCCGCCAGTACTTTCCAGGCCGGAATATAGCGGTCCGGAACGGGCCGTGTGTAATGCACCCAAATCTCCCCCCGGGGGGTCGTCGGTACGGTAAGTGCTCCGATCCGGATCCCCTCCATTCCGATTCCCGTCCCGGCGCCGGTCTTCACGATGTAGTTCGCCTGGTCCTGGGCCACCCTCAGCGTCTCGGCGGCGAGGGACGGCATCGCCTCGTCCCGCAGACGAACGACCAGAGGGACCCGGCGGACGACCCCGTCCGAGTCGGGGATGAACGTCAGGGCGCCGTTGCCCGCCGCCGCGCTTTCCAGGACCGGGATTGCCGTCACCGAACTTTCAAACGGATGCAGAAAGGGGAGGGGAGAGGGGCCGGAAAAGATGAATCGAAAGGGACGCGCGGGCAGGGGACGCTCGGGGCCGTCCCGTTGGGCCGCGAATCCGAGGACGACGCGGCCATGTTGAATCGTCCGGGCCAGGGCCTCGTCGTGGTCGGTCAGGCCCGCCAGGCGCCGGCGGAGGTCCTCCGGAAGGTTCCAGGCGGCGGCCATGGACTTCGGCGATGTCCGGTCCGGCTCCGCGAAGACGATGTCCATGCCGACGGCGGCCGCTCCGGCCTGCTGAAGCCTGTCGACCAGGTCGGCGACCCGCGTGCGGGGCCAGGGCCACTGACCGATCTTCTTCAGGCTTTCTTCGTCGATGTCGATGATACGAACGGGAGCCGGTTCGTAGGATCGCGGCTGCCAGCGCTGGTATTGGTCAAAGGCGGCGTTTCGAAGCACCTGGAGGGGAAGGGGGTCGAAGAGAAACAGGACAACACCGAGAAAAACGGCAAGAAACGGCGCCGCCATGGCGGGGGTGATCTTCTGGAAGAGCTTCATGATCCCTGCGGCCTTTCGAAAGGTGGGATAAAGGGAGTCAATGTCCTTCAAGGCCTCGCAAGGTGTGATGATACGGGAGATTGATCGTTGTGTCAATCCTGGCGTCTTGGCGTCATCTTGGAATACGAAAAAAAGGCCGCCCCGCCGATTGCGACGGGACGGCCCGGGGGTAAGGAGAGAGCAAGAAAATTCGGTCTAGGCGGCTTTCTTCAGCGTGCTGATAGCCGGAAGAACATCATCGTCGGACCAGACCCGCTCGAAAGCGATGTCAAGCGTGGCGGCTTTCCGAAGGGTACTGCCCGGATGTGCAGCGTCGGGAATGGATCCGTATCCGCCCTGAGACAGCATGTCCTGATCGGACCAGGCGCGCTCCGTTCCCGCCTCAACGGTCATCGTCTCCATGGTGTGTTTACCCTTGTACAGCATGTCCTGATCGGACCAGGCATGCTCCATTCCCCAATCCAGCGTCATGGTTTCCATTGCAAAGTTCCTCTCTTGTTCTTTATTACCACGGTCATTTGCTGACCATGGTTAGTATTCGGTAAAAAAATTATTTCTTTTTCAACCCTTTCAGGATCAGGTCCACCGCGGCGTCGATCGTCGGCCTGCGATAATCAGTGCGCTCGGAATCCATCCTGTTTTCCTGGAATTGGATGACACCCATGAAGCAGTTCCACAGGATAATGGAGACCAGTTTCGCGTCGGCATCATGAAACACGCCCTGGTCGATTCCCTTTTGCACGGCCTGTTCCATCTGGTGGAAATTGGAGCGCATCAGGCTCTTCAGGTTGTCCAGGCGGTTCTTCGGCAAAAGCCGCTTGAACTCCGCTGCGTTGTAACGGGAGACCAGGTGATACGAGCCGGGATCGTTGAAGAAGACGTCCCGGGTGGCGTCGATGATTTTTCTGACGGTGATTTCCGCCGGCTCTTCGCTGTTGCCGGCGATTCCGACGAGGCGCCGGCTCAATTCCGCGAGGGCAGGCTCGACGATCTGGTAGTAAAGGTCATCCTTGCTCTTGAAATACAGGTAGATCGTGGCCTTGGAAATCTCGGCCCGGCGCGCGATCTCGTCCAGGGAGGTCTCCGCGTATCCTTTTTTGTAAAAGAGCTCCGCCGCGATCTCCTGAATCTGCCTCGATCGCGACTCCTTCTCTCTCTGTTTCCGTTCTGCGATGCCCATTCAGATCGTGCCCCTGCCTCGAGGATGACCGCTGTTGAATGACCATGGTTAGTTTGTAACCGCGGTTATTTAGAGCTTATCATGATGATTTGTCAAGCAGTATTTTCAAGAGTGTTTTCAGTAGGATTGTTCGCTTCGTTTCCCGGGGCGGGGGGAAGGGCGGAGCGGTGTCGCTGATGTCCGTTCGCGAACACCCGGTTCCGCCCTTCGGATTTTGCCCGGCAGGGAAGTTCGTCCGCTCCGGCGATGAAGGATTCCGCCGTATCGGACAAAAAAATGCTTTCCGTCCGCGATCAAGGCCGGCCGGTATCGAAGGCATCCACCACCCGGTTGTATTTTTCGTGGATCATCTTCCGGTCGAATTCAAAGAACTCCTCCAGCATGGCCTTCTGCTCCGCCTCGCTGAAATAGGCGAGGATCGGATAGAAGAAGCCTTTGTCCTCCTTGGCGATGTGCTTCGGGTAAAACTCCGTCAGCCAGCGGAGGCATTCGATCACCGTGGCGACGGCCGCAGTGTCCCCTTTCAGGTATTGCTCCTTGGCCGCCACGAGGCGAGCCACGGTCTTGCGACCCTCCCGGTGCTCCTCGATCAGTTCGTCCATGATCCGGGCGTGCTCGGGGGTCAGCTTTTTCTTCTTCATCTCCCGGAACAGGATGTCTTCCTCCTTGCCGTGGTGGGTCCGGTCGGCGTAGGTCCGGATGAAGTCCACGGCAACGTCCACCGCGACGGGGTTGACCGTGTTCTCCCGGGCGATCCGCTCGATCTCGACCTTGACCGCCCGGATCATCCGCTCGATGAGCCGATGCTCCCACATCAGGGGTCCAATAGGCTTCATGGGGTCTCCTCCTTTCCCGTTTCAGGTTTCATGCGAGTTTGCCTCCTTCCGTGGCGATGGCCTCGAGACCTTCCCTGTCGAGGATCGTGATCCGGGAGCCCTGGGTGCGAATGAGGCCCCGCCGTCCCATGCGCGTCAGGATCCTGGAGAGGGTCTCGGGGATCGTCCCCAGGAGAGCCGCCAGCTGGGCCTTGGAAAGATCCAGTTCGACGACGCTCTTTTTCTCATCGCCGCTCCGGTAGATCAGGTAGGCCGCCAGCCTCCCCGGGACTTCCTTCAGGGACAGGTCCTCCACCATTCGGGTGAACCGCCGGAGCCGGAGGGATAGAACCGCCAGCATGCCCAGCGCCAGGGAGGCATCCCGGCTGATCAGCCCCACGAAGGCCTCCCGAGGGAAGAACAGCAGGGAGCTGGATCGTTCCGCCGAGGCGTGGGCCGGGAAGCCCCGGCCGGTAAAAACGGCCACCTCTCCAAAAATCTCGCCGGGACCGAAGAGATGGAGGATCTGTTCCTTTCCCTCCGGGGAGAGCTTGAAAATCTTGACGCGGCCGGCGAGAACCGCGTAAAAGCCCCGTCCTTCCTCTCCCTCGGAAAAGATCCTGCACCCCGCCGGGAACGATTTCGTCACCGCGATGCCCGCCAGGGCCTGCAGGTGGGGCCGGGGCAGGCCCGCGAAAAGGGGAACCAGGGAGAGTCTCCCGACCGGATCGACGGCTGGCTTATTCATGCCTGAAAAAATACCATTCGTCTTTGACTTAAGTCAAAGACGTTCTGGAAATCGAGGTTTAAGATACAGACAAAAATGGAGGAAACGACCGATATGAACGCAACCCGGAAAATTATCCGCATCGACGAGGAACGGTGTGATGGCTGCGGCCTCTGCGTCACCGCCTGTGCCGAGGGGGCGATCCGGATCATCGACGGCAAGGCCCGGCTGGTCTCGGAACGCTACTGCGACGGCCTGGGGGCCTGCTTAGGCGAATGCCCCCGGGGCGCCCTGGATATTGTCGAGCGCGAGGCGGATGCCTTCGACGAGCAGGCTGTCGTAGAGCACCTGAAACAGGAAGAGACGCTGGAGCCGGAGCCCCTGGCCTGCGGCTGTCCCGGGACCCACCTCCAGACCTTTCTCCGGACGGTTTCCTGCGAGGAGGCCGACCGGCCGGCAGCCGGGATCGGCACGTCCTCGGCCCTGGGACACTGGCCCGTCCAGATCCGCCTGGTCCCGCCGACGGCGCCGTTCCTCCGGGGCGCTCGCCTCCTGGTGGCGGCGGACTGCGTTCCCGTGGCGTATCCGACGTTCCACCGGGATTTTCTCGATGGGCGCGTGGTCCTGATCGGCTGCCCCAAGTTCGACGATCCCGGCCCCTACGTGGAGAAATTTGCCCGGATCTTTGCCGGGAGCGAGATCCGCGACGTGACCGTGGCTGTCATGGAGGTTCCCTGCTGCCAGGGGCTGCCCATGATGGTCCGGAAGGGCATAGAGATGGCGGGGAAGGACGTGCCGCTGAAGAAAGTCGTGATCGGGACGGACGGATCCATCCGGGGCGAGGCGTCAAAGCCGGCGCCGCCGACGCTCCCTGTCATCGAGGCGGTGAAGGCCTGAATCCAGGGCCGCGCGGACGGCGGCGGCGTATTCCTGTGCGGTGATGCGGCGATTGATCAGGGGATCCGCCGCCCCCCGCCCGCAGGGGTGGTACTGGTCCATCACGTTCACATAGGTGTAAGGGGAGAGCCCGGCCAGGAAGGCCATGACGTCCGGCGTGCCGGCGGCCCCCCCGGGCATCACCAGGTGGCGCACCAGGAGGCCCCGGACGGCCACGCCTTCGTCGTCCAGAGAAAGATCCCCCACCTGCCGGTGCATCTCCCGGATTGCCTCGCAGGCCCGCTCCCGATAGTCCCGGACCCCGCAGAACCGCTCCCCCCATTCATTGTCCCAGAACTTGAAATCGGGCATGTAGATGTCCACGATGCCGTCCAGGAGGCGGAGGGTGTCCACGGCGTCATAACCGCCGGTGTTGTAGACGAGGGGTACACGGAGGCCGTTGTCCGCGGCGATCAGGAGACCTTCCAGGATCTGTGGAACAACGTGGGAGGGGGTCACGAAGTTGATGTTGGGACAGCCCCGTTCCTGGAGGCCCAGCATCATCGCCGCCAGGTGGACCGGCTCCACGTCGTCTCCCTCTCGGCCATGACTGATGTCGTCGTTCTGGCAGAACGTGCACAGGAGGTTGCAGGAGCTGATGAAGATCGTTCCGGACCCCACGGACCCCACCAGCGGCGACTCCTCCCCGAAGTGGGCATGGAAGCTGGCGACCCGGGCCTTCCGTCCGGTCCGGCACCAGCCCCGCTCGTCGGCCAGCCGGTTCCTGCCGCAGGACCGCGGGCACAGGCGGCATTCCGTGAGTGCCCGGACGGCCGCCTCCGCGCGCCGCTTCAATTCGCCCCGCCGGTGAAGATCCAGCCAGGACGCTTCCATGTTGCCCTCCCGGTTGGGGTGAAGCTTCATTCGGCCGGCGGCAGGCGCTTCTTCAGTTCCTCGACCTCTTTCCGGAGGGTGCGCAGTTCTTCCCGGATCTGCCGCAGGGTCTCGGCCCCGAGATCGATCGCCGGTCCCGGCCGGCTGCAGGATTGGGTGATGAAGCGCCGGAGGATGAAGAACAGGATGGCCAGGATGACAATCCAGAAAAGCGGCATGATCCACCAGCCTCCGTACATCGGTCCGTACCCTCCTCCTCCCATGGCGTGCCCCCCGGTTTCGTTTCGGGAACATTACCACAGCCGGCAGCCGGCTTGCCATGGGAAGGTAATGGGGAGGTCAGGCCGAATCGGGATGATATGCCTGGATGGAAGTGCGTGTGTTTTGCCTGTCGCCGGAAGGAAGCGGTTCGACCCGCAACCGCACCCGCCCGCCGCGGAGTCAGTGCCCTGCCGCCCTGTTCTTGATCTGAACCTCCCGGCGTTTTTCCGGAGACAGGAGGCATCCCTCCAGGCAGTGGTCGACGCAGTTCCCCTCGCAGGGTTCCACGTGGATCGTGACGCTTGTGTGGGGGTACTGCCTTTCGATGAGGCCGGACAGCTCTTCCGTGATGTTGTGGGAATTCAGCACGGACATCTGAGGGTCCACCTGGAGGTGAAACTCGACGAAGCGGAAGTGTCCGGACTTGCGGGTACGGAGCCGGTGGAAGCCGTGGATGAGGGGCTTTCGCTCCAGGATCCGGCCACGGATCCATTCCATCTCGTCCTTCGGCAGGTTGACGTCCAGGAGGTCCCGCGCCGACTGGATGGTCAGGTCGTAGGCGGCCTTGATGATCAGGAGGGCCACGCCGACGGCCGCCGCCGGATCCAGCCAGTGCAGGTCCAGACCGGGGAAAACGCGGGAACCGGCCCAGATCATGGCCAGGCTGGCCGTGACTCCCGCCGAGGTGTAGACATCCGTCCGGAGGTGCCAGGCATCGGCCTGGAGGGCCACGGAATCGGTCTGCCGCCCCACCTTGAACAGCCTCTCCGAGACGATGAGGTTGGCCGCGGCGGACACAAGCATGACGCCCACACCCCAGCCGATGTCCTCAATGGGCTCCGGGTTCAGGATCTTCTTGACCGCCTCGAAGATGATCCAACCAGCGGCGACAAAGATCAGAAGCGCCTCGACGGTGCCCGAGATGTTTTCGATCTTGCCGTGGCCGAAGGGGTGCCTCGTGTCTGCGGGGAGGCTGGAGGTCTTCACGGAGAACAGGGCGATCACGGCCGCCAGCCAGTCCACGCCCGAGTGGATCGCCTCGGAGATGATCGACACGGAGCCGATCATGAGGCCGATGACGAGTTTCATGACCACCAGGATGGAATTGGATGTTACGGAAAGGAGCGCCACGCGCTCCTTCTGCCTCTGGACATTCATAAACAGTCCTCCGGAAATCGGGGAGGTCATTATAGGCGGTTTTCATCCGATTGCCACCGGAATGATATTCTTCCCTGTCCTCGATCCGGCGGGCATGGAGCTGCACAAGCCCGGGGTACGGCCAACCCCGCTGCGAGAAGTCCGGATCCGTTTCTGCGAGGAAAAAATTTCGCGGCAGGCACTTTACAAAGGGATCAAAACATGAGAAAAACTGCTCCCGCCGGCATCGCAATGATGGGAAAACGCCATAAAACATCCACCAGTGAGAGATGACAATGCCTGCAGAAAACGTAATTGCTCGACCGCACGGGAACCCGGTCTGGCGGAGCCTCCTGACGGTTCTCCTTGCCGCGGCAGGCATCGCCGTCATGGTTTACTACCATCTCTGCGACACCGACTGCAGCTATCTCCGGGGCGATCTTTTCGGCATCGATCTCAAACACGTTGGGATCGGATTCATGGCGGCCCTGATCGTCCTGGTCCTGGCGCGCCAGCCATGGTTGATCCGGATCCTGCTGGCAGGCGCCCTGGGCGGGGAGGTGCACCTGATCGCCTTCCAGGTCCGTGAAGACGTCTTTTGTCCGTTTTGCCTCACATTTGCGGGGATTCTGCTGGCGGCGTATGCCGTCAACTACGAGTTCAGGGGAAAGGGAGATAAAGGTATGCTGCGAAGCCTTCTGTACCTGCCCGGGGAGGCCGCCGTTCCATTTCTGAAGAACCTGCGCCTGCCGCTGATCGGCGTGGCACTGGCGGGGTATCTGGTCATGATCACGGCGTTTTCCGGATCAATAACACCCGCCTACGGGGCGGAGGAATCCCCCGTGCCCTCGTTCGGGAAGGGAAAGATCGCCATCACCATCTTCACGGATTATTTCTGTCAACCCTGCCAGTCCGTGGAAAAAGACCTGGAACCGGTCCTGGAGGCGGTCCTGAAGAGCGAACAGGCAACGGTTACGTTTGTTGACATGCCCATTCACAGGCAGACCGTGCTTTATGCAAAGTATTTTCTTTATGCCGTCCGGGCCGCGAACGACTGGCGCGATGTCCTGCAGGCGCGCCACCAGTTATTCGACTTGGCGAAAGGGAGTGCCCCGGGATCGGACGCCGACCTCACGGGAGCACTCCAGGCCCGCCACGTCCGGCTGTCGCCCCATGACGTGAAACCGACTTTCAAGGCCCTGGACGAGATCATCCAGCGGCATAAGATCAGTTCCACACCGACCATGATGGTGCAGTACTCCCCTTCGGATGCTCGCACCTACAAGGGAACGATGGAGATCCGGCAGGGACTGGAATCCCTGAAGAAGGCCCTGGCGCCGGAAAAGTCGCCGAAGAGGAAGTCAAGAAGGGGAAAGGCCTGAGGGCCTGTCTCTGCGATCACGGACAGGAAAGAATCCCGCCGGCCGCGGCAAAGGAGAGGGGAACGGATTTGAAATCCGCTCCCCTTCCTTATTTCTTTTTTTAATAGAGAATCAGGTGCGGATTGAAGACCGGCATGTGGGAGCAGGGCTTCCCTCGCGCTCAGAAGCGTTTTTTCGACCCTGCAACGTCTCGCTCCGCTGCAAAGTCATAACTCGCACCTGGCGGTGCTCAGACAGATGACTTTGCGGGCGCTGCGCTGCGACGGCAGGGTACCCCGAAAAAGCCGCTATTCGCGCTCCGGGAAGCCCCCTCTCCCCGGCTGATGTTCGCGGGGGCGCGACCGGGGGTTCCCAGAGGAGCAATTGGAAAACGTTTCCGGACCCCAGGCTCTTCGATTTCAGAAGGCGAAGAGCGGAAACGTTTTCGCGACGGCGGGAGCCCCCGTGGCAGCCCCCTGCGCCCTGATGCAAAGTCAAAATAAGGAGGGGAGCGGATTTCAAATCCGTCCCCATTATCTTTGGAGGCTCACGGCAGCTTCAGGAGCCGGGACTGGCGGTAGCCGATGTAGGTCAAGAGACCCAGGGCGATGAGGATCAGGATCATCCCCGCCCCCTCCCAGGGAGAAGGGCGCTCGCCCAGCTGGATAAAGGAGGCCGTCATGCCGATAACAGGCGTCGCCAGGGTCCCCATGCTGGCCGCCCCGGCGGACAGCTTTTCGAGGATGTAGAACCACAGGAGGACCGACACGGCGTTGCTGAAGACGCCGCTGTAGACGAGGGCCGCGATGAAGGACGGCGTCCAGCGGACCGGCTCTTCGGGAACAACGAGGGCGATCACGACCAGCGGGATCGTGCCGAACAGCATCTGCCAGGTCGTCAGGGAGACGAGGTCGAATTCCGTTTTCCCGCGCATGATCTTCGTGACGATGGCGCCCAGGCCCCAGCCGACGCCCGACACGACGGCCAGGATTTTCGCCAGGGCCGATCCGTGCATGTGTCCGGGATCGAGGATGATCAGGAGACCCGCAAAGGCCAGCACCGTCGGAATCCACTGGTTCCCCCGGATCCGCTCCCCCAGGATGGGCCAGGCCAGGATGAGGACCCAGAAGGGCATCGTGTAGACCAGAATGGCCGTGCGCCCGACCGAGCCGAGGGCCAGGGCCCAGGTGACGGCGCCGATGGTGACGGTCGTGCCCACAAAGCCCAGGACGAACGTCTGGAGGGGCCGTTTCGGGCGGATCGATTTGCGGCGCCAGAGAAGCAGGCCGAAGAGGCAGACCACGCCGACGACCATCCGGAGGGCCGCGAAATCGAAGGGGCCGGAATACTTCAGGGCCTCCTTCATGACCACCCAGTTGTAGCCCCACAGGCACGAGAGGGCGATCAGGGCCGTCACGGCGGGATCCAGGGAGAACCTTTTCCTCAGAGGGATCGTTTCCACTGTTCCAGCGCCTCCAGGGCGCGGCGGGCATAGGCCTCCCCGCGGAAGCGGCGGCGGAGCTTCAGCCCCAGCGGAGCGAACAGGCCGAAGTTGACGTTCATCGGCTGGAAATCCTTTCGCCCCGGCTCCGTGATGTGATGAAGGAGCGCCCCGATCGCCGTCTCCCTGACCGGCGGCGGCAGGGCCTTTCCCTCCAGGCGGAAGGCGGCATTCAGCCCGGCCAGCAGGCCCATGGCCGCCGATTCGATGTATCCCTCCACACCGGTGATCTGGCCCGCGAAGAAGATTCCCTCCCGGTCCCGGAGCTGAAGGGAGGCATCCAGAAGGGAAGGGGAGTCGATGAACGTATTCCGGTGGATGCTCCCGTAGCGGGCGAACCCGGCGTTCTCCAGCCCCGGAATCATCCGGAAGATCCGCGCCTGCTCCGGCCATGTAAGCTTTGTCTGGAATCCGACGAGATTGTAGAGCGTTCCTTCCAGGTTTTCCCGCCGGAGCTGGACGACGGCGAAAGGGGGTCGGCCGGTGCGGGGATCCGTCAGCCCGACGGGCTTCATGGAGCCGTAGGCCAGGGCCAGGGCTCCCCGTTTCGCCAGGACCTCCACGGGCAGGCAGCCTTCGAAGAACCGCGCCTCCTCGAAGTCGTGCAGGGGCACTTCCTCCCCCGTCGTCAGGGCGGTGTGAAACCGCTCGTACTCCTCCCGGTCCAGCGGGCAGTTCAGGTAGTCCCCCTCGCCGGCATCGTACCGGGAGGCGGAAAAGACGCGGGTTCGGTCGATGGTCTCGGCCTCCACGATGGGGGAGATGGCGTCGTAGAAGTGGAGATAGCCGCGTCCGGTGAGGCGGGCGATGGATTCGGCGAGGGAGTCCGAGGTCAGCGGGCCCGAGGCGAGAATGACCGTCCGGCCCTCGGGGATCTCCGTCACTTCTCCGGGAACGAGCCGGAAGCGGTCCTGTTTTCCCAGGGCTTCCCCGATCCGGCGGGAAAACAGGGTCCGGTCCACCGCCAGGGCCCGGCCGGCGGGAACGGCTGTGGCGTCGGCCGCGTCCATCAGGAGGGAGTCCAGCCTGCGCATCTCCTCCTTCAGGAGACCCGGGGCGTCCTCGACACGGCCGGAGCGGAGGGAATTGCTGCAGACCAGCTCCGCCAGGAGGGGCGAGCGGTGGGCCGGCGAATAGCGGGACGGCTTCATCTCCCGAAGATCCACGGGATGGCCCCGGCGGAGAAGCTGCCAGGCGGCTTCGCAGCCGGCAAGGCCTCCGCCGACGATGATCGTGGGCTGGCGCGTTGTCATGGAGATATCCACTGCTTCCGCAGGGAGGACCCGGTCATGACTGCGGAGGAAGCTTCTGGATGTTCTTGCACGCCGGATAGCCGGTGCAGCCCAGGAAGCGTCCGAATCGTCCCCGGCGGATCGCCATGGGCTTCCCGCACTTCTCGCAGGCAATGTCGGTGATTTCGGGCGGCGGCGCCGGCGCGGCGGGAGCGCCCGACCGGGTCTGCCGGACGATGTTCTTGCACTCGGGATAGCCGGAACAGCCCAGGAACGGGCCGAATCGTCCCCGGCGGGTGATCAAGGGCTTTCCGCACTTCTCACAGACCGGTGCCGGGGCGGATTCCGCCCCCTCTTCCGGCGGGGCCTCGTCGCGTGGATTCACGGTGTGCTTGCACTCGGGGTAGCCGGAGCAGGCGAGGAAGGGACCGAATCGTCCCTGTTTGAGGATCATGGGCTTGCCGCACTTGTCGCAGGTCTTCCCGGTTTCGGCCGCCGTAGCCTCGGCGGGGACGATCTGGCCGTCGTCGCCCCGGGAGAAGTTCGTCGTGTGCCGGCAGGCGGGATAGTTCGAGCAGGCCAGGAATTCGCCGTTCTTTCCCCATTTGATGACCATGGGGCTCTGGCACTTGTCGCAGACGATGTCCGTCGGGATCTCCTGTCCCTTGACGCGGCGCATCTGGGCGCCTGCCTGCTTCAGCTCCGCCTCGAAGGGGGAATAGAAGTTCTGCAGGATGTCGAGGCGGTTGCTCTTGCCTTCCTCGATCCCGTCCAGCTCGTTCTCCATGGAGGCCGTGAAGGCCACGTCGAGGATCCGGGGGAAATTCTTCACCAGGAGGTCCGTCACCAGCATGCCCAGCTCCGTCGGGGAAAACCGTCCCTTTTCGAGGCGGACATATTCCCGCTCCTGGATGGTGCTCAGGATCGTCGCATAGGTGCTGGGACGGCCGATCCCCTTCTCCTCCAGCTCCTTCACCAGGGATGCCTCGGAGAAGCGGGGCGGCGGCTGGGTGAACTTCTGCTCCTTCTTGACCGGTGGTACCAGATTGAGGGCCTCCCCCTGCGCAACATCCGGCAGGAGTCGCCCGTCTTCCGAATCCTCCTCGCCGTTGCCGTTGCCGTTGCCGTTGCCGTTCCCGTTTTCCTTGCCCTCCGTGTAGACGGTGGTGAAGCCGGGGAACTTCATGACGAGCCCCTGGGCCCGGAGCTGGCAGCGGCCGGCGTCCACGTCGATGATCGTCTGGTCGAAGACGGCGGGGTTCATCTGGCTGGCCACGAAGCGGTTCCAGATCAGGCTGTACAACTTGAACTGCTCGTCCGTGAGATGCCCGCGGATGTCCTGGGGCCGGTAGGCCATGGAGGCGGGCCGGATGGCCTCGTGGGCGTCCTGGGCCGAGCCGGACACCTTGTAGGCCTTCGCCTTGGACGGAAGATAGGCGGGATCGTAGTTCTCCGCGATGTAGGCCCGGACTTCCTTCAGGGCTTCGTCGGCCACGCGGACCGAGTCCGTTCGCATGTAGGTAATGAGGCCGACGGAGCCTTCCTTGCCCAGCTCCACCCCCTCGTAGAGACGCTGGGCCACGGACATCGTCTTCTTGGCGGGGAAGCGGTGCCAGCGGGAGGCCTCCTGCTGGAGCTTGCTCGTGGTGAACGGAGCCGGAGGGTTCCGCTTCACTTCCTTGCGCTCAACCCGGGCGACGACGGGATCGTGCGCCTCGATCTCGGCGACGGCCTTCTCCGCTTCCTCCGCGCTCGTTACCCGGGCCTTCTTCCCGTCGATGCGGAAGAGGCGGGCCTCGAAAGAGGCCGCCTGTCCGTTGGCGGATGTCGGTGCCTTTTTCTGGAGGAGTGCCGCGATGTTCCAGTATTCCTCCGGCACGAAGGCCAGGATCTCCCGCTCCCGGTCGCAGATCAGGCGGACCGCGACGGACTGGACGCGGCCGGCGCTGAGCCCGCGCTTCACTTTGTCCCAGAGGAGCGGGCTGATCTTGTAGCCCACCAGCCGGTCGAGGATTCGCCGGGTCTGCTGGGCCTCGAACTTGTTCATGTCCAGCGACAGGGGATTCTTCAGGGCTTCCAGGACGGTGTTCTTTGTCAGGTCGTTGAAGAGCACGCGGTAGACCTTCTTGTCCCGGCCTCCGATTTCCTGGGCGATGTGCCAGGCGATGGCCTCGCCCTCCCGGTCGGGGTCCGGTGCCAGGTAGATGTTTTCGGCCTTTTTGGCGGCCTTCTTCAGGTCGGCGATGACCTTCTTCTTGGTGTCGATGACCTGGTAGGTCGGCTCAAACCCCTTTTTAACGTCGATTCCCAGGACGTTCTTCGGCAGGTCCTTGACATGGCCCACGGAGGCCGCCACTTCGAAGTCATCGGGAAGATACTTCCGGATGGTCTTGATCTTGGCGGGTGACTCCACAATAATCAGGGAACGGGACATCCGTCACTCCTTGCGTATGAATTTTTTCCCCGGCAGCTGCCGGATCGCCCCTTTCAGCTCGAGCCCCATGAGTATCCCCAGGGCTTCGTTTGCCTTCATGCGGGAGGCGCGTATGATCTCGTCCGCCGTGGACGGAACGTCCGACAACAGGTCGAGAATAGCACGCTCCCGGCCGCCGGGACCTTCCGGCCCGCCGTCCGGGGGTGGTGTCTTGCATCTTCCTTCCGGGAGGGGCGCGGGAGTGCTCTGGCGCACGGTTGTCTCGCCGGCCGGTCCCGGTCCCGATTTCATCGCGGCGGGGGCGGCCTCCGGGCCGGTTTCCACCGGATCTTTCCATCCCAGCTGGGGAAGGATCTCCTCCAGGATATCGTCCACGGACGAGACGAGTTTTGCGCCCTCCCGGATCAGGCGGTTGGTTCCCCGGGAACCGGCGGAGTCGATGCTTCCAGGGACGGCGAAAACATCTCTTCCCTGTTCCAGGGCCATCCGGGCCGTGATCAGGGATCCGCTTTTTTCCGTGGCCTCCACGACCGTCACGCCCAGCGACAGGCCGCTGATGATGCGGTTGCGGGCCGGGAAGTGGGACGCGCTGGGTGGCGTGCCGAAGGGATATTCGGTGATGGCCGCTCCCCTGTCGGCGATTTCCTCCAGCAGTTTGCCGTTTTCCCGCGGGTACGTCACGTCCAGGCCGCAGCCCAGGACGGCAATCGTCCGTCCTTTCCCGGCGAGGGCTCCTTGATGGGCCGCTGTATCGATTCCGCGGGCCAGCCCGCTGACCACGGTGACGCCGCGCATGGCCAGCTCCCGGGAAAGCCTCCCGGCGGTATACCGGCCGTAGGTGCTGGCGGCCCTGGATCCCACCACCGCCACACAGGCTTCATCCGCCCTCAGCTCGCCCCGAACATACAGCAGGGGCGGAAAATCGTAGATCGCAAGCAGCCTCGCCGGGTAGGACGGATCCGTGAACGGAAGAATGGCAACCCCCAGGGAACGGGCCTTCTCAAGGTCCGCCTCCACCTGGTCCCATTCCCGGAAGTCCTTGATCCGTGCGGCTGCTTTGGCTCCAACAAAAGGAAATGCCTCCAGACTTCCCGGCGGAGCGGAAAAAACCCGCTCCGGGGAGCCGAAGGACTCCAGAAGCCGGAGGAAGCCGACAATGCCGATCGATTCCACCCGGTGCAGGGCAAGCCAGTATTTCAACATGGCGGGCTGATTCATGTGTGCGAGGTGGACCCGGCTTGTCGGCACCCGGAAGGCGCGTTACGTATACAGAATGATTTTCCAGTGTCAAGTTTTTTAAAAAAGGGAAAAAGCATTGCGAAATATGCATGTTTCAGATACACAGGATCCATTTTCGCGGGGATTCTGTCATGGCGTCCTATCGCTTTTTCTCAAAAATCGTCCTTTTGCTTCTTCTGATCGGTTTGTTTCCGGTCCATCTCACCCCCTATATCCGGGAGGCATCGGCGGCATCCGCGAAACCGGCGGCTCCGGCGGGGAAGCGAATCCTGGCCCAGCAGGGCCCTGTCGTCGTATCGCCCCTTCTGACCGTTACCCCGCGGGAGATCGATTTCGGACCCATCGGCACCGGCAGCCCGGAAACGGCGGCATTCGTACTGAAAAACCTGGGCGGAGGATCGCTCCAGTGGACACTGGCCCCCCCGGAGGGCTGGTCATGCTCCCCCGGAGAGGGATTGAGCGGCCATCTGGATGTCCGGGCGCTGGAAATCCCGGTCCGGCTCAAATACATCCGGGACACCTCTGGTATCAATGGAGATGCCGGCAAAGAGGGGGCAATGCCCCTGGTCCTGACGCTGGTCGCCGGGGAGCGGTCCATGACCTGCAGACGGGACGCCGTGCCGGGTGTTCACCGTGAGATCATCCGGATCAACTCCACGGGAGGAGCCCGAAGTATTTTCTTCCGCTACCATGTGATCCGTCCGGAAATGCAGCCCCTCATTCATCTGAACCCGCTCCGCCTCGATCTCGGGACGGTCGGTGTCGGGGAGCGGGTCGCCGGAAGGGTTGAATTGACGAACCGCGGAAAAGACATCCTCAAATGGTCCGTCGATCTCAAAGGGGAGCATGGCCAGGAAAAGAGTTTCTGGCCGCCGCCGGGCCGATACGTCTCCTTTTTCAGCGAGGCGGTGAAGGGCAAAGGCTCCTACGCGCCTCCGGCGACCCTGAAATCGTCGCTCGACTTGTCCGGTGCGGTCTGGCTGGAGGAAGAGGGATACCCCGTGGGCACCGGCCGTTCGAACAGCCTGAAACTGAAATTTTGCGGAACGGGGATTACCCTGTATTACTGGAAGGAACCGGACGGGGGCGAACTGAATGTCTATCTGGATGACCGGTTCCTGCAGACCGTGCGGTGCCGGGCCGAAGAGAGGGAATCGGCGGAGACGCTCCTGGCGAAGGACCTGGGCGACGGACCCCATGCTCTGACGTTTGTGAGCACGGCGGGTCGGGCTGTCCTCCAGGGGGTCCGGATCGAGGGGAAGCAAGTCCAGAAAGGGCCTGCTGGATGGATCAATGTCTATCCGAAATCCGGGAGAACATTTCGGGAGACGGACTATGTCAACGTCGTCGTGAACACGCAGCATCTGACTCCCGGATGGTATGCCGACCAGATCCTCTTCGCCTCGAACGGGGGGGACCGGCTCATGGAGATCTCCCTCGAGGTGACGACGGAGAGCGCGACCCGGCTGCTGAATGTCTTTCGCTATGCCCGGGGCACGGACTATTTCCTCACGACGAATCCCCAGGCCGAGCAGGCGCACCTGCAGGCCGGTGGATATGTGAGGGAGGGGATCGCCTTCCGGCTTTTCAGTCCGGGAGCACCGGGGACGACAAGCTTCTACCGCTGGTACAACCCGAGAAAGGGAGACCGCTTCTACGGTTATGACCTGCAGGGCGGCGGCAAGAACCTGCAGGGATACATCCTGGAAGGATCCATCGGGAACATCGCCACGTTCCGCCTGGCCCAGTCGCGGGAGCTGTACCGGTGGTACCACCCCTCCCGGGGCGTCCATTTCTTCACGACCGACCCGAACGGCGAGGGCATGCAGAAAAAGGGGTACCAGTTCGACGGCATCGCCGGATACGTGCGATAACGGCCGGGTTTCGCCTTGACAAAGAACGGCAAAGGGGGTAATGAGCATCCTCCTTTCAGAAGACCTGGAGGATGCTGCCGGATGCGCCTGTAGCTCAGCTGGATAGAGCAACGGACTTCTAATCCGTAGGTCGCGGGTTCGAATCCCTCCAGGCGTACCAGATATTCGTGGTGGGTGTAGCTCAATTGGTTAGAGTGCCGGGTTGTGGCCCCGGAGGTTGAGGGTTCAAGTCCCTTCACTCACCCCATCCTTTCCTTTCCCGATGCGCCCGTAGCTCAGCTGGATAGAGTCGCAGGCTTCGAACCTGTTGGTCGCACGTTCGAATCGTGCCGGGCGCGCCAAAAAAGCCAGGGAACTGCCGGTTGACGGTTCCCTGGCTTTTTTCTTCGTTGGATCTTCTTCGGAATCAGAAACGGAAATGCGCGCAGCAGGATGCCGGGTGCCCCGTCAGCCGGTTCATGTCTTTTTGCGATGATCGTCGGAAAGGTCGATGCGGAGGAGATTGGTTCCCAGGCAGTGGGTGTAGCGCACCTGGCAGTTCGAGTCGGGGCACAGGTCCAGGACGATGCTCAGTCCGTTGCCCGTTCCGTTTGCGTCGGCGCGGACGCAACGAAGAAACCGTCCGCCGGCGTGAATGCTGTTCTGGACGCCGTGATCCAGTTTTGCATCCTTCAGGGCCACGCTTACCCTCGGCTCGTCCCCCTCCAATGCGCTCATGAAAACGGGTTTCTGGTAGCGGTCCAGTTCAATATGGACCCTTTCCATCCCGCCATGATCAAGTGTCAGGTGGATACTTTTTACGAGGACAGGCGTGTCATGTCTGTACCCCTTCAGCAGGCTTTCGCGTTGAAGCCGTCCCTGTTCGCGACTCGATACGGTGGCTGCCCCATCCGGACGATTCGCTGCGCAGGAATGAACGGGATGGGTTGCTGGAAGGCGGGAAATCCTTTTTTCAGTCTGTGTCATGTTCTACCCTCTCTTAAACGGAGCGTTCTGATCCCGGGAGCCTCCGAATTGCGGCCATTCAGGCTGGTCTTCAAGGCAGCTGATCCGTTCCGGGAACATCCGAGGATCTCCCAAAGCCGGTCCGGAAAAGGGGAATCTGGATGAGTAAGGCTGCGGATTGCGTTCAAAATACTTAATTTTATCGTAGGATCAATGCGGATTGATAGAGGGGATAATGTGTATACTCAATACATGTATTCCTGCAGGCGAAAGAGGTCGACGCGGCCATGCTTTTTCCTGACAAAAAGGGTTCTGCACGCTCGGCTGCAGCAGAGGACCATCTGCTGCAGCCGACGCAGCAAAGAATGCATGATAGCCATGTACCATACGATCATCCTTGTCCATTCCCCTCCCTTCCTTGACAGAAGACGCAGCATCCGTTAATCAAAAAGTCGTCCGGTGCGGCGGGTCTTGACGGATCCGTCCCGACGATTCGAAGAATGAATCTCTGTTTCCCTGCGGGACCGCCCTATCCTGGAATCCGGACGTTTCCCGCGCGTTCACCGGCAGTGTGCAGTCTGTTTCCATTTGTCCATTTTTCAACCGTTCCTGATTTTCATGCCGTCCTGCATGTGAAACCGGATGCAGGAGGTTTTCTTCTCGACGAGGACCGGGGATCAGGACAGGCTTCAGCAGGAGGATGCAATGACGACACCGGTGCAGCAGAAGATCAGGGACAAGAAAAGGACACCGGAGCAGATCGCCGAAATGGTGAAATCGGGTGACTGGATCAACCACGGCAGCGTCGGGGGCGATTCCACGGTCTGTACCGAGGCGGTGGCGAAGCGGCTCGGCGGAGGACTCGGCCAGTTGAAGAACATCGAATTCTGGATGTACGCGATGTTCTATCCCCACCTTGAATTGCAGCAGATCGATCCGAGGCAGGAGTATCACACCGTCCATGAATTCTTCTTTTTTCCATGGAACCGTAGGGCCCGCGACACGTACAATGTCACCGACTGGGCCCAGTGGGGCTGGGCTTATGGAATGTGGGCCCACCACTACCGGTTCACCGGCGCCGTTCGCGAGAAGCGGGGGATGGACTGGTGGTTCAACGCCGCCACGGCCCCGGACGAGCACGGCTATTTCAATATGTCCTACGGGACGAACAACTGCAACATCTTCCGTCAGACGGCGAAGAAGATCGTCTTCGAGGTGCGCTCCGACTATCCCTGGGCGGAAGGCGGACGCTTCAACACGATCCACATCGACGAGATCGACTACTGGGTCGAGGTGGACTGCGAGAAGTACAGGTGGCCGCAGATCAACGAGCGGGTCATTCGGGCGAAGCCCGAGGAAGAGGCCGTAGCCAGGAACGTCATGACGATCATGCGGGACCGCGACGTGATCCAGCTCGGCATCGGCTCGCTGCCCTCGGCCTGCGTCGCCGCCATGGCGGATGCCGGATTCAAGGATCTCGGGATCCATACCGAGATGATGAACGTGGGGCTCATCAAGCTCATGGAGTCGGGGCAGGTGACGAACGCCTACAAGAGCATAGACCGGGGAAGGAGCGTCTGGTCTTTTGCCTTCCCCGTGGACGTGAAGTGGTACTACGACACGATTCACCGGAACCAGGCGATGGCCGTCTATGACATCGACTACACGAACAATCTGAACGTCCTGACCCGGATCGACAACATGATCGCCATAGACAATTGCGTGGCCGTCGATCTCCTGGGACAGCAGTGCTCCGGCTTTTATGAGAAGCGGCCGATCTCCTCCACGGGCGGCTATTTTCAGTTCGTGACGTTCTGTGCCCAGTCCCGGGGTGGACGCGGTGTGGCGTCCATGACCTCCCGGAGCAAGCATGGCACCTCCCGGATCGTGCCATTCCTTCCGGAAGGGTCGACGGTGGACGTGCCGGCCCAGTTCGCCAACTATGTATGCACCGAATACGGCATTGTGAATCTGCGCGGCCTGAGCGGCTACGAACGGGCGGCAGCGCTGATTTCCATCGCCCATCCCGACGACCGGGAATGGCTGGAGAGGGAGGCCCGAGAGCACGGCCTCCTGCCGCCGAAGTTCCCCGTCTCCATGCTGCCCACAGAGGGTGGAAGCGAAGGACGCCGCTACCCCTCTTACGACGAGCGCCGGAAGTACAAGATCCCCATGGGCAGCGCCGTCTGGGGATATGATTGGGACGAGGGATTCCAGTCTGGGAAATGAGCGGTTCCCGGAGGCGGCCCGACGGCCAGGGCAGGAACGCCGTGCGCCGGTCGTCCAACATGCGGGCGGAATCCGAGAACAAGGGAGAGATAACAGGCATCTCCACCGGATCCGTAATCACGGTCACGGTCGAAGGGTAGGCAACCGAAATCGGGAATGAAACAACAGCCCAGATGATTCCCCGGGGGACGGGTCAAGAAAATGCTTGCAATGCCCCGGGTATTACGCTAAAGGGCTCCTCCGTTCTGCAAAAACACACACGGGCCCTTAGCTCAGCTGGTAGAGCAGGTGACTCTTAATCACAAGGTCGTCGGTTCGATCCCGTCAGGGCCCACCATATAAACGAGGGGGTTGCGAAAGCGACCCCTTTCGTTTTTTTACTTGTTGACGTGAATCATGACCCGAGTCACCTGACATATTGATTTTACAGGCTTTGACTTCGTGTTAAAGACGGTGTGCGCAACCTTTCGGATTTCCTGCCTTATTGATGGTGCAGCGAACTCATAACCAAAAGGTCAGCGGTTCGATCCCGCTAGGGCCCACCAGAAAAATGAGAGGGGTTGGCGAAGGCTTGCCAACCCCTTTTGCGTCCTGGCTTCGGTCTTTTTCAGGACCGTTTCTTCATTCTTGGAGAGGAAATTGAAATTAATATGAAAACGGGCAAGATGAAATTCCTCGCTGCAACAGGACTCTCATTTATCTTTTCAATTTTTTATAATGGACTTGTTCATCTCGTCATTCTGAGCACAGCCAACAAGCAGGCTGAAGTTTTGAGACGAGCGGATTTCTCATCAAAAGCATGGATATCGATCTTGGTAACGCTCGCAACATCCTTCCTTTTTACAGCAATCTATTCGTTTTTCGTTTCGAAGAAAAGTCCGAATACAGGATTATCATTCGGTTTCTGCTTTGGGCTATTGATTGCAATAATCGTTGATATCAATCAATATGTTCTCTATCCATTGCCATTCTCGCTTGTTGCCGGTTGGGCATTTTTTGGAACGATCGAGTTTTGCGTGATTGGCATGATCGTGGGTGCTGTTGTTAAAGATAAGACATATCAATGACATCCACTGTATGGTTGCCGGCCTTTCGTGATGCCTGCGACGCAAGATGGCGGAAATCGCCGGCCGCAGTGTCAAACCGGCCCCAGGTTGAAACCCGGGGCCGGTTTGTGCATTTGCTTGACAAATGCAGGCAAGGCCTGCTCTCTAGAAAAAACATGCCATGATTACCGGCTGTCCATGGCGAATCCTCACCGCGGGTACCGGAAAGGACATCCCAAACCTGGAGGAGAAATCATGCAACTCGAAGCATACTTTGAAGAAACCAGAGGATTCGGTGTCCTTTCCACCTCCGGTCCGGGAGGAAAGGTCAATGCGGCCGTTTACGGACGTCCCCATTTCGTGGATCAAGAAACGGTGGCGTTCATCGCGGCCGACCGTCTGACTCACGCAAACTTGCAGACCAATTCTTCCGCCGTTTATCTTTTCAAGGAAGAGGGCTCCTATCGAGGCAAACGGCTTTACCTCACAAAAATCAGGGAAGAAAAAGACTCGCCGAGGATCGAGGCGCTGCGGCGGAGGAAACATCGGGATGGGGAAGACGGAGACAAAACAGAATCCAAATTTCTCATCTATTTCAAAGTGGAGCAGGTTCTGCCGCTGATCGGCGAGGGTCCGTGATGCGTGCCGGGCATGATGAAAAAGATCGCATCGTTTGAAAAACGGTGAAGATCGATGATCTGCAGGACCCGATCATCCGGAGACGGCCGTGCCGGGATGGAAATGGAATCCGGCGGACGGGAGCGGAGATGAGGCATCGAGGGACCAGACAGAAAACGGGATTTTCCGTAATTCTTGCTCTTTTCGTCCTTTTGCCGTGCTTCGCACTCGTCATGCCCGCTCCCACGGTTCTGAGCGCCGCTTCGCAGGCTGACATCGGGAGCGTTGACGGCGTTCTCGACCTGAGGTCCCACGATTTTCAGTCCGACGGAACCGTAAAACTCGACTGCAAATGGGAGTTCTTCTGGAACAGGCTCCTCGAACCGGGATCGAAGGAGTGGAGCGGGATTTCGCCGGACCATGGTTATTATTCCGTCCCGCTTTTCTGGACTGCATACCCGGGCCGCAATCTTCCGTCCGTCGGTTACGGAACCTACCGGCTCATCATCAGGACCTCGGGGAAAGACAGGAACTTCGCACTCAAAACCCCGGAAATTTTCACTGAGTACAGGTTGTGGATCAACGGCGGGCTCGTGGACCAGCACGGGACCATCGCGGGAAAGGAGATCCGGTTCCTGAAGCCCGCCGTCTATCCGATTCACACGGATTCAAAGGATATCGAAATCGTTCTCCAGGTCGGGAACCGCTCGCACGGAAACGCCGGGATCGGCCAGAGCTTTACGTTCGGCACGGAATCCCTGGTGTACCGGGAGCAGATACTCAGCATCTCCCTGGAGATCATCCTGATCGCCGTCTGCCTGTTCGCCGGCCTTTATCATGCCGTTATCTACCTCTTCCGGAGAGAGGAGAAGGAACTCCTTTACTTCGGGCTTTTCTGCATGGTCGTCGCCGTCAGGACCCTGTTCACGGGCAACACGCTGATCTCCCATCTTTTCCCGGGCCTGCCGTTCGGGGTCGGATCCAGGATCGCCACGGCCGTGATCCCGCTTGCCGTGTTGACGTTCCAGGCATTTGTCTTCCATTTCCTGAGAAACCTCGTGCCGAAGATCCCCTTCATCGTTCTCACGGCCGTTCACGCGATCTATCTTCTCCTTGTATTTACGACGACGACCCTGTTTTATTCCACGCTCTTCACGTATTATCTGTTCGCCATTGTGGCGAGCATTGTTTTCGCCATCGGGATCAACATTTATGCAATCCTGAAAAAGGCGCCCTATTCCAGGCTCTTTTGCGCCGGCTTTCTCTTTGTCATTGCAGGCACGGCAAACGATATCCTTCACTACCTGCAGGTCATCAACACCGGCTATTACCTTGCCCTTTTCTTCTCCGCCTTCATCGTCGCGGAGTCCATCATGCTTGCCGTCAAGTTCTCCCGGGAACACCGGATGGTTGCCGAGCTTTCCGAAAAACTGAAGGTCCTTGACAGGCTGAAGGATGAATTCCTGGCCAATACCTCCCACGAGCTTCGCACTCCCCTGAACGGCATCATCGGGATCGCCGAGTCCCTTATGGACGGTGCAACCGGGACCCTTCCCGAAAAGACCCGCCAGAACCTCGGGCTCATCGTTTCAAGCGGGAAGCGGCTCTACAGCCTGATCAACGATATCCTCGATTTCTCCAGGCTCAGGCACAACGACATCGAACTGCGGAAAACGCCGGTTGACATGCGGCAGCTTGTTTCCATCGTCATCTCGGTCATGCGGACATCGATGCCCCGCAGGGACCTCGATCTGCTGAATGAAATACCCGAGGACGCACCGCTGGTGGAGGGCGATGAGAACAGGCTGCTCCAGATCCTGTACAACCTCATCGGCAATGCCGTGAAGTTTACGGACAGCGGCCATGTGAAGATTTCATCGGCGGTGCACGGGGACAGCATGGAAGTTTCCGTGGAGGACACCGGGGTTGGTATCGAAAGCGGCCGGCTGGAGGCCATCTTCACGTCGTTTGAACAGGCGGACGGTTCCGTATCGAGGGAATACGGGGGCACCGGCCTGGGGCTCCCCATTACCAGGAACCTCGTCGAGCTTCACGGCGGAACGATCCGGGTCGAATCGGAGCCGGGGAAGGGATCGCGTTTCACCTTCACGCTACCCGGAGTCGTGGACAGGGACGCCGCGGAGGCGGTTTCCATATCGCCGCTCGTGATGAAGGATTCAGGTCCCGCGGAAGAAAACGGTCACGATCTGGTCTGGGGCGGCGATCATGAAGGACACCGTGAAAAGATCCTGGTTGTAGACGACGAGGCGGTGAATATCCAGGTACTCCTGAACCATCTGGCCGTCAGGAACTACAGGACCGACTATGCCTCCAGCGGGATGGAGGCTGTCGAAAAGATTGAAAAGGGAAATTATGACCTGGTTCTCCTGGACATCATGATGCCGAGGATGTCCGGGTATGAAGTATGCGAGAAGGTCCGCGAGACATACACGGCTTACGAACTGCCAATCATCGTCCTGACGGCCAAGAACCGGATTGCTGACATCGTGACGGCCTTCGATGCGGGAGCCAACGACTATCTGATCAAGCCGCTGGACCGGGTCGAGCTCTTTGCCCGGATGGAGACGCAGCTCTCGCTCAAGTACGCGGTAAGAGACGCCCTCGAAAATGCCAGGCTCGCCAACACGGACCATCTCACCGGAATCTACAACCGCAGGTTCTTCCTGAATTCCGGGAACCGGGAATTCGACAGGACACGGATCCGAGGGGGAGACATGTCCGTGATCATGCTCGATATCGACGATTTCAAGTCCATCAACGACCGCTTCGGCCATGATGCCGGAGACAGGGCGATTCGGGAACTGGCGTCACTGATCGCCGGGAACCTGAGAAGGAACGATATCCCGGCAAGATACGGCGGGGATGAGTTCGTGATCCTTCTCCCCGGCACGGGTCCGGACGAGGCTTCCGCGGTGGCCGAGAAAATCCGCGCGATCGTCGCCGCATGCAGTATTGACGTCTGTGGGGCGGCGGATCTGACCTTTACGACAAGCATAGGCGTTTCATCGTACAGGCCCGGCTCTGCATCATTCGATGAAATCCTGAAGGAAGCCGATGCGATGCTCTATGTCTCCAAGACGGAGGGCAGAAACAGGGTCACCGTCTACAGGCCCGCGACGGACGGAAGGGAAATGAGCCCGGAAACGGCAGGAGACCGGCAATGAATATCGGAGACGGACCATCCGAGAGCCGTGTCGATCCGAATCGTTAGCGATATCGTGTAATTGCAGACTCATGTATTTCACATCACGGGGTTCATGACATGCAGAACGGATGTGTCAAGGACGATCGCCTGACAACCCGGGCGAAGCAGGACTGGTTCGGGCGCATCGACTTCCGGCAGATGGTGGAAGATCTCCAGGTGATCGTATGTGCATACGACATCGACGGCTTCATCTACCTGAACCCGGTCGGCGAAAAGATGACGGGCTATTCCCTGGAGGAGGTCCGGGGAAAGCGATTCTGGGAAGTGACGCACCCCGACGACGCCGCCTGGCTCAAGCCGCGCGGGCTGGCCAGGCTTCACGGCGAGGCGGTTCCCCCGACGCGTGAATTCAGGCTCATCAAGAAAAACGGCGAGGTAATGTGGGTCAATGTGTTCTGGCTGATCACCCCGTGGCGCGGGAAGAACACCATCGTGATGGCCTGCGTCGATGTCACGGAGAACAAGCGTCTGACCGGGGAACTGCAGGCATCGCGAAGCGAGCTGGAACGGCGCGTGAAGGAGAGGACGGAGGAGCTGAACCGGAAGAACAAGGAGCTGATGCTCCTCAACCAGAACCTCGGCAACATCCTCAGGAACATCTCCGACGGCGTGGCCACCGTGAACCAGGACGGCGACGTTCTCCTGCTGAACGCATTCCTCGACCATGCATCGGGTCCTGCAGCCGGAGAGATCAAGCGGCGGCTTTCGCACATGATTCTGAAAGAGGGCGACAGCATCCTGAACGGGATGCTCCGGGAAAAGAGGTCTTTCAGCGACGAGGAGATCCTCTTCCCGACATCGGAAGGCTCCCTGAACCTTCTGGTTTCGGGGACCCCGATCCTGGACGAGGACGGGACGGTCCAGAGCGGCGTCATCGTTCTCAGGCCGATGAAGGACGTGCACCGGCTGGTCCAGCGATTCAGCGGCTACCGGGCGACGTTCTGTTTCGAAGACATCATCACCAGGGACCCGATCATGCTGACCCTGATCGAGAATGCGAAGAACACCGCCTTGAGCGACAGCAGCGTCGTGATCGAAGGCGCAAGCGGCACGGGAAAAGAGCTCTTCGCACAGGCCATCCACAACTACGGGCCCAGGAGCCGGGGGCCCTTCATCGCCGTGAACTGCGGTGCCATCCCAAGGGAGCTGATCGCCAGCGAGCTGTTCGGATACGCCGAGGGCGCCTTCACCGGGGCCAAGAAGAGCGGCAATCCCGGCAAGTTCGAACTGGCCTCGGGAGGAACCCTGTTCCTGGATGAAATCGGAGACATGTCCCTCGATCAGCAGGTCGCTCTCCTCCGGGTCATCCAGGAGAGGAAGCTGACCCGCATCGGCGGGCACGATGCCATTCCCGTCGATGTCCGCATCATCTGCGCGACCAACAGGGACCTCTACAGCGAGATGAGGACCGGAAGCTTCCGGAGCGACCTGTATTACCGTCTGAATGTCATCAACATCAAGATCCCGCCGCTGAAGGAGCGGCGCGGGGACATCATGCTTCTCTTCCACCACTTCATGAAAACGGCGGAAAAGAAAGCGAACCGGAAGAGCAGCAGGATCAACTCCGACGTCGAGAAGCATCTGGTCCGTTACGGATGGCCCGGAAACGTCCGGGAGCTGCAGAACGTAGTCGAGCGCGTGGTGAACGGAACGTCGGGCAGCTCCCTGGAGATAGAGGACCTGCCGCAGGATATCCGGATGGCCGACCCTTCCTCCGCTTCACCCCCCGGAGCGGCACTGGACACGGCCGGTCCGGCGGACCCCATCGACGTCGAGGCGGCCCGCATGCGATTCCGGCAGAAGTCGGGTGAGACCGAGAAGAGGCAGATCATGGGGCTCCTGGAGATCCATCACGGCAATATCAGCAGGACTGCCAGAGAAATCGGGGTATCCCGCACCACCCTGTACAAGAAGATCAGGCGCTACAACGCGGAAAAACCGTGAGAACGCCCTCCCGCCGGAGAGTGTTCATGTAGTGTCAATTGGCTGTTCACAAATGGACGCTGTATTTACGGAACGGCGACACTCCGTTTTGTCTCCACTTTCATAGATCCCTTCGAATACAAGCGGATGCGCAATTGAATCGGCTTCGGGGACGATGGCACATCCCTTGCCATTGGGTGTGCAGTCGATCGATTGCAGCCTTTGCCAGGCAGGGCATCGTGCAACGGTGCCCCCGAATGCAATGAATCTGCGAGGCCGCAGGCAGGATGGGAATAGTGTGCATGTGAACGTTTCCCGATCGTGAGAGAACCAGCGCCCCATGCGTTGCGGAAAGGAGATCCGGATGGAAAAATACATGGATGCGGATAAGCGAATGACCGCTGCCGAGGCCGTCGGGAGGTTTGTCAACAACGGAGAATCCTTCGTCTTTGCCAATTGTCTCTATTCCATGCCGCTGGCGCTGACCCACGAGCTGATCCGGCAGCGGAAGAAGAACCTGATGGCATTTCAGCAGGGCGGCATCGAGGAAATCGACCAGCTCATCCTGAGCAGGGTGATCGATCGGGTCGTCATGGCCTACAATTTCAGGGCCGGCGGCCCCAGGATCGTCACCCCGCTCGATCGGGCCATCAAGGAGGGGCAGGTCGTCGTTGAGGAGATGACGAATCACACCCTGCTGTCCATGATGAAGGCCGGGGCCATGGGGTATCCTTTCCTGCCCGTCCTGCCGGGCATCAAGGTCACCGACGTGGTGCAACAAAAAGGGTTTCTGGGGGACCAGCGTTTTGCCGGGATCAAGGACCCGTTCACCGGCAGGGACATGCTGGTCGTCAAGGGGTACAATCCCGATTTTGCCCTGATGCATGTGCAGCGGGCCGACAAGGCGGGAAACGGGCAGCTATGGGGGGCCATGATCAACAGCAAGTGGGCGGCCCTGGCGGCAAAAAAGGTGATCCTTTCGTGCGAGGAGATCGTCGACACGGACGTGATCATGTCTTCCCCTCACCTGACCATCGTCCCGTCGCACAAGGTCTGCGCCGTCGTCCACTGCCCCTGGGGTGCGCATCCTTCCGAAGTGCTGGGGCATTACGACTACGATTTCCCCTTCCGGGCTCTCTTCTTCGGGTTCTGCGCAAACCCGGATGCGGCAACGATGTGGTTCGACGAATGGGTTCACGGCGTGGCGGACCGGCAGGAATACATCGAGAAGTATGTCCGGAAGTTCGGCAGGGACACCCTCGAGGCCTTCCGGGCCAGGCCCTTCAAGAGCGTTCCCGCCGATTACGGCTCAACGTTTTCCCTCGAGTGGGACGAGCGGGGATACTCGAAGAGCATGGGCATGAACATGGAGGAATTCGTCGCCATGCTGGACGGGAAAGGAGCTTTGATCGATGGCAACTAAATATACGATTCAGGAACTGATCGTTTCCAGGGCCGCCAAAGAGCTGAAGGACAGGGAGTTCGTCGTGATCGGCCAGGGGATCGCAATGGCCGCGGGCGTCCTGGCAAGGAAGACCCACGCCCCCAACGCGGTGATCCTCACCGAGGCGGGGCTCCTGGGGATCGACCCGTTCAAGGTCCCTCTGCACATCGCCGATCCCACCTGCACCCGCGGATTCACGTATTCCTGCGACATGATCGACATCTTCACCACAATTCTGAACCAGGGCTACGTAGATGTGACGTTTCTCGGAGTCGGCCAGATCGATCGATACGGCAATATGAACAGCAGCTACCTGGGCGAGCCCGGAAACTACGCCACCCGCATGACCGGCGCCGGGGGGGCCCCGGAGTTCATCGGCTACGCCGGCCGGGCCATCCTCACCATGAGCGGCGGCACCTTCGTGGAAAAGCTGGACTACTTCACGTCTCCCGGGTATCTGGATGGCGGCGAATCTCGTTACGCGGCGGGGATGCCCGAGGGATCCGGGCCGAGCGTGCTCATCACGACCCGGGGCGTCTTCATGTTCGACAAGGTCACGAAGGAAATGTACCTGGCGGGGCTCCACCCCGGGGTGACCGTGGATGACATCCGGGCGGAAGTGCCCTGGGACCTGAAGATCGCCGACCGCCTGGAAACGACGCCGGCTCCCACGGAAGAAGAGATCGCCATTCTCCGCAATTTCGCACCGGACGTCACCATGGGACGGAAGCTGCAGCTCGAAGTCGTGATGAAGCAGGTTTTCAATCTCCTTTCAAAAGGAGCCTGATCCCGGAATGGAGGAGAATCATAAGATGAGCCAACCGTATAAAATCATCGATGCCCTTTGTTACGTGCCGACCGAAGAGGTCGTCGTGGACCTTCCCGTCTCCCTGCCGCCCCAGATGGCCCCCTACCTCAAGAACGTTTTCGGGCCGCGGGTCGCCCCGCTGATGGGAATCACCGCGGAAGAGTTCTACCGGATGAAGATCACGATGAGCCAGGAGGAACTGCGGAAGGCCCTGGGGCCGAAGATGAAGTTCATGGCCATGAAGCTGGAGGACTTCATAAAACAGCTCGATGAGATGGAGGTGGAGAAAGCCGTCATCTTCAACCTGGATGAAGAGACTCCCAGCAGGCTGAAGGGATTGCCCAACGACTACTATGCCGATATCGTCAGGCAGTACCCGGACAAGTTCATCGGCATGGCGGGAATCGATCCCCTGAAGGGCATGGCGGCCGTGCGGGAGATCCGGCGCTGCTACGACCTGGGCCTGCGGGGGATCGGGGTGCGGCCGTTCATGTTCGGGATTCCGCCCCACCATGCAAAGATGTATCCCCTGTACTCCACCTGTGTCGAGCTCGACATCCCCGTCTGGTTCCATACGGGGATCAACTACTCCACCAACAACATGGAGGTGGAGAGGCCGGTTTACTTCGACATCGTGGCACAGGATTTCCCCGAGCTCAAGATCATCGCCGGCCACGGCGGCTGGCCCTGGGTTCCTGAGATGATGGCCGTGGTCCGGCGCAACGAAAACGTGTATATCGACATCTCGTCCATCGATCCCAAATACCTCGGGATGCCGGGCTCGGGCTGGGAGACGCTGATGCAGCTCGGCAACTCCGTGCTCCAGGACAAGATCCTGTTCGGCTCGACCTGGCTGTTCATGGGACGAACGATTAGGCAACTGGCCGACGGCATCATGGATCTGCCCCTGAAGGACTCGGTCAAGCACAAGTGGCTGTACGGCAATGCGGCCCGCCTGTTCGGATTGTCTTCCTGACCCGGCGCTTCCCGGAGCGAGAAGCGTCGGCGGACGCCCGAACGGGAGGAGCGGACCGGATTCTGTTTGCATGAACCCTGACAGAAAAAGGAACGAAATGATGAAAGACAAATTGATGACCGCGGCCGAAGCGGCCCGGATGGTGGAAGACGGGATGCACCTCGGCGTCGGTGCCGGGATGGCGATGAACCCCATGCCGGTGATCCGGGAGATCGTCCGGAACGGCGTCCGCGGGCTCACCCTGACGCCTGTTTTGACCGGGGGATATGTGACGGATCTCCTGATCGGCGCCGGGGCCGTGGAGACGATCCAGTTCCCCCAGATCGTCCTTGACGAGTTCGGGCTGGCCCCCCATTTCCGCAGATGGGCGGAAGCCGGACGGCTCAAGCTCCTGGAGACCATGTGACCGGCCCTGCTTCTGGGGCTCCAGGCTGGAGCCCATCAATTGCCGTTTATCCCCGTCATCGGATTCCTGGGGACGGACTACATGAAAATCCGGGACGATTTCAAAATCGTGACGGATCCCTATTCCGGGGAGGACTATGTCGTGGTTCCGCCCATCATCCCGGATGTGGCGGTCATCCACGGCCTCAAGGGAGACCGGTATGGCGGCATCACCGTCTTGGGCGCCCGGAACGATCGGCTGCTGGCCACAGCGGCCCGGAAGACCATTGCCGTCGTCGAGGAGCTTGTTGAGCCGGAGGAGGTTCTGCCCGGGCTTCAGGAGGTCTACGTGGCGCCCGTGCACATCGACGCGGTCGTCGTGGCGCCCGGCGGGGCCCATCCCACGGAGTGCCCGGGCCGCTATGGAATCGACGCCGGCCATATCATGACCTATGTCGCCGCTGCAAAGGACGAGGCTTCGTTTCAGAATTACCTGGAGACGTACATCACGGGTCCGGCGGATCACGAGGCTTACCTGGAAAAGGTTGGATTCAGGCCGCCGGAACGGGCGTAGAACCGGTCGTTCCGTTCAACGCAAAGAAACCGGTGCAGAGAGGAAACATCATGGGAAGCAGCCAGACGGAATCCTTCGAAAAGATGATCGGTGCCATCTCCCGGCTCCTGCAAAACGGCGAGATGGTTGTAACGGGCACGCTGTCCCCCCTTCCGGCGGCGGGGTGCCTCCTTGCCAAACATACCCATGCCCCGGATCTGGAGCCCATGCTCTATGGCGATCCGGAAAACCGGCTCTCCGAGGGACTCCACGAGTTTTTCGGGGTTGCCCAGAAGGGGAAGGTGGACGTGTTCTTCCTCTCGGGTCTTCAGATCGACCGGCAAGGCAGCATCAACCTGTCCGTCATCGGAGACTACGACGGGCCCAAACTGCGGCTGCCGGGAGGGGCCGGGTCGGCCATGCTCTATTCCATGAGCCGGCGAACCATCCTCTTCACCATGACACACACGAAAAAGCTCTTTGTGCCGAAGGTGGACTTCGTCAATGCCACGGCCTTCGACGGCGAGGTCAAGACCCCGTGGCGGCGCGGCGGCCTGTCGCACGTCGTCACGCCGTTGTGTGTCATGAAGTTCGACGAGGGGAAGAAGCGGATCGTTCTGGACAAGCTTCTTCCCGGCGTGACGCTCGAAGAGGTCATGGAAAACACGGGATTCGACCTGGATGTGGCGGGAATGGATATTCCGGTCATGGAGCCGCTGACGGAGGAGGAGCGGATCGCCCTGCACGGGCCGGTCCTGGAGAAGATGAGGACGATTTATCCCCTGGTATGCCAAATGATCTGGGGGTAGGGAACGCGGACCCGGCCGGCGAAAGCCCGAGGAGTGCCATCCCGTTTCGGCGGGAGAAGCGAACGGGGCGGGAAACGGCTTTACAACCCGCACCATTCATAATAGAAAGCCCCGTCGCAGCGAGATCTGCCTTGGGGAGAAATCGAAGCAAACGGACCTGCAGCGAAAAGCAAAAGGAGAGCGCATATGGCGACAACGCGTGACTGGGGAAAAAGCATACGCCGGATGGAACAGCTGCTGCGACTGAAGACGTTCCCCGTGGCGTTCAAACTCCTGGAAAACCGGGAGGACCTGGCGGCGATCCCGTACATGCGGCGCCTGGGCCACAAATCGACCCTCTGCCAGCTCATCAACCTGGTGCGCAGCTTCGACTGGACCGTCGGGGCCGACGACACGGACATGGTGGGCCCGATGTGCACGTCCATCGTCGGCCTCACCGGCATGCCGGAATTCCTCCGTGACGGGACGTTCCGGAGCATCATCTGGACAAAAACAAAGCGCGACGGGGAAACGTACGAAAACGCCGTCCCCCGGATTCCGCCCGGGAAGTACCAGGCCGTTGCCATGGCGCCCCTGGCCTACAACCCTTTCGATCCGGACATGATCCTCATCTATGCCAATCCGGCCCAGATGATCCTCCTGATCAACGCCCTTCAGTTCGAAGACTACCGGGTGATGGAGTTCTTCTGCGTGGGCGAGTCTTCCTGCTCCGACGCCATCGCCCGCTGCCATCTCACCGGGAAGCCCTCCCTCACCATTCCCTGCTTCGGGGAGCGCCGCTACGGCCACGCCCAGGACGACGAGCTGGTCATGGCCCTCCCGCCGGGGATGCTGGACAAGGCAGTCTCCGGGCTGGAGACCCTCTACAAGCGCGGCATCCGCTATCCCATCAGCATGTCCGGCGCGGAGCTGGACCTGGCGCAGGCGCTCCCCGGCGCTTACGCGACCGGGCCGGCCATGATCGAGGGGATCCGGAACAGCACGGCCCTCATGCTGGGCGTCACGGGAAGCATCGCCACGGGCAAGTCGACGGTGTCCCGCATGCTGGAGGAGATGGGGTCGCCCCTGATCGATTTCGACATCCTGGCCCGGATCGTGGTCGAGCCGGGGCAGCCCGCCCTCAAGGACATTGCCGCCTATTTCGGCAGCCAGGTTCTCCAGGACGACGGTTCCCTGGACCGCAAGAAACTGTCCGAGATCATCTTCACCGACATGGAGAAGCGAAAAAAGCTCGAGAGCTTCATTCACCCGCGGATCGGCGAGGCCTTCCTGAAACAGGTCAAGGAGCACACACAGAAGAATCCCGATGCGATCATCCAGGTGGCGGTGCCCCTTCTCATCGAGACCAATATGAATTTCATGTTCGACAAGCTCCTTCTCGTCTATACGCCCCCGGAGGAGCAGGCGAAGCGGCTGATGGAGCGTGACGGCGTCAACCGGGAGATGGCCGCGGCCATGGTGGGCTCCCAGATGTCCGTCGAAGAAAAGAAAGGATACGTGGATTTCGTGATCGACAACTCCGGCACGCCGGAAGAGACGAGGAAACAGGTGGAGGCTCTCTGGACGACCCTGCAGGGGCTCCAGCGGGAAAAGGCTCAGCGGATCAAAGAACGAAAGGATCCCTCATGACCGTAGCGTTCATGCGTAACAAGATGGTGGAGGTGGAGCCTCTGCCGACGGGAAACCTGGCCGTCCACTGGCGGCTCTCGGACGACCTGGTCGACGTGGACATGTCCCTCACGTTTCAGCTGCCGGACCTTGAGATCGTCGACGCAAAGGCGAACATCCGCCGCTCGCCCCACCGGGAAGGGGTCCGGCCGGAGGAGGCCGTCCGCAAAATGGTTGGGGTGCGGGTAGGGGGAGGCCTGCGCAAGATCGTCAGGGGACTGATGGGCGGGGACGCCGGCAACATCGACCTGACCGAAGGGGTCCTCGAATGCTGCAACGCCGTCATCCTCAACTTCACCCTGCCGGGCATCCAGGAATTTGAAAAATACACGTACACCACCGAGGAGGAGCGCCTCGCTCCCGTCCGCGCCATGCTGCAGGCCAACCCCCGCCTGTATCGGAGCTGTGTGGCTTTTGCCGAGGACAGCCCGCTTGTCCGGGGGCTCGACCTGAAAGGAGGCGTCTCATGATCACCTTCAGCCGGAGCCAGCTCATCGGAATGGAGTTCCTGGACGAGGAAACGGTCCGCATTCACGGCACCCAGGAGGATCACATCTACGCCATGGAGATCGAGATGGACGTCCGCATCGCCGACGGTGTGATCCTGGCCGTCAAGGGCTGGATGAAGCGCTACACGACGCCCGTCTGTCCCCAGGCCGTGGACCGGCTTCAGTCCGCCGTGGGGATGTCGCTGCGCGCCGAGGGGTGGATGCAGGCCGTCATGCGGGACATCGGGCGCAACGGCTGCGAGCACTTCGCGGAGATCATCACGGAATGCGGGCGCTGCCTCGACCCGGCGCGCATGGCGAGGGCCCTGGCGGCGGGACTGAAGAGCGATCCCGGGGCCGACCTTGGAGCCCTGGCGGCTGCGTGGCTGGCCGACCATCCGGAGGCGCCGGGGACCCCGCTGGCCCTGTGAGATCCCGGGGGGACGGATCTTTCCATTCGCTCTCCCTTTCCTTCGAACGCGATGAAACGATTCGGGCGGCATAACGCCGTCCTTTCAGAAAGCGGAATTCCATGATCATCGATCTGCACGTCCATACGAAACCGCTGTCGCCCTGTAGCCATATCGATCCCCTGGAAATGGTGGCCGAGGCAAAGCGCCGGGGTCTCGACGGTGTCTGCCTGACGGAGCACCATGCCCTCTGGGGACGCGGCGAACTGGACGAGCTGGCACGGCAATCGGGGATCGCGATCTTCTCCGGAAACGAAATCACCACCGACCAGGGAGACATCCTGGTCTTCCAGTACTCCGTCCCTGTCCCCGACATCGTTCCCATTGCGGACCTGCGCCGGGAGGTCCTGGCGGCGGGCGGCTTCATGATTGCCGCTCACCCGTTTCGGGGCTTCAAGGTGTTCGGCTTCGGCCAGCTCCGGATGACGCCGGAGCAGGCAGCGAAGCGGCGGCTGTTCCAGCTTGTGGATGCGATCGAGGTCAGCAACGGAAAACTCACCGAGGAAGAAAACTCGATGGCCCTGGATGTTTCGAAGATCCTGGGGATGGCCGGCACCGGGGGCAGCGACGCCCACCGGGTCGATGAGATCGGGAAACGGGCGACCGTTTTTGAGCGGGAGATCCGGAACGAACGGGAACTGGTGGAAGAGATCCGGGCCGGCCGCTACACCGTCGGCACGGCGCCGGCGATATCGTGAGGCCGATTCCCGGCTTGCCGGACGGGACTTTCCCGAGTGCATCAGGGGACATGGTCGGAATGGGCTGCCGGTGATCCGCACGGCGTGGATGGATATCCGATGCCGGCTTTCTCTTTCTGTCGTATCCGCCAATGATACATGAGGCCAGGATGATTGCCCGGCCTCCCTTGTGTGCGCCGTGCCTTGCCAAAATAGAAAAAGGCAGGGTGCGGACACCCTGCCCTATTCCTATTCCTCTCTCTCCTTGTACAATCAGTCGTCGAGCTTTGCGATCTCCCTCGGCTTGACCTCCAGATCCATGTACCCGTACTTGTGGTCCTTCAACTCCTCGGGCGTCGGGAACCGCCGGTCGGGAGCATTCTTGAACATCCAGTGGTTCAACTTGATGCCGAGTTTCTCCACGGCTGCCTTCTCCAGTTCCGCCCGGTCATCCGGGTGGGCGATGGAGATGATCTTCCTCGCCTTCTCGGCGTCGGTGCAGCCCATGATGTTGACGATGCCGTACTCCGTGCAGACCCAGGTGACGAGCTGGTCGGGGACGGTCACGGCGCTCCCCGAATCCAGTGCTGAAACGAAGCGGGAGCGGCCCTTGGCGTCGCGGGCCGTCGCCGCCAGGATGGCACGGCCGCCCTTGGCCATCATCGCACCGAGGGTGAACTGGAGCTGGCCGCCCGTCGAGGAGATGGGACGGCCGCCGACGTTGCCCGCTGCGTTCACTCCTCTGAGGTCCATCTGGGCGAAGTTGTTGACGGTCACCATGTTGTCGAGCTGGGAGAGCGTCACGATGTTGTTCGTGTAGCCGATGTCGTACCCGGCGAACTGTGGGTTGCGGTGCACCCACTCATAGTAGCGGGGCGTGTCGACGGGCATGATGTAGGCCCAGCCGCATTTCCCCTTGTCGATGTTCTTCCGGGAATTGTCCACGGCGCCCGCCTCGAGGAGCGTGAAGGCGTACTCGCCGATCATCTCGCTGTGGACACCGAGGTGCTTCAGTCCGTGGTCACGCATGCCGATGACGACGGCCGTGGGGAGGGCGCCGATGCCCACCTGGATGCAGTCGCCGTCTCGCATGATGGAGACGCAATTCGCCGCGATGGCCTTTTGGATATCGTCCGGCGAAATGTTCTTTTCCGCGATAAAGGGCCACTGGTACTTCGGGTCGTCCACGTCCACCTCGACGAAGTAGTCGATGTCGTCGATGGGCAGCACCATGCCTCTCGATCCCTCGCACCAGGCGTAGTCGGAGCGGATCTCACAGACGAATTTCTTGCAGGACTTGGCGGTGATCATCCAGTTGTTGACGCCGTAGCTGGCGTTCACGTATCCGCCCTGGGGAACCGCGCAGGCCTGGACGCCCCAGTCCATGGCGCGCTGCGCCCTGTCCTTCCGGTAGAAGCGGGCGTATTCTGCGTCCATGCCGAGGGCCCAGCCCCAGTGTTTCCAGTCGACGGCTTTGTAACCCTTGGTCATGAGCCCGCGGACGGTGGGAAGAATGAAGGCCTCGTGAAGGACGTGGTGTTTCCCCTCCATGTCGGCGGCGGCGCAGAAGCCGTTGCCGCACATGATCGCCTGGTTCCAGATCTCGATGTTGTTCACCTGCCCGGGGCCGTCGCCGAGACGCTCCGCCAGGGCCTCCATCGTCACGAACGTATCGGAACCGGGGCCACCGCGGTTGATCCAGTCGCCGGATTTGACCATGTCGGCCCACTGTTTTGCGGTGATGGTCTTGTTTCTCAGTTTCTGCTGTACCGGGGTTGGCATCCATACTTTCTCTTTGTTCTCGATCTTCTGCTGGGCCATGTTTTAATACTCCTCCTTTTTCAGTGTAGATCTGCACGAACCCCCCGATCTACGTTATTTAATAGAATTGAAAATGGCCACGCCTGTCTTTGAACAAATGACAGCACTTCGTTCCCGGCGATCGGATCCCCCCTTTCGTCGTTGAATTTCTTTGATTTGTATGGAGTTAGAAACTTTTTTTGAATCAGGAAAGAGACGACTATCCAATAACTTTGTGGCCTATGGATGTCAAGGGAAAAAGTGGAAGAGATCCTAAGGAATGCTGATTCCGTGACATGCATCGGCGGGAAGACGATGCGGCCTGCCGGCCTGAGAATCGACGGAAAGGCTTCTCCGCGCATCCGGCAAGAGGCGGCCGCCGGGACGGCAGGGAAAAGACCGGGCCCTATGGCACGGTGCAATACCGGCGAGAGGGCGGGAAGGATCAGGAAAAGACAGGCAGACGGAATCCGAGTGAACGGCATGACCGTTTCGGATCGGCTTCAAGCCCAAAAAAATTTCTGCACAACGAAAGAAAATCCCTTGACAGGCCATAAATTGAACGGTATTCAAAAATCGAACAGTGCATAGAGTAAAGCCTACCTCAAACCATGGAGGTTCATCATGTATGCGGATTTAAAAGACAAAACTGCAATTGTGACCGGTTCGGGAAAAAAGACGGGTATCGGGTATGCCATTGCCGCGAAGCTCGCAGCATGCGGCGCGAATATCGTCATCGCCGATCTCGGCAAGGCCGTTCATCCGGATGAACCCCTGAAGACGGCAACCAGCGACGAGATGGAGGCCATAGCCGCGGAATTGGCCGGCAGGTACGGAGTGAAAACATTGGCCGTCGCCGTGGACGTCATGAACAGCGAGTCCGTCGCCGCCTTTGCCGGGAAAGTGGGCGCGAGCTTCGAGCACATCGACATCCTCTGCAACAACGCCGGAGCCTCCTTCGGGGTTCCGAACACCGTCCTCAGTTATGAGGAAGACGCCTGGATCCGGACGGTGGACGTCAACCTCTTCTCCGTGTTCCGCGTGTCCAGGGCCGTCATTCCAATGATGACCGGAAAGCCCGGCTCCATCATCAACACGGCGTCCCGGGCGGGCAAGGTTCCCCCCCTCTTCAACAGCGCCTATGCCGTGGCCAAGGCCGGCGTCATCATGCTGACCAAGACCATGGCCAAGGAACTGGGCGGCCTCGGGATCCGGGTCAACGCCATCTGTCCGGGACAGATCGCGACGGACCTGGAGAAATGGCGTTTCGGCCTGGAGGCGAAGTTTTTCAACACGACGATCGAGGAGCGGGAGAAGGAGATGTGCAAGACGATTCCTCTCGGCTTCATCGGGCTTCCGGGCGACGCCGGGGACCTTGTGGCCTACCTGGCCTCGGATGCCTCGCGGTACATCACCGGGCAGGCCATCAACCTCGACGGCGGTCAGTGCATGGAATTGTGAAATATGACAACGGGTTGAAATGAAAGAGCCGGGCGTCCCGGAAGGCCGCCCCCTTCCCGGGGGAAGCCGGATCCCGGGGATGCCCATTCAATACATCCACGGAGGAAGCATCATGAGCAAGATCATCGGCGGCCAACTGGCGGCGGAGGCGTTGATCGACAGAGACGTAGAATACATCTTTTCCCTCAGCGGCGGTCACATCACTCCCATCTATCAGTACCTGGAAAACTCCAAAATCACGATTTTCGACACACGGCACGAGCAGGCGGCGGTCTTCATGGCCGAGGCGTGGGCGCGCATGACGAGAAAGCCGGCGGTGGCCATGGTCACGGCCGGCCCGGGATTCACGAATGCCCTGTCGGGCATTGCCAGCGCCAGGCTCTCCAACGCCCCGGTCATCCTGATTTCCGGGTGTGTCGGCATGGAGAGCGCAGAGAAGCTGGACTTGCAGGACATGAGCCAGCTGCCCGTGATCGCGCCAATGGTGAAAAAAGCGCTCGTCTGCCAGGTGCCCGAACGGATTCCGGAGTACATCGACATGGCGTTCCGGGCGGCCATGAGCGGGCGGCCCGGCCCCGTTTACCTCGAGCTTCCCTGCGATGTCCTGAACGCGGAGGTGAACATGGCAAAGGTCAGGAAGGTCAAGACCTCGCTGTCCTCCATGCCTGTCGACCGGGAAAACGCGGCGAAGGCGGTCGATCTTCTGCAGGCGGCCAAGAGCCCCATCATCATTGCCGGAAGCGGTGTCTGGTATGCCGATGCCGGGAAGGAGCTGACCGAATTTGTCGAGAAGACGGGCATTCCGGTCTTCACGCTGGGAGCCGGGCGGGGCGTCGTCCCCGACACCCATCCGCTGTGCTTTGAATCCTCCCTGGCCATCCGCCCCGGGGCGGCGATGCTGTCCCTGATGAGCGCCGACTGCGTGCTCTTCCTCGGCGGCCGGCTGAGCCTGTTCTACATCTTCGGGGAGATCTTCCAGCCCGCGGCCAGATTCATCCAGGTGGACATCCTGCCGGATGAGATCGGCCGCAACCGGTCCGTCGATCTCGGCATTGTGAGCGACCTCAAGGCCTTCCTGGCGGAGCTGAATTCCATCGTTGACGGCCGGGGGATCGGAGCAACGCTGCGCGATCAGAACGCGGGCTGGGTGGAGACGGTCCGCAAGGCCGACGCGGACGGAAAGGCGCAGGCCCGTTCCATGTGGGACGCGGAGACCCTGCCCATCCACCCCATGCGTCTGGCCCGTGAGGTCAACGACTTCATGAACCGGGAGGACGACATCGTCGTCGCCGACGGCGGCGACACATCCACCTGGATGGGCATGACCCGCACCATCCGCAGGGGTGGAACCTATCTCGATTACGGCCTTTACGGATGCCTCGCCGTGGGCATTCCCTACGGGAACGCCGCCAAGCTGAAAAATCCGGACAAGCGCGTCCTGGTCATCATGGGCGACGGCTCCGCGGGATTCAACTTCATGGAGTTCCACACGGCCATCCGCAAGAAGCTGCCCATCGTCGTCGTCATCGGCAACGACCAGGCCTGGGGAATGATCATGCACAGCCAGCAGCTTCGCATGGGCCACCACATTCCCAACGGCACGGAACTTGGCTGGGTGGACTACCACAAGATGGTCGAGGATCTGGGCGGCTTCGGGATCTGCGTCGAGCGGCCCGAGGACATCCGTCCGGCCCTGGAGGCCGCCTTTGCCTCCGGGAAGACGGCCTGCGTGAACGTCAAGGTCGATCCCTCGGTGATCAGCCCCGGGAGCGTGGCCCTGGCCAACCTCGGCGGGTATAAAACAAGCTGACAAGACGCAAACGGAAGAGCGGGGCGGGAGATGATTCCGGGCTTCCCGGAAAGAACTGGAGGAAATCTGCCATGGCGGACATGACGGGACCGAAGGAATACAGGCTGTCAAAGGGCTACTCGTATTACCTGTTCACCCTGCTGTTTCTGCTTTACCTGTTCAACTATGTCGACCGGGTCATTGTGACGTCGCTGTTCCCCTTCATCCAGAAGGACTGGGGCCTGACAGACACGGAGTGCGGAATGCTCGTCTCCATCGTCTTCGGGGCGATCGTCACGCTGACCATCCCCGCATCCATTCTCGTGGACCGCTGGAGCCGAAAAAAAACCATCGGCATCATGGCCCTGCTCTGGAGCTTCGCCACGGCGGCCTGTGCCTTCACGAAGACCTTTCCGCAGCTCCTGATCGCCCGGACGGGCATCGGCATCGGCGAGGCCGGTTTCGCCCCCGGCGGCACGGCGATGCTCTCGGGGCTCTTCCCGGCGGAGAAACGCTCCCGGATGATGGGACTGTGGAACGCCTCCATTCCCCTGGGCAGCGCCATCGGCATCGGCCTGGGCGGCATCATCGCCGAGACCTGGGGCTGGCGACACGCCTTCGGCATCGTGGCGATTCCCGGTGCCATCGTCGCCATTCTCTTCTTTTTCATCAAGGACTACAAAACGGTGGAACTGGTGAAAACGGTCAAGGAGGGAGGCGCCGCAACCGTTAAAGTGGCCATGAGCAAGATGGACATCTTCCGGGAATTCATCCGCACGCCCTCCCTGATGCTGACAAACATCGGGTTTGCCGGGGTCATCTTCACGACGACCTCCATCCTCACCTGGCTTCCCACGTATTTCCACCGGATCGACGGCATCCCCATGAGCCAGGCGGGGATGAAGACGGGCCTCATCATGATGCTGGCCATCATCGGCGGACCCGTCGGCGGATGGATCGCCGATGTCTGGTTCAAGAAAAGGGCCGCTGCCCGGCTGCTCTTCCCGGCCATCTCGACGATTCTCACGGCGGTGGTCCTCTTCGCGGCCTTCACGCTTCTGGACGGCAAGGCACAGTATGCCGCCCTGCTGGTGATGGGGGTCCTCATCGTGGCCTTTGCCCCGGCGGCCATCACGGTGACCCAGGACGTCATCCATCCGGGTCTCCGGGCCATATCCTACGCCGTATGCGTCATCTTTCAGAACGCCCTCGGGGCTTTCACGGCGCCCATGGTGCTGGGGGCACTCTCCGATTCGTACGGCATCAAGACGGCCATCTCCGTATTGCCGATCTTCCTCGTCATTTCCGCCGTCCTCTTCTTCCTGGGGTCCTTTTTCTATGAGAAGGATCTCTCGAAAGTCGAAAAGGTCGAGCTGGAGATGGAGGGCTGAGCGGCGGGGCGTGAGCCGGTTTCTGCAGCGCAGGAAAAGGAGCACATGATGAAGGCGGTCGTATTTCGCCCCGGGAGGGGGCTGGTATTCGAGGAGGTGCCGGACTACCGGGTCGGCGACGACGAGGTCCTGGTCCGGGTGGCCAACACGGGCTTCTGCGGGTCCGACCACTCCCTGGTGGCCGGGGGGCTTCTCCCGGACGGGTACATCCTGGGCCACGAGATCAGCGGTGTCGTCGTGGAGAAGGGCGCTGCGGCGGAGGGGTTGCCCCTGGGCACGCGGGTGTGCATCCGTCCGACCTACTGCGGCACCTGTGCCAACTGCCGAAGGGGGAAACAGCAGCTCTGCCGGGTCCATCGCCGGACCACGGGGATCGGCGATCTCCCGGGCGGCTTTGCCGAGTATGTCAAGGTGTTCCCCCAGATGCTGATCCCCGTTCCCGACGGTGTCGATTCCCACAACGCCGCCTTGGCGGAGGCGTTTGCAGCGGCCCTGCACGGTATCCGCTGCACGTCGGAAGAAACGGGGTCCGCCCTGGTGACGGGGGGAGGACCCATCGGCCTGTGCGCGGTCCGGCTCCTCAAGATTCTCGGATACGGCCCCATCGTCCTCTTCGAGCCCGTCGAGGAAAAGCGGAAGATCGCCCTGGCCTGGGGTGCCGATCATGCCTTCGATCCCGCCGAGAAGGACCTGGATTGGAACGTCATGGGCCTGGTTTCCGGCGGTTTCCGCAACGTGTTCGAGTGCTCGGGGGTCCCGTCCAATGTCAGCCGCGCCATCGACCTGGCAGCGGACTGCGGCGAGATCTGCATCGTGAGCATGATGTTCCGGCCGGTGGAGATTCCCGGCCCCTACAAGATCAACCTGAGGGAGATCCGCCTGACGGCGTCGATTTCCAACACCCACGAGGAGAACCGGCAGTGCCTGGAGTGGATGGCGAAGGGCCTCCTGGATGCCCGGCCTCTGATCACCGATTATGTGGCCCTTGATCGCCTGCCGGAGGTCTATCGGGACCGGATCGACACCGGGCTTTCCCTCAAGGTGCTGCTTGCGATCGGGGAGGAATTCTGACGGGGCGTTGAGGAGAAGGCATCGGGGGACCGATTTGAATTCCGTCCCTCGACGGCGCGGCACACAGGGTCATTCGGAATGAGCGAGATAGGAAAACCACGGTTTCTGGCGCTTGAACGGGCAGTGCGCAGCCAGGCAGGAGCGAACCGGGTCGCCGGGCGGGATTTTCAGGGCGGGCGCGGTCCCGGATTCATGCCGACGCACCCAGTCCTCGGCCTCCTCGACCGTATCGACGGAACCGGCGCTGTAGATTGTCCGGCCACGGCAGTGGACGTAGCCGTAAATAAGCTCGAAGGACATGGGCATGACGAAAAGGGGAACCGGCCTCCCGAAGCTCTCTGTATGCCCGCCGCGATTATCACGGGAAGGCCGGACGCGCAAGCCATCATGACAAGGCGGGGGGAGTAACACCGGGATGGGAGCGAGAGAGAGACGGGAGAGGGAGCGGGAGCAGCGGAAGAACGACATCCTGGACACGGCCAGGGCGCTGCTCTTCGAGAAGGGCCTCCATGCGACGACAATCAATCAGATCGCCAAGCGGGCGGAGCTGAGCGTCGGCACCATTTATTTCTATTACGACAGCAAGGAGGACCTCTACGCGGCGCTTCAGCTCGAGGGACTGGAAATCCTGGGCGGCATGATCCGGGAGGCAGGCCTTGCCTCGTCCTCCCCGGAGGAAAAGATCAGGGCCATCGCCCGCGTCTATCTCCGGTTCAGCATGGAGCACAATAACTATTTCGAGATCATCGACTACTTCCTGTCCTCGCCGGAGACGATCTTTTCCCAGGATCTGAAAACCAGGATCGACGGCCAGGGGAACCGGAGTGTTGCCGTGCTGGCGGAGGCCATTGCGGAAGGCATCGGGACAGGGCTGTTCCGGGAGGTGGATCCGAGGACACAGGCGATCATCCTGTGGGGCACCCTTCACGGAATGCTCCACTTCCGGAAGCTGCAGAGAACGATCCTGGCCGATGTGAATCATGAGACCGTTTACATGGAGGCGGTGGAGCATTTCATCAACGGGCTGCGACAGCCGCAGTGACCGGCCGATGCAATGAGCGGCCCCCTATCTTTGAACACAGGGAGAAAGCACCATGCCAAACAATGAAACACCTCTTCTGGATGAACTGGAGAAGGGAAAGTGGCCCAGCTTCGTCACGGAGATCAAGAAGGCGGCTGAAAAAAGCCCCATGGCGAAGGATCTCCTGAACCAGCTGGAGCTTTCCTACAAGGACCGGATCGGTCACTGGAAACACGGGGGCATCGTCGGCGTCAAAGGCTACGGCTCCGGCGTCATCGGGCGATATTCGGATCGTCCCGATCTCTTTCCCAATGTCCAGGCCTTTCACACCATCCGGGTCAACCACCCGTCCGGATGGTTCTACAAGACCGACACGCTGCGCCGCCTCTGCGACATCTGGGACGGCCACGGCAGCGGCCTCACGAACATGCACGGCTCCACGGGGGATGCCATTCTCCTGGGGACAACGACGGAACACCTCCAGGGCTGCTTCGACGACCTGTCGGAGGCCGGATTCGACCTGGGAGGCTCCGGGTCGGCGCTCCGGACGCCGAGCTGCTGCGTCGGACCGGGGCGCTGCGAATGGGCCTGTGTCGACAGCCTGGATCTCTGCCACCACCTGACGATGAACTTCCAGGACGAGATTCACCGGCCCATGTTCCCCTACAAGTTCAAGATCAAGATCTCCGCCTGCCCGAACGACTGCGTGGCGTCCATTGCCCGGGCCGATTTTTCCATCATCGGAACCTGGAAGGGCGACATCCGGATCGATCCGGCCGAGGTGGAGGCCTATGCCGCGGCGGGTCTCAACATCCAGCGGGAGGTGTGCGACCTCTGCCCCACGCGCTGCATGGAGTGGGACGGCCGGAAGCTCGTCATACACAACGAGGACTGCACGCGGTGCATGCACTGCATCAACCTGATGCCCAGGGCTCTGCGTCCCGGGGAAGAGCAGGGCGCAACCATCCTCGTCGGCGGCAAGGCGCCCATCGTCGAAGGGGCGCTCCTGTCCTGGGTCCTCGTCCCGTTCATGAAGCTGGAGCCGCCCTACGAGGAGCTGAAGGACCTGATCCTCCGCATCCAGGACTGGTGGTGCGACAACGGCCGCTCCCGCGAGCGCCTGGGCGAGCTGATCAAGAGGCTCGGCATGCGGACGTTCCTGCGGGCGATCGACATCCCCGCGGCGCCGCAGATGGTCAAGGCCCCGAGAACGAATCCATACGTCTTTTTCTGGCCCGAAGACATTCGGCAGGAGGTGAAGTGAGATGGCTGCCACAGATATCGGCCCCCCCGACTACAAAACCATGCTTCCCCCCGTCGTTCAGAGGAACTACGGGAAGTGGCTGTATCATGAAATCCTGAAGCCCGGTGTCCTCGTGCACGTCGGGGAATCGGGAGAGACGCTCCACACGGTCCGTGCCGGCTCGCCGCGCCTCCTCTCGACGGACACGATCCGGGAGATCTGCGGAATCGCCGAGACCTATTGCGACGGCTACCTGCGCTTCACGAGCCGCCACAACATCGAGTTTCTGGTCTCCGACCCGTCGCAGGTGGAGCCTCTCCTGGAGGAGCTCACCCGGAGGAACTATCCCGTCGGCGGAACGGGCCACTCCGTGTCGAACATCGTCCACACCCAGGGGTGGGTGCACTGCCACACGCCGGCCACGGACGCCTCGGGTCCTGTCAAGGCGCTGATGGACGAGATCCACGACTACTTCGTCACCATGAAGTTGCCCGCCCACGTGCGGATCGCCCTGGCATGCTGCCTCAACATGTGCGGCGCCGTCCACTGCTCTGACATCGCCATCCTTGGCATCCACCGGACGGTTCCGAGGCCCGACAATTCGAGGGTCCCCAACGTCTGCGAGATCCCGACAACGGTCGCCTCCTGCCCCACCGGTGCCATCCGCGGGGACATGAAGAACAAGACCGTCACGATCAACGAAGAAAAATGCATGTACTGCGGGAACTGCTACACCGTCTGTCCGGCCATGCCGATCGCCGATGCGGACAACGACGGCATCTCCATCTGGGTGGGCGGGAAAGTCTCCAACGCCCGCAGCGCCCCCAAGTTCTCCAAGCTGGCGATCCCCTTTCTCCCGAACAATCCGCCGCGCTGGCCGGAGGTGGTCGACGCGGTGAAGAACATCATCGAGGTGTACGCGGCGGGTGCCCGCAAGCACGAGCGGGTTGGCGAGTGGATCGAGCGCATCGGCTGGGAGCGGTTTTTCAGCCTGACGGGCATTCCCTTCACGGACAAGCACATCGACGATTTCGACATGGCCACGGAGACCTTCCGGTCGTCGATGCAGTTCAAATGGAGGTAACCATGGCGGAAGATCTGAAAGAGCGGGTTGCGCAGGCATTCCGGGACAAGTCGAAGGCGGACAAGAAGATGTTCTATATCCGGGATGTCACGAAATGGTTTCCGGGCGAGGACCGGCACGCCGTCCAGAACGCCGTGAAGGCCCTCATCGATGAGGACGTGCTGAAGTACTGGTCGAGCGGATCCACGACCTACATCGTCCTCGCGGAGTTCTACACGGAAGGGTGAGTGCTGGATCATGAAACCATCGGTTCCGAGGCTGGTGATCGCCGCCCTCCGGGGAGGTGCAGGAAAGACAACCCTCTCCGTGGGCGTCATGGCCGCCCTCTCGAAGCGGGGAGTCCGGTCCGTTCCCTTCAAAAAGGGACCCGACTACATCGACGCGGCATGGCTGTCCATGGCCGCCGGCCGGCCCTGCTACAACCTCGATTCCTTTCTCATGGACGGGGAGACGATCCGGCAGTCCTTTTTCGGACATGCCGGGGGAGGCGACCTGGCCTTCGTGGAAGGGAACCGGGGACTCTACGACGGCATGGACGTCCGGGGCAGCCACAGCACGGCCGAGCTCGCCAAGCTCCTGGGCGCGCCCGTCGTCATGATCATGGACTGCAACAAGGTGACCCGCACGGCGGCGGCGATGATCCTGGGCTGCACCGTCCTCGATCCGGACGTGGACATCCGGGGCGTCATCCTGAACCGGGTGTCCGGGAGCCGCCATGAAGACATCCTCCGGCGGACCATCGAGGAAACCTGCCGGCTGCCCGTCCTGGGGGCCGTGCCCCGGATGAAGGACTTCCCTTTCCCGGAGAGGCACCTGGGCCTGACCCCGCCCCAGGAGCACGAGCGCATCGTGCATGCCCTGGACAGGGCGGCGGATGTGGCAGCCCGCTACATCGACCTGGACGGCCTGCTGGCCGTGGCTGAGCAGGCGCCTGCAGCGTCCGCGGCGGCAGCCTTCCGCATCCCGCGGCGGAGGAAGACCGCATCCGGCCTGACCGTCGGCGTCTTCCGGGATTCGGCCTTCCAGTTCTATTATCCCGAGAATCGGACGGCCCTGGCAGAGCAGGGCGCGAAGGTCGTCGAGATCAGCCCGCTCCGGGACGACACCCTGCCGGACGTGGACCTGCTCTACATCGGCGGGGGATTTCCCGAGACGCACGCGGAGGCTTTGGCGGACAAGGAGGGTTTCCGGCTCTCAATCCGCGAGGCGGCCGACCAGGGCCTTCCCATTTACGCGGAATGCGGCGGCCTGATGTACCTGGGGGAGAGCCTGGCGATCGGCGACCGGACGTATCCCATGGCGGGGGCTCTCCCGGTGACGTTCGCCATGACCGGAAAGCCCCAGGGGCACGGATACACGGTCTTGCAGGTTGTGGAAGAGAATCCCTTCTTTCCGGTTGGAAGCACCCTGAAAGGGCACGAGTTCCACCACTCCCGGATCCTGTCGCTCGACGAGACCCGGATCCGTTTCGCGTACCGGATGAAGCGCGGAACCGGTGTCGACGGCCTGCACGACGGCCTGTGCCGGAACAACATCCTGGCGGGCTACACCCACCTGCACGCCCTGGGTACAAAAGAGTGGGCGGACGCCCTGCTCGCCGGGGCGCAGTCCGTCCGGCGGGGCTGGAGCGATATGCATGGGTATGTGAATCCGGTTGAACACGTTCAGGAGATGCATCTCATCCCTGCACAGGAATAACAAAAATAATTGGAGGTGACGGACCATGCCGACCATCGAACTGGCGGGCAAAACCTATGAAGTGGACGAAGACGGGTTCCTTCAGGAACTGGACAAGTGGAGCGAGGAGTTCGCCCAGGCCTATGCGAGCGCGGAGGAGATCGAGGGACCGCTGACGGATGAACACTGGAAGCTGATCAACTACCTCCGGAACTATTTCCAGCAGTTCGGCATTGCCCCGATGATCCGCAAGATGTGCAAGGACAACGGGATGGACACGAAGAAGCTCTACACGCTCTTCCCGACGGGACCGGCGAAGGGGGCGTGTAAGCTCGCCGGACTCTCTAAACCAACCGGCTGTGTGTAGCAGGCACAGGCCGTTGAAAAGGGGCTGCCTGCTGTGTTGCCCTCATCCTGCGCCGCTCGACGTACGAAAAAGTACGCCTCGCGGCCCAGAATTTCGGGCGCCTTGCATTCAACCCCTTTTGAACGGCCTTTGACCGGGGGCCTGCGGATCAATCGGGGCAGGCAGGTCGGGATGCAGCGTTGCGCGGCGCCCCTCGTCGCTGCGGCGCACGGACAAAGTACGCCTCACTCCTCGGGGCTTGCGCGCTTTGCCTGCGGGCTTTTTGCGAGGTCTCTGCCCTGAGACGGGCAATTTTGGCAGAAAAGGCGAAATCATGGTGATGACGCCTCGCGGCCCCGGATTTCGGGCGCCTTGCATTCAACCCCTTTTGAACGGCCTTTGAGCGGTAGATCATAAGAGTATTCCATGGGTTACTACGTTCTGACCTACGTGTGCGTGGCCGTGTTTGTCCTGGCTTCGGTGCGCCTGGTTTACCGGCAGTGGACCCTTCCCCTGCACGTCCGCTGGGAAATCTACCCGGTACGGCACGAAACGGCCGCCCGGGTGGCCTATGGCGGCTCCTACATGGAAGAGGTGGACTGGTGGAATCGTGAACGGGAACGCTCGCTTGCCAATGAACTCAAATACATGGTTCCGGAGATCTTCTTCCTGAGAGGCTTGTGGAAGGCGAACCGGGGCCTCTGGCTGGCTTCCTTTCCCTTTCACTTCGGATTGTACCTGATGATTGCAACCTTCGGGGGACTGCTGCTCCATGCCTCGCTCACCCTCTGGGGATCGCCGGTTTATGCCGGGGGCGGTCTGTTGCGATCCCTGCTGGACGGGTATGTCGTCGCGGCCGGGTGGCTGGGCCTGATCCTGGGATGCCTGGGCGGGCTGGCGCTCATGACGAAGCGTTTGTTTGACCGGGAGTGGCGGGAGTATTCTTCGTTATCCGATTATTTCAACCTCGGAATCATCCTTGCCTTCTTCCTCTCCGCCCTGGCGGCCGCACTGGTTGTGGATCCGTGGTTCACCGGCGCGAAGGGCTTCGTGTTCGGACTGCTGACGGGCGGCCACGCGCCGCCCCGGACGGCCCTCGGGGCGCTCACCGTCATCCTGGCCTCGCTCCTGGTCGCCTTGATCCCCCTCACCCACATGTCGCACATGTTCATGAAGTATTTTCTCTACCACCAGGTCAAGTGGGACGAGGCCCCAAACCGCCGCGGGGGAAAGATCGAAGCGGCCGTCAGGAAGAATCTGGATCTGAAGCCGACCTGGCAGGCGGCGCACGTCAGGGCGGACGGATGTGCGTCCTGGAAGGACATCGCGTCGTCCACCCCGGGGGAGACGAAATGAAAGCCGCCCGCAGACCCTCCGACATGGCGGTGAGATCCGAACGCCTCTGCCACATCGAGCCGGGAGACATGGTCCCGCTGCCTTCCTCTTACGAGGACTTCAACCGGGTGACCCTGCCGCCCCTGAAGCCGGAAAGGGTCAAGGGCATCGAGGCCTCCCTCGACGACACGGTCGCCATCGGCATCCCCAAACCAGCAAGCCGGGAAGAGGAAGATCTCCTCGTTCGCAAGTTTCTCTCCGGATTGAAGAAACTCTTCGAGGAGAAGAACAACTGGACGTTCCTGCAGCCCCTGCTCCTGTCCATGGAGCACTGCGCCCGTTGCCAGACCTGCGCCGACGCCTGTCCCGTGTACGAGATGAGCGGCAGGCAGGAAATCTACCGGCCCATCTTCCGGTCGGAGGTGCTGCGCCGGATCTACCGAAAGTACCTGAAGCCCGGCGGCAGGGTTGCGGCGAAATGGAATGGCGATATCGACCTCAACTGGACGACCATGGCCCGGCTTGCCGAGCTGTCATACCGCTGCACACTCTGCCGCCGCTGTGCCTCCGTCTGCCCGATCGGTGTCGATAACGGCCTCATCACGCACGAAATCCGCAAGCTGTTTTCGCAGGAGATGGGCATTGCCCCGAAGGAGCTACACGAGAAGGGGACCGTTCAGCATCTCCGGGTCGGCTCCTCGACGGGGATGAATCCCCTGGCGGCAAAAGACAGCGTCGAGTTCATCCAGGAGGAGATGGAAGAGATTGCCGGCTTCAAGGTTGAAATTCCCTGGGACAGGGAAGGGGCGGATATCCTGCTGATTCACAACGCCGGGGAAATCCTGGCCTGGCCGGAGAATGTCGGCGCTTTTGCCATCCTCTTCCAGGCGGCCGGGCTCTCCTGGACCCTGTCGTCCGAGGCGGTGGGTTACGATGCCGTGAACTACGGGCTCTGGTACGACGACGTGCAGTTTTCCCGCGTTGCGGTGAAACATGCCGATATCGCCCGGAGGCTGAACGTCCGGAAGATCGTCATGGGCGAGTGCGGCCACGCCCACAAGGCGCTGACCGTCACGGCCGACCGCCTGCTGACGGGTGATTTGAATATCCCCCGGGAGTCGGCCATGGTCACCCTGGCGGACATCGTCTCCAGCGGCCGGCTGTCCCTGGACCCCCGGAGGAATCCGTTTCCCGTGACCCTGCACGATCCCTGCAACATGGTGCGGTCCATGGGGATCGTCGAGCCCCAGCGGCGCATTCTCCGGGCCGTCGCCCCGCGCTTCCGGGAGATGACGCCCCACGGCGTGGACAATTACTGCTGCGGCGGCGGCTCGGGCTTTGCCATCATGTCGGGTTACAATTTCGCCGACTGGCGGAATCTGGTCAGCTCCCGCCGGAAGTTCCTCCAGATCCTGGATGCCTTCGCGGACGAGCCGCCGGAAGCGCCGAAATATGTCTGCGCCCCCTGCTCCAACTGCAAGGGTGCCATCCGGGACATGATCGGCTACTACCACGGGGAGGAGCGCAGCGGCCTTTATTACGGCGGGCTGGTGGAGCTGATCGTCAATGCCATGTCGGACATGAAGAAACCCATCATTCAGTTCGACGGGAAGTCGTCGTGGGAATCATGAGCGCGTGAGGCGGAATTCAACGTGAACCTTATCGGATCGATCATCGCCATTTCCCTGTTGACGCTGCTGGCCCTGGGGATCGGCGCGAGCCGGGACCTGTCGGGCGTCCTGACCGCCGTCGTTCCGTATGTCGCCTTCGCCGTCTTTCTGTGCGGCTTCGTGTACCGCATCCTGAAATGGGGAAGCGCCCCCGTCCCTTTCCGCATTCCCACAACCTGCGGCCAGGCCCAATCCCTGCCCTGGATCCGGCGCGAGCCGCTGGAAAACCCCGCGGGAGCCTGGAGCGCCGCTGGCAGGATGGCCCTGGAGGTACTCCTGTTCCGGTCCCTGTTCCGAAACATGGATGTCGCGATCGTCAACGGACGGCCCGTCTACGGCAGCGCCAAGTGGCTCTGGTTTTTCGCGCTCCTGTTTCACGGGTCCCTGCTGGTCATCGTCCTGCGGCACCTGCGCTTCTTCGTCGAGCCGATCGTGCCCTGGATCGACGCCCTGTCGGCATTGGACGGCTTCTTCGAGACGGGCGCCCCGACTCTCTACCTGAGCGATGCCGGTCTTCTCCTGGCGCTGGTGTTCCTTTTCCTGCGCCGGGCGGCGGTCGCGCGGCTGCGATACATCTCCCTGTTCACGGATTATTTCGCCCTGCTCCTGATCGCGGGTGTGGCGTTGACGGGCCTGGCGATGCGGCACGTCTTCCCCGCCGACCTCAACGCGGTGAAGACCCTCGCCCTGGGGTGGGCGACCCTTTCGCCGGCGGCCGCCGGGGAGACGGGCATCCTGTTTTCCATGCACCTCTGCTTCGTCTTCACCCTCATGGCCTGGTTCCCCTTCAGCAAGCTCATGCACGCGGGGGGCCTGTTTCTCAGCCCCACCCGCGGCCAGGCCAACGACAGCCGGAGGCGAAGGCACGTCAATCCCTGGAATGCCCCCGTGAAGGTTCATACCTACGAGGAATACGAGGATGAATTCCGGGACAAGATGAAGGCGGCGGGCCTTCCCCTGGAAAAGGAGTAGCCTGTGTCGTCCCCGAAGATCCCCAAACCGGACGAGCTGATCAAAATCCAATACCGGCCGCCGAAGACCGCCTGGCAGGACACCCCCGTCGAGTTCCGTCCGGGCACCTGGAGCTATGCCGGCGCAGCGAAGAACCTGACCGCCCTGGGCCTCCCGAATCCGAGGGCCTGGCAGCCCGCCGACCTCGACTGGAAGCTTCCCCCGGACTGGCAGCGGATCATCCTGGAGGGCATGAAGGAGCGCCTCGAAAAGTACCGTTCCTTCCGGCTTTTCATGGACTTGTGCGTCCGCTGCGGCGCCTGCGCCGACAAGTGCCATTTCTACATCGGCACCGGCGATCCGAAGAACATGCCCGTCCTCCGGGCTGAGCTCCTGCGGTCGGTCTACCGCCGCTACTTCACCGAGTCGGGGAAGCGGTTCGGCCGGCTGGCGGGCGCCCGGGACCTGACGGTCGATGTCCTGAAGGAGTGGTTCTACTACTTCTACCAGTGCACGGAGTGCCGCCGTTGCTCCGTCTTCTGTCCCTACGGAATCGACCAGGCGGAGATCACCATGATGGGGCGCGAGCTGCTCGATCTCGTGGGCTGCAACATCAACTGGGTCGTCGAGCCTGCGGCCAACTGCTTCCGGACCGGAAACCACCTGGGTATCCAGCCCGGCGGCATCAAGGACATGCTCGAATTTCTCGCCGACGATATCGAGGACCGCACGGGGGTCCGCGTGGATATCCCCCTCAACCGGAAAGGCGCCGAGATCCTCTTCGTCGCCCCATCGGGCGATTATTTCGCCGATCCGGGAACCTACACCTGCATGGGCTACCTGATGCTGTTCCACGAGATCGGCCTGGATTACACCATGAGCACCTATGCCTCCGAGGGCGGGAATTTCGGTCTCTTCCACTCCCATGAAATGGTCAAGCGCCTGAACACAAAAATCTATGCCGAGGCGAAGCGGCTGGGCGTCAAGTGGATCATCGGCGGCGAGTGCGGCCACATGTGGCGCGTCGTCCACCAGTACATGGATACGATGAACGGTCCGGCCGACTTCCTGGAAATGCCCGTTTCTCCGATCACCGGCACCCGCTTCGAAAACGCCCGCGCCACGAAGATGGTCCACATCGCGGAGTTCACGGCCGATCTGATCGGAAACGGAAAGCTCCGGCTGGATCCGCGGCGCAACGATCACCTCCGGGTCACCTTTCACGACTCCTGCAATCCCGCCCGGGCCATGGGGATCCTGGAAGAGCCGCGCCATATCATCCGCAGCTCCTGCAATGTCTTCCGGGAGATGGCCGAGGACACCATCCGGGAAAAGACGCTGTGCTGCGGTGCCGGCGCCGGACTGGGGAACGAGGAAAACTTCGAGATGCGGATGCGGGGCGGGATGCCCCGGGCCATGGCCGTCCGGGACGTGGTGGAAAAATACGGCGTGAACCGGCTGGCCTGCATGTGCGCCATCGACCGGGTCACCCTGACCTCGCTCATGGATTACTGGGTACCGCAGGTGAGCGTCATGGGCGTCCACGAGCTCCTGGCCAATGCCCTGGTCATGAAAGGCGAGAAGGAGCGGACCACGGACCTGCGCGGAGAACCCCTCAGCCCATGAAACTCTACGATAAGGGAATCATCATGGCGGGAATCGCGGCCTTTGTCCTACTGGCAACCGTTCCCCTCTGGTACGGCGGGGCGGGGAAGTCCTCTCCGCCGGAGCTGAGCCTGGACACGCCGGCGATTCGCGAGCTCGGGGAGAAGCGCTGCGTGGACGATACGGCCGTCATGCGCAGCCGCCATGTGCAGATTCTGACCGCCTGGCGCGACGAAGCGGTCCGGAAAGGGAACCGCACATACACCGCGTCGGACGGTCGCCGTTTCGAGGCCAGCCTGTCCGGGACCTGCCTGAAGTGCCACAGCAACAAGGAACAGTTTTGCGACCGCTGCCATGACTATGTCGGCGTGAAGCCCGACTGCTTCCGCTGCCATATTGCTCCCGGCGAGGTGCAAAAATGACGTCGAACCGCAGGGAATTCCTGAAAATGGCGGGGGCTTCCGCCCTCCTGCTGCTGGTGCCGGCTGTCCTCCCCCCGGTGCGGGCCGCGGAAAAGCCGGCTTCTCCCGGCAGCGCAGCCAGGCAGCCCTTGAAGGCCGGGCACTGGGCCATGGCGGTGGACCTGATGAAATGCAGCGCCGACTGCACGGATTGCATTGCTGCCTGCCACCAGGCTCACAATGTCCCCGCATTGGGCAACCCAAAGGACGAGGTAAAATGGATCTGGCGGGAGCCGTTTCCGGCCGTTTTTCCGGGCGAGACGCACGCCTGGTCCGGGGAATCCCTCCGGAAGATGCGCCCGCCCGTCCTGTGCAACCATTGCGCAAATCCGCCATGCGTCCGGGTCTGCCCCACCGGGGCCACGTTCCAGCGGCCCGACGGGATCGTCGTGATGGACTATCACCGCTGCATCGGCTGCAAGATCTGCCTGGCCGCCTGTCCCTACGGGGCGAGGAGCATCAACTTCCGGGATCCGCGGCCTTTCATTCCGAAGCTGAATCCCGACTATCCCACCCGGACCAAAGGGGTGATCGAAAAATGCAATTTCTGCGAGGAGCGCCTGGCCAGGGGACTCAAACCCGCCTGCGTCGAGGCCTGCCGGCGAAAGGCCCTGGTCTTCGGCGACGTGGAGGATCCCCGCTCGGAGATCCGCCTGCTCCTCGAAACGCGCTTTGCCCTGCGGCGCCGGGCGAACCTGGGAACGCTGCCGCAGGTTTATTACCTGCTGTGAGGACGCGATGCTGGAGAAAGCCCTGACAGGCGGTCCCGGATACCGGGCATGGATGGCCTTCCTGCTGGCCGTATTAGCGACGGGCCTGTTTTTCTACCTGCGTCAGCTGGAACTCGGGCTGGGCGTCACGGGGATGAGCCGGGACGTGTCCTGGGGGCTCTACATCGCCCAGTTCACCTTCCTGGTGGGCATCGCCGCGTCGGCCGTGATGCTCGTCCTCCCCTATTACCTGCACGACTACCAGGCCTTCGGAAAGATCACCGTGCTGGGCGAGTTCCTGGCCGTCGCGTCCGTCATGATGTGCGGGCTTTTCATCTTCGTGAATCTCGGGCAGCCGCAGCGGGTTCTTTTTGTCCTCCTGCATGCCCAGCCGAAATCGGTCCTCTTCTGGGACATGTTCGTCCTGAACGTTTACCTCGTTCTGAATATCATCACCGGGTGGACGGTCCTGGGCTGCGACCGGAAGGGCATTCCCCCGCCCCGGTGGGTCAAGCCGCTGATCTATCTCTCCATTCCCTGGGCGATCAGCATCCACACCATGACGGCCTTCATCTACGCCGGCCTTCCGGGCCGCAGTTTCTGGCTGACGGCGCTCATGGCCCCGCGGTTTCTCGCCGCCGCCTTCGCATCCGGCCCGGCGCTCCTGATCCTGATCTGCCTGGTCCTGAAGAAGTGGGCGAACTTCGATGCCGGAGAGAAGGCTCTCCAGGCCCTGGCCCGGATCGTCGCCTATGCCCTGGCCGTGAGCATCTTTTTCGTGCTGGTGGAGTTGTTCACCGTCTTCTACAGCGGCATTCCGGAGCACGAGGATCACTTCCGCTACCTTTACGCCGGAATCGACGGGCACGGCAACCTCGCCCCCTGGATGTGGACGTCGGTCATCCTGGCCGTGGGCGCGCTGGCGGCGCTGATCCATCCGCGAACACGAAGAAACGAGCACTTCCTGGCGGCGGCCTGCGCGGCCGTTTTCGCCGCCTTCTGGATCGAAAAGGGACTGGGGCTGGTCGTGACGGGCTTCATTCCCACGCCCCTCGGGTCCGTGACCGAGTACGTGCCGACGGGGCCGGAGATCGCCGTCGCGCTCGGCGTCTGGGCCGCCGGATTCCTGGTCCTGAGCGCGCTGTACCGGGTTTTCGTCGCGGTCCGCCGGGAGGGCGGGTCCTTCGAGCCGTCCGCCGATGGTGTGAGGAACGGCCCATGAAGATCCTCGTCCTCAACTGCGGCAGCTCCTCCATCAAGTACAAGCTCTTCGACATGCCCGGGGAGCGGGTCCTCGCCCGCGGGCAGGCCGAGCGCCTGGGGCGGGCCGATTCGCTTGTCCGCCACGAGTTGGCGGGCAGGGATCCCTTCACGAGGGAGCAGAGCCTGTCGGATCATCGCGAGGCCATCGACGTGCTGCTGAAGTACCTGGTTGCGCCGGAAGGCGGCGTGCTGGCGGGCATTCGCGATATCGCCGGCGTGGGGCACCGCTTCGTTCACGGGGGGGAGTTCTTCCGCTCCTCCGTAGCGATCGATCTGGAGGTACGGGAGACCCTGGAGACCTGCAGGAACCTGGCACCCCTCCACAATCCCCACAACCTGACGGGCATCGACGTCTGCGCGGAGCTGATTCCGCACGCCCCGCAGGCGGCCGTCTTCGACACGGCCTTTCACCAGACCCTGCCGGAGCATGCCTTCACCTGCGCCCTTCCGTACCGGTTCTACGAGGAGAACCGCATCCGGAAATACGGGTTCCACGGCACGTCCCACCGTTACGTCTCCTCCCGGGCGTCGGAGCTTGTCGGAGAGGGGAGGGAAGGGCTCCGGATCGTCACCTGCCACCTCGGCAACGGGTCCAGCCTCTGCGCCGTCCGTGACGGGAAGTCGTGCGACACGACCATGGGGTTCACACCCCTGTCGGGCGTCGTCATGGGCACGCGGTGCGGCGACATCGACCCGGCGCTCCCGGCCCACCTCGTCGAGACCCTGAACATCCCCCTGGCGGAGGTGATGTCGATCCTGAACCACGAGAGCGGCGTCCTGGGCATCTCCGGTCTCTCGCCGGATTTCCGGGACCTGGAGTCGGCGGCCGATTCGGGTCATGAGCGGGCCCGCCTGGCCCTTGCGGTCTTCGCCTACAGCGTTGCCCGCGGGGTCGCGTCCCTGATCCCGGCGATCGGAGGCCTCGACGCCCTTGTTTTTACGGCGGGCATCGGGGAGAACTCCCCGAGGATGCGCGAGAGGATCTGCGCGTTCCTCCCGTGGCTGGGGGTGGAACTGGATGCGGAAAAGAACGAACGGGGCGTGCCGGAGACCGACGTCTCCCGCACCGGCTCCCCCGTCCGCATTCTCGTCATCCCCACGGACGAGGAGCGGTTGATTGCCCGGGACACCGTAGCGGTCCTCGGGTACGCCGGTGAAATGTCAACAGGCGAACGGCAACGGCTCTCTCCGGAAGCCGTTGGAAGATAGAAACAAAACAACGCGAAACGGAGGTTTGGCGATGAAAAAGGTAAAAATGACGCCCAGCGAGGCGATCGTCGAGACGCTGCTGGCGGAGGGTGTCGATCACGTGTGCGGGATCGTGGGATCGGCCTTCATGGACATGCTGGATCTGTTCCCGTCGGCGGGGATCCGGTTCATCCCCGTCCGGCACGAGCAGAGCGCGGGTCACATGGAAGACGCCTACGCGCGGATCACCGGCCGGGCCGGAGTCATCACCGGCCAGAACGGGCCCGGCATCACGAACATGGTGACGTCCGTGGCCGCGGCCAACATGGGCCACACGCCCCTGATCGTCATCTCCCCCTCGGCGGGGACGCCGACCATCGGCTGGGACGGCTTCCAGGAGTGCGACCAGGTGTCGGTCTTCAAGGCCATCACCAAGGCGACGGTGCGGGTGCCCCATCCGAAGCGGGCGGCGGACTGCCTGCGCACGGCCTTCCGGATCGCCTACGCCGAGCGGGGCGCCGTCCTGTACGACATCCCCCGGGACTATTTCTACGGCGAGATCGAGGAGACCATCCTCAAGCCCTCCCAGTACCGCGTGGACGCCAGGGGCTGCGGCTCCATGGCGAGCCTCGACCGGGCAGCGGCTCTCCTGGCGAAGGCGAAGAATCCCGTCATCGTCTCCGGCTGGGGCGTCGTCGACGCCGATGCCCTGGACGTCATCAAAGACATCGCCGAGCACCTGACGGCGCCCGTGGCGGTCACCTACCTCCACAACGACGCCTTCTACGGCAATCATCCGCTCTCCGTCGGCCCCATCGGCTACATGGGCTCCAAGGCGGCCATGAGGATCCTCTCGAAGGCGGACGTGGTCCTCGCCGTGGGGACCCGGCTCTCCGTGTTCGGCACGCTGCCCCAGTACGACATCAACTACTTCCCCGACAAGGCGAAGATCATCCAGGTGGACATCAATCCGAAGCACATCGCCCGCACCCATCCCATCGAGGTGGGCATCATCGGGGACGCCCGGGAGGCGACCGTCGAGATCCTGAAGCGTCTCAAGGGTGCTGACAAAAACCGCAAGCCGGACCCGCGCCGCCTCGCCGCCGTGAAGAAGGAGAGGGACGCCTGGGAGAAAGAGATCGTGAAGGCCGCCATGGTCAAGGGGAAGCCCGTCAACCCGCGGCGTGTCCTCCTGGAGATCTCCCGGGCCCTGCCGGACGACGCCATCGTCGCCACGGACATCGGGAACGTCTCCTCCACGGCGAACAGCTACCTGAAGTTCAACGGCGGCCGCCGGCACATCGCGGCCCTCACCTTCGGGAACACGGGATTCGCCTATCCCGCCGCCCTGGGGGCGCAGCTGGCCCGGCCGAAGTCGCCGGTCATCGCCATCATCGGCGACGGCGCCTGGGGGATGAGCCTCCACGAGGTCAGCACGGCTGTCGAGCACAACCTGCCCGTGGTGGCCTGCGTGTTCCGGAACATGTGGTGGGGCGCCGAGGCGAAGAACCAGATCGACTTCTACAACAACCGCTTCTGCGGCGTGGACATCCCCAACCCGGAGAGCTTCGTCCCTGTGGCGAAGGCCATGGGCGCCGAGGGGATGCGCGTGGACCGGGTGGAGGACATCCGGGACGCCTTCGAGACGTGCATCAAAAGCCGGAAGCCCACCGTCCTGGAGTTCGTCGTGGACGGCACGCAACTGGCGCCACCGTTCCGGAAGGACGCCCTGGCCCTGCCGACGCGGTTCCTCAAGAAGTACGACCACCTGGACTACCGGAACTGGGATTGAGGCCCTGCGGCGGCCCGCTATCGAACAGAGAAGCCTCGCGCCCCATCGGCGCGGGGCTTCCCGTCCGGGATCCCGGTACCGGCATCGGAAAGGCTTCGATCCATGGAAGAACAGCAGAATGACGATGTGAAAGCGCCTCTGGAGGGATACAAGAATTTCGCCCCGCCGCCCGTAAAAACGTCCCTGGTCTGGAACCGGGATCTCCAGTTCACCGGTTCGACACCCCAGGGATACGATATCGAGTTCGACTCCGACGGCCAGTGGGGCTGCAAGCCGACGGAGGCGCTGCTCCTGAGCCTGGCCGGGTGCATGGCCATCGACGTCGTCATGATCCTGAAGAAGATGCGGGTGCGCCTTGCGGGGTTCCGGATGGAGCTGACGGCGGAGAGGAACCCCAGCCCGCCGCAGTATTTCCGGGCCGTGGAGATGGTGCTCCACCTCGAAGGCAGGGACATCGATCCCCGCAAGGTCGACCGGGCCGTCGCCCTGTCACACTCCACCTACTGCTCCGTGTACAATACCCTCCGGAAGGACATGGCCGTCACGGTCCGGACCGTCATCGAGGACCGGGACCCCGACGGCGATCCGGCTTGAGTAGTGGGGTCCGCCCCCGGAAAGGGCTCTTTTCTCAGGCTGCCGTGTTTCCGGTTTTCCGGAGCGGCAGCTCGGAGACACCGCGGATCCACCGGACGAGATTCCCGTAGACCGCTTCCTCATCCGCCAGGGCCAGCGTGACGGCCCCGTTCGGGCAGACCTCGACACAGCGTCCACAGCCCGCGCAGGCGATCCCGATCTCGGCCTTTCCCTCCCGGATCCGGATATCCCCGAGGAAGCATTTCTCGACGCATTCCCCGCATCCCAGGCACACTTCCCGGTCGATGGAGACGGAAAGCCCCGGCAGGCGCTGGTAGGCTCCGTCGAGGGTGGGGCCCCTGTGTTTCATGTGGGTCCGGTATAGGCAGTGCGTGTCGTCGCACAGGCAGATGAAGATGAGGTCGCGAAAGCGCGTACCGAAGGCGACCGGGTCGATCCAGACGTGGGCGATGTTGGCGACCAGCCCCGCCCGGGCGGCACGCTCGACGTGCCGCTTGGCATCGTCTGTGGCGGCCGTTCTGCCGTGGCTGGGGTGGATCCGGCGGATCGCCGGTCCCAGGGCGATGCACCCGATGCTCCGCGGGGGCGAGTCGGCCCGGTAATGGGTCCGGCAGATGCATTCGTCCAGGATGAAGATGTCCTTTACGTCCTCCAGGAGCCTCTCCACGATGCGGCGCGGCAGGACGACGCTGCCCGGCGTCTCCACGGCCGCCTGGATGGGGATGGTTGTGATCTCGTTATAAGGCCGCATGAAAAACGGCCGGATCAACCACCGGAGAACGGGGAGGTTGCTCCAGCGCTTCCCCGCGACGATGAACGGCCACAGGAGATCCGTCGCTGTCCTGACCCAGGCCTTGCCCGGGCCGTGATGGATGAACTGCATTTCGTCCCTCTCCCTCTTCAGGAACCCGCCTCTCCGAAATCGACCCGCTCCCGGACCCGGCCCCGCAGCTCCTCGACGGCAGCCTCGAGACTGTCCAGCGTCATCGTTATGGCGCCGTTCGGACAGACCGTCCGGCACTTGCCGCACCCCTTGCACCGCTCTTCATCCCGGACGACCGCATCCCCCTCGATGCGGAGCGCCTTCATGAAGCAGGCCTCGACGCACGCTCCGCACCGGGTGCAGAGGTCCGGATCCACGTGCAGGGAGAGCCCCTTGAGCCGGACGATGGAGTCCGCCGCCGCCCGTGGGAAAAAGCGGGCCGAGTTGAGGACGGTGCAGCAGCAGGTGCAGCAGAAGCAGACGGTCAGGAGCCTCCCGGTATTCGGCGATCCGTAGAAGTAGTGGTCCACCCGCACCCGGCCCAGCATGGGGATGAGTCCCCGGGCAAGCTGGCGGTCCACCAGGGCGATGGCCTCTTCCACCGTCAGATGATCGGCGATGCGGGGGTCCAGGTGCCGCGTGTCGTCGCCCATCTGCAGGCAGGCCTCCGTGTAGGGGAAGCGGCGGCACTGCTTCAGCTCCCGGCACGTACAGCGCTTGATCATCACCCTGTGGGGCGAGCGCCGGATGAACTCCTCGATGACGACCCTGGGAATCACGACGCTCTCGGCTCCCCGGATTCCCTCGTTCACGGGCAGATAGCTGATGTTGAAATTCCGGCCCGAAAACATGGGAACAAAAGTCATGGCGAAGAATCGCCCGACGATGGGCAGGCGGGTCAGTTTGGGGGACAGGTAGGTCAGCGGCCAGAGATGCTTCAAGAGCGTCAGCGTCCATTCGGGCCTTCGGGACATCGGTTCGTACCTTTCTTTCGGCAAGCGTGAAGGAGGAATATTGATAATCGATTTTTCCCGCCATTGCAATGACCGGGGAGAGCCCGGCGCGCCCGTCAACGGATTGACGAGATCGCAGATGAATTCATGGGGATGATGGATTCCTGACAGTCGGGGCGGCCCCCCTCTCCATGCGCCCGAAATCCGAAAACGTCTTGAAAAATGGATTCAATTTGCTCGGTGGCGCCTTGAGAGGAGATATTCATCAATCGCTCCCTAAAAAGGCATAATCCTTGCTATTCCACTTTTGCCCGATTCTTTTTCAAGGTCGGGAAACCGTGCATTGACGGGTTGATCCGGGTTTCCGTTTCCCGGGAATGCGCTGCTCAAACAAGAGGAATCAAGGGATGATCCTGAACCGCTCCATGCTGGATGTTCTGGAGAAGGTCGCCGATGCGACAGAGGCCTTTGTCCTGATGTTTGACGATTCCCAGGAAATTGTCTGGATGAATGACGCCTTCGAGCGGTGTCTCGGCTACCGTCTTGACGATCTCAAGGGAAAGAAACGTCTGCCTTTTCTGTCCTTCGACCGAGAAGAGAAGTTCCTGTTCGTCCTTCAGCAGGCCCTGGAAGGGGACCGGACGGAGGCCTTCGAGCTGCCCGTCGTCTCTGCGGAAGGGCTTCAGAGGAATCTCCGCTGGAGCGTCCTTCCGTATCCGGAGGATGCCGGCTCGAATGGGGGTGCCGCCCTGGCCGTCGGGACCGGATACGATGGTGCCGGACAGGTGAAATCGGACCTGGAGGTGGCGGCGGAGCGTTACCGGATCCTCTTCGAGAACACGGGCATCGCCATGATGTTCATCAGCGAGGACACGACCATATCCCTTGTCAACAAGGAATTCGAGAACCTGACGGGCTATCCGAAGATCCAGGTGGAAGGGCAGATGAGCTGGACGGAGCTGATCGCCGACGAAGCGGACCTGGAGCGCATGAGGATGTTCCACCGCCTGCGCCGGATCGATGCGGACCTGGCGCCGGGCGTATACGATACGAAGATCTGGAACCGGCAGGGGGAACTCCGGGATGTCATGCTCCGCGTGACCATGATTCCCGGGACGACCAACAGCCTGGCCTCCATTCTGGACATGACGGAGAGGAGGCGGGCGGAGAGGGCTGTCCGGGATAGCGAACAGAAATTTCGGACCCTCGTGGAAAACATGCAGGACACGCTCTATCGCTCCGACCTGGAAGGAAACCTTGTATATGTGAGCCCTTCGGGAGCGCGTCTTCTGGGCTACGATTCGATCGAGGAGCTTCTTGGGAAGAACATCGCGGAGGATTTCTATTATGACGCCGGTGAGCGGACGAGGCTAATCCAGGAGCTGAAGGAAGACGGCCGGGTCTCGGATTATGAGGTCACCCTGAAGCGGAGGGACGGAAGTCCGGTTCCCGTATCCACCAACACCCATTTCTACTGCGACGGGAATGGGACCCCAATGGGCGTGGAAGGCATCTTCAGCGACATCACCCGGCGGAGACAGGCGGAAAAGGCGCTCCTGGAGAAAGAGAAACATCTGCGCAGCATCACCATGAACATGCCGGGAGTCGTTTTCCAGTTTTATGCCGGCGACGATGGAGAGTGGGGAATCAGTTACGCCGGCGAACGCCTGGCGGAGCTCTTCAACCTGCCGGCAGACGCGGAGAATCTTTTTCCCGTTTTCCTGTCCCATATCCATGAGGAGGACCGGGAACGGTTCCTGGATTCCGTCCGGAACGCCGTGGCCACCGTCAGCTCCTGGAGCTTCGAAGGCCGTTTCTTTGCGACCTCGCCAAATGAAATCACCTGGTTTCAGGGGCTCGCCACCCCGACGCGCCACGAAGGACGCTATGTGTTCGACGGGCTCCTGCTGAACATTTCGGAGCGGAAGCACGCCGAGGAGATGTCCCGCCAGTCCGAGGAGAAATTCTCGACCGTCTTCATGACGGCCCCGGACTGCATCGCCATCACCCGGCTGCAGAACGGGCGAATCGTCGAGGCCAACTTGGGGTTCGAAGAGATCACCGGGTGGAAGCGCCTGGAGGCGGTCGGCAGAACCTCCATGGACATCCGTTTCTGGGCCGATCCGGCGGATCGGGATTTCATGGTGGAGGAACTGAAGGCGGGTCGCGACGTCGTCCACCGGGGACTCATCTTCCGGCGCAAGGACGGATCCGAGCGGCACGGCATTTATTCCGCCCGGACCATCCAGCTCGCGGGAGAGCCATGCCTGATCTTCGTGCTGCAGGATTTTACCGACTGGAGGCATCTGGAGGAGGACCGTCGGAAGCTGGAGCGTCAGCTGTTCCAGTCGCAGAAGATGGACGCCATCGGGCAGCTGGCGGGCGGGGTGGCACACGACTTCAACAACATCCTCATGGGGATCCAGGGGAACGTGTCGCTTCTGCAGATGGAGCACGATCCCGGTCATCCGCATGCGAAGCGCCTGGGCCGGATCGAGGAGCACGTGAAGCGGGGCGCGAACCTGACGAGGCAGCTGCTGGGATTCGCCCGGGAGGGGAAGTACGAGGTCCGGACGCTGGCCGTCAACGAGCTGGTCCGGAAGAGCGTCCAGTTCTTCATCGAGACGCGCAAGGAGATCGAGGCGGACCTGGAACTCGGGGAGGACGTGTACCCGGTGGAGGCGGACCCGGGGCAGCTCGAGCAGGTTCTTCTCAACTTGTTCATCAACGCGGGCCACGCCATGTCCCGGGGCGGGAACCTGCACATTCGGACGAGCAATGTGGTCCTGCGGGAGGAGGACGCCCGGGCCTTCGAGACGAAGGCGGGGAGCTACGTCCGGATCTCGGTCTCGGACACCGGGGTGGGGATGGACCGGGAGACGCTGAAGCGGATCTTCGAGCCGTTCTTCACGACGCGGGCGAAGGAAGGGGGGACGGGCCTGGGCCTGGCCTCGGCCTACGGGATCATCCGGAACCACGGCGGCCTGATCAAGGCGTACAGCGAACCGGGGCGGGGCTCGACGTTCAACGTGTACCTTCCCTCCTCGGTGGAGGAGAAGATGCCGGAGGAGGAGCAGGGGCCGCCGGGGGGTCTTCTGACCGGGAGCGGGGGGATCCTGCTGGTGGACGACGAGCCGGTGATCCTGGAGTCTGCGTCCCGGATGCTGGGGGCGCTCGGTTATACGGTGTACCCGGTGGCGAGCGGGCAGGATGCCGTGTCCCTGTACATGGAGAAGCGGGACCGGATCGACCTGGTGATCCTGGACATGATCCTGCCGGGGATGAGCGGTTCCCAGGTGCTGGCGATGCTGCGGGAGATCGATCCCGGGGTCCGGGTGGTCCTCTCGAGTGGCTACGGCCTCCAGGGGGAGGTGCAGAAGGTCATGGAGGCGGGTTGCCGGGGATTCATCCAGAAGCCCTACAGCATGAAAGAACTGTCCGGCTTCCTGCACAGGATTCTGTCGTCCCCTTCCGAAAACGACGCGTGCTGAGGCGGCGACACGGTCCGGCTGCCGCGGACGGGTGTGTCAGGCACGGGCCGCCTCGTCCAGGACGGTCCGCTGCCGCGCCACCTTGATTCCCAGTTTCTTCATCCGATATATGAGGGTCGTCCGGTTCAGGCCGAGGCGCTCCGCCGCGCCGTCGGAACCTCCTATCTTTCCCCCGGTTGATTCCAGCGCCTCTACGATGTGCGCCTTCTCCATGTCCTTCAGCTTCATGTCCTCGTTTCCCGCCGAGGGCTTGCCCCTTCTGGCGGCTTCCAGCTCGGGGAAGCGGATGGTTTCCCCTCCCAGGATAACGGCCCGCTCAATCATGTTGGACAGCTCCCGGATGTTGCCGGGCCAGGTATAGGACTGCAGTTTCTGCATCTCCGATTCCGCGATCCCCGGGTACTGCCGGTTGGATTGGGAGCCGTAGAGATTGAGAAAGTGAATGGCCAGGTGGGGGATGTCTTCCGTTCGTTCCCGAAGCGGCGGAACGACGATCGGGAAGACGTTCAGGCGGAAAAAGAGGTCCGCCCGGAACCTCTCCTCGGCGACCTCCCGGGCCAGGTCCTTGTTGGTGGCCGTGATGAGCCGGAAATCGGACTTCAGCGTTTTTGTTCCCCCGACGCGCTGGAACTCCTTTTCCTGGAGGATCCGGAGAAGCCTGCTCTGCGTCGCGAGGGGAAGCTCCGAGACCTCGTCGAGGAAGATCGTCCCCTGGTTCGCCAGCTCGAACCGCCCTTCCTTCGTCTTCATCGCCCCGGTGAAGGCGCCCTTCTCGTACCCGAACAGCTCGCTGTCGATGAGGGTCTCCGGCAGGGCGGCGCAGTTCACCCGGATGAACGGCCCGTCTTTCCGGGTGCTCTCCCGGTGAATCGCCCGGGCGACGAGCTCCTTGCCGACCCCCGTCTCTCCGTGGATCAGCACGGCGGACGGGGTGGGAGCGACTTTCCGGATCAGGTCCTGCACCTCCCGGATGGCGCCGCTGACGCCGATGATCTCGCCGAAGGGGCGGATCTCCTTGATTTCCTCGATGTAATACAGGTTTTCCTGGATCAGCTTCCGGTTCAGCTGGGCGATCTCTTCATAGGCCTGGGCCCGGTCGATGGACACGGCGATCTGCGAGGCAAACGCGGACAGGAGCTTGATGCTGTTGGAGCTTTCCTCGAACGAGAAAAACCGGCTGTCCTGGTACAGAACGCCGATTGTCTGCTTCGCCAGCCGGAGCGGGGCGATGATGACACGGCGGTAATCGGAGAATCCGCTGCCGCTCATCTCGTGCTGCGCGATCTTTCCATCCCCGCTGTCGGATACGGCCTGGATGGTGGACATCATCTCCCGGAACGACTCCTCCTGCGTCTCCTCCGGCAGCAGGTTTCGGGAGGCGGCGAGGCGAAGCTCCGACGAGCTCCGGTCCCGGATGAACAGGGCGGCCCGCTCCGATCCCATCAGGCGCGAGATGGACGTGATGATGTTGGTGAGCAGCCGTTCGATGTTTTCCTGCTTGGTCAGGGCCTCGCCCATCTCGACGATCAAGTTGAACAGGCGAAGGTCCTTCTCGTTCTTTTCCTTCGGGACCAGCTGCTTCACGTCGGGGGGAAAGGAGTCGGGGGCGATGGGCCGGTAAAAATCCCAGGCCATCCTGGCGTACCGCTCCGCCTTCCTGGCATTCTGGGTCTGATGATAAAGACGGGCCAGCTCGATCCGCATTTTCGCCAGTTCGAAGGTGGGGCCCAGTTTCCGGAGGGTGGCCTCCAGTTCGATCAGCACCGCGATCTTCTCGGCCGGAGTCATCCGGTTTTCCGGCAGGCTGAGGCGCAGGCGCCCGATAATGCCGTACATCAGCGGATTCAGGTCGGCCCTGTTGATCTGCTTCAGGAAGTCGAAGAACGGCCTCAACTCGATGGGGGAAACCCCCTTCCGGTAGAGGATGAAGGGGGTCTCGAAGATGGGGAAGAAGTTCAGGATGTGATACCAGCTCGATTTCTTGATTCTCCAGATCAGGCTGAAATATTCCCCGGCCTGCCGGAAGTTTCCGTTCTGGCACTCCACGTCGGAGAGGCTGATTCCCGCGATGACCTCGACCATGGGGACATTCTCCTTCTCGGAAAGCTCGAGCGCGCGTGCCAGGAAGGCCCGGCTCTTGTCCCGCTGCCCGATTTCCAGGAGAATCATCCCCGCCGTCACGAGCGTGAACGACAGGAGCGGAAGGTTGCCCGTCTTCTGGCAGTGATTCTGGATGGCTTCCGTAATGCCCAAGGCCCTCTGCGGCATGCCGACCTCGGAATAGCAGAGGGACAGGTTCAGGGCCGCCAGGAGAAAGAAGTCGTTGTTGTCGGCCGATTCCAGCTCGCCCAGCGACTCTTCGTACACCTCGATGGCCTTGCAAAATTGACCCTTTATGGCGTACGTTAGTCCCCGAACCTTGAGCCCCCTCTTGTACAGCGACTCGTCTTCCAGCTGCTGAATGATCTCCCATCCCTGATTGAAGTGCACAACAGCCTGATCGTGCTGGAAGTTCATCCAGTGGTTCTGGCCGATCAGGAGCTCCAGGGACGCCTGCGATTTCAGGTCTCCGAGGCGCTGGGCGGTTTCGAGGGCGGCCAGGAGCAGGCGGTTGATCGTCTTCAGGCTGGGATGGAAGAGCGACAGGGAGGCGCGGCGCTCGACGGTCCGGATGAACGTCAGCCAGTTGCCGTCGGACAGCTCCCGGTCTTCCTTGCCGATGAACCGCTCCATGAAGGCCAGGATGGAATCGTAGAGCTGAATCGCCGACGACACCTTGTGTTTCTTCTCTTCGATGACCGCGGCTTTGAAGATGAAATCGATATCCTCCTCCTGGACTCCCGCCAGGAGGCATTGCCGGGCGATGGTCGGGATCGACCGGTCATCCAGCGGTGCATTGTTCTGCAGGATGGAAACGGCGTTGCGGTAGCACTTGGACAGGTCTTCGGGGTCCAGAAAATCCGTGATGATCTGCCGCGGGAAATCCATGGACCAGACAAAGTAACCCGGCTCCCCCGGTTTTGCCCGGATCCAGCCCTCCTTTTCCAGCGCCAGGACGACCGACATCAGCCTCGACGGGGGCCAGGAAGAGAACCAGTCCACGGAGAAGAAGTCCGGGAACGCTATGAAATAACACAAGACTTTTCTTTCCTCTTCCGAGAGGCCCGCCAGAAAGGTTTTCATGGAGAAGGGGGTCCTTTCCCGATCCGGATTGCAATGGAGACGTCCTTTCACAGTCCGATCGCTCTGTCAACAAAAGATCAATATTTGACTTCTGACAAAAGGTTAATGTTTGACATTTTGTCGTCACCTGTCTGTAACGGGTCGATAATGCGGATGTATTCCGTGTCAAGGTGTGTGGCATGGATTTTGAAATCAATACTTGTTTGATTACTCAGGAAAGCACAGCAATCTCATATGAGGTGACCTGATGAAGAAAGAAAACGACGTCGTCATTGTCAGCGCGGTTCGGACGCCCTTCGGGCGGTTCGACGGCGTTTTGCGGTCCATTTTGAGCATCGACCTGGGGGTCAAGGTGCTCCAGGAATCGGTCCGCCGGATCGGCCTCGACCCGGCGAAGGTGGACGAGGTGTATTACGGGACCTGCATTCCCGCGGAATACGCCATCTACACGAACGTTCCGGCCCGGCAGATCACGCTGTTGGCCGGATTTCCGGAGAGCAACATCTCCCTGACCATCGACCGGGCCTGCTGCTCCTCCATGACGGGGATGCGCCTGGGCTACCGGGCCATCAAGTCCGGGGACGCCGAGGTCGTGATCGCCTCGGGGGCGGAGAACATGGGGAACGTTCCCCTGATCGCCAGCGCGG